>BNJU01003194.1_pt1 | contig 479481 bp, 580 predicted proteins | sample 8539281 | NCBI WGS metagenome assembly BNJU01 (sample SAMD00202456, study PRJDB9452) | human saliva metagenome | isolation source: human saliva | place: Japan
GCAAATCCCAGATACGCGGCTCCAAGAAATTTCATAGGTCTCGATCGAAAAGCATTGGCTCTGCCTTGATCTTTAGAAAGAAAGCCTCTGAAATAAGCGTAGGTAAAGGTCTTTTGTACTCTCACTCGACTTGATACTCCCACGACAGGCACGGGAAATAAGCAGTTGATTTTGGACTGCAAAGCAACTGCTCTCTCCAGAACTTTTGCGGTTGATTCTGTTTTCACTTTGTTCACGACGATTACAAGGTGTAAAAGATGCGGCATGATCAAGAAGTGGTGCTGTAATGCCCAAGTCCTGGGCCAGAATGCTGTTGCTGCCATTGATTTTTACCCCTCTCGTTAACTGAGTTGGTTTCCAAATCCTTGATTTTTACTCTCTTTTCAGCAATTCTGTTGCTGTGCTATGTTTTCTGCAAGATCTTTGCTAGTCATTAGGATCCAGTGAAATTTGAATCTGATGGAGCATTGGATTCAATCTCTTCTTTCAATTCTTGTAAAGTTTGAACATCTTTCGGGGTTAAATTAGAGACTGTAGATTCTTTTTCTGTCACTTTCTGGCACAGACTGGATCTCGCTATTAGTTTTATTACCTCAGTTCCCATCCGTTTTTGGAGCTGGTCGGTATAACATGAAGAATCAACAATTACAATGATGAAGATAGGGGATCGATATCCCATTTCGTTTTTGAATTTCTTCCTGAGAATTTCTCCTTTTGTTGATAAATTCTTCCATTCTGGATGTTCCTTCTCAGTGCTTTTTCTCATAAAGAAAGTTGCAATCAATGACCGATTGATGAGGTGAGAGTTCAAGACAGGTTAAAGGGCACTTCACGAGGTGGCTAGCAATATCTGAATATAAAATACACTAGAATTATACCTAGGACGATAATAATTGAAATCTAATTTTAAATTCCTTCTTTTGCAAATAATGTTCTTTTGTCATCTTATTCTCCCTTAAATAGTTTTCTTCATCCATAAAAACAATTACTATCATACCGGATTTTACTTTGAGATTCAAGTTAACCACCAACTAGTGAAAATAGTATAAAAAAGAAGCGTTAGAAACGCTTCAGTCTATTATTTATTTTGCCAAGTTTCTTGGTTTTTCCTTGAAACAGTGTAACAACTCTAAACCTTCAGAAGTGATGTAACCTTGTTCTTCTGCCAAATGAATCAATTCTGTATAGTTAGACAAGGTTTCAAGTTGAACGCCAGCTTCCGCAAATTTCTTATCGGCTTTCTCCAATTGGTAGGTGAAGATAGCTACCACACCAAGGACGTCTGCTCCTTCACGCTTGGCAGCTGCGACAGCATCCAAGACAGATCCACCAGTAGAAATCAAATCTTCCACTACGACCATCTTTTGACCTTGTGGTACACGGCCTTCAATTTGGTTTCCAGCACCGTGGTCTTTTGGTTTGCTACGGATGTAGGCAAATGGCAAATTCATCTTGTCCGCAATAATGGCTCCGTGAGGAATCCCTGCAGTTGCTGTCCCTGCAATCACTTCTACTTCAGGGAAAGCTTCCTTGATTTTATCTACAAATCCATTTTCGATCAAGGTACGAGTTTCAGGATAAGCGAGGGTTACACGGTTATCTGTATAAATTAGGGACTTTGATCCCAGATGCCCAAGTGAAAAGGTTCTTCTGGTTTCAAATAAACCGCTTCGATTTTTCAAAAGATGGCTAGCAATATCTTTTAGCTAATGACATGACGACTCCTTTTTACGATTTTTAATCATATACGAATTAAATCAATTTTTGATTTAAACAACAACTTTACAGGTTAGTGAATGCGTTAGGGAAGGTCCCATGGGACTTCCCGTAGAGCTACAAAAGTTTCACTTTTAGTAGCGATAAGTGTTCCGACGATTTAAAGGATAAAACGATTATTTTTATCCTCTAAATCTAGTGAATAGTTTAGGGAAGGCCCTATCGGGCTTCCCGTAGAACGTCTTGAAGCACAGCTTCTTAGACGTTCTTAACTATTCCACTGTCTCTTAATTTCATGGTAAGCGTCCCATGGGTTTTCTGCTTGGATGATTGGACGTCCAACGACAATATAGTCAGATCCAATTTTATGAGCTTCTTGTGGCGTCATGACCCGTTTTTGGTCACCAATTTCAGCTCCAGCAGGACGAATCCCTGGTGTGACACAGACAAAGTCTGATGAAGTAGCATCCTTGATCAAGGCTACTTCATGGGCTGAACAGACAACGCCATCCAAGCCTGCTTCTTGGGCCTTGCGGGCATAATTAACTACAGATTCTTGGACTGTTGTTTGGATGTTTTGGCAATCACGCATGTCTTCTTCACTGGTAGAAGTCAACTGGGTCACGGCTACCAATTTAGCTCCTTCACCAAGAGCTGCCTTGGCTTCGCGCATCATCTCTACACCACCGGCTGCGTGGACCGTCACCATATCTACTCCGAAAGGTCCCCTAGTACGGACATGGCTGATTTGACTGTATTTGGGATATCATGCAATTTTAAATCAAGGAAAATACTGTGTCCAAGCCCTTTGAGGTAATGTACAATTTCAGGACCAACTGCATAGAAAAATTCCATTCCGATTTTTACAAATAATTTTTCGTCTTCTGGAAAATGCTCTAAAAAAGTTTTTGACATCCTCGAAAGCTGGGAAGTCAAGGGCGATAATAGGACGTTCTTCACGCATGGATTACTCCTTTTTGATTGATCATTTTTGTCTACAAAAAAATCCTTGCCCTGAGGCAAGGTTACACGAAAATTAGGTAGGAACAACTACCATGATTCACCGTCTAGACCTTAGGAGCCTCTCTGGACTGCTTTAAAGGTTTTTATTTATTGTAGTACGATATTTGGGAAAAGTCAAGGATTTACAGTAGATTTTCCCGTACATGTTTTCCGGAAGTTCTCAAGGGTGTCAATACCATATCGATCCATGACCTGTGGCAGATCTTCGATGATGGTTGGACAAGCATAAGGGATCGGTGAAAATATCGGTTCCAACTCCAATCGCAGAAGCACCCTGCAATCATCATTTCAATGGCTGCTTCTGCTGAATCCACACCTCCCATTCCGATAATCGGAAGTTTAGTGGATTGGGCAACCTGACGGATGAGTTTCAAAGCAACTGGGAAAACAGCTGGACCCGACATGCCTCCGGTTCCATTGGCAATGATGGGCTTACCAGTCTTGAGGTCAAAGCGCATCCCGACCAAGGTATTGATCATGGTTAAGCCGGTCGCCCCTGCATCCTCTGCTGCTTTTGCGACCTGCGTGATGTCTGCCACACTAGGCGTTAACTTGACATAGACAGGGACGGAGGACGCTTCTACCGCTGCTTTCACAGCCGCATAGGCCAACTCAGGGAACCTGCCCGATTAAGAGACCATTGTTCCCATGGTCTACGTTTGGACAAGAGATATTGAGCTCAATGGCTTTGACATTTGGTGCTTGCGAGATCTTGCCAGATACCGTCGCATACTCTTCGTTGGAGAAGCCGGCTACGTTGGCAATAATCGGTAGATCTGGATAATGTTGGGCCAACCAAGGGAGTTTTTCTGCCAGGACCACGTCTACCCCTGGATTTTGGAGCCCAATGGCATTGAGCATGCCTGCAGGAGTCTCAGCGACACGTGGCGTTGGATTTCCAAAACGAGCCTCAGCAGTTGTTGCCTTGATCATGATGGATCCAAGCTAGATCTAAGTCATAGTATTTGGCATATTCTGACCGAAACCCAAAAACAGCCAGATGCTGGAATAATCGGGATTTTAAGTCTAAACCAGGTAAGGATACGGCTAGTCGATTTGCTGTCATAAGGTCCTCCTACATCACAATCGTACCGGTTTCAAAGACCGGTCCGTCTTCACACACGCGCTTATTGGCTGCTTGGCTTTCATTTTCCAGATGCACCACACAGGCATAGCAAGCACCCATCCCACAAGCCATACGGGATTCCATAGAAATGTAGGCGCGAGGGATGGTCATGGAATTTGGTATTGACATATTTGAGCATGCCAGGTGCTCCCACAAGAATAGATAGCGTCAAACCCTGGTCCATCTGATCAATGACCGTAGAGACATAGCCCTTAGTGCCATAAGTCCCATCGTCTGTCGTTACAGTGACATGAGCCAACCTGAGAAAGTTCTTCTTCCAAAATGACAGCTTCTTTGGTCGCAAAGCCCGACAACCACTTCAACTTCCACCCCTTGCTCATGGAGTTGTTTGGCCACTTGGACCAAAGGAGGAACACCGATCCCGCCACCAATGATCAAAGGCTTTTCTGACCTTGGCCGAGATTGGTGAGATCAAAGCCATTTCCCTGAGGGCCCCATGACACTGAGGTAGCTACCGATTGGCAAGTGGGGAAAAGATGGCTGTCCCCTCACCTTCGATGCGGTAGATCAAGCGACACGTCTGGTGTCTCGGATCAATCTCGAGCAAATTGAAATCGGACGGCGAAGGAGCTTGGACCCATCAGGGACGCGGATATGAAGGAATTGACCTGGCAGCATCTGCGCCACCATTTCCCCTTCAAGATCATAGAATAGATGCGGGGAGCGATCTCTTCTTGAGCGACTAGCTCCATCTCCTCCATCATGATTTTTGCCAAAGCGTTTTTACAACTGTCACTGACCATTGATTTCCTCTTCTTTCTTTCCAGCAAAAAGACCTCGCAAAAAGCAAGGTCCCTACAAATGATCAGCTAGACACCGTCTGCTGATCTTTTTCTGTCTTTCCTTGCAGGCCTCTCTGGACCCTCTTAAAGGTTAAATTTGTCTCATTATATCGCGCTCCTTCTCGCTTGTCAAGTAAAATCAGTAACTCAGGAAAGCTTTCGTGGGATCAAAAATCTTCTGGGATCGGTTTGATGTATTGCATGGCGATTCGGTTTCTCAGGCTTACGATCAACTAGATAAAGAACCAGTAAAAAGAGCCATTCAAAGGGTTTCATCAGGTAGTAGATCAGGTCCATAGCCCATTTCTTCTTGATATGTTTGGCAAAGGGATAGCCATAACGGTCATAATTGCGACGCAAGAAGCGATGGAATCGTGGCGTCTTTTCTTCTAGTACCTGTTCAAAGGCATTGGCGATACAGAGCTGGCGATTGACAACGACTGGATGACCGTGGCGGACGCCCATCCGCTGTGGGCTTGACAACTTTTTCATGCCCACCAGCCGCAACTGTACAGAGATAGTGCTCATCAATGATGAGATTCTGAGGAGGGATCTTCTGTGAGAAGGCCCAGTCAGCTGTATTGGTCCAGGCCTTGATCATGGAATCCGGTGCTGCCCAAAGAGCATGAGAATAAGGACAACAAGGGCAAGAGTCGAAGGGCAACAAGGACCGCTAGCCATGGCCAGTTACGCGACTGATTTAAGAGCTGATGGAACCATTGAAGTAGACGATTCTCATAGCTTATCTCTGTTCGATCTTCCTGCCACTCCTTGATGCGAACCCATAATAGATGGATGGAATAGATCAATAAGAAAAAGGTGTGAAAACTTGCTACCTGCAGTTGATTATCGAAAACTAAGAGAAGAACCACACCTCCTAGAATGCCACTGATGCAGAAGACATTTGCTAACGGCGAAAGTGAGTTCGCATCCCGGTAGGAATAGATGATCAAGGCTAGTAAAGTAAGAGCTGCCAGTGTGAAGAAGGTCGGATAGGCGCCAGACCAGATCAAAGCATGCTTCTGAGAATTGATCAAACTCTCACTCCAATCGTAAAAGGTCATATCCTTGACGATGAAAATGAAAATCGCTTCGAGAAAGCAACCAAAGAGACCAAACCAAAGAACAATGGTAGGCTGTTGCTTTTTCTTTTTGACAGGCTTAGGATTAGGTGATTCCTGCTTTTCCTTCGTAAGAAATGCGTCATCTTCTCTTGTCCCTTCTCCTTCCTTTGCTCCTCTTTCCTCAAATAGATCCGGATCTTTGAGAGCTTCTTCCTCTGCTTCTTTGAACTGGAGGCTAGACCACCGACCAATCCCATAAATGATGACAAAAATATTGGGGACAAAGAGGGCCAGGGTCAAACCGTAGGGCAAGATCTTCATGGTAAAGGCAATGATCTCCCAAAAACTAAATTGGATAAATGGATCCTTTATTGCATAGATCGACTGACTAATAACCAAAATAGATGTAAAAGGCCAATAGAATCAGAGCATTGGTCACAAAATTGATCTGCAACAGACCGGCTGTGAAATGGGTTTCCAATTCCTTATCCTTTTTCTTATACCAGGAAACGAGTTTTTTCATAAAATCTCCTCAATCAATTTTTTACCATTCTATCAATCGGATCTCCATTTCAGCAAGGCAAAACTGTATTTTTCCATCAAAAATCAGTCCCCAGATGTAGAATTTTGTTCTCAATTTTCTATTTTTTTAAATATTTGATCTAGCCTACTTCCTATTACCTCCCTCAGCCTGCATTATACTCTGATACAGTCCTTGAAAGACCACATTTTACGGGAAAAACGCGCTCTTTTATGTTAAAATAAAAGCATGAGAATACAACAATTACAATACATTATCAAAATCGTCGAAACCGGCTCTATGAATGAGGCCAAAAACAACTCTTCATCACGCAACCTAGCCTTTTCCAATGCCGTTAAGGACTTGGAAAATGAGATGGGGATTGAAATCTTTATCCGGAATCCTAAAGGGATCACTTTGACCCGCGATGGGATGGAGTTCCTCTCTTATGCCCGCCAGGTGGTGGAGCAGATTGACCTCTTGTCCGAGCGCTATAAAAATCCCTGTAGGTCTCGTGAGCTTTTTCAGTGTCTCTTCACAGCACTACGCCTTCGTGGTTGAGGCCTTCGTTTCTCTCATTGAAGAAAAGCGACATGGAAAAATACGAGCTCTTCCTACGGGAGACGCGGACTTGGGAGATCATCGATGACGTCAAGAATTTCCGAAGCGAGGTTGGCGTACTCTTTTTGAATAGCTACAACCGAGATGTCCTCTCTAAGATGCTGGATGATAATCACCTGATTGCCACCCACCTCTTTACAGCGCAACCTCATATCTTTGTCAGCAAGACCAATCCTCTTGCCAAGAAGGAGATCGTTCACTTGTCTGATCTGGAAGATTTCCCATACCTTAGCTATGACCAAGGAACCCACAACTCCTTCTACTTCTCAGAAGAGATCCTCTCTCAAGAGCATCATAAGAAATCCATCGTCGTCAGTGACCGGGCGACCCTCTTTAATCTCTTGATTGGTCTGGATGGCTACACCATTGCGACCGGGATCCTCAACAGCAATCTCAACGGAAACAACATCGTCTCCATTCCCCTTGATATCGAAGACCCAATCGAGCTGGTCTACATCAAACATGAAAAAACAGCCCTCTCAAAAATGGGAGAAAAATTCATCGAGTATTTGCTTGAGGAAGTGAAGTTTGATAAATAAAAAATATCTGAGTGATCATCGATCACTCAGATATTTTTATGGTCATTTCTATATTTCAGAAAATCAAAAATGGGTCAATAACTTTGTATCCACGAAAATCATTTAAGCATCCATATTATTTGAAATCAGTTAACATTTTTTACTAAGTATTTCAGTTGTGTATTCATTTTTATCTGTGTATGTTTTCGATTGTGATAAAACTCTAAAACCTTTAATGTTCTTGCTTCGGTCTTTTCATGATATATGTATCTGTTATAGTAGTTTTAAATGAATTTCCTGTCATACGAATTCCAACCGGTTGATTAGTAAATCGATCAGAATAAAATAAATAAACAGAAAATTTTTTTCTTGACCAATATTTAAACTATTTCCACCATGATCAAAACCGTGTATCCCTAATAATTGTGTGATTTTTGACTCGATCATAAGCATCAAAAACCTTTGATTCCTTTCTGCTGTATTCATAACAGATTGCTGAAAGAATACTGCAGAAAAAGTAAATTCTGGTTCCGTACCATATTGGTAGTAAGTTTGTAGTTTTCCACCTTTGGATTTCTAACTTGAAATCTAATCTCATATGGATATTCTAGTATTTGAACCAAGGTATCCCTTGGTAGAGCATTAAAAACTCAAATCAGTTCTATAAATGTAGCTGTGATCCACCTCTTTTAGATTTGGAAAACGGTTAGATAGTTTCGATAAGAAGCTCATTATTTTAAAAATTTTCTCACCAAATGCAGGGACCAATTGATCCTACATCAAAGTGATGTCCGCTTTACTTTTATCTGTAAAGGTCACATGTAGTATTCTGTGACTACCATATTTTTCATGTCTGTTCGGATAGATTCTTTCCATTGTCCATCAAATGGTTTCTTTTCTATGTCATCATGAATAAATTCGAAATTAATGTCTTTGATAATCTTTTTCTGTGGCTTTTATTTTACTGGTTTTTGTAATTGTATACATCATAATAAATAGCTCCTGGCTCAAAATAACTCAGGTTTTTAAATAATAACGTAAGGGCAATATAACTGATGAATACACCAAACAAAGCCAGGTAGATATGTTTCTCTCAATTTCAACTTCTTCACCCTCCCTAAAGATGGACTCTAGTAACAAGATTGAAACCTCTTGTTTCTTACTTACGAAATATTTTTCTTGCTCTTTCACTCAGCATCATAATAATTTCTCAGTTCGTTGAGGACTTCTTTTTCGTACTCCTCTTATTTTTTTCTGTATAGTTTTTGTGCTAGTCCGTACTTTCATCCGATCATTTTGATCAGGTCTTTATCAGTTGCATGTACGGGTAACTGTTAATTTAAATTTCGAACCTGTAGGATTTTATATTAATGGAAGGTTAGATAAAGAATCTGAATAATACCAAGTATCGTAATAATATTTATATTGATAGGTATTAGACACTCTTTAGAAATGGTATCGACTCCCTGTCCCAGTAGCCCTTCCAACTTTTATAGTAATCATCATAAAAAGATTGCATGTCTACTTGATCCACATCTTTTTGTTTTTAAAAACACAGGTGTATTTGTTTTCTCCGGCAAATTTCCATATTCATAATAAGTTTGTAATCTTTCCTGATTTTTGGATTCTTCAGGGTCAAAACGCGTAACAGCTTCTATTTTTGGAACTTGATAGAGAGTATCCCCTACATACATCATTCCGGCTAAAAAGGCAATTTTATAACCACTATTTTTCTCTGTGATCACATTTGGAAAATCTTTCGACATTTCTTTTTCTAATTTTTATCATATAGTAAATTTACGACTGAAGGTTGGACCCATTCGAATCGTTTTGTCTAGGGAATTCTAATTTTTGAACCATCTTCAACACGGCATGTAAAATGACATCCCCACTGCTAAAAGTGGCCAAGATCAGACCGAGTTTCTTCCGATCCAAGTTAACCCTTGAGGAACCTCTGATTTTTTTCATAATAAATAAATTCAAGATTGATCTCTTTTACTTTTTGCTTTTTGGGCTCTGATCTTCTCTGCTTTGTAGTTATAAACTCTGGTATATTGATAGTCCTTATCAAATAAACCAGGATCAACATAATTTTTTTCAAATATTGATAAAGTCCAAAGAAGAATAATCCTAAAGCTACTAAAACAAGTGGCAATTTCTTTTTAACTTCTTTCATGCACGCCTCCTAGAAAATCTAATACATTATAATATAGGAAATGAAACCCGAACAATCTAACCTATTGTCCTAATATAAATATAATCCATAAAAATGTTGGAAGTGTTTCACTCTAGAATTGAAATAAACTAAACTCCAGCTTGTATTATTCTACTATGATTTTTGGTTTTTCTGTCAAGAATTTCATACGTGTATTCAGTTTTGATCAGTGTAAGTTTTCGATTTTTGAAGTAACTTTTTCACCCTCGCTATCCTGATCTTCATTTGGTAAAAAATATAGGTATCTGTAATCGTTGTTTTAAATGTATGTCCCGTAGGGCTAATTTCCAACTGGCTGATTGCTTTAATCGATCGGAATAAAAATAAACGATAGTAACGATACCTCTTGAGAAATTGATAAATTAGCATGTCTAAAATTCGAAAATCTCTATCCCAATAATTTTTTACTAGATTGGTTACTAAGCATTAAAAATTCTGGTTTTTCATTATATAAGTGTGCTTTGTTTTGTAAAAGAATACTGGTCGAAAAATAATTAAATTTAGGTTCTGAACCATATTGATAGTAAGTTTGTAGCTTACTCATTATTTGGATTTTTTCACCCGGAATTGAATCACTGTTTGTTTCTCTGGAATTTGAAATAAAGGTATCTCCTGATAGAGCATTAGAACAGATTCTAAAGAATGATATTGAACAACATCAATCGGGTTCTACTAACGGGAAACAGAGACGATAATTTTTATATAATTCATCATCCAAATTTTTCCAACTAAATGACTGGACCAATTGAATCTGTTTTTAAGGGAATATCCGCTCACTGTTATCAGTAAAAGTCACATGTAATATTAGGTCATTACGATATCTATCAATATCTGTTCGTATGGTCTCTTTCCATTTTTCCATCTGTAGGCCTTTTTGCTCATTTTTATCATGGATAATTTCGATGTTAATATCTTTGATAATCTTTTTCTGTGGTTTTATTTTACTAACTTTGTATTGATAGACCTTATGATAAGTATACTCTGAATCAAAACCAATCTGGCTTATATAATACCGAAGACCGATGTAGCCAATAAACAGACTCACTAAAGCAAGAAATACAAATTTTTCTCTTCATCCTCAACTTCTTCATGCACGCCTCCTATGACAAAACTATTTCATTATATCATAATCAAATACATTCTTATAGCGCTAGTCAAAAGGGATACATAAAAACACCTGAAACAAGTGGTTCCACTTCTCTCAGGTGTTCTTTTATCGTCTTAATTGTGAAAAAGACTTCCCAATCTTTTCCTTCGATAACTAGGTCTGCTTGCTTGTCTTGTGGGATACTGGTTTTATTGATGACAACCAGCTTCTTCCCTTGGAAATACTGGATCAAGCTGGCTGCTGGGTAGACCACAAGGGAGGTACCGCCGATAATCAGGAGATCAGCCTCTTGGATGGCTTGGGCTGCTTGGCTAAAGACGTCCATATCAAGGGACTCCTCGTAGAGGGTCACATCCGGCTTGACAACCTTGCCACAGTCCAGACAGTGTGGAACCGGGCCTTCCAAAGCTAGAAAGGCCTCCAAATCATAAAATCGCTGGCAACCCGTACAGTAATTGCGGTCGGCACTGCCGTGGAGCTTCAAGACTTTTTTAGAACCAGCCATTTCGTGGAGACTATCGATATTTTGTGTCACCACCGCCTTGAACTTACCAGTCTCTTCAAGCCACGCGAGATAGCGATGGGCAGCATTGGGCTTGGCATCTGGGTAGAGTAGGTATTTCTTATAGAAGTCGAAAAAGTCCTCTGGATAGCGCTCAAACATGGTATGGGAGACCAATTGCTCGGCTGTCAAATGCCGTCCTACCTGAACGCTATAGACACCGTCTGAGCTTCGAAAATCCGGAATATTTGACTCCGTGGAAACTCCTGCCCCACCGAAAAACACGATCCGATGACTCTGATCAATCATCTCCTGTAGTTGAGCAATCTTATCCATCTACTTCTCCTTTAGTAGCTCTTCCATCACAGCATTGGCCTGATCAAAATAAAAGTTAACTTGATCGTAATGAATGCCTGTGTAGCTTGCAAGGTCAACCAAATTCTTCATAAAATCCTGAGAAGAGAAACCCGTCGTCCGATGGAGCTCTTCTTCATCAAAGGGCTTGATCAAGTGGGCCAGGGGGTTGCGAACTGATTTTTCTAACTCCCGCAATTGTTGGGCCGCAACTTTGACGCTATCTGGCAAATCCAACTGCACAATCAACTCCGTCAAACTGGACGAATTGACCACACTTTCGCTGTGGAATTGCTGCAGGATAGGGTTGTCTGACGCATGTAGACTCTCGAATTTCCAACGGTCATAACTGGATTCTTTGGAGTTATAGATATAGTTGGTAATATCAGGAATTTTCAACTGAATCAATCGCATAAAGATCCGATAGATGGCTGGGCTAACAGCACGAACAAAGTCAATAATCTGCTCATTTCGCAACTTCGCCTCTAAGTCATAGAGGTAGTTGGCCAACAGCTCATCTTCTGGATCTTCATGCCAAAAAAGCTGAAAACCAGTCGCCTCTAGCAACTCGGTTCTCAACTTTTGATTCATGACGGGTTGGATATTAAGCTCACGACGCTCCGCCATTAACTGCAGTAAACTTACCAACAAATCCGGTACTTCTTCCTGCTGTTTGATAGAGCGCAGAGCCCGGCTGTAGTGATAATTTTGGAGATCGTAGAGCCATTCATCATGAAGGAATTTTGCCATTAGTCTGCAATCAAGGTCTCAAGACCAACTTTCATCATGTCTGTGAAAGTAGTTTGACGTTCTTCAGCAGTTGTGTCCTCATCTGGATTAACTAAACTGTCTGAAATCGTCATGATAGCAAGGGCATCAACATGGTGTTGAGCAGCAAGATAGTAAAGAGCTGCTGCTTCCATTTCTACAGCTTTCACACCCCATTTACCAAGCTCGATGTTCTTTTCACCATAGTTTGAATAGAAGACATCTGATGACAAGACATTACCCACGTGAGTGGTCATGCCAAGGTCCTTAGCAATGTGGTAGGCCTTGTCTAAAAGATCAAAGCTAGCGATTTGTGGGAAATCGTATTGAGGCCAGTCGTTGCGGATGATATTTGAGTTGGTTGCGGCAGCTTGTGCCAAGACCAATTCACGAACATGCACATCCTCGTTCAAAGAACCAGCCGTTCCCACACGGATCAATTTCTTCACGCCGTAGTCGACAATCAACTCACGCGCATAGATGGAGATCGATGGCATCCCCATCCCAGTACCCATGACAGAAACACGGTGACCTTTATAAGTGCCTGTGTAACCAAACATGTTACGGACTTCGTTGAAGCAAACAGCGTCTTCAAGGAAATTCTCAGCAATAAATTTCGCACGAAGAGGATCCCCAGGAAGAAGAATTTTATCAGCAATTTCACCATGCTTAGCAGCAATATGGATAGACATAGTTTATGATACAAAGAGCGACCAGAAAGCGACTGAAAATTAGGAATCTGACGAGAAATCCTGATTTCTCAGTCAGATTATCTATTTTCCGAGCTTTCCGCTCGTGTTCAAATCAGAACACATGCTCTACCTTTCTTTTTTATTTTTTTAGAATAGGCGTTAAAGAGGCAAAGTAAAAATAGGAAACTGACGACGCATCGCAGATGCTAGACAGTTTATCTTTTTTACACAGTTCTCCGCCCGTATTCAGTTCAGCGAATACGGTAAACCCATCCTTTCTTTTTTTATTGAGTAATTAGGAGAGCTTTCCGCTCGTGTTCAAATTAGAACACATGCTCTTCCTTTCATTTTTATTTTAATTTGTTAATGAATCCAAAAATGCAAAGAGTTTGGCATTCATTTCTCGATAATCGTAAGCACGAATGGCTTCGGGTTTTTGAACAAAGGTCAGGTTTTGACTTTGTTCTTCCAAAACATCTTCACCGTCAGCAGCAATCAAGAGATCAACTGCTTCTGGATCAAATTCCAAGTGGGCTTGGAAGGCATAGTGTTTCGGACTGAAGCGAATGATCTGACGTGGACATCCTTGACTGGTCGCAAGAACAACAGCATCTTTTGTCAATCCTGGCATATCGCCATGCCAGTGGCCAGTTTCAAGAGTTGCTCCAAACTCACCGACATGCGGATCTTTGAGTCCTTCAGGCGTTAAGGTCACAGGAAAAACACCAATCTCACGTTCTGGACTGTGCTCATAGTTCGCGCCATAAGCAACAGACATGAGCTGGGCACCAAGACAGACCCCAACAATATAACGATCTGCCTTCATGGCTTTTTGAATCAGCTCGATCTCTGCCTGAGGATCGTAGTATGGAAAAGCTTCCCGATCTTCATCTGGCGATTGAGGTCCTCCCATCACAATTAAGAAGTCAATCTCATCCACTGACTCTGGTAAGGTTTCATTCTCATAGACTTTAGTCGTGGTCACTTGATGGCCACGCTCCTGTGCCCATTTTAGATAAGCGCCCGGCACTTCAAAGGTTTCATGCAGTACAAAATGTACCTTCATCATTTCTTCTCCCATCTCTTTCGAATCACGTATGACAGACCAGCCGCAAGTACAAGCGGAATAGTCAAATTCCAAGTTTGGCCTGTAAATCCAAGGCTCAGGGCAATGGCTGTCAGAGGAGCTTCTAGGGTCGTCCCTAAAAAGACTGTCGCTCCTAGTAACATCCCTAGAGCAGGATCCAGATGAATCCCAAGGACTGTCAAAAGCAAGGTCACTAGGTAGCCAGAACCAATCCCAAGGGCAAATGATGGTGTCAAGGTACCCCCATAAGCACCATTGCGCAAGAGGAGGTAAACCATAAGCCCCTTCACTGCAAGAGTCAGTGGAAGATAAGGAATCGGCTGACTAGACAAGAGGGCTTGCGCTAGTACCTGGCCATTTCCCATAAAGATAGGGAAAAAGGCTACTAGGCTCCCCAGCGCTAGAAAGGCTAGAGGAAGAGCCCAAAGAATCGTCCCATCCTTCCGCCTTTTGTGACTAGCCCGCTTGGCGAGGAAAGCAAAGACCAGAGCCAAGGGAGTGACCAAGAAAGCAATCACAATAGCCTGTAAGAAGCTGCTAGCCGACCATGAGACTGCGGACAGGTGATAAACAGCCTCCTGACCAACGATGGACTGAGCAACCCAGGTGGCCAGATAAGTACTGGTCAAAACCAGTAGAAAATTCTGCCAACTGTAGGCGAGTCCTAAGGTCTCAAAGACGAACAAGCTACTGGCAAAGGGGACCTGATAGACCGCAGCTAAACCAGCTCCAGCACCACAGGCAATCAAGACTTTTCGCTCTTTGAGAGCTAGTGAGAATCCCTTCGCCAAGCGACCAGCTAGAAGAGCCCCGACCTCACGTGGGGCTCCTTCTTTTCCGACCGATGCGCCTGCTCCAACAATTGCCACCTGCATACCTGAATGAAGGAGGTGGGCTAAGGGCGCTGGTTCCCTGTCTCCAGCTAAGTCAATTTGCTGACGAATAGACAGGATCTGATAACGCCTTTGCAGGACATACCAGAAGCCAGCTGCCAAGCACCCAGTCACACACAAAACCAGAAATCTACGGAGACCTCCAACTTCTTGAAATTGCTGGAGCAAATCCGAACTAGCTTGGCCAAAGGCCAGCTCTTGCACCCCTTCTAGTAGATAATGACAGGCAATTCCGACCAGACCCGTCCCAATCCCTAATGATAAGGTGGCTAGAAGTAACCTCAGTCCGTAGGGTAGACTTTGGAGTCGTACTTTCATTGGATTAGAGTTCAGCAAGGATCGCTTTTAGCAATCCTTTGAAGTCACCTTTGACGCGCTCAGTCACTTCTACTACTTCTTCGTGGTTGAGCTCTTCTTGGAAACCAGCCGCAAAGTTGGTAATACATGAAATACCAAGAACCTTCAAGCCAGAATGCGCTGCAATGATGACTTCAGGAACAGTTGACATTCCGACAGCATCTGCACCAAGAGTCTTAAACGCACGGATTTCAGCTGGAGTTTCGTAGGTAGGACCAGTCACACCGATATAAACCCCATCATCCAATTTGATACCCAATTTGTCAGCTACTTTATGAGCTGTCTCACGGTATTCAGGTGTGTAAGCTTTGGACATATCAGGGAAACGTGGACCAAAATCATCCAAGTTTTCACCGATCAATGGGTTTTGACCAGTCATGTTGATATGGTCTGTGATAGCCATCAAAGTACCTGGTCCATATCCGATACCACCGGCAGCGTTGGTAACAAGAACTCCTTCACATCCCAAAACTTTCATGACACGAACTGGGAAAGTCACTACTTCTAGTGGGTTTCCTTCGTAGAAGTGGAAACGTCCTTGAAGGGCCAAAACCTTGCGTCCAGCAAGCTCACCGTAGACCAATTTACCCGCATGGCCGACAACCGTTGAACGACCCCAGTTTGGAATTTCAGAGTAGTCTACTACGACTGGATTTTCGATTTCTTCAGCCAGTTCTCCAAGACCTGATCCAAGGATCAAGCCAAACTCAGGTGCTTCCATTCCTTTGCCATTCAAAAAAGCAGCTGTTTCATTGATTTTTGCTAATAATGTCATTGCATATCTCCTTTATGATTTCCTTAAAAATTGGCCAATTTTGTCAAATGTATTGGCATTGCGAATGGTCAACAGGCGGTAATCCGGCATCTTGAGGACTTGTCTGTGGTAAGCGGTCTTTGTGTAGGTCTCTTCTGAGTATTTGCCCCAGTAAATCCCTAGATTCCCACGATGGATGATTTCATCACCGAGCGAAAAAGAGGAAACCAGCTCCCAGACAGCATCCTGATCGAGGCCTTCTGTGTAAAAGAGAACATCCTTGCGGGCCAGATTCTCCTGCCACCAGGCTGGTAGAGCAGCGAGATCTTGCGCATAGTCCTCAGCTGAAAAGAGAGAAAAATACTGGATAAAGGGATAGCGATCACGAAAGAAATGTCCCAGCAAATCTACCAATTCTGCTTTAGAACTAGCTGATTCAAAGAAGATATTGCCACTATTGATGTAGGTCTCTACCTCATCCAGCCCGATTGTTTGGAGCTCCTCTCGAAGCTCTGCCATCACGACCTTGTTTTTCCCGCCAACATTGATCCCTATAACGAGGAGAGCGAAGCGTGTCATCTTAGTTCAATTTGTCTAAGAAACTTTCACCGATCATGGCTTTTTCAACACCAAAGTTCTCTGCAATTGTCGCAGAGATATCAGAGAAATGTCCAACTGGAATCACACCATTGCCCTTGAAGGATGGGCTATAAGCCAAGAATGGGATGTATTCACGCGTATGGTCTGTACCAGCGTAAGTTGGGTCATTCCCGTGGTCTGCAGTGATCATCAAGAGGTCATCTTCACGCATAGCTGCAATGATTTCTGGCAAGCGTTCGTCAAATTCATGCAAGCAATCGCGGTAGCCGTGAGCATTGCGACGGTGACCGTAAAGAGCATCAAAAGTCTACCAAGTTGGTAAATGAGAACCCTTCTTGGAACTCAGGAAGTCCCATGGTCTTAATCAAGGTATCCATACCGTGGCTATTTGATTTGTTGTGGCCCATATCGTGGTTGATACCAGCTCCGTTGAAGATATCGTTGATCTTACCAACTGCATAGGTATCAATACCCGCTTCGTTCAACTTATCCAAAACAGTTGGCGCAAATGGTGAAACAGCTAAGTCACGACGGTTGGCTGTACGTGTGAAGTTTCCAGGTTCCCCAACATAAGGGCGGGCAATGATCCGTCCTAGAAGAGCTGGACGTTCCAAAGTGATAGAACGAGCATATTCACAGATACGGTAGAGTTCATCCAAAGGAATAATGTCTTCGTGAGCTGCAATTTGAAGCACAGGGTCTGCTGATGTATAAATGATCAACTCACCAGTTTCCATTTGACGTGGTCCAAAGTCATCGATGACCGCCGTACCAGAATAAGGTTTGTTGGCTTCACGGATAACCTTACGTCCTGAGAATTCTTCAATCTTTGTAATAATTTCTTCTGGGAATCCATTCCAGAAAGTATCAAAGGGTTCTGTAATGTTGAGCCCCATGATTTCCCAGTGACCAGTCATGGTGTCTTTCCCAAGAGAAACTTCTTGCAATTTGTCGCATAGCCAGTTGGGTTGCTTTCAGCTGGCACAGTCTTCAATGGTACTTCACGAGGAATATTTCCAAGACCGATTTTCGCCATGTTTGGCACATTCAAACCGACGGTTTTAGAGATGTGACCCAATGTATCAGATGCTCCATCTGGAACACCTGCATTGACAAAGTTATTGGCATCCGGTGCAGCACCGATCCCAACAGAATCTAGCACAACTAAGTGCATGCGTTTAAATTTTGACATATACTGCCTCTTTCCTTTATTAAACTAGCTATATTATACCATATCCCTATAAGAAGAGAGCCGTTGTTTGATTCGAGGCTGGGACAAAAGTCCTAGCCTCTCAATTATTTTTGGATTGTCGAGCAAGACGCAGTGGTTGAGTGGGCTCTACTACGCTGATTTCATCAGCTTTTACAGCCCTACTCAACTGTGCGGAGGTGGGACGACGAAATCGAATTCTAACGAATTACCGATTTCTGTCCCACTCTCTATTTTTCAATGATGACAGGACCATCTGGTGTCCCTACAATCACTTTTGAAATCATGTTCAAGAATAAACCGTGCTCTACGACGCCTACGGTGTGATCCAGTTCATTGGCCAGAGCTTCTGCATCCTCGATCACCTTGAGATCCAAGTCAATGATAAAGTTGCCTTGGTCGGTGACAAAACGTTGGTCATCCGCGATACGGAAAGCAGGATGGTAACCTTTTTGCTCAAAGTGACGGAAGAGATTTTCAGCTCCGTATTGCACTACTTCCACTGGAAGTTTGAAAGCCCCAAGAGTTGCGACTTGTTTGGATTCATCCACGATCCAAATGCAATCTTTTGAATTGGTTGCGACGATCTTTTCCATGAGGAGAGCCCCACCGCCCCCTTTAATCCCGTTTAATTGAGGATCCACTTCATCTGCGCCATCCACTGTCACATCGACCACTTCGACATCGTCGATAGCCTTGAGCGGGATGCCTAAACTTTCAGCCTGATCATAGGTCACACTCGACGTTGTGACAGCTGTGATCTGCAAGCCTTCTTCTTTGATGCGACGACCCAATTCAGCCACAAAATAATAAGCAGTTGACCCTGTACCGAGACCGACAATCATGCCGTCTTTGACAAACTCAGCCGCTTTAATTCCTACCTGTTCTTTTAGGTTTACCATCATAGACCTCCTTTTATATTCTATTACAGTATAGCATATTCTGAAAGAGATTTCACTAATTATTTGAAAACCTTTCCATCTTTTAGTTCTAAAAGCAAAACCTTGCCCGTCCGCTGACTTTACGATAGAATAGAGATGAATCTACAGGAAAAGAGAAATGACATGATTACTAAAGAATTTGATACCATTGCTGCCATCTCGACTCCTCTCGGTGAGGGGGCGATCGGGATCGTCCGCTTGAGCGGGACAGACAGCTTTGCCATTGCACAAAAGATCTTCAAGGGGAAAGATTTAAGCAAGGTAGCGAGCCACACGCTCAACTACGGTCATATCGTGGATCCAGATAAGGACGAGATTCTCGACGAAGTCATGGTGGGGAGCCATGCGCTCGCCGAAAAACCTTCACCCGTGAGGACATCATCGAGATCAATACCCACGGCGGGATTGCCGTAACCAATGAAATACTACAATTGGTCATCCGCGAAGGAGCTCGATTAGCTGAACCTGGTGAGTTTACCAAGCGGGCCTTTCTGAACGGTCGGGTCGATTTAACCCAGGCTGAGGCCGTCATGGATATTATTCGCGCCAAGACCGACAAGGCTATGAACATTGCAGTCAAACAGTTGGACGGTTCCCTGTCTGACCTCATCAACAACACGCGCCAAGAGATCCTCAATACCCTGGCCCAGGTCGAAGTCAATATCGACTATCCTGAGTACGATGATGTCGAAGAAGCAACCACTGAGATCATCCGTGAAAAGACCCGTGAATTTGAAGCCCTCTTGACCAACCTCCTCAAGACTGCCCGTCGCGGTAAGATCTTGCGTGAAGGGATCTCTACTGCTATCATCGGTCGACCAAACGTCGGCAAGTCCAGCCTCCTCAATAATCTTCTTCGCGAAGAAAAAGCTATCGTGACCGATATCGAAGGAACAACCCGTGACGTTATCGAAGAATACGTCAACATCAACGGTGTTCCCCTCAAACTAGTCGATACGGCCGGAATCCGTGAGACCGAAGACATCGTTGAGCAAATTGGTGTCGAACGGTCGAAAAAAGCCCTCAAAGAAGCTGATTTGGTCCTCCTCGTCCTCAATGCTAGCGAACCCTTGACCGACCAAGATCGCCAACTCCTTGAAATCTCTCAAGATAGCAACCGCATCATTCTCCTCAATAAGGTCGATCTCCCAGAGAAGATCGAAATCGACCAACTGCCGGAAGATCATATCAAGATTTCCGTTCTGAAAAACCAAAACATCAATCAAATTGAAGACCGGATCAACGCCCTCTTCTTCGAAAATGCTGGGCTGGTTGAGCAAGATGCGACGTATCTTTCTAATGCTCGTCACATCTCTCTGATCGAGAAAGCTGTTGAAAGCCTGCAAGCGGTCAACGAAGGCTTGGCCCTCGGTATGCCGGTAGACCTGCTTCAAGTCGATCTCACCCGCACCTGGGAAATCCTCGGAGAAATCACAGGGGATGCTGCTCCAGATGAGCTCATCACCCAACTCTTCAGCCAGTTCTGTCTTGGAAAATAACAAAAATGCGTATGTGTGCAAACATACGCATTTTTTTGTTTTATTATGTGACTTTCAGTCCGTCTCGCTCCGTTAGGTGCGAGACAAAAAAACCACCCGCTATGCGGGTGCGCATCGAAGGTTATACCAAAAAAACTCCAAACGCGATACAATTAAGGTGTTCAAGCCAATTGTAAAGCGAAAGGAGAAAAATATGGCTCAAAAAGCACATAGTTTATCACACACAAAATGGATGTGTAAATATCACATTGTGTTCACCCCTAAGTATAGACGAAAAGTGATCTATAATCAATATCGAAGTAGTTTGGGAGAAATATTCCATAGATTATGTAGTTATAAAGGTGTTGAGATTATCGAAGGCCATTTAATGCCAGATCATGTTCATATGTTGGTAAGCATTCCACCTAGAATTAGTGTTGCAAGCTTCATGGGATATTTAAAAGGTAAAAGTGCTCTAATGATGTTCGATAAACACGCAAATCTGAAATATAAGTTTGGAAATCGACATTTTTGGGCAGAGGGATATTATGTAAGTACAGTTGGCCTCAATGAAGCCACAATAAAGAAATACATTCAGGAACAAGAGCGAAAAGATATTGCTTTAGATAAGTTGAGTGTAAAAGAATATGAAGATCCCTTTAGGGATAGTGGCAAGTAGTACGTATACCTCTTTGAGAGGTCTGTGACGAGTCAAATGCAATAAGGCTTGAACAAAGTGAAAGCCAGCGTCTTTAGGCGCTGGCTAGTTATCTGGGCTTATAGCCCTGGTACAAACCACCCGTTTGACGGGTGGTCATGATTTTGCTTGTTCTAATCGCTCGACGGTCTGATACGCTTGGTAGATCAGGAAGAGCCCAGTAGCATTCAAGACTGGAATCGCAATCGGCAACTCGGTCACGATTTGTGAGAAAGGTGAATTGCCAACAAAATGAAGTCCAAACCCAGCTACTAAATATCCCCAGCCTGCTAGAGCTAGATCCTTGCGTCCTCTGCTTGCTTGGACAATCAAGAAGAGCCCTAGCATAACAAGACCTGTGTAGACCCAGTGAGACATGGGCGCATTGGCCACACGACCGAGAATCCCTGACACCGTGTAAGAGAAACCTTCCGGCAGATCCTGACGGATATAGGCAAAGTCCTCCACGATCTGGAAACCAAGACCAGAGGCAATCGCCAAGAGGAAGATCGACTTGATGCGACGAACACTGAACAAATAGAGGACAAAGAAGATCGGAATCAACTTAAAGGGTTCCTCAAAGAGAGGGCGCAGCGATGGCACTCTCGTACTGGTTCCAAAAGTCGCTATTTGGAGCGATCGCTTGAATCATGTCATGGAAATAGGTATTGGCAAAGCTAGACAACCAACCGGCAACAAAGCCCCCACCTAATAAAGAAAAGAGAACCGGTACCCAAGACAACTTCCACTTCTTAGAAAAATGAAAGAGAGCCCAAACAGCAGGAAGCGCATAGACCAAAAGGATCAAGGTCGAAAGCCCCACAATCCCGTACTGGCTACCAGACATCCAGCCTTCCGTCAGCGATTGGGTCTCATAGGCCAGCCCAATCGCTAGCAAGAGTAAATACAGAAACAAAATCGATTTGCGTTTCATAAAAGACCTTTCTATGGTGAAATGAAAAAGGCTGGAAGCCCAGTCTTTTCCGTGTACTATCATTGTAACAGGATCAGCTCAAAAAAAAACAATAAACTGAGCTCTCAAATCCAGCTCCTACTTCAATACGGCTAGAATCTGACGAATCAAATCTGGATCCCCGTCTGGCAATGTCACAGTTTCAGCATGATCCAAGATCCCTTGGGTAAATTGCGTCATAAACTCTTCACTATTAAGCTCATCCGCAGACTGTTGCCAATGACTCGGAACAGGATAGATCGTTACCGTTCCATCACCGTTGGATGCATAAGTGATATTTCCTTCAGCTGAATATGAACCAAACAGATGACGCACATCTTTTGGATAATCAACGCCTAAGCCACCATTATAAATCTTTGTTCCAGCTGCACTATTTGAAATATTTAACTCTGATGGCACGTTCTTGATCACATAAGCCCAGACACGAGCAGCTTCAACCTGAGTAGCAGTGTAGCCTGGATAATCATTCTGGTCTGCCTTCTTCGAAGACTTGACCTCACCATCCGAGCGAGTATTCCACTTCTTGGCCTTACTCGTCTTTGTCGTACTACTGCTATCGTCCGTATCAGCTTGCTCCCGATCTTTCGGTTGCTCTTTCTTGCGATAGTAGAAATTATCATCATCACCATAAGCAGGTGACTGACCAGCCCAGATCCGATCCTTGGACTTATCCGAAGCATCGTCTTTGCCTGCTTTCTGACCTTTTGGAAGGAGCAAGAGACCGTAGCCTCCAACACCCGACTTAGCACTAACCGTCATCTCAGCAATCTGGTCCTTCTGCTTAAAGCTCGATGCATCAAGCTCAACATCCTCGCTGACCAAGCCTTTGTCATCAAAGACCAGCTCATTGCCACGACCATCGATCCAAGTCCCCTTGATACTCGAGTAGTCCTTAGCCTTGATGGCTTTCAAATCCATACCAGACTGTTTCTTTTCTGAGGTGCTGGTCTGCTTGGTATCCGAACTCTTAGGCGTCACCGTCCTCTGAGGACGACCACAGGAAGCCAAGACCAAAGCAGAAAGCACAATTACCAAACCTTTTTTCATATCAATCTCCCTTCACATACCTACTATTTTAGAAAAATAAGAAAGGAGAGTCAAAGAAAAAGTGGAAGGGGAGAATCAATTAATAACATAAAAGCCTGTAAAATTATTATTTGAATTTCTCAAGAAAAAGAAGCTCAATGTAACAAGCTTCTATACCATCATCTTTTATTTTTCTTATTTTGGGACCATTCGAAACAACACAGCTCTATAACTAGGAAACATTAATACTATCAACTCCACACATCCCACATAAACAGTTTCCCTTATGTTTTTTTAATATTCTTCAAAACTAAATCTTATACAAATTATTTAATTTTTTTCTAACTCTAATATATTCATACATACTTCTACTCCAGTAACTACCCCCTTGCTATGAATAAATCCACAAGAAAACACAATCCTCTCCTTACTCAAAATATTTGACAATACTACTAATGCTTCTAAAACATAATCCTCTATGGCAATAAAACTATTATTTTCATCTTTAAAAAAACTTTATAAATCCAATATCCTTACACCTATCACCAAAATAAAACCTAAGTGATTTTAAATAATATTCAAAAAACACATCACTCTCCATAGAAAACCCCTTCATTTTTAAAATATTCTGTTATATCATACAAAAAATAAGTTTTGGGACCATTCGAAACAACACAGCAAGTTAAAATAAGGCTTTGTCCGTATCCAACTTGAAAAAGTGTGCACCGATTCGGTGCCTTTTTTATGCCTTGTTTTATTTATCTCTAACCAGTCATTATATTAACTACATTTTACTCCTTCCCTCCTCAAAAATCAATTCATTATGTGGAGATATTCCATCTATCTTTAACTTCTTTCTTACACACAAAAAGGAACTCGCATGCACGAGTTCCCTTTTTATTTATGTCCCCTGCCGGAATCGAACCAGCAACTACTCCTTAGGAGGGAGTTGTTATATCCATTGAACTAAGGGGACCGATAAAAAAGAAGCGAGATCACTCCCGCCTCCTTGTTCGTCTTAACGACGGATTTCTTTAATACGAGCTGCTTTACCTTGCAATGCACGAAGGTAGTACAATTTCGCACGACGTACTTTACCGTAACGTACAACTTCAATCTTTTCTACACGTGGAGTGTGTACTGGGAATGTACGTTCAACACCGACACCGTTAGAGATTTTACGAACAGTGTACATTTCAGTGTGTCCTTGACCTTTACGAGCGATAACAACGCCTTCAAAGATCTGGATACGTTCACGAGTTCCTTCGACAACTTTCGCGTGTACACGAACAGTGTCACCAGGACGGAATGCAGGGATATCAGTACGAAGTTGACCTTCAGTCAAGCTTTGGATTAATGGATTCATTTTATTCTCCTATCTTCGTCAATCTTGAGGGACCTCCCTCAGCGGATAAACTGTATTTTTGTGCTTCCATTACGCACAGAAACTATCATATCAGATAATTTCAGGTTTGTAAAGCTCTTTTCTCTACTTTTTCGCAACTTTTTGTCCGGAATAAATGCTCCACTCTTTTGGTAGGCAATAGGCAATGGCACAAGCGATGACAAAGAAAGGAAGATTGGCATAGCCAAAAACTTCTCCTCCAATCAAGATCGGTGCGAGCAAGGTCGTGGTCGCACTGCCAAAGACACTGGCATAACCGATAGCGGCCACGACTAAGACTGGTAGACCTAACATCGGAGCAAGAAAGACTCCAAGTGTAGCTCCGATCGCAAAGAGCGGGGTCACTTCTCCTCCTTGGTATCCAGCTGAAATCGTCACCACGGTAAAGAGGAGCTTCAATATCCAGTCATAACTCTGCGCACTGCCCTGATGAAAAGCCACATCAATCAGATTGGTTCCAAGTCCACTGTATGTTCCGACCTTGGTCAGCTGGAGGGTCAAGAGGACCAAGCTAAGTCCAGCACCTAGAAGCGCAATCCGGATATAAGGATTGGGCAAGACTTGAGCGACCGTTTTCTTCAACCAGGAAAGGCTAATTGCAAAGAGTTTCCCAGCAAGGCCAAAGCCAGGCCAAGAAGGGCAACTTTGATCAAGGTCTCTGGTGTCCAGCTCAGCGTTTCTCTTAGTGGCACTGCAAATTTCTCTAAACCAAGGGCATGAGAGGTAAAGCTAGCCACAATCGAAGCGATGAGGGCAGGATAGAGAGCCATCAACTGCAACTCCCCAACTGTCAAGACTTCGAGAGCAAAGAAAGTTGCTGCGAGTGGCGTCTGAAAGAGCCCTGCAAAACCAGCTGCCATCCCAGTCATGAGAAAAATACGCGAAGCATCCGGAATCTTGATGTAACGCGCAAAACGATGCGAAAGGGTCGCTCCGATCTGAACCGCTACACCTTCCCGACCGACCGAACCACCAAAGAGATGGCTCATCCAGGTCGTCAGCATGATCAAAGGCACCAAGACCAAGGGGATTTTCTCCTCACGCGCGTGCCCCACATCAAAGATGAGGCCCATCCCTTTTGAAGCCTTGCCACCAAAACGTTTATAAAGATAAACGATGACAAGCCCCGCTAAGGACAGGAAAAGAATCAAAGGCCAGTGCTGGCTTCGGGAAATCGCCAATCAGGAGAAGACCTTGTCCAAAAATCATATCAATGGCACCGACCAAGAGACCAATGAAAAGCGCCATCCCTGTTAGGACCACATACTGTTGCGCTTTTTGCTTGATCGATAGACTAGTCACGCGCCCTCACCTCCTCTTGGAAGTCTCTCGAGCGCTTCATCATATCTTGAAACTGAGCTTGAATAGTCGCACGATACTGCTCATCCGTAACGAGAGAGCCGACTTTCTCAAGCACTTCTCTCTCCCTTCCTTGATCGAGCACTGGCAAGCCCTGTTGCTCCTTATATTTTACAATCTGACCGACACAGACCATCCGTCTTTCTAGCAAGGCTACAAGCTCTTGATCGATCTGGTCAATGTCCTTACGAATCTGATCTAAATCCATGTGTCTCCTCTTTATTTTGGATATAAATCGAGGCTGTAATCCATCGATCCAGCCTCTTTGTCATTAATTTACTTTTGCTACAAGTTCTTCTGCAAAGGCTTCTAATTTTTCAATGTCTTCGTCTTCTGCAGACAAATCAACTTTGACACACTCAGAGCCTTTTTCAGCACCAGTCGCAGCGAAGCAACGGTCGAAATCATCAACTGCTTTACAGAATTCATCGTAGAAGGTATCACCTGAGCCTACAACACCATAAAGTTTGCCTTTGAGATCAAGGCCAGCCAAATCTTCGTAGAAATCTTGGATCTCATCAGGAAGCTCTCCATCACCGTATGTATAAGTCGCTACCACTGCGATATCCGCATCAAGGAAGTCCTCCGCATCCACAGTTGTACACTCATCCACATCTACTTCGACACCAAGATCACGGAATTTGTCCGCTACGATATCCGCAATCTCTTCAGTATTTCCGGTCATACTAGCAAAAACAATCTTCGCTACAGTCATAATTTCCTCCAAAAAGCTATTTCCCGTATTATACCACTTTTTCAAGCATTTTGCACGAAACCTTTCCCGATAAGGTGAAAGAAGGGACACGTTTCAAGAATTTGGACCGATTCAACCTAATCGCCCTTGTTCTCTTCTTGAATTGCTTTAATATCTTCGATTTCTTCATCCAATCTCTTATCAAAATCAGACTTATTTTTGAAGGGATACGAATATGTGCGCCAAGTGTACCATTTTAGTCCTTCTTCACCCTTATAGTACCACTCAATTTTTGTTGGTAGAAATTCTTTGTTGTAGGTGATACAAACCTTGGTGAATTGAAGTTTTTTATTTAAATAAATCGCCTCAAATTCTGGCGGATATTCCTCTTTCATCAATTTTTCATCCACAAATCTTTTCGGTGAGCCAGTAATTTGATAGTTGGACTTCTTAATTTCATCAGTAGTAATTTTCTTACTTAATAGAACTGATGATAATTCTTCATTTACAGCAGATTTGTAATACTGTTTACGATCCCAGTCCTCTTTATATCCACCATAAACTGTATCGTCTTTCACTGCAGTTTCATCATTATAGTAATATTCCTTTTTCTCAAGGTCCAACCCAACCTCAAAATGCTCATCGGTAGAATCTCCCATTTTAATCATAATAAATTGCTTTTTCTTTAAAACATTCAATGCCGGTTGATTGTTACTACAACTACTTAGGAATACTGCAATAAGCATTACGATCAACACTACTACAATTGTTTTTGGAAATTCTAACCATCGTTTTCTTTTAGCTGATTGTTTGATTTCTTTCATCATATCCATCCATTCTACCAAAATAATGAACTTCTGTAAAACCGCTTCCATAGCTCCTAATTAGTGATAAATGCTTGCTGGATGGGCCTTTCTTATGTTAAAATTGACAGAGAAAATGAGGTAATGTATGAACGTAATGAATGAAATTCTTGAAAAGATTCAAGCTTATGACACGATTATTATCCACCGTCATCAGAATCCGGATCCGGATGCGATTGGTAGCCAGGTGGGCTTGCGGGATCTCCTGCGTGCGCACTTCCCTCAAAAAGCGGGTCTTGGCAACTGGCTATGATGAACCGACCTTGACTTGGCTTGCTGAAATGGATGAAGTCAAAGATGAGGACTATGCTGGAGCTTTGGTGATTGTCTGTGATACGGCTAATACTCCCCGCATCGATGACAAGCGCTATACGAACGGTGATTTCCTGATCAAGATCGACCACCACCCAAATGACGATGCTTATGGAGATCTGCTCTGGGTCGATACTGAGTCTAGCTCTACCAGTGAGTTGATTGCACTTTTTGCTAAGGAATTGGATCTTGAACTTCCTGTAAGTTCTGCGCGTCTTCTCTATGCTGGGATTGTCGGCGATACAGGTCGCTTCCTTTATCCTGCTACTTCGACTCGAACTTTCGAGCTGGCTGCCTATCTTCGTAGCATTCCTTTTGATTTTACAGCCCTTGCTCGTCAGATGGATACGATCAATCTCAAAACAGCTAAGCTTCAAGGCTATGTCTATGACCATCTTGAGATCGATGAACATGGTGCTGCGCGTGTGACCTTGACACAAGAGCTCTTAAAGAAATTCGATCTACGTGATTCCGAGACTGCTGCGATTGTTGGAGCTCCTGGACGCATCGATACCGTGTCTGTTTGGGCTATCTTTGTCGAGCAGGCCGACGGTCACTTCCGTGTCCGGATGCGTAGCAAACGAAAAGTGATCAACGAGATTGCCAAACGTCATAATGGTGGTGGCCATCCACTAGCTAGTGGAGCCAACTCCTACTCCCTCGAAGAAAACGACCAAATCTACAAAGAGCTACAAGAAGTGGCACGCACAAACGAAGGCTGAGAACGGTTTCTCAGCCTTTTTATCTTGGTCATGGGGTTTTCATTTGATCTTTCTTATGGTAAAATAAAGCTAATAAAATTTTTAAGGAGACTTATTATGGAAAAAAATCGATTGTTTATCATTATCTCTGCTGCAGTAGCGATTCTTAGCTCTTTCTTGCCATGGGCAAGCCTTAATGCTGGAAACTTTGGTTCATACAGCTGGAATGGCCTTCGCGGAGATGGATGGTTCGTTATTATCTTCGCAGTCGTTGCGATTGTTCTTGCTTGCTTGAACGATGTAAAAACTTCACTACCAAAAGGTTTTGCAATTGGTGTTATCGTAGCAGGAGCTCTCTCAACTATCGTAACATTGATCGATGTCTTCGGAGTGAACAAGTACGCTGTTGACTTCAATGGTTATGGCGTTTCAATTGGCTTTGGTTTGATCCTTGCTTTAATCGCATCAATCGCTATTGTTGTAACTGGTCTCTTGGCGATGTCAGGTGGTAAAATCACTAAAGGAACATTCGAAGAACTTGCTGAATCTGGTAAAGGATTTGCCCAATCTGTTGGACGCGTGACAACTTCTACTGTAAAAACTGCTGTAAATGAAATCAAAAAAGAAACACACGAACACACTGAGGGACAAGCTGATCAACCAGTTGAAGCACCAAAAGATCCAAATCAATCTGAACAATAATAAGATCATCATCGCCTTGGTCCTGCCAGGGTGATTTTTTTGATCATTAATTTAAATAAAATTAGTGAAAATACTTGTCAAGATCCTGGAAATTTGGTAAACTAGCTTAGTAACAATCTATGGCTCGGAAAGAGACCATGGCAGAAAGGAAATATTGCAAAATGAAAAAAGATATCCATCCAGAATATCGCCCTGTTGTCTTCATGGACACTACTACTGGTTACAAGTTCCTCAGCGGTTCAACTAAGTACTCTAGTGAAACAGTTGAATTCGAAGGTGAAACTTACCCATTGATCCGTGTTGAAATTTCATCAGACTCACACCCATTCTACACTGGACGTCAAAAGTTCACTCAAGCAGATGGACGTGTGGATCGTTTCAACAAAAAATACGGTCTCAAATAAGAACCAACACAGAACCACTTCCCTTTTGGGAGTGGTTTTTTTGATCTAAAAAAATGAACATGTAAGGAACACTTTCTGAAAAATCGTTTTCATTGTCTTCCCCTCTATCCTCTGTTATACTTGGATTATCAAAGAAAGGAGATAAGCCGATGACATTGTCCAATAAATTCACACTTTCTCTTGCCTCACTGGCAGTTCTTGGTCTTTTAGCATCCTGCTCGAATCAGACAGCTCAAACACCTGCAAGCTCTGCTAGTTCACAACAGGTTTCTTCGAGTGCTTCAAGCTCTAAAGATTCTCAAACGTCTAGCCAAGCTGAAAATCTAGATGGGACATACAAGGGAACTGATGAAACTGATCAGATCACTCTGACCCTTTCTGGTACGACGGGCACATGGGAAGAGCTTGAAAGCGATGGCGAAAAAGAAAGCAAGCCTGTAACCGTTCACACTGACAATCATACTCTCACTGTGGGGGATGATCTCAAATATTATAAACTAGAAGGTAACCAACTCACTATTGAAGATGACGATCGTGATCCTTCTGATACCATTGTATTAACTAAATAGCATAAAAAATAAGAGGTTAGGATGTTGATCCCAACCTCTGTTTTTTATCTTAATGGAACTGCATTCCACCATCCACGATAATGGTTTGACCTGTGATGTAGTTTGAATCTGGCCCAGCAAGGAAGCTGACCGCTGCTGCTACATCTTCTGGTTCTGAAAGACGTTTCAAAGTAATATCTTTAGCGAATGTTTGCATACCCCATTCGTCATCTTTGCCTGCGTTCTTCCCAACTTCATGAGCAATGTCAAACATCATTGGAGTCTTCACGATACCTGGTGCATAAGCATTGACAGTGATTCCTGAATCCGCTAAGTCACGCGCCAAAGTTTGTGTAATCCCACGAACAGCAAACTTAGTTCCACCATAAATGGTTAAGTTTGGATTTCCGACAACCCCTGCTTGTGAAGTCGCATTGATAATCTTTCCACCATGACCCAGTGCTTTGAACTGAGCTTGAGCTGCTTGTGCACCCCAAATCACACCACCAACGTTAATAGCAAATGTACGTGTAAATTGTTCTTCTGTAATCGTATCAAGTGGTGTAGTTGGCGCAACACCTGCATTGTTTACGACAACATTCAAATCTCCAAAATGGTCAACAACCTTTTGGAAAGCTGCAGCCACTTCTTCTTTTTTAGACACATCAGCTACGACTGCAAAAGCATTATCTGCTGACAACTCAGCAACTGCTTTTTCAGCTGTTTCAGCATTGTAGTCCAATACTCCAACCTTAAAGCCATCTTGTACCAAGCGTTTTGCGATTGCAAAACCAATTCCTTGACCAGCACCTGTGACAATAGCTACTTTAGACATATGATTCCTCCTTGGTATCAACGATACCAGCAAACGTTCCTATCAGAACAGCAAGGGTTGACAACTAGTTTTGATGGGGTCTATTATAAATATCCGACAAAACTATGCTAACAGTATACTCTTTTGTGAAAAACATTTCAAATTCTAGTCTGTTTTTTTGAAAAAAATAGTTTATTTATATGATATTTTTATTTAGTGATAAATGAACTAAAGCGTGAAATAAAATATAGCTTTTACCCAAAACGGATAACTGTTCTATTCTGTAAAAGCTACATGAGGCTGGGACAAAAGTCCTAGCCTCTCAATTATTTTTGGATTGTCAAGCAAGACGCAGTGGTTGAGTGGGCTCTACTACGCTGATTTCATCAGCTTTTACAGCCCTACTCAACTGTGCGGAGGTGGGACGACGAAATCGAATTCTAACGAATTACCGATTTCTGTCCCACTCTCATAAACTATTCGTTTGATTGATCCCTTTAGTCATCAGACTCTGCAAATACTTGAGTGGCTTTGACTGCTTTCTTCCACCCCTTGTACAGCTCTTCCTTTCGAGCTTCATCCATCTTGGGTTCAAAGATTTGGGCTACTCCATGAAGAGATTTTAATTCTTCCAAGTCCTTCCAATAGCTTACGGTCAGACCTGCTAGGAAGGCTGCTCCTAAGCTGTTGTTTCCAAGTTTTTCGCACGGGCAATCGAAATTCCAAGAATATCTGCCTGAAACTGCATTAAATAATCATTTTTCGCTGCCCCTCCATCTACTTTTAGGACAGGGATAGGAGTCTTGGCATCTACCTGCATGGTGTCGATAATATCGCGTACTTGATAAGCAATGGATTGAAGGGTTGCCTTGATAAAATCTTCCTTGGTCGTTCCCCGAGTAAGTCCAAAGACAGAACCACGCGCCTCTTGATTCCAGTATGGTGCTCCAAGACCCGTAAAGGCAGGGACTACATAGATTTCATCCTGGTTCTGGGACTTCAAAGCATAGGCCTCAGATTCAGGTGAACTGTCGATCATCCGCAGACCGTCACGAAGCCACTGAATAGCACTTCCAGCGATAAAGATCGATCCTTCAAGGGCATAATATACCTTGCCATTGATCCCATATCCAATCGTCGTCAGCAGGTTATTTTCTGATAACTGCATCTCCTCACCCGTATTCATGATGATGAAGGATCCAGTTCCATAAGTATTCTTGACCATACCAGGTTCAAAGGCTAATTGACCAAAGAGAGCTGCTTGCTGGTCTCCTGCCATCCCTGCAATCGGTACTTGTCCACCGTAGAAATGGAAAGGAGCTGTCTTGCCATAAATTTCAGAGTTTGAACGCACTTCAGGAAGCATTACCTTAGGAATGTTGAGGATTTCCAAAATTTCTTCGTCCCATTTCAGTTCCTTGATATTGTAGAGCATGGTCCGGGCAGCATTAGAATAGTCTGTCACGTGGGCTGCTCCATCCGTCAGCTTCCAGACCAACCAAGTATCAATGGTCCCAAAGAGCAATTCTCCTTTTTCTGCACGCTCTTGTGCTCCTTCAACATGGTCCAAAATCCAACGAACTTTTGTTGCTGAAAAGTAGGCATCGATGACCAAACCTGTCTTTTGGTGGAAGGTCTCTACATAGCCTTGGTTTTTGAGCTCTTCAGCCAGTGGAGCAGTTTGCCGTGATTGCCAGACAATAGCATGGTAAATAGGAAGGCCTGTGTTCTTATCCCAAACAACTGTCGTTTCCCGTTGATTGGTAATGCCGATCGCCTCGATTTGATTGGGCTTGATGCCACTTTCAATAAAGACCTCAGCGATCACCGACTGAACCGAGTTCCAAATTTCATTGGCATTGTGCTCCACCCAACCAGCCTGAGGAAAAATCTGAGTGAATTCCTTTTGACTAGAGCTAACTTGCTCGCCTTTTTTATTAAAAATGATAGCCCGCGAACTAGTGGTTCCCTGGTCAATCGCCATGATGAAAGTTTCTTGAGACATAAACTGCCCTCCTGAATTAGGTACTTAAAAATCTTGTTCTTTCATAAACTAGTATACTCTATTTCATCTAGGATTTGTATCCATTTTTTTAATAAATTCCTGTCTAAATTTTCCTTCTGCTTCCAGCTTTATCTGACAAAGTTAAAAGAGCCCTAAGGCTCTTCAAAGTCATATTTCATACGCTTATAAAGATCTGCGCTGTTTCAAACGATTTAAAAATTCCATAGTCGGGCTGTCCTGGTAAAGTTCTTTGAGAGGAATCTTCTGATAGACAGCTATTTCGTCAGCAGTCACACCGTAACGAATTAATAGATCATAAATACGATTTAAATCATGACGTAATTCATCCGTGATGAGGACATTATCGCTTGTTTCTTTTGTTTTCCAATAATAAGATGGCAGAACTTCCTTGGTTTCTATTAAAATATTTTGCAATAAGGTTCCCCCATGACTATCCTTCTGAGTGATATCTGCCCCAAGTTCCAACATTTTCTCAAAAACCTTGAAAGACTGATCCGCCTTTTCCTTAGACGAATACATTTCATATTGGCCATTCCAACGTTTGATCATGCGCCTGCAGTCAAATACAGCTCGTCCACCCGCTGTTTGGAGGACTGGTTGACAAAATGGATTCAGCTCTGTCGGCTCTTCAATAAAGTTAAGATCTGCTCCTCTATCAATGAGTAAGTCTGCAATATCTAAATGTCCCGATTTGATAGCGACTTGAAGGAGCGACTGTCCCTGATCTCTTTTAGGTTTGTCACCCGAAACAGCATTGACTTCTTCAGGCTTTTTATCCAATATCTGACGGATAGCCTCTAGATCTCCTCTTCGCAACATCTGAAAGGTTTTTTGCATGGTCTTGCCCCTCTCTCATTATAGATAAGAATGACACTGTGTTGATACTTTGATCCTATCTCTAGGTTCTTCGTTAAACTGATTATACCATTTTATGGACTCTTAATTAAAGTCCTAAAGGGTAAATATGACAGACTCCCACCGAAAGAGGTATAACCCTATTTCAATGATTTTCGTATAGCCACTAGCCAAGAGGCTACTAGGATTTCGAAAATAACTAGAAGGATGATCTGAGGAAGAGAACTTTGAACCAGCATAAGGACAGCCAGACTATCGATCAGCATATGAGCCAGGATACAAGGGACAGCTCCTTTTGAATACTCCTTGAGCGCTCCAAATAGGAAGGTATTCCCTAAAATCATCAGGTAAAAGATGAGATAGTTGGATGAACCTGCGGTAATCCAAGGGAGTTGATAAATAGGGATATGCCAGAGGAACCAGGCAATGGAGAGAACCATCATTTTAGGTATAAATTGCTTACTAAAGGAAAGATGATCTTGTAAAAACCAACGCCAACCGACTTCTTCTAGACCGCCATATAATAATGTCCATGGGAAATATAGGAGGAAGGCCAAGAGGGAGTTCCCAGTAAAGCGAACATTCATGAGCAGGATGGAAAACCCATAATAGATGACGGGGATGAAGAATGCTAGGATCCATGACAGAGGACTTTCTTTTTGAAGAAAAACCTTTTTGAAAAAATCACCCAAGGATTTGACTTCACCCAGGACAAGAGAAAAGACCGCCGCAGTAATCAGGGGAATACAGTTCATTAGGATAAACAGTAGTGAGGCACCTATACTAGTCCCATCAGGGAAAAACCAAAGGATCACTTGCCCGACTAGAAAGGTAGCTAGGAGGGCAGTCAATGCATACCAGATAGCGACTGATTGCTTTGAAATAAATTTGCTCATTTTTCCTCCTTTACAGTTACATACTTCTTTCTTGCAATCATGATTGCTAAACTAATAATAAGAATTTTACTGACGATAGATAGCCATACCTCTTCATTCACTATCATCTGAGACAAGGAATTGATACAGGCATGGGTCATCACACAGATCCATAAATTTTGCGTTTTATGATACAAGGCCGATAAGATAAAGCAGTTAGTTAGCAGACCTACTAGAAACGGAAGCAACTGAATGACAGCTAAAGAACCATCAATGTAAAAGTAAAAAAGATGCCAGCTAGACCAAGCTAAAAAGGTGATCACAGTAGCTGAAAGATAAGGTATTTTTTCCTGCAAAGTTGGTTGAAAGAAATAACGCCAGCCAATTTCTTCAACTCCACCAAAAAGAAGTGCCTTGAAAAAAAGCACTACTGGCAAGACCAACGATTGAGTAGTGATCTTACCACCAAAGATAAAGGGGAAAAAGTCGAGTAGCAAGAAAACGAGCACTAAACAATAATTAGCTAACCTGTCTTTGACTTGAAAAAAATCTTTTAGAATTTGTTTGAAATTAGATTGATGGTAGCCAATACTGGCAAGACTACCCCAAAAAGCAGATGATAAGCCACCTAAAACAACAGCGATGATCCCCATTGGTGATGTAAAATCAACCTTCGCTCCTACTGCTCTTAAAAAGCACACCAGAAGGCTGACTCCTAATACTTGACCAAAGGTCCCTATCAAATACATGGAAAGGGCTTGCTTTCTATTCATTCGTGATTCCTTTTCTATTCTTTCATCTAGTTCATGACTCTATTAGATTTGGAGCATCCCCTAATACGCATCAACCCACAGATGGTATAGTTCACAGTTTAGACATCGAAAGAGATAGCCACACATAGAACCATCCTTGACTAAGTATTCAGCCACATCCTGAAATTCATTACGTGCCTCGTATTCTGCTAATACTTGCTCTGCAATGCCCATTTCTTCCAATTCACGAGTGCCAACTGTCCCCAGATAGGCACAGTAGTCTTGGCAACAAGAGAGCCAATATTCGCCCTGCCAACTACTATAGCCAGGAGTTTGACAGAATAGGACCTGATCTTTTTCCTTATCCATGACCCCTTGCCAATCAGCATCTTGTATAAACTCTGCTTCAAACTTCTGGGTAGCACGACCAGTAGAAATACAAGTTGGACAGAGATGTCTTAGCTCTTCTACACAATAAGGTCTCAGAACATAATAGATGGTGTGGTCTTCCCCACACGAAGGACAGGTCTTAGGCTCCCCTTCCTTAAAAGCACCAGTCCCTAGTGGATCCGGATGATAGCGGAAGGTTGGCAAGAAACTGATTTCTCTTTATGAGTCTCTTTTTCTTTTTCAGTCAAAGGACGAGGGAGAGCAAAGCGATCTCCATGACTGAGACTCATCTTTTCTAAGGTAAAAAGCTTCTTAACTTGCTTGCGATCAGACTTGTCTACTAGCTCTAAGAAGAGGGAAAAGGCACTAGCATACAAGCCCAACTCTTGGTAAACATCCACCAATACCTGCTTGGCTTCTGGAGTTTCCAGTAAAGCTAGCCGATCCGCAAATTCATAGAGAGCCAGCACGCTGGATGAATCCTTCTCTTGCTCTTGGAACTGCTTTTTTAAGTGGATATATTCTTTCATAGAATCGTTCATAGGACTACTCGCTTTCATTTTTAAAGGAATCAAATCGTAGATCCTATTTCTACAGATGATTGTATTCTAACCTGGATCATGTACCTTAAACCCATACCTGCCTGCATTTCGTTTGAGTTTCTCCACTAGCTCTTCATTCCGCTTGCTTTTTCCAAAAAAGAAGGGAATAGTCTTTCCATTTCTGAGTTCGATATAGAAAGCATAGCGAGCCCCACCACCAGATCGTCCACGAAAAATTGCATAGGTGATTTGCTTGATCTCTTTCAGTGGGATGCTGCGACGACTGAAACACAGAGCGACATGGATATAGAAGATTCCACGGCTAATATGGAAAGGAGCAAAGAAGGGACCACTACTACGTCGGCTAGCTAACCAGCGACGAACGAATAACGTAATGCTGAAGAAGCCAATAAAAACAACACCTAATAATAGTGGTCCATATTCTAAAATCTCCATTCCATTTCTCCCTCCATAAATTCTAAATACACAGTACAATTGATGACTCGGCTTTAATCAGTATGCTTTTTAGTCTTTGTTAATAAGATGATGACAGCCGCTAAGAGACAAATCCAAATCCGAAAGCAACTAGTTCTAAATCTTTTAATCCTACAATGTAAGGTAGGACATACATACTTGCTTCTACTAATAGAAAACCGATAAGAATAAGGGCTAGAGCAAAGTAGTTCCGTTTTTTATTCATCTTTAGATCCTTTCCTTAGCTGATGTTCACACCAACCTCAAATAGCTGAAAATTCTATTTGGTTTCAACCCATTTTTCGTTGTCCATGATAAAGGGCTTGGCTAGACCTTCGCCTGTGTAGTCCTGGTATTTTGTCTCCAAGTATTTGTAGACATCTTCCTTGGTCGCAAACTTGATGGCTTGGTAGGGCTCTTCAAAGGTCAGTTTTTCGACAAAGAGATAGCCGTCCTTGGCAGGAACCAAGACACCGACGTGCCCGACAAAAAGCGTGTTGCCATCTAGGTTATCATGAACGATGACGGAAAGCATGCGAGCATTTTCATTAAATTTGAAATTGGCAAAATACTCTTCCATCTTCTTGGCGTGAACCTTGACATCCGTTGTAGCCTCTGTCGGAACCCGTGAATACAGAATGTTAAAGGCTTCCTTGTCTGCCTCATCGAAGACTTTCCCTTTCAATCGCATCATTGTCCACGAACAAGAGTTCACTGTCCGCTTTCATCTTAGGAATCTCGATGCGATTCTTCAGCAAGGTATAACTATTGATCCGGCAGTTGGTCCCGACGAAATCGCCCTTCTGCTTGGTCCACAAGTCACTGATCTTCTCGACATTGTAGTCTGTTTTCTTGAACTTGCTGAAGTCACCCGTCAAGCCAACAGAGCCAACAATGCTATCATAGTCCGTTACTAGACCCAGAAATTTATCTACACTGTCCTGATCCAAATAAGCAGACAAGAGAGCCCTCACTTCTTCGACACTTGCCTTGCTGTTAAGGTTGCTGTAGCTTCCCTTGTAGCGCTCCTTATCTGAACTAGATTTCTGCACAGTGGAACTTTCCTGCTTTTCCTTAGATTGCTTTTGGTTGCTACCACAAGCCGCTAAAGCAAGGATCGCCAAGGCGCAGCTTGTAAGGAGCATGATTTTTTTAGATGGTTTCATAAAATGTTCCTTCTCTATTGATTAAAATGTTTGTACTATAAATTTTTCATATCGATAATCCTTCTCCTATATTATAGTTTAAAACTGGCTTTGCTCCAACTATTTTTTACGAAATGAGAAAAGTTTATAAGTAGAAAAAAAGAGCTGGCAAACTGTCCAGCTCTTCAATGATAATGAATCTTATTTAATCTTGTGTTTGTTCATCTTTTCTTCAAAGATAGCTGTCATAATTTTGCGGAGCTCTTCGCCTTCTTTTTCAGGAAGGTCCCCTTGACGTTTTGCCACCGCATAGAGTTCAGGGTATTGCTTGGCTACACGCTCAACTGTCTTTGTCGTTGCATGCCCTCTGACAAAGAAAGGAATGCGTTTGATCCATTCTTGCGGTACAAGGGCAAGCAACTTCTTCGCTGCTTCTTTATCAGAAATCTCAGCCGTGCTCAATCCTTGCTTGATTTGTTCTTGTTCTTTTTCTGTAAAATCTTTTAATTCCATAGTAAACTCCTCATTTGTTTATCTAAGGACACATTATACACCTATGTAGAGGAAAGTACAACTAAAGAAACTGATAAACAGAGCAAGGGCAAACAATACCTAATTGTACTTTTCTATTTCCTTTTCTAATAGACTGAGCATACTCTCATGGTGCTCTTTAACACAGTCATTATCCCATTTTCGATCATATTTCTTGACCAAGTCACTCATCACCTTTAATTTGGGACTTTGCTCTATTATATTTGGAAAATGTTCAACCTTCTCAATTGGAAACCGATTTGAAAACTTTGAATTTGCTGAAACGGTGATGAGAGCAAGATTCCCCAACAGATCTCTATTTTCAACAGTCACTGAATTATCACCGTTAATAGGGTGCTGAGGGAAGAAGTGTTCGATAGAATTTCTGAACTGGAATTGGAAATTGCTAAATTCAGATGCTCTATCCCTTGCCAACAGATAATCCAAATAAGTAAAGACAATCCGATCGATACTGAACCCACTTCGATTTTGATAATCTGAAGCTTCAATTTTTTGACAGCAATACTTTTCTAAGGTAGGGATAAGAAGTTTACCATCTTGCTCTTTATTCACATTTGTCAAGACTCTAGCAATCCAGTGCATGGTCTTAGGGGAAGTATAGGTCACGCGCAGGCAAGATTCTAGGAGTCGTAATTGTTGATTATCCATTCCTTCTTCTTGATCCGTTGAGTCTAAAGTAGACTTATATCTCCCCTTTTTATCCTCATACATGACGAGCTTTTGTAAAGACCATTTCCCTTCGACTTTGTATTCACCGATATATTCCCTTTTAATAATATAACGATCAAAGAGATACCGATACTTCAAAAGAGCATAGATAAACTCCAAGGCCTTTTCTTTACTAGCCCATCTGTCCTTTAATAAGTCAAGGAATCGCTTATCATCTAATCCACTATCACGATCCGTCTCAGTCATCTCCATGGCTTCATTGACCTGCAAAAGAAAATTTGGAAAGTTAATGATAGACTCAAATCGTTCATTTTCTTCTTCCCTATCATCACTTTGATTAGACACAGTAGGATCCGGCGCTTGCAAGATAGTTTTTAAGGTAAATTTAGTCTCATCACTGTTATTTTCTGCATTAAAAATGTCACGAAGATCTGAGAAGTCAGCCATCCTCAGCATATCCCAATTTTCACTAAATAGTTTTTCACGTATTTTTATCGGAAAAACCATCTGAAGATAGTTGTCCATTTGTGCACAAGCATCCCAAATCGTAGCTGCAATTAGTTTATCTCTTTTGTCCTCTTCGCTGAATCCATTTTCAGACTTGATAGCACCCAAAATCTTTGCTTTCACAATTTCATGGAGTTCCAATTGCTCTCCACGAGTATTCATGATCTCAAAATAGTGATTCAAATCGATATTTTGAGGAACCTGAGTTCGGATGATTGTTACAGTAGAAAACTTATCTCTAAACCGTTTTTTATAATCATCATTAGCGTTTTTGCTCTGGAAATATTTCTTTATTATTTCATAGCCTTCTACTAACTCTTCTGAATAAAGAGAAGACTCTTTACTATCCATTACAGTTTCGATCTCACCTAGAGTGATGTTCGATTTTTCTCTAGCTTCAAATTTCAAAGGATTTCTTTCTACAGAAGGATGATCCAGATAACGAAGAAGCAAAAACAAAGTAGTTAAGCGTTGTTGGCCATCGATTACTTCATAAATTCGAGGTTGGACCTGATTGACCACTAAACTGCCAAGGTAATATTTACTTGAATTAGTTTCGTCAAGATCATCAATATCCATTAGCAATTGCTCAATTTCATCTTTTCTCCATGCGTAATTTCGTTGGTAAATTGGGATGACATAGTTGACATTTTCAAAAACATTGTCCACATTCAATTCATCTGGTTGAATATACTTTTCACTTCTCATTAGACTAGTCCTCCTCTCCAAATACTTTATCATAGAGTTTTTGATAACGTTTTTTATTCAAGTTGGAATTCTGGAAAGCTTCCTTGGAAATAAAATCTAGCACAATGGTATCCAACCCTATCGGATCCTGCATTTCAGAAATCAAGGCAAAGAGATTCAATCCTTTATTGATACGATCCGATTGTCCTTGTGCGTACTTATTCACCGATTCTCTATAGACTGCTTTCATGGTCAATCTTAGAGAATAAGCCCATCTATGTAGAAAAGACAATCTTGCAGGTGTCAATTCCTTCATACTGAATTTGTCGACATAGAACATCAAAATATTTATGAAGAGATTATAAACATAGAGATCACCAGTTCCGTTTTTTATGACCTCTTCTTCATTAAAGCTACTATCGACCAAGTTCACAATCTCTCTATAGAGGTTGGCATAATGCAAGGTGTATGAAAAGAATCTCTTTCCAGCAATCAAGGGTTGGGTTAACTGGAATTGATTCAAAGGAATTCCAGTTGTTAGCTCATACACTTTGTCAGCATTAAAACGTTCAACATAAAGATGAGAGGCTTTAGCATAAGTCGCAAAATGATGGGGATTCGAAGGTTTAATTCCCTTAAATGTTTGAATATCTTTAGTAGAATAATGAAGGCCATTTTTGTTCTTATACCATCTCACTAAGGGGAAGAGATTGTCCGCAAAGAGATCCTCCAGTTCGCTTTGATTTTTATTTTCCCAAGCTTGTATGATCTCAATCTTATCACTTTCAGATTCATCATTCATTTCTCTCAAATGATAAGATTTCAACAAATCATGTGGAGAGAGAGCCTTCCCCCGAGAATTCTGGGAGTCAAAAAATTGAAAGGCTTCCTGCTCATCATTCGTGATAATCCTTACCAATGAACAGTTATCAAGAAGATAATCAGCGTACTTCTTAACTTCTTGTCTATCAAACTCTCTTAGCTTACGTTTGATGATTTGTAGATTATTCACAATTGCTTCTCTAGATAGCTCATTATATTCCTCATTCAGCAAGGATGAAAGATTAGCATATGATGTCTCTTGAAGTATCTCATACACCACAAATAAAAGAATAGAAAAAGTTGTTAAGCGCTGCTGGCCATCGACAATATTAAGTTTAGAAGATGCGTCATTTCTGTTTTCTCTATGGAGTACAACAGACCCCATTCGATATTCAGGAATTCTATTCTTAAACGCCTCATAAGTATCTGTGATCAGTCTAAGTGCTGATTGTGTTCCCCAACGATACGGTCTCTGATAATTAGGAATCGCTAACCTTTCTGCCATCATTTCTCTAACACTGACAATGCGCAAATTTTCATTCAAGTTTGACATTGAACAACTCCTCTATCTACTTCAATTTCTTTAAATACGGTTTTATATCACTCATTATAACATTTTAAGAAGTCAACTCAAGAGTGATGACGATCTTTTATTTTTTATTTATGACAAAGAAAAACAGCCAACCAACGGGTTAACTGCTTAAAAAAGTTGTCTAGTTAATTATTAGAAGAATCAGCATTCAATTTTACTTTAAATCGTACTTTCAGTCTTCTCCATCTTGGTAGTAGAAAAATTCAGACAGGTCTTCTTCAAGAAAAATACGAAGCATATCCTCCATATCTAAGGAGAGGTCTAGATTTGGCAATTCTTTCAGGTCCTCCCACCAGACTTCCCCCTCTTCAGAGGATATTAAGTCTCCTTCAAACTTTTCTGTCTTATAAAAGAGAACTACATAACGAATGCCGTCTTCTACCCAATCTTTCATTCCACAAATCTGGGGAGAAGCAATCCTTAAGCCAGTTTCTTCCTTCACTTCACGGATTACTGCTTCCGTAAATGATTCTCCCGCTTCGACATGACCACCAGGAAAGGTTATGCCTAGCCAGTCCTCTTTTTTACGATCAATAACAAGAACTCTATCGCCGTCTCTTACCATACAAAGATTTGTAAACTCAACGGTCTCATTCATACAGATACTTCCTAACTATGTTTGTCTTATTCTTTAAGGATAGGATAAACAATCTGTACCCTATGCTTCTTTTAGTTGCACTTGCGTATGGGCTAGCAAGTCTCCTAGATGCCTCTTATCTTTTCTAAGCATCGTCATTGCCAGTAAGGAAACTGCGAGTAAAGTCGCTGAAATAGAAAGGACAATGAATAACCCATCAAAATCACTATAGAAGCCATGAATCGTGCCCATATGACCGAGTTGCCAAGGTAAAAATTTGATGACATTTCTAATCAAGCTTGCCTGCACTGTTTTTTTCTGGTAGACCAGTTCAAGTCCCGCTTTTACCTTCCCAAAACTGCCATCATTTTTATAATCCAAGAATGTGAAAAGAAGCGTGATTGGCAAAACAGAGGTAAAAAATACAAGCCACTGCGACTGAATTTCTGTAAACTCTGGGACGCCATTAAAAAAGATGATGTAAATAAGCATCGAACCTAAAAATAGAAAAACTAAATAAGCTAGAATGAAAAGATAATCAAACAGAAATTCTGTCATTCTTTTTTTAAACGAAATAGGATTGATTGTTAACATCTTCATCACTGTCTCCCCCTTTCTCATCTCCCATTATAATATAAGGGCACGAATAAAGAAACTATTAATAAAAAAGAAAGACTGCAATCTTTCGATTCCAGTCTACCTCATTCCTAATCTTCCCTATAAATAACAAAGCCATTTGGTTGAATGATCAATAGATCATCGGAAATGCTCCCATGACTGATCAGATCTGCCTGTCCGCTTTCTAAGACAAAGTCTGTCTTCGAGTGGTTAAAGTAGGCTTTGAGAATGTGACCTTCATGCTGCCATTCTACTGCTACTACATCTGGCTCTACTTCTTTCAGACTCACTTTACCATGTTGAATCATGCCCGCCACTTCTTTTCGTAGCTGGATCAAGTCCTTCATAAAGTTTAGCATGTCATTATCCGCTGACACGCGCTTCCATGGCATGACACGGCGGCAATCTGGGTCTGGACCACCGATGAGGGCTAGCTCCGTTCCATAATAGATACAAGGCGTTCCGCGTTGCAGATAGAGGAAGGCAAGAGCAGACTTGACAGACTGAAGATCGCCTTTGGCCGTCGTCAAGATTCGCTCTGTATCATGCGAGTCCAAGAGGTTGAACATCACCTCAGAGATCTGTTGCCTGTAGTACATGGACTGGCTATTGATCTCCCAAATGAAGCGCTGGGTCTCCTTATGGCTCCGCAGGAAATAATCCTTGATACTTTCAGAAAGGGGATAATTCATCACCGCATGAAACTCATCACCATTGAGCCATGGTTGGGACGAATGCCAGATTTCCCCGAGAATATAGAGGTCTGTCTTCTTGGCCAAGACCGCCTTACGGAAATCCCGCCAGAATTGATGATCGATTTCATTGGCCACATCCAGTCGCCAAGCATCGATATCAAACTCTTCAATCCAGTATGTCGCAACCTTCAAAAGATAGGCCTTCACCTCTGGATTAGCTGTATTGAGCTTGGGCATATAGCCCGCAAAGGCAAAGCATGGTAAGACAAGTCGCGACTATTCCATAGATTTTCTGAGGAGACAGGGAACTTTTTAATATGGAACCAATCCTTGTAAATCGAATCCTCCCCGTGTTTGACCACATCCTGCCATTGGGGTGAATCATAGCCAATATGGTTGAAGACGGCATCCAGCATGATCTTCATCCCACGCGCGTGAGCCTCTTTCACTAGTTTGCGGAAGGTCTCTTTATCACCAAAATGTCGATCAATTTCAAAGTAATCAATGGTGTCGTATTTGTGGTTGCTTGGTGATTCAAAAATCGGGCAAAGGTAGAGCCCTGTGATTCCTAGATCCTGCAAATAGTCCAAGTGATCAATGATTCCCTGCAAATCTCCACCAAAGAAATCCAAGATTTGCGGGGCAATAGACGCATCCCAAGGACGAATACCTTCTGGCGAAATGGCTGGATTCCCATTGGCAAAACGCTCAGGAAAAATCTGATACCAAACTGTCTGAGCCACCCAGTCCGGAACAGCACACCCATCAATCTCATGGATAAAAGGAAGCTTAAAGCCGTTCATGACGAAGTCCAGGTTCTCCTTGTTATAGGCTGCCACACCTCGATCTCCGTACAAGATCTTCTCTCCCGCTGTATCCTCTAATTCAAAGAGGTACTGGATCCGGGCATGGCGGACAGATACCGACACTTGCCAATAATCAAAGAGGTCATCGGTCGTCACCTTGTCCATTTCCTTGGTCGCCTCGTATAGATCCTCTATAAAAATAAAAGGATCCCCATAGTGCAAGACAATCCGTTTGATATCTTCTTTCTTGGTCCGGATGCGAATATGGAGCTGGCCGTCCTTATAAAGATAGGCGTACTCCGATTCAGGCCGGTGGTAAATCGCTGTTAATTCCATCTTTCTCGTCTCCTACTATACTCTCTTCTCATCATTCATCAGTTTATGCAAACGATTACACAAAACTCACTCTAGTATACAACTTTAGAAAAAGGTTTGCAAGATCTTGTGAGATAATTTTAGACTACTAACTTGTTAAGATTCTAGTGCAACACAAAAAGCCCAGCGATTGGGCTTAAAGATCTTTGTTGAAGCAATGACTTTACATTATAAGCATCACTTTATACTGTTTCCTACTAAAATATACTACAGATCTATATTTCTGTTAATAGTTTATTGAACAGTTGTTCGAGTTTACTAGTATCTCCATAAACTGTTCCATCCATATATAAGTGATAGATATCATCATCTAAACCAATTGAAATTTCACATTCATAGCCTTTCATCAAAGCTAAAGAACGGATAACTTCTCGTTGAGTACGACCGTTTCCTTCTCTAAATGGGTGAAAATAATTTAGATTATCTAATATCTCAGCTAAACTTTTTACAAATCTCAATTTTTATTATTTGCGTTAAGTAGATAGTTTGAAATCAAAAGTATTTAAATATTTTTTTCTGCCATATCAAAAAGACTGAACTGGCATAAAAGCATTTCCACTTTTTAGAGATATTTACTTGACGGTATTGACCTGCCCAAGTATACATCCCTTCAAAAAGAAACTTGTGAATCTTTAAAATATCTGAAACAGTATTTACTTCAATTGGATTAATAAACAGTTTTTAAACTTTGGCTTGCTACTAAACGATATTCTAATTCTCGTGCTTTATTATCATTTTTCTCATTAAATTTATTTATGAGAACAGATGAATGGGGATAGGTGTATAAATTATCAGGGTCTATATAATCATACCCATCATATATTTTTCTGACCATTATCCAACTCCTAATGCAACTGCCTCTTCTCTCAGTCGCTCCACGTCTTCTACCGTGGGATGCCATCCTTCAATCATATTGGTGCTAAGAGCAAACCAGACGCTCTTAAAAACCTTTTTGTTGTCAAAAATCACACCCATAATCATCATTTTTTCTTTATCTACATCTAAGGTCATATTCTACCTCCGTCCTATTATTATAGCATATTTTCAATCATTTTAGTTCTCCTATTTAGAACTTACCCTACACAAAAAGCCCAGCAATTGGGCTTTCTCATCATCTAAATGACTGATACTTATTCCTTACTTGTATGCCGCTTTCCAAGACTGAGCGCTTGCTCTTCTGACATTTCAACTACTTTCGCAAAGTTGGTATTTCGTGGCATGCTATCTTTAGAATACCAATAAACATCAGCACTCCCATTTCTGGCCACATAAACAACTGGAGCCAGTTGACGCGTTGGCGCTGCAGGCTCTACAGGTTGAACTGGTTGTGCAGGCACTGCTGGCTGACTCGGTTGAGGGGCTTGACTTGGTTGCGTTTCTACAGAAGGACTGGCTGATTGTGGTTGACTACTTGGTTCCGTCGGCACTAAAGATGGCTTGGCGGTTCCCTTCAGATAGTCAATGGTCGCATTCTTGGAATAATTATCCAAGGTAACGGTGGTGATGCCATAAGCATCTACTGACTCTTTGGGGCTACTTAAATTGATTGGTAGAAGGTTGCCATCTCGATCAATTCCTACATATTGCAAGGTCACCTGCCGAGGAATCAATTCATCCCCCGTATAGACAGGCGTCACTTTATAATCCAGCCAATAATTGGGGTGGGTGGCCAACCAGCTATCGAGCCGTTTCTCGTAGTAGAGCATGCCTTCCACATTGCTATCTGCTGTCCCTTTATAATTCCCAGTATTGGTCCAAGAAGTTAGAGGAACCAGATTTTTCCCTTCATTGGTCAAGCCACTAAATTGATAGCCAATCAGATGCCCTCTATGGAACAGCCAGGCCTTCTTCCCTTTGTTTCCATAAGCAATCTTATAATTGTGCCAGCCAACCGGATTATAGTTGAGCCGTGGTTCTCTTTTTTTCTTTGGCTCATCCTTGTCCTGCAGCTGAATATGTGCCGAAGTCGCCCGACCTAAATGATCAAACTCACCTAGAACGAGCTGCTTACTGCCATTAAAAGGCAGTAGATGAAGACTCTGGTAATCGAGGCCCGTTTGCTGGGCTTTAGCCCCTTGAACAACGACCAAGGACATAAAAACCGAGACCAGCGTAACAATAACATTTTTCAAAAACCGTTTTGTAACCATGATTGAAACTCCCACATTTCTATCTAGTGATATTATAGCAGAAAAAAGCGGTTACAAACACAGAAGATAGGCAATTTCTTCTCCTATGTCAATTAGATTTTTTTCAATAAGTTTATTTTTTTACTTTAATATTTTTTTAGTGTATAAAATATTGACTATTATTTTAATACATAAAATGATACACAACTATTCTAAATCAACTTATATTCATACCACTCTTCATCTACTTTCTGAAATCCCAAAGCCAAAAACATTCTTTGACTTTGAGTATTAAAAGGATAAATTTGAGCAGTAACCTTAACCATTTCTTTCTCTTTGGCCAACTGTATCATTTCAGAAACACATCGTCTTCCGATATGTAAATTCTGATACTCTTTGCTGATCACTATAGAAAGCTCTGAATTATCTTGAAGTGTCACATCTCCAACTAACACTCCCTCATATTGGATATAATAGCAAGAACCATGTGAAGATAGGTAATCATACATTTTATGAAGTTTTGTTACATCGTAAATCTGATCAGTATTATCCACTTGTTTGCAAACCTCACTATCTTGATACCAAAGAAGGGAGATGGCATCATTCCTATAATAGGGAATAAGTACTATCTGATCGTCTACTATTCTATTCATACTTACTCATTTCTTTCATCATAATGGGTTCCATTTACTTTTAGCTTAATCTTAATATAAATATCCAGTCTTATCTCTGATGGATCTACTCCCGAATCACCTTGATTTTTCTTCTATTTGCAATGAAACTACTCAAGAAACTAATAATGGTAATCAGCCCAATGACAAGAGGGAAAATAAAAGTGAAATACATTTCAAAGCTTATCTTATTTTCTTGTAGCAATCCTGTTCTCCAAAGACCGATAGCAACAAAAATAGCCAGTCCCATCACAATCAAAGTTTGAAGGAAAGTTCTTTTTAGCATTTTTTTCTTCGCCTCTCCTACTTCATCTTCTGAAACCTCATAGATATCGAGTTCCAAACGATGAATCACCTGCTCTTGTTGGTACAGAGAGTAGCAAAATACTAAAAACGTGATCACACCGACACAATCTGTAGTGAACATGAAACTGAGCAGGAATCCAAGGATAATCCCCGACATAAAGAGCATGTACATGTTGTTCCCAAAGGTACTCAATTCTTTTTCCTTGTATTCGTCAAGCTCACCTGTAATATCGTAGAAGGCTTTAACACATTTCAATTGCCAGTTTTTATTCATCATCATCGATCCTCCAAAATAAAGAATTCAAATCCGTCCCAAGCTCTTTTGCCAGATTGATACAGAGATCTAAAGAAGGGTTATACTTCCCATTCTCAATCATATTAATCGTTTGCCTGGAAACTCCAATACTTTTTGCCAAAGCCAATTGAGAAAGACCAAGATTGACTCTGTATTTTTTTCACCCGGTTCACTTGGCACCTCCTAATCACAAATGTGTCAAATATATTTGATACATTTATTTTACAATATTAGTTGTTTAATGTCAACTATATTTGACATCGTTTTTCTAAAAAAATATTTTTCTCAATTATTGAACTGCACCCCAAAAGTTAGATTTTTTTCTGTCTAACTTTTAGGGGTGCAGTTCAGATTTCAAAAATATTATTTTTAATTCTATTATTTGAATGTATGGTAAAAATAACTAAAAATAATGCTAAAAATCAACGTTAAAACGATAAATGCCATGCAAAGTAGCAAAAATAATGAGAATGCAACCTCTACTTGCTTGTGCTGTAATCATCGTTTATTCTATACTAAAATCAGTCATATTGCTACTTTATGACAAATTACATCATAGAATATAGAGGAGGTCATACAACATGACATTTGCTGAAAAATTAAAATCCATACGTAAACAAGTAGGGATGTCACAAGAACTTTTAGCTGAAAAAATCGGTGTATCAAGACAGGCTGTAACAAAGTGGGAAACTGGTGCTGGTATTCCGGATATCGAAAATATGATTTCCATCTCAAACCTATTTAACATCTCTATCGATGAGCTAATCTGCAATGAAAGAACTAGTCTTAAGACAAGCGAATATCTTTTTGAGAGTATCACAGAGTATGATATCGATAAGATCAAGAGCTATGATATGAAATTTGGAGGCGCAGAAAAGTTTGTATTGTCCGCATACAAGGGAGAAAAGATTCGAGTTCGTCTGGTATCCAATCTTCTTTCTACACTTCAAAATGATTTTAAAGTAAAAATTGATGATAGTAGAAAAAGAATTGACCTAGATGTAAAACGTTACAATGGTGTAACAGAGGCAACGGCTAAAGAAACGGTCAGTATCTTTGTGCAAATCCCAACTCGCTATATTAGTCACATTGAATGCGCGGTTCGTGCAGAGTCTGTAGAAATTCACTCCCTAGAATGTGACAATATCGAACTTGACCTTAAAACATCTCGTATTACCCTAGAAGATATTTCAGGTAAAGTAAAAATAAACTGTAATCTTGATATGGAAGTATTATGTCATTCATTAAACGGTGAAATTGACATTAACCAGATTTCAGCAACATCCAGAATTCGTATTCCTGAAAACAGCCTATTTACTGCTGTTGCTAAAGGGATTGGAACAAACATTTATTATGAAAAAAATGGGCAAAAAACTGAACCATTCGATTCACCCGATGCAGATAATATAATTGAATTGAATGGTATTAAGAGTGAACTAGTTATCTATACAACTGAAGAAAGAGGGTAACTAAATGAATGTAAATTATTTAAAAAGATACATCATCAGTTCTTATGTACTTGTTTGGGCACTCATTATTTTTGTAGCAGCTCCTGCAAGTTTAATATTTAAGGTTCCACCTGTTATCATGTGGATTGTACGAAATATCGTCGCATGGTCTCCATCATACCTTCTTTTATTTGGATGGAAGTATTTCAGGACTGATGAGAAAAGAACAACTTTCCTTAAGCGGTGTTTCTCTGCTAAAGTGTCGTTACTCCCACTTCTATCTTCATTTGGTCTTACATTTGGGCTCAGTATTTTATCACTCTTCCTCTACTCACTTATGACCCAAAAAACAATGCTCTCCGACATCAATCTAGGAACCGTATCATTGCCACTAAGTATTTTCTTATCATTCACATCAGGTCCGACCGGAGAAGAATTGGGGTGGCGTGGTTATATGAGAGAAGAATTTAATAAAAAATATCATTTTTTAAAATCCTCTATTTACCAAGGCCTAGTCTGGTGTTTCTGGCATACACTTCTGTGGGTTGTAGATTCAAAATTTACGGACTGGCGCGCGGTTCCTTATATTATTGCTAATATAGTTGTGATTACATCTATTACTATTTGTATGAATATTATTCTGGAAAAATATAATAATCTGATTTATTCTATTTTCATGCATTTTGGCTTTAATATCGTTTATGTATTTTTGGATGCTGATATCGGATTTTTTATCATTTTGACCTTGCTATACCTACTTATCACACCGATTGCAATTCATATACGAAATAAAACTGTAGAGAGATTATAATGGGAAAAATCCACCATTAACCGTACAAAATTTTAAGCCCATTCTGAGAAAAAGCCAACAATTAACTTTTAAAATGAAATCACTTGCAAATTCCTTAGTTTAGTCATTATTTAATCTATCGCTATTTCACTCTATTACTGTTTCAGTAACAAGCTTACCCAATCAATAGTTCGAACTAAATATTTCATTTCGCAGAATCATAGAGTAGGCTCTAGGATTTTCAGTGATCTTGCGACAGTGACCATATCCTTGCCAAATATGAAATTTGGCTTGAGGATACTTTTGGGGGAGAACTTTTTTAGCAGCTATCAAGTCGAATTCTTTTGAACCATAAAAGAATACACAACTTTTTTGTTCCTCTGGCGTAAGGTTGGGCAAATCCACAAATGCACAATCATGGGAAATATGTTTGATGCTTTCTTCATCCATAGCAATGAAAGAATCTGCCATCATCACTCCTTTTTCTCCATAAAGTGAAACCATCTTTCGAACAGCTAGATCTCTGTTGCGTATAGCTTTTCTATGTTTTTTTAACAATATGTACCTAGTAAATACATCAAGCAAAGCTGATTTTGTCCATAAACTTACCCCCTCAAAAACAACCTTACCAAACCCGATATCCTTATATTTCAATAATTTTAGTAAAACGACTCCACCCAAGGAAGCACCGAACGCTAAACGCAAGTCTTTAATATGATGATCCTTTAAATATTCATAAATCATTTGGCTTTCCTTAAGAGCCGATTCGTAAATGGTCGAAGCTGATTGCCCATGTGCAGATAAATCCGGAATGATATATCTAAACTCTTGTCCCATCTGATCTGCAATCAGCGATTTCATCCCTTGTGCAGAAGATAACATTGGATGGATTAATAATATCGTCTCCTTCTGATTAGAATTAAGATCAAGAATGTTCATTTTTTTCCACCAGATTTCCTTCCTTTACTACTCTTCTTAAGTTTCATCCAGATAAATATTGACTGCTAGGTATTCTTGCTTTTTAGCATAAGCAAATACATCTGAGGCTCTAATATAATCAAAAATATTTTCCTCGATATCTTCGTCCCAGGTGGCTTCACTGAAGATTTGATTATCTTCACTAGCTTCATAGAAAATATCAAGGTGAACTTGATAAAACTCTTCATCTTCATTTGGAGCTTGCCTTACTAACGATAGTTGAAATAAGGGTTTATTAGATATAGCTGAATATGTCCCTGTCTCAAATAAAATCATCTCATCCTCAATAGGAACACTACACAAATCTTCAAAGATTTCTACCATATCCTCTAAAGGCATCTTATCAGTGATTCTATCTTTTAAAAATTCAAGTGATTGCTTCATGCTTTTCCTCTTTCTACATAATTGCCATCAGAAACTAACTTAAAATTAAAAATGACTTATAAATCAAAGTAGTATCTCCTTATTGGAGTTGCTACTATAGATGCCATAACAACTATACCGATGACAATCCATAGCCAGATATTCCTTTGGGCCTATTCGATGACAAAAGCACTAAAATAAAGGATCACCCAAAGCATGGACAGATAGAGAGATCCCACACCTAAAAAAGCCCTGTCATCCAAGTGTAGGGAAATGGTTCCCTGATAAGATAATTCTCTAAAATAAAATAAGAAATAATCTCTCGAATTCACTCAACTTTCTTATCTCTAATCTGGATTTTAACTCAATAGAATGACTAATATCAGCTTGGAAAAAATCTATTAAAAAGTAGAACCTCTACTCCCTTCATTATACTACATAAATAGGATAAAAGACTGAACCATATAGTTTTTACCTTGGTTTCAGTCTTATTTTTTTATAAGAGCCACGTTGTAAAATGAAGTGCAACACAAAGTTCCTCATCCTACTTATAAAAAATCTTGACCCAATCCTGCTTTGCACTTAGGATACGAGCAACATACACTGTATGCTTCTCCATATAATAAAATGCGAGATAGTTCTCTATTGGCATATAACGATAGGGTTTTCCATCATTCGTCATCTCACCATACCCTCGGCTTGATACCAGAGGACACGCTTCTGGAAAAAGTTCTAGGGTCTCAAGAGCACTTAAAAGCAAATCGACTTTACCATCTGCAGCTTGCTGGCTATAAAAATTCACAAGAATATAGTCGTGAATATCACGCAAGTCCTGCTTAGCTCGATCTGCAAGAAAGACCTGATAGCGTTTCAACTTAGTCAAGACCAAATTCCTTTCTCACATCGGCTACAGAAGTGACTTTCCCTTGAGCGATTTCCTGGTGCCCCACTAAAATCTCCTTCTTCAAATCCTCAAAGGCCACTTGATACTGCGTGTTCTGCAAATCACTTGAAACAAATTCTCTTGGATCCACAGTCCCGTTGGCAATTTTTCGAAGTGCTGCATTCAGGACATCTGATACAGAAATTTTTTCATCTGCAAGCACCTCTTTTGTTTTCTGGTAAAACATCGCATCTGCGCGAAAATTCACTGCTTTCGTGTTTGCCATTTCTACCTCTCCTTTGTACATACAATTTGTATATACATTCTACCATACGAAAGAGAAAGTATTCAAGTGAAAGCTGAGTTCATAACTGGTGATAAATAGTTTTGACAGAAAAAGGTGATAGATTGTTCTGTCTATCACCTTGTGTTTGCTATTGATCATCTTGTAATTGTGCTTTGCTTTTCTAAATCATGACACATACTCATCAATAATATTCTAAAGGGTAGGAATCATGTCAATATTTTGTCACATGCTTCATTTTATCTATGACCTCTCTTTCTTTTCTCGAATATGAAAAGGTCTTTTTCAATCAAATTTTTTTAAAATAATCTTGTTCATGACGTTACGTAACGATGTATAATAGGTATGAGGAGGGGAGTAATGATGGCTAAATATAGAGCAATTCCGGAAGGATTTATGACAGTTGGGGAACTTGCTAAGAAAATGGGCGTTACCATCCGTACTCTACAATATTACGATAAAGAGGGGCTGCTTTCCCCATCGGCAGAAAGTGAGGGAGGTCGCAGGCTTTATACCGATAAAGATATAGTGCTACTCCATCAGATTCTATCTTTAAAATCACTGGGATTTTCTCTCAAGGATATAAAGAGCCGTTTGATCTCTTTAAAAACACCTGATGATGTTGCTAAAGCTCTTACTGAGCAGGCAGATGTTCTTCGTAAAAATATAGAGCAACTTAAGGATTCTTTGATCGCAATAGAGCAGTTAAAGGTAGAAGTTTTACAAATACAAACGGTCAATTTTAAGAAATATGCAGACATTATTGTCAATCTACAGATGAAGAATGACTCCTACTCTCTCATTAAGCGCTTTGATGATGATACGCTCGACCAGATTCGCAGTCGATTTGACAAGAAAAGCGGACAAGACTTTATGGACAGGTTGAACCGCCTAAGTGATCAAATCGTGGAGCTTCAGAAAGAAAACGTACCAGCTGAAAGCGAACAATGCCAACAGGTTGTGCAAGAATACTGGAGCTTGATTATGGAGTTTACAAATGGTGATATGAGCATGCTTCCGAAGTTGATGGAGGTTGGGAATATTGATACCGCCTCAAACGCTTGGGAAGAAAAGCAAAAAATCGTTAATGATTATTTAGGGCCTGCTTTACAAGTCTATTTTTCAAGGCTTGGAACCAATCCCTTTGAGGAGGTAGAACCATGAAAGACGTAATAGAGGTTTCTGGATTAAAGAAAAGTTATGGTAGCAATATGGTTCTTAGTGGTCTCGATTTTCAAATCAAACAAGGAGAAATCTTTGCTTTGCTCGGAGTGAACGGAGCTGGTAAAACAACAACGCTTGAAGCTATCGAAGGTCTGAGAAAATATGATGAAGGCACTATCGTTGTAAACGGGAAAACCGGAATTCAACTACAGTCCTCCTCTCTACCCGCCCACATCAAACCGATGGAAGCCATAAAGCTCTTTGCAAAATGGAATCATACATACATTGATGATGCTATGCTAAAGGCCCTTGGCATAAAAGAAATGAAGGAGTCGCAATACATAGAATTATCCACCGGTCAAAAAAGAAGATTACATCTTGCTCTTGCACTTATCAGTAATCCAGATATTATTTTTCTCGATGAACCGACAGCGGGACTTGATGTTGAAGGAAGACTGTCCCTCCATGAAGAAATCCGAAAGCTCAAATCACAGGGCAAGACAATTGTTTTGGCAAGCCACGATATGGCCGAAGTTGAAACCTTATGTGACCGCATTGCTATTTTGAATAATGGAAAGATTGTCTTTTGTGGTACTCCTTCAGAACTGACAGACAGGTTGGGAAGAAAATATTTCATCCATTTAAAGACCCGGGACAGAGAGGAATCTTTTGAAACAGATACGATCGAGGACACCTTGATTTCATTATTGGAAGAATGCAAACAGAAACATATCCAGGTATTGGATATTAAGGTGGATCGTGGTACACTGGAGCAGCATTTTATCGAAATGGCAAGGAGGGGATTGGAATGAATGGATTCTTATATAGCCTAGCATTACAGTGGAAATTGGACATACGAAGTAAGTCTCTCTTGGTTACTTACTATATTGTACCGCTTATTTTCTTTCTCCTCATGGGTGGTATTTTTACTTCCGTTATACCTGATATGGGTAGCACACTCATACAGTCAATGATTGTCATGAGTGTTTCCATGGGGGCCTTTCTCGGCTTACCGCCTTCCTTGATTGAAACATACGGAAGCGACATAAAAAAGATTTATAAAGCAAATGGTGTGCCTATTCACTTAGGATTGGTGACCATGGTTCTCTCTGCCTTTGTTCATTTGATAATGACCTGCATAGTGATCCTACTACTTGCTCCAATTTTATTTAAAGCAAGTCTACCGAGTCAACTTCCCCTATTCTTTCTCGCATTGGCCATCTACATTTTCGTATCGTTGAGTATCGGAAGTATACTGGGCCTTACTGTAAAAAATCAAGCAAAGCTGACCATGATAGCGCAACTTGTCTTTTTACCCTCAATTATGCTCTCAGGAATCATGTTTCCTAGCAACTTACTACCTGGTTTTCTTCAAGCAATCGGGCGTCTTTTCCCCGCTTCTTGGGGATACCGCTTGATGCTAGATCATGGTTTTGGTCTTGAAAATCTTTGGTATCTGATTCTTGTATCCTGTATCTCAGTAATGACTTGTATCCTCCTCTTGAATCAGCAAAAATCTAACTAGGTGCCTGAATAAATCCATGGCAACATTAACTTTTAAACAAAAGCGACGAGATTGTTACTTATCCCGTCGCTTTAGTGTTTTTGGTTGTTTTTATCTAATCTCTGTTATGTTATTGAAACTTCTTGCTCCCAGCGTCTGAGGACATCCTTTAAGGGTTCATCAAGATAAGTATAGGCCTTATCCTTAATCCAATCAGGAATACCATATGCGGCCTCTGCTATACTCCCGGTGATGGCAGCAAGAGTATCACTATCCCCACCAAGAGAGATGGCATTTCGAATAGCATCTTCAAAATCTGTACTTTCAAGAAAAGCAATGATGGCTTGAGGTACCGTATCCTGACAGGTTTCATTGAAATGATAAGTAGGACGAATGTCATCGAGTGATTGAGAAAGGTTATATCCGTACTCTTTCTCTATGTATTCCTTGATGCGTCTCTTACATTCTGCCGGATCATCATTGATTGGTTGCTCGTGGTCGCCACAGTAGCCTCCAAAGTAATAACGACACAAAAAGATAGCATCAGACGTCGCCATAGCTCCTTTGACACCCTCTGGATGGTTATGAGTCACCTCTGCAGAAATTCTCACAAGATTTCTACTAGATGGCCAAGTACCTGTTCTTGCACAGAAACCACAATCCATCACCCAAGCACAAGGAGAAACACGCATGGCAGAGCCATTGCCAAAGCTATTATAAGGGGAACAATCATTGCTTTGAATCCATGTATTAAACCTAGGCCCGTACCCAGCATCGGGATACATTCTACCATATTTCTTCATGGCATCAATAAAGTCATCCTTCTGACCACCGTTCATGATGGCTTCAGCAACAGCACAGGTCATAACAGTGTCATCAGTGAAAAAACAATCCTCACGAAATAATGGAAAGTCTTTCGTTTTAATATTGCCCCATTCGTAAACAGAACCTACAATGTCTCCTACTATTGATCCTAGCATAAGATTCCTCCTTACAGCATATCAGATTTCCAATGGATCACTCTTTAAAAACGGCTCAACCAAATCAATCCACTCTTGAGGCAGGTAAGCTGATAAATAGCCATGGTTATAGCCCTTTGCTTCATAAAGGATCGTGTTAGGATGTAGCTGCTGAAATAATTTCGCCGATGCTTTCGAACAATTCAATTCTTTTTCACCATAGATATACAGAACCTGCGCCTTACTAGCAGAAATCGTGTCCTTGAGCTTGTAACGTCCCATATAGGTTTTGTAAATGGTCACCAATGTTTTGATAGGTGTCCTTGGCAGATCCTCCAAATAATAAGCTTTTATCTCCTCTGGATAAGCCAGTTTAGGATAGAGTTTGTCCATCATGCTTAATTGAAGTTTGCAAGAGAATTTACTGAACATCAGTTTACCAAATAGAGCTACTAGAAAGATGCTGATTTTACCTAACCTTGGTTGAGGAATACAAAGACTTCCATCTATGATGGCCTTCTCAGCTATCTTGCTGTCTAATGATAAAAGCTCCATAGCAATTTGACCACCAAGTGAAACGCCACCGATCGCAAACAACTTCCCACCATAGTTTGCTTTGATATAGTCTAGGATCTCCAAAGCAGAATCTTCCGTAGAAACATAATCGATGTGATATTCTTCGCCGTGGCCATTCAAAGTGGGTAGAATAACACGGTAGTCTTCTGACAAGATCCGCGCTTGACGAAGATAATTCCACCAAGAACTACCACCGCCATGTATCAGTAAGATAGGAGGCAAATTCCTATCACCAAATTCATGGAATTTCATATTTAAACTCCTTACTGTAGGATTTTCACTAGATACATCTTTGTTTAATCTGTTTGAACAAGCAGTGATACCACTTTAAACAGAAAAATCTCTAACATTGATTATCTAGATAGAATGTTACCCTTAATAATGGATTTCCTGTTCTAAAAAAATTAAAATATTTTTTTCCTTACTAATTCTATTACCCGCTAATATTGTATAAATTAAATAAGCAATAAAAATGATAATAAAAAAATAAGATTAATTTTTTTAACACAAAATAGAGATTTAACAAATTTGCGAACGCATGAAATAATATACAGTATCCCACAGATTTCGTTTTGACGGTAAAGAAGCCCTAAAACAAAACTTAAAAAAATAATGTATATACAAAAAAATAATATAAAAGGAAATCCTTGATGACTTTCTCCTACTATAAACCATAAAGGCAGATGCCAAATCGCCCAAATAGTTCCTACAATCAAATTTGATTGCCAATATGTATATTTTTTTATCAAGTAAGGGTTGTAGTATACCTCTCCATCCTAATTCTTCATGTCCACCACCAAAAATTAATTGAATAAAGAATAGTGGCATTAGGTAAATTGATACTCCATTTAATTCTAAGGAAGATACAGAAAATAGTATCAAAATTGCCAACAGGTGAATAATGAAATAAATACTACTATTTTTCTCTTATAATATACAAAATGTTTAAATTTTTATATTATTCCTTTTTCAAATAAAAAGGCACTTGCAATAGCTGGTCCAAGTGCACCTACTATATGTAATGTTCTACCTATAATCGTTTCTAATCCAAAAAAATATCAGATTGTGTAAATATGGCAAGAAGTCCCCAAGCTATATAAGTAATTCCAAATGTAATATAAAGATAATTTTTTTAAATTCCTTTTATCAATTTCTGTCATTTTATCTTCCTTATTTTGATTATTCTATGTATAATATTTTTTTACTTCTTAGTTGCTCTCGATTATTACTACCTATATTCTATCACAAAAATGCAAAAAAAAGCCCTATAATCAAGGCTTTTCATTATTCATTTCGTCAATACTTTAGTTTCGTAGATTCAGATTCGCATGATTAAAACTAGTCAATTTTCTCAATAATGTTTCCAAGTTTATCTAATACAAGACAGGAATGATCATTTAGTGGAATTATGGGAACATTAACGAGTTCTTCAGCTCTATCCTTATTAGCTTTATCATTCCAGGAATCATAATGGACACTAATTAAAAACTGACTAAAGAGTCCTAATCCATTTTTTATCTTTATCTGATGATCTGAATGATCATTAGGTGAGACATAGACTTTTTCTCCTAATAATAGGGCTCCTGCAGAAAACCCTATAACTTTTGCCCCTTTATTCAGCATATGATCGATATAATTTTTGAACTCCTGATTGACATAAGTAGCTATATATTTTTCCGTATTTCCACCACCGATGATAATGACATCAGCATCTAGATAGCTATCAAAATCAATCTGCTCAGTGTCCAAGAGTAAGTAATCAGTGTTTAGGTTAGAAAAATGGCTTTGGAAAACTTCCGTGTACTTTTTCATATAGGGTTGCCAATTTTCCCGATAAACTGTAAAAATGACAATTCTTTCGATCTTCCTTGATGACACAATTTTATTAACAACCGTATGGTTCTTTATCGGCGGATTTCCACCCATCAAAAAAATTTGTTCTTTCAAGTTATCACACTTTCTAAAGATACATAAAGTTTAAACAAGTTTGTCCATACTCTAAAATTATAATCTATTCTTAGAACAAATTATTTTTTTGACTGATTCACCTTGTACAATCGGTGATGCCATCTTAACGTGTCTTGACTATTATTTCTCATACTTTTAAAAACGAAATAATATTAATAGAAAGATTTCCAATTAAACCAATAAACGTAACTAAAACCTTTTTAAATTGATTTTTTTCTTCCTTTTAACTAAAAATTATGTCATTCGTACTACTACTGTCTTTTTCAGGAGTAAAATTACGATTAGCAAAAAGAGACACTTTAACTCAGAACATAGACAAAACCTATCATCAATAGAAACATTACCATTTTATTGGTTAGGTAGCATATAGTGAAAACTCTTAGGAATGCTGATGTAGCGCTATTCTTAAAAGTTTTTTACTTTCTCTATTTTTAAAAAAGACTAAAGAAAATTGACGACCATGGACTTTATCTTTACTCTAACTTTAACTAGCTATTTTCAAATTTTAGGTCCCTGAGTAGAAATCGTCTTTTTAAATTCTCTATCCAACTCCTCATGAAATAAGTCAATTTGAGCTAACAGATACTGCTCCTCTTCATTTAAATATTGCCCCTCTCTAATCTTAGAATTTAACATCCTTTTTTTCTGCTCAAAATAATTAAAAACAGTACTGGCAGCATCATAAAATCCATCAAAATATAATGAGCTTAGCCCCTGCTTAGCTCCTTGTTTCATTGCTCCACCAAATTCTTCAAATATATTCATAATAAATTCCCTTCTACCTAAGCATTATCTCGACACTTAGATTTATTTCTTAAAAAGTTTCTAATAAATTACAAATTTTTTTATATAAATCCCAATTTTTCAATTACAACAATTTGTAATTGTTCTCTAGTTCTTGTGATATTCTGATAAAACATTTTTATTTATAGGATAGTAGGAAGGAGTGCTATTTAAAAACATAAACTTACTTTCTCCGACCACTTCTCCTCTTTTGTTTTTCTTCTCTTGTGTGCCTGGAGCATAATAAAAATTAAAATCCATAGGTATAATAACTTTATCAAATTCTTGTCCAATAACTTCATGCGATACTTTACCACAATCTATCATTGAATTCAAATCTTCTTTATTATATCGACTCTTCGCATAATTAAGGACATGCCAAGTAGTTGAGGATTCCATTTCACGTAAATATGTATTTGCACTTTTCCGTTTACTAAAATATTTAAGCTGTATATTTCTACGTGCATTCTTTGTTTTCTCAATTGGCTTATCCACTGGAAATTTTTATCAAATTTTTTTATAAATAAATTCATCTCAGGATTTGACCTAAATTTATCTTTTTAAACTAAATTGTTTTTGCTCCCAGGGTATTAAACGTATCTAATAAAGAACTTGCTATTGCAGCACTCTCAGATTTACTAAGAGTTTGTGCAGCATCTAGAGAAATAATATATTTTTGTATCTGGGTTGTTAGTTAAAGATTCTAATAAAGTCGAAACTTGCGGATATTGATAATCTTGCCGCAATCTTTGGGATTCATCAATAATTATATAGTCATAAGAATTCGTATTAAGCAAGGTTGATATCAATTGAGATATTGGCTTAATTTGGAATCCTTTTTTTCTGTAATTTACGCTGACCTTCATTTAGTTTTTGCGCCATGTATAATCACTACTCTAAAGCCATTGTTCATTAAAAAGATTTTGCAATATGATAAATTAATAATGATTTTTCCAGTTCCCGGATTCCCTTTAATTGTAAAACAGTCGCTCATTCTCTTTCGGTTCTAGAATATAATCAACAATATCCTCTTGATTACCATTTAAAAAAATATTGTTGATTAAGAAATTTATCGGTATCATTGAATGGTGACACTAAGTAGTTTTTTTATATCAAATAAATCATCTACCCTCATCTATACTTAGTAAACTAACTTTCTGTTCTTCTAGTACACGTATAAATTCTTCAGGAATTATATTTTTTTATACTACCTGTACCACCATCATATTCAATATAGCTTTGAATATCTGGAGAAAAACTATAATATCTGGTTGGCTTTTTCAAGAAAAATTTAAATAAAAGTGATTTCTTTCAAGTTGTTTCTCCTGCTTATCAAAAGTAGTTTGACTTTTTCAATTCAATTGAAATATTATAGTTCTCCCCAAACCTAATTAAATCAAATTCTTTTTCCAATTTGAGGAATTTTTATATCCAAAACAGAAGTTATCTGTGTAATGAGATATTATACTAGGCTTCATGCCCCAATCCTCCAATAATTGTACAAAAAGACACAAATGTTGAAAAATTCCGATGCTCCTTTAAACGGATATGATAATTTTTGAAAAATAGGAAACAATTTCATTTTCATTTACTCTTATAGCATCTTCTAAAAACTTGATTTTTTTCCAAGATTGATTTCTCCAAAACTGTATGTAAAAGCCTAGAATATGTTCAGATAAAGTATAGAAATCCATAAAACCTCAATTTGCTAAAACGTTTTTCTTTATTATAACACTTCTACCGATTTAGCCACAATAATATATTAAAAATTTTTTTAAATAAAACGCTTTAGCAAGAATATCTCCTCTCTCAGATTTTTACGTTTTTAAATTAACTTCAGTTCCTTCTAAAAAAACTTGATTGAGATGCTGACGTGTTCTCTAATACAAATTTTTTTAAGTACTTTTGCAGTTGAATACTTTTTACTCAAACTGAACAATGTAAAAATTGATAGGATTTGTCTGATTAAACTGACTTAATCTCTCTATCTCAAACTGAACCAACTTCCATTTTTTTCCTTAGCGATGATTACTTCATTGTTATCTCCCATCTGATATAGCATTTTTTTGATTTATCATCAATTCTCTATTTGATTTAAGGTCAGAAAATCTACCGCATAAATCTTTTTTTCAACAAAGCATTGCTTATTTACTTTTTAGTTTTGAAGCTTTCTTTATCATACTGGGATATCTATATTGGATTTTCCATTCCCATAATTTCAATATGAGAGTTTACCTAGATATATTAGCTCAAATACAAAAAAAGTCACTGTTTCCAGTGACTTATAATTCATTATCTAAAACTTTTATATGCTTTTACAAGCAAAACTTCACACTTAGCGGTTCGGACTTACTGTATCATTTCGTCAGTTTCCCTCCTCATTCTACGATTCCTATACCCCAGGGCACATTCTCGACCTTCGGTCTCACATTGTCGCATGGGAGGAGCATCTGCCTCTAATTCGCTGATGCCTCAACTCGTACAAGCAGTGATACCGCCTCAACATGTATTGCTAGCAAACAACTTTATTTTAGAACTAAAGTAATAGAGTATTTTATAAAATTATACTATAAAACGAAAGAGAATTACACACTCAACTCAAACAACTTATAAAACTCACCTCTCCTATCCATCAAGTCACTAAAAGAACCATCTTCAACAATGACGCCTGCTTTCATAAAGAGAATTCTATCGTATCTTTTCAAAATGTTTTCATTCAACTTGTGGGTGACTACAAGTGCAGTCAAATTTTGAATATCCAAGATTGAACTTTCAATTTCAGTAGTTACTTGATTATCCAAAGATGAAGTAGCCTCATCCAATAATAAGATTGGTGTTTTTCGAATCAAGGCACGCGCAATACTAACTCTTTGTTTTTGTCCTCCAGATAAATTTGAGCCATTCTCTCCACATAAAGCTTGTAGACCAGATTCATTTTCTAAAACATAACTTTCTAAACCTGACTGCTGTACAGCTTGCTTAATTTCCTCATCAGTGAAGAATTGATTAAGAGTAATATTTGCTCTTAAAGTATCATCAAAGATATAAACGTTTTGTTGAACAATCGTCATTAAGTTATAAAGGCTCTCTGCTGAAATAGCTTGTATATCTTGATTATCAATTAAAATATGTCCACTTGTTACATCATAAAAACGCAGTAATAGATTGAGCAAAGTTGATTTCCCACTCCCTGACATTCCTACAATTGCAATTTTTTCCCCTTTTTGAATCTTCAAAGATAAATGATTAAAAATTTTTTTCTTCAGTATTAGGGTAAGAAAAGTCTATATTTGAAAAAGAAATAACATCATCGAAATATTCTTTCGTTTCACCAGTCTGAAGTCCAGTTACATCTTTTACCTCAAATGCATTAAGTGTTGCTTGCCCTTCACGAAATTTACTCATTCCCATACCAATTTCATTTAGTGGCATTACTACAAAAATTGACTAGTTGAACAATAGCTGTCACACTTCCAATTGTGGTATAGCCATTAAAAAAACAAGATACATTCCTCCACCAAAGGCTACCAAAAAAACAATCATCCCTGAAAGCTGCGAAATAGCATTAGCTAAAACATCAAATTTCCCTTTTATAAAATTTATTTCATCAAATTTTTCACTTTCATGACTATAATCCTCACAGATAGCCTCTTTCACATTAAAACTTTTAATAACAAGAAATCCTGCTAAAAATATCTTTAACCTTAGCTAAATACTTCTGATTTTGCAATCATAGCACTATTTTTGTAGAGAGGCTGATTTTTTTGTCCAATAAATCCTGAAATCATCATTAGAATAATGCTAGCAATGATAACTAATAAGGTCAAAAACCAATTACCTATAAACATAGCTAGAAGTGAAAAAAATCATTAAGGAAAGGTTTTTTTGAAATATTAAAATACTGGTATAGATAATCTTGCTCAATTTTTCTTCATATTTTTCGGTTAATACGGAAATAAATTTCCCTGATTTTTTTCTTTAGAAAAGTCTCTATAATCCCTATCTAAAATAGATTGGAATACCTTGTTTTTTTGTATCTTGACATGATTTGCCTAACAAGTTTATTTCTCAACCGAAGAGATATAAAGTTGAGTGCTGCATAGATGAAAATAACAGTAGCTCCTACTAGTACCGCTTGAGTTAAGGCTTCTTTATTTTGGGACATGCCACTATCAATAATACCTTTAATAGAATAAGCAAAAGCAACGTTAGTTAAAGGTCCCAGTATATTAAATATCATGAAAGCATAAAAAAAGCCTTCTGATGGTTCTTTATCAATTGTTTCATCCTTAATCTACCTCATAATTCTTAATTTCATTTAGAAAATGTGACATAAAAATATTCTTCTAAGTCAATATTCTCTCTCTAATCTCTTTCATAGAAACCTGTTCTACCATTTCTCCATTTTTTTGATAAAGCCAATTTTATCTGCTATCTGTGAAATTTCCGATAATATATGACTCGATATTAGAATAGTAATTCCATGCTCCTTAGAAAGCGACAACAAAAGATTTCGAATTTCTTGAATTCCTATTGGATCTAAACCATTGATTGGCTCATCTAAAATTAACAATTTAGGTTTTGTTAGAAAGGCACGAGCTAAACCAAGCCTTTGCCTCATTCCTAACGAAAAAAATCTTTTTACTTTTTTTAGTCGTATTCTTTAATCCGACCATTCTTAAGGCTCTTATTATATCTGATTCAATAATATTTTTTTCCCCATATACTGAGCGTGAATTTCCAAAATTTCTTTTGCAGTGCAATTATCATAAAAAATTGGTGATTCAATAATACTTCCAATCTGACTTAGGATTTCTTCTCTGTGTTCTTGTAAATTTTTCCCAAAAATCTCAATACTACCTGATGTAATTGTTGATAAGGATAACATACATTTTCATTAACGTTGTTTTTTTCCAGCACCATTCGGTCCTAAAAAAACCATAGATTTTTTTCCTTCAGCAATTTGAAGGTTGATACCACTTAAAAATTTCTTCCTTATCAATTGTTTTTAAAAAAACTTCTTTTATTTCAACAATATTACCCATTTCTATCTCTCTTTCTATATCCAGCTTTAAATGCAAGAAATTTTTTTCCGAAGCATAAATACCAACTTATACAGTCTCTTTTTTTATAGAAATCATCAAGGAATTATAACTTTCCTTCGATTGAACTCAACTATGCTATTTGATACTAATATCTTGTCTTGAAATATTAAAAAAATTGAAAATGAAGTAATCATTAAACTTATGAAACTTGCAAATATCAAAAAGAATAAGTTATCAGCAATATTATTAGATAAAATTCCTGGACTTACATTTGAAAGTAATGCTGCTAAACCAAGTCCTGTAAGCATTGTTATAGCTGTTGAATGCTTAATCATACCTAAAACAAAAAGGTAGCAACCCTATTAGTACTGTTGCAAACGTTATTCCAGCTAAGTTAATTAATTGATTAGCTACTGAAATATAATTTGATTCAGTTAAAATTGCTACTAATTTAATTAATAATTGAATCACTAAATGTGCAGTAAAATGAACAATAAATGATATTAGAATTACTGCAAGAACTTTTTCCCCATAGTAACTTTTATTTTTAGAAATAGGGTACGAAAACAACTGAAAAAAATTGTTCTTCGTTTAAATTCATCAATAATAATCGTAGATAATAAATAAGATTCGAAAATCAAAAATACTGCTTTTTGTAAATAAAGATGAAAACAATGAAGCTACAATTGCCCAATCTTCCCATTTACCAGTAATTCTAATAAGATGAGAATCCTGTCCAGTGAATTCTCCTAGTTTATTGTCAGTACCTAATCCCATAATAATGATTGCTGTAATACCTAACACTATAAATATAGTACACAACCAGACTAAAAAAATAATTTAGGTTTAGAAACTTTATTTAATTCAATTTTTAATAAGCGACAACATAGATTCTTTCCTCCAAAGTGTAAATAAATAGTAAACTATTCAAACTAATCTCGACAAATATTTAAAAAAATAAGCTTATTCTTCAGACAATGTCACCATACATACTATTGGTATGTATACACTAAAAACAAACATACCTACGGTATGTATAATAGATTTTTAATAACACACTTAAAGTATGTTATTTTTTTAATTATAAATTATGTAATATAATTTATTCAATTGATAATACATAAATAGAAATTAGTATTAACAAGAATGTCATGCGACGACTTATTTACTATTTTTTTAAGTGATCAAATAAGTTAAAAATCACCTCCATCATTTCATCAGAAATTAACTGTACACCTAGACCTTCAAAAGTAAGTTTAATGAAATTCATTTTGCGCTTTAATTCTACTAATGAAAAAACGGAAATTTGAAAACCAATCCAAATATTTAGAGTTAAAACAATTAAATCTGCTAGCTCTTCTGGATATTCTGTTTTAATAGACCCATCTTCAACTCCTTCGTAAACTTTTTCTCTAATTTCGGGTAAAAAATCAGAAAATAGACCTAGATACTGCTCCCCTAACAAACGTGGACTTCTTAGCATGATTGAGGCAGAGTATACGAGCCTTTGGTGTTCAAAATTAGAGAAAGAGTCCATCAAAGAATTTTGTATCTTTTCTAATCCAGTATTTCCTCTCAATTATAATTTAAAAATTTCTTGATTATTTTCGCTAATGATTGTTTGCAGTATATCATATTTAGACTCAAAATGATGATAGATAACACCTTTTGTTAATCCACCTAAGCCATCTATGATATCTTGTATTGACGTATTATCAAATCCTTTTTCTAAAAATAAATTTTTAGAGACCTCTAGTATTTTTTTTCTAGTTTCATGTGAGTTTCTATTCCTTGCCATTTCAGTCCCTTTCTATCATACCAATGGTATGTAATTCTATTGTAGTGGAAGTAACTATTAATGTCAAGTTCTTTATTGGAAAATGCAAAAAAAGCCTTACTTTCAAGGCTTTTCATTATCGCTTCGCTAAAATGTTTTAACGAAAAAGTTACCAGTAGTACCTTTTCTCGCTCAGATATTGTTCTTTTTGTTCTCTAGAATTTTCATGATTTCTAATTCCTAGTAATTCGTCTGTTGAAGAAACTATTGGGTCGATCCAGTCAGCTTTGGATCTAATCCAATCAATTTCCTCTTTACTAAGTTTCCCTACTATCTCCAGTTTATCAGCCATCAGTCTTAAATCATTTGCTGTTTGAAAATCTTCTAGCATATTCAAAAGAGACATTGTCCGATTCTTCTCTTCTTCGATTCTATTTTGTAATTTTCTTTTTCGCTCCTGCTCCTCTTCGTATTGTCTTGCTCTCTCTTCACGTTCAAGTCGTAAGTTCTTAACTTTATAATACTCTTGGTAAATTAAAACGATTATTTCTGGGATTGATTGTTCAAGTGTGAATTCTTTAGTATCTTTAATGTATTTACCATCTATTATCTTAAATCTAAATTTTTCCATTTGGAATATAGTCATACTTCTTTATTCTTGGTTTAAAAAGCATATCTATTAAACTTAACTCTATCATTGTACTCTGCTAGTTCTTTAGCTTCTTCTTTTGTTAATTCATGAATTACTTTGTCTGTTGATTCTATAACTTCAAAATGAACAATATCCTTTTCAATTTGAATTTCCCAATTTGAAGTTACATTATCACCGATTCTTTCAATTACAGTAACTAGGGTATCTAAAAAGCGATATAAACGTGGAAGAGAATTTAGTGAAATATTTTTTTACAAATTTAGGTTCTTTCAAATCATTATATCTGTGCCTAGAATCAAAAATAAGGATAAGAAGCTGCTTTTTTTCTCTTATTCCACTCTGTAATTTTATCTCTTAGATTAGCTACAGATTTATGTAATCTCTTATTTGGAGCCTGGTTTAGGTTTAAAACTGCTTCAATAATACGCTCTATTTTATCGTCCTCTATAAATAGCAATGAACTTCTTATACTAGTTGGATCAATTTTAACAGTTTCTTCGTTTTTATCCTCCGTACTATCTTCTTTATGTTTAGCAGCTTTAACTCTACTGTTCTTTAAACTTTTTCTATCAATATGAACCTCATTTATGTCATTTTGTGGTAATGGAACGATAAGTTCACTTAAGTCTTGTCCAATATTCTTACGATACCAATAACTACCCTTTGGAATTGGGATTTCAAATTCTTTGCATTTCTTGAGTAAGTCAGAATAACTTAAATCATATTTCAATGAAACTTGTTTCGCACTTATCTCCCAGATTTCTTCATAGAGTTCTTCTCTAGAAAAGGTCTTTATCATCTTCATTTGAAACACCTTTACCCTTATATTTTACATCACCGTTTTTATATTTACCAAGCGAAAACGCAAATTCAAAGACTTCTAATTCTTCACTTCTGCATTTTCGCTTAATATAAAAAAAGTAGATCTTGTTTTTAAACCGTTAAATTCCTCTATAATTTTATCTAAACTAGTTTCAATATTCTCAACACGGATCTCTGATAGTTTTCCGTGGTTGTAAGAAATCATTCTTTCAGCGATAATATGATATGACCAACTCTCAGTGAAACGTCTATCTCTTTCTTCGTTATGAATAGCAAAACCAATTGGAAGAAGATTATTTCTAAGACCTATAGCAACTGCCTGTGAACTTATACCTAAATAATCACCAGCAATTTTTAATGTGATTTTATTTAATTTTTCTAATATCTTCGTCGGTATATTTCGGCATGTTAGTACTCCTTTGTTATAATTCCAAATGCAATATCATCTATTTAAAAATATCTTGATAGGATGCTATCTAGTTGCTTTCCTTAACTATAAAATTAATAAGTAGCACACAGTACTCTGAAAGCTAATTATCTATTCAATTAAAATTTATTGTCAATCAAAAACAATCTCTTCAAATTCATAATTACGATGTATTCTATGAAATCCTAAAAATATTTTTTTCGGTAAATTAACTTTTACTATAGTTCTTTTCTTTTTTTCTGTAAGGTGAAACACACCATTTAAAAAGTAAATCCATTAGTTGGCTCCAGACTAGACGTAAATAGTTATTTATTATCTAAATCAAAACCAATCTGCCAAAAATCCCATATCAAGAATTTTCATTTGAGGATATAGCATGTCAGCAACAATAAATTTTTAGGGGACTGAATCTAATTGTTCTATGTTGTTCTCATAAAAAAATTACTAGTTGTAAAAATAGATTTAATGTTATAGGTTCCAATGACAACCTTTTTGTGATTTTAATCCAAAAACAAAATATCTATCAAAAGCTGGTACACAACCGAGTGTGGCCATTTCGATATATCTATGTGATTACAATTATTTTAACTATCTAAAAAATCTTTCAAAATTTCAAAAACTTCATCCCTATTCAATAAAATATCATCATTTTGAGGAATAGTTGATATCACAGACTTAAGTTCTATCACAAAACGGTGCATATCTGCTTTTACCGTGTCACTAGAGGTTATATTTGATAGCTTTTCACTCCCTACTAATAGAGCTGTTAATCGAGTAATGTCGTTCAAATGTTTTTTAATGGCTTTACTTAAACCTTGAGTACCAGTGGCAGAGCGTTCTCTCATATCCAACCAAGCTTTAGCCTTGAAAATAATTAAACCACGATTACTCAACACCGAGTATCCCTGAATGGATTCTTTTTCATGCACCAATATATTATAATAATCCTTATCCAATAATAAGGCCGACAAACTAGCATCTTCATCAAAATGTAAGGGTGTTTCTCTCCCCTCCTTCTTTAATGGGTATTCTGGTAAAATACTAAATAGTTCAATCATAGAAGGAAACTCAGGTTTATTTGTTGTAAATCGAAATAATTGCGCTTTTTCATCCTTCTGACTTCCTTGATATTCTCCCAATTCTAAAAAGTGATTCAAGGTATCATAAAATTCCTTATTTTTTAATTCATCTATGATGACCATATCATAATCTTTTGTTGTCCGACTTTTAAACCCTTGCGAGTCCAATACAATAGAGGTTGCAGTCCCTCCAATCAAAACATAATAGTCTTGAAAATTCGCAAACATTTCTTGAAAAATAGCTTTCGTATTAGCTGGCATCATCTTCTCCTAGATACTGTAATATATTATTTTTTTAGTACTTCAATCTCTTCCTCCACACGTGGATCATCATCATCTTTTAAGGTCAAATAAAGAGAAATAGGATCTACAAACTGTCTATCTTGATTTTCTTTAAAATCGTTCCAAAATTCAGATACAAAAGGACTATATCGCCATATCTCTAATACCTTGCCTTCTAAAACATGCTGAGATAATGGCAAGGATAATTTATTGAATTGTCTATGTGATATGACATAGCTACTATTTTCATCCGATTCAGCTAAAAAAGTCAAATAGGATAAAGCATAAGTACCACCGTATAGAAGACTAGAAGCAGATTTTATATTCTCTAGATCTACATTGGGCAACAAGAGCCGTTTTTTGATTGGATTAAATAAATAGGACTCTGATTTTAAGAATAATTCTTTCTTTGATGCAGTATAGGTGTAAAGTTTTTTTGGCTTATTTAACCAATCTAAAGTTTTAAAAGTCCTCAAACATCTATAAATCGTTGAGTTTGGAAGTCCAGTTACCTGTGAAAGCATATCAACATCTACTACTTTTTGACCTTTTGTCAATAAAAAGGCAATCCAAGTTAATTGTTCGCTAGGTGTTAATTCTTTAGATGATGCAACATCATCATTAGCATTCAATACTAATCCCAATGGAGGAAAAAAGAGATTTCCCTTGAAATCTACAAAAGGAACTCTAGCTTGAAGGAGTTGTTTTTTTTCAATGTCAGATAGCTTTGAAAATACCAAAATAACGTCCATGCTAGCTTTTTCACCCATAATACGAGCTTGAGTAACAAATGAGTCTAAACTTCCTCTTCTCTTTTCTTTAATCAATAAAAATGACTCCTTATGAAACTTCATTTGGACATATTGAAATCTTTTTTTCAAAAACTAATTGGTAAAGTTAAAAGCTATTTTTTTCAACACTTACATTAATATAAAAACGATTGAAAAAAATAGAAATTATCTTTTGAACATTCATTGTTTTTTTCCTTTTTATCATTTTTTTACGTATTTTTATCAATTTAAATGATAAAATGCAAGTTTTTTTGATAATAAAAAGTGACTTACAAAAAAACTATAAGTCACCAAAATATTAGAAAATTTCAAGTAAAGACTCTCTGTTTCGTCGTATAAGCAAAACCCATGGCACTATCTGCCTGAGAAAACCGTCTTCCATCAACATTAGTTTCCGATACCAGAAATCAATCATCTGGATAGACCTCCTTAACAAAAGACACATGACCATAAGTAACAAAGGTTCTATGATTGTCACCGACAAATGAGATAATAACTTCAGCTCTTGGAATAGAGCCTGTTTCACCACCCAGAATTGCTGTGATTGCCACCATGTCTTGAGCATTTCCCATGGTGTTGATATTGGGAATCTTTTCCCCATTTCTGCCCTTGAATTTTAATCCTAACTGCTTGATCCGAGCTGCTACTTCCCAAGTACACTAGCCATAGGCATAGGCATAACCATACCATCGCCACCTCCTGGAATCGAGTTATCATAACGTTCCCCTCGTACACTTTCAAAAGCCTTAGAATCACTTTGAGCCGTACCTCTGTTTGGCTGACAAAAAACCTTTTCAATCTGGTAATACTACTCTGTCTCTCTGGTCTTGCATTCTAGTAACTTGTCTCCTGAATTACCCTACCAGAAGGTTAGAAAGAACTGGGCGAGACACCCGTATTTCCAAAGAAATCATTAAGCCAATTGATATAATAGGGATTGTCCTCCCAACTAAGACTAGGAGACAGCTCTTAGCGGTCTTTAAGAACCGCATAAGCAACCTTTCATATCCATATATTTCTCATCCTCAAAAAGAATTTTAGGTAATTTATAATACCATTCTGAAGATTGGCATTGCTTTGTGGTAATTCGTTTCATAACACTCCTCCATGTTCTTTTAATATTAAACCTCCATTTGATTCCAAGCGAACCATGACACTTTTGTCCAATTCAGCCATAAGCGATATGGCCTCAACAATATCCAGGACAATTTGTCGGACTAGATAAGAAATCACGATATAATGTGATGACTGCATTTCGTTCTACAAAATTTCTCCTTAGACGCAAAAAAACGAGAACCATGTAGAATAGTTCTCGCTTAAGATATAAATATTTATTGTTGTATTCATTTATCCGATATGTGAACGATATCCACATATACATTTACTTCTATGTACCATTTTAGGACTTTTTTGATGTCAAAATTGCCTTTATCTACAAAGACAAAACGCTTGAAATAAAAGATTTTCATCCTTTTACTCTTCGCAACAACGATACTGCCTCAGTATGATGCGTTTATGGGACTCAAATGGTTTGGGGAGTTCAAAGCTCCAGTGGAGCTTTGAAACCTCTCGCCTTGAAATGAAAAAGCGAGATCTTTAACTAAGTTTCTATAACAAACTCACATATTCTAATTGAAACGAGTGCTCACTAAGTATGTCAGGTAGTCTTGTCTGTATCTGAAAACATATTCACATACCTTTTAATGATTAAATAAGGCTATCGTTAAAAGGTATTACCTAGACAAACTAGAATTTGTTCATTTCATTAAATCAGCTATTTCTTTCTTCCCATACGCCTTTACATTCTGAATTACATTCTGTTTCCTCTTTATTGATTCAAACAATGATATATCTAGTACATTTACGAATTCTTCAAACTGAATCTGCCCGATTCTTCTTATTTCTTTAAGTTTCTCAGCATCTCTTACCTTTCTCTCTGCCTCACTTTTTGGGTATCCTTGCCCAAATGGCTCCGAGAAAAGAGCTTCTATTGTTCTTTCGAGATTTTCAGTACCTGACCATGTATAATCTTCACCTAATGGTAATGATATCGCATTTCCATTATTAATCTGGGCAAATAAATAGGCATCATTCGGTGTAGGTGCATATCCGCAAATGACATCAGGCATACTATTACAAGCAAGCATCATTCCTTGTCCGGAAGAACAGCCCGTAACAACAAAATCAACTGTCCTACTTGCCAACAAGATACCTACAAGAATAGAAATCTCTATATACGAATATTTTTCATTTTCTTCTATCGTACAGCCAAAATTTATAACCTCAGATTTCTTTGGAGCGTACTTTACTACAGCATCATAGATTATTTGATTTTTGGGTGCTTGTGAACTTGCTTGAATAACTCCGATTCTCATACTCCCCCCTACAACTTCTAATTTAATTATTTCTTTTTCTTTGGTTTTGGTGCCAGTAATTCATCATACATTGAATTGAACAAGCCTTTGTTTTCTACAGTTTATTTACTTAGCGAGTGCAACTTTTGACATCAATCCAACGAACTCACACACTCGGCGGTTCGCTGTTACCGTATTGTCTCGTCGTAAACTCCTTACTCTACGACAGCTATACCCCAGGGCACCTTCTCGACCTTCGGTCTCACCTTGTCACATGGGCAGATCATCTGTTTCTACTTCGCTGATGCCTCAGCTCGTACAAGTAGTGACACCGCCTCAACATGGTGCGTTTGTGGCCTCAAAAGGTTCAGTGAACCTTTTGAGGATTAGCTACGTTTCACTAACAAGCTTACACATTCGACGTGAAACGAGTGAACACTAAGTATGTCTTATTGACATGTTAGTATGTGGGAACATATCTATGAACCTTTTAACGATAGCATAAGGTTATCGTTAAAAGGTATTACCTCGACAAACTGAAAATTTATCTTCCTAAAAAACCAATAAACAAGGCCTGAATTGCCGATACAATCGGAATAAATAAGAAAGGAACCACTAGAAAATATTCAACAACTGCCAAATGTTTCATCCAGTTATTAAATTCATAATCCTTGTGCCCTTCTGTTCCTGGGATGACAATTTTGTTTTTATACTTTCCCTGAAACAACAGACAGTCTAACAAGAAAAAATCACCTAAGTTTAATATGCTCCACTGAATATACCCCGTCCAAAACACATCCCAAAAACCGGTAATCCCTTTATGTAAAACGCTTGCTGTCGAATAGGCAAAACAAATTCCAACAATGAAAACGGTTAATATCCCGTTTATCTTCTTCTCCTGTTTTGTCATTTGTTCGGGTGTAGCCTTTTGTATGGCCTTTGGATAAGAATCAAAAAAGAATCTTGGATTAATGAGTACCAAGGTAGCTACCGCCCCGTTAAAAATAGCCGCTATGGCAACACCATCAAGAAACGCTTGTATTACATCCATAAAATTCCTCCTTATAAAGTTCGAATTTAACCATATCTTGCTAAACTGGGATTTGATTATTAGGAAAATGTATTCATTAGTTCTCCGAAATAACTTGCCTTTCCTGTTGAAAAGTAGTTGTACCATGCTTCTATGGTTTCAGAAGAATATATTTCTAACTTTTCAAAGATATATTTTGCCCAAAGCAACGAACCAGCGGAACTTGCTGTTATTAAATTATCATCAGCTACAGCAGCGACATCTTTATAATATTGCTCTCCATTATAATTCGATGACATACCTGTTAAGAAAAACAAAGCATTACTTGTATGGTATTGTGTGTCTAATATTCCCACATTTGCAAGTCCCAAAGTTGCTCCGCAAATCGCTGCAACCAATACCCCTTTTTCTATTAAGCTTTTGGCTACTTCAAGAATGGTTGCATTCAGAAATAGATCTTCTCAACTTTACCAAGGGATATCTCAAAGAAAAAGTGAGGTTCTATAGTGATAGTCACTTCTCAAAACCCTTGAGATCTTGGGAAAAGTTTTTAGGTCACTCAAAACCTGTCTCTATCATTATTTCAAAACCAAAAACAGAACTAGAACAAAAATTAGAATGGTTTACCTATAAAGGTTCTGGAGCTATTCTAAAAGCGTATAAATTTCTATACGACAATAACTTACTGCATGAGTATGAGAAATCTAACTATCTCGCACTCAACAATATGGAATATCCACCAGATTTAGCAAGTGGATTAATAGAAAGGGCAATTCTCTTTAAAAGAGAGGATTTGATCCCCACAATCAAAGAAAATATCAAAAGGAGAAATTAATTATGGCAAAAATGCTTTCACAAAATGACTGGAATTTTAATAACATTGGAACAAAATTTGAATTGGATGAAGTCATTCCAAAATTTGAAACGGAAGTCCGAGCAGATGCAAACGGAGAAATTATCAAAAACCGAGATGGTAGCGAAAGACGTTTTAATACCGATAAAATCATTGGTTGGAAATACAATGTAACGATCAAAGATGGACAATTCAAAAAGAAATCAACCCAAGTCTCAGTAGACAATCCAGATGCCTTGGTTGATAATGACTATATCCAAGCAATAGATGAAGTACCAGTTACATTTGACAATTTACAAGCTACTATGATTAGCACGACAATGTATTACAAGGCGGATGCTATCCATTTAGTAGATGTAAAACAAAAATAAGTAAAAGAGAAGGGGAGTTAATCCTCCCCTTACTTAATCTAATTAGAAAAGGAGATCACATGATTAAAACTGTAACAAAAGATGACCTTATCGAACTTGGCTTTGCTCCAGGAACTGCAAGAAAGATTATCCATACAGGTAAGGTACTATTAGTGAATCGTGGTTTTAACATCTACGATAACAAACGGATTGGTACAATTCCAGCTAGTGTCGCTGAAGAGCTATTAGGGATTGAACTCCAGAAAGAAGCATAATGAATGACTATTCGTAAAAGTAAAAGTGGTAAATGGACCGTTGATGTTTCTAACGGTTTCCATCCCGTCACACAAAAAAGAATACGTATCATTCGGAAAGGATTAAAATCTAAAAAGGAAGCCCTAGAACTTGAACAACATATTAGAGTTGTAGAATTAAAAGAAAAACAATTTGACTTTGTAGTAACAACAGATATGTTATTCGACTTACTTGAAGAAGATGATCTGAAAAATGGCAGAAAAAAATAAGCTATACAAGTACACAGAGAAACAATTATGAGCGTCATATTAAACCATATTTTTAAAAAAATACAAATTTAAATAAATTAACGTATGACCATATATTCGAATTTCGTGAATACCTAAAAACAAAACCTAAAAAAACAAAAATGAAAAAAAGAGACTTTTAAGTTATAATACAATTAATAAAGTTCTAATTCTACTTAAAAAAATTTTTTTGATACTGGTATAAGAAAATCCCTCATTGATAAAAAAATCCTGTTGAGAATCTAAGAAAATTACCAATTAGCAAGCCTAATATTAAGTTTTTGGAGTATAGAAGAATTCACAAGATTTAGAGAGCTTATTCGAGATGATGAAGTAAGTTATGATCTGTTTTTTTCGTAATTGCTTTCTTTACTGGAATGAGAATGGGAGAAATACTCGCATTAAACTGGAATGATATTAATTTTTTTGACAAATACCATTTACGTTACCAAAACAGTATACTTTGTAAATAATACAAGCTACATTAATACAACAAAAAAACAAGATCAGGAACTAGAAATATAACAATCAATCAGAAATTATCAGAAATGCTAAAAAGATTGGAAAGTAAAAACAAAAAGGAAAAAAACTTGAGGAATTTACAAAAAAATACTGATGAACTCCAAATAATACAAAGTACACCAATAACAGTTACTAAAAAAATATGATCGATAAGAAGTTTAAACAAATACTAGAAAGGGATAAAAAAATTTAAAGAAAATAAGAATTCATGATTTAAGGCACTCACATGCATCATTACTTATAAATCAAGGAGAAGATTATCTTGTTGTTAAAGACAGATTAGGACACGCATCGATAACAACAACAATAGATACTTATTCTCATTTATACCCAAGCAAACAGAAATCATTAGCTAACAAACTTGACGATTTATTTTAAATTGGAAAAAATTGGTAACTCAGCATCAAAAATACAACGAATAAAAGAAAAAGACAAGGTCCGAAAACCTTGTCTTTTCTACTATACCGGCGGCCGGGGTCGAACCGGCACGTCCTAATGGACACTGGATTTTTGAGTCTAATATTATTAGTTTTTAAATCTCAGAAATATTGATTTTATAAGCTTTTTTTCCATAATATTTTTTTAAAACTTAGTATCACTTCCAAAGTTTAGATACTTTTTAGTAACTATAAAATGCTAGAAAGTATACTCCTTATTAAAAAGAGTTTTGGACTAGTTTTGTGCAATTTTATTACCCATATCCGTAATAAGAGAGGCTAAATTAATTGCCTTTAATGATTGTAGAAATTGGTTGTGAATATCATTAGACACATAACCAGCTAGCAAATATGCTCAGCCATGTCATATTGCTTAATCAAGAGAATCTTATCATGTTTTTCATTAAATAAAATCGCACTAATTGCTGTATTAAAGACTGGAAAACGAAAACTCGCACATTGTGAACAATAAGGAATATCTCCCTCATCTTTTAAAAATTTTTTCTCCAAAGGATGCCCACATTCGGGACAACAAGTCATTGTTTTGTCAAATATAGAAACCTCTTTTTTAAAGTTCTTAAAAGTAATTTTACCAGTAAAATCGAGACCACGCAAGACATTGAAATAAATCAAGACTTTTTTTAAAATTTATCTTATGATATACTAAACTTATCAGCTATTGGTTCTGAAAAAGTGTCTGCCACAGTTTTACTACAAATTCTCATGACTTGTGCCAAGATTTATAAAAAACGGATAGCTATAATAGCTCTTAGAGCAAAAACATGACATATAGGAGGTTAAAGACATGTCATACTTTTATCTTTTTATCGCCATTGTAGGAGAGATATTGGGAACTAACCTTTTGAAATTATCAGACGGTTTTACAAAGCCTATTCCAACCGTTTCTGCCCTACTTAGCTATGGCGTTTGTTTCTATTTCCTCTCACTAGCAATGCAAAAAATTCCTTTAGGAATAGCTTATGCAACATGGTCAGCTGTCGGTTTAGTTTTGACAGCCTCTATCGCAGTAATGATTTTCAAAGAAACACTAAATGTTTATAGCATTATCGGTTTAATTTTGATTATCATTGGTGTTGTCATGGTTAACTTATTAGGAAATGCAGGACATTAATAAAACCGGCTCTATACTATTTGTAGTGGGTAAATCCCCTATGGATATTATGGAGCCTATTTTGTTGTAGAAAAAAAGTTCCATAAGAACTATAATGAAAAGCTAGAATTCTGTCAATATTTTGGACACATTTTGGGAGGGAATTTTGAAGACTAGCGTCCTCCTAATTTTCCCAATAAGTTTTAACTTCTTCAAAAATCTTATTCAAAAGTTCTGCATCTTTTTCTGACAACTGATTTTTTTCTATAACTCTATCTTTTAGTTCTGTTGCCTTTATTTTATTTCTTGCCACCGAAACTGCTATTGAATGTTTCAAAATATCAAACTCATCCTTTGAAAAGTTTGCAATATTGGTAAGATCTAATTGTTCTAGAGGTAAACTACTGATAATTGAATAAGGTTTTTGTCCCAGCAAATAATCTGTAGTAGTCCCAAAGATATTTGCTAATTTCACAACGAATTCTAATCCTGGTTCTAACGTTCCATTCTCCCACCGAGAATATGTCCCTTGTTGAACTCCAATTAATTCCGATATTTGTACTTGAGTTAACTTTTTTGATTTTCTGAGAGTTTTTAACCTCTCTGAAAATTTATAATCCTCTGTATACATAATTCTCCTATAGCTGTCTGTTCTGTACTGCCCCAAGTATCTGCACCAATCAGCAACAATGCCGCTGCTTGATTTTCGTCTAATTCATCTAATGTAATATCGGGAATCAAAGTCATACCACCAGCAGTTTTTATAGGCTTCCTAGAAGTAGCTACGGTACATAATTCATATTCTTGTTTTGGCAACATTTTTTGTAGTGTAAATCCTTGTAAAAAGTAGCCATTCTCCCAGTCTGCCATCGTATCTAGTAAATACATATATATTTTCTTCATTTCTTACTTGTCTCCTTTAAAATTAATTTTATTGAATAATTGAAAGGCTTCACTGGGAATTGTCGTGTTCCCTCTTTTTAAATTTCGTATAACAAATAGGTTTCAACAGTGCTATATTGCATTATCAATGCTTTATCCTTATCTGAAAGCTCTTGATTGGGGAAATTAGCCACCAATGAGCAAAGATAAAGGTAAGCGGGACTGTACCTTTGAGAAAAGCCATCTCGTCCGAATTTACCTTGTATAATATCAAACTCATGCTGGATTTGACTGGTACTATTGCACTCGGATAACTTCATCACATTGTCTAAATTACTTTTACTTGTATTGTCAATGATTGATTTAGCTGTATTAACTGCTACAAAAAGCCACTGATGTAAATTTGTCAATTTTTGAGGTTTTGCTTTTAGTTCTGCTTTTATATTGACATAAATTTCATTTTCCATATTTAATTTCCTCCTAAATTCTAATTGTCTTTGTTTAAAAAAATAAATCCCATTATATAATTCCATAAACTTTTTAGAAAAACTTTGTAACAAGTTCATGATCAAGTGCAGTGGCTAAGGTTTTTCATTACTTCTTCCAGAGTCTTAATGAAAGCACTTCTATCCATTAATATCACCTTTCTTTATATATTTACCACTCTTAACCCTTTGATCCTTTGGTTTCTCCGCATCTACAGGAATAGCCCAATATGATCCAATCTTTGTGGCACCAGGTATACGTCCCTCTGTGCAGAGGACCTGTATTCTTCTAACTGTAATACCCCATTTTTCTGATGTTTGCTTTATTGATAAATATTCCATCATAATCTCTCCGTAAATAACTTTACAGTTACACTCATTAACAATAGTATATTCCAAACTACGAATAAAATCAATCTGCAAGTATAACAAAAAGACAGAACCGAAGTTCTGCCCAACCTATAATAATTTATCGTTCAATATCAATCTCCACCTTTGCTTTAAAGCAAATCGTAAACTTGTCCTCGTATACCTTTATTTCCTCGATGTACTTTCTTACCATACCTTCATCAAATTCTATCAGTTGATGATTTTCTCCTTTAAGAAAATCCGTTAATTCTTCAATTCGTTTTTTCACACCTTCCGTTTCTGCTCTTTGTACCTGAAGCTCTTTTTTCTTGTCTCTAAGAATGTCTATTTCATCAGCTAGTGCAGCATAATCTTTCTTAGCATGAGCAAGCTTTACCAGTTCCTTTTGCTTTCCCTTTAAGATTCCGTTCAACTTCTCCATCTCAACAGAATTATCATCTGCAATTGCCATTTCTATATTATCGCTTAGGATTTGCAACATTCTGTCTGAACAAATAAGTATCTTATTGATTGCTTTAACTGTCGCATCTTGTAATTCTGACTCTTGAATAGTGAGAGCATCACAAGCTGATGGACCATGCTCTACTCTTGTACAGCACCTCCATACCGTAGATTTCTTTCCTCTATTGTTCCATGCAATTCTCCTGTAAATATCACCGCACTTTGTGCAGGTACAAATACTTGAAAGTGCATATTTGCTGGAATATACTCTTTTCTTTTTGCCGTCTACTCCACTTGTAAGATTTGCTCTTCTAATCATTTCTTCCTGCACTAACATGAATATATCTCGGGCTATGATTGGCTCCTGACTATCCTTTACATAGTACTGAGGAACTGTACCATCGTTCTTAATTCGTATTTTCTCAATGAAGTCTGTTGTGATTGTCTTCTGTAAAAGTGCATCACCCATATATTTTTCGTTTCTAAGTATCCCTCGAATTGTGCTTAGATGCCATTTATATCTTTTGCCCCCAGTCATTATTTTGTCTTTTTCCAGTCCATTTGCTATATCCCTAAAACTCGCACCCTCTAGGTACTCTCTGAAAATTCGTCTAATAATCTTCGCCTCATTCTCATCAACAATAAGCTTGCCATCTTCGTCCTTTGTATAGCCTAAAAAGTGCTCATGATTGACCTGCACCTTTCCTTCTTGGTATCTAAACTGTAGTCCTAACTTTATATTTTGTGAAAGAGAGGCTGACTCTTGTTGTGCAAGAGATGCCATGATAGTAAGAAGAAGTTCGCCAGATGCTTCTAGGGTATTGATGTTTTCTTTTTCAAATACGATAGCGATATTCTTTTCCTTTAGCTTTCTAACATATTTCAGGCAGTCAATAGTATTTCTTGCAAACCTACTGATGGACTTGGTAATAATCATGTCAACTTTCCCTTCCATACAGTCATCAATCATCTCTATGAATCCTTCTCTTTTCTTAATGTTAGTGCCGGAAATTCCATCGTCAGTATATATCCCAGCAAGCTCCCATTCTTTATTCCTGCCAATATATTCTGTATAGTGCTGAACCTGCACATCATAACTCCCCGCCTGCTCATCGCTGTCAGTACTAACTCGACAGTACGCTGCGACTCTTAATTTAGGCTTATTTTCTTGCCTTGTTATTCGATTACCAGCTCGTATTCTGGCAGGTATCAATGTTACGTTCTCATTCATTTTCTACCTCCACCATTTGACTATATGCATACTCTGCCTGTTTATATGGATCCTTATATTTTTCTTCTATCTTCCTAATCTTAAAAGCTCCGATTTCTGCTTTTATATGAGGTCTATAAATTCCTATGCGATTTTGAATTCTCACATTATGTTCTCTGATTTCCTGTACCTTTGTAAAAATATCCTCATCAATAATCTGGGGATAATAAACTGTACCAAGATATACTTTATTCTTTAGAATTCTACCTATAACTGAATGAGTCTTATCAATTCCAGCTTTCTTAGCAGCCGCTCTCATAGACTTACAATCAATGTATTCTTGATAAAGAGCCTTGATTCTTTCTGCATCAACTTCATCAACTACCGCTATTCCATTTTTGATGCGGTATCCATATGGTATATGTGTCATATCTTTACCAACCTTTCTGTTAAATTCAGTCCGCATTTTAAAGCGAAAGTTATTTCATTTCTGTTATTAACTTTAATCGTATCAACATATTCTAGAAATAAGGCATCATTAAATACTGTGATAACTTCTTTTTTAGATGCAAATCTAAGAAGTTTCTGTGCCTCATCCAAATGGTTTAAATCTCCGTTAATGCTTTTTACAATAAGCTGTTTTTTTCTTGCCAGCCTATCTGCTTCTAAGGTCAATTGATTATTTTCTAAGTGAAAAACCTCTGGCTCGATATAACCAGAACTCATCAGATTTGTTAGAACTGTTGCCTGCTCCGTATTTTTTTCAATCTGCTCTTCCAAGGCTAGTACCTGTTTTAGTCTTTGCTTATTGTTTGTTCCCTTAAGACTCATAACAAAAGGTTTCAAAACTTGGTCATGTACAATCTGCAGTTTACGAATCATTCTAAGAAATGCAGTCTTTATATCCTCATCACGAATGTACATCATTGAACAAGCATTTTTATCTGTAATATGTCTATTACAGCACCAAGCCACATAATCTCCACTTGGTTTGTAGTGCTGTCTCCTCTTGAAAGTCGCTCCACATTCACCACAGTAGATTTTTCCTGAAAATACATATCTACTCTGGTATTTCCCTGTACCTTTTTCAATGCTTTTTTCTCTTCCTCTTTGCTTGATTACTTCTGCTACCTTATCAAAGATCTCATGACTAATAATCGGCTCGTGATGGTTTTTATAAAGGTACATATTTTCTTCACCATAATTGATATGGCGGTTATAATTATCGTCTGTATATGTCTTTTGAAATATCGCATCGCCTGTGTACTTCTCATTTTGTAAAATTCCTCTTACAGTAGAACCATGCCATTTAGCTCCCTTCTTGCTTGGGATACTTCTATTATTTAGCTCTCTAGCTATAAGATGGGTTCCCATTCCATTAATTGTCATAGTAAAAATTTCTTTAACAATATCTGCTTCCTTTGGGACAATATTCATTTTTCCATCCTTGTTTTCATAGCCATATGGTGGATAGCTGATGATAAAGGTTCCTACCTTAAAACGGTTTTTTATAGACCACTTACTGTTTTGTGAAATTGATTTTGACTCACTTTCAGCAATAGAGCTTAAAATAGAAAGCATAAGCTCTGAACTCATGTGTTCAGTATCTATATTCTCCTTCTCAAAAAACAAGAAAACCTTTAAACTTGTAAGTTTTCTTACCATTTCAAGACAGTCCGTTGTGTTTCGCGAAAACCTACTGATGGACTTTGTAATCACACGATCAATCTTTCCATCTTCACAGTCTTTTAATAGAGCAAGCAACCCCTCTCGCTTTTCTATCTTCGTTCCAGATATTCCTTCATCATAATAAAGACCTGCATATTCCCAGCTAGTATTTGCATTAATATAAGATTCATAATGTTCCTTTTGTATTTCTAAACTAAGTAGCTGTTCTTCGGATTTGGTTGATACTCTGGTATAGGCAGCGACACGTATTTTTCTTTCTTTCACGAAGCTTTTTGTAGCTTCGATTTTTGTTATCCTTGCCATTGTCTCACCTCCTTATTTTATCAGTACTATATATCACTCTACTTGCTGTAATTATCAAGTCATATATCCATCAAATCCTTATAAAAAGGAGAAAATTTTTCTATATTCAATACCTTGATTTTGTTGTATTCTTCTGTGGAAATAAGTCCTTGCTCAAGCAAAGATTGTGTTAGTTTTTGGGCTATTTCATATTCAAAATCTTTCTGTATAGCATCCTTTGTCATCTTGCGGGCGGATACATCAATGGAAGAAGGTATGCTTTTAGTTACATGCATTCTCCTCACCTCCAAATCTGTCATTGATATAACATTGATGACTGCAGTATTTTCGATTCTTATTTCCATAGGAAAAAAATGTCTTATCGCAATATCTACAGACGCACTCATAGCTTGCCTTTCTATCTACCTCATCCATATGGCTATTCCACCATTTGTTTCTACAGCTATCTGAGCAGAATCTTTTTTTCTTTCTTCCAACAGACTGAGAAATTGGCTTCCGGCAAAATTCACAAACGCCCAAATCTCCCTTATCTTTTTTTGTTTCAGTGATACCATTGCGTCTGCAAAAACTTTTAATAGTATTTTTAGAAATATCCATTATCTTGGCTATTTCTGTATAGCTTAGCCCTCCTTCTCTTAATTCTATAATTCTTACCTTTTCATCTTGGTTCATAGTTTCTGCTCCCTTCTAAGTATCTAAGGGAGTTTTAAAGATGATTTTCCGGATAAAAATCAAAATATTTTCTCCCTGCATATCACAGGCAAAGAAAAATGGCTAATTTTTAACCTCAAATAAAAAAAAGCCTGAAGATCATTCCATTTAAGGAACAACCTTCAGGCAATTTTTCATTATTTAGTTATAAGATTTCATTTACTCTTTTTTGTACGGCATTATAATCATATCCTGCTGCTTTAAGTCGGTTTACTCTGTCTTGTCCATTACCCCAATCACCTCTAATCACTTCTCTTGCGATAGTATCAATAGACTTTATTTTTGATGAGCCACTTAGGATTTCATTCACTCTGTTTTGCACAGCATCATAATCATATCCTGCTGCTCTAAGTCGGTTTGCTCTGTCACTTCCATTTCCCCAATTTCCTGCTAGAACTTCGTGTGCTAAGGTATCTACACTCTTTGATTGAGTAACCTTATTTGGATATACTTCATTTCCACTTGCATCAAACACCTTATATCCCGCATTGGCATTGGCACACTTCTTTGCATTGTCGAAATCTCTAAAGGCTCCTTTTTGACTCTTTACATCAGACCAAGATTTTCTAACCCTGTATAAAGAAGAAGTGCTCGCTCCACCAGAAGATGAACTATTTCCTGAAAGCCTTTTATTTACCTCACTTGCAATATACGAAAACTTACTGCCTAGATATGGTCCCGGACAATTTGTATTGGCATACCACTCATGCTTTTGAAGCACTCCATCTTTTCCACCTGTATAGGTACAGTTTCTAATACCATTTCTTCTGCAAATATCTGTAACTAAATCAATAAGTGTGGCAAGAGTCCTATCACTTACTGGCCAATTTCCGCCATTTGCTGAATTTGCCACCTCGATTGTAACTGCTCTATTATCACACCATGAACTTGATGTACACCAAGAGCGATTAGCCTCATCAACACATAAGACAATCTTATTATCATTTCCTATACCGTAGTTACAAGATGCCTGTCTTGATGTCGGTCTAAAAATCTGACCGATTGTAGCTGCACTAATCGCACCTGCTGTATGGTGAATTGCTATCTTTGTAATAGGCTGATTTCTATGTCCACTATGATTTGGACTAAGCATTGTCATATTTACTAAACTACTATTACTCATGGTCTTTTCCTCCTCTTTCCTTATCATGTAACTGTTCTAAAACCGCTTTTAATTTATCCGGTACCGGAAGTCCAAGATGTGCAGCATTTTCAATAAGGGAAAGTCCCTCATTTGATAGATAAAAGAAAACAACTGCTGTTCTTAGCACACTTCCCGACTTGATAATCTGAACATCAATAATGTTTGCTATTCCTACGAGCATAAAAATAAGCACCTTTCTACAGATGCCCTTAAATCCGACAGAACTAGATAACTTTTTATCAGTTATCGCACACATCACTCCTGTTATGTAATCAATGACTACAAATAAAAGAAGTGCGAGTATTAGTCCATCGCACCCTCCTAGAAAATATCCTAGCCATCCCCCAACTCCAGCAAATGTAAGCTGAATCATACTCCAAAATTCTTTCATATTAATTTCCTCCTAACCACATTGTCATATCCATAGATGCAAATAAATCAACTATTATCGGTAATTCATAGGTCGGTGCCAATGTTGTATAAATAACTAGCTCATTTGTAATACCTAGTGGATATTTTTGAATACCTAATAATTTCTTTGGCTCAAGCCTTAAGGTATCTATACGAACAAATATAGATACCTTATCAAACTCGACATTTTGCATTTTTTCTTTTAATCTATTAAACTTAAATACACCTTCTGATTTCTCCCATTCGTTTGGCTTTATATTTAGCTGTATATGAAATGCCGACTTTTCTGATTCGATATACTGTACGATAATGTCATAGAGCTTTGATATATACTCTTTATTTACAACAACCTTACTTTCCGTTGTTCTTTCAAACTCCGGTGTTTCTACGGTAGGTCTTCCTTTGAATACCGGACTATCAAGTAGTGCAAATTTAGACTTTATCTTTTCATAAAACCTATCCAGCCCTTCCTTACTTAAAAACTTTTTAGCCATACATATCACCTACACAAAAAGAGCATCAATCTCTTCATTTGTAATACTACTAATATCCACCTCTTTTAGATAACCGCTAAGATCTACTGATGTTGTACCAATTTTTTCAAACTTATCATTCAGCCAGATAAATTCATCATAGGCATCATTATCACCTTTAGCATTTGAAACAAGATAAATAGTTGCCTTTTCACCACTAGCTGGAAGTTCTTCTACTACAGAAAACTCAATAGATTTTACATTACCAATAAGACCTTTGACCTCTTCAGTAAGCTCTGCTTTTTTTACAAAGTCTACATAGTCCTCAAGTTCTACTACCTTCTTGGGAATAGCTGTTACTTTAGCGTAAGCCTCAACACCTTCCAATCCATCAATCCTATGTGGAATTTCTGATTTCTTAGCATAATCACCTGCATCTTCTAGGCTCTCTACCTTAGTTGGAACACTTGATTTAAGTGCATAGTTTTCAGCATCTAAAAGATCTGTTACATTCTTTGGAATAGCCGTCTTTACTTCATCAAGTTCTGTCTTTTTTACAAAGGTATCCTTTAGTTTCTTCCATACATATAAAAGTCCGTTGTTATCTAAATATTTTGTTGCCATTTTTCTTCCTCCTGTTATTTAAGTAATTCTTCAAGTTCAATATTTGTAATTGAATTAAGTCCGAGTTCTTCAAGACTTCTGTTTCCAATCAGCTTTATTTCATTTATCTTTGGCTGATTGACTAAGCTATTGTAGTCAGATGCACCAGAGTCTGTGACCCTGATAATCGTTTCAAATGATGTATCCATCGGTGCATCTCTTTTAAAGCTTGCATTAATTTCTGCCATTAAATCTCACCATCCTTTAAAATTTCATATGTGCTAGTTCGTATTAAAGATGATGCTATTGCACTTCCATCAGAAAACTTTGCTCTTATTTGGATTGTCACAATTCCCTCCATAAAAAGCAGCGTTTCTTTCTGAGATAGATAAACAGATACAATATTATTTTGTATTTTCACTTCATCAATACTCTTTTCTAATATGACCTTGCCATTTTGTTTGTAGGTAATAAAAAGGACAGATGCATTTGTCAAATCCACATCTGTCCGAAATATATTGATTGGTGTTGTTCCTCGGTGCATTGATCACCCTCCTATGCTTTTTCTTCATCTTTTGCTTTTAGTTTTAGAATTTCATCATTAAGCTCTTTTTCTCTATCTTCATAGTATTTATCTAGGTTTTCTCTAAACGCATCAACTTCCAGTGAGTTTTCACTTATCACAGCTGACCTTACATCAGCGAGTATTCCAGCAAGTATTCCTTCTACCATATAGGTTGGAATAGGTATTCTTTGTTGTATGGCTGCTATATGTGAGTTTAACTCTCCTCTAAATTTTTGATAGGCAAGAGCGTAATTAATAGTTGGTTTCTCCATGTACTTTCTCCTTATCCTTTAGCAGTAAATCCAGCTTTCGATTGATTTCTTCAAGAAGAAGTATATTTTTATCTTCTTTTACTTCCTGCTTTTTTACTACATCTTTTTTTAGTGTTCCTTCATTTATCACTACTTCATTTGTATTAATAATCAGTTCTGGCATCCTTACCTCCTATTCATAATAATTCAAATCCATTAGAATCCCGTCTTTAAATACCATGCGTCCATTTGGTCCCCAGCTTGCTACCGTCCCATTTGAGTTCATCCTAAGTATCTGTACAAAATTAATTGTTGCATTAACCCCAAAACCATCTCTCCACTGTGGATCAACGATTTTAAACCCATGAGCATAAAAATTACAGCCGAGATGAATACCATAATCACTATAGATACTTCCTGAACGTGAGAAACACAGCATAGTAGTGTAACTTCCTGAATTTGAGTATTCTTGTTGGGAAAAAGCCATATATTTACCTTCACTGTCAAGATCAAAAACTAGACCTTTATGTGAACTGTTTGCACTCCATACATTTGTACCAATTTTACCTATATACTTACCATCACGATAAAAATGGTTGCCATTTTCGTCAAAGGTAGCTCTCTTATGACTAGAGTCAATCGTACCGCTATATAAGCCAATTTCTCCTGCCGTTATCTGAACATAACTGCTTGCACTATTAAACCCAAGTAAAAAACTGTTATAATTTTGTCTCATAAATGTTCCAAACTCGCCTTTTTTAACCATTGAGGAAATAGAGCCTTCTACCACAGATATTTTTGAAATCGCAGTTTCCGCCTTTTCTTTAGCTACCTGTATGTCCTTATCCCTTACTCTCACCCATTCAAATGATATAGAAGAACTGATACTCTCAGATGACGAATATTTCCATAGCATTCTCGTACCATCTTTATATGGTGAGTGTTCTGATTCAGGATAATTACTACCAGAAAGGCTGATTATCTCTCCTGCATCAGTTGGTAAGCTAGAAACATCCCCTATAAGTTCCTTATAAGTATCCACTTTTTTAATGTAGTCAATCTTAAATCCATAATAATCATGCCCCGAACCGTCACACCTCCAGTAGAGCCAAAACTTATCAGATGGAATGAAAACTATTTGACCTGCTATACTTGTTCCACCATACTTTGGGAATACATAAACCTTACCGTCAAATTCATAGAAGATTTCTACCCAATCATAATGCTCACTTTCTGTCCAAGAACTTGCATTAAACTTTAACTCAAGTCCCTGCTTTTTCATAATATATCTATATGCATATCCGGTGGTTGTATCATAGAAAAAATCTCCTACATGGCTTTTTCTAACTACATCTGAATTCCAACTATTTGCCGGTGCTCGTGATGAATTTGGTTCATACGTTCCATAGTAATTCCCATTTTTCTGCTCTAATCTTTGATTTACAGTTTCTACGCTTGCTTCAATTTTTCTATCTGTAGCTGACAGTCTAGTATTAACCTCATTTATAGTGTAGTAGCTTTTAAGTTTCCTATCTGTATCAGATATTGCCTCCGTCTTTGAATCAAGGATTTGTTTTTCTACTTGTGATGTATATGAAACAGATAGTTTTTCAGCATCAATAGAATGGCTCATGATTCTATTACCATAAATCATCCCATCAAGCGTCATACCAACAGCATACGGGCCTTCATATCCGCTGTTACTTCCTCCAATACCATTCATATTAACTTGAAGCACCTTAGTAGCAGTGTTTTTATCTGGTGTATCCATATATAAATCTCTTAACCATCTGCCAGAGGAATCATATTCTGTTAGTTTATATCCACCTTCAGATATATTCATCTGAGCCTTGAGATTATCTATGGCACTTTGGACTCTTTCATTGTCAATCTTTCTTGTAACAAGGCTTTCTTCTTTTAGCTGCCTTACTGCATCTTGAGAACTTTGGATATAGCCTTTGGCTTGATTACTTCCAAGAACCACCTTTATTTCTCCAGGCTTTTGAAGTGGAATAGTCTGTTTCATCACAGGAAATATTCTGTCCATTCCAAAAGGATAAGCTATGCACCTTACCCTGTCACCACATTCAATGGTTTCTATAGGCATTCCAAACTCCGATAAGTCAACTGCAGATAAAGCTAGTTCTACCATCTCAAACTGATTATCCTTAAGCCAAGCTGCTCCTTTTCTTAAAAGATTTTCAGGAACTGTTACGTCATCCCATCTGATTACCCTGCATACCCAGCCAAATTCATCTTTTGCCTCTTTTGAAACAAGATAGTTTTTCCCATCGTTTACAGATTGAATATCCGTATACTTTTTAAGAATATCGTTTTCATCTCCATCTATTTCTTTACCAAGAGGTATAATGGCTGTAGTAATATCCTCAGCAGATAAGTCTTCCGTACAATCAAGAAGATTTACCCCAAATTCAATAGACTGCTCTGTGGCTTTTCCCATTTCTTCAAGTCTTAGGTAATCAAGATATAGACCCTCTTCTTCCCTTCTTAACTTCAAATATCCACCCAGTTTATCAACTATTTTTGTCATGATAACTTCCATTGTGGTTTCATAATTGGTGAATCTATATAGAGAGTTATTTGGATCGCTTACAGTTACTCTTCCAAGCATTATCTTTTTCTTTTCATCAACCTGTTCATTATGGATTTTAAGAAATTTGGAAAGTAACTGATAGGGAGTTTTGTCATGGTATTCCATCTGAGGCTGAATGCTGTCAGCTAGATATGATAAAAGACCTACGCACTGGACTTTCTTATTCCCACGTAGGTCTTTTGTTTGTTCTCTAACTTCCCCTATAAATATTTCTTTTTCGTCTCTATACACACTGACAATAGACTTTCTATTATAGATTTTTTCATAGTAAGGATTTTCAGGCGGACATATAAAGCTAAGTGAACCTGCCGTATTTAGTTCAAGATTCAGTGTAGAACTAATCAAAGCTGCCTTTCCATCACTTGGATAATATATGGTATTTCCATCCATCACAATTTTATACATTTATAACCACCCCCTTTTATATGAAATATCTATGGTGCTGTTACCTGTTAAAGAAAGTACTAAATCTTTTTCTTTCTCTTACCTCCGGAAATCTATTTATCCCTTTTTTTGATACTGAACTTCTTTCCTTTAAAAATTTAATGTCACTATATTTTCTGTTTTTATTATTAAACTCAGGAACTATAGTCATATCTGAATCAAATGGAATTGTCACAGTCTTGCTATTTGTAATAACAACACCCTCAAGTTTATGAATAATCTCTCCACCATTTACCAAATCAGAAATCATATATTTGTATGGCTCAAGCTTGTAATCTAAAGTAATAAGTGAATAGTTTTTTTATCTGATTTAAATTCACTCACCCACATCCTGCCTTGATATACATATTCTTTTTCCGTATCAAGCACAATATTGGTCTTTTTCCCATGAACAGTACTTAAAAGCTTCCCATAAACCTCTTGCCATTTTTCTGGATCTGATACAAGAAATTCAAATGATCCGGTTCTCATTTCATATAAAACCTCTCCTCCAAGGCTTTCTGTAATATCTATTTCCCCTTGCATGCCGGGCATATCAAGATATTCTAGTTTTGGAGATGGTAGGTTAATAATAGGCTTACTTGTTGGAACAAGACCAAAATCTTTATAACTATGAAACTCTCCTATTTTCATCCCATACACACTTACCACCCCCTTGCCTTTCTATTTTGTAATTTATAAAGTTCCATATCTATCTTTGGTGCAATACCTCCAACCAGTTCTCCTGAGTCAAGCACAATACTTGTTTCTGCAAACTGTGGGAAGTATCTATCCATAATAGCAAGAACTCTTGTCATTACACTAAGAAGTTCTCCATTTGCTCCTGCAGTCATATTTGAAAGTGTATCAAGCCCCATAATGACTTCAGGTCCTGCCTCCCCTCCTCCAAGAAGATGCCCGCCTTTACTACCAAATATAGTCGCTCCATTTAAGAGCATTGGTTTATTCATAGCCTTCTTATACCAGTCAATTGATAGATGTGGTACAGATGGCGGGGCTAAAGAAAAATGACCACTGATGCTAAAATGTGGTAATTTTATATGAGGAAGTTTTAGACTAATACTTGAAAAGAACCCTTTAATAGCATCAACCACTGATTTCACTTTATTTTTAGCCTCCTCAATCGGAGTAACAATAGCACTCTTTATTCCATTCCAAATAGAAACTGCTGTATTTTTGATTCCATCAAATATGGAACTTACTGTGCTTGATACTGCATCAAAGACTGAGCTAATCTTATTTTTTATCCCATCTACCACCGTAGATATGACTGATTTAATAGCATTCCAAACAGTTGTTACTACATTTTTTATACTGTTAAAAATCGTAGTAATAACTGATAAAATAGCGTTTATAACTGTTGTAATAACGGCTTTTATGGCGTTCCAAACAGTTGTTATCACAGTTTTTATGGCATTCATAATGCTTGTAATAACCTGTGAGATTGTGTTTAGCACAGTGCTTACAACAGTCTTAATTGCCTCCCACACAGTCATAATAGTTTCTTTGCAGTTTTCCCAAATTAACCTAAATGGCAGAGTAATCAGTTCAAAGTATCCTTTAAATAGCTCTACGATAAACATGAGTGCTACAGTCAATACATTCCTAATAGTTTCCCATACTGTAGTAAAAATACTGACTAGTCCTTCCCATATTCCCTTAAAGAAATCTGAGATACCTTGCCATATACTCATGATGGCAGTTGATACCTTTTCCCATAAACCTTTAAACCATTCAGTGATGGCACCCCAATTTTTTATGATAGCTATGATAGCTACAACGGCTGCAATAATAGCTGCAATAATGGCTATGATTGGAAGAAGGGAAACATTAAGTGCTCCAAAACCTACAGCTGCACCGCCTGCTGCTGTTCCTGCGGCTGCTGTTCCTGCTGCACTGGCTCCTCCTGCTACACCTACCGCCGTTGTTGCCGTAGCTGTTCCCCCAAGTAGTCCAATAAGACCTCCAAGAGCAGAGGTAATTGTTCCAACTGCTGTAATAACTTTTCCTATAACAACAAGTACCGGTCCTACCGTTGCAGCAATAAGTGCTATCTTTACAATAGCCTGCTGCATACCTGGAGATAGACTATTCCACTTTCATTTAAAGACTTCATTATTTCAGCAAATTTTTCTAGCATTGGCTGAAGGACCGTCATTAGAGAATTTCCTACATCAGCACCTACAATCTTTAGACTGTTCATAGAGGTCTTAAACTTATCAATAGGATCTAAGGTTTCATTAAAGGTAGAATCCACATTTCCAAGATTATCTTTTAGAGATGTTCCAAGTTCTTCAAAGGAAAGAGAACCATTTTTACAAGCCTGATAGATTGCAGGACCTGCCTTTTTACCAAATAGGTCAATTGCTGCATCAAGTCCTTCCGTGTCTGATTTTGCATTAACCATACTATCTTGTATATCTTTAAGAGCCTCTTTCATAGGCTTTCCGTTTGCCGTTGCATTAGAAAGTGCCTTAGATAAACCTGTCATAACCTGTGATGTGTCTGCTCCTGACATTTCAACATTTCCTAGAAAATTAGCTGCATCTGATGCCGAAAATCCAAGTTGCTGAAGTGCTGCAGAGTTCGTTACCATGCTCTTTGCAAGTGTATCCATGCTGATGCCTGTTCTTTGTCCTACAGCATTCATAGTATCAAGTAAGGCTCCTGCATCTTCTGCTTTAAGTCCAAAGGCAGATATTACTTTCTGTGTATTATCGATAGCAGTAGATACATCTATATTATTTAGCTGTGCAAACTTAATAAACTTTCCGGATAATTCCTCCAACTTTTGACCTGTAAGTCCAAATCTGGTATTTACCTCTCCTATAGCTGCACCTGCTGTTTCAAAGTCTGTTGGAATAGAAGTAGCAAGGTTTTTCATGCTATCTTGCATTTCTTTTAAAGCCTTACCGGATGCACCTGTTTTCTGAACAATGATATCCATTCCTTTATCCACTTCATTAAAGGCAGATAAAGATGCAGCACCTATTGCTACGATAGGTGCTGTTACATGAGTAGATAGACCTTTACCAACTTCAGTGGTCTTATCTCCAACTTCTTTAATTTTATCGCCTGCTTCTTTCATAGAAACAGATAGTGCTGATGGTACTTTTTTTGCTTCTTCCTGAAGTGACTTTAGGTTGTTTTCTGTTTCGATGATTTCTCTTTGCAGGGCATCATACTTATCTTGGCCAAGCTCACCATTTTCTAGCTGAACTTTTGCCTGCTTATCTGCCTCTTTTAAGGCATTTAACTTTTCGCTAGTTTCAGAGATTTCCTTTTGTAGTAACTGCTGCTTTTGTGCAAGAAGTTTAGCGTTGGAAGGATCAAGTTTAAGAAGTCTATTTACATCACGAAGCTGTGACTGCGTATTTTTAATGGTTGAGTTTACACCTTTTAAGGCTTTATCAAGACCAGTTGTATCTCCACCAATCTCAACAGTAATACCTTTTATTCTATTGGCCACTTTAACCCCTCCTTTCCTAAAAATGGGCATGAAAAAAGACATCTACTTTTCTGTAAATGTCTAAGTAATATATTTTTATTCAATTCGACAAGCTAGGTTTTTATTTATGATACTCCTCTATTTTTATCTCTATATTCGTTTAGGAGTTGTCTCGAATATATTTTTTCATTTTTTGAGTCTCTAACTTCTTTCCACATAATAGCAGCAACTTTTAACTTGTTAGAATAATAGTCGCTAAATTCATCTGAGCAAAAGTCCTTTAGGAATTGATTCCATTGACAAGCTGAATTATCATACTTAGCGTAGTCTGACTCGCCATAATATACTTTGAGCATATCTTGAATTGTAAAGTTTAAGTCATTTTCTGTTTTCACTTTTCTCCATGCCGTTGCCATATCGGCATTGAACTTAAATGGACTAACACCCGTTACTGCAGAAAAAAATAGTCCCTAAATTTTTTTGATTAAAGGAAAAAGCACATTCAAGTAATGGTGTACATAATGTTACAACTTCTGTTTGATTTTTGTTTCCATTTTTTTCTGAGACTTCTCTATTCTATTTCCCATAAAATATTGTTCTATGATATGATTCAGTTCTTGCTTTGTACTTCTATATTCTAATCCAAGTGACTTGCAAATTTGCGAAAGTTCTTCTCGATACCAATAGTATCTATTAAATTCCTCAAATGATTTTATATCTCTGAAATCAGGTCTGCCGTTCTTCAAATAGCCACACCCCCATAAATTCAAATTTGTTTTTTTTTATTACTCTTATTATACCATGTCTACTCAAGACTTTAAATTAGAACTTATCAAACTCAGTTTGCCCCGCCACCTTGCTATATTTTACTCCATCATTTGATTTTTCAGTCCAGATATCCAGTACCATACCTATGGTTAGTAAATCAAGTTCAGAAATGCTTATCCCTATTTCTACACATCTTAGTAGAAATAGGGCTGTGGTCATTTCCCTGCTACTTTTTGGAAGTTTTTTTTAGACTGAACTTCCGTCTCAAGGTTTGCTCCCCAAAGTTCAAGTATTTCAGGTAGAATCTCATAAATGGAAAACATCTCAAACTGGTCAAGCCAATCATCAATATTTCCAGCAATACTCCTATCTGCATGGTAAGCCATGATATAGGCTACATTCTCAAATATCTCTAGGTCATCTATTTCAAATGAGCCCTCACTTGCTTTGAAAGTTTTTTCTAGCTTTGATAGGTCCTTGAAAATATCTCTCTTAAATTTAATTCTGTATAGCCTTGGAATAGTAGCAGATGAACGAAACTTTACATCAACCTCTCCTACTTTTACTGTTTTTTCTAGCATAAAAATCCTCCTTAATGTCCTGTAGGTTTAGGTGCTTCACCTTTAGCCTGTGGAACATACACATTCTTATACCAATTAGCATAGGTATCGGCCGATGTAGTATCTCCAGTTCTTGATTTTACAAGTCCGTCCTCTCTTGGATCTGCTGTAAGTGATAGTGTTTCTGTTCCAGGTTCAATCGTATCTTCTTTAGTTTCTGATTCAATAGATGGTCTTGATGCTGAGCAGTTATATAGAACGTGTCTAATTGCATTTATATCACCATCAAATTCAAATAGCAGTGCAAACTTTTCTGTTTCAGATACATTTGCCTTTTCTACAAGCACACCATTTCTATCAAGTTCTTCTTTTAGAATTTCTGTTCTAAACCACTCTGGGATAAGTGCAATCTCTAAATCCCCGCTATATCCGTTATTGGCAGTTGATCTAAAATACACAATCCCATCAGCATAAAAGGGGCTAGACTCCCCTTCAGCATCAAGGCTGATACTGACAGCACCCGGTATTGCCTTTGGATTTTCGTAAGTAAATGCACCACTTGTATCTTTTTTCAGCTTTGCAGCATGAACATTTTTAAGGTTATACTTTACCTTATTTCCCATTTGTCTTTACCTCCATTTCAAAAATATATAGGACTTCATAGAGTTTTTCAGACTCTATATATACCTCTGATTTGTTATAAAAAATGTCGTACTCATCTAGTACGACTTCTACCTTCTTTTCTATATCTAGATTTTTGTAATCTGTATAAACTTCAATATGAACTTCATTTGCTTTAAAATACACCCTTCCATCCGCTGAAAAGTTATCGCTTACTGGCAAGATGTAAATAAGAAAAGGTGGATTTGGCGATTCACCTTCTGCAAAATGGTGATAAGCACTCGGAAATCCAATTTTCTCTATAATTTCTAGTAGCTTATCCATTTGAAATCGCCTCCTTTATCTCTTCTTCAAATACCTTTATAGCTTTTTCCTCAGCGTTTGCAATGTGAGGCCTAGCGGATACCCTACCTCCACCACTCTTTGCATGACCAAACTCAAGAAGATGGGTAAGCTGATATCTATTTTTAGAATGAACGACAAGTTGCAGACTGCTTGATGTTTCTCTCACAGTTTTTACCGTCCAGCTTTTAGAATACTTACCTGTATCACTTGGAGCACTTGCTTTAATTTCATCACGCACGATCTTTCCTGCATTTTGAACTGCCTTTTTTACTTTTTCAGTTGTAACATCAGCATATTTTTCAAGTGTCTTCATCACTTCAGATGAGAGGCTATCTATTTTTACATTACTCATCTTTCCACTCTCCTGCAGTGCAGTTTCATACTTTTCTTCTTGTAATTCATATGGTCAATCCCCTTTATTTCATAAATAGAATTATGAAAGATTACTCTAAAACCTATTGATGAAATATCAGCTACCTCTCTACTGTAGCGAATGGTAAAATCAATCTTGCTTTCATCCCATATAGCACCACTACTTGTTTCCTCCTGCGGGCTTTCACTGCTGATAGTTGCATAGCAAGAATAGTATTTACTCCACACATTTTTATGGTTTCCTATTTTATCCACTTCAATTTTGCTTTTTTCTACAGTAATGCGTTCATTTAATAGTGAAACTTTCATTAAAATCCTGCCTTTCTTACTCCAAATAGCATAGATCTAAGTGTAATTGTTAACTCATGGTGGTCTGCCTCTTCTCTATGTTCATAAAGATAGGCAGCCCCATATAAAACTGCCACCTTATATTCTTCAAAGTTTTCTCTGATGATATCTTCTTCATTTTTTCTTGCAATAGCAAGGCACATCTTCTCTGCAGACTGGATAAGGGTGCTAATAAGATTATCATCTTCACTGGTATCCACCCTAAGATAGTTTTTCATTTCTTCTAGACTTACAACCATAACCAGCACCCCTTTCCATTAATTATGATGTAGCCTTAATTGGAAGAATCTGAACAGCCTCTTTTAATACAAGCTTTCCATCAACTCTTTCTTTAGCCACAAAACCAATCATTCCATTACCGGCGAATAGTTCAGTAAGTTCTTTGAAAGAACGAGCTCCTCTATCACCAATGTTGTAATAGCTAAAGTCGCCAAATGCGATGGCATTTTCTGGTGCAAAAGCTGAAGTCTTAACTGGATAACCAAGAATTCTATCAGGCTCACCTTCCTGATAAGATGGCTGCCAAATATATGCACCATTGTTATCTTTAAGTTTTCTCACCTGTGCGATTGTCTTATCGTTCATGATAAAAGTTGCATTCTTTCTATATGGACGTTTTAATGCATGGATAAGGTCAATCAAATCATCAGATTTTACTGCTGTGATGTCCTTTAGATAAGTTCCTCCATTCGTTTTATTAAAAATACCAGTTGGTTTGCCAGTACCATCACCGTTTAGAAAAGCATCTTCCTCTGCGTTTGCCAGTGCTTTACCAAAAGCTGTCAAGATATGGTCCTCTAGTTTAAATGCATTATCGTATAATAGTTCTTCTGTTACTTTGATTGCGACATGAAGTTTATGTGCATCAAGAAGCACCTGTGCAAACTTAGAATCACCAAAGTTAAGTGCTCCACCTTCTTCAATCCAAGCTGCTGCAGGATCTGACATAGCAATATTGATTTTATGCTGTCCACTTGTTGTGATAGTTGTTCCTAGAGAACGCATGATATTTTCTTCTTCAAGCGTCTCAATCAATCTATCATCGTACTCATCCGGAACCAAATACCCACCATCTGCATCAACACCTTCTTGAAGAACATTTTCTACTCTCTTAAAGTTAGTACGCAGAGCATTTAGCATCGCATTTTTATACTCATCTCTTGCTCTGCCTTCCTTCTCCTCTTTTTCATCTACTTTCATAGGTTTTGTTACAATAGCATTTGATGTAGGTTTGGATAGTTCTTTATCTAGTTCTTCCATCTTCTGTAGACGCTCAATCTCTAGGCTGAAATTATGGACCTTCTTTTCCATTTCGTCATAGACCAAAGCATCTTCTTCAGAAATAAGGCCGTCCTTATCTCTCTTACTATCAAGGAATGCCTTAGCACCTTCCCAAGCCTTATTACGTTTTTCAATCATCTCTAAAATCTTACTCATTTTTCTACCTCCAATTTCTCATTAAAAAAAGACGGTCCATTAATTCGTCCGCCTTGATGCCTTTGTTTGTTTCTTTATTTTCTATCTTGCATTTAGTAGCTAACTTATCCATCAGTGAATTTACTACTTGTGCCTTTGAATACATCATGCTCACTTGTGGAACTTCCACATCGGTAGTTTCACTTCTTTTTAAGATGTCATCTGCAAAACCAAGCTCTACTGCTTTATTAGCATCCATCCATGTTTCTGAATCCATTAGATGAGATAGTTTTGCTCTGGACAGTCCGGTCTTAATCTCATAGGCATTAATGATTGACTCTTTCACTTCATCTAGCATTGAGATTGCTTTTTCCATCTCACCCTTATTTCCAAAAGCAATAGTCATAGGATTGTGGATCATAAGCATGGATACAGGACTCATTAAAATCTTTGTTCCTGCCATTGCAATAACAGATGCAGCACTTGCTGCTATGCCATCAATCTTGACTGTGACATCACCCTTATAGTCGATTAGCATATTGTAGATTTGAGCTGCTGCTACACAGTCGCCTCCTGGAGAGTTAATCCAAACAGTTATGTTTCCATTCCCCTTATTTAACTCATCTTTGAAAATCTGTGGTGTTACATCATCATCAAACCAAGATTCTTCAGCTATCGTTCCATTAAGGAATAGGATGCGTTCTGTCACTTCCTCTTCGTTTTGGTTTTTCACTCCGTTCTTCCACTTCCAAAACTTCTTCATTAGGTTCTTCCTCCTCCCCTTCATTACCTGCAAATGCTCCGGCACGGTTTAGTGGGAGCATATTTCCATTTATGAGATACAAATCCCCGCCTTCTTCACTAGGAATACGGTCAAGGTTTTCTAATTCTCTAATATCATTGGCAGACATCCATCCGTTTGCCTGCCGATAGCATATCCATTCATTCTTGATTGGTAATCTCCACGAAGGAGTCCATCAACATTGAATTTGACATAGTACTTTTTCTTTTCCTCCTCAGTAAACAGCCTTCGAACAATGGATTGCTCCCATCTTGCTACCCAAGGATCAAGAGTGTACTTCACAAACTCTAGAGATTGCTGCTCGATATTAGAAAAGCTAGACTTCTCAAGGTCACCTACCATATGAGGTGGTACTCTGAAAATCCTAGCTATCTCATTGATTTGAAATTTTCTTGTTTCTAAAAACTGTGCTTCATTTGGAGAAATAGAAATCGGCGTGTACTTCATTCCTTCTTCCAAAATCGCTATCTTATGGCTATTCCCTCCAGAGAATCCTTTTGACCAGCTTTCTCTCATGGCCTCAGGATCTTTTACTGTTCCAGGATATTCTAAAATTCCACTTGGTGTTGCCCCATTAGCAAAAAACTTAGCGCCATATTCTTCTGTTGCAATTGCCATGCCTATGGCATTTTTAGCCATTGCAATAGGTGAATATCCAACAAGTCCATCAAAACCAAGTCCTGGAATATGAAGAATATCTGACCCGTTTAACTTAACAATCCCTTGTTTTTCTGTTCCTGCATCTGAATCACTTACAAAATATTCATAGCAAATTTGGCCCTTATCATCTCTATCCACTTTCATCCTATCCGGCATAAGCGGATAAAGTCCTAAAACTTCACCCTTACCATTTCTGATAATCTGGGCATAGGCATTACCCCAAAGGAGTAAATGTGTCATCATAGTTTCTCTAAAAACGAAACTTGTCATTTCAGGATTTGGTTCATCGTGCAGCACCTTATATAACGGGTGCTCTATTGCTTTTTCAGTTCCTGTGTCGGTCCTAAGGTACACATGAAGTGGCAAACTTGCAACTGCTTCAGATAAAATACGAACGCAACTATATACTGCAGTCATCTGCATAGCCGAGCGTTCATTAACTCTTCTACCAGATGAAGAACCGCCCATTAAAAAGCTATATGCACTTCCATTTGTTCTATTTATAGGCTTATCACGACTTTTAAATAGTCCACTTAATATTCCCATTCAAATTCCTCCTAATTTTCTATATCAAAAAAGCACCTACTGTAATTAGTAGATGCTTATCGTTATGTTCTTTCATTATTTTTATTTTTAATAGCCATTCAATTACATCAATAGATTGAATCCCATCATATTCATCGTCAAGTGCTTTTATCTAAAGTAATAACCATTTTTTTATAATTATTATGGATTTTTTTGTAACGATTTTTAATTCTCTTTCTCTTACCAATTCATTTTTTTCATGCTTTCAGTTACTTGAATATACATTTTTTTCATTTGCACTTGTAGCAATAAAATCTACCTCTAAATTATCAATTTTTTTCCAATTGCCACATCAAACCCGCGTCTTAGCAATTCAAAGTAAACTATATTCTCTAAAGAATGTCCTCTGTCTCTATCTCTAAACCCAAGTAAATAATTTCTTAGTCCAATATCCACTATATAATACTTGCCAAGTGTTCTTAGATACTCTTTTTCCCTTTATATCAAATCTCTTAACATCATAAAACATATATGATTCTTTTAATGCTCCTACATATGATGCAATAGTTTGCGTTGCTGGTTTCCCTTGTCGTTCACGATTTTTGGATCATGTTTTCAGATACAAGCGTATTACTTACCGAATTAAGAGATGTATTATTTCCAATATTATCTGCTAAAAATAATATGATTTTCCTAAGTAATTCTGCATCAGTAATTTGTCTTAAGCCTCTTCTTTTTTCACGTTCAAGGATATCTCTAACAACTACAGTTGAATATACCCCCATCGAGTAAAGTCATCGCTTTGTCTTGTTCAAGCCCAACATCTGCTATCCCAGGCATACCACCATATCGCATATAGGCATCAAATAAGTCTCTGATTTCAACAATTTCATCATTCTCATTTACTGCTCTTTTTCTCTTTTCCCCAATTGGTGTTTTTATATTCCTTTAATTTATATCCATGAAAATCTATAAATTCCTTAAATGATAATGGATACATTTTTTTATTTCTACATACCTACCAGATAAATATGTAGAGTATTCCGATGACAATAGATATGAATTGGACCCAGTTATATATATGTCGCAGTCAAAATCAACTCTAAATGAATTTATAGCATCTTCCCATCTTTCTATCCTTTGAAGTTCATCAAAAAAATAAATAAGCCCTTTTTGTAGTTGGAATTTTTTTCTTTACATATTCATATAATTCTTTGTAATTCATCTCTTGAAACTCAAAGGGATTCAAAATTTATTGCAATAATCTGATCTTGTTTAACTCCAGAATTTAAAAAGATATTCCTGCATTAGTTTTTAATAAACTTGATTTTTCCACATCTTCTAATTCCTGTTATAACCTTTACGGGTTCTTTGTCTTTAAATGCAATCAATTGATTCAGGTATATATTTCTAGTTTTTAGCTTTTTTTCTCATAGTGCAACATACCATATCCCTCCTTTTTTGATTACATTATACCCTAAACTTTTTATTTTTTTATCAAGTTTGAGGTATCAATTCCCTAAACTTAATCTTATTTCAGAAAATCAAGTTTTTTTCTGAAATAAGGATGACTCTTCCCTATCTATATTTCAAAAACAGATGCCTACATAAATACACTCCCTATTTCTTTCGCCTAATTATAGTATGTTTTTAGGCGATTATTTATACTTGGCACTTTCTTCTGTGCGTTATAAAAGAAAAAACAACGCACAAAAGCAAGTCTTATCTTTAGACAAATAAAATACCTCTACTATCATAAACACTTTCTGTATTTTGATTCCCACACCTAATTGCCCTATCAAGTGCCATGATTGTCGCAATCGCACCATCAATTTTTTCTGTGGATTTTTCCTTATCTGCTTTGATGTTTCCTGCAGGGTCTGTCCTAATAAATATATTATCCATATTCCATCTAAGAACAGGATGCCCACCATGAGCAATTTTTTGTTCTAGTGTTAATTTCATAAGTTCTTTCGTTGGTGGGGACATATCCTTAAAGCCTTGTCCGAATGGAACAACAGTAAATCCCATATTTTCTAAGTTCTGCACCATCTGAACAGCACCCCACCTATCAAATGCAATTTCTCTAATGTTATATCTTTCTCCTAACTTCTCAATAAAGCTTTCTATATATCCATAGTGAACTACATTTCCTTCTGTTGTCTGAATGTAGCCTTGCCTTTCCCAAATATCATATGGAACATGATCTCGCTTAACCCTTAACTCCAGAGTTTCTTCCGGTAACCAAAAATATGGAAGTATCACAAATTTATCTTCTTCATCTATCGGTGGAAAGACTAAAACAAAGGCTGTAATGTCTGTTGTAGACGATAGGTCAAGACCCCCATAACATACTCTTCCTTCAAGTTCATCTTCATTAACTGCAAAGGAACATGAATCCCATTTTTCCATTGGCATCCACCTAATTGCTTGTTTTACCCATTGATTAAGCCTTAACTGTCTAAAGGAGTTCTCCTCCCCTGGATTTTGCTTTGCAGATTCACAGGCAGCCTTTACTTTATCAATTCCAACCGTCACCCCTAAAGATGGATTTGCTTTCTTCCAAACCTTAGGATTTGTCCAATCATCTCCTTCATCTGCTCCATAAATCACAGGATAAAAGGTAGGATCTATTTTCCTTCCTTCTAAAATATCCTTAGCCTTTTGATGGGTTTCATAGCAGATTGAGTGCGTATCTGTTCCTGCTGTAGTTATAAGGAAATATAAAGGCTGAGTTCTAGCATCTCCTGAACCTTTAGTCATAACATCAAAAAGTTTTCTATTTGGTTGTGTATGAAGTTCATCAAATACTACCCCATGGATATTAAAACCATGCTTGGAGTATGCTTCAGCTGATAGCACTTGATAAAAGCTATTTGTTGGCTGAAATACAATTCTTTTTTGCGAAGCTAGTATCTTCACTCTTTTATTTAAGGCAGGACACATCCTTACCATATCTGCAGCAACATCAAATACAATGGTTGCCTGCTGTCTATCAGCAGCACAGCCATATACTTCGGCTCTTTCCTCACCATCACCACAGCAAAGAAGTAAGGCGACAGCAGCTGCAAGCTCCGATTTTCCCATCTTCTTTGGGATTTCAATATATGCTGTATTAAACTGCCTATATCCGTTTGGTTTAATCACTCCAAATAAATCTCTTATAATCTGTTCTTGCCAAGGGAGTAATTTAAATGGCTTACCTGCCCATGTACCTTTTGTATGGGATAGACATTCGATAAAGTTTACCGCATAATCTGCATGTTCTTTATTATAAACGGAGTCCTTCTCTTTGAATTTAGTTGTCTTATACTTTGCCAATGTTATCCCTCCTTCTAAGAATAATCGCATTTTGACAAATCACAGATTTGAAACGATGTGATATCTGACCTTGGGCGAAATCAAAGATTTCTGTTATGTCATAAAAAAATACAGCCCCTCGGCTGCTACTACGAGAAACAGAGCCTAAGCTCTGAAACTCTCTTGTTTTAGTTTTGTTTCAATGCCCACTCTATGGCATGGCCATCATCTTCAAATCTTTTGTCACTGACTTCCCTAAGTCCAATAAAACCTTCGCATGTATGGTCATCATCTAGGAATTCATAAACTGCTGCAAAGTAGCAATTTCCATCTGGGTGATAATAGTGCCCAATAAGAATCACCCTATCTCCAAAGGTTATAACCTTACCCCATCTAGTTTCTAAATCTTCGGGAGTCGCCAATGTTGGTATTCTGTACTCTTTAGCTAGTTCTGTCATCTTGTTCATTTTCTTTATCTCCTTTGCTTTTGGTAGTACTATATATCACTCTAAAAGCACATAATAGCAAGTCAAATTTAGAGATAAATGTAGTTTATTTTCCATAAATAATGAAATCAATATAAGCCTTTCTATCGGTTCCAAGAAAATCTACAAGTTCATAAAAACCCATTTCAAAGGCGATTCTTTGAACAGATATTATATCAAACATATTTGTGATTCCTATATTTCTGATGACAAGAATTTGTTCCTTTATTTTATCGTTCATCTGAAATCCTCCTGCAGAAATCTTCACCATAAGCTACACTTAAGCTACTTCCGTTATCCCAAGAAACCATAATGGAACCAATATCATCAACACCTCTTACCGTTCCTTTTGTACCTACTGGTGGTGCCTGAATATCATCCATAAGGACAAGTTCAACTCTAGTTCCTATTGGATATCTTTTCCTTATCCCCTCTACAACATCTCTACTTGGAAATCTCATCTTCATGACCTCCATTTCTAAAAGCTGATGATCCAGAAAGCTTTTCAAGAAGTATCTTTCTATCCTTCTTAAATTCATCGCCTATAAAACCAAGTCTTAAAAGAAAACATCTAAAGGCATACTTTTCATTTATAACTTCTTTGGAAGATTCGTTGACGCGTTTGACACCCATACTCATCTTACAAAGTGCTGCAATGAATTTTGTATATGTCATTAGATGTTCGTTATCGATATTTTCAAACCAAGGAAAACTTACTTTTTCTTCGTCTTCCTCTATTTCAAGACTTGTAACTCCTAGTGCCTTTTTGATTAAATCGCCCTTGTTTTCAAAGATTTTTTCTAGCTTGGATAAATTTACCTTATCTCTTGGAATTGCCACTGTAAGCCCCTGTGTGGCCACAGTCTCCCTTTGTGGAAGGTCTATCCCATAATCTCCCGCTAGAATCTTTTCAAGGTCTTCTAGGTTTTCATCTGTATTTGATGTAACCGTTCCTTCTTTACTCACAGTAAATGCGCCAATCTCATAAGCTGCACTTGGCATTCCTAGGTATTTGGCTTTGTAGCCGGTTAAATCTTCAATTGCCTGAACTAACTTTTTTCTTTCAGCACCTTTCATTTCATACTTTAATTCCATGCTTTTTACCTCCTCTAATTTGGTATGTACATATATCACTCTAAAGGCTGTAAATAGCAAGTCATATTTGTACTTTATTCAAAATAAAAGTGCTTAATTCCTGCAAGTACAAAACAGACATTAGGAAGTGCTACACCATTACCCCACATCTTATATTCGGCTGAATCAGTATGAGGGTTTTTAAGCCACTTTCTTATCTGTTTTTCACTTTTTGGCTTAGTAGCTTTTGTTACAACTCTTCTATATGTTTCAAAGACTTCAGCCCAAAATTTCAATTCTTCACTGCTAGGATTTTCTGTTTCAAGTCCATCGCACCAACCATCTGGGAAACCTTGAAGTCTTCCACACTCTTTTGGTGTAAGCCTTCGCACGATATATTTTTTACCCTCCATGTCATTTACAACTGGAGGATCTTTATAGTCGCTTGCTACTAAAGTATTCGCTAAATTTTCTACTGCCTCAGTATGATGCGAATTTTTACTTGTTGAATAAACAATAGCAAGACCTCCTTGATTAGCGTCCGGTGAATTTAAACCCGTATTTATGGTCCTCGCAACATCCGTTTCATAGATATTTGCTCTATGATTCCTTGTGTTTTCTGATGTAATTCTAACATCAAATATATCCACTTTATCTTCAACTACAAAAGGTTGATTATTTCCACCAGTTCCAAGACTTGCCCCTAGTGTGTTACTAATATCAATCGGACCTTTGAATCTAGAATCCTGTCCATGATTTTCAAATACTAATGGTGGATGATTCCCTACGCTTGCAGTAATTGTTCCACTTTTATTTTCATGAACATCCATCCTCTGACCACCCTGGTCATTTAAGCACAGGTTTTCGACCCCGTTTCTAGTGCAAGTCTTAGAATCTCCGGTAGTTCTTTCCCACGGGCATTTGCTCTTTTCAAGATGCCAAGACATGCCCTCGGACTCAAATAATATTTTTCCGGCACTTTCTCCATTAAAATCGCAGACAAGATAGATTCGTCTTCTTCTCTGGGGGACTCCCCAGTACTGAGCATCAAATACCCTCCATGCGAGGCTGAAATCATCTGCCAGGATAAGTCCTGCATTTTGCCACCTGTTAGGTCTAGGCACATCAATTTGATATCTTTTGATTTCACAGATTTCTTTAAGCACTTTTTTAAAGTCTTCTCCCTTGTTTGAGGAGAATGCCCCTGGGACATTTTCCCAAATGATGTATCTTGGTTTTGTTCCATTCGTCCTCTCCCTCATTTCTTTAATAATTCTTATTGCCTCATAAAACAAATTAGAGCGAGAACCGTTAAGTCCCGCTCTTTTCCCTGCTATGGACATATCCTGACATGGACTACCAAAAGTTATAATATCCACCGGCTCTATTTCGTAGCCTTTAATATCTGATACATCCCCTAAGTGCTTTACTTCCGGCATTCTTTTTGTTGTAACCCTGATGGGAAATGGCTCAATTTCTGATGCCCATATTGATTTAATTCCCAATAGCTTTGCTCCAAGCAAAAAGCCTCCACTTCCATCAAAGAGACTGCCAAGAGTTAATTCCTTACTCATCAGCAGTCACCTCGCTATATAGATATTCTTTTCCATCTCTTAACACTGATACATCTTTATCAGTTCCAACCTGCTCAATATATCTTTTGACGATTACATCACAGAACTTTTCATCAAGTTCAATAGTATAACAGGAACGGTCTGTTTGCTCGCAAGCAATTAATGTGCTACCACTACCACCAAATGGATCAAGTATAATAGTGTTACTCATACTTGAGTTAGTAATAGGATATGCGAGTAGTGCAATAGGTTTCATGGTAGGATGTTCTGCATTTTTCTTAGGCTTTTCAAATTCCCATATGGTGGTTTCTCTTCTTCCTGAATACCACTGATGTTTTCCTTTCTTCTTCCAACCATATAGACATGGTTCATGCTGCCATTGATACGGACTTCTGCCAAGAACAAGTGACGGCTTCTTCCATATACAACAGCCGGATAGATAAAATCCTGCATCGTTAAATGCTTTTCTAAAATTCAAGCCTTCCGTATCTGCATGAAAAACATAGATAGATGCATCATCTGCCATCACCTTTTCCATATTAGAAAAGGCATCAAGCAAGAAGTTATAGAACTTATCTGTATTCATATTATCGTTTTTAATCTTGCCTGCACTGCCCTCATAGTTTACGTTGTAGGGTGGATCGGTTACTACAAGATTAGCTTTCTTTCCTTCCATCAAAATCCTATATGTTTCCTCTTTTGTGGAATCCCCGCAAATGAGCCTATGTCTTCCAAGTGTCCAAATATCCCCTGCCTTAGAAAAGCATGGTTTATTTAGTTCTTCTTCAACATCAAAATCGTCATCTTCTACTTCTTTATCATCTTCAAAAATACTGGCAAGTTCACTTTCATCAAAACCTAAAAGGTCTAAATCAAAATCTGCTCCTTGTAATTCAGAAAGTTCAATCGCAAGTATATCTTCATCCCAGCCAGCGTTAAGTGATAGTTTATTGTCTGCAATAATATATGCCCGTCTTTGAGTTTCAGTTAGGTGGCTTTCCTTTACACAGGGGACTTTCGTTAGCCCAAGTTTCCTAGCTGCAGCAAGTCTGCCATGCCCAGCTAAAATTGTATTATCTTCCGCTATGAGTATCGGAGATAAAAAACCAAACTCTTTTATGCTTGCAGCAATCTGAGCTATTTGACTCTCTGAATGGGTACGAGCGTTTCTGATATATGGAATGAGATCATTAATATCTGCTAGATAATACTGCATTTCTTTTCCCATAAACTCCTCCCATTAAAAAAGACCCCACTCGGCAAATTTTTCAAATCCGCCTACGGAGTCTATATATTCTTTCGCTAGTCTTACAATTTCTTCATAAGGCTTACCATCAATTTCTCTATCTCCAATCGCACAGCAAAGTTTAACTTCTTCGTCCATCTCCTGCGCTTTTAGGAAAGCATAAATGTTTACAGATACATCGGCCTTTGACAAGTCTTTCCCGTGAAGCCCTCCACCAGTTACGGAGTCTGCCATATCTGATCCAAGTTTTCTATTGGTGGCTCCTGTATCTACATCAGTTCCCCCAGTCCAATCTCCTAGTGGATTTACTTCTGCATAGGGATAGGTTTCTCTAAGCTCTGACGTTTTAGCATTACTCTGACAAATAATCAGCCTTGTTTCATCTAAGATATACTTACCGTCATACGGATATTTATTATAAATTTTTCTTGCTATTTTTGATAGTTCTTTCTGTTCATCTGTTAAAGGTACTCCCTTAAAGATACCATTATCACCACAACGCACCTTGTCCTTTTGATTATTTGTCAAATATACATCTTGAGGAACAATCACAATATCTGCCTTCATATCTCCTGCAATACGATGAATGATTTTTTCAATTGGCTCCTGATAGAGTTTTTCTGTTGTTTCTATAATAACATGGCACACACTGTGTCCAATTAACACTTCAACTGCAATCTTAGGATTTTTATTTTCCTTATATGCTAAATCTACAATAGCTCCAGCAATTCTATCTGCTATTTTATCAGGATGCATTGGATTTACTTTTTCTATCATTTTCTACCTTCCTCCTCTCAGTAGTCTTTCCATAGGGTCATTACTTTCTTCTTCAAAAATTTCTGTACAATTTTGTTTTACAATGTCATAAATCTCATACCAAATTAAGTTCGCTGTCTTTTGAAACTGACTAGACATCTGTATAAATGGAGAGGCAATCACACCTCCGGTTGTTGGATGTTTCCCAAGCATTCCATACCTACTGATTGCTTCTTCACACTGAATGTATCTTGCAAATGCTTGTGAATAAGATTCAATAAGCCTTTTGTTTACGAGCTTTTCGCATTTTCTTTCCTTTAGCCACTGCCATGTTTCTTTATATATGCGGTCTGCTCCAAGCGGGATTCCACTCTTTTGCTTAGCAGATAGATACTCACTTGGCTTAGGCATATCCATGCCTTCAAGTTCTATCCCTTCCGGTAAATCTACAGATTCCAGTTCTGCATAGTATTCATCTGGTATATCATTTGCTAGTATTTTTACCATTTCCCCAGCTTGTATTTTTTCAGCTACTGGTTTTGGCTTATCTCCTGCTCTGACCCTTCTTCCTCCTCTATATGTTCCGTCTTTAGCCAAATTATCACTCCTTAAATTTTTACTTTCTTTAATACCCTGTTTGAACCTCTCTTTTTGTGCGTGAGACCCCACGCCCGTTCCCCAAGGGATAGGTTTGTAGAGATTTTACTCCCCCTACCCCTTATTTTTATTCCATCTATCACCACGACTTGCATGTATTCTCGCATGACACGATTTGCATAAAGAAATTAAATTACTTTTATTATGATTTCCACCTTCTGATAAGGGTTTGATGTGATGTACTTCTTCTACAGGTACTAAAATTTTCTTCTTAAAACACTCCTCACAAAATGGATGCTCCTTAACGTAAGCATCTCTTACTCTTTTCCACACTCGTCCATACCTTCGGCGTACAGCAGGATTCCTGTCGTACTTCTCGTAGCGTTTGTTCTCTTGTTTCTGGTGCTTTTCACAAAACCTACCCTCAGTTAGGTTAGGGCATCCAGGATATGAACATGGACGCTTTGGTTTTCTTGGCAAGCCTTCCACCTCCTCCCATACATAAGAAAAGCCCTGAAAGATTTCTCCCTCAAGGCCCTGTTTTATTTATACTTTTGACAAGTATATCATACCATATTTGATGCTATGACATCTACTGACAATCACTGCCATCAACTGCCATTAGCTGACAACTTTTAATATTAATTGGATTTTCAGGCAGTTTCAGCTTTGCTAGAGCATTTCCATGCCACCTAAATATCGTCCTTTCACTTGCAAATAACAAAGAACATATCTCATCCCATTCTAGACCTTTAACGTATCTGTAATTCAAAACCAGCTTTTCATCAATACTTTCTAATAATTCTATTGTTTCAAGTATCTGAAGTTTTAAGTCCATAAAAAGATTCACTTCATTAGCTATCTTTATCTCAAGAATGTTTATTTTATCAAGCCATTTCTCAAATGGTGCTCTTGTATTTCTAGTAGTTTGTACATAATCTCTATCAAAAGCAATACTTGAAACACTGACTGATAACTCTCTAATTCTTTTTTTAGTTCCTCTAAATCAAGTTCAATAATTCGATTTAGTAATCTGTGTTGCTTTAAATACTCTTTTTTATCCATGCTTACCTCCATCTGAGGTAAGTTCTCCATAGAACCTCTCTTCCTCGTTACTTTAATCTTGCTTTCACTGAATCTATCAGTGCATCTTGTATTTTTTCTTTTGTCTTAAGGGCTTTCATGACATCTTCATCAATCGTTTCTTTAGTTAGGATGTGATGAATGACAACCGTACTATCTTGCCCTTGACGGTAAAGTCTGGCATTGGTCTGCTGATATAACTCCAGTGACCAGGTCAGTCCAAACCATATTAGAGTTGATCCACCAGCTTGAAGATTGAGTCCATGACCTGCACTTGCAGGATGAATTAAAGCCACAGGAATTTTACCTTCATTCCAATCCGATATATCCTTAGCTGATTTAATTTCTCTGACATCAAATCTATCTTTTATTTTTTCCAAATCATGTTTAAACCAATAAGCCACAAGAACTGGTTTGCCATTTGCACCTTCGATTAAATCCTCTAAAGCATCAAGCTTTCTATCGTGTATATGGAGACTCTCCTTGTCATCGTTATAGACAGCACCATTTGACATCTGAAGAAGTTTGTTTGAAAGTGCTGCTGCATTGATAGCATCAATCTCGTTTTCTTCAAGGGATAACACCATATCTTGTTTCAAAGAATCATATAACTTTTGTTCTTTATCCGATAAAGTAACTATCACTTCGTTCATGACACACTCTGGCATCTTTAGAAAATCTTTTGACTTCATGGATATTGTAATATCAGATATTAGACTATATATCTTTTTTTCTGCTCCATCTTTAGGCTTGTAGGAAAATATCATCTGCTGATTTCTTTTATCCGGTATAAAGAAGTTCTGCCTATAGTAAGTGATATATCTTCCAAGTCTTTCTCCCATATCAAGCAGTCTAAACTCTGCCCATAAATCCATCAGACCGTTACTTGAAGGTGTTCCTGTGAGCCCTACAATTCTTTTTAATTTAGGTCTTACTTTAAGAAGTGACTTGAACCTTTTAGCTTGATAGGACTTAAAAGATGAAAGCTCATCAATGACCACCATATCAAACTTCCAAGGAATTCCACTTTTTGTAATAAGCCAGTCTACATTTTCTCTATTTATCAAATAGATATGTGCTGGTTTCCCCAAAGCATCAAGCCTTTCTTTTTCACTTCCGATAACAACAGAATAGTTTAAGTGCTTTAAATGATCCCACTTTTTTATTTCATCTGGCCAAGTAGAGTTAGCAACCCTAAGAGGTGCAATAACAAGTGTCCTAGATACATCAAAATAATCCAGCATTAAATCATTGATTGCTGTAAGCGAGATAACACTTTTTCCAAGTCCACATTCAAGGAAGATGGCAGATATTGGATTGTTCAAAATAAAGTTAGTAGAATAAATTTGATAATTATGTGGAGAGTATTTCATCAACCACACCACCAATCTGATTCTTACCATCAATAACAAAACACTTAAAACCTAACTTCCTAAAATCATCAATTCTTTTCATCTGAAGTGGCCTTGGCTTTTTTCCTTTTGCCTTTAGTTCTACAAAAGCAAACTTCCCATCTGATAAAAATACCATTCTATCCGAAGTCCATCCATACTTGGACTTACTAGCTTAAAAGCAAATACCACCAAGTCCTTTAACCCTTTTAACTAAAGACTTTTTCAATCTCTTTTTTTCTAGCATATTTTTTTAACCTCCATTCATAAGAGGTGCAGGTAGGTGAAGGCTATTTACTATTATTATCTATAGGACTAAAAAAATAAGTATATATATTAATATAAGTAAATACCCTGCATATCCCTGCACCCTTAGTCCTCAAACTCCGATTTTAAACGCAATCCATAGACTATAATGCCTTTTTTTGTCTTTTTCTTTTGAAAGTTTTCGATTTCTAAAACAGAATAAAAATCACCGGCACTTCTAGTAAATTCTCCCGTGCGAAGACAATAGGCACGATATGCCGTATAAAGCTCCCCACTCTTTTCTGTAAAGGTAGAATCAATCTCACAACACTCATCTAGAAAATGTTTCATCCAGTCATTATTTTCCTTATAGGCTGCAATGGCATCTTGAACTCTCTTAGGCGCATCGATATGGTACTCATCCTTGATTACCTGTTTTGCTCCTTCAATGATCCAAGAAAGAATGGCTCCACCTGCATTTTCAAATAGATACTCTGTGTAGTTCTTGATATCATGTTGCCCTTCAATTTTTGCATCAAATGGTATAACAATAAGTCTACGCCACGTTCCTTTATCCACAGCTCCTACCCTTGGCAGGTGATTGGTATATAGGACAAGAGTGTGACTTGGCACATAGCTAAAAGGTGACTTAAACTTCTTCTCAGCAAATATTTCGTCTGTGGAACACAGCTGTTTTACATTTGATGTATTCATACGCATCCCTTCTTCAAGTTCTGCAGCAATAAGTAGTCTTTTACCCTTTGCCTCAGCTAGCTCCGGTTTAACATTTCGTCTGCAACCAACAGTCAGCATATCTGCAGACATATTCCCACTATATGTTCCAAGAACCTTTGATACTACATTCCAAAAAGTAGACTTACCATTTCTTCCCTCACCATATGCGATAATAAGTGCCTCCACATAAACCTTTCCTATTGATGCAAGTCCCACTATCTTTTGCACATAGGAAATAAGCTCAGTGTCATCAACAAAAAATGTATTAAGAGCATCAAGCCATATATCCTTACCTTCTTCACTTGGAGATACGGTAGTCTGTTTTGTAATATAGTCTTCTGCCTTATGTTCCAAACACTCTCCTGTTACAAGATTTATGGTTTCATATGGTGTGTTTAGCAGAAATTCATCAGCGTCAAGCATAGACTGCTCTACCTGTACCATCGGTCTAACTTCCTTGAGCGCTGCAGAGATATATTTTGTATCACGTCTTTTGATGGCATACTTACGATAAACTTCTGCCTGTTCATACTTTTCAAAAGACCTAGCCTGCTCTTTATTAAACTGAACACTTGCTTTCTTTGGTCCCATTGCTGCAATAAGTGCCCATGCACCATTTTTGTTCATCTCAGCTACCATCTTTTGCATTTCAATTTCTGCCTCTTCTAGCTGTCTTGCTGTCAGCTCTTGTGCTATTGCTTGAGCATTAGGCTGTGACTCTTCCCAAAAGCATCCATTATATACAAGAAAATCTGTTGCAGGAGAATAACGGAGTTTATCCCCATACTCCCTTGCTAAAATTATTGCTTGACCGACATCAGAGAAGTCATCTGGCATAAGGTCAAGTTCAAGGTTGTACTGCTCAGGAGGTATATAGCCTTCTTGACTTGAAACCTTATCTCCGAATTTTTTAGCACTGTTCCATATAGTTGATAGTTCTTCATCAGATAGAGGCGGATCACATCTAGTTGCTTGTTCTAAAAATTTCTCATATGCCTCATCACTCGCCCCGAACCTTTTTATTAGCTTGCCAGCAATATGGCTCATAGTGTTATTTCTACTGCCACTTTCTATTAAATTTTCATCCAGCTTTGCAAATTCATCTTCTTGTAGAAATTCAATAATTGAAAACTCGCCATCATAAAGTTCTACTTCCGGATCTGTAATACCATAAATAAATCTGGCAGCATCCAAAGCATTATCATCAAAATATGAGAACTCTTTATAAAGTTGTTCTTTGTAGCTTGAATATTCTCCAGCATCCTTTATTTCTTCAATTGGGAAATATATATGAAACCTTGGTCTTGCTGGCTTATTTCCTTTTACCTTCATATGGTTTCTGCTATACGATGCAAAAAAGCATACTCTTGGAAAGGCTAATGCCACGTCAAAAGGTGTCACCCAGTCTTTTTCATCATCTGAGTGATCATTATCACAGTCCATTGGAATACAGTCTGATGAGATGAAGTTATCCTTGCTTCGATAATTCCCTTTAAAAGTTCCTGCAACATGGTCAAAAGAGATAGCCTGAATAAAGCTATCCCTATCTGATACCATTACAGAATTTGGATACATACAATTGCTACTGTTTCCTATGCAAGTAGCCACATTTAAACGGCATTTAAGCATTTATCTCCACCTCCATACTTGTACTATCAAAATACTTAATTACTTGCTTTCTTTTCTCAGCAATCTCAAGCTCCTTCTTCATCCCTTCAGTGATTTCACCACCAAAGACCCACACCTCTTGGCATTTACCAAGAAGTATGATGTCCATAAAAAGTGCATCCTCTCTTTGGTTAATATCCTCATCATTCATAAATGGAAATAAAAGATGCGGTGTAACAGGAATTGCTCCATTCTTATAGGCAAGTTCTGCATAATGAACTGCTTTTTTTATATTTCTATCCTTATCACCGCTATATGGAGCACAGATATATGCAAGCGGTCTAAAATTAGGATTTTCAAGATGTTTTTTATATGTCTTACTCATAATCTGCCTCCTGTGAAATTTTAGTCAGATACCACTCAAGCTGTCTTTTTCTTGCTTGATAATCTGGAGTAGAAATCAAAAGACCTGCATCAATTTTCTGTAATCTATCAATCAGATACATTTGTCCTGATGTTAGATATGGACGGATACTTTGACCCTTTTCAATTCCATAAAGTTCTCTTACCTGTTTTGCTGACATTCCAAGAACTAGGCGATTAATCATGTCACATTCATTGCTATAGTGATAAGCCTTTGGATTATCATGAATTAAGGCAATATTTTCTGTTAGAATTGGGAACATTTCTCTAGCAGAGATAATCGTTGTTATGAAGTCCTCCATTTCGTTGAACTTCTTAATATAAAGCTCTTTAAACTTCATGGCTTTTTGTCCGGTATATCCCATTGCCAAAATGGTAAAACCATCTCTAGTAAGCAGGTAGCAAGGAAGTTTTCTTCCTGTAGAATCCTTATAACTACTCAATTCAAAATTGAGTTTAATGAATTCTTTACTCAGCCCAGATTTGGGCTCAGTGATTGATTGAATATCACGTATTACATGAGAATGTCTTTTTTCAAAAAACTGTGCGATAAACCTACTGTCCACTCTAGCGGTGTTATACTTATCAGCTAAAATGCCATAATCATTCATTGGAATCATTGCCTTCATGACTAACACCTCCTTCTAAAGATTTAACAAGTCCTTCTACTGCTACTTGGAGTTCTTTAATCTGCTGATCTTTAACCTTATCCATTGTTTCCAAGTAGGCTATTCTTTCTTCAATAGTCATCTGTTTGACCTCCTGTAAGTTTTTAAGAGCATCACTGCCCTCACATCACAGGCAAAGAAAAAGGACGAGTTTTTAACCTCGCCCTAAAAAATTTCTAATCTTTTTTATAAAATTCGCATTCATAACCATCTGCTCGAAGGATTAGCCCACTTGCCCAAGGCGGTGTTCTTCCCATCTGCTCACAAACAACTTCTAGACTCATCCTTTTATCTGCTTCAATGATGATTTCATCATGAACATGAGCTACAATCTCACAGTTTCTTAGTGTTTTCATGGCATAAACCAAAATATCTCTCGCAATGCCTTGAATAATATTTTCTACAAACTTAGGACCATAGCTTTCTAAACGCTCCCATTTCTTTGTAGTACCTACTCCTTCATAAGTAACAGACTCTCCCCCAAATTTATTCTCACCCATCCTAGGTTTGACATAGGCAAGCTTTCTGCCTGATGGTAATTCAATAAATAAAAATCCACTTTTATAACTGAAATTAATACCATGTGTTTCTGTGTTGATTCGTTCTTTTACGCAGGTTTTAACTGCTCTATCCACATTCCACCAAAGGCTAGTAATCATAGGATTTGAGTTTCTCCAAGCATCAACCAGTGGCTGAAGTTCTTCTTCAGTAAGTCCCATATCAAGTGCTCCCATAGCTTTTAAGGCACCTACCGAACCACCATAGCCAAGTGCAAGTTCTGCGATTTTACCTTTTTGGCGAAGTTCACTATTTACACCATGCTTTTCAACCGTAACACCAAACATCTGACTAGCAGATGAACAATAGATATCTTTACCTTCTTCAAGACCTTTATTCTCCATTTTTCCCCTGCAAGCCATGCAAGGACTCTTGCTTCAATGGCTGAAAAGTCAGCCACAATGAATTTGTTATTGTTTTGAGGTACAAAGGCAGTTCTAATCAGTTGAGATAAGGTATCTGGGATATCTTCATATAAAATTTCAAGAGCATCTATATTTCCTGATTTTACAAGTGCTCTAGCATCAGCTAAATCTGGCAGATGGTTTTGTGGCAGGTTTTGTAATTGAACAAGTCTTCCTGCAAATCTTCCAGTTCTATTCGCACCACAATATCGAAACATTCCTCTTTCCCTATTATCTGTGCAGGCAGCATTTTTCATGGCTGTATACTTCTTAACTGATGACTTGGATAACTGCTGTCTTAAAGTAAGAACCTCTACTAGTTCATCTGATGCAGTCTTTAGTTCTTTTGCCACTTCCTTTTTGCCTAGAGACTCCATTTCAAGCCCATGCTCCGATAACCAGTTTCTCATCTGAAGAACTGAGTTAGGGTTTTCAAGTCCAGTAATTTCTGTTAGCTTTTGCATAAGACTAGCCTTTACACCAGTATCTAATTTGATTGCCGATTCAACAAGAACTGGATCAATAGCAATTCCTCTGTCATTGATTTCCTGGTCTAAATAAAACTCATCCCATATATCATCTGAAACAGGAAACTTTGATAGTTTTGCTTGAATTCCCATTTCTACTTCCACATCACGCTTGTTATATGATTTGAATTGTTCCCACTTTTCTTTATCATGAAAGTGCCTATTTCTAGTTCTGCCACCATTAACCTTTGTTGGAGTACAAGGCACACAGAAATACTTGATTAGGTTTTTCCCTTCACTTAATTTCTGCTTATCAAGTTCTAGCACAGCACCTACTCCTTCAAGAGATAATGGAAGTCCAAGTGTTGCTGACCAAATCATGGTGCATTTCCAAGAAGTCGGATTTAAAAACATCGCCATTGATGTACTAAGTTCATGATTATCATAAAAAGAATCTAGACTGATACCTTTATCCCTTAAATACCTTGATAAACAAACTCTCTCAAATTGTGCATTAAATGCCCATTTACTTATTTTCTCATCAGTGAGTGCGTCCAATATTTCAGCAGGAATTTCCTCTCCTTTTGCTAAATCTATAACTTTAGTTTCACTGCCATCAACACTGTAAGAAAATAGCAGTATTTCAAAATCATCGGACTCAGCATATTTATATACACCACACTTTTTAAGGTCTACGCTGCTATAGGTTTCAATGTCAATACTGATAGTTTCCATCTTCATCACCTCCATTAAGAAATATGGGTGGTAGACGAATCCACCACCCTTTGTCTTACTTCTTTCGCAGTTGCGCTTTGATGTCCATATATAGGCTCACTACCGTTTTAGCCACAAAATCAAATAGCAGTGTACCAATAAAAATAGCTAAAAACACATCAATTAGACTCATTGTTCTTTTCCTCCGTTTTCTTCTTTTTTCTATCATCTAACCAGCATTTAATCATGAATCCCCATGATCCTATAATTAGTCCAAGTGTTGCTCCAAAGCAAACCTCTAACATAAAATTTTGCATCTGTGTCATAACTTCCCCCCTATGCTAAGAAATCATCATCTTCAAGACTTGTGAACTCATCTACTGCATTTGCTTTTCCACCTAGTGGCTCACCATCGCGAATCTTTTGGATATTCCCAAGTCCACAAGCTACACCCTTATTTCCATTAGAGTTAAAAGCATAAAAGTTAAGTGATACTCTAGCATAGCAACCGGAATAGACTTCACTTCTATTTAAAATAGGTTTGACTGCCTTATCCACAATCTGTGGTGCTGAGGTACTATTGGCATTGATAAAATAATGACCTTTATACGCCTCATCATCACGCTCAATATCGCCATCACGAAGAGGTAGTTTAATAGCTGCCTTGTTTGGTTTCTTGCCACCAAATTTACCGACGCCTTCTTCTATTGCTGCATCAATTGCTTCTTCAATTGCCTTAATTGTCTTAACATCATCCTTTGGAATTAAAACTGATACGCTGTACTTCTCCGGTCCTCCGTTAATGGATTTAGGCTCCCAGCCATTGAAATATGATAGTCTTGAGTCCTTACCTGTAATCACCTTAGTCTTGTTATTTGTCATCTTATTTTTCCTCCATAAATTCATCATTAATATTTGAAATATTCATTGCTTTACGCTTATCTGATTCTGGTACGAGCGTTGGTTTGCCAGATGGTTTTATAATGAGGTCTCCTAGCACTTCCTCAAATTTTGTCTTGCCCATTAACTTTTGCATTTCCGTTAGAGTAATGAGACTAGACTTAAAAATATCGGTATATCCATGTTCTTTTGCCTTTTTGATTACTGCATTTTCATCTTTATACTTACGAACAGATCTACCCTCGACAATCTTAAAGCCAGTCCACTTTTTACCATGATTTACTGCAGATTCTGTTGCATAGTTCATAATCTCATTTGCCCATTTGGTTAAGTCAGGAATTATCAATAAAATCTCTTCGATTTCCTCATCCGTAAGTAGTGGTGGCAGTTTAAATTCTTCCTTGGCAAGTTTTAGCTTATCTTCTGCTCTTGCCCTACATCTAACAGATGCTCTGCAGAACTTACACCACTCACCGGAGCAGTATTCCCCTTCGCCTTTAATGGCCATTTCTGCTTTTGGCTTTAAGACTTCTTCAGCCCATTTTTTCAGTTCACTCGTGTGGATAGTGTAAGTCGATACATTCTCCCTACGAGGTTGAAAAATTGTCATGCTGATTTCTTTTATGTCATAGAGGCTTTCATATATTGCCAATGCTCCAAGGGCATAACACTTCATCTGTGGGTTTTCATATGCATCAACTAAAACACCTAATCCGTATTTAAAATCTATGATATGAAGTGTTCCATCTGACACGATAAGACAGTCTGCCGTTCCAAAACCATCGGGAACATACTCTGAAAAATCCACCTTCTGCTCGATAAGAATCATAGGATCCTTACACACTTGTTTTGCGATTTCTAATTGCTCCATCACATAGTCCACATAGGCATCTGTGCATTCTTGCATTTCATCAGAATCATAATCCGATACTGGCCTTTTACTTCTCATATGAAGTGCCTTTTTTAGCTTATGCTCGCAAAATACATGAGCTGCTGTACCTTCTTCTGCTGCCGATGAACTGATATTTTCAAACTCAAGTTCAAGTACTGCACTTTGTGTACAGTTTAGCCACCTATGAGAACTGGATGGAGATAAAACTGCATGCTTAGTCAATTTCGATTCCCTCCGCATCCTTTAATAAGTCTTTATACTTTCCTTCATCAACATCAGATAGCTTCGTTGCACCATATTTAGTAATAAGGTCTTTTACTTCAGCTGTTTGCCATGTTGGCTTAGTTTTGCAAGCACTGCTCTTACATCTTCTAGACCAATCTTTTTACTAGGATCATTCCTTGGCTTTTCAACTTTTCCATCTTCTGTACTTTCCAATAGCTCTTTAAGATGAGATGTCAGCATCTCTAAATCCTTAACTACCAGTTTCACTACTTCTTTTTTCATAGGGATTCTCCTTTCATAATTTCTTTGACATCAACTGATTCAACGGTTTTTCCTGGATCTAATAGATAGACTTGTGTGTACTCGCCAAACAGCCATTTGATTAGCCTTCTTGGTAGCCACATCTGTGCTCCACGTAAAACTTTCGTCTTATCACCCTTGTCATTTGTTACATTGATAACTACTTTATGCTTCATAGGCTTGCTCCTTTCTGTAAGGCTTTCTCCCTTACACATCACAGGCAAAGAAAAAGGACGAGTTTTTAACCCCGTCCAAATTTTTTTAGAAATTATTTTTGATTATCTCTTTTGCTTTGTCTAAATGCTTCTTGACTGCAGCTGAAGATATATTCATTAAATCTGCAATCTCTGACTGCTTATATCCCTCTACAAACATAAGATTAATCACTAGTCTTTGCTTGTCAGTTAATAAGGAAAGCACCTCTTCCATATGCTCAGACCATTCAACTGATTCATCTAATGACTTATCTGCTATAGTTGCAATAAATCTTTTATCTGGGTCAATGTCTCCATCAGCGTCAAAATCTAGAGATAAGTTATAGTCTCTTGGAAAAGCATCTTTAACAGCATCTTCTATGATGTACTTGTTCGGCTCATATCCATTTCTTGCTGTAAAGTCACCGACAAATTTTTGCTTCCACTTTTCTATCTCAGCTTTTTCTTCTTTTGTTCTTTCTGGTCTGGCATTCTTAAGGTTGTAGTAAACCTCGCTATCATCCATCGAATGTAACATTTTAATATCCAGCTCCGTTACACCATTTTCTCCTGGTTTAAGTGTAATTGTTTTTTCAATATACTCCCCTTTTTCTGTTCTTACTGTTGTTGTGTACTTGTAGACACCGCGGTCTTTTTGATTAGTTTTGTGAATTCTCATTAGAAATCCCTGCCTTTCTTTATTTGCAGAGAGATCTATCACTAAGAATTACTCATATGGAGTTACGGTCTTGTATGCACTTACATATTTTGATATAATACTAGTAAGTATGATTTGATATGAATTGTATTAAATTCCTGACTAGCCATAAAAAATTCCTAGAGATTTATCTCTCTAGGAATAACTTGAAGTTTGTGAAGTTTACGGTACATGGTTTATGGGGTTTATTTGGTTTATGAGGTTGATACTTTAATTAATGAGTTTGCAGGAGGCAAATTACTATGAATAATACCTATCCTCGCTTATGTGGTGGAACATTTTTAGTTCTTCTGCTTCGTGCCAAAAGAACTAAAGCTAAAAAAGATATACGAAAATCCAGTGCTAACGGTATTACAAACCCTGAATTTCTGAAGGGTTTAATTACGATATTTGATTCCAGTTACTACGAACCATCTGGTTCTTCCTTGGAAACCAACACATCACGTTACAAAAAATGTGAAATTTCCAAAGCTGATTGTTTGCCATTTGATGACAATGCACTAATTACTGCATTTGATAGACAAATTAAAGAAGACTATTACACTCTTTTAGTTAGAATGAAGGAGCTACTTGATTACTTTCTTACCATCGATAAGGAGCCTAAAATAGTTGAGCTCGTTTATGGGATTCTTAATCTTATAATAAACGATCACTCTATTAATCAAGACGATGTCTTTTATGCTCTACCTAACGGAACAGGAATAACTAAAAAAAATCTAATATCTACGCTAGACATAAATCTTTATTCACTTATTCTTGGCGTTTGGCATTTCATTTTAACAAGTCGCAAGGATAATAAAATTGGAGCTTCAACAATTAAATCTTGGCATGAAGAACCTCTTGAAAAAGGTGAGGCTCATATTTTTACTAGTTCAATTGGCAGTACCTATCATCTAGATATAAAAATAAGCACTCTCATTGAACAAAATGAGAGTGCTGAGCGTGAAATCAGTGATGAAGTTAATAAAGATTTTTTCGAAGAACCTGAAATAGAAATTTTGGATTCTGTTGATACAAATGAGACATCACAACACCAAGAAAATAAACAACCTACAATTAACAATCAGTTTATTTTCAATCAATCTGGCAGTGGCGTAAACATAGGACAAGCTACTAACGTAATTATAAAAAATGGAAAGGTGGTCGATGCTGAATGAACAACGATTTAGATATTGCTAAAACCGAATCCAATCTTCCATCAGAGAAAACAAACACATATAACTTCGAACAATCTGGACAAGGAACTAATATAGGGTTAGCACAAAATGTTCATAATACAACTGTAAATATTATGCTTCCGGTAAGCAATGGTACAATCGCTACCCCTACCTTTATTCAGAAAACAATCAATATGGAGTATTTCAATTTATTTGTCATTTTAGGTGAACAATATGATAAGTCCTACTTTATTGTAGATATAAAAAGAGCATTAACAATTACGGAGGGTACAGCAAAATCCATTCACGATAAACTGGCTTCCTTTTCTGAAGAAGCGAAAGCCGAAATTATGTCATACCCTTGTATATTTGCTAATGAGAACTACAGATATAGCCCACCAGAAACACCACCTAGTGGACCTCAAATGGCCCAGTATGGCTTTATCACCAAAATACAACAATTGCATAATGGAGATTTGAAAATATATTTCCAATCATTAACTTTGTGCTCTATTCCACAAGATTTACTAAACACAATGGTTTCTGAATTAGATTTACAGGGAAATGAAAAAGTAAACGAACTTGATCGAACACACTGGTCTATCAAAAATGTAAATATTGTTGAAGAACTGAAATTAAAAGGTGTTAGCCTATTAATTCCATCCATATAATAAACGGAGGTTAACATGGCAGAATTAAATCAAGAAACAGAAAAATGGGTAAACCTTGAAGATATTGCTGACCATTTAAGCGTCAGCAAAGATACTATAAGAATCTGGATAAAAGATGGTAAACTCCCTTTTTATAAAGCAGGGAAAATGTATAAGTTTAAAATTTCTGAAGTAGATGAATGGGTCCGTAAAGGAAGAATTACAGAATAAATTAATGGAGGTATGCAATGAATGAAAAAATCACATCAGCTATAACAAAAGTTTCACTCAATCAAGCTACTTTTCTTAATAAGTCATTTACCCCATCTTATATTAACTTTTTGTTTGGTAAAAATGGATGTGGCAAATCTACGGTAGCGAAAGTACTTAAAGATAAAACAGATATGGTTTGGGATACTGGTCATTCAAGTAATGATTATTTAATGCTCGTATACAACGAAGATTTCATAAATAAAAATATCGCCAGTTATTCTGGAATGCCAGGTGTATTCACAATCAATGAGCAAAACGCTCAAATACAAAAAGATATAGAAGATGCTACATCGGAATTAGGTATCGCACAAACCACATTAAAAAATGCAAGCGAAAGTCTTAGTAAACAGGAAATCCTATTAAACAAACAACAGGACACATTCCAAACAATCTGTTGGGAAAAAACAAAAGACTTCAGAAAATCAGTTGACGTTGCTTTGGCAGGAAAAAAGACTAAAGATGGCTTGACAAAGGCTCTTTTATCTGAGACGAATCCAACAGAATTTAATTCTGATTCTCTAATAGCAATGTGTGAGGCTGCATTTAGCAATGATGCCACTACATATCCAGAATTGTATAAGGCTGATATATCAAGCATACCTACTTCTTCAATCCTTAGTAAACCTATTATGAGTAGTAGTAGCAGTGAATTTGCATCATTTATGAAATCAATTAATGCTACTGACTGGGTTCGCCAAGGTCACGAGCAATTTCATTCAGAAGATAAGTGTCCTTATTGTCAGCAAAAGCTTCCTAGTAATTTTGAAGAAGAAATTATACGCTGCTTCGATAAAGAATATGAAGCTGATTTAAGTATACTTAGATCATTTAAGGCAAATTACGGAGCTACTATTAATGATATTTGGAAGAGTTTCAGTAATAATCTTAGCAATGCCTATCCTAAAATAAAGAACGAGCTAGACTCATATGCTAAATTACTAGATACTTTTAGAGCAAAAGCAGAAATAAACTCTCAGCGTTTTAATGATAAAATTGCTCATCCAAATACAGTTGTAGAGTTAGAAGATTTGACACCACTCATTATTGAATTAAACGATGCAATTGACTCAATGAATTCAAAAATCAAAGAGAATAATGATATTGTAAGTGACCGAGCAAAAAAACAGCCTCAATGTAAGGCTGCAGTTATAAGTTATCTCGCATTTATTTTATCTGATGAATTGACTAAATTTCGTGATAGCCGTAGTAATCTCCAAAAAGAGATTGATACTCTTACTAACGAAAAGAACGCCGCACAAAATAAAGTTACAGATTTGAGGAAGACCATTTCATCTCTTAGAAAAAATGTTGTTAATACTTCTGCCGCTGTTGAAGGTATAAACACCATCCTTGCAGATACTGGCTTTCAAGGATTTTATTTGCGAGAAAAAGAGAACACGCCTAATGTCTACGAAGTAATCAGGACTAGTACTGGACTTGTAGCGGAGAATTTAAGCGAAGGAGAGAGAAATTTTATAGCCTTTCTCTACTTCCATCAATTAGTTCTTGGTAGTCCTGAAGCAGATGCTGTTGTTAAGGATAAAATTGTTGTCATTGACGATCCAGTATCCAGTATGGATAGCTCTACTCTATTTGTCGTTGGAGCACTTGTACGTGACATGATTGCCATTTGTAATCCAGACTACACTACCAAAGAGCATTCAAAGGATCATATAAAGCAGATATTTATACTAACCCATAATGCTTTCTTCCACCAAGAAGTAACCTATAACCAAGCTCAGCATTATAGATTTGTGTCATTCTTTGAAATTGTAAAGTATGACAATAATTCCGATGTCATTCTTTGCACACAAAAGAATAGAGAAACTCCTTCCCTAATGGAAAATAGAAATCCTATACAGAATTCTTATGCAGCTCTATGGGACACGTATAAAGAAGTTTCTTATCCAAATACTCTGGTTAATGTAATCAGACAAATTTTAGATTACTACTTCTTACAATTATGTGGTTATAGCGGAATGGATATCAAAGATATCATATTAAAACAACATAGAGATGATTTCATTAAGAAGTTACCTGACGGTACTGAAGATTGCTCTGATTTACATCTAGCAGCATCATTACTACAGTATCTTTGTACTAGTAATGACCGCATCTCAGACGGATTGAATTTCATTCACGCCAGCGTAGACACTGATAGCTGTCGCAGAATCTTTGAAAGTATTTTCCATCATACGGGACAAGGACAACACTTTGATATGATGATGAATAGATAATTTAAACATAGATAATTTAAATAAACTATAAAAAATTTAGCTATAATAAGCTAGGAAATTGTCAATTGACAAGAATATGTATCGCAAAGATTTACAGGAACTTGCTGGAATCAGCGCTGCCTCTATAGCAAAGCTTGGTAAAGGTGGAAATATTACCACTGATGTTCTTTTAAAAATTTGTGAAGCATTAGATTGTAATTTAGAAGAAATTATTGAAACAATTGAGGAGGATTCATAAATGAATTTCAAACAAAACATTACAGCTGCAAATATATCTATATATGACGATATCGACCCTTTAGATACCGATCTTTATATTCCTATACAAGAGCTTCAAAAATTGATAGCTGCACATATTATAGGTAAATCTTTATTCGGACTACCACTAAGAACTCGTTCAAAAGTGGTTAAAACTTTAATTTGCGAAGCGTTAGGCTATAAGATTCCTAAGTCTTTTAAGAAAACACAACCACGTTTCCCAGGTCAAAACTTTGATGTTTATACACAAAAAAGCCTTAATGTACAGATATGGAATGAAGAAGTTGATCCTAATCGAAGATATGTTTTTATTCAAATCGACGAAAACGATGCTATTATTGCTGTAAAAATTATTAATGGTGAGGAATTAGTTAAATATGACCGTACAGGAACTTTGACTCAGAAGTATCAAGCTACTATGATCCGTAGAAACGAGGATTACTGTTCCAATAGTGACACTCATAATTTAAGTACATGGATGTATCACAATGATAAAACTATACTTACAGGAAGCCCAAATTCCACTCCAACAGCTGATAATTTTCTCGAAATCACCGAAATTTTCAGTAGACTTCGTACGCTAATTGGCCAAGAAATACATTACATAAATGCCACATAGGAACGAAATAGAGGAGCTGGATTACATGAAATGATATGTAAAAATCTCGGATATAGCATCTATGAAGATGATGGATCCTATCCGGACATTAAAAACCAATTACTAGAAATTAAATTACAGACATCCCCTACTATTGATTTAGGTCTACACTCACCAGATGACAGGAAATTAATCTTAACCTCAAATGACCAGCCATTCTACAGTGAAGATATTAGATATGTAGTTTTTGATGCCGAGGTAATTGGTGATATAGTTAGATTAAATAGGCTATATGTTGTTTCAGGAAAAGAGTTTTCTAACCTATTTCCACTATTCAAAGGGAAAGGAATAAATTCAAAAATCCAGCTTCCTCTCCCTTCAGATTTCTTTATATGTTAAACATATTAAATACTAATTTATCTATTTTTTCCTTATCGCTGTCAGTGTATACATTGGCAGCGATAATTTTCTTAACTAAAGCTATTGCATCCTCCGCAAAGTCAGTCGAAACATTTGGTATTGGGAACTGTTCAACATACTGGCTCTGAAATCTTCTTTTCCCAGAATATAATTTATTATTAAATCTAATATCATAATATTTTTCAATAAAAGATGAGTTTGCAATTGCAAGTGCTAAATATACCAAGTCAATATTTATATTATTTTTTTATATCAATCCAATAACAATCTCCATTGACCACAGCTCCCGTTTCATCAAACCAAAATTGTGGTTTTTTTCACTAATTTCTCTAAAAATAATTTTTTTGACGCTCCAAGACTTTGGATTTTGAGGAACCCAAATCTCATACCACTTTCTGTTAGCCTTTTTTAAGTACTGTCGTGAGTTCAATTGTTCGAAATTACTCTCCAAGTATGCTTTTGAATTCGGATATTCGTCTATATCAATTACTTTCTTTTTGCCATCCTTAATTTCATGTGTATAAAGAACCTTCCAATGATTCTCATTATTAGAAATAAATTGACCTGCGTTTCTATGCGTAATTAGAGGGCGTAGTAATTCGATTTTTTCACCACGATTATCCCAATCATTTCCAATAAATACATTGTCAGCTGTTGTTTTAATTCCAACTCTAATTTTTTTCCCAAGTCTGAAAAATCTCATGCATGTATTTTTTTCAACTTTACTTAAAAAAATCTTCATCCTCTTTGGTAGATATTCCCCATATGGATTTTTTTATCTATATTTTTGAATTCTCCCTTGTTTTTACTTTATATTTTTTTCCATTTTTTTAGTTCAAATATCCCTTCACAATTCAAAAATTTCAAAAAAATATTTTCAGCAACTTCTTCCTTAGATTTAGATTGTTCTTCATAAACGCTTGTAAATAAAATATTTTTTTATCAACTGTTTTTTTCCTAAACTGAATATCAAAATGCAAGGTAAAAACAGATGCTGTGAATAATTTTGTATCACCTAAATCAATAATGTGTCTTAACGAATAATTTTCCAGCATATAGTCTCTTACCGACTCTCCAGCTTTGATTGACATGAATTTATTTGACGTAATATATCCTGCAATTCCAGTGTCTTTCATGACGAGTTTTGTATATATTAAAAAAGCATAGTATATATCAAATCTTCCATTAACCTTAATTTTTTCAGCCATTTCCTTTGCTCTGTTGCTGCCCAAAATTTGTGTTCTAATATACGGTGGGTTAGCAATCACATAGTCAAATTTTTCTACATTGCCTTTTTCAACTTCTGAAAGAAAATCTCCTATTCTAATGTCTACATTAATAAAAGGAAATTGGCTCATGAGCATATCTTTAGTATTTTTTACCACCTCTTCATCTGTTTCATAACCCACAACTTCTATATCTTTTATTCCGGCATTAAAAAGTGTGTTAACCATTGCGATTAACAGATCACCTCCACCTACAGCAGGATCTAAAACTGTGATTTTACCTGAACTTTTTCTTTCTGAATTATAGCTAAACATCAAATTTGATATATAGCTTGCCATATCGGACGGTGTATATACAACCCCATTTCTCTTACTATCTTGTATATTTTTTTATATCTCATTATTTCTTCGTTCTCCTTATAAATTGATTATTTTTATTATGTCTTCAATATTGCAATGTAAAAACTCACATATATTTACTAGAGATGACGTGCTGACATTTTCATTATTTACTAATTTAGAATATGTACTTGACCCTAATTTAGTATTGCATCTAAACTCTTTACGAGATATATTCTTTTCCTTCAAAAATATCCCATAATCCACTATAATCAACCTTCACTTTTACACCCTCTTAAATCTTTCTAAATTTATTCTACCATATAAGTACCTTTTACGGTACACCGGAATAGAGCATTAAAAATTATTTCAAGGTATAACTGTACTACACAAAATTTGGTAAATCATCAAATTAATATTTAATGTTATTACATACATCACTCTAAATGTTTTATAAGTCAAGAGTCCGTTTCAAGTAGTCCTCCCTCTCAATAAAATATAATTAAGCTGGGTGCAAGTGGGTGCATTTTTTCTTGTTATCCATTCCCTAGTGTCAACTCTCATCTATGGATATGTTCCCACTCAACCTTATTTTCTCTCGAATAATAAGACTTACTCCAAGCTAACGATACCTTTTAACGATAGCCTATAAATAAGCCTTTGTTTTCTACATTTTATTTACTTACTAGGTGCAACTCTTGACATCAATACAACACACTCAACATGATGCGTCTGCGGAAAAAGATCCACCGGCTGGACTTTCTTCAATTCATAACCTAACTCTTGGTAAAGTTTGATATCACGCGCCATGGTGGCGACGTTACAGGAGATATAGGCGATGCGGCCAGCCCCTGTTTGGGCACTTGCTTTGATGAAGCTTTCGGTCAAGCCCTTGCGTGGTGGGTCGACTAGGATAGCAGTTGGTTGGATGCCTTCCTTGAGCCAATTCTTCATGGCATTTTCTGCTGTATCACAGACATAGTGGGCATTGGTGATGCCATTTAGACTAGCATTCTTCTGGCTATTTTTTACTGCTTCTGGGATAACTTCCACTCCGTAGACTTCCTTGACATGCTTGGCAACGGATAAGCCAATGGTCCCAATTCCGGAGTAGGCATCAATCACGACATCATCTTCTCTTAACTCCGCAAAGTCAATAGCTGTCTGATAGAGCTTCTCTGCCATTTCTGTATTGACCTGGTAAAAGGCTGGGCCAGAGATTTGGAAGCTATTGCCCAACATTTGGTCCGTAATGTAATCCTGACCATAAAGAGTGCGCCATTCTTTTCCAAAAATCGCATTGGTATTCTGGTCATTGATATTTTGCATAACGGATTTGATGGCTGGGAATTGCTTGATTAACTGCTCGATCAACTGGTCCACACGGAACACCTTGGGACGAGTTGTCACCAAAATGACCATAATTTCTCCAGAATGGTGGCCACGACGAACGACGAGATTGCGAATCAAGCCAGATTGTTCCTTTTCATCATAAGGCTTGAGGTCAAACCGACGAATCAAATCCCGAAGTGCCAAGACCACTTGGTCAATGACTGGATCTTGGATATAGAAATCTTCAATCGGCATCAAATCATGAGAGTTCTTGCGAAAGAAGCCTGTCTCTACCTGACCGTTGACACGACGGACAGGCACCTGGGCCTTGTTGCGATACTGGACGGGATGGTCCATCCCCAAGGTCAGGGGCACTTCGATATCAGAGATTCCTGCCATCTTGTAGAGGCTATCCTTGACCTGTTTGGCCTTGAATTTCAGCTGCTCCGGATAAGCCAGGTGGCCTAAGTCAGCAATGCCGCTTCGCAAGTAAGCCAGGTCCAGTTCTTCATTGCGATGAGGAGATTTTTCCAAGTACTCCTCTACTTTTCCGTAGCCGATTTTCTTATTGACCTTGAGCACGCGCATGCGGATCACTTCTCCTGGCAGGGCATTCTCCACAAAAAAGACCAGGCCATCGACCTTAGCCACTCCTGCTCCTTCGTGTGTCAAATCGACAATCTCAACGGTTACAATTTCATTTTTCTTTAACATCGTTTTCTATCTTTCTACAAATTAAAAGGGGTGGAGTCCAAAACTCCCATCCCCTTATTATATCATCTCAGTCCCATTTGGTACAATTTCTTTTTATAAGCATCGAAATCGACGAGTAAGCCTTGGCCACCGTACATATCGTAGGCATCGACCCAATCCCCATTTTCTGGGATGGTCACTCGTTCAATTCCTTTTCCAGCACTTCCGACTAGTCCAAGTCCATTGGTCAATAGGAAAGAGAAAGGAACATTGGTAGACGTCATGGCAAAGACTTTCCCAAGGGCTTCAGATCCCGTAAAGAGTTTGGTTGGATCCTTGATCTGATGCATGATAGCAGACATGACCTCTTGTTGGCGACGGGTCCGACCAAAGTCTCCTTCATCGTCCTTACGGAAACGCGAGTAATTGAGAAGGGTCCGGCCATCCATCCGTTGTTTTCCAACCTTGATGGTTTGCTGCGGAACGACACCGTCTTTCATGTTCAAATCATCTGGTACTTCTACTTCACTAACTTTTTCGCCATCAACCGTTGAAAATTGCGCATTCATCTCGACCCCATTTGGGAAGAGGGTATCGATCGCTGTCGCAAAGGTCTTGAAATCGACCATGGCGTAATATTGGATGTCAATGTCAAAGTTGTCTTTGAGCATCTGACGCACCAATTCAGCCCCTTGGTTGTTATTTTGCTCCCCGATGGTGAAGGCTGTATTGAGCTTCTGGTCGTAGTAGCCATCATATTCAGGAATATTTTGCTGGCTGACACCATCGATATGGACCAATGTATCCCGCATGAAGCTGACCATCTTGATCTTACCTTCTTTGTTATTGACATTGACCACCATGATGGAGTCTGTCCGTGTCTCATCTGACTTCTCACCGATCCGACCATCTGTCCCCAAAATCAGGATATTGACCCCATCTCGCGACTTCTTGCCGTTAAATTTCTCAACGACAGCCGGTTTGGCATCTTTGCCAGCTGGCTTACTGTTGAGGCCTTTCACAAACATGAAGACCATGCCGCCGATAATAAGCAAGAAAAAGAGAGCAAGCCATTTGAGAATTCTCTTCACACGAATTTTTCTGCGGGGTTTCTTTCTTTTCACCGCACCACCAGCTACCGCAGTTTTTTTCTTAGACCTTTGGCTACGTGACTGGTAGACAGGAAGGTCACCGATTTGCTCTGAAACCTCACCTTGAACTTCTTCAGTACTTGCTACTTCAGGCGTAGTAGGTCTGGATTCCTCATAAGCTCCTTGACTCTTCTTGAGCAGGTACTTGTATTCTAGTTGTTCTCGTTCATTCAAATAATGAAAATTTGAGTATAAGTACTCTAATCGCTTTCGCTCATGGTGAGATAGAAAGTTTGATTCCTTACTCATCTTTTCTCCATTCCATTTTCTTTTAAGGTATAGACCTGATACTGACCCAAGACTTTTGTCTGAATGCCCAAACTGTCTAATTCTTGATAGGCAAACTGCAGAAGATCAGGCGCTTCGTTTAGGAGGTCAATAATGAAAAAGTAATCTCCTAAAGCTGTTTTTAGTGGTCGACTTTCAATCTTGGTTAAATTGATCCCCCGCCAAGCAAAGGTAGACAAACCTTTATAGAGGGCTCCTGCCAGGTTACTTGGTAAGGTCAAGGCCAAGCTAACTTTTTGAAGGGCCGGACTTAAAGTTTCTGAGATCGCTGGCTCTTTGGCCCCTAAAATCCAAAAACGTGTATAATTGTCCTCGATTTCTTGGATGTCTTTTGCCTGGACTTCCCAAGCTGTACTCACTAGCTGCTGCCAGAGGGGCAATCGCTGCAATTTCCAAGTCTGGATGTTCTGCTACATAGCGCGCTGCATAGGCTGTTGAAGCCGTCATTTCCATGGCCACATCTGGATAATGGGCCCTTAGAAAAGCCTTCCCTTGAGCCAAAGCCTGTGGATGCGAATAGACCGTTCGAATGAGACGATCTTTTTTAGCCACCAAGAGCTGTTGCTTGATGGGATAGACCACTTCTGCAACGGCCTGAATCGTCCCTTGATGAAAGAGGTAATCAAGGGTCTCATGGACACTGCCTTCAATAGAGTTTTCAACGGGGACGACTGCAAAATCGATCTCTTGATTCTCATAAGCTTTGATGACATCTGTGATCGTCCGATAGGCAATGCGCTCAGAAGTTGGAAAGCTATGAGTGGCCACATCATGGGTAAAAGATCCCTTGGGACCAAGATAGCCTACAAGCATCGAATGATCTCCGCAATTTCTTCAGGTGTTTTGTCCTCGACATCCACAATATGGGTAGCAATCGCTTCATACAAAGGCAAACGTCCATCAAAAATCTTCTTAAATTCTTCTTTTGTGTTGTTTAAAAAGAGGGGGCGTTGCATGGCTTTGTCATTTTGAATCCGGCTATACAAGGTCTCAAAATTCACTCGCAAGTAGATATTATGCTGATTTTTTTCCAGAAGGGCACGGTTATGAGGATTGACGACAATCCCGCCTCCAGGGGAAATAATGGCTGCCTCGTTTTCCAACAAACGCTCCAGCATTTCAGCCTCGCGACGACGAAAGGCTGCTTCTCCTTCCACTGCGAAATAGTCATTGATCGACATACCGATCTCTTCAACAATTAATTCATCCATATCATGGAACTTTGGATCAAGAATGCGACCAACGGTCGTTTTCCCAGCTCCCATAAAACCAAGTAAAATTTTAGCCATGCAGTAATGTCTCCAAATCTTCAAAAAAACTAGGGTAACTGGTATTGATGGCCTCTGCCCGATCCAACACCACATTTCCATCTCTCACCAATAAGGCAGCAATGGTAGCCATCATCCCAATTCGGTGATCTCCAAAAGTCTCTAAGTCTGCTCCATGTAGGGGAGTCGGTCCAGTGATGATCATGCCGTCTTCCGTTGGCACGACATTAGCTCCCATGGCATTAAGGCTATCTGCTACGACCTGGATACGGTCTGTTTCTTTCACGCGAAGCTCTTCAGCATCCGCAATCACAGTCTGACCATTTGCTTGTGTCGCTAGTAAAGCAATAATCGGCAATTCATCAATCAAGCGTGGAATCAACTCCCCATCAATTCGAATCCCTTTAAGGACGAAGTCTTGACAGTGAGACTCGCAGAGACCGCTTTTTCATCGCGATCCTCCATGGTGAGATCTCCCCCCATTTCTTGAATCACATCGAGAATCCCTGTCCGCGTTTGGTTGATGCCAACATTTTCAATCTTGATCACACTATCTGGCAGAATGAGGCCTGCCACTAACCAAAAGGCTGCACTGGAAATATCTCCAGGAACGATGACTTCTTGACCTTGGAACTCTTGTCCACCCTTGATTCGGATGGTTTTTCCATCCACCTGGATCTCTCCACCAAATTGGCGAATCATATCTTCCGTATGGTCACGCGTCTTTTCCTTCTCGATAATCGTTGATTCACCCTCAGCCTGTAAAGCCGCAAAAATAAGAGCAGACTTAACTTGGGCCGATGCGACTGGCAAACGGTAATGAATGGGTTGAAGCTGATGTGTCCCTTTTTCATGTAAAGGCGGGCAATCGCGCTCTCCCTGACCAGCAATCTCTACTCCCATCTGACGCAGTGGAATCGCTACACGATCCATGGGCCGTTTGGAAAGACTATCATCTCCAACCATGGCCACTGCAAAATCCTGACCTGCTAGGACACCTGAAATCAAACGTATAGACGTTCCTGAATTGCCCATATCAAGGGGAGCGGTCGGAGCTTGAAGACCTTGAAAGCCTACCCCTTGAATCCGAATCACATCCCCGTCATCTTGGATGGAGACTCCTAAATCTCGAAACACCTGGATGGTAGAAAGCACATCTTCGCCTCGCAAGATATCATAGACCTTGGTTTCGCCCTTTGCAAGACTTCCAAAAATAATGGATCGGTGACTGATGGATTTGTCACCAGGGACACGAATGGTTCCCTTTAGACCCTTGCTATTGGTTCTTAATTTCATTGCCATCTCCAGAGTGCTTTTCCACATATTCTATCATAAATAGGACATGAATTCAATTTTTGATCAAAAATTTGGAACAAAAAACGAATGTTTCCAAGCATTTTTTTGAGCTTTCCTTTTCTTCTACTGGCGAACGAAAATACCAGAGTCGAAATTACAACTCTGGTAGAAATTTCTACTTGTATAAATCTTGAATCGGCTCAAAGATGATCTTTTCAAGATCTGCAAGATAAATAGACAATTGTTGTTGTTTGGTGAAAAATTCATTCACAATCGGACTTGCTTGGATTTTTTCCATGTAGTCCTTCATTTCTTGTTGCACAGCTTCTGTTGGAAGTTGACCGGATTGCATCAAGCCTTGCAGTTTATTTTGGAAAGCGACATATTCGTCAAACAGCGTTTTCGCTTCTGGATTTGCTTCGATCGCTTGCTTGCTTTCTACGACAGCCTTATATTCAGGAAGGTCTCGCAGGGTCCGAGAGAGTTCGTTTGCTAGATCATAAATATTTGCCATTTTCTAGGCTCCTTTACTGATAAGATACTTCTATTATACTGCTTTTCCTTCAATATTCCTAAAATGAAGCAGGTATTTTGACGCAAATCCTTCTGTAGACCTAGCGAGCAAGGGCAGTATAAGACGTCGCCTGGCTGATCAATGTTTGAGCCCGCTCTTGATCCTCTGCATTTTTAAAGGTCAGCTGCAAAATCCCGTGGATATCTTCCCGATTCTCTTCATTGATGTGAATATTGACCAAAGAAATCCCTTGTACAATTTGCAAAATCTCAAGAATGACGCCTTCCTTATCTGGAACATCGATAAAGAGATCATAGGCACTATCGCGTCCAGCACGCTGATGGATCTGCATTTCTTTTCGGTGCTTCCGCCCTTCATGGAAAAAGGACCAAATAGCCTCTTCGTTATCTGCTTGAATGGTCTCAGCCACCTGATCCAAACGGTCTTTGAAATCTTCAATCCGCTCTAATATCGCTTGAGGGTTGGACAAGAGAATAGAGGTCCACATGCCTGGCTCACTTTCCGCAATCCGTGTCATATCCCGAAAGCCACCAGCTGCAAAACGGCGGGTCATTTCATGCTCTTCCCCATAAGCTACGGCCTGCTCGACCAGAGTCGAGGCTAAAATATGAGGAAAATGGCTGATCTGGGAAGTCACCCGATCGTGTTCCTCGGCATCGATTTCAATAAAGCGGGATCCCAATCCACTCAGAAGCTCTTTCAACTCTTCCATGGCACCTCCTGTCGTCAAGCTGGAAGGGGTAAAAATATAATAGGCATTTTCAAATAAGGTTGCATCTGCCGCTGCTGCACCTGTCTTATGACTACCAGCCATGGGGTGTCCTCCCACAAAGCGTACGGCCTTATCTGTAAATACCTTTTCAGCTTGTGCAACAATTTCTGCCTTGGTAGAGCCTGCATCAGTCACCAGTACCTGGTCTTTCAAATTCAGGCCAGCTAAGGTTCCTAAGTAAGACTTGGTTTGCTTAATCGGAAGCGCCAAAATAATAATATCCGCTAAAGGGGCAAAGGCTGCGAAATCATCCGTCACTTGATCAACCATTCCTCTTTCAAGGGCGATGGTTCGAGACGCTTCACTACGATTGTAACCAAGAACGGTCACATTTGGGTGGGCCCTCTTAATGCCTAGCGCAAGTGAAGCACCAATCAAGCCCAACCCTGCAATATAAACAACTTTCTTCTCCAAAGGAAAACTCTTTCTCTTAAAAATTCTTAGTAAATTCTCGGTGATTAGCAACAGCTTCTTTCAATTCTTCCAAGTTATCGGATGAGAATTTTTCAAGCACTTCTGTAGCAAGGACCGTTGCGACCACTGCTTCCATCACCACTCCTGCAGCTGGTAGAGCCGTTGGGTCGCTGCGCTCAACCGTCGCCTTATAAGGCTCATGGGTTTCAATATCCACACTCATCAAAGGTTTGTAGAGGGTCGGAATAGGCTTCATGACGCCACGAACTAGAATGGGCTCACCGTTGGTCATCCCCCCTTCAAAACCACCAAGATTATTGGTGCGACGGGTATAGCCAGCTTCTTCAGACCAGATGATTTCATCCATGACTTGACTACCTTTTAGGCGACCTGCATCAAAACCAAGACCAAACTCAACTCCCTTAAAGGCATTGATAGAGACCACTCCCTGAGCGATTTTGGCATCCAATTTCTTGTCCCATTGAACGTAGGATCCTAGTCCAACAGGCACACCACCAACCAAGGTTTCCACAATTCCCCCGATGGTATCACCATCTTTTTTAACTTGGTCAATGTAGGCCTTAACGGCTTCTTCTTGTTCTGGCACAACGATCGAAACTTCCGACTTCGCTGCCTTTTCCTTGATTTCTGAAACGGTTAGATTCTCGGGGATTGCAATCTCAATTCCCCCAAAATTAACAATGTGGCTGGCCACTTCAACGCCGATTTCTTCTAAAATCCGTTTAGCAACTGCACCAACGGCTACACGCATGGTCGTCTCACGGGCAGAAGAACGCTCTAAGGAATTACGAAGATCGTCAAAACGGTATTTCATCCCTCCGACTAGATCGGCATGACCAGGACGTGGCTTGGTGATCTTACGCAGATTTTTCTTTTTCTCTTCGACCGGTGCTACATTCATGATCTCCAGCCATTTTTGGTGATCCAAATTGGTCACATTCAGAGTAATCGGGCCTCCCATGGTCAAACCATGACGGACCCCTGATGTGATCTCGACACGGTCACTCTCGATTTTCATCCGAGCACCACGACCATAGCCACCTTGTCGACGTTTGAGCTCTTTATTAATATCCTCTTCAGATAAAGGAAGGCCTGCCGGAACCCCCTCGATGATGGCTGTTAGTCGAGGCCCATGGGACTCTCCTGCTGTTAAATATCTCATACGACCTTATTCCTTTCTTTCTAAAAAGTCCTTCATTTCTTGAAGAGGGATTTGATGAATCGCTGCTTGCCCTAACTCTGGAACAATTACTAATTTCAAGTTCGTCCCACGCGCTTTTTTGTCATGGGTCAAGGCTAGATAAAGGGCTTCTTTATCCCAGTTCTCATAGGTCACCGGAAGGCCAAATTTCAGGCACATTTCTTCGATTTTTTGAGTGATTCCCTTTGGCATCAAGCCCTTTTCTTCTGCAACTCGGGAGAGCTGCACCATGCCCATACTGACGGCTTCTCCATGCATAACTTGCCCATAACCAGCTGTCGCTTCAATAGCATGTCCAATAGTATGACCAAAATTGAGATACAGTCGAATACCATTGTCCAACTCATCTGCCACAACATGGTCTCGCTTCACCAGGCAAGAATGGGAAATGATGCTCTCTGCATGCTCTAAAATACTCTGGACAGAACCATCCATGGCTTCCAATTCTTCCCAAAGTTCCGTATCTTGGATGAGACCGTACTTGATGACTTCGCCCATCCCTCGATCAATTCACGTTGCCCCAACGTGCTCAACACTTCAGGATCAATAAACACACCATCTGGTTGAGCAAAGGTCCCCACCATGTTTTTTTGGCAAGTGCTGTGTTGACTCCCGTCTTTCCCCCGATAGAAGAATCCACCTGTGCGGTCAAGCTAGTCGGGATCTGAACAAAGGAAATTCCCCGCATATAGGTCGAGGCAGCAAAACCAGCCAAATCACCAACTACGCCACCCCCCAAGAGCAACGATTCCATCACTGCGCGTCATGCCCTTGGGTAGCTAGAAAGTCATAAACTTTTGAAACAGTGGTTAGATTCTTACTGGCTTCCCTTGAAGAAACTCAAAGCGCACCACTTGAAAACCAGCTTTCTCAAGGCTCTTCTCTACGATAGACGCATATAACTTAACTACACGGTTATCGGAAATAATAGCGACTTTTTTATCGCCCCAAAGAGTGCGCAACCAATCTCCAACCTGGTTGAGACCACCTCTTTCAATCACAATATCATAGGAATGTCCTGGAATAGGTACCGATACGTTCATAGGAATCTCCTTCACGTTTTTCTTTGATTCTATCTTATCATGAAATAGGGCACATGTCTCAATCAAAATGAAAAAGAGACTAGAGCAAGACTGTTTTTTAAAAAATCAGTTCCTGTTCTAATCTCATAAAGCTTTTTCAATAGGAAAAGGTAAAACCCTCTCTTAGTCACATACAAATTGGCGATATTCTGTTGTCAATGCTTCCCATACAGACTCTGTAGGAAATACTTTCCCAGTCATTAATTCAAAGGCTGCTTCAGCTTGATAAAAGAGCATTCCCAGCCCATTTACCCTCTGGTTTCCTTGATTCACTGCTAATTGCAGAAAGGGGGTCACTGCTGGATAGTAAGCCATCTCTACGATTAAGGCCTGTGGGGGAAAGGTCAAGTGACTCGCTATCGGAAGAGATTGACCATCCATCCCAACACCAGTGGCATTTAAGATAAGATCAGCTTGATTAAAAGAGTTTTGAACTTCTTCATCTTTCTCAATCGCATACAATTCTATCAAGAAATCAAAGCCATCTTCAATCAACTGAACTATTGAACGATAATGGACCAATCTTTCCTCTCTCACAAAGACAAGGATACGTTTCACACCTAGATGAATGGCCTGTGCAATAATCGCTAAAGCTGCACCACCTGCACCTAAGAGAACCATTGTTTTTCCCTTAATAGAGAGAAAGCAGGAGGTAAACTGCGAAAGAAACCAATCCCATCTGTATTATAGCCTTTAAGCTTGCCAGCACGGTGAACAATGGTATTGACAGAACCGATCTTTAGGGCCATCTCATCCACTTCATCTAGATAAGGAAAGACCTTCTGCTTATAGGGCATGGAGATATTGGCTCCAATCATATCCAACTTACGAATTTGGCTGATGGTGCTTTCTAAGTCTTCTTCAGCAATATCCCAAGCTAGATAAGCAGCATTGGTCGCTGTTAATTCATAGGCTAGATTATGGATAAAAGGAGAGATACTATGACGAATGGGATGGGCAATGACTGCAGCCATCCGAGTATAGCCATCAATCTTCATTCAATAACTCCCGAATTCTTCTCATATTTTCAAGAGGGATTTGACCAGGAGCACTTCCCTCTCCAACTCTAGCATAAGACCAAGAAGATCCTGTCAAATCAGCTGTCAAACGTGAAATTTTCCCGACCTTGCCCATGGAAATGGTGACATACTCTTGCTCAGGATTCAGCGTCTTGAAACCACGCGTAAAATTCATCAAATCAAGGACATCTTGTTCATTGTGGGCCATAACGGATACCTTGACTAATTTTGGAGAAAAACTGGTCAATTCCGATAAGATCTCCATCATATTTTCCGGTGTCTCTTGGAAATTGTGGTAGCTGAGAACAAGATTTGAAAATTCCAACATCTCTTCAAAGACTTCACGGTGACTATAATACTCGAAATCGATATAATCCGGATGATAGATGGATTGAATATCTTTCAGAATCCCAACATATTCCTCGTTGGTCAGCTCCATCTCTCCACCTTCAGCTCGAGTCCGCAAGGTGAATAAAATCTCGCGTCCAGCAAATTTCTCAAAAACTGCAGGAGCAACGGTTAAGATCTCGCTTTTTTTCTAAAAAGTCCGCACGCCACTCAATGACATCTGCATCCTCGTAACGCGAACTATCTAGTTGTTGCGCCTCTTCTAAGGAGCGAGGCATAATCGAAACAACTAACTTCATACATCCACCCTAATCGTAAATACTTTTAAGTAATTACTACTTTCTTCTTTCTTGTTCCATCGAAAATCACCCGGAAGTCCGTATTCCGCTACATAGCGATGCTTACGTCCTTGAAATCCCTTTTCGATTTGTTTTTTAAATTTATCTTTGGTGACATTTGCCGCATTGGTACTGAGAATCAAGGTCCCACCTGGATTTAAAATCTCAAGAGCCTCGCTGACCAATCGATGATAATCTTTAGCGACTGAAAATGTCCGTTTTTTATTCCGCGCAAAACTAGGCGGATCGAGCACGATCACATCATAGCTTAGGTCATGGCGTTTGGCATATTTGTAATAGTCAAAGACATCCATCACGACAAAACGATGAGCATCCAGCGCCAAACCATTTGCCACAAAATGCGCTTCTGATAATTCTCTACTTCTCTTAGCCAGATCGACCGATGTTGTCTCAACTGCTCCACCCATTGCCGCAGCCACAGAGAAGGCCGCCGTATAGGAGAACATATTGAGCAAGGACTTGCCAGCTGCTAAGCCCTCTACCAAGCTACCTCGAACTTCATGCTGATCCAAAAAGATCCCCGTCATCAAGCCATCATTGAGAAAGACTTGGTAAGAAACTCCATTTTCAAGAATCAAAAATTCTTGCGGTGCTTCTTTACCATAGACATGAGCCGATTCATAGTCCAAGCCTTTAAAGCGAATCTTTTCATAGCCACCTCGGACTTCTGAAAAAGCCTCTTGAAAGGCCGCTAGAATAGTTTCCTTGATCTGAAATACGAAGGGATTGTACCAAGAAAAAACAACAAACTCACCATACAAGTCAACCGTGAAACCACCAAAACCATCTCCCTCTTGGTTAAAAAGACGAAAGGCTGTCGTCGTTTCATCTGCATAATAAGAACGACGGTATTGCTTGGCCTTGATGAAAAGCTTTTTAAAAAAGTCTTGATCAAAAGCGACCAACTCTTGCGAAACGAACCATCCAATCCCTTTATTTTGTTCAGATAAGTATCCGACTCCGAGGGATTGTCCATCTCCTGAAAGCAATTGAACCGCTTGATCCAAAGCAGGAAGTGACTCAAAATCTTGCTTTTCAAGAAGAGATTGTCCTTGTTTGATTTTTGTTGCGACTTGGCGACTGACTGTGAGTTTTTTCATACCCTCTATTATAGCAAAAGTCTGAGGTTTTTCACAAAGGGAGGCTTTATTTACTAGAACTTTTTTTGCTATTTTATTTCAGCTCTTATCCTTTAGCTTTTTACGATTTCATATACCTGATCTTTCCTATTTCTTTCCTCTGCTTTACAGTCATTTTTTTCTTTCTCCATAAAAATTGTGGTATACTTGTATATGAAAAATTTTTTTAGGAAATAAGACAAGGAAGTAACATTTTTGTGAAAAAAATTACGAATTCGATACTCAATTTCATGAGTACCAGACTAGGATTTGTCTTGACCCTTCTGTTGCTCTACTGGTTCAAAACCATGTGGGCCTATTCAGTTGATTTTAATTTAGACATTCAGGGACCGTATCAGATTTCTAGCAGTGATCAACCCATTGCCGATCAGTCTGCTCTTCATCGGTCTAGCACTCTATATCAAACGAACCAAGCTCTTTTATAGTTTGGCCTTTGGGATCTACCTTCTCTTATTTATTTGGTTGATTTCCAACTCCATCTATTATCGAGAGTTTACAGACTTCGTAACGGTCAATACCATGTTGGCTTCCAGCAAGGTTTCTGCCGGTCTCGGAGCTGCTGCTTTAGAATTGTTCCGCCCTTGGGATGTGATCTACATTCTAGATTTCCCTATTCTAGCTTTCTTCTTCTTTAAGAAATGGATTCGAATGGACAATCGTCCCTTCAATAAACGAGCTAGTTTTGCGGTTACCTCTTTATCGGCCATGCTCTTTTCGGCCAACCTTTTCCTCGCAGAAATTGACCGACCTGAGCTCTTGACTCGTGGGTTCTCAAACTACTATGTCGTTCGTGCCCTAGGCTTACCAGCCTTTCTAGGTTACAGTGCTAATCAGACCTATGCTGCTAACAAAGAACGTTCCAAGGCTTCCGAAGCAGATCTAAAACCGGTGGAAGAATATATCCAACAGCATTATGCCAACCCTAATCCTGAGTACTTTGGAATGGCCAAAGGCCGTAACGTCATCTACATTCACTTGGAAAGTTTCCAACAATTCTTGATCGATTACAAGTTGAAAGTAGATGATAAAGAATATGAAGTAACGCCTTTCTTAAATTCACTTTACCACTCGAAAGAAACCTTTGCCTTTTCAAACGTCTTTAACCAAGTCAAGGCAGGAAAAACGTCCGATGCTGAGACCATGATTGAAACTGGGCTCTTTGGACTCAACCAAGGTTCCTTTATGGTGAACTATGGTGGAACCAATACCCAACAGGCTGCACCATTTATTCTTTCAAAAAATGGTTACAACTCGAGCGCTGTTTTCCACGGGAATGCTGGAAGTTTCTGGAACCGAAATACCGCCTATAAACAATGGGGCTACAATTACTTCTTTGATGCCAGCTACTTCACCAAACAAAACAGCAGCAATTCCTTCCAGTATGGTCTTAATGACAAATACATGCTCAAGGATTCCATCAAATACCTAGAAAGATTGCAACAACCTTTCTATACTAAGTTCATTACGGTTTCCAACCACTATCCTTATACGACCAGCTTGTCAGGAGATGATCTTGGCTTCCCTCTAGCTAAGACACAGGACGAAACCATCAATGGCTACTTTGCGACCGCTAACTACCTAGATTCTTCGATCAAGGCCTTCTTTGATTACCTGAAAGAATCTGGTCTTTACAAAAATTCCATCATCGTTCTCTATGGGGACCACTACGGTATTTCAAACTCTCGCAACCCAGCTCTTGCTCCTCTACTTGGTAAGAACTCTGAAACGTGGTCAAGCTATGACAATGCCATGTTGCAACGCGTACCTTATATGGTAGTCGTTCCAGGTATGGATAAGGGCGGCATCATTGATACCTATGGTGGCGAAATTGATATGCTCCCAACCTTGGAACATTTGCTAGGTATTGAATCCAATAAATTCCTCCAAGTTGGTCAAGATATGCTCTCACCAGAACATGATCAAATCGTCGCCTTCCGCTCCGCTAACTACTTTGTTACTCCAGAGTATACGAGCTATAGTGGCCGGACCTATTACACCAAAACAGGTGAGGAAATCACGAACCCAGACGAAAAAACCAAGGAAGAACTGGACAAGATCAGGGAAGCTGCTAACCTTCAATTGAAGATTAGCGATAGCATCCAGACCGGTGACCTCCTTCGCTTCTTCAAGGGCAATGATCTTGGAAAAGTCAATCCAGAAGATTATTCCTACACCAATTCCTTCAAGGCATTGAAGAAGATTGAAAAGGAAAAAGGTGACAAATCAACCAGCCTTTATAACCAACGTGGCAATCAGTCCACCGTCGATCTCTTCAAGGCACCAACTTATAAAGAATTGCACCCAGAAGACGATAGTTCTTCCTCAACAGAGACCAGTAGCAGTTCTTCTAAATAAAAAGAATCCCTGAGTTTTTAAACTCAGGGATTTTGCGTTTTCTTTAAAAAGATCACTCTTTACCTTCATCTAGGACTTCAAAAATAGAAGCTGTTAAATTCTCCACATAGAATGGTCGTTTATGACGACTATTACCAACCAACAATTTCAATTTATCTGAATTTTGGAGGTAATATGGAAGTCCGCTGGCGTTGAAGATGACCAAGTACTTCTTGTCTCCTGTTAGTTCATAGATGACAAGACCACTGGTATCAGTTGCAGATTGAATAAAGACTTGTTGGTAGATTTTATCATAGCTTTCAAGTCCTAAGACAGGAAGACTTGTCTTCAAGGCGATCAAGCTTCGGATATAGGCAATTGATTCCTTGTTCTGACTGACCAGATCCCAATTGACCTGATTCACAAAATCTGGAGCATTGTAGGAATTCATGGCCCGTTCACGATCCAAAGGTGTGATTTTCTCCATCAGGACCTGTCGCTACCAATTTGGTCCGCATGAACTCTTGACCCAATTGCATAAAGGTCATGCCCTGAAAGAGCAGATTCATGGCCGTAGCCAACTCTGAGCGCTTGACCAATCCTGCTACTTCTTCATTCGGATGAAGGGTCTGAAGCAAGTCATAGAGATTATAATTGTCATGAGCCTCCACATAATTCAAGACCTGATTGGGACTTAAATAATTGCCAAGCTCTGCACTACCTAAAACAGCACGCGCAACGATATACTCTGTTGATTTTCTGCTGACGAAGCCACGTTTGATGGAACCATAAACCTCAGCCCCTTTAATGGCATCGCGCTCCGTATCATTAAAGAATCCAATTCGTGGCAATTGCGTTGCATTGTCCTTCTTAGCCTTGTCCTCGGGTGCGAGACCTGTTCCCATATCCCAACCTTCTCCGTAAAGGAGAATGCGAGGATCTAGAGCGTCCATTGCCTCCCGAATAGCATTCATCGTCCTTACATCGTGAATCCCCATCAAATCAAAGCGGAAGCCATCGATCTGGTACTCTTTGACCCAGTGCGTGAGGGAATCAATCATGTACTTGCGGTACATTTCATGCTCACTAGCTGTTTCATTACCGACACCTGTCCCATTTTGGAAGCGGCCATCCGGCTCCATCCGGTAATAATAATCGGGTACTGTATTTTGGAAAGGACCATGCTCGGTCGAGTAGATATGATTGTAGACCACATCCATGACCACAGAAATTCCTGCCTCATGATAAGCCCGGATCATGGTTTTGAGCTCTTTCATGGTTTGTTTCGGATTGGATGGATCCGTTGAAACTAGTTTCTGGTGCAGAATAATTCTGAACATCGTAGCCCCAATTGTAGGTCACCTGGCCTTCTTCGTCGTACTGTTTAAAGCGATCAGAGATCGGCTGCAGTTGCACGACATTAACTCCTAACTGACGGATATAATCAAAAGCAGTTGCATCACCATGGCTATTGACGGTTCCTTTTTGACAAGCACCAAGATAGGTCCCTCGCAAAGACTCGTCCACCCCTGAAGTCAGTGACTTAGTCAAATCTCGAAGGTGCATCTCATAGATCACTGCTTGACAAGGGTTATCCAAGCGCCAAGGAGTCGCATCGGCACCTTTTTTAGTGCCCCAATCAAACTGACGATCTGCTCTCGAAAGAATGGCAGTGCGCATCCCGTCCGCTGTCGTTGCAATGCTATAAGGATCGCGCGTCACTTGAGTATGGTGTTCAAAATGCACACGATATTGATAAGCCATGCCACTTAAATTTCCTAGAAAATCTAAAATCCAAACACCATGGGTATTTGCTGGATGGTAGCTAGACTCTTGTTTACCACGCGTCATTGGCATGCTTTTCCAAATAGGCGCATCCAACTCTGTTGATTGATAAAGCAACAATTCAACTTTCTTAGCCGTTGGAGCCCACAGTTTAAAGCAATGCTCCCCTTCTTCCTCCCGATGACCGAGCCAGCCTTGATACGCCCATTTAGCATCAAACTCTCTAGGACGCATCGCCATATCGTAGGCATGAGGCTGACGATGGCTGTATGCATGACTCGTCAAAGCAGCTTGCAAAGAATAATAGACTGTATCGTCTCCATCGAGAATCCACACTTCTCGAACATGCCCTTCTGGTAAAAGTTCGATTTCAAAATCACGGGTCTTGGTGAGCCAATCCCCTTCTTTGACCAGGACATGACCTCGGTTCAAGGCACCCTCACTCTCGTATACCAGATTTCCCTCTACTCCAAAATAATCCAACTTGGAGAAAGAGACTGATTTTCCTTCTACTTGATCCTGCCACTGCCACATATCATAGGCAAAATAATTTCCTTTTTGCTTATGAAAATGAAGCTTTACATGGTATTGTCGCATAACATTTTCCTATTTCCAATTTAATACCGAAGGAACCATCCGCTTGTGAAACACGTATGTGGCTCTAACTATTTGTTTTTATTCTTCAGATGGGTGAACCAAAGCATCGTTGTTGATTTCATCAATATTTGCAAAGAATTCCAAGTGATTATGGAAGACTTCCAATTCAACTGGAGTATCTCCTCCGTACTCCCCATCTAGATTGATGCGGAATGGTTGAGCATTTTTCCCTAACATTTCGATCGTCAACTTCTTGGTTTTGAGATATTCTACATTTTCATCGTGCACATGCTTGCCCCCATTGATAGCCTGAATCATCAGGGACAACATGTTAAAGAGCTTAGCAGTTTTTACGATAATCAAGGTAAAGTTCCCATCATCAAGCTTAGCATCTGGCGCGACACTTTCAAAGCCAGCAATCGAGTTGGTCAAGGCCACAAAAATCATAGACGCTGGCCCTTCAAAGACACCATTGTCATGCTCAATCCGCACCTTACGAGCCTTGTTTCGTGGCAACATTTTAGCTGCTTCAGCCACATAGGCAAAGTAACCCAAGCGAGATTTAACACTACTTGGAACACTGAAGGTCAATTCTGTCATGGTTCCTGCTGCAGCAATGTTGATGAAATACTTGCTGCCATAGGCACGACCAATATCCATCTGAATGGTTTGATTCTTTTCAATAATGCGAGCAGCCGCCACAGGATCTCCCATCGGGATCTTCAAGGCACGCGCATAGTCATTGGTTGTACCGGTCGGAATAAAGGCCATCTGCGGCCGATTTCCAGACCTGCAACCCCATTGACCACTTCGTTAATCGTACCATCTCCACCAGCGGCAATGATTAAATCAAAGCCTGCTTTAGCGGCTCTTTCTGCTTCATTTTGGGCAGAAAATGGTTCTGGAGTCGTTTGATAAGCGCTGGTTTCATAGCCCACGTCTTCAAGTACGTCCAAGACTTCCGCAATATTTTTCTTGATAATTTCTTGCCCAGAGGTCGGATTATAAATTAAACGGGCTTTTTTGATTCGTTCTACCATAAAGATCCTCTACAAACTTTCAAGCCAGGCCTCATCTTCTACCTGGATTCCTAATTCTTGTGCTTTGGTTAACTTGCTACCAGCGTCACTACCTGCAACGACTAAATCTGTTTTTTTGGAAACCGATCCAGTCACCTTAGCGCCCAGACTTTCTAATTTTGCCTTGGCTTCTGAACGCGTGAGTCGCTCTAGCTTCCCAGTCAAAACGACTGTCATTCCTGATAGGGCCGCATCAGCAGCGACTTTCTCACCAAGATAGGCCATATTGACGCTAGCTTCTTTAAGCTCTTGCAATAGGCGCTTGGATCCTTCTTGAGCGAAATAACGCTTGAGGCTTTCAGCCACGACCATACCGAGACTATCAATGCTGGCAATTCGTTCTGGATCAGCTGTAGCCAATTGATCGATGTCATGGAATTCTTGGAGCAAGATTTGACTAACCTTGCTACCGACATGGCGGATCCCCAAACCAAAGAGTAACTTCTCAGCTGAATTCTCTTTTGAAGCTTGAATGGCTTCATAGAGTTTTTCAGCAGATTTTTCTTTAAAGCCTTCCAAGGTCAATAGGTCCTCGACTGTCAGACGATAGATCCCAGCTACATCCTCTACCAACTGAGCTGCGAAGAGTTTCTCTACAACAGCTGGACCCAAGCCTGTGATATTCATAGCATCCCGACTGGCAAAGTGGTTCAAACCTTCCTTAATCTGGGCTGGACAGAGCGGATTGATACAGCGAAGGGCCACCTCATCCTCGAAATGAAGCAACTCACTCTGGCAGCTCGGACAATGAGTCGGAATGGCTAATGCTTGATCAGAGACTCGCTTATCTTTGACGACACGCAAGACCGCAGGAATGATATCACCCGCCTTGTAGACAATGACGGTATCATCCTGATGAATATCTTTTTCAGCAATATAGTCCACATTGTGCAAGGTTGCCCGACTAACGGTAGTTCCTGCTAGCTGGACTGGAGTTAGATTGGCAGTTGGGGTCACAACTCCGGTCCGTCCAACCGTCCAATCCACCGATAAGATTTCGCTTCTTTTTCTTCAGCTGGAAACTTATAGGCGACAGCCCATTTAGGGGCTTTTACGGTAAAGCCTAGTTCTTCTTGAACAGCTAGGTCATTGACCTTGATGACGATCCCATCGATATCATAGGGAAGATCCTCTCGAAGTTGGGCTACTTTTTGGATAAAGTCCCAAATTTGCTCCATATCCTCAGCCAGCACTCGCTCTTGGTTCACGACAAACCCTAAGCGGGCTAATTTCTCAAGCACGCCTTCCTGACTGCTTTGATCCGTCGGGCTCACTTCTTGATACATGAAGGTTGCGAGATTTCGCTTAGCCACGATTTTCGTATCCAATTGACGAAGCGTTCCTGCAGCAGCATTTCGTGGATTAGCAAACTCAGGCTCGCCATTTTCTTGACGAATTTGATTAACCCGATCAAAGGAAGCCCGCGGCATGTAGCACTCACCTCGAACTGTGATGTTCACTGGCTCTGGTAACACCAAAGGAATATCCTTGACCCGCTTGAGGTTCTCTGTAATATCCTCACCGACAGAACCATCCCCACGTGTTGCCCCCGTTACAAGGACACCATTTTCATAGGTGAGGGAAATGGACAAGCCATCGATCTTCAGCTCACAAACATAGCTGATGGAAGGAAATTCCTTACGGACACGCTGATCAAAGACTTCTAATTCTTCACGCGAAAAAGCATCCTGCAAACTATAAAGGGGATACTGGTGCTGGTATTTGGTAAAGCCTTTTAAAACCACCCCACCTACACGGTGAGTTAGGACTCTCTGGTAAGATCTCATCAGGATGAGCGGTTTCTAGTTCCACCAACTCCCGATATAATTGATCATATTCACTATCTGAAACAGATGGAGTGTCTTTTGTGTAATACTCGTAAGCATATCGATTGAGTAATTCCACTAATTCTTTCATTCTGGTTTTCATGTTCTTATTTTATCATAAAATCTTAATTTAGCCTTGAATTTACTGCATTCTTAGCATGAAAAAAAGGAGCCAAAGCTCCCTTTTCTTATTTTGTAAAATCGATCCGTTTAGAAAGTTGATTGATCACAATCGCTCCAAAAATCAAGGATGCGAATTCACCCAATCCCATAGTCAACCAGTTATAGAAGAATGGTTGGCCTTGAAGGTAGTATAGTTCCAAGGCAATCGTAAACATGGAGATGGAAAAGAAAATCGCAAACAAGAAATGGTCCAAGCGAATAAGACCGTTAAACAAGAACTTGTTTTTGAATCGACCAAATAGAATGAGTCCAAGTCCTAAGAAGACAAAGGTTGAACCTCCACCGACAAAGACATCGATCCATCCAAAACTAAATAAGTTAGCAATCATACAACCAAGCGTCACCGCAATCAAGTACTTCTTATTGTAGAAGGCTAAGAAATTCATCATTTCCGAAACACGGAATTGATAGCCATAGTAGGCCATAGCATTGAGAGGTGGGGTAATGGTCAATACGATATAAATCGCAGCAACAATGGCAATTTGTGCCATATCACGAGCAGTTAACTGTTTCATCTATTCTCCTTTAGCGGTTTTCCCGCGTGTAATATGCTTGGCGAAAGGATCTTAAGCACCAAGGGTTGAAGGTTTGATTTCTTCAACCTTTCAAGTATAGCATATTTTGAGGTTTTATGGTAGACTGAATTTATGAAAACACTAATTAAAAAATTTTTTGATAATGAGATTTTATCCTATCTCTTTTTTGGAGTTGCCACAACCCTTGTTTCCGTCGGAACCCGCCTCTTCATCTATCATGTGTCTCGTGATGAACGATTAGCGACAGCGATTGGAAACATGCTGGGATCCTCTTTGCCTTTGCGACCAACGATACCATTGTCTTTTAAACAAGAAAGAAAGGGCTGGTTTCAGCGCTTGATCCGATTTACAATTGCGCGCTCTGGGACCTTTATTCTAGATATGGCCTTGACCGAGATTTTTGTCAAGCAGTTCCCAGGAATTATCGGGCAATTTGTCCACAATAACAAAAGCCAGATCAATCTGATCGAAACCCTCTTTGCACAAGTGGCCATTGTGGTCCTCAATTACGTCTTTAGTAAACTCTTTGTCTTTAAAAATAAAAACAAGGCTTGAAACGATTGTTTCAGCCTTATTCTTTTAAACTTCTATACTTACATGCTCTGCACTTAATTGATAGATGGTGCCTTCGACCCCAAAATAATTCTTGGCTAGATCTTTCAATTCCTGCATAGCTGTTTGTGCGCGTTTAGCCTGCTCTTCATTGATAGCTTCAATCACCAAAATTGCGTCCTTAGTATCTTCAGTTAGCATGGTTCTTTGAGCCTCACGCCAATTCAAGCAACGACAAACGGCTCCTTCTTGGTCGTAGTAGATGATCTCCCCTTCCAAAGCTGGCGCATCTTCTTCAGCTCCTAACGGAAAGAAAGGTTCGCCTCCTTTCGCTTGGCCTAGAGAGAGGCCACCCACCAACTTATCCATATCTTCTCCTCCACAAGGAAGGGCATAAGCCATCGAAACACTATTGTAAAGATCCACCAAAGGATTAATCGGATAGAATTCACGTCCCTGGTGAACCCGTTTTAAGAGTGCCTCGATGGAAGATCGGGCTCCTTTTTTTGTTTTAAACTTGCTAAAAGCTTGGCGCCACTCTTGAACAAACTCACTCTGGGTATAGTTTTCTTTATCGATAAATTCCCATGCTCGCTTGGCACCCTTGTCCAACAATTCTTTGAAATAAGGATCCTTGGCTTCATCTACTGTATTATCAATACCATACAAGGACATCACTGTAATGCTAGCTGTTGGGAATAAATCCCAAAATGCTTGATCGACTGTCACTTTCATTGCTTTACCTCACTATAATTTCTTTTTTGACCTTTTTTGACTAGTTCCCAATCCAGGGTAATATTCTCACGAACTCGGATCAGATACTCCTCTAACTGTGCGACTTCTTCTTTGGAAAATCCTTTTAAGGCAGTTGCCTCAGAGTAAAGATGCTCCCCTAAAATGAAGGGATATATCTTCTTGCCTTTTTCAGTTAATTCCCATTCCTTGGTTTTAAGGTTTTCACCCCTTGGACGCTGCTTAATCAGTCCTCGTTCTTCTAATCTTTTTACGGATCGGGCAACAGTTGAGCGATCGACTTTTAAGAGCTCAGAGAGTTCTTCCTGAATAATTCCAGGTTGCTCGGCAATTCGCACCAGGTAGAGGTATTGACCACGCGCTAGATCCAAATCTCGAAATTCGATATTTGCTATAGAATCCAGTGCTCGCGCAATGATGCCAATCTCACGCAAAATACTCATCTCACTCCTCCTTTCCTATTGACAATAGCATAACACATTTTTGTTGCAAATGCAACAAAAATAGATAATAAAAAAGAGGCTGGGACAAAAGTCCTAGCCTCTCATTTGTTTCTGGATTGTCGAGCAAGACGCAGTGGTTGAGTGGGCTCTACTACGCTGATTTCATCAGCTTTTACAGCCCTACTCAACTGTGCGGAGGTGGGACGACGAAATCGAATTCTAACGAATTACCGATTTCTGTCCCACTCTCCCTTATTCCGTTTTATCTTTTTTTCTCAAGCGTAACCGACGCTTTAATTTTTGTGAAGCTTCTTTATGCCAAAAGGCTACTTCTTCCGTTTTTAATTTGGAGACAATTTCTCCATTGCGCGTTTGGAACTTGGCTTCTCTAGCAAACTGGATACTGGCGTTTAAAATACAACCAATAATCATGATTTTAGCTACCAAGATGAACCAGAACATGATGACCGCTAGGACGACCGAACCGAAGAAACGAGCATCTAAGAAATGACTCACATAACGATCTACATATTTCCAAAAGATATTCAAGATCGCATACAGGACAGCAACAACAAAGATCGCCCCTGGCAATACATATCTAAATTTCGGAATTTTAACATTTGGAAGGGTGTAATAAAGCAAGACCAGACTGACAAAGAGCAAGAGATAGATGGTCGGCTCTGTCAAATTCAGTAAGCGCACATAAATCGTCCGATCAAATGAAAAGGTCCGATAGAGATAGCGAACGATCATTTTCCCAAACATGGAAAGAATGAGCGAAAGTCCAAACAATCCCTGCAAGGCAAAACTAATCAGAAAGCTAAAGAGTCGCCCCCAGATAATACCACGCTCCTTTTTCCACCCCGTAACTCTTGTTATAGGCTCTTTTGGAGGTAGGCAATGCTCTGAGAGAAGATCCACAAAGCGGAAACAATCGAAAAAAACTCAGTAATCCTGTTGAGGGTTTGGTCAAGACACTCGAAATCATCTGTGCCACTATTCGATATAAGGAGGCTGGCAAGACTTTTTGTAAACTTAAAAAGAATCTGAGTAGGGACGAATATGAAAGTAAGGCAGAAATATTGGCTGCAATCAGCATCAAAGGGAAAAATGGAGATCAATAGATAATAGGCAACCGCAATGCTAGTGATATCAGACTCTGCACTCTGATAAAATCGCACGAAGCCCTTTTATAAACGGTTGATCCCAGCACTTTTTTTATGACCTTTTTTTCATCCGTCACCTCCCCGTTTTACTAAAAAGAGCAAAGAGCGAAACCAGACACCTGCCTTCAGCTCCATTCTTTCCTCTCTATCCTTTTAGTAAGTTCCTTCTTCACCTTGACTAGTTAGGATCACTGGACCATCTTTTGTAATCACAAATTGATGCTCGTATTGACAAGAAAGGCCACCATCGAGGGTCTTATGGGCCCAACCAGTTTCCATATCTGTATCGATCTCCCAAGTACCGGTATTGATCATTGGCTCAATCGTCAAGACCATCCCTTCACGCAGACGAAGACCGCGTCCAGCACGACCATAATGTGGGACCATTGGTTCTTCATGCATAGTAGGCCCGACACCGTGTCCGACCAAATCACGCACCACGCCATAGCCTTTGCTTTCGGCATACTCTTGAATCGCTGCACCCAATATCTCCCAAGCGATTGCCAACAACCGCTTTTTCAATTCCTTTGTAAAGACATTCTTTGGTCACATCCATCAAATCTTTGACTTCTTGGGAAACATTTCCAACAGCATAAGCCCAGCATGAATCAGCTAAACCACCGGTATAGGACTCTGTATATTTTTTCACTTGCGCCACATTATCAAAATCCAATTTTGAAACATCTAAAACCGATTTATCCAGCGGTTCAGACAAGACCATATCCACCTTGAGGAGATCACCATCTTTGAGAATGACGTGACGTGGAAAAGCATGGGCTACTTCGTCATTCAAACCACAGCAAGTCGCATAAGGATAATCCATGAGACTGCCTTCTACACCAATCTGAAGTGGCAAGACATTGGCTTCTTTACAGCGACGACGGACATATTCTTCTACTTCCCAAAGGTCAAGCCCTGGCTTGATCAAGTCACGCAATCCAATATGGATGCTGGCAAGGAAATCTCCCGCACGATCCATGGCTTCAATTTCACGTTGTGATTTTAATGTAATCATTGTCTCCTCATTTCTTTTTGTTTAATTAATCTTAATCGTAATGGTTGCTTTCGCTATCAGTTGTAAGTCCAAATACAAACTAAAATCGACTAGGGCAGAACGTCTTGTTCGGCGGACAAGCTGTGGTTCAATGCGAATCACATCATCTACCTGTACTGCCTGTAAAAAATTGATGATCAGCTGTTCGATGATCAGGTTACGCCCAATATTTTGCATTAGCTTACGAACAATCTTCATCAGAACTTCGATCATGACCCCATTGGCCAAAACACCACTCTTTTCAAGCATACTTGGCTCCACTGTGAATTGGTAATGATTATTCTCCGTTAGAATCTTTTGTCCGATTTGCTCACTAAAAGTTGGTAAGCTTGAAAACTGCACCTTGCTGATCCGATCCATCACATCTCGACGTGTAATAACACCCAGCAAGGTCTGATTATTGCGAATAACAGGAATCATCTCATAATCTTCAGCAATCATCCGTTGGCTAATCGTCGCAATGCTAGTAGACAATTTAGTGGTAAAGATCGTCCGTGACATCACCTTATCAAGGGTCGTCTGAGGCGCCTTATCTCCAGCATCTCTCATGGTCACGACGCCCACCACCATCTGGTGCTGATTGACAACTGGAAAGCGACTAAAGCGATTTTTTCGAACCAAATCCAGATAGTCTCTTACCGTATCAGTCTCTGAAAGATAACCATATTCATGGAAGGGCCGATAGACCTGTTCTACTGTCAAGATATCCGTCTTGATCTGCATGTTAGACAAAGCCTTATTGATCATGGTAGCGACGGTATAGGTATCGTGTGAAGTTCGTATGACTGGGATTTTTACCTGATTAGCCAGATCAATCACATCCTCACTGACCTCAAAGCCACCTGTCACTAAGACCGCATTGTCATGCTTAAGAGCCAATCGTTGGATGCTAGTGCGATCTCCCACGATCAAAAGGCCTCCTTCAGACACATAGTCTAGGACGTGCTTCTCCGTCATAGCACCGATATAAAATTTATTAAATTCTTTTTCGAGACCTTCCTCACCTGCTAATATTTCAGATCCAGTGATTTCTAAAATTTCCCGATAAGTCAAGTGCTCTAGTACTGCCTTTTGCGATTTGACACGAATGGTCCCACTTCTAGGACGCGTTTCGACAATTCCTTGATTTTCAGCTTCTTTAATGGCACGATAGGCCGTCCCATCACTAACATTCAGAAAATTGGAGATACTGCGGACACTGACCCGTTTCCCAATTGGTAATTTTTCGAGATAGTCTAAAATCTCTTGGTGTTTACTCATAGAAGTCCCCTCTACCTAGGCGGAAATCATAATAATCGCGCATTTTACGCGTATAGCGGTCACTCCCTTTGAATTGACGAAAGAGACGAAATCCAGCCTTTAAAGCGACCTTTTGACTCCCTATATTTTCAACATGGGTGACAATCTTAAGTTCCTTTAGTTGAAATTTCTCAAACGATAAATTGACCAGTTCTTTGACTGCTTCTGTCATCAGGCCCTTTCCCCAAAAATCTTTACGTAAAAAGTAACCTAATTCAGCCTCACTCTTGATTTCATCCAACTTTTCAAACTTGATGGAGCCGATCATCCGATTGGTTTCCTTATCACAGATCGCCCAAACCCCCAATGGATTTTTTATGAAATAGTTGGCTAGTACATATTGAGTTTCAGCAAGATCAGCTTGTGCAGGAAAGATAAATTGTAGGTTATCAGGATTCGAAGCAATCTTATAAAAATCTTCCGCATCCTCAAAGAGAAAAGGTCGTAAGTACAACCTTTGTGTTTCAATCAGTGAATAGGCAGCTAAGTGCGTCCAAATATTCATTTCAAACTCCAATGTTCATGTATCCAGGCACCACTACCAGATCTCAGATTCAATCACTACTCTTCTATCAACTGGATATCTGCTCCAAGTTGGGTCAATTTATGAATAATATCTGAATACCCGCGAAGGATGTATTCCACATTTGTAATTTCTGTTGTTCCAGAAGCCATGAGACCTGCGATCACTAAAGCCGCACCAGCTCGAAGATCTGTCGCTTTCACACTGGATCCCGTCAATTGATTTGGCCCTTCATAGATAATGTGGTCGTTCAAAGTCAAGATAGTAGCCCCCATTTTAGCCAATTCTGGCACATGGTTAACCCGTTTTTCATAAATCGTATCAACGATTCGCCCACGTCCTGCAGCCGTTAAGAGCAAAGGTGTGATCGGTTGTTGCAAATCAGTCGCAAAACCAGGATAAGGAGACGTTTTGATCTGGATGGCCTTCAAGCCTGTTTGCTTTTCTACAAAGATACTATCTTCAGAAATGGTCATGCACACACCCATTTCCTCTAATTTGGCAATATAGCTCTCTAAATGCTCGTACAAGACATTATTGATCTGGATACCTTCCCCAATAGCAGCTGCTAGAGCAATATAGGTTCCTGCCTCGATGCGATCCGGAATTACTTGATGTCTAGTCCCATGCAAATGCGGAACACCATCAATGATAATAATATCTGTCCCTGCTCCACGAATATGAGCTCCCATGTTGTTGAGCAAGGTCACCACATCGATAATTTCAGGTTCCCGCGCAGCATTTTCGATCACTGTCCGACCTTTAGCTTTGACCGCTGCCAAAATCGTATTAATCGTTGCACCGACACTAACAGTATCCATATAGATGTTAGCTCCTTGAAGAGGCTTGCCATCTGTCGCAAGTTTCATACTAGAGCCATCCATAGTCATAGCGGCTCCCATCGCTTCAAAGGCCTTCAAATGCAAATCAATTGGACGTGGGCCGAGATCGCATCCTCCAGGTAGTCCAACAGTTGCTTGACCATAACGCCCTAACAAACTGCCATAGAAATAATAGGAAGCTCGTAAGCTATTGATTTTCCCAAATGGCATGGGCATATCCTTCACCCCACGTGGATCAATGATCAAACTGTCTTCTTTGCGTTCGATCTTAGCGCCCATGATGGTCATGATTTCAATCAGACTTGCAACATCTGAGATATCCGGTACCCCATCGAGGGTTACGATATCGTCCGCCAGAATGGTTGCAGGAATCAGGGCCACTACACTATTTTTTGCACCACTAATGGTCACCTCTCCTTTTAGAGGGCGACCTCCATTTATTACAATTTTTTTCATCTTAATAATTATTAGCTCTTTCAAGTCTTTTTCCTTTTACTATCGTTTTTTCAACGGAAATAAAAGGGACAATGTATTTAAAATACTGCAACTATTATACCACAGATCGACCTATTTTTCCATCTGTAGGAATTTTCAAAACGAAAAAAAGCTAGGATCATCTTAACCCTAACTTTTCCATTTCAACTAATTATTTTACAGCTTCTTTCAAGGCTTCTACCTTATCCAAACGTTCCCATGGAAGGTCGATATCCGTCCGTCCCATATGGCCATAAGCCGCTGTTTGACGGTAGATTGGACGTTTCAAATCCAACATTTGAATAATCCCTGCAGGACGAAGGTCAAAGATTTGACGCGCTGCAGCTTCTAATTTGCTTTCAGCGACTGTTCCAGTACCGAAGGTATCAATACGAACAGAAACAGGTTGAGCTACCCCAATCGCATAAGCCAATTGCACTTCTGCTTTCTTAGCAAGACCTGCCGCTACGATGTTTTTGGCAATGTAACGAGCTGCATAAGAAGCCGAACGGTCTACCTTAGTCGCATCCTTACCAGAGAAGGCACCACCACCGTGACGTGAGTAACCACCATAAGTATCCACGATGATCTTACGACCAGTCAAACCTGAGTCCCCTTGAGGTCCACCGATAACAAAGCGTCCTGTTGGGTTGATGAAGAATTTGGTCTCAGCATCTAGATAAGAAGCTGGAATCACTTCTTTGATGACCTTGTTAATCACATCTTTGTGGATTTGTTCATTGCTGACATCTGGATCATGTTGGGTTGAAATAACAACTGTATCCACGCGCACTGGCTGGTCATTTTCATCATACTCAACAGTGACTTGTGATTTTGCATCTGGACGAAGATAGCTAATTTCACCAGACTTACGAAGCTCTGCCAAACGACGAACCAACTTGTGACTGAGTGAGATTGGCAATGGCATGAGTTCTTCAGTTTCATCCACCGCAAACCCAAACATAAGACCTTGGTCTCCTGCTCCGATCAAATCGAGTGGGTCTTGATCCGCATTTCCACGAACTTCCAAGGCTTCATTAACCCCTTGGGCAATATCAGGAGATTGTTCCACCAAAGATGGGTGTACTCCTACAGTTTCAGCTGAGAATCCGTATTCCGTATTGGTATAACCAATCTCTGCAATTGTATCACGAACCACACGGTTAATATCCACATAAGCAGTCGTTGAAATCTCACCGAAAACATGCACTGAACCAGTATAAACAGCTGTTTCAGCAGCAACGTGTGCTTCTGGATCTTGCTCTAAAATAGCATCTAAAATAGCATCTGAAATTTGGTCTGCAATCTTATCTGGATGCCCCTCAGATACTGATTCAGACGTGAAAAGTTTACGTTCTGACATAAAAATGTCCCCCCTTAAAATAAATATTCGTTATAGAGTTACAAAGCACTGATAGAAAGACTATCACCTTATCGGGACCATATAACACTTCATTATAACACATTTCAACTATGATAGACTATGTTTTAAAAAAGGAGTTGATATAGTTTCAATCTATATCACTCTTGAAAGTAACGAGACATATTTCTTTACTAGCAATAAAAGATATGAATAGGAAAAAAGGTTGTAATCCAAATTCCTTCCAATTCGAAATAAATTCAAGAAGATTGAGGCCGTCATTCTCTTCTACTTATCCAGAAGAATTGAAGATATACCTATCCCCTCATTACAGTAACCACCAGTCTTCACTTCAAAAAAAGTACAAACTAGACCAGTTCTGTCTCTGCAATTGACTGTTTCACCTCTTCAATCGGTAAATGCATCAGTTCTACTTCTTTTTCACGGTAGAGATACTCGGCATATTCATCAATTCGATACTGATGAATGTATACCACCCGCTTGCAACCAACTTGGAGTAACTGCTTGGTACAATTGAGACAAGGAAAATGCGTCACATAAGCTGTAAACCCTTTTGGAATTCCACGTTCAGCACCTTGCAAAATAGCATTGACTTCTGCATGAATCGTCCGGACACAATGCCCCTCGACCATTAGACAGCCATCCTCTAGACAATGATCTGTCCCAGAAACGGACCCATTATAACCCGTTGCAATGACCTTATTATCCTTAACCAGTACAGCCCCAACCTTAGCGCGATTACAAGTTGCCCGATTTGAAATTAGTAAGGCCTGTGCTGCAAAATACTCATCCCATGCTAGTCGATTATGTGTCACCTTTAGGTCCTCCATCTAATATGATTTCTCCCATAATTGATTTCATTATAGCATGAAATCAGTAAGAAAAAAAGACTGAGAAAATCTTCTCAGCCTTATAAACATTATTTACCAAGTTTTGCTTTAGCTGCATCTGCAAGAGCTGTGAAAGCTGCTGCATCGTTAACAGCCAAGTCAGCAAGCATTTTACGGTTAACTTCGATCTCAGCCAATTTCAAACCATGCATCAATTGTGAGTATGAAAGTCCGTTCAAACGAGCTGCCGCATTGATACGTGTGATCCACAATTTACGGAAGTCACGTTTCTTTTGACGACGGTCACGGTATGCATAGTAGTAAGAGTTCATTACTTGTTCTTTTGCAGTACGGAACAAGATATGTTTAGCTCCATAGTAACCTTTAGCTAATTTAAGAATACGTTTACGACGTTTGCGTGATACAACGCCACCTTTAACACGTGCCATTTATATTTCCTCCAATATTTCCTAGAATTCTTTACTTACGAATACGCGATTATTTCAAGCGAGTAAGCATTGCTTTGATACGTTTGAAATCTCCTGCATGCACCATAGATGCTTTACGAAGATGACGACGTTGTTTCTTAGTTTTTCCGTGGAAACGGTGAGAAGTGTAAGCACGGAAACGTTTAAGTCCACCAGAACCTGTACGTTTGAAACGTTTAGCTGATGCGCGGTGTGTTTTTTGTTTTGGCATGATATTTTCTCCTTTTTTTAACTTTCTGACAGATTATTTCTTGTCAGTTGCTGGCGCCAATTGCATGAACATTTGACGTCCATCCATCTTAGCACGTTGTTCGATGATCGCCACATCTTGTGTCGCTTCAGCGAAGTCGGCTAAAACTTTAGCACCAATCTCTTTGTGGGTAATCATCCGACCCTTAAAGCGAATGGATACCTTCACTTTATTTCCTTTTTCAAGGAATTTGCGAGCATTGCGAAGTTTCGTATCGAAATCACCCTTGTCAATCACTGGGCTCAAACGAACTTCTTTCACGGTCACAACGCTTTGTTTTTTGCGTTGTTCTTTTTGCTTCTTCTGATACTCAAATTTGAACTTACCGTAGTCCATAATTTTCGCAACAGGAGGTTTAGCTTGAGGTTGAATGAGAACCAAGTCAACATTAGCGTCGTCCGCAAGTGCTTGCGCTTCGCTAAGTGGTTTGATACCCAATTGCTCACCTTCAAGACCGATTAAGCGAACTTCACGTACACGAATTTCATCATTGATGAATAAGTCTTGCTTTGCTATGGTTTTCACCTCTTTTTTATTATTCGAGAAAAACAAAGAACGGACCTGCAAAACAGGCCCGAACTACATGATGTATTTCATTACTGAAACTTGATCCGTAGGGGCCAGGCAACTTGCGTCACAAGGCGAGAAGTTCTCACTTCTGCTTTTCTCAACTTTTATATGATATCAAGTTTTTTATTCTTTGTCAAGAAGTTTTTTTGCTTTTTCTTCAATAAAGGCAACAACGTCTGCAATTCCAACACCCGTCGTATCAAAATGAATGGCATCAGCTGCAGGTTTCAAAGGAGAAACGACACGGTGGCTGTCCTTATAGTCCCGCTCAGCGATTTCTTTTTTCAACAATTCAAGATCCGCTGTGATGCCCTTCTCAACATTTTCCTTATAACGACGTTCCGCCCGCTCCTCAACAGAAGCGACCAAGAAGATCTTCAACTCTGCATGTGGAAGAACGACGGTCCCAATATCACGACCATCCATGACGATGCCCCCCTCTGCTGCAATTGCTTGCTGTAGAGTGACAAGTTTTTCACGGACTGGCGCAAGTGCTGCAACCCATGAAACATTGTTGGTCACTTGGTTATCGCGAATCGGGTGAGTAATATCTACGTCTGCTACAAAGACAAGCTGCTCTCCTTCTTCCGAACGACCGAAGCTAATTGGATACTGATCTAAAAGATCTAAGAGGTCATCAACCTGTTCAGCTGTTAAATTATTTTGCAAAGCTAGGTAAGTCGCCGCACGGTACATAGCTCCTGTATCCAAATAGGTATAACCCAGATCCTTAGCAATAATTTTTGCAACCGTAGACTTTCCACTAGAAGCGGGGCCATCAATAGCAATTTGAATTTGTTTCATTCTCTACTCCTACTGAATCTTAACGACATCACCAGGATTGGCGTACCAAGATCCTGTAGACATGTGGGATGGATTTAACTGTTCCAATTGGGCAATGGAAATACCAGCACGCGCAGCGATCGCTGCTTCCCCTTCACCTGCTTGAACAGTGATCGTGCCTTCTTCAGAGTTCTCATCTTTTGAACTATCTTTAGTAGTTGCTTGGTCCGTCTGTGCTACAGGAGCTGATGATGTCTGTTCAACCTTAGTCTCTCCATTGTAGAAACCAGCCATTTGTTTTGATTTGTCGCTTCCTCCGGTAGAAAGGAAAATCAACAAACACACCATGGCCACAACCACCACAAAGAAAATAATCGCCAAAATCGTTAAGAGACGATCAGCCTTCACTCCATTTAATTTACTCGTTCTTTTCAATGTTTCTTCTCCATCATCGTAAATGTCTTCTTCCCATGGTTCTTTTGCCATGACTTCCTCCTTGTTTTTTCTCGTAAAAATCATTACAATAGAAGTATGAAAGTTACGTTAATTCCAGATCGTTGCATCGCTTGCGGTCTCTGTCAAACCTACTCTGAGTTGTTCGATTACCATGATAATGGTATCGTCAAATTTACCGAAGAGGACGACCTCCTCGAAAAAGAAGTCCCTCTCACAAACGATGTTCTCGAGGCTATCAGAGAATGCCCCACTCATGCTCTCTTAAAAGATTAAGAGGGCTTTTTATTTGTCTGCATAATACATCTCATAGTAGTCCACATGAATAAAGTTATCCGTCAAAACTACTTCACCCTTAAAATAGGGATTTAAGGCAAGTGCATTGATAAAGTATTTTTTCGGCCATTTGCGCATACAGAATGTCCGACTACGCGAACCATTATTAAAGACGAGTTTGATAGACTTCTTATTCACTTCTACTTTCTCAATGGAAGTGATCTTCACTTTAATTGGGGTAAAAGGATTGGCTGTAATAATCCGTAAAATCCCATCATCATAAATAGTAAAGTAACGATGAACTCCAATCGCGAGCAAGACCATAAATAAAAAGAACGAAAACAAAACTAGCGTTGGCACACTAGAGCTCTCATACATCAAGGCCAGTCCAATAAAGACCGGAATCACTGCAATGGACCAATAAGTCACAAGAATAGATAAGTCCGGTTGCCAATGATAATGGACCTTTCCAAATATCTTAATCATGAGCATACCCCCATCTAATAGTTTAGCATAAAAAACAAAAAAAAGGGAGCCAGACAGCCAAAATCACAAAGATTTTTAACTGCTTGTGCTCCTTTTAATTGGATTTATCAGTTGGAACTTTAAAGAAGTCTTTAGAAAGGTAACCTTTCCCACTAATCAGGTCGTATTCAACCATTTTTAAATCGTCCGCAATTTCTTGTGCTTCCCCTTCTAAGGCCTTTTTATCGACACTTGCTTTTTTCAGCACTTCCGTCAACAAAGCATAGTAAGGCGAAACTTTTGAATTGGTCTGTTCAAAGACCATAGCAGAGAAATCACTTGAATTGACCAAAGGATAATTCAATTTTGGAGCATCAAAATTACTCCAAATAAAGTAGTCTGTCTGATACTGGCTCTCAGGATTATTCTTAAAAGCAGACTCAGGATAGAGACCTGGCAAGTGATCCCCATAGAACACCACTGTAATCTTCTTATCTATTTTAGAAAGACTTTCAAGGAAGGATTGGGTATCACTATCCGTATGTGTTAACAATCTAGAATAATTTAATAATTTTGCATTCTCCTCATCTGAAAATTTTTCTCCAATAGCGGTTAAATCCTCTGGAGTGGATTCAGACCAAGGGGCGTGGTTCTGCATTGTAATAATTGAAAAAAATTGATTTTCATTTTTATCAGCTGAGATATTTCGTAGAATCGTATTATAAAGAGTCCTATCACTTAAATATGCACCTTGTTTTTCATGTTCTACCCCTTTTGCAGGAGAGGAGATAAACTTATCAAATTTTAAATCTTTATATACAACGTTTCTAGAGTAATTTCTAGGATCATTAAAATGAATAGCAATTCTATCTTTTTCATTAAAAATTATTACTTATCGATGGTTTTTGTATTAACTTAGGGAATACCTCTGTATGTAACACAGCAACACTTTGAGACATATTGTAATATGGAAGTCCAAACAAAGTCTGAAACTCCATATTTGCAGTTCCCCCCCCATAACCATCTGATTGCATTAAACCACTTGTTGTATTATTCTTGATAGATCTTATATTAGGGATAACATCTTTATTTAACTTGACAGTGTCAATACGTGACGGATCTGAAAAGCTCTCACTCAAAATATAAATAATTGTATTATCTTGAATATTTGTATTTCTTATTTTTATTCAATTCTGAGGCTATTGATGCATACTTTTTCCTCTATATTATTTATTCTTGTTTTAGAGTATCCCTCTGGGACAGGTACAACTTCTGTTGCCATTTGATTAAACCAAACATAAGAAATTGATTTATATCTAGCATTAACAGTATTTCCCATCCAAACAATATTTTTGAAAGTTATTTAATTGTGAAACAATTGGAACACCGTCTCTAACTTGACCATTTTTGTTCTTTATTACTCAATATATCAAAAACATTAACATAAACTATTATAATGGTTAATAATAGCAGAATTCTAAAAAGGAAACTTCTCAAGATTCGTCCTTGAAAGAAAAGTTTTTCTTAAAATAATATATAGCAATGGTAATAATACTAAACATAAAATGCTGTAAAAGTACAATAGACGGATCTACAAAACCAAATAATTGATCAACAGATGACAACCAAGATAAATCACTTGGCAAAACTGGCTCATTCCTCATTGAAAAATTTAATTGCATTAGCAATAGAAAAGACTGTTCCAAAAGAAAGAATGATTAAAAGTACTTAAAAACAACCTTATTTGTTACCAAAAAAACTGAAATAAATAAAAAGAAATAGTGTTATAAATTGAAATAACCAAGCTCCTGGTAGAAATGAATAACCTAAAAACTTTTTCACTATTTCCCATCCCAATTTGTAAAGTAAAATTGAATACTATTGCAAATACAGCACTAAAGAATACAGATAAAGAGAAGGATGGTTTGTTTTTTTATAAAATCACTTTGGCCTTTCATAAATAGAAACGTGACAAAACTTAATAAAAATAAACAGACCAAAAGTAGTTGGAAAGAGAGACCAAAATTGAGCTTCTGAATACTTTCCTAAATTATATTTCTCCCCAATCTTTATAAAAGTATTTGTTTTTTTGAAATAAATGATGGAATTTTACTATCCAAAAATATTAATAAAGTCAAAAATTGTCCTAATAGTAAATATTCAAACTCTTTATTAATTGCAACAGTAACTCTTCCACGATGAGTTTTATTTTTCATAATATTTTCTAAAAAAATAAACAAAGACTAGAAATTAAAAATAATTGAAAACAAAGTCCATAATCCATTTGTTTGAAGAAACGGATTATTTTTTTAAAATTCCATAATTTAAATTTAGGGTTATTAATGTTAGTAGTAACATCTACTAAATACGATAAACTTGTATATATAAAATACCCTACAATACATTTCAACAGAAAAAAACCACTTAAAATCAAATTTTGAACTCAAATAAGCAATAAACAAAACGGCTATTCCAAAAAAATAATTCCAAAATTATTATTCAATTCCCTAACAGAAGTTGTGGATCCTAAGGTATCAATTAGTCGACAATTTAAAAGAAAAACATCAATGAAATAGAATAAAAAAATAAAGTTGCAAAAGTAATACCACTGAGTTCTTGAGACTTTCGATAATGCTGAGAGGATAAATTCTTTAACATTAAACTCTTTTTTCCGTTTCATTATTTAACTTTCTTTATCATTCTTTTTAGTATATATTTCACAGCTCTTGCTGGTCCAATCACGATATACTTCAAGGCTCCTTTGATCCCCCCAATTTGATTAAAGTCCACAAAGGTATGCGGTTGGAGATCCTCACGATTGTTCAATTGCTTATTATCGATAAACGGTGTCAGAACATGTGGGTTTTGAGAGATTCTAAAGTCATATTTTTGATCCCAAGCAATGTAGATCAACAAGCGTTCAATCGCATGAAGGATTGAATTCTGTGGTAGAGGTTCTGCTGGAACATCTGCTGCTGTCAAATTCAAATCAAAGAGTGGTTTCAAAGCATCGTATTTAAACCAAACAAAAGTCCCATAACTCATAACGAAGGTATTGAGATTTTTGAAGTCAATCGTCTTGGTCGCTCCCATCCGTTCCCAGAGCTTGTTCATCTCTGGTGAAATGAGGGCTTCATTCCAGGCAACCACTATTCGATTGTAACGGAAGAAGGTTGGAATATCTGCGATAGTGATTCCGACTTTTGGATTGGCTTCCATATTGGCTAGGATTTGATCAGCCGGTTTGACCAACATCTCGATCAATTCTTTGCGCCAAGATTCACCTGCCCAGAAATCTGCTTCTTTAGATTTCTTAGTATGGAAATGGCCAACATAATCATATTGAGAAAGTTGCTCTTTTAAGAGCAGCATTGGCAATACATCCCGTCCAATATTTCCAGTCACCACAACCGTCGCATCTTGTGCCCGATGAGAAAGAATTTTCTCAATATCCTGCTTCTTCTCTTCTACATCTGTCGTGATCCATAAGTCATAAGCGAAATGAAAGGTTTGAAAAGCATCTAGAAATTCTTCCAAGAGGTCCACATAAAAGACATGAAGATGAGCCGCAACTTTTTTACCGAACTCTCCAGCTAATTCCTGATTTTTCAAGTACTTACGAGACAAGAGATAAGGATAATCCGGACGATCGATCATAGACATGTGGTTGAGAATCAAGTCTAATGGGTAGTTCGATACACGCTCCAACTCGTCGAAAATATAAGGCATAATTCCTTCATTGTTTGCAATGGTTTTGACTTTGATGAAAGGAACCTTATGATTGAGAATCGCTGTAGGATTGTAGTAAGAAAAGTCTGGATAGAGCATCCCTGTGGTGTCTGCATGAATGGTATCAAAGACCGTCTTATAGCGAAAACCTGCATCCAAGAAATTCGTTGTGACCTTGGTTTCATAGTTATCAATCACATCTTGAACATTGGTGAAGTCCTGAACACCCTTGCCAAAATTCACGGAAGGCACTTGATGTCAGCACCTGTTTTTTAAAACTAAGATAATAACTCTGAATATGCTCGTTAAAATCCTTGTCTTTCCGGTAATTGGTCATTCCCCAGAAATCCACTTCAGTATCATTTTCAAACCGCTGATAGATTGGTTCTAGATCCCAAAGAGGTCCAAAGCAGGTATCATTCATGAGGGTAACCGAATCAAAATGAGCCAGTTGGTCAAAGCCGACTGTCTTCATTCCATCCCGCCAAGCCGCAAAGTCAAAGCCACTATTTTGGCGCTCTAGAATATCGTCTACCAGATGCTGTGCTACTAAATTAGACTTCACATCTTCTGGTAGTTGACTATTGGAGATAAAGACCACCCGTGAATACAAGGGGACGAATCTTTTCTAATTGGTAAAGTACATGCCCACTAATAAAATTAAACTTATTGTAGTGAACATATAAAAGTAAACGTTGCATATTATTTCCTTATTCTAAAGAATTTCAAGATCTTTGTTGGAATGGTCCAACGACGAGAATGGATGATGGAATTGTATTCATGAGATAATTTTTATGATTCTCATATAAGTTGAATAGGTGTCTGCTAAATTCTTCGTCACTTTCTTTTTCATAGGAGAATTGAAATTGATTACCTGAACTATTCGAAAGATCAAACAGAATATGTGGATGGGTATTAAAGAAAACCAAAACATCCTCGAAATCAATTCCGTTTGAAGTTACAAGAGGAATTTCTCTTTGATCCTCCAATGCAATCAATGACAATTTTTTATAGGATCCCGGAAATTCTGAAAGTAATATTTTTAGACTCTTTTCCTTTTCAAGCTTGAAGATAATAGAGCCCTTATTTTCCAGTCTCTCTTTTGTTATTTCATGGTAAGCTGAGTGAAGTCCATCGTTAGAAGCTGAAATCACCACCTGAGATTTACCAATTACTTCGAGATCACGATTATTGAATTTCATCCCCAAAAATCGAGCATACTTAGAGGAAAGCTTTTGGTTACCTATTGGCGTTTCTACTTCAATGTTATCTTTAAAAACAGCATAGATCGTCTCAAGATTATATTTCTTTCGAGCGAGTTCTTGATCCAGTAATTGTTTTTCTTTATAGCTATCAAAATTCGCAATCACTGTAGCCATTTGTTGACTTAGCAGATCTCTATCTCCTAGTGGATATAAATTCCCAGATTCTAAAAATTTACTTGAAGACAAATGACCTAAATTATCGGAAATGATTGCCGGAACTCCATTGAGGACTGATTCCACAAATACTAAAGAAAATGTTTCTAATTTAGCAGGCAAGACGAGGATATCTTTATCTGTCACCAAGGACCATGGATCCGAGTGAAAACCAACAAAAGTCACACGATCTAGATGATGCGTTTGAATATAGTCATCCATCAACTTTTTGTACTGCTCATCCCATCCTCCGATGAAGACCAGTTCGATCTCCTTCCGATTTAATTGATTATAGGCTGCAAGCAACTCAAGCTGATTTTTTCGTTCGTTAATCCCACCGATGGATACGAAACGAGAAATAGTAGAATTCTTAAGAGGACGCTCTTGAACTTCTGTATAGGGAATAAACGGAATCAATTTGTCAGTCGTAAAATAATTCGTTAGAGTGTGGTACAATTCCCCTTCTACTACAAAAATTTTATCAGACAAATCATCAATTAAGGGAATCAGGTCCTTATAATAACCGAACTCGCCAAAAGGAAATTCATGAATAATATAAAAATGTCTGACCTTTTCACATGCAGCTGCAAATGCCCCCTGAAAAACATTGACTGTATTCGAAATGACCAATTCGATCTGTTCATTCCGGATAATTTCTCTTACTTTCTCAATATTCTTTTGTTGAGAAGTTTGGATTTCTAACTCTGAAATGTTCAGCGTCTTAGATTCAGGCCACCACCACTGATTGGTTTTTAACTGAAATAATTTAATTCCAGTTGTATCCATATGACGGAGATAGTCTTTATCAATGTGTGGGGCATTATCCGGTATCACATTATAAACTTCGTGACCTTGCTGAACCAACAATTTCATTAGGTTCACAATCGATACCTCTGCTCCACTAAACATGGCTCCAACAGGAGAAACAAATAAAATTTTCATAGCCTACACCAAAGAAATTATTCCCACTTACCTTGACGAATTAACAATCCAGTAGAAGAATCCAACTCCGAACGATTTGTTCGATCCACAACCCGATCTATTGAAAAGACTGGAGGGTTCGTTGTCGACAATATTGCTAAGTTTTCTTGATTTTCATCTCTTAAAAATGCTACTAGTCTTAACTTCACATGATTAAAGTACGGCAACTTACATTTATAAGTGATTTTTTTAGGTCCGACACCAGATAATGGAATATCCATGGAATTATCGTTGTACAGTCCATTTCCAGTAGAAATATCAACAAATGAAAAGGCTATATGAGGATTAACAGACTCATCTAATAGATTAAATGAAAACTCAATCACCACCTCATCGTCAGGAGTTACTTTCTTAGGAGAAAGCAATCTAGCTGTGAAACCTTCAACTTCCGATGTGACTATACCCTCATCTTCATTTCCATTATGATGGGAGTTCGATTCCAAATTGTCAAAACTATATTGATCAGAAACGTCAAAAGGGATCACCAATTGCTTTCACCAAGCCATTTTCAATCAAAACAGCCTTGTTACAATATTTCTTGACGGCTCCCATATCATGGGTAACCAGAATCGTGGTTTTCCCTGATTTCTTGCGTTCTTGGAAAGTAATCGTTACACTTGCGTTGGAAGGCCTCATCTCCTACTGCTAGGACCTCGTCCAAAATCAAGATATCGCCTTGGGCCTTAATGGCAACCGAAAAGGCTAGACGAACCTGCATGCCTGATGAGTAGTTCTTAAGCTTTTGGTTCATGAATTCATGCAACTCAGCAAAGTCTACGATATCATCATACATGGCATCAATTTCAGCTGTTGAAAAGCCAAGCATAGCACCGTTCATATAGACATTTTCTCGACCTGTCAGTTCTGGGTTAAAGCCCACTCCAAGCTCGATAAAGGACACCAGTTTCCCATCGATAGTGACGGTACCTTTTTCCGGCACATAGATTTCAGAAATAATTTTCAAGAGAGTCGATTTCCCAGAACCATTTCGACCTAAGATCCCAAAAAAGTCTCCCTTTTCAACTTCAAAAGAAATATCCTTGAGAACGTGTTGTTCTTTATAGCCTTTAATGCCTTTGAAGCGATTGACCAAGGCAGTACGAAGACTATTGGTTGCCTCTGTTGGCAACTTAAAGTACTTGCTGACATGGTCTACTTTTACTGCAATTTGTTTATCTGTCATTAGAGAATCTCCGCAAATTTCTTAGCATGTTTGTTAAAGTAAGCAAAGCCAGCGACAAAAATAAGAATTGGTAAAACATAAGGAATCAAAACCAAGAACTTATTTTCCACCAAAAGCCAGACAGGTGTGTTGGCCTTATCAATCAAGAAATAACGCATGTCTTGAATAATTTGAGCCAAAGGATTCATCATGACCAACTTAGCCGCCCATGGATTGCGGTCTGCAATAAAGGTAATCGGGTAGATAATTGGCGTCGCATACAAGCCTGCTTGCAGGAGTACTTCCCATACTTGACCTAAGTCACGGAAACGAACAAAAAATGTCGCTAAGATCAATGCGCATCCTGTCGCCATCAAGAACAACTCAAAGAACAACGGAATCACCATCAAAGCTGTCCAAGAAAATGTCACCCCATTAAAGAATGAAAAAATCAAGACCACTACAAGGTTAATAACAAAGTTGATGGCTGCTCCTGAAATTGCAGACAAGACAATGATGTGTTTGGAGAAATTCAATTTTCGCAACAAGTCGCCTCGACTAACGATCGACACCATCCCCATAGATGTGGCTTCTGAAAAGAAGCCCCAGATTACATTGGCCAACAAGAGGGCAACTGGGAAATGGGGCACATCTCCACCCAAGCGTAAGAATCGGATGAAAACAATATACATAATCGTAAAGGTCATCAGGGGCTTTAAAATGGACCAAAGATAACCGATCGCTGATCCTTGGTAGCGTAATTTAAAGTCTGTTTTGATTAATTCTCTTAATAAAATTCGATTTTTCTGACTAAAAACGTCAAACATTATTTTTTACCTCGATATGCAAACTTTGTCAGAATCAAGCTGGTAAACACAACCGTATGAAAAGCACGGTTCTTCCGGTAACCATACTGACGAATCCGTCTCAAACGTTCTTTTAGTGGAACATCCATAATGGTGACAAAGTTTTCAATGATTTCTTTAGTTTGGGAACTGACAGGCAGATCCAATAAATTTTTTGCTTGTTCTTGACTGGACTCGATGAGATTCCAATATTTAGCAAACAGAATATGCGGACGAACCCAGTTTCTGATCCGTTTTCTAAGGGTACGAGCCCCCAGAACATTGCTACTGTGCTGACGGTACAATTCTGTCGGCTGATCGATATAGATGAGCTTCCCAAATGCAGTTGCCAACAAGGCCAAATACCAATCATGCATAAGGAGCGCATGTTTCTTGACCTGTCCATAACTCCGCCAGAGCGTGGTTAATCATGGCAACTCCGCCAGTTACCGTATTTTCCGTCAACTCTTGAATCAGTTCGGTATTGGCATGATCAGACTGGGTGCGAATCATACTCTCATGCTGCACATTCAAGTTTTCATCGACCACTTTTAAATCTGTGTAGACCAGCAAAGGCACTTCTTGAGGATGCTTGGCGGCTTCTGCTACTTGAAGAGCAATTTTTTCAGGAAGCCAGACATCATCTTGGTCACTGAAGCAATAAAGATCTGCTTTTTCATATTTCAAGAGGGCATGGAAGCTCTTGATGACACCCAGATTTTCGATAGCACCTTGATTGACAAAGCAAATGCGCTCATCCTGGGCCACCAACTCTTGAATGATCTCTACCGTACCATCGGTTGACCCATCATCTCGTATCAAGAGTTGCCAGTCTTGATAAGTCTGGTCTTGGATACTTTTGACCTGCTCTTTTAGATACTGTTCACCATTATAGGTGGACAACAAGATATTTACTTTCATGATAAGAATAATTCCTCGTACTCACCTACAATTTTTTCCCAGGTAAAGTTTTGCTTCATATTAGCTTTGGCTCGTTGACCCCATTCAGATGCATCTTCTAAAGGATCGACCTGGTTAATCAAATGCGCCAAATTCCCAGTTTCTTTAGTCCAATATTGAGCCGAATCCTTAGCGACCGTTTGGTTAAAGGAGACTCCTAAAACTAAATTCAGATCCGTGTGAGCAAGAGCCTCTAAGAGACCTGGATTGGTTCCGCCCACTTCATGACCATGGATATAGGCAAAGGCTTCTTTACGGATATACTTCAAGAGGTCTTGATTATAGACCGTTCCTACAAACTTAACACGAGGATCCTGATCAAATCCAGTTCGAGCTCGGAGCTCCTCAAAATAAGGATTGCCTTCCTGGTTACAAATGATCACCAAATCCCGTTTGGTGGAAGAGGCCATAAATTCACGAATGGCGGTCTCATAATTATTTTCTGGGACAAAACGGCCCAAAATTAGGTAATAGTTTTTTTCCTGAGTCTTCCACTTGTGATAAAATTCTCGGACCTTATTATCCTGACTGTTTAGGCTGGTCGGAGATAGGTCCGTCCCATAGGCAATATAGGTGGTCTTGGACCAAGGATAGGCTTCCTTGACATAAGACTCAATACCTGGGTTGTCAGAAATCACCAAGTCAGCATGGCGCGTCATGATCTTTTCAGAATACTTGAGATAAGCTTGGATCGGCTTGGCCCACTTGGCCCGCTTCCACTCCAGTCCATCTGGATTGATATAAAATCGTCCGCCTATCTTATGGATCTTGCGCGCAAAAGGCGCCACAAAGGCTCCGATTGTATTGCCCAAGACGTAAAAATTCGGCTGTTCAATTCCTTGTTTCTTAATAAGCTTCAAGGCATAGTTGATGGCCATCATATCATAGGCGATGACACGCGCAGGCCCAAGCTTAGGGGCTTTAATGGTAAAACAATCGACACCCTTGTAGTCAAAATGTTGATAAGCTTGATCATTAGAAAGGCAAGCAACATGGTACTGGATATCTGGAGACACTTGATGCGAAACCAATTGGTCCACAAAGTCTCAAAACCGCCATATTGAGCCGGAAGCCCACGACTTCCGATAATAAAAACATGTTGCATAGAGTTCCCTTTCAAATCATTCACAGTCTATTCAATTATACCATTTTCTAGGCTTTTTGCCTAATCCAAACAGAAAAGCGACCCTTGAGGGCCGCTTCTATTTGTTCTTATTTCACTTCTTGTTTATAAAATTCTTTCAAAGCATCTTTCCAAGTTGGAATAACGAATCCTGTAGCCTTAGCCTTAGCCAAGCTCATCGTTGAGTTCAGTGGGCGTTTTGCCTTAGCTGGGAATTGGCTAGAATCCACTGGTTTCACTTCAACATCCGTATCTTTGAGGATTTCAACTGCAAAGTCATACCAAGTTGTATCTTCTTTCGCATCGTTAGACAAGTGGTAATAACCATACTCCTTACGGTTTTCAGCCAAATAAGTCATGAACTCTGCAAGAGTACGTGTCCAGGTTGGACGACCATGTTGGTCATTAACGACTGTAAGTGTTTTGTGAGTCTTCGCAAGGTTTTGCATGGTGAAGACAAAGTTCTTACCGTAGTTCCCAAATACCCAAGCTGTACGGATGATATAGAAGTTGGATACATGCTTCTCAACCAATTCTTCCCCCATACGTTTGGTACGACCGTACTCTGTTTGAGGATCTGGTTGATCGTCTACTTCCCATTCTTGTCCCACTGGTTTTTTCCCATCAAAAACGTAGTCGGTTGAGATATAAACTAAGGTTGCACCGTGTTTTTCAGACGCTTTTGCTACATTTTCCGTACCAGTCACGTTGATCGCATAGTCCAACTCTTTTCCTTCATCTTCTGCCGCATCAACAGCTGTATAGGCAGCACAGTGGTAGACTAAGGTTGGTTTTACTTCCGCAAATACCTCGTCTACTTTCTCTGCATTTGTGATATCCATTTCAGCCACATCAACAGCTACATATTCTTCATTTCGTTCATCCAACAAATGGCGAAGCTCTGTCCCAAGTTGACCATTTGCACCTGTAATTAAAATCATGGTATTTTCCTTTCAATTGCTTTATCCCTATCATTATAGCAAAAAAAGCAGAAGTTTTCTGCTTTTTAAGATGGGAATTGCTCCTTATTTTTTGAATACTTCTGCTTAAAAATAAAGAATATCAGTATCCAAGAGATCCACTCTATCATGAAACCAAGATACTGTATAAATGTCTTGTGATAAGAAATTTTGACATGTCCAGAATTTCGAATAGATAAATAAATTTTACCATCATTTAAAACTTTTTCTGAGACAGTTGGTTTCCGATCTTTTTTATTTTCTTTTAATTCTGATTCGGTAAAAGCACGATGTTTCAACACAGGTTGAGAACCTTCTGCTCCCTTAGAATATTCTGCGCGATATCCTTTGTACCATATCATTGGTATAGAAATAGTTGTTTCTTTTTTATCATCAGGAACCTCTATATCGAATTCTAAAAGATTGTATCTCTTTTTAATAGTTGATATTTTTACATCCTTAGCTGTTTGAAATTCTGTAAATTGTGGTAAGCGTATATCTTGGTTATTGATATCAAGATTATAATATTCATCACCTACAGGATCAATATATTTTGATTTGTCCCCTCTATATACTGATTTCAGTAATTTTTCATTCTTTTTATTATCATCCCGCATCTGTTTATAGTTTTTTGAGGATGTATCAAATTGAGGGACAACATGATTGAAATAGAAAGTTAAACTCAAGAGGCATAAGACAATAGAGAAAAATCCATTTCTATTTGTAACAGCAAGAAAGAATAGGAACAAGAGGGGAATGAAAAACAATAGGCGCCCTGAATACTGCATACTCCCTAAAAAAGTGTATTTCAATACGGAATTCCAAGGCAGCAGACTCGTTGCAGAAAAATATAAGATCCAACAAGTCCAAAATATGGTTTTACTTAAACTCCCTAGACGGCGATAGAATAAGATTACCATCATACTCGCATAGAATAGACCATCTCGTACAAATTGATGGATCGGCCACTCTAATGGTGTGAAAGGTTTATAAAAACCATATCGATCTGCTTGAAATGGAAAAGGAACCAAAAAAGTATCTTTCACATTGACAGGAAAATTTCTCGCTGTCCATGTGAAGAAAAATTTTTGTGATGAAACCTGTTCCAGATATTGAAAAATGTACCCTGCTGATAAACATAAGGCAAACAAGATAGAGAATACAAAAGAGATAATCTTTTCAAGTGTGATCCTTTTATAATTTAAACATAAAAATACCGCAGAAAAAATTGCTAATATGATCGTTGATAAAATATGGGTTTGAATTAAAAGCGCTACTACAATCCCTAAATAGAGAGGGTTCTTTTTGTTTAAGTAGAGCACTCGATAAATAGAATAAATAAGAATTGGGACAAGTGGTACTACCATGGTCATTCCAAAACCAAATAAGGTGTAATAACAAGGAATGGTCAAGGCCACTACTATACCAGTCGCCTTATTTTTACTATTTTTGAAACAACAATATAACTTGTTAGGCTTGTACCAAGAGTGATCAAAAATGCAAATATAGAATAAGCAAGATTTCCATCGTTGGTCATCATATAAATAATGGCTGACGGATAAAACTGCCAATTTCCATAAAACATAGGAGAAGCATATCCCGTACCGAATGCAAATAAAAAATTCAGATTGGGGAGTAAATCCCAATGCTCAATGGACTCTGCTAAGCCGACAATGCGGGATAAATGGAAGACATAGTCATATGAGCGACTTTGAAAATTGATCAGATTGAAAGATACAAATGTAAAAATGAGCGCATAGGAAGTTAGTAATAGGTAGACCAACTTATTGCTGATTTGGTTGAAAACATCTATAAGCCGGTCAATATAACTGCGGATCCCTTTTACCATATCCAACTGATTGATCTTATCGAGGAGCCGATCCACTCCCTCGTAAAATCTGTCTATCTTTTGCTTAGCAGCAAGACTCATACTTAGGATATTCTTCATTCTTCACTTTTCTCTTTGATAACATAGATTGGACGTTTCTTGGTTTCCATGAAGATCTTACCAATATATTTCCCTAAAATCCCGATGGTCAATAATTGGAACCCTCCCAGGAAAAGAATCACTGTCATAAGAGATGGCCAACCTGAAGTAGGATCCCCAAAGACCAAGGTGCGGATTACAATCAAAATCATCATGATAAAGGCCAAAATCCAAGATAACAGTCCACCAATAAAGGCAATGTTTAATGGGGCATCCGAGAAATTGACAATCCCTTCAATCGAGTACTTAAAGAGAGACCAAAAATTCCAAGACGTCTCTCCTGCCACACGCTCTACATTTTTATATTCGAGGTATTCTGTCTCAAATCCTACCCAAGCAAAAATTCCTTTTGAGAAACGATTGTACTCCGATAACTCCATAATGGCATCGACCATGGGACGGCGCATCAAACGGAAATCACGCGCCCCGTCAACCATTTCCACTTGGCTAATATGATTGATCAATTTATAAAACATCCGTGCAAAGAAAGAGCGGATCGGTGGTTCCCCATCACGGGTTACGCGTCTCGTTCCGACACAGTCTAAATCCGGCTGTTCCTCCAACTGCTTCTTCATTTCGATCAATAACTCCGGTGGGTCCTGCAAATCTACATCCATGACCGTCACAAATTCACCACTAGCACGCTCAAGTCCAGCATATAGTGCAGCCTCTTTCCCGAAATTTCGAGAAAAAGAAAGGTAGTGCACATTTGAATCTGTAACATGTAGCTTTCGAAGAACGGATAGCGTACCATCTGAAGAGCCATCATTTATAAAAATATATTCAAACTTTTCTCCCATCTTCATCCGAACACGTTCCATTTCTCGATAAAACAATGGAATTGATTCTTCTTCATTAAAACATGGGACTACAACTGATATGGTCATCTCTTACTCCTTGACTTATTCACTTTCTATTGTAACAAAAAACTAGGGTTTCCCCTAGTAATAACTTATTTTAGTCTTTTAATTAAACTGCAGCATATAAAACAGAGATGGTTTGTAGTAATGTTAGAGATAAAATAATGAGACTGCTTTGTACTACAAAATGATCAGAGAACTTTTGTTCATCTGGAACTCTTTGCTTAAATAAACTACAAATAACTGGTAGACAAAGAGCGACAACACCCTAAGTAATATCGGCCTTGAACTCCTAAAACTTCAAAATTTCCAACTGGTGTCCAGGTCAGATACAAGGTCAAAGAAATTAAACCAACAATTGCAAGAGAAACCAAACTTGCTCCTACTACTGATACTTAGGAAGTTTGATCTTCCCAATATTTGAAAAAGTAATCAAAGTATAAAGAGCATAAATTGGAATAAGGACTTCTGACATCGACAAATCTAACCAACCAAAGGTGTAGAGTTGATTCAAATGACTGACTGATAATAGCATCTCCTTCAAAATCACTGGAAGATACCAATGAGGTTTCGAAATGATACTAATCACCTGAGACTTCGCATCCGCTCCATCTAGTTTAAAGTTCTCAATTCGAACTTGCTGGGTAAGAACATACCAAAAAATCGTAAATAGAAAGACTGCAGCAATCAAAGCAAGAGAAATGAGATAGTAGTTTTTACATTGCGTTTTCTTTTTCGGTATAAATAGCAATAATCCTACAAGCAAGACATAAGGAAGCTTCATTGTTACAAGGATCACGCAAAGGAAAGCATAAAGCAATAAATCCTTAATTTTAACCACTTTTTCATCATCCGTTACATAGTTCAAAAATAATCCAATAATGATGTAGGTTAAACCTAAGGCTACACTATCTTGATTATAAGAAGCAGCTAGAACCAGATTCATTGGAAACATCGCTACCATTGTCATCAACTGCTTCGCTTTCCCACTTAATTTAATAGCAATAAGAGCTAAAATACAGTAAGCAATGACATTAAAAATTCGACCAAGATAATAGGAGACTCCTACACTCAAATTCAAAAATTTTCCAATCCCGAATCCAAGAGCCTGAGGGATATAACCAATAAACCAATATGAGTTGGTTGCCCTGTAATCCGTTTCTTTCCCAAACTTCACTTGTTTGGTCGTCTGCCCTTCTTCAAATAAAGAAGATTTGGTAAATGGTTTTTTGAAATTCTTATAAACATCAAAGTAATCTTCGGTAATATGGATGTTTTTATTTCCCATATTGACGTTGCCTTCCACAATATGAATCGTTCTTGAAAGGTGAACTTGTTCATCTGGCGTATTCAAAACGGGTGTAATAAAAGCAAAGGACAGACCACTAATGAGCATCGCAAGGAAGGTCCCAACATTCTTCTTCGGTAAAAGAAAAATGAAAAAAGCCAATACAACAAATAACGCTACACCAATTTTAGGAAAATCTACTAAGCGCTTTGTATAAATCACTGCAATACAAAAGGCCAAAACTGCGAAAGCTACTAAATACTTTTTATTTCGCTCATAACTATCAACAAAATATCCCATCAGTTTCTCCTACTTATTCGAATTTTGACTCTTCACATATTGTCTCATCAACAACTTGGCCATCCATTTAGGCCAGAAGAGTTCATACATGTATAGATCTTCTTTACTACGCGTATTGTCTGCAATGGTTTTTGATGTTTCAGACTCTTCATGGATACGGTGGCACATGAGCTTGTCAGATACATAAGCGAAACGACCTTTATACTCGCTGATCTTATACCATGCGTACCAATCCAAACTCACTCTCATCCCTTCATCAAAATAGAAATTCTTCAAATTTTCACGATTATAGGTGACAGCTGGACAACAAATCGGATTCCCAAAAGCCATCACACGGTTTCGCCAAAAGTGACTAGCAGGAAAAAGATTCATAGTTTTTAACATCAAGGTTTTGATCTTCAGATTTGTATTCGCAGGAATTTTATGGCCATCTTTTTCTTCAAAATAATCAGAATACCCAATTAACACATCTTGATTTTTTTCCATCTTAGCCAAAACTTTCTCAGCATAGTCTGGCTCATAATAATCATCCTGATGGGCGATGGTAGCATACTTCGTCTCTACAAAAGACATGGCATTGTTCCAATCCTTACCAATCCCACCACCTTGCTTGGTGTAAAATGGGAATAGCATAACGCTGACAAAGTTCCTTGATCGAATCCAGTGGTGTTGAACTGTAACAGATAATCTGTGATTGGAGAGTTTGATTCTTCAAGGATTGAATACAAGCTTCCAAGTATTCGCTCTCACCATAAGCACAAATCACCCAAGTATGTTGTTGATTAACGAGCATAGCCCTTCCTTTCTATTTTTCTTGCAATAAAATAAGCAAGTAAACTTCCACTAAAATAAACGGACATCACGATGAAAAAGCTTAAAGATGCACCTAGAAGTCCCATTTTTTGTACCAAATCATTATTTGTCAATTTGGAAGCTATAAACATGAATAAATACACAGGTAATAGATACGTTTGTTTTCGAATAACCGTCATGACATCCCCAAAAACAATCCCAATAGAATACAGAATTCCAGAAAAAACAAGGATGGCTAGGGTAGTACTATGCTGGTTTAAAGGTAAACCAAAAACAAGACTTAATATTGGCGTCCCGATCAAATAAGCTAGCACAGTTAAAACCAAGCCGACCCCCAAAACAATGACAAACATCTTCGCAATGATGGCATCAAATTTTTTCAATTCTTTATTCTTCCATAAGATCGCTAATTGCGTTGTTAAGGGTCTAAGAATTAAAATAAAGAGACTCATAAAAAACACAGGCATAAACAAAATATTATAATCCCGTTGTGTCCCTGCAATAAAGTGTCCCAGTCTAATTTCAGAGTCAATCGCGATTCTAGGCTCATTGAAAATATAAGCTAGTAAAAATCCACTAACAAAGAGAGGAATACAATTCTTTAAAATAGTGATCGCATCAAATAGGTCTCTTTTGAGATTTTTTACTGAAACATCAATTGTTTCAAATTCTTTTGATTTTACATAATCATAACAAAATACAAAGATAAAGTTTAAAACAACTAAGTAAAGCAATGATTGTATTAATGACTTTGTAATAAGCAAAAATGCCAACAAAAGAATCGTGCTGATAGAATACCGAATGGTCATTGATTTGCCAGCGATATCTAATCGTTCGTGACGTTGAAATAATCCTTGGAAAAGATCTGAAATTGCCTCACACATACGAAATAGAACGTATAAGCCAATAATCGCAATTTTTGAACTCTCATGTAGATCAATTCCTGAAACAAAAAGGTAAGGAAAAAAGATCGCCATCATGAGTAGGAGAGAGAGACATCTGGCAATACTGTAACTGGTAAAGGAGTGTCTAAAGAGAACATCTGTCCCTTGGTAGCTTCGAACTTGAAACATGCCTACTACTACTAGAATCGCAGCAATCCCATAGGCAAGACTAAAGGAATCTGCTTCCATTGGCGAGGTCATGCGTGTAACGATCAATGTAAATAGTACAGATGATCCAGCAAATGCCAAGTTCCCTAACAGATTCCAAAAATACACCTTCTCCGTTGAAACAGGTTGATTATTCTTCATGCTCTTTTACCTGTAATGCAATTTTCTGAGACAATTGTCGAATTTGAACGGATTGTTTTGAGGTAATCCGAGTCAAAGAGAAGTTTAAATAGACCAGTAAACAGAAGCCTAAGAAAAAGATTAGATTGCTTGGAACTTGAATTCCTAACATCTTTGACAACTGTCCAATCAAATTAGGAAACCAAATGACTGGCAACGAGAGTAAACAAAGAATAAGCCAAGAAATGACATTTCTCATTTCAACGACTTTCTTTGCAACTAGGCGTAGAATATAAACGATAAAAATAATTACAATAAGGGTTAACCAAATATTTAGCATGTTATTTCTTATATCCTCCACCAATTCTAGCCAATAGCATTGCCATTGTCACTTTGATCATATAGTAAACAGACTTACTGAATGTAATCGATGATTCTCCGTGTTCTCGCTCGTTCATCAAGACCGGTACTTCTGCAACGGAATAGCCTGAGGTTAAGAGGGACACAATCGTTTCTGGTTCTGGATAATCACTTGGGTATTGCTTGGCGAATTCCTCAATTACTTTTCGGTCAGCAACTCGTAAACCAGAAGTTGGATCTGTTACCTTTTGACCGGTTAAAATCTTAATTAATTTTCAAAAAATGAAATTCCAATCCGTCGTGCGAAAGAGGATTGGAAACCTTGATTTTCAATAAAACGAGAGCCAATCACCATGTTCACATTCTTCTCTTGAAGGACTTGAAGCATCTTTCTGATAAATTCAGGATTATGCTGACCATCTCCATCCACTTGAACAGCATATTGATAGCCATTTTTAACTGCATATTGATAACCAGTTTGGACAGCACCACCAATTCCTAAATTAATCGGTAAATCGATAACATTAAAGTTGTTATTGCGACAAATTTCAAGTGTATGATCTGTAGAACAATCATTGATAATGACATAATCAAATTCAGGTGTATGTTCTTCAATCATCTTGATTGTTTTTTCAATATTTCCACTCTCATTATAAGCAGGAATAATGATCAATAATTCTGAATTTCTCAATCCTATTGTTTTCCCTTCTAAGCATATCACTTCATTATACAATAATCAGTGCATATTTTCTACTTTATACTGTCCCCCTCCCCCTTTTCATGGTATAATAGAGTGAATCGATGACGGAAGGACACCTTATGTTAAAGCTGGGAATTATTGGTACGAGTTGGATTTCACATGAATTTATTACAGCTGCTCATCAGACAGGTCACTATCACTTGCAGGCTATCTATTCGAGAAAGATGAAGACAGCTCAAGAGTTTTGTGAGCCTTATGGGTCGATCTCTTGCTACACGGATTTCATCGACTTCTTAGACAGTGAACTGGATGTGGTCTACATTGCTAGCCCCAATTCTCTTCATTTCGCTCAGGCCAAGCTTGCTATTCTGGCCAAGAAGCATGTCATCATTGAAAAACCCGCTGTGACCAAGCCTTCTGAATGGAAGGAACTGGTCATGCTCGCTAATGAGCACCAGGTCTATCTCTTTGAAGCTGCCAGAAATTACCAAGAAGCAGCCTTTCAAGTAGTTAAGGACTTCCTCTCTAACCAGGAAATACTAGGCGCTAACTTCACCTTTGCCAAATATTCTTCCAAATTGCCGGCCCTTCTTGCAGGTGAGATGACCAATATTTTCTCAGATGTCTATGCAGGCGGAGCCTTGATGGATCTGGGAGTCTACTGCCTCTACCTGGCGATTGGCTTCTTTGGAAAACCGATCTCCAGTCACTATTGCGCTCAGCAATTACCCAATTCGGTTGATCTCTATGGTCAAGGTGTCTTGATTTATCCAGATTTTCAGGTTGCTATTCAGGCAGGGAAAAATATCACCAGCCATCTACCTGCTGAAATCTACACCAAGACTGGAACACTAACTCTCAATGCTGTAGCAGCCATCAACCAGGCTCGCTTCGTCAGCTATTCTGGAGAGGTCATCGACCTTCCGATCCAGCCCTGCCCACACCAAATGCAAGAAGAGGCGGAAGCCTTTGCCCTTGCCATCGCTCATCAAAAGCCAGCTGCTTATCTTGAATGGCTACAAACAGCTGAGCAGGTCCATGAAACCCTCTACCAGATGCGTCAAAGCGCTGGAATACAATTTAAGGATGAAAAAGAATGAAAGAACAATTTCCACAAAGCTGGAAAGACCAGTTAGAAACACTCGGATTTGATACATTCACTGAAATTCAGGAACAGATCTTCTCCCCTATCTATGAAGGAGAAAATGTCCTCGGGATCAGTCCTACCGGTACTGGTAAGACACTCGCCTACCTCTTTCCGAGCTTGCTCAAACTCAAACTCAAACCGAAGAAGGCCCAACAACTCTTGATTTTGGCTCCTAACACAGAGTTAGCAGGACAAATTTTTGATGTCACCAAACAATGGGCAGAGCCTCTCGGTCTCCAGACACAACTCTTCCTTTCAGGATCCAGTCAAAAACGACAGATTGAACGTCTCAAAAAAGGACCTGAAATCCTAGTTGGGACGCCTGGTCGGATCTTTGAACTGATCAAGCTGAAAAAGATCAAAATGATGAATGTGGAAACCATCATTTTAGATGAATTCGACCAATTACTGAGCGATTCTCAGTACCACTTCGTCGACAAGATCAGCCACTATGCTCCCCGTGACCACCAATATATCTATATGAGCGCCACAGCCAAGGTCGATCCAGACCAACTAGAGGAAAATACTCTTCGCGTTACGGTTGATGGAGTTTCTTTGGACAATATCCAACATTTTTATATGCAAGTGGATAAGCGGGACAAGGTCGAATTGCTCCGCAAACTCGCCTACGTTGAAGATTTTCGTGGTCTGGCTTTTTTCAACAGCCTGTCTGATCTGGGTAGTGCTGAAGAAAAACTACAATACCGTGGTGTTGAGGCCGTATCGCTCGCAAGCGATGTCAATGTCAAATACCGCAAGGTCATTCTGGAACGCTTCAAAGACCATCATCTGACCCTCTTGCTGGCCACCGATTTAGTCGCTCGTGGAATCGACATTGAACATCTTGAGTGTGTGATTAACTACGATATTCCTCGTGATGTGGAGACCTATACCCACCGTGCCGGTCGAACAGGACGAATGGGGCGTGATGGCTATGTAATCACCTTTATCACCCACTCAGAAGAACTCAAATCCTTAAAAAAATACGCTTCTGTCCGTGAACTAGTTTTAAAAAATTCCGAACTCTTTTTAAATGAATAAGAAAATCCTCTGCTAGTGAATGAACTGCAGAGGATTTTTACGTTAATTTCCATTGTAATAGATGCGATGGCTTTCAAGTTGATAATCCAACAATTCATCCACCGTTACAAAAGTATAGCCTTGTGATTTGAGGTAGTCAAGGACGGTCGGTAGAGCATCAATCGTGGTTTGATGGATATCATGCATGAGGATAATCGAACCCGGTTTGACTTCTTTTTTCACTTCATTGAGAATAGCCGTCGTATTATGCGTCTTCCAATCTAGGCTATCCACATCCCACATGATGAAGGATTGGTCGACACCGTATTGGATGGCACTATTGATGGCTCCATACGGAGGACGGGTAATCTTGGTCTGCACACCTGTCGCTTTTTGAATAGCTTCTTGGGTATCCAAGATCTCTTTTTTAGCATTATCCAAGCTCAATTTTGGCAACTGAGGATGATCCCAGGTATGGTTCCCGATTTGATGACCTTCTTTGCGGACTTGCTTAGCAATATCCGGATTCGCGCTGACATTTTTTCCAACCATAAAGAAGGTAGCTTTAGCATTGTATTTCTTTAAGATGGCCAGCGCCTGAGGAGTCGTGGTTGGATCTGGTCCATCATCAAAAGTCAGAGCAATCATCTTACGGTGGCGTTCTTCAATATAGGATTCGTAAGAAGCTAGATCATCAGGAAGCAAGCGCTCTGAATCGATCACATCATAGAATTTAGACAAGGGAACAGTGAAGGTATCATCTCCCTTAACCTTGGTTGGAAATGGAATGGTGAAATTTCCTTTTTCATATTGGAATTCCCATTGGCTCAAATCCAACTCTGAGAAGTGGGCAACCATTTGATCAATGCTTTCCTCGTCCAACTGACGAAAGGCTAGATTCCCTCGTAATTCCTCCAAAAAGATCTGCTTGGCTCCATCTGGATCCGCAAAAACTTGGCTCAGGGTCAGAGGATTGTTCTCATCATCCAAGTAAAAGAGGGGCAACTTCACCGTCTCATCTTTGATGAATTTCCCTTTTTTGTACTGGTATTCAGCCCGTTTGATTTGGATAGGGTGATAACCAACAAAAGGCGCTTCTGCTTCTTCACTATGGTAGAAGGTCAAATGCTTTGGCTCTTTGGTTTTCTCATCGGATCCTAGACGCTGAAGGTCTTCTTGGATCTTCTCTTTCACAATCTCAACAGGCTGTCCATCTTTAGTAGGATAATAAGCCGTCACATAAGAAGTTCCTAAAATCCCTTCCTGAACTTGAACATCTTTCCCTTTTTCAGAGCTTTTCTCGAGTTGGGTGACCTTGGCAAACTGATCCTGATAGGCTTTTTGTTCACGAACCCTTTGAATCTTTTGATAGCCAATATACAAAAGACTCAGTAAAAGGAGATTTGTAATGATTAATAAAATAGTTTTCGTGTGTTTGAATCTCATAACTTTATTATAGCAAATTTCTCTCGAAAAAACATTCCTTTTTTGTAAATGGTTTCATAAAAAGAGGGCGACTGTCGTCGCCGACAGCGGCCCATGTTTTTAGTCACTCTTATTTTTCGCGAATGACTTCTACCTTATAACCATCTGGATCTACAACGAAATAGTAATTCGGTTGCGTTCCTGGAAGACCTTTTGGTTCTGTCACTTCATAGCCTTTAGCCTTGTGTTCCGCATTCAAACCTTCTAGATCAGGAGTACTCAAGGCAACGTGAGCATAGCCATCTCCGATGACATATGGACCATGATCATAATTGTAAGTCAATTCCAACTCATAGTCATCTCCAGGCAAGGCCAAATAAACAATCGTGAACTTGTAGTCTGGGAAAATCTTTCCGACGTTTTTCTTCAAAACCAAAAGCATCTTGGTAAAAAGCGATTGATTTTTCTAAGTTTTCCACACGAAGGCAAGTGTGCAACATTTTTGAACTCATAGGTTTTCCTCTTTTCTATTTAAAAGATTATGAACGATTTTTTTTACGACTTTCCGTCTTAATGGATAATTTCACTTCAAAGATGGTCCCTTTTGGTTTATTATCTTTGACTTGAATGGTCCCTTTAAAGGCTTCTACAATCTGCTTAGCGAGGGATAACCCCAAACCAAATCCACCTTTCTGACGGGTTCTGGCCTTGTCGACCCGGTAAAAACGATCAAAAATCCGTTTCTTATCCTCATCTCGAATCCCTGGACCATTATCCAGTACTCTCAAAAGAAGATTTTTATCCTTCAACTGGACTTCAAACTGGATCTCGCCATCTTCATCGGTATATTTTAAGGCATTGTCATAGAGAATGGTCATCAACTGCTTGAGGAGCGTTCTATCAGAACAAATAACTTTGTCCACCTGATTGTCTCCTCGGAAGAGTTTATCATTTTCTTCCGCAATGATCTCAAAATTCGAGAAGGTCTGATCGAAAAAGCTTGGTTCGATCTCTTCCATCTCTGGTTTCAAGCCATCATCCCTTCGGGCAATGTTAAGAAGGTTGGTGGTCAAAAGCTTCATATTTCGAACTTCATCCAAGCTGGATGCAATATTCTCACTCGATTCCATAATGGTCGCTTCAGGCTTTCTAAAAAGCGTTTCGAGGCGATTTTGCAGAACTGCTAAAGGCGTCCTCAACTCATGGGAAGCATTTTCCACGAAAGCCTTTTGCTTTTGCATACTCTCAAGAAGGGGCTTGACGCTGAGACGTGCTAAGAAGAGGCTAGCGAATAAGGAGATTCCCCAGAAGCAGATCATGATGAGGGCGATTTGACTTTCGTGCTCTTCACTGGTCTGCTCTAGCTGACTGATATTGGTCATGACAACCGCATACTTGATGTCACTATCACTTTCATCATCAGATAAACTCAACTCTGCCATATAGGCCCGGTAACTTTCTTTTTTCCCATAGCTATTTGTAATTTGAAGCTGGGAAACCTTGTTGAGGAGCTTTCGACCAAACGTCACCGTTTTGAAGTTTAAAAACCCATTACCGGTTGTCAAGTTTTCATATTTTTTATTGAGCAAAACAACAGTGGTATTGGATGTGACATCCCCTTTAGGTTCTGATTTATCATGATCTGGGATCATCATCTCATGATCATTATCATCTCCTTTGGTATTTGACTGTCGCTGGTCTCGATAAGCAATCGCTACAAGCGAGTAGGGATCCTGACTGAGAGTCTTGAGGTTCTCATCAACAGTTGTATAAAGACTCGAGCGCATGACCTGAATGATAATCAAGGTCATGGCTGAGAATATCAAAGTAAAGAGCCCAAAATATCGGATGAAGTAGGAAAAATCATCTTCCCCGACGGTTTTCTTAATTCTGGTTAGCATCTTTTAAGATATACCCCACACTGCGCAATGTTTGCAAGTTCTCAACGAAAATCAGTACCTTTTAATTTCTTACGGATTTTTGAAACATAGACTTCAACCACTGAGATGGTTGTGTCACTATCAAAGCCCCAGAGACGATCGAAAATCTGTGTCTTTGGAAGGATGACATTTTGGTTTTGAAGGAAAGTAGACCAAAAGATCAAATTCCTTCCCCAGAAGTTCCACTTCTTTCCCATCCACATAAGTCGAATTGGTAGATAAGTTGACCTTCAAATTGCCATAATTGAGGGTGTTTTCATTGACCTTTCCTGAGCGCTTCAAGAGGGCTTGAATCCGCATCTTAAGCTCTTCTAGGTAGAAAGGCTTGGTGAGGTAATCGTCTGCCCCCAGCTCAAAGCCGTGCCCCTTGTCATCCAGACTTTCTTTGGCTGTCATGATCAAAACAGGGGTTGTCACGCCTTTTTCACGTAATTCTTTCAAGACATGGAAACCGTCTTTTTCAGGAAGCATCAAGTCCAGCAAAATCAAATCATAGATCCCGCTTTCTGCTTCATAAAGACCTTCTTCTCCGTCAAAGACCTGCATGACGTCCGCAAAATCATCTAAAAAATCAAATACTGAATTTGATAAACCAAGGTCATCTTCGACCAATAGAATTTTAATCATTGTCGTATCCTCTTCTCTTTCGTGAGCGAGTCTTTCTAATCTATTCTTAACCATTATAACACGACTTGCCTTCATTTCCTATAGTTTAGAACCCGGTTTTATGATCAAATTCAGCCTGCCTGAGGGAGGCTAATTCTATGAGTTTGTCGTGTTTTCTTTGTTACTTTGACTATCACTCGTCTTGTTTTTATTTTTTGAATTCTTCTTATTGGACTTTTTAGAGGAACCCTGGTTCCCTTCTTGTCCGCCAGATTGGTTCATGCCATTATCTGGACCATTCCCTTGTGGGCCACCATTGCCTTCTTGTGGCATCTGACCAGGTCCGCCACCTTGTGGGCCACCTTGTCCTTGGCCACCACCTTGTGGACCACCGCCTTGAGGGTCCGCCATCCTGTGGGCCACCATTTTGCTGGTTTCCTTGTGAAGCATGGCCATTTTGACTATTTTGTTGCTGATTGGATCCTTGGTTCTGACCCGTTTGGACCGGTTGAGAAAATTGTTGGTTATTGGAAGATTGAGAGGCGATGACACCGACACCAAAGCCGCTTCCAGCACCTACCAACAATCCACCAACTGCTGCCATGCCAATCCACCACTTAGGACTTCGTTTTAGGACAACCATTTTTTCTTTGGATTCTTGCGTTTCGACTACTTGTTTTGTTTCTTTTTGATTCATCTTTTTACCTTTTATCTTTTTGTACAAGTACTTGTCTTTTAAAAATTTAAAGGGAGCTCGATCCTTTAGTAAAGCGATTATACTTCAGGAGTCTTAAGCCTGCCTAAATTTTTACTTAAAAAATCCTAAAACAAGTGTGGGCTATTGACAGGTTGAGCATCTTATTGTAGAATAGTTACCATAAAATAAATAAGAGGTTAACTGTTGTGAAGAAAATCTTTCCCTTAGTACTCATCTCCATTGGAGTGGCCATGATCTCCGTCCTATCTCAATTCACCATTCCATTTGGTCCAATTCCTTTGACCCTACAGACACTCATGATCGGGATCATCGGGACCATCTATAAACCCAGCCATGCCTTTGTCACAGTCTGCCTCTACCTGCTTTTAGGCTTCTTAGGCTTTCCAGTATTTGCAGGCGGTGCTGGTGGCGCTTCGCATTTCCTTGGCCCTACTGCTGGTTTCCTCCTCTTCTTCCCATTCCGAGCATGGATCACATCTCTGTTCACGATGCTAAATCCAGCATTTTCACTATCTTTTTTGCCAATCTCCTCAGTAGTGCTCTCCTCTTTGTATCCGGAGCTATCGGCTTTATGCTGGTCACGCATACTGATCTCCAAAAAGCATTTGCTTTGGTCGTTGCTCCCTTTATCCTTGCTGACCTCATCAAACTGGTCATCATCACCATCACCAGCAAGGCGATTTTTGCCAGCCTCAAACACCACTGGTATTTCAAATAAGATACAAAGTCCACTAAAAAATCGATACAGAAATTTCTGTACCGATTTTTTTAAATCTATTTTGTCGCAAGGATAGCGGCTTCTACTGCTGCTTTCTCCCGCTCGATAAGATCAATACGAGCTGCAATTTCTTTAATTCCCATCTTGATATTACGGCTGATCGCCATATCATCCAATTGAGGCTCAAAGAAGGCCTTGTATTCATTCAACCGTTCACGGGTCTTGAAACAGTTAGCTGGGTAGATGACAAACTTATCAAAGCTCATATCACCACCGAGGGCTTTCTTGATCCAATCCCAGTTTTCACGCGCCCAAGTCCAGGTTCTACCTTGGGTAAAGTCATCATGCAAGAAGTTGTAATACCAGCTCATAGCCAAGTCCTGAGGTTTCACCACATCCTTGTTCTTCCACTCCTTCAATAGAGCTTCCAAAGTTTCCTTATCCTTGGTATAAGAAAGTGCAGCCGCCAACTGGCGTTTAAAGTTTCCATCAACTGTCTTCACATAGGTATCCAGGTATTGTTGGCTAAGCGCCTTGGTTTCCTGGTGTTTGATTTGGTTGACCAAGATTTGCAAGCGAATGGCAGCTGGAAGTTTTTCCAAATCAGCTGCGTGCGCTTCAAAGATAGCGCTCGCTTGTGCTTGTGCAGCTTCATCATTGGCCTTGATCATATTAGCAATCATTAGCTGACGAACTTTTTCGTCTTCTTCTGTTTCACCAGGCTTCGCTTCTAGACCTAAGCGTTCAAAATTGTAACGGTTCAAGCGTTTCAATAACTCATGGAAGGCCACTTCTGTTTCAGTTCCTTCATCCACAAAGAGACTGATTCCAGCTAAGACGCTCGAAACAGCTGAAACAACCAAGTAGGAACTTTCTTCTGTCAAATGTTCAATCACTGGCAAGAGGCTTGCATAAGAAATTTGACCACTTTCTGCTAAGAGACGGCGTTCTTGAACCACTTGTAGTTTCGAAGTGCTATCCAAGTTAGCAAGTTCAGCAAGGATATCTTCCAACAATTCCCCACGGTAGTCACTGATATAGTGAGCTGTATTTTCTGTATTGAAGCGAAGAGCTCCGCTGTTAGCTGCTTTCAAGGCACTGTAGTTTGGAATTTCTAAGACTTCAGTCTCCAAAGTATCTGGAATACCTGTCCAGTTGCTATTTAAAGGAACAACCCACTTGCGACCTTTTTCTTCTCTTCTCCGATGAAGAACTGCTCTTGACGGATGATCAAGGTATCGTTCTCAACAGAAGCTGAGACAACAGGGTATCCTGGTTGCTCCAACCAAGAATCCATAAAGGCTGCGACATCACGACCTGAAGCTTGCCCAAGAGCATCCCAAAGGTCACGACCGATGGTATTGTCGTATTGGTGTTTTTCAAAGTAAATCTTCAACCCTTTACGGAAGGCGTCATCGCCTAACCAACGGCGAAGCATGTGCATGAGACGGCTACCCTTAGCGTAAACGATCGCTGGGTCAAAAAGGGTGTTGATCTCGTCTGGGTGTTTCACTTCCACATGGACAGATTGAACCCCATCGGTTGCATCGCGTTTCAAGGCAGCAGGCACACCGGTTGTTTGGAAGTCTTCGAAGATATTCCAGCTTGGTTCGATAGCATCCAAGCTGACATATTCCATCATATTGGCGAAGCTTTCATTCAACCAGAGGTCATCCCACCATTTCATGGTCACCAGGTTTCCGAACCATTGGTGAGCCAACTCGTGAGCCACCACTAAGGCTACTGTTTGACGGCTTTGGGCAGTCGAATTCTCATCAACAAGAAGGTAGACTTCACGGTAAGTTACCAAGCCCCAGTTTTCCATCGCACCTGAAGAGAAGTCTGGAAGGGCGATATGAAGAGATTGAGGGATTGGATACTTGACGCCATAGTAGTCTTCGTAGAATTCAATAGCACGAACGGCAATATCTAAAGAGAAATCTAAGTTTTCTAATGGGTGAGCTTTTGTTGAATAGACTCCGACAAGGGTTCCATTCTTAGTCTTAGCTGTCACTCCTTGAAGATCTCCAGCAGCAAAGGCAAGGAGGTAAGAAGACATCCGCGGAGTCGTAGCAAATTTCCAAATTCCTGTTTCTTTGCGGTTTTCCACATCGATTTCAGGCATATTGGAGAGGGCAATTTCACCTTCTTCTTGGTCAAATTTCAAAGAAAGATCGAACGTTGCTTTGGCTTCAGGCTCGTCCACACTTGGAAAGGCTTCACGCGCAAAATGGCTCTCAAACTGAGTAGAAAGGACTTCCTTCTTCACGCCATCAAGGCTGTAGTAAGATGGGTAAATCCCTGTCATATTGTCTGTGATCTTACCAGAATAGGTCAGAGTAACTGTCACTTGACCTGTGCCTTCCAATTCAACATAAACTGCTTCATTGTCATCATCAACCGTAAATGGACGAGCTTGACCTGCTACTTCTACCGTTTCGATGGTCAAATCCTTTTGGTGAAGCGAGATCTTTTCCGCCTTGGCTTGACCTGTGATCACCACACGACCGCTAAAGGTCTTAGTTTTACGACTTAAATCCAAAAACACTTCATAATGTTCTGGAACGAATGTTTCTACAAAATGTGCAACTGCTTGCATAATTTCCTCCTTTAAATGTTTTACGCTTTTCCAATCAAAAGCCCTAATAAAACTATTTTATCACAAAGTTGGGATAAAAGAAAAGACAAGCATGACAATGCCTGTCTGAGATCTAAAAGACTCCATGATCTTACATTTCGATAATTTTACCTGTTTCAAAGTAAACTACCCATTCACAGATATTTTTTGCATAATCTCCGATGCGTTCCAAGAAGTTAATCACTTGGAAATAATCACGACCAGTCACGATGGACTCTGGATTTTTCCGAATTTCTTCTGTTGCTAATTCTTGGATGCTATCGAAGTAATGGTTGATGACTTCATCTCGTGAAGCAACTTCATAGGCCAAATCCACATCGCCTTTGAGGTAAACATCTAGTGTCGCTTCGACAAAATCTTTGACTTCACGGCCCATCTTGCTGATTTCTTCCTCAACAGATTGGATACGGACTTCCCCTTTCATGCGAATCGTTGCCTTGGCAATCGATACTGCGTGGTCACCCATCCGCTCCAAGTCAGAAACTGCTTTAAGACGGTCATCACGACACGAAGGTCTTGTGAAACAGGCTGTTGAAGGGCGATAATCTCAAAAGACTTACGCTCTAGCTTCACTTCGTATTCGTTGATCTCCGCATCATCTTCGATAACCTGACGGGCCAATTCACGGTCATGGGTCACGAAAGCACGAACTGTACGGTTGATCTGACTCAACACTTCATTTCCCATTGCATAAAACTGGTTATGCAACTTCTCTAAATCTTCTTCAAATTGAACTCGTAACATTTTATTTTCTTCCTATCCAAATTTACCAGAGACATAGTCTTCTGTTTCTTTCTTAGCTGGGTTCAAGAACATTTCATTGGTATCATTGTACTCAATCAAATCGCCATCCAAGAAAAAGGCTGTTTTATCAGAAATCCGACTCGCTTGTTGCATGGAGCGTGTCACCAAGAGCATGGTGTAGCGGTCTTTTAGTCCATACAAGGTTTCTTCAATTTTGCCAGCTGAAATCGGGTCTAGCGCAGAAGTTGGCTCATCCAAAAGAATAATCTTTGGACTGGTCGCAAGAACCCGCGCCACACAGACCCGCTGCTGCTGACCACCGGAAAGTCCGATAGCTGAATCATGCAGGCGATCCTTGACTTCATCCCAGATGGACGCGCGTTTCAAAGAGGTTTCAACTGCTTCATCCAAGACAGCCTTGTCCTTGACACCATTAATCATCAAGCCATAGGTCACATTATCATAAATGGACATTGGGAAAGGATTGGGCTGTTGGAAGACCATTCCGATTTCCTTACGCAATTCGACCGTATCGGTCCGTGGTCCGTAGATATTATGTCCATTGTAGAGGATGGTTCCTGTGGTAGTGACCTCATGGTTGAGGTCGCCCATGCGGTTAATGGCTTTTAAAAGGGTAGATTTCCCTGATCCTGAAGGGCCAATCAAGGCTGTAATCTCCTTTGGAGCAAAGTCCAAGGAGACGCTATTTAGAGCCTTCTTTTTATTGTAATAAACCGACAAGTCCTTGACTTGCAAAATTGGTTCTGTCATTCTATTTTCCTTTTTGTTGTCATTTTACTTTATCCAAAGTGACCCGATACATAATCGTTGGTCGATTGCAATTTCGCATTTTGGAAAATATTCGAAGTCTTATCGTACTCGATGAGGTTTCCTAGGTAGAAGAAACCGGTATAATCGCTAGCACGGGCTGCTTGTTGCATGCTGTGGGTCACGATGACAATCGTGTAATCCTTTTTCAACTCAAGCATGGTTTCTTCTAGCTGCGCTGTTGCGATCGGATCAAGCGCTGATGCTGGCTCATCCATAAGTAAGATATCTGGCTTCACAGAGATGGCCCGTGCGATACAAAGTCGTTGCTGTTGGCCACCTGAAAGGGTCAGGGCTGATTTATGAAGGTCATCCTTGACCTGATCCCACAGAGCTGCCTGTTTCAAAGAAGTTTCGACCAATTCGTCCAAAATCTTCTTGTCTTTCACCCCAGCGCGTTCATGCGGGAAGGTAATGTTTTTATAAATCGATTTGGCAAAAGGATTGGGCCGTTGGAACACCATCCCAATGTGCTTACGCATTTCATAAACATTGATATCTGGACGATTGACATCGATTCCTTCATACCAAATTTCACCCGTAACACGCGCAATATCGATGGTATCATTCATCCGGTTCAAACTACGTAGGTAGGTTGATTTCCCAGATCCTGAAGGACCGATCAAGGCTGTAATCTTATTCTTTTCAAACTGCATGTCGACGCCTTTAATGGACTCGTTCGTTCCATAATAGACATGCAAATCTTTGGTCGATAGGACCACCTTTTCTTCAGGAAAAGTAATGATGTGTCTCTCATCCCAATTGTATTTTGACATTTCTTCTCCTTTAAGCAGATGTTAGTTTTTTATGGAGGTAACTTCCGAGTTTGCGTGCTCCAAAGTTAAAGATCAAGATAAAGATCAAAAGAACGGCGGCAGAACCGGCTGAGACTTCGATCGAGTCTGGAATAGTTCCTTCACTGTTGACCTTCCAGATATGGACAGCCAAGGTTTCAGCCTGACGGAAGATCGAAATCGGGCTGGTCACACTAAAGATATTCCAGTTTGACCAATCAAGGGCTGGAGCCGATTGACCTGCTGTATAGATCAAGGCAGCAGCTTCCCCAAAGATCCGTCCTGAAGCTAAGACGACCCCAGTGATAATACTTGGAAGAGCTTCTGGTACCACGACATGAATCACAGTTTCCCAGCGAGACAAGCCCAATGCTAGACCTGCTTCGCGCTGTGTATGGTGAACATGCTGCAAGCTATCTTCGATATTGCGGGTCATCTGTGGCAAGTTAAAGACGGTCAAGGCCAAGGCCCCTGAAATGATCGAAAATCCGTATTTGAACTGGACAACGAAGACCAGGTAACCAAAGAGACCTACAACGACAGATGGCAAAGAAGACAAGATCTCAATACAGGTACGAACCAAATTGGTCAAGCGACCTTTTTTAGCGTACTCAGAGAGGTAAATCCCAGCTCCAATAGAAAGTGGGAAGGAAATCACCAAGGTAATGACCAAGAGGAAGAAGGAATTATACAATTGAATTCCGATCCCTCCTCCTGCTTGGTAAGAAGAAGATTTCCCAGTCAAGAAGTGCCAAGATACATGGGGCAAGCCACGGACCAAGATATAAAGGATCAATGAGGCAAGAATCGCAACGATGATCCCTGAAATAGCATACAGCACTCCTGTTGCAATTTTATCCATTCGTTTAGCGTGCATAGTTCTTCTTACCTCTTTCTTTCGTAATCAGTTTAATCACACTGTTAAAGGCAAGACTCATGAGGAGCAATACCAAGGCGAGTGACCAAAGAACATTGTTATTGACCGTACCCATGACGGTATTTCCGATTCCCATGGTCAAAATAGAGGTGAGGGTGGAAGCTGGTGTTGTGAGCGAGGTTGGTACCACTGCCGAGTTTCCGACCACCATCTGGATAGCCAAGGCTTCCCCGAAGGCACGTGCCATTCCAAAGACAACCGCTGTAAAGATTCCTGAGCGGGCTGCCTTGAGCGTGACATGCCAAATCGTTTGCCAGCGGGTCGCACCCATGGCCATACTAGCTTCCCGGTAATGACGGGGCACAGCTCGGAGGCTATCGGTTGTCATAAAGGTGACGGTTGGCAAGATCATAACAAAGAGGACAAAGACCCCTGAGAGGATCCCAAAACCAGTCCCTCCAAAGAGACTACGCGTAAATGGAACGACCACTTGAAGGCCAATGAATCCGTAAACAACTGAAGGAATCCCCACTAAGAGCTCAATGGCTGGTTGCAAGAAACGAGCTCCTTTAGGAGAGACTTCTGTCATGAAAACTGCTGCACCAATAGCAAACGGCGTTGCCAAGAGGGCAGAAAGCAAGGTTACAATAAAGGAACCTAGAATCATTGGTAGGGCTCCGAATTCCTTTGCAGCAGGATTCCAAGTACTCCCAAATAGAAAACTAAAGATATTGACTTTATTGACAAAGAAAGTCGATAAACCTTTTTGGGCCACGAAAATCAAAATCATGGCAACGACGACAACAATCAAACTCATACATAGAAAAGTAATGGTTTTCCCAAATTTTTCTAGGCGGGAGTTTTTTGATTTCGTCAGCATTTTTTTTGCTACTTCGTTCATTTTTTACCTAATTCTTTTATTTTTTTGACACATTCCCTTTTAAATCACGGGTTACTTTCATGTCATTGATCGGGATATAACCCATCTTGCCAACAACTTTTTGCTGAACCTCATCGGTCATCATGTAGTCAATGAATTTTTTAGACAACTCATTGGGTTTTCCTTTGGTATACATGTGTTCGTAGGACCAGATTGGCCAGTTATTGTTGACGACATTGGCTTTGGTTGGTTGATAGCCATTGAGCTTCATGGTTTTGACACTGCTATCCAAGTAGGTAAAGGCTAGATAAGAGATGGCTCCTGGCGTTTGAGAAACGATGTTTTTCACCATTCCATTAGAGTCTTGCTCTTGTGCCTGCTTGGGTTGTTTGCCATCCATGATAATGGCATCAAAGACAGCACGGCTACCAGAACCAACCGCCCGGTTCACAATCGTGATTTCAAGATCTGGACCTCCCAATTGCTTCCAGTTGGTATATTCACCCGTAAAGATCTTTCGCAATTGCTCCGTTGTCAAATTGTCGATTGAGATATTTTATTGGCAATGATGGCTGTTCCTGCTACGGCTACCTGATGGTCGACCAGACTAGAGGCATCGATCCCAGATTTTTCCTCTGCAAAGAGGTCACTATTTCCGATGTCCACAGCGCCTGATTGAACTTGTGAAAGTCCTGTACCAGAACCTCCTCCTTGTACATTTACAATCTTACCAGGATGTTCTTCAATGTAGCGATCTACTACTCCTTCAACCAAGGGTTGTAAGGCAGTCGATCCGACAGCAGTGATGGATTCTCCGCGATTGATCCAAGAAGCACAAGCAGATAAACTTCCTGCTAATGCGATCGTCGCTAGTCCTAGGATCAGCTTTTTAGACTTTTTCAAATCATGTCTCCTTGATATTTCACTATTTCACTTATGATTTTGACAAGTTTTTTTCAAAAAAACCTGTACTTCCACTATATCATAGAACGGGTTCTTTGCCCAGCATTTTACCTAAAACGAAGGCCCTTTGGATAGAAATTTTTCAGGGTCTGTCCGGTCACTTTGGCAAAGCCCAAACCATTGCCTTCAACCAGGACCTGGTACCATCCATTTGGATGCGTTTCCTTCAATTGAACCGTCTCTCCCGCAACATAATGAACAAAGTCTTCAGACGTGATCGAAACGGTCTCTTTGACTTCACTCGGTCTCAATGCTAGACCAAGGGCAAAACTAGGTTCAAATCGATTTTTCTTGAAGGTCCCTAGGTGCAAGCCATTGCGGGCAATTTTTACTTTACGCAAATCTGGTAAACCAAGTGGAACCAAGTAGAGTTCGTCCCCAAAGGTTTCGAGGACACCTTCTAGAGTGATCTTCAAGTGTTTCTTAGCAAACTCCTGCCATAACTTCTTTTGTTCTGCAGATAATTGGTCCTTCTTCGAAGGGACTTTGGCAGGTTGATTCTCTCCTAGATAACGAAACTTAGCAACAAATTGTCCCTCCCCTTTAAAGAGATGAGGATACATGCGCGCCGTTTCTGGATGGTCAATGCCTTCTGTCATACCATTGATCTTCTCGATCGTTTCCAGCTCCAGATCATAGTTTTCCAAAAGCCAGGATACGATCTCTTCATTTTCCTCAGGAGCCCAGGTACAGGTTGAATACACCAAGGAACCACCTGGGACCAACATCTTGAGAGCATCCTCTAGAATCTCTCTTTGAAGAAGACTACACTCTCGAGGATAATCGATGGACCAATAGTCCATGGCATCTGGTTGCTTACGAAACATCCCCTCACCGGAACACGGGGCGTCTAGTACAATCAGATCAAAAAAGCCTGAGAAAACTTTGGCCAGACGATCGGCAGACTCATTGGTTACCAGCACATTTCGCGCACCAAAGCGTTCGACATTCTCTACAAGAATTTTCGAGCGGCCCTTGTGAATCTCATTGGAGACCAAGAGTCCCTGATTGTCCAAATAAGACAAGAGTTGGGTGGTCTTTCCGCCAGGAGCTGCGGCCAAGTCCAGTACCTTCATCCCTGACTTCGGCTGAGCGACTTGGGCCACTATCTGTGCAGCTGGCTCTTGCGAATAGACCAAGCCCGTTGCGTGCTCGATGGATTTTCCTGAGACCTTTCCATAATGGCCCCAAGGGGTATTAGGAATCGGATCATCAAATGCTTTTTGAGCTTCTTTCAAAGGATTAGTCCGAAAGGCCAATACTGCTTCTTGTTCAAAGGTCGCTAAAAAAGCAGCAACATCCTCACCTAGAAGATGCTGGTATTTTTCTTTAAAACCATTGGGAAAATTCATTTAACTTCTCCCTTTCTTAAGATAGGTTTGAATTTCTGTTAACTTCACTTTTGGAACCATCATAATGGGTTCCACTGACTGGTAATTAGGTTTATCTCCATTTAGATTTAAAACGGTATAGCCCAACTGTTCCCCCATGATCGCAGCTGCGGCATAATCCCAAGGCCAGATATAGCTAAAATAAGCTAGAATCCCACCTGAGAGAATTTTTGAAAAACTAATACCGGCACTTCCGTAGACCCGAATACCAAGAGAGTCCATACCAAGATCGGCCATGCCCCAGTCATTTTTCTCAAGCATGCCGACATTTGAAGCAATCAAAAAGGGTTTTCCAGAGGTTGGTCCACAAAGGGCGTCAGTTCAACCTCATTGCGATAAACAGGGAATTCTCCACCCCCGTAAAAAAGGTGATCCCGCATCACATCGTAGATCAGGCCAAACTGACCAATTCCGTCTTCAAAATAGGCCACCATCACCGCAAAATCTTCCTTTTGGGTCACAAAATTATTGGTCCCATCAATAGGATCAATCACCCAAACGGATCCTTCTGAAATCGGGGAGCGAAGGCCATCTTCTTCCGCAAAAATCCAATCTTCTGGGTAGCGATGTGTGATTTTTTCAACCAAATCCTTTTGAACCTGTTGGTCCATCTGGGTTACTAAATCTGTCGGCCCAGTCTTTTTTGAGATCATCAAGTCATCATGGAGATGAAGACGCAAGTAGTCTCCAGCCTCTAAAACGATTTGTTTGGCAAACTCTAATTTATTCTTCAAGAGAAAACCATCCTTCCTCTTTTTGCTTTGCAGCCTGGGTCGCACGATAGAGAGAATAACCGCTCACTTCTTCGAACTCCCGTCCAAGACGCTTTTCTTCTCCGATACTAGGCACGACCTTCTTAAAAGCGCGGTAGGCTTCCATGTATTCTTTGGCCTCTACCTTACTTTCATAGGCTTCTTCAACTTTATTGAAAAAAGAAAGCACTGAAGCAAGCTCTTCAGTGCTCCACGATAAGTCCAGTGGGTAACTATAATTTTTTTGCATTCGACATACTTCTTAGTTTATTTCTGCTCTTAGAGTGGCAGAGCGTAACTCTTGTTTGCGATAACTCCGTGGCAAGAAGGCCCGAATTTCATCTTCGTTAAAAGCCAATCTGCATGCGTTTGTTATCTAAAATAATCGGTCTCCGCAAGAGACTAGGATTTTCCTCAATCAGATGGATCAAGGCTGAGATGGATAAATCTTCAACATCAACATCCAATTTTTGAAAAATTTTTGAACGAGTTGAAATAATGTCGTCTGTTCCGTTTTCGGTCAAGGCCAATATACTTGTCAACTCCTGTTTGCTCAAAGGACTTGTCATAATATTGTGTTCTTTTAAATGGAACATCGTGCTTTTTTTAACCAAGCCCGAGCTTTTTCGACATGATGTACAACTCGGCGATAAAAAAATAATGTAATCATGTGGTTCACTTCTTTTTTTATATAACTATCTGACTCTATTATACAAAAAAATTAGGTGCTTGAAAAAGCGCTTTTTTTGATTTCTCGACGATTTTTTTCTAAATTTCAGCGGAAAAAAAGAAACCCCTTTCATTTTTTCCAAGAAAAAGCTAGAAAAAAGGATTAGGTAAGCTCCTAATCCTTGGTCCAGTTTCGTGAAATTGCTTCATCTTCTTTCAATTGAGCCACTAGTTGATCGATCCCATCGAATTTGACCATTTCTCGTATCTTATCCAACCAATGAATGGTCAAAGTATGGCCATAAATATCTCCAGAAAAATCAAAGAGATTGACTTCGAAACGAAGCTCTTTTCCATCAAAGGTGACATTTTTTCCGACAGAAGCCATGCCTCGATAGATCTGCCCTTTAAAATCAACATCAACTACATAAACCCCATCTGATGGGAGATAGGTCCGATCAATCGGCGCTAAATTGGCAGTAGGATAGCCAATGGTTCGGCCACGCGCATCCCCGTGCACGATGATTCCCCGACTGGATAAAGGGTGACCAAGTAGACGGGCAGCTTCTTTGACGCGTCCTTCCAGGATAGCTTGACGAATGCGGGTCGAACTAATCTTTTCCCCCTGATCCAATACAGGAGAAATGACTTCCACTTGACCATCAAAATAAGCAGCTAAGTCAGAGGCAGTTTTCTTATCAGAGCCAAAACTATAATCAAATCCAGCAATTAAGACCCGAGCTCTCAAGGCTTTGACAAATTGATCAACAAATTCTTTGGCTGTTTTAGAAGCAAAATCGGTCGTAAAATCAATGAGAAAGAGCTCATCCACTCCTAGTTCGTTTAATTTTTGGAACCGATCCTCAGGACTCTGCAAATGAAGCAGTAATTCTGGTTGGTAGCGAACAAAGGCTAACTTAGGAGATTCAGGAAAGGTTAACAAAGCGACCTTCAAGCCTTTTTCACCTGCTATCTGACGCGCCTTTCTAAAGAGTTCTTGATGCCCCAGATGCAGGCCATCAAAGTAGCCCAGAACCAAAACCGTCTCATTCTCCAAATGGATCTGGTTAGCAGTAGTTATCGTACGAATATTCATGAATTTATTGTAACACACTTTCTGTTAGAAAGACTTTTCGAGGTTTGTAAAGTTCTTCTCTTTTTTTCTAAAATGGCTACCAATTTTCCTTGGTAAAAGCAGCCAACTCTCTGGAGTCACTCTCAACAGGAATAAAGCGTCCCACTTGGACTTCGCCAACCTCTTCTACTGTCAGCTCTACTTTTTCCAGATCCCCGGTGCCCAATTTCAAGTGGGTGAAGGAAGCTCAGATCTCCTTGGGCTACTTTTTCAGCCACTTCTTCTAAGGTCAGGGCATCATCCAGTGACAAACCGGCAGCACTGGTTCGTGTCAGATGAGTCATGTGGGCTGCGTAGCCCAGTTTTTTGACCCAAGGTCCACCGACAAGGTCCGGATATAGGTGCCCCTTGCTGCATTTGACTCGGAAACGAAAAACGGGCTAGACCTTCCTCATAGCTAATCTCACTGGTGCGCGTAAAGTCATAAATGGTTACCTGCCGGACAGGGCGTTCCACTTCTTCTCCTGCCCGCGCATATTCATAGAGCTTACGTCCATTGACCTTGACAGCGGAATACATAGGTGGTACTTGCTCGATTTCTCCCACCATTTGGGCAATCATGCGATCGACCTCTGCTGCATCTAAAGGGGATTCCACTGGGGTCCGCTCTACGACTTCCCCACTGGCATCCTCCGTCGTGGTAGAAAATCCCAAAGTGATTTCTCCTTCATAGACCTTGCCTTCATCTTGCATAAATTCGACCATCCGGGTCGCCTTGCCAACTGCAATCGGAAGCACTCCCACCACATCTGGATCCAGCGTTCCCCCATGTCCGATCTTCTTAGTTCCTAAGATTTTTCTCAGTTTAAAAACCACATCATGTGAGGTCATGCCTGCTTCTTTTTTTATATTGATAATTCCGTCCATCTGATTTGCTCTTTCTAACTGATTGTGTGACCATCCGGGTCACCGACCCTTTATTATACCATGAAACAAGACTTCTTGTCCCTCTTTCCCCCTTCTCATGAGCTCCTAAAAAATCCCGTAGCAGATTTCAGACTTTTTAAAATGGGTTTGATACAATAGAAAGCGAAAGAAGGTGTAACATATGTTAATGTATGATGTTATTGTGATTGGATTTGGTAAAGCTGGTAAAACACTCGCAGCGAAATTATCAAGCCAAGGAAAAAAAGTCGCTCTGATTGAAAAGAGCAAATCTATGTACGGTGGTACTTGTATCAATATCGCTTGTATTCCAACCAAGACCTTGATTGTTGCAGCAGAAAAAGGCTTGGATTTTGAGCAAGCCATGAATGAGAAAAATGCAGTGACGACTCGTCTCAACGGCAAGAACTACGCAACCATTGCTGGAACTGGCGTAGACATTATCGATGCGACGGCTCGTTTCGTTTCTAACAAGGTCATCGAAATTCAAGCTGGAGATGAAAAGGAAGAATTGACAGCTGAAACCATTATTATTAATACTGGTGCTGTTCCAAATGTCCTTCCGATCCCAGGATTAGCTGAAAGTAAATTTGCTGTGGATTCAACCGGTATTCAACGTTTGGAAAACCTACCTAAACGCCTCGGTGTCCTTGGTGGTGGACCAATCGGATTGGAATTTGCTCATCTCTATAATACCTTGGGTAGCCAAGTAACGGTACTAGACGCTTCTGAAACATTCTTGCCACGGATCGAGCCAAGCATTGCAGCTCTTGCAAAAGGCTACCTGGAAGAAGATGGTATTCAATTCTTGCAAGGCGTTCATACCCAAGAAATCAAAGATGGCCAAAACAGCTTAACGGTTGTCACAGATAAGGGAGACTTCGAGTTTGATATCCTTCTCTACGCAACAGGACGTAAACCAAACATCGCTGGACTTGGTCTTGAAAACACAGATATCCAAGTCACTGATCGTGGAGCAATCCAAGTCAACCGTCATTTAGAAACCAGCGTCCCTGGTGTCTTTGCAGTTGGGGATGTCAATGGTGGTCCTCAGTTCACTTACATGTCACTCGATGACTTCCGCATTGTCTTCAACTACCTTACAGGCGATGGTAGCTACAATCTCGAAACTCGTAGAAATTATGCGACAACACTCTTTATTGCTCCTCCACTTGCCCAAGTCGGCTTGACCGAGCAAGAAGCACGTGACAAAGGACTTCCAGTTGCTGTTAAAGAATTGCCAGTTGCTGCCATGCCTCGTGGACATGTCAATGCAGACCTTCGAGGTGCCTTCAAAGCCGTGGTCAACCCAGAAACAAAAGAAATTCTTGGAGTGACGCTCTTTGGAGAAGCTGCAGGCGAAATCATCAACCAGATTACCATGGCCATGGACAACAAGATCCCTTATACTTACATCGCAAAACAAATCTTTACTCACCCAACCATGGCAGAAAACCTAAATGATCTCTTTGCGATTTAACTAACATAAAAAAGCTGGAAAATATTCCAGCTTTTTTAGTTTAAGAATTCACAGACAGCCTCTTGAAATACTTTATTTTCTTCATAAAGAGCATGCCCAGAATGTTTTAGAATAAGGAGCTGGCAACCCGAAATCGCTTTTGCTAGTTCCTTAGATCCGTCCACACCGACCACATCATCTTCAAGGGCACCAAGGATCAGGGTCGGACAATGAATTTCTTTTAAGACCTCAAGGCTATTATGTTCCAGGCAAGACTGAGACTGAATGGCTATTCTATTTTCATCTTTGATTCGCCCCAAGCGACCCATGATATTATAAAGCAACCGCCACTTTTGATAGCTCTTTTGCGTGTAGGAATGCTTTGCAATATCCAGCATGAGATGCTTAAAATTTCCAGATTGACTAAGTTTTTGCCAATGCTCAATTCGTTCTCTAGCAAGTTGACTAGGTTTTGCAGTGGTCACGGCTAAAATGAGCTTTTGAACCTTTTCTGGAAAATCTGCAGCTAGCCATTGGGCAATCATTCCACCTTGTGAAATCCCCATAACATAAGCGGTATCTAGGTTTAGTGTCTCCATTGCTTCTGCTACATCTGCTGCCATATCCCACGTCGTATAGCCCTGTCTCAGCTCATTGATTCGAGAAAAAACATAGATTTTATAACGTTTAGCAAGTAGACGATACGAGAGAGAAAAGAGCTGTGCCTTTCCTTTAACGGTCTGAAGCCCATCCCCCAAGCCTGGTATGATCACTAATGGCTGCTTACCTTTTCCAAATGTTACATAGTCCATGCTCTTTTTGTTCAAATATAAGGTTTTCCCTTTTGTTGAAGACATTACTTCGTTCCCTCTACTATTTTTTCATGATTTATTCATGTTGAGTTTTTAAATGCAAGGCAAAGCCAGCAGTCACTTTTTCAAATCCAACTGCCTGATAAAACTGATGTGCAGCATTTCGTTCAGCGGTTAATCCACTATTTAGAGCCAGCGCCTTAACCCCTTCTTTTACAGCTTGTTTTTTCAATTCATCGATTAGCCTACTAGCAATTCCTTGTCGTCTTGTTTCTTTTGCAACTGACAAAGCCAAAATACGATAGTAAGATCCATCTGTTTCAAAAAAGAAGAGTTTTGCATAACCTAAGAAACCTAAAATTTCTCCGTTTCTTTCAGCTAGAAGACAGCCATAATGTGGCTGAGAAAGAATCATTTCTAAACGTCGAGACAGCTTAGAAGCGGTCGTTGGATAGCCCAAGTCTTCGTATAAAGACAGTAGGGCTTCAGCATCTTTCATGGTTGCTTTTCGTATCTGCATAGGATCCTCCTAGTCTTCCTTCAAGGCATCAAACTTAGCCTTCATAGTCGGATTTTTTCGTGTCAATTTTTTGACAGAAACATCATCCAGCTTGTTGTTAGCAAGGCGGAGTTGGTTTTCTGAAGTGGTGAGGAATTTCTTGACTTCTTCCATCCGCTTGATGGCCTTGTCGATTTCATCGATGGCCTTGCCAAAGTTGACAGAAGCCGAATTGTAGTTCTTAGCAAAGGCAACTTTGAAAGCATCCAGGTCTTCTTCAAAGTGGGTGATATCGATATTTTGTTCACGAACAAGCGCTAATTCCTGCTTGTATTTAAGGGAATTGAGGGCCGCATTACGCAGAAGCCCAATAATCTGGATAAAGAACTGAGGACGGACCACATACATCTTCTCATACTCGTGGCTAACATCAACAATCCCTGTGTTGAAGTAGTCGTTATCTGCTTCAAGCATGGTCACTAAAACCGCATATTCACAGTTCTTTTCTCGACGGTCCTTGTCCAATTCCTTGTAGAAATCCGCGTTCTTATGCTTCTTCTCGGTCCCGTCAGCTTCATTTTTCATCTCGAACATAATGGAGATAATCTCTACCCCATTTTCATCGCATTCACGGAAGATAAAGTCACCTTTAGACCCACGCGCAGAGACCTTGTTGTCCTTTTCAAAATAAGCATTTGGAAAGGCAAAACTGCGAACCTTGTTAAACTCGCTCTCCGCATACAGTTCCAGACTTTCCCCGATGGCCTTGGTCGACTGTTGGGCCTTAAAATTCTTGTAGAACTCGACCTGTTCATTGGCTGCCTTAAGCTGGGCTTCGTAGTTTTGCTTGACAGAAGCTAGGGACAGTTCGTTTTCCTTCTCTTGAAGGAGCAATTGGTTTTGTACCTGATCACGCTCCTTCTCCAAATTAGAAAGCGTCTTTTGCAGCTGATTTCTCATGCTCCAAGCGCAAGGTAGCCAACTGATTTTCCAGCGCTTGCACTTCTTTTTCTTTCTCTAGCAGGCTTTGGCTAGCTGTTTGCTCCACCTCTTTTTTGGCCAATTCTTTTTCGGTATCAAACTGTTGAATCTGGTTCTGTAACTGGGCAATTTCTTGGTCCTTCTTTGCTAACTTCTCTCGCTGCTCATTAAGGGCCTTTTGCTCAGCCAAAGCCAACTCTTGCCGAATTCGCTCATGAATTTCCTTGTCAAACTCTGCTGTCCGTACCTGTGACAAGAGTTCGCTGTATTGACTTTCATTGACTGTAAAAACTTCCCCACAGTTGGGGCACTTGATTTCGTTCATAGCATGCCTCTTTCTCTATTCTTAGTATATTATATCATGCCACCTGTAAAATCAAAACCAGCAAACGAGGCTTGCTGGTTTTAAGTAAATATTCATTCTTTTATAGAAACTTTCCTTAAGTGAGGACGGACGGTAGCGACTCCCTTTGGGATTCCATACCTTAGATTTGAGCCTTACGTCTCAAATCTACCGAGCACCAGAAACCAATGCGTTTCTGGTGCTTTCCTCACAGCGAAAAGTCTCAATCTATTTGCACTAGTTCCAAAATATCCTTTTTCAATAGTCTCATTCAGAGTCTCATTCAGTAATAACTTAAGATTTCTGAATAGAGGTTACTTGTTTATAATCTGAAACAGTGGACTTCGCTTCCTGATCTCCACTTATTTCTTCTCAATTGGCGCGACACTGGCCAAGAGTTTCTTGAGACCCACTTCTGGGAAGTTGATCTTGAGTTCTTGGGTATTGCCACTACCAGAGACTTCTAGGACAGTCCCTTCACCCCACTTCTTGTGAATGGCAATGTCGCCAATGGACCAAGCGACGCTTTCTTTGGCGCTAGAACGGTTGCTATTGCCAAAGGGGAGGCTTGATGATGTGAGAGTACTTGGAGCTGCTTGTCTCTTGCGCTCTTGAAGGGCTTGTGACAGGCTCATGCCTTTTCCAAAGGTCGTTCCGCCTCCATTGCTATAAGAAGCCTTAAAGCTGGTATTAACTGGACGGGCTAATCCCTGATAGGTCAATAAATCCGAGCTAATTTCATTGATAAAACGCGTCGGACGGTTGTAGCTGGTTCGTCCAAAGAGCAAACGTGAGTTGGCATTGGTCAAGAAGAGAACCTTCTCTGCCCGCGTGATCCCCACATATGCCAGACGACGTTCTTCCTCCAATTCATCTGGATCCTCTGCTGCACGACTAAGAGGAAAGACATTTTCTTCCATTCCAATCAAGAAGACGACTGGGAACTCCAATCCCTTTGCTGCATGAAGAGTCATCAAGGTGACTTCTGAAGTTTCTTGGGCCCCATCATCTGTATCGGCAATCAAAGCCAAATCGTTCAAGAAACGACTCAAGGTCTCCACACCTGATTCGTCTTCGACGGTCTCTCCATTTTCATCAAAATTCTTGGTAACAGATAGGAACTCTTGGATATTCTCGATGCGGGCCTGACTTTCCAAGTTCCCCTGATTGGTTAGGGCCGTCATATAACCCGTCTTATCAAGGACTTCTTCGACCAACTCTGTAATGGTCAGCTGGTCCAGTCTTTCTCTCAAATCAAGAATGAGATTGGCAAAGTCCCAGATGGCTTGGGCTGCCTTTCCTTTGATGCCAGAGAGCATGATATTGGCTGAAGCATCCAGGAGTGAGGACTCTTGCATTTGAGCAAGTCGCGAATCTTATCCACTGTACCTGGCCCGATTCCCCGCTTGGGTTCATTGATAATGCGCTCAAAACTGATATTGTCACTGAGGTTGGCAATCAAGTTCAGATAAGCAATGACATCTCGAATTTCCTTCCGGCTGTAGAACTTGGTGCCCCCTACCATGGTATAGGGAATGTTGGACTTGAGCAGGGCTTCTTCAATGGTCCGGGACTGGGCATTGGTCCGGTAGAGAACGGCAAAATCACGGTGTTTGTAGCCAGCTTCGCGACTAAGCTCTTCAATCGTTTTAGCAACAAAGACTGCTTCATCCTGCTCATCATTAGCCCGATAATAGACAATCTCTTCCCCGTCTTCATTTTGTGTCCAGAGATTCTTCGGACGGCGGTGGCGATTGTTTTTGATGACATCATTGGCTGCTTGCAGGATAGTTTTAGTGGAACGATAATTTTCTTCTAACAAAACGACCTTGGCATCAGGATAGTCCTTCTCAAAGTCCAGGATATTCTGCATATCCGCTCCCCGCCAGCCATAAATAGACTGGTCAGCATCCCCAACGACACAGATATTTTTAAAGCGTGAAGCCAAGAGTTTGACCAACTGGTATTGGGCATGGTTGGTATCTTGGTACTCATCCACGTGGATGTATTGGAACTTCTGCTGGTAATAGGTCAGCACATCTGGATGCTGATCAAAAAGACGCAAGGTCAGCATAATCAAATCATCAAAGTCTACTGCTTCTGACTGACGGAGTTCCTTTTGGTAAGCCTCATAGCACTTGGCGACAATCTGGGTATACATATCTCCAGCCTGGGCAGCATAGGCCACTTCATCAATCAAGTCATTTTTGGCATTGGAAATGGTCCCCAAAATGGTCCGTTCATTCCATTTCTTAGGATCCAAGTTCAAGGACTTCAAGATCCGCTTCATCAAGGTCCGTTGCTCACCTGGATCGACAATGGTAAAGTTGCGATTGTAGCCAATATGATCCGCATCTCGACGGAGGATACGCACACACATGGAGTGGAAGGTGGCAATCAAGCAATCTTGAGTCGCTGGGTTTAACTGATAGGCCCTCTCCTTCATCTCCCGAGCGGCTTTATTGGTAAAGGTAATGGCCAAAATATTCCAAGGATTGACCATTTTTTCATCGATCAAGTAAGCGATGCGGTGGGTCAAGACACGTGTCTTACCAGAACCAGCCCCCGCCATGATCAAGAGGGGACCTTCTGTCGTTTGGACCGCCTCTGCTTGGCGATCATTCATACCATTCAATAAAGGATTCATCTCATACTCCTCATTCATTCAATCGTTCTATTATACCACATTTTCGCCCTTTCTCCTTTTGGAAACAGTTGGCATCATTTGAATTTTGCACTCAAAAAGGCTATAATAAAGGCTTAAGAAGAACGAATATTTCCTCATCAACAACGATCCAAGTTTCGCTTAGGAGGAAATCTACAGAAGTCTGGAGGAGTTATCAGTGAATCAATCACAAAGTAATTTAAAACTAGCCGAACGTGGAGCCCTGATCAGTATTGTCGCCTACCTGATTCTTTCCGCAGCTAAATTAGCAACAGGACATCTCCTTCACTCCTCCAGTTTGGTCGCGGATGGTTTTAATAACTTATCCGATATTATCAGTAACGTCGCCCTTCTCATCGGCATTCGCATGGCCCGCCAGCCAGCTGACCGCGACCACCGATTTGGTCATTGGAAGATTGAAGATCTAGCTAGCCTGGTAACTTCCATCATCATGTTTTATGTGGGCTTCGATGTCCTACGAGATACCGTTCAGAAAATCCTCAGTAGGGAAACCACTGTCATTGATCCTTTAGGGGCCATTGTCGGAGTTGGATCAGCCCTTGTCATGTTTGCGGTCTATCTTTATAACCGGACTTTAGCTAAGAAAGCTCAATCCAAGGCCCTCAAGGCAGCTGCCAAAGACAACCTGTCTGACGTGGTCACTTCTTTAGGAACCTCTGTTGCGATTGGAGCTAGTGCTCTTAACTATCCGATTGTGGACCAATTAGTGGCCATCGTTATTACCTTCTTTATCCTAAAAACTGCCTACGACATTTTCATTGAATCCTCCTTCAGCCTCTCCGATGGTTTTGATGAAAGTCTCCTGGATAAATACAAGGCGGCTATTCTGGAATTGCCAAAGGTCAGCCGGGTCAAATCCCAACGGGGACGGACTTACGGAAGCAACATTTACCTAGATGTCGTCATCGAAATGAATCCAGACCTCTCTGTTTATGAGAGCCATGCTATTACCGAAGAGGTCGAGCGCCTTCTCAAGGAACAGTTTGGCGTCTTTGATATCGATGTCCATGTGGAGCCAAGTTCTATCCCTGAAGATGAGATTCTGGACAATGTCCTTCTCAAATTAAAGACCTATGAGGAACGCTTGCAGGCTCAGCAGGAATACCAAACCCTCCTAGCAGACAACTTCACCCTCATCAATGAGTATGGCCAAGAAAGCCACAAAGAGGACCTGGTCCGTTTGCAGGAAGAACATCAAATTCCCTTTAAGAATTTCGAAATTGAATCTATCAGTCAAAGACCAAATTGATTCGCTATGAGTTAAATGACCAGATCCATACCAGTCTCTGGCGGCGTCATGAACACTGGCAAAAGGTCTTTCACCAAATTACCAGTAAACAGAAAAAATAGAACCCTCTACCTCAATCTAACCAGAATAAAAAGCTACTGCAATTCTTTTTTGCAGTAGTTTTTTTGTAAGAAAAAATAGCCTTTCGGCTATTCTTCTACTTTTATAAATCCAAATTTATTGAGGGGATAGAGACGCAGATTCACGACTCCTTCGATCTGATTTTTATGGATATAACCAAACTCACGGCTATCTTCTGTATCTCCACGGTTATCATTTAAGACTAGATAAGTATCGGATGGTACACGACCAGCCTTGGTCCCTTTTAACTCTGATAAGAAGAAATCATCCGTATAATACCCATTACTCGTTGGAGCCGCCAAGTGTTTATTCAGCATTTTATTTAGGTAAGGTTCTGGTGTTGCCTGTCCATTCAAATAGAGGACATCATCTACGTAGCTGACTTCATCGTTTTCTTTGGCAATGACACGTCCAAGGTATTCTTTTCCACCGACCTTGTATAAGACCAGATCACTGCGATCTACCTGAGCATTTCTAGTCGCTACCACAAGATCTCCATTTTTCACAGAAGCATTGGCCATCTTATCATTGATACTAAATGGATGAAATACAAAGATTCGAAGCAAAATCAGTGCCAAAACCAGTACACCGACAATGATGACATTTCTAATTAAATCTCTCCTTGGCATGTATGTCTCCCTTCCTTTTTATTTATTATACCATGTTTTTGATCTTTAAAAAAGAGAAAGTAAGCATTAGTGAGAATTCTTGTCAACACACTAAACAATAAAAAGAAAAACCTCGCGGTCAATCCTTTCAGATCAACCAGCAAGGCTTTCAGATATAATTGTCTATTAACGTACTGTACGGATACGCATTGTGTTTGTACGAACTGCTTCACCAAGTGGTACACCTGCAACGATAACGATATCATCACCAGATTGTACAAGACCAGCTTCAACTGCTTTACGTTCAGCAATTTCAAACATGTCATCAGTTGATGATGGAGCTTCTGTCAACATTGGGATAACACCCCAGTTCAACATCAATCCACGTTCTGTCAATTCGTCAAATGTCAATGCCAAGATATCAGCATTTGGACGGTATTTAGAAATCAAACGTGCTGTGTGACCAGTCTTAGTAAGAGTTACAACCAATTTGATGTCCATTGAGTTTGTAGCATCTTTAACAGCTGAAGCCATAACTTCTGTCTTAGAGTTACGTTCAAATGAATCTGAGTTCAAACGTCCGTATTCTTTAAGAAGAGTTTGAGCGTTCTTGTCGATTGTAGCCATTGTTGTAACTGACTCAAGTGGGTATTTACCATTTGCAGATTCACCTGAAAGCATTGTAGCATCAGTACCATCGATAACAGCGTTGAAGACGTCAGATACTTCAGAACGAGTTGCACGTGGTTTTTCAGTCATTGTTTCAAGCATGTTTGTTGCAGTGATAACAACTTTACCAGCAGCATTCACTTTAGTGATAATCATTTTTTGGTAAACTGGAACCATTTCAAATGGTACTTCGATACCCATGTCACCACGAGCAATCATAATACCGTCTGCAGCTTCAATGATTTCATCTAAATTATCGATACCTTGTTGGTTTTCGATCTTCGCAAACAATTGAACGTGACCGTTACCAGTTTCTTCACAGATTGCACGAACTTCATTTACGTCTTTTGCAGTACGTACGAATGAGATCGCGATGAAGTTGATACCTTGTTCCAAACCGAAGCGGATATCGTCGTTATCGCGTTCAGCAAGTGCTGGGAAAGGAATCTTAGTGTTAGGGATGTTGACACCTTTTTGTTTAGCGATGATACCATCATTTTCAACTTCAACGACAAATTCACGTTTTGCAGCGTCTTTTTCTACAACACGAAGACCCAATTTACCATCGTCAACCAATACTTGGTGTCCAACTTCAACGTCATCGAGATGTCAAGTCCACCAGCAACGTTCAATGCGATAACATCACGAGTTGATTTGATGCCTTGTTTTGTAGCAACGCGGATACGTTCACCAGTTTTGTATGAATACTCTTTAGCTTCACCTTCAAACAATTCAGTACGGATTTCAGGACCTTTTGTATCAAGAAGGAAACCAACTTTTTTACCAGCGATTTCTTCTGCACGTTTAACAGTTGCCATACGTTCACCTTGTTCTTGGTGGTCACCGTGTGAGAAGTTGAAACGGAAAGTGTTAGCGCCAGCTTCGATCAATTTAGCAATGTTTTGTGCTGAAGCTTCAACGTCAAGGTTTTCAGCCCAGTATCCATCTTCACCAAATTTTTTACCACCACGGATTTCTACCGCAGGACCCAAAGTTGCAACGATTTTTACACGTTTGTTCATGATATATATGACTCCTTTTTAAATATATCTGTCTTTTTAAGACAAGGTTAACGAATTTATGAAATAAAATTAAATTGAAGACAAGCTACGGTTCAACTCGGCAAGACCAAGATCAGCTTTATGTGGATTGTTTACCACAATCTTACCATCTTCTGTCAAGCTAAAGAGGGCTCCTTCTTCTGCTTTACCAAGGATTGGGTTTTCAACCATTTTTTCATTACGGATACCAACGGCTACACCACCGATTCCTTGTTTCAACAATTTAACAGCGTGTGCTCCCATACGTGAAGCAAGAACACGGTCACGCGCTGTAGGTGAACCACCACGTTGGATGTGGCCAAGCTCAGTCACACGAAGGTCACTTTCATCACCAGCTTCTTTCAACGCTTTACCAAATTCATCTGCAGACATCACGCCTTCAGCCAAGATGATGATGTTGTGGGTACGACCTTTTGCGTAACCTTCTTTGATGCTCTCAACAACTTCTTCGATCTTGAATCCTTCTTCAGGGATGATGATTTCATCTGCACCAGATGCAATCCCTGCCCAAAGAGCGATATCTCCAGCATTACGTCCCATCACTTCGATAACGAAAGTACGGTGGTGACTAGATGAAGTATCACGGATCTTATCGATCGCGTCCATTGCAGTTGTGACTGCCGTATCAAAACCAATTGTAAAGTCAGTTCCGACGATATCGTTGTCGATCGTACCAGGAAGACCAACAGCTGGGAATCCAAGCTCAGTCAAGCGCATCGCACCATGGTAAGAACCATCTCCACCAATAACGACAACACCTTCGATCCCGTGTTTCTTCAATTGCTCGATCCCTTTAATTGACCTTCGCGTTGTGCGAATTCAGGGTAACGAGCTGAATGAAGGAAGGTACCACCACGGGAAATAATATCTCCAACAGATGAGGCGTCAAGGGGCTGAATTTTACCAGCAACCATTCCCGCATATCCATCATAGATACCGAAAACTTCCATTCCTTCTGAAATTGCTTGACGAACAACTGCACGGATGGCAGCGTTCATTCCAGGGGCATCTCCACCACTAGTTAAAACAGCAATACGTTTCATTTCGTTGTTTGCTCCTTTTTTTCTTTTACATTCTACGTAATTATAACACAAAGAAGACTAAAATTCTCGTATTTTTCGCAGTTTTTACCGATAAATCGTTTTCATAACGAGATTCTTTAGTTCATCTTCCAATTCTTTGTTTTTCTGGACTGTATAGCCCCTCAATTGAAGAGTTTTTTTCTCGTCTTCATAGCGTAATATCACAGGATATGGGCCCGGATATTTTTTCAAGATAGAAAGAATCGTTTTATCCTGACGATGATCGAGCAACTGGATCCAGAACTTTTCATTGGTTGCCAGTTGTGCCTCTGCTAGAATCATCTGCAAGCGCCCATCACGCTCTTGTATCTTCCCTGTCAAGTAATAAAAGCCACCTTCTTTTATCAAGGAGGAAAATCGATTGTAGGTTTCAGGGAAAAGGGTCACATCCAATTTTTTCTTGGTATCACTGACTTGTAAGAAAGCCATGAGATCACCCGACTTGGTTCGAATGGTTCGAATGTTTTGTACCTCAATGAGAATGCGTGCCTGCTCTCCTTGAACTGAGTTGAGAAATTGGTTGGATCTCATAGGGACTCGTTTGCCCAATCGCAACCAATGGGTGAGTACTGAGCCCGACGCCAATAATGGCCTCTTCCTTCTCATATTTCAGCCTGGCTAAAGTCCTCCGCTTCTGTCCAGGAATAGTTAGAATCCGCAAATAAACTGCCTAACTCATCGGCAAAGACAAACAAATTCGGCAAATTGTGAAGCACCTTGCGTCTATTTTTTTCAAAGATGTCAAACAGTCCAAGCTCCACTAAAGGTGTTAACAGAGGCAATTTATGATACTGATTGGGGAGTCGTAAAATAAAATCTTCGACACTTTCAAAAGGACGATTATCAATGATCCAATACGCTAAATCTCTCGGGAGTCCCTTAATATTTTTCATTCCCAAGTAGATTTTTCGATCCTGGAACTTATCTCTGTAAGGGATGGTGTTGATGGATAATGGCGCGACTTTAAAATCAAACTGGAGAGCATCTGTCAGATAATCGCTGCTCGAATAATTGAGCATGACATCAAAGAAAACATCTGGATAATGGACCTTGAAATAGGCCATCTGAAAGGCCAAGGCAGAATAGGCATAGGCATGGGAACGGTTAAACCCATAGCCTGCGAATTTTTCCATGATTGCAAAGACCTCTTTAGCTTTTTCTTCCGTATGCCCAAGTTTAAGAGCACCTGCGACAAAATCGTCTTCCATCTGATGCATTTCAGCTGCATTTTTTTTGCCCATGGCCCGACGTAAAATATCGGCTTTCCCTAGACTAAAGCCTGCAAAACGCTGGGCAACCTGCATGACCTGCTCTTGGTAGAGCATGATCCCATAAGTGGGCCTTAAGATTTCTTCAATAGCTGGATCCAAAATCTCAACTTTTTCCTGGCCGTGCTTTCTTTTGACGAAATTATCAATGTAATCACTAGCTCCTGGACGATTGAGAGAGGTGGTCGCTACCACTTCTTCGAAATGATTGGGTCTCACTCGTCTCAAGAGGCGAATGGCTCCAGCCTGTTCAAATTGGAAAATCCCCTTGGTATCCCCAGCAGCAAACAAGGCCAAGGTTTCTGGATCTTCTAAATCAATGGCTTCAATCACGATCTCTTCTTGGTACTTTTCATAGACCGCTTCCTTCATTTTCTGAACAAAGGTTAAATTTCGCAGACCCAAAAAGTCCATCTTCAACAGACCATTGGCTTCAACCGCATGGGCATCATACTGGGTGACAAACATGTCTTCTCCGTACTTGAGAGGAATGTGATCCGTCAAATCCTGGTCACTCATCACAACCCCAGCCGCGTGGATCGAGGTCTGTCTTGGTTGGCCTTCAATTCTTTTAGCAATTTCAAAGCCACGCTCAAATTCTGCTCGGCTATGAATCACTTGTCGAAAAGCTAGATTCTGTTCATAAGCTGTCGTCAGTGTATCCCTAAACCCAATCCGCTTGGTAATGGAGGTCAATTCGTACTCTGGTACCCCAAAACGTTTGAAAGACATCTCGAATGGCTTGTTTGGCCCCAAAGGTTGAAAAGGTCACGATCTGAGCTGCATGGTAACTCCCGTAACGGTCTCGCACATAGCGGATAAATTCTGGACGATAGATATCAGGAATATCAATATCAATATCCGGCATGGTGTAGCGCTCCACATTTAAAAAGCGCTCAAAGAGGAGGTTCTTCTCCACAGGATCAATCCCTGTAATTCCCTAGGGCATAGGCTACCAGTGAGCCTACAGCAGACCCACGTCCCATTCCCATATAATAGCCTTGACTCCGTCCGAAACGAAGAAGGTCCCAGACAATCAAGAAATAATCATCAAAGCCCATTTGGTGAATAATGTCTAATTCATGCTCCAGACGTTCTTGATAGACCGGACTGGTCAAGTTCTTTCGAAGAAGACCCGCTTGGGCTAATTCTCTCAGTTCCTCAACAGCTGGTTTCTGAGGATTGAAGCGAGGCAATTTCAACTGAGTATCAATATCGTATTGAATCCCTTGGACTAGTTTTTCCAGATTTGTGATGGCTTGAGGAAATCGCTCTGCAAAATCATTCTTTAAATCCTGAGGAGTTTTTAGGACTGTTGTAGGATCAATTTGGTCCCTGTTTCTGTCAAGCTTTGATTGTCCTTGATGGCTGCCAGCATCTGCATGGCTTCCACATCTTCCGCCTCAAAAAAACGCACAGTATGAAGAGGGAGCACAGGGTGGCTAAACTCTTGGACCGGCGTATCCGCAAAAACTCCGATGAAGTAATCTAGACCAAGCGGCAAGTCTCCACTAGCAAAAGGCGCTGGGACAATGACTGCTACTCCTTCTGTTAGGTGCTTCACATCCTCCCAATTGCTCTTCCCCATCATTTTGACGGTCGACATCTTCATCAGATTTTGGTAGCCCTTCGTTGACAGAGCGATCATCCGAAACGGAATTGATTCATTGTCTACCTCTAGTCCAATTTCTAAACCGACCAAGGGGCTGAGCTTGTGGGCCTGACAGGCTTCGATAAATTCATAGGCACCATACAAATTATCTACATCCATGATTCCCAATGCGTCATAGCCCATACTTTTAGCCACTTGGACATAGTCTTTGATGGTCACAAGGCTTTCCATAAAAGTATAGACTGATTTGGTATCTAGCTGTGCAATCACTTTTTCTCCTCCCTCACTTGTCTATTTTTGGGACTCTTTTTTGTACAAAAAAACACCACTGCTACACAATGATGTCTCAACAACGGAAGACATGGGATTCGAACCCACGCACGCTTTTACACGCCTACCGCGTTTCCAACACGGCCTCTTAAGCCTCTTGAGTAATCTTCCATGAATAAAAATATGGAGCCGGTGGGAGTCGAACCCACGTCCAAACACCTGCCAGCATATTTGTCTACAACCATAGGTTATGTCTTCTTTTAACAGCTACACGACACATAACTCAAGCCCTGTACCTGCGAGTCTATCAATCTCTTATCTAACTCCTAGACAAAGCTAGATCGTATCTCGCTAAAATTAAGACCTGTCATCAAACACGAGCGATTCGAATCGGGTCACGCCTGCTGGTGTTTAGGCAGCTAAAGCGTAAGAATTATTATTTTTTGCAGTTATATTTAACTGGCGTTTTACATCCGCTAGATGAGTTGCAAAATATACCTCATAATGCCTGTCGAATCCGTAACGACCCCAAAACGAATACAATTAGTATATCAAAATGTATCTAAAAATGCAAAAGAAAAAAATTGAACAAGAAGGCTTCCACTGGGGAGCTCCTTGTTCAATTAACTGTTCTTATTGAAGATTCAACTTATATTTGCTGATATAGTGAATGGTGAAGTACATAGAAACAATCTTAATGACTTCATAGATGAGACCTGGAATGAAGTTTGCTCCCAAATCATCAATATTTCCATAAACCAATGCATACCCGACAGCATATGAATCTCTAAATGGATTGACTGCTGTACCGATGATACTCAAAACAATGCACAAGAGAAAGAAAAACAGAATAGCCTTAAATCCACGACGATTTTGGAAGAGTTGGCCAAGTGCGATCGATACATAAAATAGGAAGATCCCTGAAGCTGTGGTAAAAATCCACCAAACGATAATCCAATAAGCAATAGAATGACTAAAAGCCTCAGCGATAATACTAAATACAGGAGATAGGTCTTGTCCAATGACAGCGCCCATCACAATAATTGTGATGAAACCACTCAAAAATAGAAGGAATAGGCAGTAAAGACTCGCTACTAAAGCTCCCACAAATTTAGACAAAATGATCGCATGAGGGCTAGCTGGAAGGGTCCAGGTCAAGTAACCTTCACGTCCGTATAAGTTGGAATAGAAACGACGGATAATAATATAGTAGTTACTAAGATAAAGACCAATGACTCCTCCAAAAATGAGAATCCCAAGAGTCCCCGTTATAATTTGCATACTATTGGTTTCCATATCCACAAAACCGTTTGTAGCACTTCCACCAATAACACCTGTAATCACTGACAAACCTAGTGCGATCAAAGTGATCAACAGATACCATTTAGCTTGTCGACTTTAAATTCATATTTTAATAATTTACCAAACATGGGGTCCTCCTAATAAACACGGAATTGATCACGGAAGATCTCATCGATTGATTTTCCGTGTTGATTGCGCATAACAGTCGTATTTTCATGCAAGAGGATTCTTCCTTGGTTGATGAAAATGGCTTCATCCAAAAACTTGCTCAATATCCGCAATCAAGTGAGTAGAAATCAAGACAGAAGAGTTTGGACGTCTGTTTTTGAATAATGGTCCGCAAAAATATAATCACGCGCTGCTGGGTCAACCCCACCGATTGGTTCATCAAGAACATACAAGTCAGCTTCACGACTCATCACCAAAATCAATTGCACTTTTTCCTTGTTCCCTTTTGAAAGGCTGTTCAATTTTTTTGATTTGGATGCAAATGCAAATCGTTGAGCAATTGGTAAGCTCGTTGGACATTAAAAATCTGCATAAAAAAATCTTGGAAATAGCGAATAGCATCAATAATTTTTCATATTTTTCATTCAGATAAGTTGTATCCGGCAAATAGGAAACCACTTTTTTTAGAAGCTGGGGATGGTAATTGCCCATGAATATAGATATTTCCAAGGCTTGGTTGCAACAAACCATTGATCAATTTAATGATGGTTGTTTTCCCGCTACCATTGGGACCCAAAAGGCCAATAATACGGCCAGGTTGGATGTTCAAACTAACATCCATGAGAGCAACTTCATGCCCATAATTCTTTGTCACATGGTCCAAGTAGACCAAAGGATACTGATTCATGTAAATCTCCTTTATTTTCTATTTATGCTATTATACCTTGTCCCCTTGATGATTGCAACTTTATCTGAAAATTTGCTAAGAATTTGTAAATGCTTGTTCAAAAAAACAGGGATAAACAAATCAGAGGTTAGGGAAACCCCAACCTCTGATTTGTTTTGATGCATAGAATGGTTAACTAATTCCAAGTGCGATCCGTGCATAACGGCTCATCTTTTCAACCGTCCAAGCAGGGTACCAGACCAACTTCACATCCACTGATGTCACTTCTTCTACTTCTGCTAAAACATCATGAATCTGATCTGTCAGAAGATCCGCTAATGGACACCCCATGGTCGTTAGGGTCATATCAATGATGGTTGCTCCAGTTTCACCGTCAAAATGGATCTCGTAGACAAGACCTAAATTGACAATGTCAATCCCAAGCTCAGGATCGATTACCTCTTCCAAAGCATTTAAGATTTTATTTTTAATTTCTTCAATTTGCTCAGTTGTATATGCCATATGACTTCCTTTTTTTGCTATTTTACTCTCGATAGAATTTCTTGGCTCGGGTTAAAAAGGTCCACTGGACCTGGCCACTCTCTGGTTTTTAGGTGGCCGTTAAAAAGATCCGCAGGATCTGGGTCGCTTCTTCATTTCTAGGCGACCGTTAAAAAGATCCACAGGATCTTTTTAATCCTCTATAAAGTCACGCAATGGTTTGCTTCTGCTTGGGTGGCGGAGTTTGCGGAGGGCTTTGGCTTCGATCTGACGGATCCGTTCACGGGTCACGTTGAAGACTTTCCCCACATCTTCCAAGGTCCGCATTTTTCCATCATCCAGACCAAAACGAAGACGCAAAACATTTTCTTCCCGGTCTGTCAGGGTATCGAGGACTTCATCCAATTGTTCACGTAGAACCACACGAGTGGTGTAGTCTACTGGATTTTCAATCACTTCATCTTCGATGAAATCGCCCAAATGGCTATCGTCTTCTTCCCCGATTGGAGTTTCAAGAGAAACAGGCTCTTGAGCAATCTTCAAGATTTCACGCACCTTGTCTGGTGTCATATCCATACGTTCAGCAATTTGTTCAGGTGTTGGATCTTGTCCCAATTCTTGCAAGAGATTGCGTTGCTCACGAACCAACTTGTTAATGGTTTCCACCATGTGAACAGGAATCCGAATGGTACGCGCTTGGTCTGCAATGGCACGAGTGATGGCCTGACGGATCCACCAAGTAGCATAAGTAGAGAACTTGAACCCTTTGGTATAGTCAAACTTATCAACCGCCTTCATCAAGCCCATGTTTCCTTCTTGGATCAAATCCAAAAATTGCATCCCACGACCAACGTAACGTTTCGCAATGGATACAACCAAACGAAGGTTGGCCTCTGCTAGACGTTGCTTGGCTTCCAAGTCACCTTGTTCCACTAAGATAGCCAATTCTTGTTCTTCTTCATTGGTCAAAAGAGGAACAACCCCAATTTCTTTCAAGTACATCCGTACTGGGTCATTGACCTTAGCAGAGTTGCTTCCAAGCAATTCCTCATCTGACAACTCTGGCTCTTCCTCATTGTTCAACACACGCGCACTTGGGTTGCCATCTTTATCAGTGATCGAAATCCCTGCATCTTGAATGCGTTGCAAAAGATCTTCAATCCCATCTGCATCTAGCGTGAATGGAATAACCAACTGGTCATTAATTTCATCATCTGTTGCAGTTCCGCTTTTCTTGTGGCTGCGAATAAATTCTGCAATTTGAACGTCCAATGTTGTAATATCTTTTTGTTCTTTAGCCATTCTTACTCCATTCTTCTTTTTGAGCGATTAAACGCTCGAGTTCCAATAAAGCTTTTTCCGCATCCCCTATTGAGGAAGCTTCCTTCACTTTATTTCCAATTTGTTGACTTTCTTTGCGAAGAAGCTCACGATTCCGTGTCGCTTCTACTTCTTCTAACTCACCATCTGCTATCTCATCTGGTAAATCTTCTTCTAACATGCGGTACCAGGCGTGCTGGACCCCTTCAGGCTGCTCGGATAGATCCTGAGAGGTGACTTCTCCATTTTGACAGAGCAATTGATACAAGATCTGTAACTCCGGCGTGTCGAAGGTAAAATCAGGTCGCAAACGGTAATCATTGAGGACCATTGGAAAATCCTTCATCCTACTTAATAAATGATTTTCCGCCTTGATCAAGCGCGTCATCCCACGATTCGGCAGGAGCTCCACTGAAAAATTCGACGTTTTTGATCGTCCACCTTCTTGCGCTTCTTGCCGTTGATGCAAGCGACTATTATTGACAATCTGCTCAATCTGCAAGTAATCAAAGTCCGGCAATAAATCGGCCAACTTATAAATATAGGTGTTTTGCGCTGTAATAGAACGCGTCTGGGCGATCATCGGTGCCAACTTTTCGACAAACTCAATTTGCGCCTGCAAGTTCTCAATATACTGGGGTTTCCAGTAGTGCATCAAGAATTCAACCTTACTGATCCGAGAATTCTTCAAGAGGGTAGCTAGATCTTCTGGGGACGTCTTTTTGAGGTACTCATCAGGGTCCATCTGATCTGGGATACGGACGATCTCCAACTCCAGATCCTGCAAGACATCCAAGGCCTTAGCTGTTGCTTCAAGCCCTGCCTTATCCCCATCATAGGTCAAGATGACCTTTTTGGTAAAATGAGACAGGTGCTGGACATGCTCTGGTGTCAAGGCTGTCCCCATAGAGGCGACCGCATTTTCTATCCCAGCTCGATAAGCCGCAATGACATCCATAAAGCCTTCCATGATATACATTTCATGTTGCTTTTTGGCGCTCGTCTTGGCTTGATCCAAATGATAGAGTTCATAGCTTTTATTAAATAGACGGGTACTGCGACTATTCTTGTACTTGGCTTGATGACTACCATCCTCCGTCATTTTCCACAGCCTACCAGAAAAAGCAATGACCCGTCCACTATCATCCGTCAGGGGAAACATGATCCGATCCTGAAAGGCATCAAAAACCGTTCCAGCATCTGAGATTGTAAACAAACCCGAATCGGTAATGACTTTCTCAGAGAATTTCTCAGAGAGATTTCGATAGAGATAATTTCCTTCTGCAGGTGCTAAGCCCAATTGAAAATGTCGGATCACCTCATCCGTCAGACCACGTTCATGCAGATAGTTTCGCGCTTCTTCCCCCATCTTAGTCGTCATCAGAATCGCCTGATAAAACTTACTAGCTTCCTGATGAATCTCATAAAGTTCTTGGTTTGGATTGACAGACGCTGGTTGGGCAGGCCTTGCCTGGTACTGAAGCGCAATGCCAGCCTTTTCTGCTACGATCTGGACCGCATCCATAAAGGCGACTCCACGGTAGTCCTCAATAAACTTAAAGACATCTCCAGAGCGACCACATCCGAAACAATGGTAAAACTGCTTGTCTTCAACGACATTAAAGGAAGGAGTCTTTTCACCATGAAAAGGACACAGGCCTAAAAAATTACGGCCAGCCTTGGTCAAAGAAACAACTTCTCCAATGACTTCAACAATGTTTACACTGTTTTTAATTTCTGCAATCAGCTCTTTATCAACCATAAACAGTGCCTCCATTTTACCATAGATTATCACTTTATATTTTATACTAAAAGTTAGTAAAAGTAAATTTTTTCCTACCGATTTCACACATAAAAGAAAAGATTTTCAACCTTTATCACTAATTTTTAAAAAAATTAGGCATATTTCTTGTCAGTCGAATATTTTTTCCGTTATACTATCATAGTAAAAAATTATTATGAAAGGACATATTTAGGATATGTTAAAAGATTTGAAAGCTTTTCTCCTTCGTGGGAATATTGTTGACCTTGCTGTTGCAGTCGTTATCGGAGCTGCATTTGGAGCTATCGTAACATCATTTGTTAACGATATCATTACTCCACTTATTTTGAACCCAGCTTTGAAAGCTGCTCGTGTTCAAAATATTGCTCAATTGTCATGGAACGGTGTTGCATACGGTAGCTTCTTGAGCGCTGTGATCAACTTCCTTGTTGTTGGTACTGTTCTTTTCTTCGTAGTGAAAGCTGCTGAAAAAGCTCAAAACCTTGGTAAAAAAAGAAGAAGCTGTCGAAGAAGAAGCTCCTGCTCCTACTCAAGAAGAGTTGCTTGCTGAAATCCGCGACTTGCTTGCAAACAAATAATCAGATAAAAAGATCCGATCTTCTAGCTAGAAGGTCGGCTTTTTTTGTCTTTCAATTTGTTTAGAGAAAACCAAAAAACAGACCGAAGTCTGTTTCCTGTATTCAATTAGAATTTTTTACGTTTACGAGCTGCTTCTGATTTACGTTTACGTTTTACAGAAGGTTTTTCATAGAATTCACGTTTGCGTGTTTCTTGAAGAGTACCAGCTTTAGTAACCGCACGTTTGAAACGACGAAGAGCATCGTCAAGAGATTCATTCTTACGTACTACTGTTTTTGACATATTTTTCACTCCCTTCAAGCCTAAAATCTTAATTATTTTATCACACTTTAAAGATGCTGTCAAGATCTTTTTGAAATTTTTCTAGCCTTCCTAGCCTTCATTCCATTTCCTTTTTTCCGACTTTTTCATTCTTCCTATTTTATGATACAATGGAAACAAAGAAAACCCTGAAGGAGATACCATGTCAGAAATTTATGATATTACGATTGTTGGGGGCGGACCAGTTGGTCTGTTTGCTGCTTTTTATGGCAATATGCGCCAAGTTAAAGTCAAACTGATTGATTCCTTACCTCAACTTGGAGGGCAACCAGCCATTCTCTATCCAGAAAAAAGTATCCTCGATGTACCCGGATTTACCAATTTAACAGGTGAAGAATTGAGCAACCGCTTGATCGAGCAAGTCAAACGATTTGACACACCGATTTTCCTCAATGAAACTGTAGAGGATATTCAAAAAGAGGGTGACCTCTTCACTATCACTACTTCTCGCCAAGTACATCAGTCTAAAGCAGTCATTATTGCTATGGGTGGCGGTGCCTTTAAACCACGTGCCCTTGACATTGAGGGAGCTGAGGACTTTGATAACGTCCACTACCATGTTTCAAACATCCAGCAATATGAAGGACAGCAGGTGACCGTCCTTGGTGGTGGGGACTCTGCTGTGGACTGGGCTCTTGCTTTTGACAAGATTGCTCCAACTACAATCGTTCACCGTCGGGACAACTTCCGTGCCTTGGAACATAGCGTAGAAGAACTCAAACAATCTTCTGTCAGCATCAAAACACCATTTGTTCCTAGCCGCTTGATTGGCGAAAATGGTCATGCCACTCATCTTGAAATCACAAAAGTTAAATCCGATGAAACTGAACTCATCCCGATTGATCACTTATTTGTCAACTATGGCTTTAAATCTTCAATCGGAAACTTGAAAGAATGGGGTGTAGAATTGCAACGCCATAAAATCAAGGTGAATCAGAAACAAGAAACCAGCCTTCCTGGAATTTATGCCTGTGGAGACTGCTGCTTCTATGAAGGAAAGATCGATCTCATCGCTACAGGTCTGGGGGAAGCTCCAACAGCTGTAAACAATGCCATCAACTACATCTATCCAGATAAGAAAGTCCAACCAACGCACTCAACTAGTTTATAATAAAAAAGGCCTTTGCTTCTCATAATGAAGATAAAAGTCCCTATTTTTTTAAAGAAACTTTCTAAGTCAAGGAAAAGTCAAAAAACTGAGTTCCTGACTATTATTGATCAAGAGTCAAAAATTCGAGTGCCTGAAACAATACGTTTCAGGCACTCTCAGGGAAAGTTTTTGAGACATTGAGTCATTCAAAACTAAGTCATGGAACTTCTATGAAGTTCGCTGACGTCCGTACTCACCTAAGGAAAGTTTTTAAAAAGACTTTATCCTCATTATGAAAGGCCTTTGGCCTTTTTTATTTGTCTAAATCGTCTGCGATCTTATTGATCTTACGCAAGCGGTGATTGACCCCACTTTTTGAAATAGGTTGTTGCAAACTATCAGCGATCTGCTGGATGGAATAATCTGGATGGTTCATCCGAATATAGGCAACTTCTTGCAAGTCACTTGGTAAACTCCCTAGACCGACCGTATCCACAATTTTACTGATATTATTGATGGTTTTCATACTGGCTGTGACTGTGCGCTGGATATTGGCCATCTCGGCATTATTGGCCCGATTGAGGTCATTACGCGTCTCTCTCATGACCTTGATGGACTCAAATTCCTGCATGGCTTGCATGGCCTCTACGACAATGAGAAAATCAATAATATCTTCCGCTCGTTGCAGATAGGTCACCACTCCTTTTTTCCGCTCGATGGTTTTCGCATCTAGTAAAAATCCTTGCATGAGAAGGGCAATTCCTTCCGCGTGGTCTGTATAAACAGAATGAATTTCCAACTGATACTTTCCTTTTTCAGGATCCTTGATGGATCCGCACGATAAAAAAGCCCCCCGAAGATAAGCACGACTAGCTGCTTCATCTTCTAAAACACTAGCATCAATGCCTGTCTCAATCCCAAAGAAGGCATCTGCCAAATGTAAGTCAGCTAGAATCTCTTCCACCTTTTCATCCAAGAATACTGTGTAAACACGATTTTTTTTCAAATTGGTTTTTTGGTGGTGGCGAATATCCGATTTGGCCTCATAAAAATGATGCAACAATTCATAGATATGGCGAGCGATCTTGGCATTTTCTGTTGTTACCGAGAGCGTCAAGCCCCCCATTGAAATCCCAAGACTTCCAGACATCTTGATAATGGCAGCCAATTCACTCTTTTCAAATCGCTTGAGAGACAATAATTCTTCTTTTACACGAACCGTAAAACTCATTTTCTCACCTGCACGATCTGCATCAACTCTTCGACTACTTTTTCACCATCATGAAAGGCTCCTCCATTGACCAACTTCAAGAAATCAGAAGAAATCACTTGGGGAACTTGCGAGTGCAACCCCTTGAAATCGTGCTCTACCTGTACCAAGTATTCATCAAATTTGTTACTGTTCATGTAAGCTGCGGGAACCTGATTGATATTGACAAGGACGGTATCGATAAACTTCTCTCCCAAATGTTTATGGAGAACGGCAACGTGGTCACTGTCTGTGAAATGCTCGGTTTCTCCTCTTTGGGTCATGATGTTACAAACATAGGCTACCTGAGCCTTGGTTTCAAGGATGGCTTTCCCAATCTCATCGATCATCAAATTAGGAAGGATCGAGGTAAAGAGCGAACCAGGACTAAGACGACCATATCACTTTCAAGAATAGCTTCCACCACTTTCTTACTAGCTTTTGGTCGTTCTTGATCAAAGGTATTGGTCACATAGACATGATCAATCATGCCGGTGTAGTTGGCAATGTGGCTTTCTCCTACCACTTCTTTTCCATCTTGAAAGACGGCATGAAGGGTCAAGGGACTATCACTGGAAGGATAGATCTTGCCGGTCGTATGAAAGAACTTGGTTAACAACTGCATGGCATTATAGGTCGAGCCTTGCATCTCTGAAATCCCTGCAATGATCAAGTTTCCCAAAGGGTGTCCGGCCAAAGGGCCATCATCGTCAGCAAAACGGTATTGAAAGACCTTCTCATAAAAACGAGGCATATCTGACATGGCAACCAGCACATTTCGAAGATCCCCAGGTGGTGTCAATTTTTGGATGTTCTTCCGCAATTCACCTGAACTACCGCCATCATCAGCAACGGTTACAATAGCAGTAATATCGACCGGTTTCTTTCTCAGACTATCGAGAATAACAGAAATCCCTGTTCCTCCTCCAATAACGGTTACTTTAGGTTTTCTCATGAGCGATTCACCGTTTCTTTCCGTCTGTCCTTGTCTCTATGACTGCAATTGACCTGCCAATTTTTTTCTAAATCATGCGCTAAGCGCTCTGCAAGGCTACTGAACGGTGTTGCCCACCGGTACATCCCATAGCAATGGTGAGAACGGATTTACCTTCTCGTTTATAGGACGGTAAAATAGGAACAATCAAGTCATGAAGATGACTGTAAAACTCCTCTGATTCAGGGTGATCCATGACATAATCATAGACTGCTGGATCTTGACCGGTTAAATTCCGAAGTTCCAATTTGTAGTAGGGATTTGGAAGGAAACGCACGTCAAAGACAAGGTCAGCATCGATCGGAAGGCCATATTTAAAACCAAATGACATGACCTCAACCCGAAAATCTGGCTGATTATCTTGACTGGCAAATTGTTCTGCGATCGTTTTTCTCAAATTACGAGGTGTCAACTCAGTCGTATCCACCACATTTTGACTGATATTTTTTAAAGGGGACAAGAGTTCGCGCTCTAGGGTAATCCCATCTAAGACACGGCCATCTGCCGCTAATGGATGGCTACGACGGGTTTCCTTGTATCGTGCTACCAACTCACTATCAGTGGCATCCAAGAACAAGACCTTGAAATCGAGGTCTTCTTGGTTGTCCAATTCATCCAAAATGGTGCGAATTTCATTGAAAAAAGAACGGCTCCGCATATCCACAACAACGGCTAATTTATTGTTATCCGGGCTATGACGCATGAGCTCAATAAATTTCAGCAAGAGCGCCGGTGGCATATTATCGATGGTAAAGTAACCCAAATCCTCAAACGATTGGATGGCGACGGTCTTGCCCAGCACCGCTCATCCCTGTTACCATGACCAGTTGAATCTTACTTTCTGTCATTTTTTCCTCCCATAAATAAAACAGAGTGGCCTACAGTTTCCTGCTCTCCACTCTGTCTTTTTGTCTTTGAATGGTTATTAGGCTTTGATTTCCGCAATAACTTCAATTTCAACCTTCACATCACGTGGCAGGCGTGCTACTTCAACAGCAGATCGAGCTGGAAACTCTGTGGTAAAGACTGTTTTATAGACCTCATTAAAAGGTACAAAGTCATTCATATCACTTAAGAAACAAGTGGTTTTCACCACGTGGTCGAAGTCTGTCCCAGCCTCTTCCAAAATAGCCCCAATGTTCTTTAAGACTTGCTCTGTTTGTTCTTGGATGGTTTCGCCAATGATTTCGCCTGTTTCAGGTGACAAGGGAACTTGTCCGCTTGCGAAGAGAAGATTGCCTACGATTTTCCCTTGAACATAAGGTCCAATTGCTGCGGGTGCTTTATCTGTATGAATTGTTTTTGCCATAGTATTCTCCAAGTCTATTTACTTCTGCTGGTTTTCTTTTGCTAATTTTTCCCTTTGTAAGCGCAATTTGCGCTTAGGATTTAGCGTATTAAAGAGTTCTTCTAGTTTTTCAGCATTCCAAACATCGGCTGCTGAAACAAAATTTCCATTTTCATCTCGAAAAGATATTGGTTTATCTCCCACTGAAAAAGCCTCACTTCTTATTTGGAATCCTTGATCCGCTGGGGATCTACCCTAATCTACAAACTCAAATTCAAATTTACCGATCCGGACAATATCGCCATCTTTTGCCCCACGCGCACGGAGAGCTTCATCAACACCCATGCCACGCAATTGACGAGCAAATTTCATGACCGCTTCATCACGATCGAAATTCGTCATATTAAAGAGTTTTTCAAGTTTTTCACCAGACAAGACCCAAGCGGCATCGTCATCCCGACTGATGTCAAAGGCTGGCTGGTCTTCATCAAAGCCATAGTAGACTTCTTCTTGGGCCATTTCGTCTTCTGAATACAAGAGGAATTCTGGTGTTTTGTCTAACAATTCTGCCGTTGCTTCTAACAAGTTGTCCAAACCTTGATGCGCCAAACTAGAGATCGGGAAGATCTGTGGCAGTTCATCAAACTCATCGTAATTGGCTGCCAATTTCTTCTTGAATTCTTTCAAGTTTTCTTGGCTCTCTGGCATATCCATCTTATTTGCCACGATAATCTGAGGACGTTCCATCAAACGAAGATTATAGGTTTCAAGCTCTTTATTGATTTGAACATAATCTTCGTAAGGGTCGCGTCCTTCACTGGCTGACATATCAATAACATGCAAGATAACACGGGTGCGCTCGATGTGACGAAGGAACTGGGTTCCTAGTCCGACACCTTGGCTAGCTCCTTCAATCAATCCAGGAAGGTCTGCGACTGCAAAGGATTCACCTGATGGCGTCCGAACCATGCCCAAATTTGGAACGATGGTTGTGAAATGATAAGCTCCAATCTTTGGTTTGGCTGAAGTGATGACACTGAGAAGGGTTGATTTTTCCCAACAGAAGGAAGCCAACCAAACCAACGTCTGCCAAGACCTTGAGTTCTAATTCGAGTTCGCGTTCCTGACCAGGTTCCCCATTCTCAGAAATCTCTGGAGCTGGATTCTTTGGAGTGGCAAAACGAATATTTCCACGTCCGCCACGACCACCGTGTGCGACAATGTACTCTTGTCCATTTTCAACTAGGTCTGTAATGACCTTGCCAGTCTCAGCATCTCGGACGGTCGTTCCTTGCGGGACTCGTACATAGAGATCTTCTGCTCCCCGTCCGTGCATCCCTTTGGTCATTCCTTTTTCCCCATTTTGGGCTTTGAAATGCCGATTATAACGGAAGTCCATCAAGGTGCGCAAGCCTTCGTCTACTACGAAGATGACGTTGCCTCCACGACCTCCATCACCACCCCAAGGTCCGCCATTAGGGACATATTTTTCGCGACGAAAAGCCACCATGCCATCGCCACCATTTCCAGCCTTGACCTTAATCTTGGCTGTATCTAAAAACATACTCATAAATAGATGATTTCCTTTATTTCTGCGTGCGTCTTAATAAGAAAGAGCACCAATTGCGGTTGCAAAGATTGCACCAACCGTTACAATCAACATAATCACAATGACCACCATCGTGATCATTTCAAATGGTGTTTTTTTACGTTTTCCGTTATCTCCAAAAGCCACTTCTAATACCTCGATTACTATAAATTCATTAGCCCTATTTTACCACGAAATAGGGGATTTTTCAAATCGAGCCTACACAAAAAGACCAGACAGAAGTCTGATCTTTCATTGATCATTTTAAGAATCTTTTCTTACACGTAAAATACCAACCGATAGAACTGCTAGAAAGACACCCATGATAAGAACCACCGGTGTCATCTTTTCACCTGTACTTGGAAGAACTTTTTTCTTACCAGGTTTTGGGGCTTCTTCTTTAACAGAAGATGAAGATGATTTCAATGAAGAACTTGATGTGGATGTTGAGTTCGATGTAGAACTGGAACTCGTTGAAGATGATGAACTTGATGAAGAACTAGAACTCGTTGAAGATGATGAGCTTGATGAAGAACTAGAACTTGATGAAGGACTAGAACTTGATGAGGAGGTTGAGCTAGGTGTCGGTGGTGTTTGTTCTTTCTCACCTAATCCCTCTCCGGTTCCTGATTCCAATCTCAATTCACGGGTTAAACTACGCGGTGCTGGGAAATTGGTTGCTGTCCATGTTAATGTATTATGGACAATATCACCGACTTTCGTTCCAGGAGCTACTTTTGTAGAATATTCAATATACATTGGCCAATTGTAATTATCACCAAATTCAATTGTAAAACCAGTGATCTTTCCATCTGCATTCTTATCGAAAACAGCTTTTTTAGTAAAGTTATCCAGAACTGGGAGACTTAAGATCTGAGCTTCGTTCTTAATCCCACCTTCTACAGGAGCATAACGAACAGCGCGTAAGCTACCTTCAACCAATGTTAAGCCATCTCCGAATTGATCTTTAATGACCATTCCACGAAGCATATCTTGGCGAGCATTTAAGAGAATCCGCCATTTGATAATGGTTGGATCAGACTTATCTTGGTAACCGTATTTCATCTCATAGTCTCCAGCTTCTCCAGCTGTTTTTTCATAATTCAATGAAAAATCTGTATTTCCTAGTTTAAACTGGATTGGAGATGTTTTTGTAACTACTTCTGAGTCTACTTTTACATCAAAATGAAGAGCAACTCGTTTGTTGAGTGGATGAGATGCGAAATAATCATTAAAGGTAACGGTCACTGTTTTCTTAGCTGTATCAACGACAGCTTTTCCCCACAGTCTGACCATTTGATTGACCTTCCTCAAGAACATTGAATTCCAGTGCTGTGTAGAGGGCTAATTCTTTTGGCAAACTAAGAGTTAAGGTATCACCAGCTTGAATAGTTTGCGAATCTGGAAAGGCTAAATAAATACTTGCTGACAATTTTTCATTTGTCAACACCTTGCTCCCTTTTGTTAGCGTGTTACCATCTTTCGTTAGACGTGCTGTCTGTGTATATGATGAGACTTCTGCAGCATGTATTGTTTTAGTCAAACCAGCTGTGAATAGAATCGTTAGCACTAAGGCAAGTGCCCATACAATTTGACGAACCTGTTTCATATATACCTCCTCTGCTCGCCTATTTGCGAGCCATGTTTTTTACAAGGTTAAAGTCCGATTTCTGCTTGAACAACTGCAGCAATGGTATCTACATAGTAGTCCACTTCTTCATGGGTTGGTGCTTCTGCCATCACTCGAAGGAGGGGTTCAGTTCCACTTGGACGCACCAAAGATGCGACCATTTCCTGCCATTTCCGCTTCCATTTTTTCAATGATTTCACGAATAGCAGGCACTTCCATCGCCTTGTCTTTCATGCTATTTCAACCCGGATATTGACGAGTTTTTGTGGATAAATGGTTACTTCAGCAGCCAATTCAGATAATTTCTTGCCGGTTTCTTGCATGATTTTAGTCAATTGAACTCCTGTTAATTGACCATCACCAGTTGTATTGTAATCCATGATGACGACATGACCAGATTGTTCACCACCAAGATTGTATCCTGATTTGCGCATTTCTTCGACCACATAACGGTCTCCAACAGCTGTGATTTCTTTTTGAATTCCCTTCGCATCTAATGCCTTGTGGAAGCCGAGATTGGACATGACGGTTGTGACGATCGTATTTTTTTCGAGCAAGCCCTTGCTTGCAAGATAAGAACCGATGATGTACATGATCTTATCTCCGTCAACGATCTCTCCATTTTCATCAACTGCAATCAAACGATCGCTGTCTCCGTCAAAGGCAAGACCAATCGCTGCGCCTACTTCTTTCACTTTCTCCTGCAAATGCTCAGGGTGAGTAGAACCAACTCCAGCATTGATGTTCAAACCATCTGGGTTTTCACCGATGACAGTCAATTGAGCTCCCAAATCTGCAAAGATTTGACGAGCACTAGTAGAGGCTGCTCCATTTGCTGTATCTAAGACTACGTGCATGCCCTCGAGTTGAACGCCTGTCGATACAAGGAATTCTTGATACTTACGCAAGCCTTCTGGATATTCCATAACCGTTCCTAAACCTTGCGCACTTGGACGTGGAAGGGTATCTTCAGCGGCATCAAGCAAGGCTTCAATTTCAAGTTCGCGATCATCATCCAATTTGAAGCCATCACCACCAAAGAATTTGATGCCATTGTCCAAGGCTGGATTGTGGCTAGCAGAAATCATAACTCCGGCGCTGGCTTTTTCCGTACGAACTAGATAAGCAACACCTGGCGTTGCAATCACACCCAACTTGTAGACGCGAATTCCAACAGATAAGAGGCCAGCAATTAAGGCATGCTCTAACATTTCACCAGAAATACGCGTATCACGTCCAACAAATACCAAGGGTGTTTCTTCTTCATGTTGGCTCAAGACATAGCCACCGAAACGGCCTAGTTTAAAAGCCAATTCTGGCGTTAATTCTACATTTGCTTCTCCACGGACACCGTCCGTTCCAAAATATTTACCCATTCTTCATTACCTTTTTTACTTTCTAATTACTTGAACTGGAAGAGGTCGACGACGAACTGCTAGAGCTTGACGTAGACGAGCTACTCTTTGTGGTCACTTTAATCCGTGTTTCACTCGGCTTGACCAGACCTGGTAGAACATTTCCTTGGGCATCCACTGCATTTAAGGAAATGGTTCCGCTATAATTTCCACTAATGATCTCACTGGATGGAAAGACAGCTTCGACATGATCAATGCGACTTAAGGTTTCTTGATCACTGGTCACTTCTACCTTGGTGGTTTCAAGAGAAATATCCGTTACTGTTATCCCATCCACAATTTGATTGTCCGGGATCGTAGCCCTGACAGCAAATGATTTTTTCGCTTTCTTCCCGATTTTTACTGAAACTTTCTGAGGCTCTACAGTTGCTGTCAAACCGGCCGGAAGATCTTCTACAATCAACGGTACTTCGACGGTACCTTCCTTGGCCTTACGAAGATCCGCTACCACGCGAAATTTTCGCGTTCCCGGTTGCATTTCGCTTGCTAGAGCGACCCGGTTTGAACCCTTTAGAAAGACTGTTACTTCCGATGTTAACCCACTGACAAAGTATGTCTTGTCATTGTACTTGGCATCAATCGGAATATTGGTCAAGGTATTGGTGTAGGTCTCTGAACTTACTTGTCTAGCGCTGCTATTATTTTGAAAATTAAAGGATGACGCATTGATAAACAAGATAAAGGACAATAAGACGGAGGCGAAAACATAAAGAAATTCTTTTTTCGATCTCATTTTGTTACCCTCCCAAAAAGACGCTCTTTCCAACTAATCGTTTTATTCTCTTCAGGAACCAAGAAGGCTCTCAATTCTGCCTCGAACTCTTCTAAAGGTTAAATCGTGTCGGAAAGGTTCCATTATAGGTCATAGAGATCCCGCCCGTTTCTTCTGATACCACAAAGGTAAAAGGCATCGGAAACTTCAGATAAACCAATGGCTGCGCGGTGACGCGTTCCGAACTCTTTTGAAATTCCAGTGATTTTCCGTCAAGGGCAGGTAGGCACAAGAAACAGCGATTTTATCATTGCGGACAATGACGGCTCCATCGTGCAAAGGGAGTATTAGGAATGAAGATATTAATCAGCAATTCTCCTGAAATTTCCGCATCTAGTGGAATCCCTGTGGAAATGTATTCCTGAAGGGTTCTGGCCCCTTGAATAGCTACCAAGGCACCAATCTTACGTGGGCTCATATAAGCCACTGCCTTGACATAGGCCTGTACCATTTTCTCTTCCTGACTGACTTCACTCGTCGTAAAAAATTCTGTCGCCCGACCTAGACGCTCTAAGCCAATCCGAATTTCAGGGGAGAAAATCACAACCAGCGCGATAACCCCATAGGTAATCACTTGATTGATCAGCCAAGAAATAGTCGTTAAACCCAAAAAATTGGCTAAAAATTGAGCCAAGAAAAAGATAATAACTCCACGCACCAAAAATCATGATCTTGGTCCCGACGATGGCCTTGATCAAAAAAATACAACAACCAAGCCACCAGGGCAATATCGATGATATTGATAATAACACTCCACCAATTTGGGAACAAACTGGTCCAAAATTGTGGATTTGTAAAACTGTTGAATATTCATATTCTCATACCTACCACTTCTCTAAAAGACATCATCTTATTATAACACGTTTCAACAGATTTTTTTCTGTAACCTTCTGATGCTTTTTTTATGATAAAATATGATTTATGAAGATAAATACAACCTTGGGCCTTCTGGCAGGAAAGCTTTCCGGCTCTATTCTAGAAAAAGATGGGGCGGGGATCAACCCTACCAGGTAAAGTAGCCCTCAAATTTGATAAAGATATTCTCAGTCAACTGGCAAAAACTATGAGATTGTTGTGATTACAGGGACAAATGGAAAAAAACCCTGACCACTGCGCTAACAGTAGGTATTCTCCAAGAAGCTTTTGGACCGATTTTGACCAATCCAAGTGGGGCCAATATGATCTCTGGGATTACAACGACCTTCTTACGGGCTAAGCATTCGAAATCAAATCGACCGATTGCGGTACTTGAAATTGACGAGGCCAGCCTCTCTCGGATTTGTGATTATATTAAGCCCAGCCTTTTTGTGGTCACTAATATTTTCCGGGACCAGATGGACCGCTATGGAGAGATCTATACGACCTACCAAATGATTTTGGATGCTATTCACAAGGTCCCAACTGCGACGGTTCTGTTAAATGGAGATAGTCCGCTTTTTAATAGTCAGACCTTATCCAATTCGATCCAATATTATGGATTTGATACAGACAAATCAGAGCCACAGCTAGCCCATTACAATACGGAAGGAATTCTCTGCCCGCATTGCCACAACATCCTCAAGTACAAGCTCAATACCTATGCTAACCTGGGAGATTATATCTGTGAGCACTGTGGTTTCCACCGGCCACCACTGACCTATGCCGTATCGGACCTCCTCTCTTTAACCCATCGATCTTCCAACTTCCGGATCCAAGGGCAAGATTACCACATCAATATCGGTGGTCTTTACAACATCTACAATGCCTTAGCAGCTGTCTCTGTTGCTGGATTCTTTGGAGTACAACCTGAAGTGATTAAGCAAGGATTTGATCGCAGTCGCGCTGTCTTTGGTCGCCAGGAAACCTTTAAGATTGGGGATAAGGAATGTACCTTGGTCCTGATTAAAAATCCGGTTGGTGCGACCCAAGCCATTGAAATGATCAAACTAGCCCCTTATCCCTTCAGCTTGTCGGTTCTCCTCAACGCGAATTATGCAGATGGGATCGACACCAGCTGGATCTGGGATGCTGACTTTGAGCAAATCACCCAGATGGACATTCCAGAGATCAACGCTGGCGGGGTGCGCCACTCTGAGATTGCTCGACGACTTCGGGTCACTGGCTATCCTGCAGAAAAGATCACAGAAATGGCTGATTTAAAAGAGGTCTTCCAACGCATCAAGCAACAGGAAACCCCTCACGCTTACATTTTAGCTACCTATACAGCCATGCTAGAATTCCGTGAACTCTTGGCCCAAGAACACCTGATTGAAAAGGAGATGCACTAATGACTTATACTTCCCTAGAATCTTCTGATCAGGCACAGTATCCCTACAGCCTGCGCATTGCCCATCTCTATGGCAATTTAATGAATACCTATGGGGACAATGGAAATATCCTCATGCTCAAGTACGTTGCGGAAAAGCTTGGAGCCCATGTCACTGTTGATATCGTCTCTCTCAAAGACCGGTTCGACCCTGATGCCTACGATATCGCCTTTTTCGGCGGCGGGCAAGACTACGAACAGACCATTGTATCCGAGGATCTACCAGATAAAAAAGAAGACCTCGAACGCTTCATTCATGACGATGGTGTAGTCCTTGCTATCTGTGGTGGCTTTCAGCTTCTAGGCCAATACTACATTGAAGCTTCTGGCAAACGCATTGAGGGACTTGGTATTATGGGCCACTATACGCTCAACCAAGTCAACAACCGCTATATCGGTGATATCAAAATCCATAACGAAGAATTTAACGAAACCTATTATGGTTTTGAAAACCACCAAGGTCGGACCTTCTTGGCTGAGGATGAAAAACCGCTGGGCAAGGTCGTCTATGGAAATGGGAACAACAAAGAAGATGGGTGCGAAGGGGTTCATTACAAGAACGTCTTTGGCAGCTACTTCCACGGTCCTATCTTGTCCCGAAATGCCAATTTGGCCTATCGCCTAGTGAGCACTGCTTTAAAAAATAAATATGGCAAGGACCTTTCCCTACCGGCTTATGAGGAGATTCTAAGCCTAGAGCAGCCGGAAGAGTACGCTGATGTGAAAAGCAAGGCCCCTGCTGAACAATAAGGAGATAATGATGAACAAAAATAATCTACACTACATTGCTTTATTACTTTTAATTTTATTGATTGCTGGTATTTCCCTTGCAAACATGCAATCAGTCACTGTAAATTTCCTCTTGGTCCAATTTAAATTGCCCTTGATCATTCTGATCTTGCTCTGTGTCCTCTTGGGTGCATTTGTCATGACCTTGGTTAATTTTTCAAAGGGCTTCTCCCTAAAAAAAGAACTCAAGAGCACTCAAAAGCAACTGGAGGAAGAAAAGAAAGAAGTTAAAATAGAAGAAAAAAATAACAACTAAAAAAGCACCGATCGGTGCTTTTTTTATGCTGATGTACCTTCTTTTGCTTGTAATTTCTTGGCGACTACTTGTGCTAAGAGTGAAAAGAGGATGACGCCAGCTCCTATCAAGAGAAAAGATTCTACACGGACACTTGGCAACCAGGTCATCAAGCCTTTAGCCACAGGCATAAAGAGAATGGCCAAGGTAAAAATGGTGCTTAAGACCCGGCCCAGATAGTCTCCTTCTACCTTGGTTTGAACCTGGGTAAAAAAGTGGATGTTAAAAATTGTCATAAAGAGCTCACAGACTAGATTTCCAGAAAAGGAAAGAAGAGGCGGAAGGGGCAAGCCCATCATGAAGACTCCTACTCCTGTTAAAATCAATAAGAAAAGTAGCATTTCCATGCTTGATTTAAATTTATTAGCAATCAAGGCTCCGATGATAGAGCCAATAGCGCCCAAGGTTAAGATGGTCGCATATGCTCCTTTGACCCCGTAAAGGCGATTCGAAAAAGGAATCAAAAACTCAAAAGCTGCAAAAAAGAAATTGACGCTGGAAGCCACCAACAAGAGAAAGAAAATCTCTTTCTGATGCCAGATATAGTGCAATCCATCCTTCATATCCGAAAAAATATCTTTTCCCGTAAGCCGTTTCTTTTCCTGAACCTTGGCTTCTTCTTTCGGAAGGAAAGCGACCAGAACAAAGGCGATGAAAAAAGTTAGCGCATCTAGTAAGAGAGTCGCATGGAGACTGGCAAATTGTAAAACAAGGAAAGAGAACACAGGAGAACTAACACCGACCACTTGTAAGGTCAACTCCAAGCGGGCATTATAGGTCACAATCTCATCCTTTTCTACAACTTCTGTGATAATGGCTTTATTAGCCGTACGAGAGAAAGCAAAAGCAATGGCCTGGACAATATTGGCAACAATCAGGCCTGCAATCATCAAGCTATCATTTGTGATAAAAGAAATTCCCAAACAAAGGAGACCACAAACCAAGTCGGTTGTCATCAAAATCTTGCGACGTGAAAAACGGTCTGAGATCACGCCACCAAATGGATTGACTAGAATGGAGGTAACAAGTTCAGAAATCTGATAGATCCCCAACACTGTCTTTCCTACCGTCCCCATCGAGGCCAGCCAAACACTGTTCCCATAGTCATAGAGCATATTTCCCATTCGATTGATCGCTCCACGAGCAATTAATTGGACTGCATGTCGATTCATAAAAAAACCTCCTTCATTTTCTGAAACTATTGTATCAGTTCATGAAAGAGGTTTTCATTTTGTCCCCTATTTGGGAAAAATAACGGTTTGCAAATTTATCAAAGGATCCCTACTGTTCTTTCGATTGAAGCTGCTTAGCTACTAGTTGAGCCAAGAGTGAAAAGAGAATAACCCCAGCTCCAATCAAGAGAAATGATTCCATACGGACGCTTGGCAACCAAGTCATCAACCCTTTGGCGATGGGCATAAAGAGAACAGCCAAGGTATAAATTGTGCTCAATACTCTACCTAGATAATCATCTTCCACCTTGGTTTGTACTTGGGAAAAACGTGGATGTCGAAAATGGTCACAAAAAATTCACAGACCAGATTTCCTGAAAAGGAAAGATAAGGTGGAAGGGGCAAGCCCATTATGAACACTCCTATCCCTGCCATAAGCAGTAAAAACAGGAGAATTCTCATACTTGATTTCATTTTATTAGCAACAAGCGCTCCTAGAATAGATCCAATAGCTCCCAGCGTTAAAATAGTCGCATAAGCTCCTTTAACCCCGTATAGACGATTCGAGAAGGGAAGTAAAAACTCAAAAGCTGCAAAAAAGAAATTGACGCTGGAAGCCACCAACAAGAGAAAGAAAATCTCTTTCTGATGCCAGATATAGTTTAACCCATCCTTGATATCAGAAAAAATATCTTTCCCGGTAAACTGTTTCCTCTCTTGCACCTTAGCTTCTTCTTTCGGAAGGAAAGCCACTAGGACAAAGGCAATGAAAAAGGTCAGCGCATCTAATAAGAGGGTCATATGAAGACTGGCAAATTGTAGAACTAGGAAAGAAAAAACAGGTGAACAGACACTAACAACCTGTAAGACCAACTCCAAGTGAGCGTTATAGGTCACAATCTCTTCTTTCTCTACTACCTCGGTAATAATGGCTTTATTGGCAGGTCGAGAAAAACCAAAGGCAATGGCCTGAACAATATTGGCAAAAATAAGAGCCGCAATCATCAAGCTATCATTTGTGATAAAAGAAATCGCCAAACAAAGGAGTCCACAAACCAAGTCGGTCGTCATCAAAATCTTGCGACGAGAAAAACGGTCTGAAATCACTCCTCCAAAAGGATTCACGAGAATCCCTGTCACTAACTCAGAAATCTGATAGATCCCTAATACCGTCTTTCCTATAGTCCCCATCGAGGCTAGCCAGACACTATTCCCATAGTCATAGAGCATATTTCCAATTTTGTTAATAGCTCCACGACTAATTAATTGGACCGCATGTCGGTTCATAAAATCTCCTTTATCACTGTCCTATTTAGAACATTCATTTTTTACAAATTTATCAAAGTGTTCTTGATAATAGGCCACCTGCTCTGGCAGTCCCAGCACATCAAAAATATGCATGGCTTCCCTCATTTGCTGCCGCCCTTCTTCTGTTTGCCCCTTCTGATAGAGGGCAAATCCCTTTGAGATAATGAAAGACATTGCGTTCGTAGAGCTTGATGCTCTTGCCGATAATCTTTTCTACATAGGCTTCAAAATAGCTGGCGTTTTCAAAAGAACGGTGTTCTAAACAATGCTGGTAGCAATTCAGGGCTAGAATCAAGACCAGTTTGCGATGGCGACCAATTTCTTTGTAGAAATCTTCACGCTCCATCACTTCTCTCCCAAGCCGTGTGACATAGTCCACCTCATAAAAGCTGTAGAGATTGCCAAAGAGGATCAATTCATACATGGTCCACTCTTCCGTTTGAAAGAGGTAATCCGCCACCTTATCCAGATCACGCTGCTTCATCGTGTAGCTGGCATCTCTCTGGCAAATCAGCCCTTGTAGCAGGATCCAGTTCAGCTCAAAATAGAGAGGATTGGTCGAACTCTTTGGCTTTTTCAAGTTGTTCTCTTTGAAGCTTTTGAAAACCCGCAATATCATTTGAGTAGTAAAGCGGAATAATCTGAGCCATCAAAGCGACATGCTCATGGTGTTGAAAATTTCTGGCCTTATCCATAAAATTCTCAATCGTCACATGGATATTGTCCAAAATGTCAAAGAAGCGCGAAGCAGCTAGATCCGACTCCCCCAATTCAAAACGGGATAATTGGGAGGTCGAGCAAGCTTCTCCTGCAGCTTCTTTCAACGAATAATTCTTACTGATTCGAAATTCACGAAAAACTTTTCCAAGATCTTCCATCTATTCCACCTGCTCTGACAGTTCTGCCCACTCTTCCATGACCGCTTCCTGCTGGACAGTCAGTTGATCCAGCTCGCTTTGGAGTTGAACCAAGTCAGCTGCATCGTTGGTGCTATGCATGGTTTCGCTGATGTCTTGGATTTTCTGATCCAGCTCTTCCATCTCTGCTTCCAATTGCTCAATGCGACGAGTGATTTTTCGGAGTTCCTTTTGGTTTTGCTTTTGCAGATGATAGTCATTGCTGGTGACTTCTTCGGTCGAAGAAACAGGCACAGCTTCTGCTTGTGCTGCAGCAAGGGCCTCTAACTCTGCTTTTTTTCTCCAGATAATAATCGTAGTCTCCCTAGATAAAGAGTTGAGCCCTCTTCTGAGAGTTCCAAAGACTTGTGTAGCCACCCGATTGATAAAGTAACGGTCGTGGCTGACAAAGAGCAAGGTCCCATCAAAATCAATCAAGGCATTTTCCAGCACTTCCTTGCTATCGATATCCAAGTGGTTGGTCGGCTCATCGAGAATCAAGAAAGTTGTTATTTTCCATGGACAGCTTGGCTAGAAGCAAGCGCGCCCGCTCTCCACCCGACAGCATGCCGACGGTTTTCTTGACATCATCCCCAGAGAAAAGAAAGGCTCCCAGGCGATTGCGAATTTCTACTTCTGGCGTCAGTTTAAAGTCATTCCAGAGCTCATCCAAGACACTGTTGTGAGGCGTTAGTTTACTTTGGGTCTGGTCATAGTAGCCCACCTCGACATTGGCCCCAAAACGAGCTTCCCCCTTGATAAAAGGAATCTGTCCGACAATAGACTTGATTAAGGTCGATTTCCCGATCCCATTTGGTCCCACAATGGCGACTGCATTCATCTTGCGGATATCCAAATTAATAGGCTCTGAGAGGATTTGATCGTCATAGCCGACGGCTGCCTCTTCTACTGTCAGGACGACATTTCCAGATGTCTTATCAGAATGAAAGGTCATATGGGCAGACTTGGTCCCAGCTTCCGGCTTGTCTAGACGCTCCATTTTTTCCAACTGCTTGCGCCGAGACTGAGCCCGCTTGGTAGTCGAAGCCCGCACCAAATTGCGATTAACAAAGTCTTCCAGCGAAGCAATTTCTTTTTGTTGCTTCTCGTAGTTCTTGGCTTCGGTCAACAGTTTTTGCTCCTTTTGCTCCACAAAACTAGAGTAATTACCGACATAGCGGTCCAAGGAATGCTTGGTCAAATCCAAGGTAATAGTTGCGACCTTATCGAGGAAATACCGGTCGTGGCTGACAATGAGAAGGGCCCCGCTATAATTGACCAGATAGTTTTCCAACCAGGCGATGGTCTCAATATCCAAGTGGTTGGTCGGCTCGTCCAGTACCAAGAGATTTGGTTTTTCTAAGAGCATCTTGGCCAGAGCGAGACGGGTATTTTGCCCACCAGACAGCTCTTCAATCTTCATCTGCCACATGGACTCATCGAACTTAAAGCCGTTGAGAATGGCGCGGATATCTGCTTCATAGGTGAAGCCACCTGCCTGACGGAATTCTTCCGAGAGACGGTCATAGTCCTGCATGAGTTTTTCTAAGTCAGCCCCAGTTTTTTCCCCCATCTCAAGCTCCATCTGCCGCAAAGTTTTCTCCGTTTTACGGAGGTCGTCAAAGACATGGAGCATCTCATCGTAGATGGTATTGGACGACTCAAAGCGACTATCCTGGGCCAGATAGGAGAGAGAAAGGTCCCGCTTTTTATTGATTTCTCCTGAAGTTGGTTCTTCTTCTCCCACCAAGATTTTCAAGAGCGTAGACTTGCCGGCTCCGTTCTTTCCGACCAGGGCAATCCGGTCCCGTTCATCCACTTGCAGGCTGATATTATCAAAAAGAACCTCCCCTGCAAAAGAGCGTTCAATTTTGTTGGCTTGTAAAATAATCATGTCCCTATTTTACTATCTTTTTACGGATTAAACAAGGAAAAGACGAGCCATCAAAAAAATCCTGAGCCCCTTGAGGCTCAGAACTTTTAGAAAGTATTTTAAAACTTATTCTTCCTTGTATAATTGTCGGACTGCTTCCACATCTGTATCCTGAATACTGTAGAAGGAGCCAGCTGGTTGCATGACCGATTCTCCATCAGTGTGGTCCAGCCCAATCGCATGGCCTAGCTCATGCTCAGCTGTATTGACAATCCGATCATAACTATAGTTATAGACATAATTTAAAAAGATAATGGCGATTGAGACGCACTGTGATGTGGGTGAAGCGGTTGGTTAAGAGGTTGGTCTGAGAGGCAGTCTCTCCTGCAGCAGAAACCGATGCGTTATCCATTTCCGTCAAGACCACATTAGCCTCTTTTTTTCATTTGTAACCAACTTGAAGGTAAAGGCGCCTGTTTGGTTCCAAGCCTCAATAGCATCCCGATAAGCTTTTACAAAAAGTTTGACTGATATTGGGATCCAGGTAGACCGTGGCCTCCGCTTTTCTCCCAGCGAGCACCGCTATGCTCATGATTGTCTGTCTGCGTAGTCTGTGAGCTAGGTGCCATCCCAAAGCGCGATGCAAAACCCTGATCTCCAAATAAATTGCCGACTTGATAGACAACCTTTTGGGCAGCTCGTCCAAATCCATCCATACCAGAACTAGGAGAATCTGTGAAATAGATGATCCCCACTAGAACGAGAAAACTGATGGCAATGGTCCAGAAAAATCCCCAAAAAAGACTCCAAGCCATGCGAAGGATTCCTCTGAAAAATCGAAAAATGGTTCTCATACATTCTCCTTTCTCTTAAAGAAGGTATGCAATTGTAACACCCCATTCTTAAAAATAACTTAAATAACTACGCTTTCCAGCTTATTGATGAACGGTTACTTTTCCTGTCTGGTAATCCAGGCTAATCCCACTTTGAACATTGGGAACAAAGACATTGAACTCAAGGGTCCCATCACTCGATTTGGCTTCGATATGAGAACCTAACGGAATCAAATCTTCTGGTTGGTTGTAGATCAAGGTTACTCGATAGCGGATCCTCTTGTTCTTATCCAGTGCTTTTCGAACCAGGGTCTCGTAGTAGTTTTGACCGGTAGAATGAGGGTCATTGGCTTGATTGGACCAAGCCGTTTGTACAGCGATATTTTTGGGATTGCTCGTCGAAGCATCGAAACCTTTGAGATTGCCGATCAAGGCGTAGCCCAATAGGTGGCCCCGATCCACAGCATGGTCATACTCACCGGACAGATTGTGGACCTGGTGCCAACCTGCTGGTTTCCAATCGGTTAGACCACTTCCTGTTGCCTCCCGATCTCTATACTGGCGAGTCGCCTTGGTCATAATAGCGTTCGCAACCGTCGGCACGGTCTTTCCATTCACTTCTTTTGTCTTGTTATCCGCATAGGGTTGACTAGCCACGCTGGCATCCAGATCTGTGCGATTTCCCTTAACTACAAAGGCTCCAGCACCGTTCCATTCCAAGTCATTCCCTAATTGTGAACGGGCAGATTTCGTTAGTACAGAGCTAGCTAACTCTTTACTAGGTGTTTCTTGTTGGCTACTAGTCACCACCGAAACAACCTGATCTGTCGCTTCTTTTACCGTCGGTTGATTAAAATAATAGCCCCCAATAGCTAGGGCCGTTGCCACCACAAAACCTGCTAGTGTTTGTTTGGTTCGTTTGCTTACTGTTTGTTTTGCCATACCTCTCTCCAAAAAAGAGCAGCGCTAGATGGGTCATTGACTCGATTCGCTGCTCTCCTTTTTACTCAATTTTAGTTAAAAGCTTATTTGCCTGTTAGCTTTCCAATGATCTCTGACCAAGTGTCCGGAGAGAGAATGGACCATGGATTTTTTCCATCTCCAATCACTCCATAGCCAATGACCAAACCAACTGCAAAAATGATGATTCCAATCACAGCCAACAGGAGGACAATTCCTAGCTGTTTTCCAACATAGCGAAGATTAGTTTTCATCGTCTTCTTCCTCTACACGTTTCACGTCTGCACCTAGTGCCACCAATTTCTCATGGAATTGATAATAACCACGGTCTAAGTGACTTAATTTGCTGACTTTCGTTTCTCCTTCTGCTACCAAGCCCATCAAGACCAAGGTTGCACTTGCTCGTAAATCGGTCGACATGACCTCTGCACCTTGGAAGCTTTCCCCTCCAACGATACGAGCTGTATCCCGCATAATATCCGAGTGAACGCCCATCCGACGCATTTCTTCCAAATGCTGGAAGCGATTCTCAAAGACCGTTTCAATCATGGTAGACTCACTTTAGCCATGGCCATCAAGGCTGTGAATTGAGCCTGCATATCGGTTGGGAATCCTGGGTAGGGAAGAGTTTTAACGGTCACTGGACGGAGCTTACTGATATCCGACTGAATCCGAATGCCATTTTCTTCTTCGGTCACCGTCACACCCATCTCCTGCATCTTAGAAAGCAGCGGACGGTTGTGTTCCCAAATGGCATCTTCGATCAAGACATCTCCACCAGTCATGGCTGCCCCAATCATAAAGGTTCCAGCTTCGATGCGGTCTTGCACAACATTGTGGTTTGCACCGTGCAAGCTCTCCACACCAACAATGGTCAAGGTCTCAGTTCCTGCTCCCTTGACGTTAGCCCCCATTTTATTGAGCAAGAGAGCTAGGTCAACAATTTCAGGTTCTCGAGCTGCATTTTCAATCACGGTGACTCCATCTGCCAAGGTTGCGGCCATCATAATATTTTGTGTCGCCCCTACTGATGGGAAGTCCATATAGATGTGTGCACCCTTGAGACGATCTGCTTTTGCTTCAATATAGCCAGCTGTTTGGGTAATTTCAGCCCCCATAGCTTCCAGACCTTTCAGGTGGAGGTCAATCGGACGACTCCCAATCGTACAGCCTCCAGGCATGGAAACTTTGGCATGGCCATTGCGTGCCAAGACAGGACCCAAGACAACGATAGAAGCCCGCATCTTACTCACATATTTATAAGGCGCTTCCTCAGACAATTTCTCTCGTGCATCTACGACAACCGTATTGTCTTCTTCATTGAAGGTTACTTGTGCATTCAACCCACGAACAACATTGTTCATTGTAAAGACATCTGATAAAACAGGTACATTTTTCAAGGTTGTCACGCCCTCGCTTGCTAGAACTGTTGCAGCAAGAAGAGGAAGGACAGCATTTTTTGCTCCTTCGATTTTGACGGTTCCAACCAGTCGATTATGACCACCATTAACGATTATTTTTCCATACGGGATTGTTCTCCAATTTCTTAAAGTCACGCTTTCTATCATACCATATTTTTTATAAAATGTGGCTAGAATTGGCCAATAAAAATCTGTCGACTCATCTCATAGACACTGATAAAAAATGAGCTCGCTAGATAGCCGATTCCGACGCTGATCATCAAGATCAAAAAACGGATTTTAACCGCATTTTCAGCACTTACTTTTAAAAACTTTTCCCATTGAACCAGGTTCATCAATAGGTAATAGGCAAAAAAGATAAACAATAGATGGCTTGAAAGATTAAAAATCATTTGAATCATACAGCTATTATACCATATTTGGTCCGTACTTTCTTCTTTTGATTCTCTCCCAACAAAAATAAGGTGAGGACAAAACCTCCACCTTATTTTTAATATGTTATAAACGATTTCCGACATTAATCCGGTTAATGGCGCGTTGAAGAGCAATTTTAGCACGACGTTCCATATCAACCGAATGCTGATCTTTGGCTTCTTCAATCGCTTTTTCAGCTCGCAGTTTGGCACGTTCTGCACGACTAATGTCGATATCTCGAGCACGTTCGGCAGAATCGGCAACAATGGTAATGACATTATCAGCTACTTCGATAATCCCCCCATTGACTGCAATCCAATCAATATGTTTGTCATCGTCGACACGACGAACCTTTACTTGGTCTACAGCCAAAACCGCAATGGTATTGATATGATGAGGTAAAATCCCTAATTCACCATCAATTGTCTTGACAGATACAAATGCGGCATGATGATCATAAACCAGTCCATCCGGTGTAACGATTTGGACGTTCATTTGACTCATCTTTCACCTCTTCTTAGAATCCCATTTTTTCAGCTTTGGCTATCACATCTTCGATCGATCCAACACCACGGAAGGCATCTTCAGGAAGATGGTCATATTTCCCATCCAAAATTTCTTTAAAGCCACGAACAGTTTCTCCAACTGGGTACATAAGAACCAGGTTGACCTGTAAATTGTTCCGCAACGTTGAAGTTTTGTGACAAGAAGAATTGGATCCGGCGAGCACGAGCAACCAAGGTCTTTTCTTCGTCAGACAATTCATCCATCCCCAAGATAGCAATGATATCTTGCAATTCATGGTAACGTTGAAGGACGCGTTTGACCTCAGAAGCGACTGCATAGTGTTCTTCTCCTACGATTTCTGGAGAAAGGGCACGTGAGCTTGATGCCAATGGATCCACCGCAGGGTAGATCCCCAATTGTACCAATTTACGTTCCAAGTTGGTAGTTGAATCCAAGTGGGCAAAAGCGGTTGCTGGCGCTGGGTCTGTATAGTCATCGGCTGGCACATAGATGGCTTGGATGGATGTAACAGAACCTTTCTTCGTTGACGTAATCCGTTCTTGCAATTGCCCCATTTCAGTTGCCAAAGTAGGTTGGTAACCAACGGCTGATGGCATCCGTCCCAAAAGGGCTGATACTTCAGATCCGGCTTGGGTGAAACGGAAGATATTGTCGATAAACAAGAGAACGTCCTGACCTTCGACATCACGGAAGTATTCCGCAATGGTCAAACCAGTCAAAGCAACACGCATCCGTGCTCCAGGTGGCTCATTCATTTGTCCAAAGACCATGGCTGTTTTTTCAATAACGCCAGATTCTTTCATTTCCCAGTAAAGGTCATTCCCTTCACGTGTCCGTTCCCCAACACCGGTAAATACAGAAATCCCACCGTGTTCTTGGGCAATATTATGGATTAATTCTTGAATCAAGACAGTCTTCCCAACTCCGGCACCACCGAAGAGTCCGACCTTCCCACCTTTCAAATAAGGGGCTAAGAGGTCAATGACCTTGATCCCTGTTTCAAGAATTTCTTCTGAAGTAGAGAGCTCGTCAAAGGATGGAGCTTTTTTGTGGATGGAGTCACGAGGAGCATCCTCAGCAAAAGGTTGATCCAAGTCAATGGTATCTCCAAGAACATTGAAGACACGTCCCAAGGTTTCTTTTCCGACAGGAACAGAGATTGGACGACCTGTGTCCAAGACTTCCATTCCACGGGTTAAACCATCGGTTGATTCCATGGCGATGGTCCGTACGACCCCATCACCAAGTTCCAAAGCTACTTCAAGAACGACTTTTGATTTTTGTTGGTCATTTTTATAGACTACAAGCGCATTATTGATCTCAGGAAGTTTATCTCCAACGGAAAAGGCAACGTCTACGACGGGACCTACGACCTGAGAAATTTTGCCTAAACTCATGTCATTCTCCTATTCTAAGTAATTTCTACTGCTCAAAAGTTCTCTTTCAAGCATCTGTTTTTGTATTTAAAATTGTATCCGACAACTATTCAAGGGCGCTAGCACCCGCAACGATTTCGGTAATTTCTTGTGTAATCGCTGCTTGACGAGCACGGTTGTATTGAATCGTTAATTCATCAATGACTTTCTTGGCATTGTCTGTTGCAGTTTGCATGGCCATCATCCCCGCAGCATTTTCAGCTGTTTTAGCATCAATAATGGCACCATAGATCATGCTTTCAGCAAATTGAGGAAGCAATTGATCCAAAATGGCATCTCGACTAGATTCCAATTCTAGATTCAATACATAGTCCTCATCCGCTTCATTTGGGGTCCAAATCAATAATTGGAAGCATCTGTTCCACCCGCATTTGACTCGTCAAACTGTTGACGTGATGGTTGTAACAGACGTACAACTCATCAAACAAGCCTTCCTGATACATTTGGACTGTTTTCGAAATGATCTTGCGAACTTCCTTAAAGCTAGGCTGATCAGGCAAACCACGCAATTCATAAACCGGCTGAATCCCACGGGCACGGAAGAAATCCGCACCGACGCTTCCAATACAGATCACTTCAAAGTCATCTCCAGTTGGATGGTATTCTGCCTTCATTTCCATCATGGTTTAAGGATGGAGGCATTGTAACCTCCAACCAAACCACGATCGGATGTAATCACGATATAAGCTGTCTTTTTTACCGGCCGACTCACCAACATGGGATGGGACTTAGCATTTTCTGTTTCATGTCCATGGAGCAAGTCTGTTAGTAACTTACGTACCTTAGCAGCATAAACCTGAAAATCCTTGGCTGCTTGCTCCGATTTTCCGAGTTTAGCAGCAGACACCATCTGCATGGCATTGGTAATTTGACTGGTATTTTTAGTGGATGCAATTTTATTTTTTATATCATTTAATGAAACTGCCATCTTCCACTCCTATTTCTATTTGAAATTTGACTGGTTGACAAATTCAGTAAGGGCTGCATCCAGTTCTTCTTCTGCTGGAAGATCATGTGTCGAACGAATCGTCTCAAAGATTTGATTATAATGTGCTTCAAAGTAATCAAACAACTCTTCTTGGAAACGAAGAATGTCGTCTACTGGAACACTATCTAAGAAACCATGAGTCAAGGCATACAAGATCACGACTTGTTTTTCAACTGTCAATGGTTCATGAACGGGTTGTTTCAAGACTTCAACTGTTCGGCGACCACGGTTCAATTTCGCTTGAGTCGCAGCATCCAAGTCACTACCAAATTTCGTGAAGGCTTCCAATTCACGATATGAAGCAAGGTCGATACGAAGGGTACCCGCAACTTTCTTCATAGCCTTGATTTGGGCAGCTCCCCCTACACGGGATACAGAAGAACCTGCATCAATGGCTGGACGAATACCAGCATTGAACAAACTATCTTGCAAGAAGATTTGTCCGTCTGTGATCGAAATCACGTTGGTTGCGATATAAGCAGAAATATCTCCTGCTTGGGTTTCAATGATTGGAAGAGCTGTAATAGAGCCACCACCCAATTCATCTGAAACTTTAGCTGAACGTTCCAACAAACGGCTGTGGAGATAGAAGACATCCCCTGGGAAGGCTTCACGTCCTGGTGGACGACGAAGAAGAAGGACAATTCACGGTAGGCTACGGCTTGTTTTGACAAATCATCATAGACGATCAAAACGTGTTTACCGTTATACATGAACTCTTCTGCCATGGCAACCCCGGCATAAGGTGCCAAAGTAAAGCAATGGAGACGGTTGAGAAGCCGAAGCGGTTACCACAATCGTATAATCCATGGCTCCGTATTTACGAAGAGTTTCTACTTGCGTACGAACTGTTGATTCTTTTTGACCAATCGCCACATAGATACAGATCATGTCTTGACCCTTTTTGGTTCAAGATGGTATCGATGGCAATCGAAGTTTTTCCCTGTTTGACGGTCCCCGATAATCAATTCCCGTTGACCACGTCCGATTGGAACAAGGGCATCAATGGCTTTCAAACCAGTTTGTAGGGGTTCTGAGACAGATTTCCGTTGCATAACACCAGGAGCTGGTGTTTCAACTGGACGGAATTTATCTGTCACAATCTCACCCTAAACCATCTACTGGTTGGCCAAGTGGGTTGACAACCCGACCAATCAAGGCATCCCCTGCAGGGACTTCCATGATTTTACCTGTACGACGGACAGAGTCTCCTTCACGAATATCCGTGAAATCACCCAAGATGATGATCCCGACATCCGTTGTTTCTAAGTTTTGGGCCATCCCGTATGAGCCATTTTCAAAGATCAACAACTCACCACTCATGGCATTTTTCAAGACCCATGAGCACGGGCAATCCGTCACCAATGTAGGTTACAACACCTGTCTCAGTGACGTCAAAGTTTGGCTTGAAATTTTTCAATTTGTTGCTTAATTAAAGCGCTGATTTCTTGTGCGTTAATCGCCAAAATTCACACCACTTTCTATTTCAATTTAGATTTTTATAACTTGCAATTGGTGTTTGAGACTGGTATCCAACGTTTTATGATTGGCTGTCACGACAAAGCCACCAATTAAATCTGGATCGATCTTTTGTTGGATCGAGCGAACTTGAATCCCAAATTTTCTTTCGATAATGGGTACTAGCTTTTGCTCTTGAACAGGATCCAAACCAGCAACTGTCGTAACAGTGACGACAAATGCGTTGCTCAACAGTTGAATCTGATCCAAACAAATCGTTACAATGTCATAAAATAAGGCTTCACGATGATTGAGAATAACCACTTCAATCAAATGGTCGAGTAATTGTGAATCAGAGGGTTGAAAAAGTCTTAGACTTTTTGCTTTCTCTTCATCCTCTACACCGATATGAGCTAAGAAGTTAGCAAGTCCAGTCTCCTCAAAAATGCCCTTGATTTGGGTCAATTTTTCAAAGACAAGATCTTGTTCTCCTTTTTCAAAGACCAATTGAACAAAAGGCTGGGTATATTTCTCAATCACCATCAGTTGCTTTTTGTCCATTAGGCTTCTCCTAATTCATCAAGATAGCGATCGATCAGTTGGCGTTGACCTTCAGCATCCAGCTGTTGACTCAACAATTTGCTGGCAAGATTGACAGTGAGATCTGCCACATCGCCTTTGATACTGTTCAATGCTTCTTCTTTGTTATGCGCAATTTCTTGTTGCGCTTTTTCTTTCAAACGTACTGCTTCTTGAGTGGCTTCTGAAAGGATCTGAGATTTGTTCTTTTCTGCAGTTTCCTTTGCATTTTCGACAATAGACGCAGCTTCTTTGCGGCTACCTGCCAACTCTTCTTCACGTTTACTTGCTAGTTCCTCAGCTTTTTGACGAGCTGATTCTGCTCCATCAATATCATCTGTAATCTTTTTGGCACGCGCTTCTAAAATTCCATTGATATTGTTCCATGCAAATTTCTTTATTAAAAAGATTAATAATAGGAAGGAACCAGCAATGAGAATAAAGTTACCAATAATTTCACTCATTGATACATGCATTCTTCTACTCCTCCTCTACTTACTCTTCACCATTAATTTCTTACCAATATAAATTGATGACAACATGGTAAACACATAGGCTTGGATACATGAAATGAAAATCGAAAACGCTGTCCACGCCATGCTTCCAATAAAGGCAAATGGATACCAATAAACAGCTTGATGCGACAAAGTCACAAGCAAGCTTGCTAGTACCTCACCCGCAAAGATATTTCCGAAGATCCGAAGTGCCAAGGAGGCAAAGTTCGTTAATTCTTCCAAAATATTCATGGGGGTCATAAATCCAGGTGTCACAAAAGCCTTTAAATATTCCTTCACACCACGTCGGCGAATTCCTTCTACATGGGCGATTAAGGTGATCAAAAATGAAAAGGCAAAGTCATAACCCAGGTTAGCGGTTGGTGATGTCCACAAATTGTAACCATTGGTCGTTTCGATTTTAGCCATCAATCCAATGTTATTGGCCACTAAAAGAAATAGGAAAAGAACAAACAAGAACAAGGAATAGTCCTTTATATAATGTTCCCCAATATTTCCTTTTGTAAAGCCTACGACAAAGTCATATGCGTATTCCAGCACATTTTGTTTGCCCTTTGGTCGGATCGTCATTTTACGGCTGGCCCAATAAATGAAGCCAAAAACGGCGAAAACAGAAATCAGGGTCATAGCAAGTAGGGTCAAATTAAAAGATACAGGTCCAAGAGTAATCGTTGGATTGATACTTTCTTCCAAGGTTTGACACCTCCTTTTCTAAAATAGAAGCGTCTATTTGATAATAAAGGCCATAACCAAGGTTACGAAGAAAGTACCTTCGACAAAGGCAACACCAAGAATCAAGAGGCTACGCAATTGACCGATAATTTCTGGTTGACGAGACGCAGATTTCAATAAGCTGCTCATCATCAAACCTTCTGCCAGTGATACACCAAAACAGGCTAAACAAAGACCTAAAAATGTTAAATTCATGATGAATTCTCCTTTTATAAATTTTACCTCCTTAGTTTACTCCTAAAAGATATAATAGTCAAATATTTCCTAGAAAAGAAAGCGTTTTTGTTAAATTACGTTATTTTTTTAATATGATAATTTTTCCTATCTACGATTGATTTCTTTTAATTTTTAGACGCTTTGTCCACCTCTATTCATTTTTTCTTCTAAAAAACTCTCACCTGCTCAGCAGATGAGAGAATTCGATTATTTAAAGATAGACGTTTTGAAACTGTCTGTTTGTTGCAGTAATTTCTTAAAGATTTTTTCTTTCAAGGCAAGGGTATTGTCAAATTTGACAGAACCATTCTTCAAGCTGGCCTGATCTTTTTCAACCGCAGTTGCAAAGGCTTGTTTTAAGTCATCATAAGTGCTATAAGTAGTCCCATCAACTTCAATAGCCTGAAGTCCATTTTTAGCACTGGTCACCACTTCGTTGAAGTATGCTTTCTTCCAGTCTTCAAGGGTACTGAATGTTCCATCAGAAATCTTTTGAATGATGTAATCATCCCCTAAAGTCGCATGACCTGCTTGTTTGGATTCTTGTTTATACTTGTTTGAAGCATAGCCTAAGAAGCCTTTTTCATAGCCATAGTAGCCCCAGAGTCTGAAGGTATTGTGTTTGAAGGACATGGCTCCAGGAGCCCCTTCACTGGTGTTTCCACCATAGATCCCTGTCATCATCGGTACCGTCACATAGGCTGAACCAAAGTCCGATGGATTATAGACTCCATTTCCAGGACCACGATTGGTCATGAAGTTATTGGTGATGAGATCATCTACTGTATGTAAGGTAATGGCTTTTTCCTCATCACTCAAAGGACGCACCTTATCAAATTGATTCTTGGTATTAGCCCCTCGGTATTGTTTATCAACCTTCTTGAACCATGCATTGTTCAAGTCTTGACTGCCTTTATTGAGGACGGCTTCTCCTTCTAGGTAATCCAGAAGCATGAGAGTGTCATTATAGCCTTTCATATACCGATCAATTTCGTCACGTGACTTCAAATCATTTGGATTGGTATTGTACCATTGGTTGCCGTCGTTTGGACGTTCATAGGCCATGTTGAGACCTAGAGCTTTGTATTCCCCATTTGGATTGGATACGGATGGCGTTTGGAGCATGCCTTGAGCATAGGCTTCTAGATCCGTTCCTTCACGGTGTCTCCAGCCACCCAAGTATACCATACGGTCATTGACGTGGGTCGTTTCATGGGTAAAAGCAGAAATCCCAAAGTCACTGATCATATCCGTCACCATAAAGAAGACAGAATCATCTTTATAAGGATTTCCATAGACACGAGCAGTTGCTCCCATCCGCCAATCTGTCGCATGATAACGATCGGTTGGACCATACAATTCACGAATTGGAGCGACATCTTTGCCACTGTTGGTATGTCCATAACGGTCTGTACTAATGCCCTTGTAGTTTTGGTTATCAAGGACAGGGGTCGGCACCATATTATTGCTCTTCAAGAGTTGATTGCGAACCTTATCCGTTGCTAGACGTGACCAGAAATCGAGGTAATTCTGTTGGCCTTTAGCTACCTTGTCAATTTCCGCTTTGAAGGCCGTTCGTTCCGCTTCCGTATTCTTGCCATATTTTTCAAAAGAACTATAGGCCATAGTATTGTAGGTTGAAATCAAGAACATATGGGCATCTTTTAAGTTCAAGAGTGGCAAGATCATTTTACCGTGAACATCATTGTTTAAGCCCTCATAGGCTCTATGCTTAGCAGATGCGAACGCTGGATTGGTCGTCTCAGGCTCCACAATATAGACATTGTCTTTGGTTGCTTTGATGAACCAATCGTTCAAGTCTGTCTCACTTGTAAAGAGCTCCATATTGTACTTCAAGAAGTCATTGAGGTTCCCAGAAAGAGTCGATTTAGCCACGACTTCTCGGAAGGCATCGTGGGTACGAGTCCCTTTGATATAATCTTCTTTTGAACCAATTTCGATCAAGCGATCTAAAACATCGACATTCTTCCCATAGAAGTCTGGCTTGAACAACATGAGCTGTTTGAGATTGACATCATCGAACTTCACTCCATAATAGCGATTGAGGTAAGAAAGCCCCAAAAGAACAGCAGCCTTGTTGTCATCAACTTTCTTGATAAGGGCCCGTTTGGCAGCCTCATCTGTGTTCAATTGATGGTCTTGGTTTTCAACCAACTGTTTGACAAAGTGAGTCAAATTATCCTTGACTGCTTGGAAGCTTTCTTCAAGGTAAAGGTTCTTAATGGCATTGACTTTGTTAGGACCTGTTCGACCAAGATGAGTGTAGATTGGATCTGATTGCAATTCGACAGGGACTTAATTTTTCAACGATCGCACTGAATGAGATCGCTCCGGTCTTTGTCCACCATATTTGGCGTGTAGACCACTTCACCGAGCTCCGCTACACTGTACTCTTTGACTTGTTTAACTTTAGAGTCTTTCGGTGTCATGCTAAAGATATCTTTTGTCTTATCGGCATAATGGATCAGGATGTGATCAGCATCAGCTAGTTCCGTGACAAAATCATTGCCCTTCATAGCGGTCACAGACAAGACTTCCTTGGTCAAGAGAGGACTCGTTGCAGCCAATTTATTCCCTTGGTCGACAATCCATTCTTTGTTGTAGAAATGGTTGCAATTTAGCAATATTGCGGTAAGCTAGCTCACGAGTCGCATCGTAACCAGTGATGGCCTTGTATTGATCGTCTTTGCTAACAAGGTGATTGAGCGTATCTTCAATCGGTTTGCTGCTGGTAAATTTATCAGCAGTGATTCCCATTGCTTCGATTTTTCTGCTCAGCTTCTGCCAGCGAGATGCTTGGGATTTTACGGGAGTTGTTAAAGGTTTTCTTCCCTTCACTCACGCCTTCCACACTGTAATTGCGCTTGGTTCTTGAATAGGTGAAGTAATCATCTGCGTCAATATCCGAGTGTCCGAAGACCATCTCACCCTGTTTTGACTTTCATCATGGTGATGTTGTCTTCAATAGTCCCCAAGGCCCAGTTGGTCCCTAGTAATCCACCAGATTGCACCGCTTCTTTGAGTTCAATTGAACCTTTAGCAACTGAGTTTCTGAGAACCCCTTCTTTACCTACTGTGTGGTTATTTCCACCATTTTGAGAGGAATAAACGAGACCTGCAGCTTTGGCTTTGTTCCCAGTGATTTCAGCATCAACGTAAGCTTTTTTTCAACGACACCTTTCCAGTTCTCACCAACAACACCCGCTAGATAGCCACCTTTGTTTACCCAGCAGCGTGCAGTTTACCCGATAAAGGCAACATTGCTGACCTTCCCACTGCCATCAATTTTTATTGACGATCCCTGCTACGTCATTGTTCCCGACAACACTTCCTGTTACTTTAACATTCTCGACAGTTGCATTGTTTTTGATGACACCAGCGATTGGGGCTACTCGATCTGTCCCAGGTAGGTCAATATTGACATTTTCAAGCAAGAGATTCTTAACCGAGCCACCTTCGATGTTGCCAAATAATGGTCTTGTAATGTTATGGATGGCAAATTTATTTCCATCCGTACTTTCCAAAATTCCCTTGAAGGCATTGGTCACATAGGATTTCCCTGCTGGCTGGACATTAGCCGCATTCATATTGCTACCCAGTTTAAAGGTACCAGTCGGATTGGCTTGCATGGCTTTTATAAGTTCGTTGAAATTGTAGTAGACATCACCTTCATGTGCTTTGGGTTTTGCAATATAGTGGATATAGTCCTCACTAAACTGGCTGTCCGCAGTCCGTTGGATAAGATCAGGAGCTTTGGCTGTTACTTTATAGAGGGTCGTGCCATCTACCGTCACTTCTTCTATTTTATCAACGGCCAGTTTTGTGACCTTATTATCATGGGTGGTGACCTTTAAGTAGTAAGGCTTCACATCTAATGGTGTTTCAGACAAGAGGCTACTATCCGTCTCAAGACCTTGGTCATCCACGCTAATCAGACTGGTTTCCTTGATGTTTTTGATTTCAACTTTTTTAAGATCAATTCTCAGTGGTTCTTCCTTGAGAACTTCTTCTTCATCTCCATTTCCACGGTCATAGACCATGGTTGTTGCGAGCGTATAATCCTTGTAGTAGTCCAAGTCCGCTAAAGCAGCTGCCAAGTCCGTCTCTGAAAGGGTCAGGGTTTTCACCACTTGATCACCCTTCTTCAATACAGCCTGGATGGACTTGATGGTCACACCGTCTGGTTTATCCAAATGATAAGTAGCTTTGGCACTGCGCTTCAATTCTTCCTTATCGACCTGGGTCAAAGTCAAGGTTGGCTTGTCAAGTTCTTTGGCCCCTTGTTGAATGATCTGATCTTGCGCTTGTTCAACTACTTCCTCAGAAATCGTAGGAGCATCCGTTGTCTTTAACTCCCTTGATGGTCTTGTAGACCTTGGTGATTTTCTTCTTCCCATTCTTACCGGCTTGAGAAACTCTTTCGGTTCCTTTTAGCAAGGTAGCATCTTGTTCGGTTACCGTCTTAAATGGAATTTCCTCAAACGAAACATCCTCTGTTTGGCCTTCAATCGCCTTAGTCCCACGACTAATTTTTTCTGTCACAGGAGCTTTTACCGTTTCAGTTGTCGTGCTCACGGGCTCGCCAATCTTCTCACCATTGACCGTCTTATAAACACGACGAATCTCCTGACTACCAGCCTCGCCCTTTCTGAAGAAGGCTTTCTTCATCGGTGTAACGATTGGCATCCGTTACATACTCTGTTTCATATGGAAGGATTACCGTTTCTGTCTCTGTTACCGTCCCTTCCGTAACTTGATAGGTTGGATTCTCCGGTTGAACGGGAGCTTCTCCCACATGGCCTTCTTCCTGTGTCCCTTGGCTTCCACCACACCTGTATAGGCTGGATTCTCCGGTTGAACAGGAGCTTCACCGACATGACCTTCTTCCTGTGTTCCCTTAGCTTCCACCACGCCTGTATAGGCTGGGTCTCTGGTTGAACAGGAGCTTCACCGACATGGCCTTCTTCCTGTGTCCCTTTGGCTTCTACCACACCTGTATAGACTGGGTTCTCCGGTTGAACAGGAGCTTCGCCGACATGGCCTTCTTCTTGTGTCCCCTTAGCTTCCACTACGCCTGTATAGACTGGATTCTCTGGTTGAACAGGAGCTTCGCCGACATGGCCTTCTTCTTGTGTCCCCTTAGCCGTTACAACTGGAGAAGGGCTGGGTTGAGGGGTTGGTTGGGCATCTTCTTTTGTCCCGACAGCAAGAATTTGTGAAACTGGTTCTTTAGTGACCTTGCTTTCAACTACTCTGCGAACTTCTTGTCCATCTACCACACTCACTTCCGTCAATATGGTCCGCTCCCCATTTTGACCAGCAGTCAGCACCTTGGTTTGCCCTTTGGCTAATGTAGGATCAGCTTGTTTGACAGTTTCAAATGGCACAGGCTCAGTAGAGACTTCCAGGCTTGGTTTTTCAACTTGAGGAAAGGCTGGAGCGACTTCTGGGGTCACACGCGCTTGTGCTTCCACTTGTGGAATACCTGTACTTGTTTTGATCGTTCCCTTCTACAGAAGGATTTCGTTTCCTGCATAGCCTTTGGCTCTTGTAAGCTCGTCTTTTGGACTGACGGGTAGCGCAGATAACCAACATAGTCATAGCCGTCAATTTGAATCACGCCATTTGCAAGATCTTTGCTCGATGCGATCGCAAGATCCTGATTATAGGCGCGCAAAACTTGATTTTGTAGGGCTGCGACTTCAACTGGAAGTAGAAGACTTTGTCCCATGGCTCCAATCAAAAGGACGCCCATGACCTTCTTCCGGTGCTTTTTAGAGAGTAAGAGGACCGCAAAGGAAGCTGTGGCTAGACTTAACCCAAAAAGAGCGACTTCCTGACTTCCTGTTTGAGGAAGAACCGACTGAGTTGCTTCCTTCTTCTTATAGACGAGATAGAAAAGTATCTTCATTTTTGATATGCTTCAGGGATTGCATGAATCACCTGTGCTTTTTTTCTTCAGCAGTCAGCTCTTCTTCTGTCACATATCCTAAGTGCACATGAGCAGGTAGGGTCACCTGATCTGCTTGGACAGGACGAGCTCCTAACAAGCTTCCTCCTAATAAAAAGGCTCCAATGGCCACCGGACCAACACCGACAGTTAATTTCCGAATCGAATATTTGGTCATTTTTTCAAACGTTTGTTTCGCTTTTTTCATCCTAAAATTCCTATATAGTAATATTTAACCCTCAAGCAAGGACCTGATTGTTTTTAGAGAGGTTGGGATCCTTTCTAGAAATAAGAACCTTCCCGGGATTTTTTACCTTTACCTATCTTATCTTTTTTCTTCTATTTTAGCAAGCTCTAAAACTCAAAAAAATAAACCGTTTTCTTTATAGGAAGAAAGCAACACAAAAAACGCCTCGAAAGGCGTTTGTATTATAGATCTATTTATAAGGATTGGTACAAATCATTGTATCGTTGACTAGCCGTATCCCATGAGAAGTCACGCGTCATAGCTTGCTCTTGGAGACCATACCAAGCCTGTTTGTCATTGTAGTAGACAGCCAAGGCTTCATCAACTGCCCAGTTAAACCAATAGCCAGACAAATTATTGAAACTAAAGCCTGTTCCACTTCCATCAACAGCATTATACGGTTGGACCGTATCTCGAAGTCCGCCGACTTCATGCACTAAAGGAAGGGTTCCATAACGCATGGCCATCATTTGAGAAAGACCACACGGTTCAAAACGGCTTGGCATCAAGAAGACATCCGACGCTGCATAGATTTCTTGGGCCAATTGGACATCAAATGTGATATTCGCTGAAAGTTTATCTGGGTAGGCTTGACCAAACCAAGCAAAGGCATTTTCAAATCCAGGATCTCCTGTACCGAGCAAGACAATCTGAATATCCTTTTGCAAAGAGTTGATGCAACTCTTCTACCACCACATCAAAAGCCCTTTTTGACGTGTCAAACGAGAGACGATCCCAAACAAAGGAACATCATCGCGAACAGGTAGACCAACACGTTCTTGAAGAGCTCGTTTACTAGCTGCTTTACCTGAAAGATCTGAGAGACTGAAGTGATACGTCAAGAGTGGATCCGTTTCAGGATTATACAGATCCGCATCAATCCCGTTAACAATTCCGGTCACCTTGCCAGACTCCATCCGAAGGATCTGATCCAAGCCACAACCATATTCAGCAGTCATAATCTCATGCGCATAGCTAGGAGAAACAGTTGTCACACGGTCAGCATATAGAATGCCGGCTTTCATCCAGTTCAGGCAATCATTCCACCGAAGCGTTCCATCTGCATAGCGTTCAAATCCAACTCCGAATAGATCCCACAACATTCCTGGGTCGAACTGACCTTGGAATTCCAAATTATGGATGGTCAATACTGTCTTAATTCCATGATAAGCTTGAATCCAACGGTATTTTTCCTTCAGCAAGAAAGGAATCATCGCCGTATGGTAATCATGGGCATGAAGAACATCTGGAATGAAGTCAACTCGTTCCATCGTTTCTAAGGCCGCGAGCTGGAAGAAGGCAAAGCGTTCGCCATCATCGAAGTCACCATACACATGTCCTCTAAAGAAATAGTGTTGGTTATCAATAAAGTAAAAGGTGACTCCATCGCGCACAATGCGTTTCACACCCAACATATTGACTTCTCCAGCCAACCTTGGTCTCAAAATGCAAGACATCTTCGATTTGATCTCCAAACTTAGCCTCTACCATATCATAGTAAGGGAGGATCACGCGCACATCATGACCACTTTTCGCTAAGGATTTAGGAAGAGCGCCAATAACGTCTCCCAAACCACCTGTTTTAGAAAACGGTGCTCCTTCAGCTGCAACAAATAATAGTTTCATTAGACAATATCCTCTGTAACAATCGTTCCTTTTTTAACCACGACAGGTGCTTCTTCTGTCCCACGAATCGTCACACCAGCAGCCACTTCGGCCCCCTTATCCAGGATGGCATGTTCGACGATTGCATTTTCATGAATCACAACACCAGGGAAGAGAAGGCTACTGCGTACTTCTGAACCTTCATGAAGGTGTACCCGACGTGAAACAACGGAACGTTCAACGGTTCCTTCTACAATACTACCCGAAGCAAATTGAGACGTTTTAATATGTGATGTCTTGGAATAATACGTTGGTTCTTCATTCTTCACTTTCGTATACACTTTTTGATTTGGTGAAAAGAGCTTCATGAATTTTTGGTTTTCCAACATATCCAAGTTTGCATGGTAGTAGGATTCAACTGAATGAATATTGGCTAAGTAACCTGTATATTCAAAGGCAAAAGCATTGTATTCCACCGCCAAATCACGCAAGATATAGCGCAATTTTTGTGGGTATTCTTTCTTGGCTTCTTCTTCAATTTTTTCAATCAACCAAGGAGTGTCCACAATAAAGACATCTGTTGACATGTTGTAGACTTCGTCAGGATCCTTGCCATCAAAAAGTCTTTGCTCTGTAACATGGTCTGTTTCATCAATTTTCAAGACAGCATTGACTTCAGAGATATTTTGAAGATGCAACTTTTTGTAAACAACTGTAATCGGACGGTCAACGCTATTATGCAAGTGGAAAACTTGATTGAGGTCAATATTCATCAAAACATCACAGTTTAAAGCAACTGTTTGGTTGGAACCAGACCGTTTCAAATAGGTCAATAATTGTTGGTAGTATTCTGGCCCTACCGTTGTATTTTCAACTGGAGTATTATAGATTCCGAGGTAATAGTGGCTCAATAAAGTAGACAAGCCCCACTCACGACCTGAACGAATATGGTCAAAGACCGAACTAATATTTTCTTGTTGGAAAATCCCAAAAACACTACGAATACCAGCATTCGCAAGACTAGACAACGGGAAGTCAATCAAGCGGTATTTCCCATCAAACGGTAGGGATGCTACCGGACGATGGCTGGTCAAAGTGGACATATCATGATACCCAACTGTATTTCCTAAAATGGCTGAATATTTATCAATCTTCATCTGTTGCTACCCCCACTTTTTCATTGTAACCGACAACTTGTACTTCCTCTGTTCCATCAATCACGACACCTTCTGCAATGACTGCACCTTCTCCGATAATCGCGCGTTTCACGACAGCTCCTTTACCGATAATGGCATTGCTCATCACGACAGCATCTTCGACAACTGCTCCTTCACGAACTTGAGCTTCTGTTGATAAGATGGAGTGTTTGACTGTACCGTCTACCGAACAACCATCGACGACAAGAGAATCTTCGATGTGACCATGTTCCCCAAAGAAGTTTCGGTGGAGAAATGAGGTTGCGTGAATAGATTTTCCAGTGACGATCGCGACTATCCAAGGCATTATTTGGATCGATATATTCCATATTGGCTTCCCAAAGAGACTCAATCGTACCAACGTCTTTCCAATAACCATTGAATTCATAAGCATAAACACTTTCGCCTGATTCTAGATACGTTGGAATGACATTTTTACCGAAGTCTGACATATCGATATCACTCTTTTCAGCAGCAACCAACATATTGCGCAGACGAGCCCAGTCAAAGATGTAAATCCCCATGGAAGCCTTGGTTGATTTTTGGTTCAGCTGGTTTTTCTTCAAATTCGACAATCCGATTATTGGCATCTGTATTCATGATTCCAAAACGGCTTGCTTCCTTCAAAGGAACATCTAGGACGGCAACAGTCAAGCTTGCGTTATTATCCTTGTGTGCTTGAAGCATGTCATCGTAATCCATCTTGTAGATATGATCCCCAGATAGAATCAAGACATATTCCGGATTGATGCTATCGATATAGTCGATGTTTTGAAGAATCGCATGACTAGTTCCTTCGAACCACCGATTTCCTTCACTAGCTGAATAAGGTTGGAGAATAGACACACCTGTATTGATTCCATCCAAGCCCCAGCTGGAACCATTCCCAATATGGCTGTTAAGGGCAAGTGGTTGGTACTGTGTAATCACACCAACATTGTGAATTCCTGAGTTGGCACAGTTTGAGAGAGCAAAATCGATAATCCGATAGCGCCCACCAAATTGAACCGCAGGTTTCGCGATGTTTTTGGTTAATTTTCCAAGACGTGTTCCTTGCCCACCGGCAAGAATTAAAGCGAGCATTTCATTCTTCATTGACTACTTCCTCTTTTTAAAGCTTGGACTCCCTTAGAGTCAACCGATCATCATTTTTTATCTGATGTTTTAGATTTCGTTTTGCGAACCTTCCGTTTCACCTTCCAAATGCTAGCCCCTAAAGCCGGCAAAGTAAAGGTCAAAGTTTGTTCATAATCCTTCCACAGTCCATCTTGAGACTGAACTGTCGGATTGTGCTCTTTCCAGACACCTCCCCATTCTTCTAATTCTGTATTCCAAATTTCTTCATAGACCGCTGATACAGGCACACCAATCGTAAAGTCCTTGCGTTCTACTGGTGCCATATTGAAAACGCACACCAAAAGATCGCCCTTACGATTTTTCCGGACCATAGACAAGACGCTCTGATCCCGGTTATCTGCATCAATAATCTCTAAGCCATCAAAGCTATCATCAATCTCCCACAATTCCTTGTGTTCTTTGTAGAAATGATTGAGCTGAGAAGTGAAACGACGCATCTTAGCATTCATTTCATCCTCTAGATTGCCCATTCCAATTGCTCTTCTGACTTCCATTCCAAAAATTGACCAAATTCTGAACCCATAAAGAGTAATTTCTTACCTGGATGGCAAATCTGATAGGTCAAGAGGTTACGGAGTCCAGCAAATTGATTGTAACGATCTCCCCACATCTTATGCATCAAACTCTTCTTACCATGCACCACTTCATCATGTGAAAATGGTAGTAAGAAGTTTTCAGAAAATGCATACATGAAACTAAAGGTTACCAGGTTAAAGTCAAATTTCCGGTAGATGGGATCTTCTTCGTAGAATCGAAGGATATCATTCATCCACCCCATATTCCATTTATAGTCAAAGCCAAGTCCACCTTCTTCTTCAGGACCCGTGATCTTTTGACCAGCAGAACTTTCTTCTGCAATCATCATGACATCTGGGTGTTCGTTCTTGATAATCGCATTCAAACGTCTAAGGAAATGAACGCCTTCGTAGTTGAGGTTTCCACCATCAATATTTGGTGTCCATGGACCACTATCGTAGTCAAGATAGAGCATATTGCTCACAGCATCGACCCGAATCCCATCTAAATGATAGGTATCAATCCAAAACTTCAAACTAGAAATCAAGAATGACTGGACTTGATTCTTCCCTAAATCGAAGTTCAAGGCTCCCCATCCGTAGTTATGCGCACGATGTTCATCCTGGTATTCAAAGGTTGGTGTTCCATCATAATAAGCCAAGGCATCATCATTGATAATGAAATGTCCTGGTACCCAATCCACGATCACTCCGATATTGTTGAGGTGGCATTCTTCCACGAAGTCTTGAAACTCTTCTGGGCTACCATAAGTCTGCTCGAGTGCAAAATATCCCATGAGCTGATAGCCCCAACTCAAGCCCAATGGATGGGCCATCACTGGCATAAATTCCACGTGGGTGTAGTTCATCTCTACCAGATACGGAATGAGTTCATCTTTTAGTTGTTTGAAGGTGTAGGAACTGTGATCCTCATTTCGTTTCCAAGATCCTGCATGAACCTCGTAAATATTAACAGGTCGTTCCTTAAAACCAAGTTTTTTACGGCGTGCTCTCCAGAGACCATCTTTCCAGTTTTTCTCTGGAATGGTCTTAATAATAGATCCTGTATTGGGTCTCTTTTCCATCCATAACGCTAGAGGATCGATTTTTTGCACCTGATGACCATTTTGTCGAGTCACCAAATACTTGTATATATCTCCCTCTTTTGCATCGGAACAGAAGACTTCCCAGACGCCTCCTTCATTACGAACCATTGGAATTTTACGAGCTTCCCAATCAGTGAAATCACCAATCAGATCCACCGCCTGAGCATTGGGAGCCCAAACACGGAAGGTAAAGCCTTCTTGTTCTCCCCTTGTTTCCTTGTGAGCTCCTAAGTACTCTTGAAGATGGAAATTATCCCCTCTTCCAAATGTCCATAAGTCTGTGCTTCTATCCATATACTCACCTCTTTATTTTTTTGAAAGCGTTTTCTAGTTGTTTTTATTTTACTATAAAATCACTTAATTTTCAAGTTGATTCCAGGAAAATCATGTAAATTTATCAGGAAAAGTTCTTTCATTTTCTCTTCCGAACCTTTTACTTCATTCCTTCGCTTTCCTCCTAATCTTACTTACGATTATACTATATATACGAGGAAAATTAAACAAAAAACCGAACATTTAAATCACTATTTTTATTACTAACTAGTTTATTACGAATAAAATGAACATTTTTATGTACAATGTAAAAAAAGACTAAGACAAATTTGTCTTAGTCTTGATCGACTCTTAGTCTACGTTCACGTATTCTTTTGAAAGTTCAAGAACTTCTTCCATTGTTGAACATTCAGTCAGAGCACGGTTAGCGTATTCTTGCATTTTAGCTGTGTCGAGTTTCTTCATCAAGCTACGTGTACGAAGGACAGATGTCGCTGACATAGAGAACTCATCCAAGCCCATTCCGACAAGAAGTGGAACAGCAGTTTGGTCACCGGCCATTTCACCACACATACCTGCCCATTTGCCTTCAGCGTGAGCTGCTTTGATCACGTTGTTGATCAAACGAAGTATTGATGGGTTATATGGTTGGTAAAGGTATGAAACTTGTTCGTTCATACGGTCAGCAGCCATTGTGTATTGGATCAAGTCATTTGTACCGATTGAGAAGAAATCAACTTCTTTAGCAAATTGGTCCGCAAGCATTGCAGCAGCTGGGATTTCAATCATGATACCTACTTGGATATCATCTGCCACAGCAATACCTTCAGCAAGCAATTTAGCTTTTTCTTCTTCAAGAATACCTTTAGCCGTACGGAACTCTGTCAACAAAGCAACCATTGGGAACATGATCCGCAATTTACCGTGAACAGATGCACGAAGCAATGCACGCAATTGTGTACGGAACATTTGGTTACCTGTCTCAGAGATAGAGATACGCAAAGCACGGAAACCTAAGAATGGGTTCATTTCTTTAGGAAGATCAAAGTAAGGGAGTTCTTTATCCCCACCGATATCCATTGTACGAACGACAACAGGTTTACCGTTCATACCTTCAAGAACTGCTTTGTAAGCTTCATATTGGTCATCTTCAGTTGGGAAGTCTTGAGAATCCATGTACAAGAATTCTGTACGATAGAGACCAACAGCTTCTGCACCATTATCGTTTACACCTTCAACGTCTTTAGGTGTACCGATGTTGGCAGCCAACTCGAAGTGTTTTCCATCAGCAGTCACTGTTTTCGCATCTTTAAGGAGAGCCCATTCAGCTTTTTGTTTCGCATAAGCTTCACCAGCTGCTTTGAACTCTGCGATTTGTTCTTCAGTAGGGTTGATCACTACTTCACCAGTGATCCCTGAAACAGCCAAAACATCGCCATCTTTGACAAGTTCTGTGATGTTATTTGTACCAAGAACAGCTGCGATTTCAAGTGTACGAGCCATGATAGCTGAGTGACTTGTACGTCCACCGATATTCGTAACAAAAAGCTTTTTACATACTTTTTTGTTCAACTGTGCTGTATCAGATGGAGTCAAGTCATGCGCAACCACGATTGCTTCTTCATTGATAGAAGCAGGGTTTGGCAATTTCTTACCAAGCAAGTTGGCAAGGACACGTTTGGTAACGTCACGAATATCTGCTGCACGTTCTTGCATGTAAGGATTGTCTTCCATTCCTTCAAAGATCGCAATGAACATGTCAGTGACTTCTTTCAAGCCAGCTTCTGCATTGATTTTTTTCGTACGAATTGTTTCTTTGATCTGACCAATCATTTCAGGGTCAGCAAGAACCATCATATGCGCATCAAAAACTTGCGCTGCTTCTTCACCAAGGCTTGCTACTGCATTCTCCCGAATAAGAGAAAGCTCGTTTTGTGAAGCTTCAAGAGCTGCATCCAAACGAGCTTCTTCTGCACTTGTATCTTCGACTGAAACAGTCTCAAATGATAAGTCTGGTTGAATGAGCAAATATGCCTTAGCAACGGCAACACCGTCAGATGCTGCAATTCCTTTTAGCATTTTTGTCATATTTTAAGCCAATCCTTCTTTAGTCATTGTTTCTGAGATAGCTGCGATAGCATCATCAGCGTCAGCACCTTCTGCAGAGATTACAACGTCTGCTCCTTGACCAACACCAAGGCTCATAACACCCATGATTGATTTCAAGTTAACTGATTTACCTTTGTATTCAAGAGTAATATCTGAAGCAAATTTGCTAGCAGTTTGAACCAACAAAGTTGCTGGACGTGCGTGGATACCTGTTTCTGCCACGATGTGGAAATCTTTAGAAGCCATAGTTTGACTCTCCTTTTTAAAAATAGTTTTTGAGTTACCTTTTGATAACCCTTACAATTTGGTATTATATCATCTTTTGAAATTTTTTTCAAGATTTTTATCACTGACTTACAGAAAAAGACTGCGAAAAATCCCAATTTAGATACATTTTAAGAAGCAACTGAAGAACAGAGAAAATATCTTTTCAATTTTCTACTATATTATAAGTAACATTTTCCTCCGCTTTCAATGAAAAGAAGCTGTTTAACCACAGGATATTGATTCACCAAAAAATTATAACTAATTAAAGATGCTTTAAAGCCTATTCCTATCCCATTTCTTCGATTTTCACACTTTTCACTCACCACAATATATTGTGCTTTGAAAACTCCATTTCATCTCTTTGCACAATATTTAGTTTTATTTTGTTGACAAGTTGCTGGATTTTGTTTATACTGTTTACAGATTTATATTTCGATAGGAGAACGGAAAAGAAATGGTAACCATTTATTCAAAAAATAATTGTGTTCAATGCAAAATGACCAAGCGATTCCTCGATAGCAATCATGTGGAATACCGCGAAATTAACTTAGACGAACAGCCAGAATTTGTAGAGCATGTTAAGAACCTTGGCTTCAATGCTGCTCCAGTTATTCAAACACCGGATGAAGTATTTTCTGGTTTTCAACCAGCTAAGTTGAAGAAACTTTCTTAATAAACACAGTATTTGCTTAAATAGGGTCTAGCGTTAGCAACCTAACACTAGACTTTTTACTTGGAAAGAGAGGACTTCTCCTCTTCATTTTTTTGAACTAGAAAAGGATTATTATGGGATTAAAATCTCTTGAAGATGTGACGTATTTTCGTCTTAACAATGAAATCAACCGTCCAGTAAACGGCCAAATCATGCTTCATAAAGATAAAGAAGCTTTGGATGCGTTCTTTAAAGAAAATGTTGTACCAAATACTAAAACCTTTGACTCGATTACAGACAAGATTCAGTACCTTCTCGAGCACAATTACATTGAGAGAGCTTTTATCGAGAAATACCGTCCTGAATTTTTAGAGGAATTGGCCCAATTTATCAAAGACCAAAACTTCCAATTCAAGTCCTTCATGGCGGCCTACAAATTCTATAACCAATACGCTTTGAAAACAAATGATGGAGAATACTATCTTGAAAGCATGGAAGACCGTGTCTTCTTCAATGCTCTCTATTTTGCAGATGGAAATGAAGCTATCGCGCGAGACATCGCAAACGAAATTATCCACCAACGCTACCAACCAGCTACTCCTTCTTTCTTAAACGCTGGACGTGCCCGCCGTGGAGAATTGGTTTCATGTTTCTTGATCCAAGTAACCGATGATATGAATGCGATCGGACGTTCCATCAACTCTGCCCTTCAACTTTCACGTATCGGTGGTGGGGTTGGGATTTCTCTCAGCAACCTTCGTGAAGCTGGAGCACCAATCAAAGGGTATGAAGGAGCCGCTTCTGGAGTGGTTCCAGTTATGAAACTCTTCGAAGATAGCTTCTCTTACTCTAACCAATTGGGACAACGCCAAGGGGCTGGGGTTGTTTACCTCAACGTCTTCCACCCAGATATCATCGCCTTCCTTTCTACTAAGAAAGAAAATGCCGATGAAAAAGTTCGGGTTAAGACCCTTTCACTTGGTGTCGTCGTGCCAGATAAGTTCTACGAATTGGCTCGTAAGAATGAAGAAATGTATCTCTTCAGCCCTTACTCTGTAGAGCGTGAATACGGAGTGCCATTCAACTACATCGACATCACTGAAAAATACGATGAGTTGGTTGCTAATCCAAACATCCGCAAGACAAAAATTAAGGCCCGTGATTTGGAAACTGAAATTTCTAAATTGCAACAAGAATCTGGTTACCCATATGTAGTTAACATCGATACTGCTAACCGGGCCAACCCTGTTGATGGCAAAATCATCATGAGTAACTTGTGTTCAGAGATCCTCCAGGTTCAAGAGCCAAGCTTGATCAACGATGCTCAAGAATTCATTAAAATGGGGACAGACGTCTCATGTAACCTTGGTTCAACCAACGTGGTTAACATGATGACCTCACCTGATTTTGGACGTTCGATTCGTGCCATGGTCCGTGCCTTGACCTTCGTTACCGATAGTTCTCATATCGTGGCCGTTCCAACTATTGACCACGGAAATAAACTGGCGCATTCGTTCGGACTTGGAGCAATGGGACTTCACAGCTACCTTGCCCAACAATTGATTGAATACGGATCACCTGAGTCTGTTGAGTTCACCAGCATCTACTTCATGCTCATGAACTACTGGACTCTCGTAGAATCAAACAACATCGCGCGTGAACGTGGTGTTACCTTCCACAACTTTCGAAAAATCAGATTATGCCAACGGTACTTACTTTGATAAGTACACGACTGGAGAATTTGTACCAAAATCTGATCGCGTCAAAGAACTCTTTAAAGATATCTTTATCCCAAGTGCAGAGGATTGGGCAGAACTGCGTGCTAAAGTTCAAGCAGATGGTCTTTACCACCAAAACCGCTTGGCTGTCGCACCAAATGGATCTATCAGCTACATCAATGACGTATCTGCTTCTATCCACCCAATTACACAACGGATTGAAGAACGCCAAGAGAAGAAAATCGGTAAGATCTACTACCCTGCAGCAGGATTGTCAACGGAAACGATTCCTTACTACACTTCTGCCTACGACATGGATATGCGAAAAGTCATCGATGTCTATGCTGCCGCAACTGAACACGTAGACCAAGGTCTTTCACTGACTCTCTTTATGCGTAGCGATATTCCAAAGGGTCTTTACGAATGGAAAACTGAAAACAAACAAACCACTCGTGACTTGTCTATCCTTCGGAACTACGCCTTTAACAAGGGAATCAAGTCTATCTACTACGTCCGTACCTTTACTGATGATGGTGGAGAAGTTGGCGCCAACCAATGTGAAAGCTGTGTCATCTAATCCGCTATCCTAGATAGCTATTAAAAGTCGGTTCGCCGACTTTTTGTGCGGTATTCTATCAATTTATGGTAGAATAGTAACGATTGAATGAATAGAAAAAGAAAGTGATGCAAATGGAAACATACTACAAAGCCATTAACTGGAATGCGATCGAAGATGTCATCGATAAATCGACCTGGGAAAAACTGACAGAGCAATTCTGGTTGGATACACGTATCCCTTTGTCAAACGACTTGGATGACTGGAGAAAGTTGTCGAATAAAGAAAAAGACCTAGTTGGTAAAGTCTTTGGGGGATTGACCCTTCTAGATACCATGCAATCTGAAACAGGTGTTCAGGCTCTTCGTGCAGATATTCGTACTCCCCACGAAGAAGCTGTCTTTAACAACATCCAATTTATGGAATCTGTCCATGCTAAGTCATACTCTTCTATCTTTTCTACTTTGAATACCAAGTCAGAAATCGAAGAGATTTTCGAATGGACCAACACCAATCCTTTCCTTCAAAAGAAGGCAGAAATCATCAACGAAATCTATCTCAATGGGACCCCTCTTGAAAAGAAAGTCGCTAGCGTTTTCCTTGAGACCTTCCTCTTCTACTCTGGTTTCTTCACACCTCTCTACTATCTTGGAAACAACAAATTGGCCAACGTAGCTGAGATCATCAAGTTGATCATTCGGGACGAATCAGTTCACGGAACCTATATCGGCTACAAGTTCCAACTTGGATTTTAACGAATTACCAGAAGAAGAACAAGAAAAACTCAAAGAGTGGATGTATGATCTGCTCTACACCCTCTATGAGAAATGAAGAAGGCTACACAGAGAGCCTCTATGACGGTGTGGGCTGGACAGAGGAAGTCAAGACCTTCCTTCGCTACAACGCTAATAAAGCCCTCATGAACTTGGGACAAGATCCACTCTTCCCAGACTCAGCAGATGACGTTAACCCAATCGTCATGAACGGAATCTCAACCGGTACCTCTAACCACGACTTCTTCTCTCAAGTCGGAAATGGTTACCTTCTCGGTGAAGTAGAAGCCATGCAGGATGACGATTACAACTACGGCCTATAAGACAAAAACCTTTCCAGATGGAAAGGTTTTTAAATATAGACAACCTATTGTTTTACATAAAACAGATAGATGATTTTCAAAAAGTGACTTTTATTTTTTGAAGATTAAAAACTTTCCGCCGTGAGAAAAGTGCTAGAAACAATCATGTTTCTAGCACTCGGGAGTTTTGGAACCTTAGGTCCAAAACTAAGTCATGGAACTTCTTTGAAGTTCGCTGACGTCCGTACTCACCTAAGGAAAGTTTTTTAGAAGACTTTATCTTCAATCTGAAACCTTTCCAGACGGAAAGGTTTTTTTGTTGCAATCTTTTTCTAATTGGATCTGCTTCTTTTTTGAAAAAAGAGGTTGGACAAACATCCAACCTCTCCGATTATTACAATTTACCTGCTACGGCATCCAACAATTCTTGGATCTCGCTTGGTTGCTTCCTCCTGCCATGGCCATGTCTGGTTTACCACCACCACGTCCATCGACGATTGGAGCTAATTCTTTGATCACATTACCTGCATGCACATCTTTTGTCTTGCTAGCAACAAGGACGTTGACCTTGTCACCGATGGCTGCGACAAGAACAAGGACATCAGAGTAGTCTTTTTGTTTCCAGTTATCTGCAAAGGTACGAAGGGCACCTGCATCTGATACAGAAACTTGGCTGGCAATATAACGGTGTCCGTTTGCTTCTTGAACATTCTTGAAGACATCGCCTGCTGCCGCTGCTGCTGCTTTTTCCTTCAATTCTGCATTTTCTTTTTGCAATTGACGGAGTTGTTCTTGAAGACCTTCAACCTTGTGAGGGACTTCTTTGAGTTGAGGTGCTTTCAAGGTTGCTGCGACTGCTTTCAGTGCATCTTCTTGTTCACGATAAGCTTCGAAGGCTTCCTTACCAGTCACTGCCAAGATACGACGAGTTCCTGATCCGATCCCTTCTTCTTTGACAATCTTGAAGAGACCAATTTCAGAAGTGTTGCCTACGTGAGTACCACCACAGAGCTCAACAGAGTAATCACCGATCGTTACAACACGGACTTCTTTACCGTATTTTTCACCAAAGAGGGCCATGGCTCCCATTTCTTTAGCAGTATCGATATCTGTTTCAATCGTTTCGACTGCGATCGCTTCCCAAATCTTTTCATTGACTTGTTGTTCAATAGCGCGCAATTCTTCAGGAGTTACGGCTTGGAAGTGGGTAAAGTCAAAGCGAAGGAATTCTACTTCGTTGAGAGATCCTGCTTGGGTTGCGTGGTTACCAAGGATATTGTGAAGAGCGCATGGAGCAAGTGAGTTGCAGTGTGGTTCTTCATGACACGATGACGACGATTGGTATCGATCGCCAAGGTGTATTCTTGGTTCAAGGCAAGAGGAGCAAGAACTTCAACAGTATGAAGTGGTTGTCCATTTGGTGCCTTTTTGAACATCTGTTACAGTCGCTACGACATTTCCTGCAGCATCCAAGATTTGACCATGGTCCGCAACTTGTCCACCCATTTCAGCGTAGAATGGAGTTTCTGCAAAGATCAATGATGCAGTCCCTTCTGATACAGCCTCTACTTCTGCATTGTCCGCTACGATAGCCACCAACTTAGAAGGCAATTGGCTGGCATTGTAGTTGAAGCTACTTTCAACTGTAATGTTTTGAAGGGTTTCATTTTGCATCCCCATGGATCCACCTTTGACAGCAGATGCACGCGCCCGTTCTTGTTGTTCCTTCATAGCCGCTTCAAAACCGTCACGATCGACTGTCATTCCAGCTTCTTCAGCGATTTCTTCTGTCAATTCTACTGGGAATCCGTATGTATCATAAAGTTTGAAAGACATCTTGACCAGCAATCACTGTTTGACCTTTGGCTTTCAAGTCTTCAACGATGGTTTGGGCAAAGTGTTGACCAGAGTTCAAGGTACGAGCAAATGATTCTTCTTCACTCTTGATGATTTTTTTCGATAAATTCTTGTTTTTTTCAAGTACTTCTGGGTAGTAACTTTCCATGATCTTCCCAACGGTTGGAACCAATTTATACAAGAAGGTTCCTTCAATCCCCAATTTTTGACCATGCATGGAAGCACGACGGAGGAGACGACGAAGAACGTAGCCACGTCCTTCATTACCAGGAAGAGCTCCATCTCCAATCGCAAATGAAAGCGAACGGATGTGGTCAGCAATCACCTTGAAGCTCATGTTATCGCCATCTGGATCATAGGTTTTACCAGACATCTTTTCTACTTCACGGATGATTGGCATGAAGAGGTCTGTTTCAAAGTTGGTCTTGGCACCTTGGATAACGGCTACCAAACGTTCCAAACCAGCACCCGTATCAATGTTCTTGTGTGGCAATTCCTTGTATTCGCTACGAGGAACCGCAGGGTCAGCGTTAAATTGTGACAAGACAATGTTCCAAATTTCGATGTAACGGTCGTTTTCGATATCTTCTGCAAGCAGACGAAGACCGATATTTTCAGGGTCAAAGGCTTCTCCACGGTCAAAGAAGATTTCTGTATCTGGTCCAGAAGGTCCCGCACCGATTTCCCAGAAGTTGTCTTCGATTGGAATCAAGTGACTTGGATCCACCCCAACAGCGATCCAACGGTTGTATGAATCCTTGTCATCAGGGTAATAGGTCATGTAAAGTTTGTCTTTAGGGAAATCAAACCATTCCGGACTTGTCAAAAGCTCATAAGCCCACGTAATGGCTTCATCACGGAAGTAATCTCCGATAGAGAAGTTCCCCAACATTTCAAACATGGTATGGTGGCGAGCAGTTTTCCCTACGTTTTCGATATCGTTGGTACGGATGGCTTTTTGAGCATTGGTAATCCGTGGGATTTTCAGGTTTGATGGTTCCATCGAAGTATTTCTTAAGAGTGGCAACCCCTGAGTTGATCCACAAAAGCGTAGGGTCGTTTACAGGAACCAAGCTAACAGATGGTTCTACAGAGTGGCCTTTGCTTGCCCAGAAATCAAGCCACATTTGACGGACTTGTGCACTAGATAATTGTTTCATATTTGTCTCCTAATTTTTTTAAGATTAATTTGCGCTAGCTTCTAACATTTCGACATAATCGATGGCGACACAAAGTGAGATGACTAAATCAGCGTATTCATCCTCATACACCGATACTTGGTAGGTAGAGGTTAGATGAAAGAGTTCCTTGCTAATCTCAGCGACGATTTGATCCCGATCATCGAATAATTTGAATTCTAGGTCCCAGATATTTCCTTGTACCCGCAGTCCCAAATCTTCGATATCGTATTTATCCCTGAAGAGCGTCAGCTTTTTATGGATAAAAAGCGGTCCCCATCCTTCAACTCAACCACAAACTTGGGAAGAAAGCTGATTGTTTTTAGTAATGTGGCTCACTTCTTGTCCATTCTTATCATAGATGGTAAAAGTCTTGGGAATCTTAAGAAAAGATCCCTCAACCTGGTATTCAACATTTCCCAACTCATCTTTGATATCGAACCGCTCGCCACCCAATCGAAATTTTTTTGTTTCACTTGATAGGTTCGCATCTTTTGATCTCCTTTAAAAAGCTCCAGACAACTGCCCATAAACAAAAGACAAGCTCACTAAACGAAGGGCGAAAAAAACCGCGGTACCACCTTCATTCAATGAACTTGTCATTCTTCATTTTATATGCAATTGTCTCAGCCGAGTAGCAAAATCATTTCTCTTCCATGGCTCGCACCCCCGCCACTTCTCTGATTCCGAGTAACAATGATTTATTCTCAACTATTTCATTATACAAGTTCCAAAAGGAACCGTCAACTATTTTTTAGATGATGAGCTGCTATCGCTCGTTTGAACACCGATATTTTGCAAATATTGGTTAAATGTTGATTTGAAGGCATCATCTTTGACCTTGATATTGGCATTGGTCATCGCTTTTGCAATAATGCTACGGATGTAGTTGGTATCTTGCTTACGACCATCAACAATGATCTCTTTCAAACGTTTTTCGTATTTCTTCCAGTCAGAACCTTTTTCTGTCTTCTTATTCAATTTGACAATATAGTAGCTAGCAGAATAGTTTTGACCTGCTGAAACTGTGATCACATCTGAAATCCCATTTTCATCCAACTTAAAGGCAGCTTCTTTGACTTGAGATGGAATATCTGCTGTTCCTGAATCAAACTTGACTTCGCCACCTTTGTCTTTTGTAGCAGTATCTGTTGAATTGTCTTTGGCGATTTGGGCAAAGTCTGCACCTTCCGCTTTAGCAGCTTCCAACACTTCTTTTGCTTTATCTTCTGAATCTAACTTGATAATTTGTGCTGTTACTTCTGGTGTGTAAGATTCAAAAGCCGCCTTGTAGTCAGACTCTTTGATATCTTTCTTAGCAGCTTGGTTGACTGCATATTCCAACAACATATTGCTACGGATTTGTTTCTTCGCTGTTTCTTCCGTCAAGCCTTGTTGCGCCAAGTAAGCATCGAATTGCTTGCCTAATTGTTTCTTTTGTTTAGCCAATTCTTTATCGACTTCTTTATCAGAAACTTTTGATCCATATTCTTTTTCAAAGACTTTATTGATGGTCATTTGGAAAAGAACTTGTTGAGCACCTTGGTTGTTTTTGATTTCATTATAGAAATCAGAAACTGTAATCGTGTCCCCTTTCATGGTCACGATATCTTTGTTTGTGCCATTGGCACACGCTGCTAGTGTTACGACTGATAGCAAGGTCACAGCACCTGCTACAAGTTTTTTCTTCATGAAAATTATTCTCCGTTCCTTTTTAAACTTCTTCTATTTTACCACAAATTAGAGAGAATACCTTAAATTTACCTAAAAAGAGCTAGGATCTGGCAAGGTTACCGTCTCTGTATTTTTCCGAATCATCAAAATACCATCTCCAAGTGGCACCAAACTAGCGGTCAAATCTGGATGATTGAGAGTCGCATGAAAGAGGTTCTGAAGCCCCCGGTAAATGGTTCGTTGCCCACGACGCACTTCCATGATGTCCTTGGCAACATCTCCTCCTTGGGAAAATATCATCCAATACCACGACTCCCCCAACCTCTAAGAGTTCGAGAATTCGTGGCAAAAAGACGATGTACTTAGACTTAGCAGAGTCCATAAAGACAAAGTCATAGGTCTCTGTTAAATCCTGCAAGACATCTACTGCATCTCCTTCAAGCAAGGTGATTTGTTTTCTCTGATCGTATTTAGCCAGATTTCCTTGGCAAAGCCAATCATCTCTTCATTCCGATCAATAGTGGTAATTTGTGCATCGGGAGCATTTTCAGCCATTAAGAGCGCTGAAAATCCAATTGCTGTCCCAATTTCCAGGATTTTCTTTGGTTGTAGGGCTTGCAGGAGTAGTCTAAAGTAAGCTACCGTTTCATGCGGAATAATCGGAATATTTTCCTTGCGGGCGAATGCTTCTAACTCCTCCAAGGCACCTGCTACCGGTTTTTGACGCGTGCGCATAAAGTCAACGATCTCGTCTTTAACCACTGGCCGGCGCATATTGTGGTTGGCATTTTTACTATAAGACTCTACCATCTTATGCGAGTCCTAATTTTTCTACTAGGGCTTCAAATTCATTCAACCGACGTTCAAAGACCGCAAAGGCTGCGTCCAAGTAGTCTTCTTTTTCCATATCCACACCTGCTTTGCGGATGACGTTGAGTGGATAATCAGAATTTCCAGCTTTCAAGTAGTCGATATATTTATCACGATCTTCTTGTGTTCCATGAACAATCTTTTCAGCTAAGGCTGAAGCTGCTGCAAAACCTGTTGAATATTGGAAGACATAGTAGTTATAGTAGAAGTGAGGAATCCGAGCCCATTCATATTGGATCTCAGGGTTGTCTTCTTTTGAAAGACCATAGTATTTTTCATTGAGCTCTGCATAAAGGTTGTTCAAGAACTCACTAGTCAAAACGGTACCTTCTTGGTCTGCTTTATGAATGGCATGCTCAAATTCGGCAAACTGGGTTTGACGGAAGACGGTTCCACGGAAGCCATCCAAGAAGTGATTCAAAATAGCAAAACGAGTTGCATCGTCTTCTACTTCTTCTAACAGACGTTCGGTCAGGATATTTTCATTGGTTGTAGAGGCGATTTCGGCAAGGAAGATGGAATAGTCCCCATAGACATAAGGCTGAGTTTCACGGGTATAGCTAGAATGCATACTGTGACCAGTTTCATGCACCAAGGTGAAGAGATTATCCAATGTATCTTGCCAGTTCAACAACATGAAGGCATTGGTATCATAAGAACCACCTGAATAAGCACCCGAGCGCTTCCCTTGGTTGACATGCACGTCGATCCACCGTTCGCTAAAGGCACGTTTCACACGAGAAAGGTAGTCCTCACCCAAAACAGCCAAGACTTCTTCTGCTTTGGCCAATGATTCTTCATAGGTAAACTTGTAGTCTGTATCGGATAATGGCGTATACATATCGTACATCTTCAAGTCTGAGATTCCTAGAATTTTTGAACGCAATTGCACATAGCGTTGCAAGAGTGGCAAGTGTTTGTTCACAGCTGCTACCAAGCTATCATAAACACTTTCTGGTACAAAGTTTTCAGAAAGGGCCGCTTCACGGGCAGATGAGAATTTGCGAACTTTGGCATTAAAGTTGTGAACTTTCACATTGGTTTGCAAGGTTTTAGCATAGGTATGTTGGTACTGTTCATAGACCTTGTAGAGGCCTTCGTAAGCTTCTTTACGAACGGCACGATCTTTTGATTCTACCAAAGAAATATAGTTTCCATGGGTTAATTGAACTTCTTCGCCCTTGTCATCATGCACAGTTGGGAAAACAATATCTGCATTGTCCAAGATTTCAAAGGTTTCACCACCAGCCGCAAAGATCTCACCAGCTCCTGCAAGTAATTCCTCTTCTTTTTGAGACAAGACATGTTCTTTTTTCTCTAGCAAACGATCAAAATAATGACCATATTGTTCTAAGGCTGGAACCTCACTCACAAAAGCTTTGTATTGCTCATCCGTAATGGCCATGAATTCAGGCTCATAGAAGGCAAAGGTTTCACCTAACAAGCTATAAAGAGACATCCCTTTTGATTGGTACTCTTGGTATTTAGCCACTCGTGTGTCTTGGTCATTTTTCATATGGGCATAGACGTAGACCTTTTCTAAACGACGACTCAATTCCAAATATGCATTGGTTGTATCCAACAGTGTTTGCGCTGAATCCAACAAATGACCAGCATAGTGGCTTGCTGCTTTAATATCTGCAGCTAAGCTAGCTGCTTCTTCTTCCCAAGCTTGATCTGTCGCAAAAATTGTCGACAAATCCCATTGGTATTTTTCATCAATTTCATTACGTTGTTTTACCATTTCGATTAATCCTCCAATGGTACTATTTTAGCATAAAAATGAACATTTCGGGAGGATTTCTATCTTAGAAAGTTAGCTTTTCTGTTGAGCATAAAAACGTGGGGGATAAAGGATCTGAACGGGTTGGATCCCTTGCGACTGATAATAGGTCATAAATTGCTGGTAGTAACCTTCTACATCCTCTTTAATTTGGAGCAAGTTCTGTGAAAGGATCGGACGACAAAGAGGATAAAAGAAATCCAGCCCCAGTTCCATCAGATGGTGTCCCTGCATATAGAGTTCTTCCTGAAGCTTCAGCCACTTTGGATGACGATAAAAGAGTTGCTGCTGTATATACGTTAAAAATGTACGATCGAGCTCGACTGCCATTTGCTGCATGGGTTGCGAAAGATAAGGGGTCCGTAAGACTTCCAGTAAAGACCTTTGACCAAAAGGGAAAATTTCTGTTTGATAATGCAATCGCCCTCGTAAATCCTCATGGATGAGGTATTGCAGACGTAGCTCTTTCTTTGTCAGATCCAATTCCCAAAGATGGAACCCTCGATTCTGACTAAAATAAAGAAAGCCAGCCTGCAGCTTTGTTAGTCTTTCCTTGAGCCACAACTTTTTACCAAGTAACCAATAGACCTGGTAACCGTTGGGATCGATAAGCATCGCTTCTCTCCTTCAAGCGTTCTAAAGATAAGGAGCTGCACTGCACTTCCAAAGCTAAGTTCTTGTCTACTACCAAAAGATCGGCAATTTGTTGAAGTCTGCTAAATAACTTTCTACCTCTGTATTAGATTCCTTAGAGGCCCAATCATAAAGACAAGCTTTTAATTCCAGATGTTCAAAACTCTCAGCTTCGTGATGATAGGGACAATGCTGTAATTTTATATGAGCAAAATGAGCCCGTAGAACCGAGCCATTTTTTAGACGCACTGGACTATGACAAGCTAAGCAATAGAAGGGCCCTTCTGTCACAGCTGGGATCTCTTCCATACAGTTCCACCGCTTTTGATTGTTATCCATGGCAATAAACATAGGCCCACCTCCTCATCTATATCATTCGAAAAAAAAATAGGAAAAAGGCTGGAAATTCCAACCTTTTCTTCTTTTTATTCTTCAGAATCTGAATCTGAATCATCACTAGAATCATCAGCAACAGGAGATTTACTCAATTCTTTCTGCATATCTTTCATTTCTTTACGAGTACTTTCCAACTCTTCACGAGCATCTTTCAAGATTTCGATCAAAGCTTCACGGTCTTCTTTAGGAACGACTGTACTATCTGAACCGATGCTTTCCAAGCCTTCATTAAAGATATCTTTTTGGTTTTCTAATCCTTGCTTTAAGGTACTAATCATTGCATCATATTGTTCTTTTGCGGAACCTGTAACAGAAGTGCCTGCTTCTTCAGTAAGTGAAACAGATTGATCCATTAATTTTGCAAACAACTTTTTGAAGTCTCCAACTGTTTTTAGCCTTGCTGATTTCAGCATCTGTTAAGAGACTAGAAGATGACGTATCTTCTGAATCTGTTGAAGTATCCTTACTTTTTGAAGTGTTAGCAGATTTGCTCGTCACTTTAGTAGTTGATTGACTGTTTGAAGTTTCCTTCTTTGTGTCTTGTTTGTTTGAACAAGCAGCTAGGGAAACAATCGTCAAAAGAGCAGCTGTCGATAAGATCATTTTTTTCATAAAATGGTCTCCTTTATATTTATTTTACCTCATTCTACCATCGAATACTTTGATTGTCAAATTAATCACTAGTTCTTAATAATAGCAAAAAAGTTGGACAAAACACTGTGAAATCAGTGTTTCTGTCCAACTCCTCGATGATTAGTCATACAATTGTAACAATTTCATTAGTCTACTTGCCACCAAAAAGGCCGTGAGCCTTCCCTTGGGGCATTTTTAAGGCAAAGCTCAGCAAAAAGACGATCCCTACAACCCCTGCTAAAAAGAAACTCATGACTTGGTAACCACCTCTTTCAATACAGAGGGCTGCGAGAGGTTGTAAAAGAATGGTTCCTAAATAACGAGCTCCTTGGACAATAGCCATGGCAAGAACCAAGTCTTTGCCATTCACCTGTTGGGCAATAAACCGTAAGGAGACCATAATCAAAACCATCCCTGTTGTATGCTTGGCTAAAAGAGTCAAAAGCACTTTTAAGAAGACAGGACTTGGAAGAGCGTAGACAACATATTGAGCAAAAATAATCCCGATTGGAAGAGCGATCAAAACCCGTAAAGGCCAGTGGTCCATGAATCGATCAGAGAAAAAGATCAAGGGAGCTTCCACTACGACGGAGATAGCTACAACCGTAGAGGCAATATGGACTGGTAGACCACTATCCATGAGTAGCTCAGGAATATAGGTATGACCAATATTTCCAACCCCTGAAGCCAAGCCAATCAACACAATAAAGAAGAGATAAGGTCCATTGTGAAGAAGAGGACGAATAGAGACAGGGTGTTTTTCCTTTTCTACGACTGTCTCTTTTTTCTTCATTCGAACCGCACTTAGACAGAAAATGCTGAGTAAAATGGTGATCAAAACCGTATAATAAACAGCTTGGGGGCTAAACTGATGATAGACCCAGCCGGCTATTTGGACACCGACCGAGTAGCCAATGGTTCCCCAAACGCGAATCTTCCCAAAAGCGTATGGACTTTGCGTTGCAAATACTTCCATCATGGGAGCTGTCCCATTCAAACAGACTAGAACAATCCCATAAAAAACGGTCAGCCAAAAGAGATTGGGGGCCCAAAGAAAACCGAAGACACCACCAATGATCACACTCAGACTGAGGGTCGTCATTTTTACGATTCCAAATCGCTCATTGATATACCCAAAGAAGGGTTGGGCTACCATGGATAAGAAAAAAGCAACCGATACCAAGGTCGACACTTGGGTTGCACTATAGTGCTTTCCCATCAAATAGACGGAAATGAGGGTCGTAAAGAGAGATGTGGACATAAAATAAAAACTATAGAGCAACATATAAGCCGCATAAGAATTTCGGAATTTTTTCATATAAATCCTTTCTAAAAATATCGGAATGGGACAATGACAAAACCCAACTGACAATCAGTTAGGTTTTATTTTATTCTTTATTATAGCGCTTTTGAGCCTCTTTTTTGCGTCTCTCACGACTTTGTTTTTCAATCGAGAGAATGATGACAATAATGAGAATCGGAATCAAAATCAGGAAGTGATCCAGCGAAAGCCATTTACTGTGCTTAGCCGTTGTCTTTTTCCCACTTGCTGTTTCTTTGACAAGCTCTGGCTTGGCTCCTTCTTCCACCTTCATATCATCTCGGATACCTTCAGATAACGTGTAGAGATCATTATCTACTGTCAGATAGCCATCTTTTACCGCAAGGGTCGGTTCTTTAGCACCTTTTTTGACCGTTGCATAGAAGGGTTTTTCAAGTGTATAGGTCTTGCCGTCAATCTTCTGGACACCTGCATCTAGCAATTTTTTATAGCCAAAATCTTTATAGGCTTTTTCGATCAAGGCATTGCCAAAGGGGTGACGGTAATATTCCCCATCTTGGTCTGCCCAATCTCCTACGCCCATAATGACAGCAATTAAGCGCTGATTGCCCCGTTTGATGGTCGCGATATAGTTGAAAGCTCCACGAGGGCTTGAACCAGTTTTCAAACCATCCACACCTTTCAAGGCATACTTGGCTCCTGGCAATGAATAATTGTAGGTATCAAAGGTTTCCTCATATGGAGTCCCTTTTTTGACCGTGACTTGTGCTTGATTGGTATAGTTTAAAATATCTGGGTATTGATTGATAAAATGATAAACCAGAATCCCTAAATCACGCGCAGTTGTCTGGTTGGCCGCATCATTTGGATAATTGTTGACCTGATAGTAGCCCTGCAAGGTGGAGATGGCCGCCCCACTCGGGTTATTCCAGACCGTATTGGTCATCCCTAATTCCTTAGCCTTGGCATTCATGCGCTCGATAAAGGCATCTGGATCATTGTTGGACATGAGATTGGCCAACATGAGGGTCGATACATTTGAGGATGGAACCACTGTCATGGTAATCAACTCAGGAATTGTGTAGTCTACCCCAGCAACAATATTATTGTTGGAGATCTCATAGATCTTTCCGATCGCTTGGTCTGAAGCGGTCGCCTTGATCACTGTATCCTTACTGATCTTGCCATTTGCCATATCTTCAAACAAGAGATAGAGCGTCATGAGCTTACTCATGCTGGCAGGATCTCTGACTTCATCGATATTGTCTTTCCAAAGAACATTGCCCGTATTTCCGTCAATAATAAGCGAAGAATGTGGACGGTTAATGGCTTGGACATTGTCATTTGGATACATCTTTTGCGCCATATCCACCAATTCATCCGCACTCGCTAGAATTGGCTGGCATAAGAGACTCAGAAGGAGGCAAATATGGATCAAATATTTTTTTATCATAAACTTTTCCTTTATAACAGACTAATCAGCTGGAGGCTAAAATAAGCTTCTAGCCCTCATGCCCTTTCCTCTTGTCTCCCAGTAGATGAAAAGAGCTAATCCCAGCAGATAATTACTTGTATTGTACCATATTTTGAAGCAGAAAAAAACCTATCTGGCCCGAATAAATCGGCGATAGGTCCTGTTTTTTATCGACTTAACAAGCTCAAGGCTTCCTTATCCGCAATAATGGTCACATTTGGATGTCCTTGAAGGGCACTAGCTGGCACTTTTTCTGTCCTTTCACCCTCTACTGTACCTTTGATTGCTTGGGCTTTTGATTCCCCATAAGCAAACAAGACAATTGATTTCGCAGCTAAGATATTGGCAATCCCCATCGAAATGGCTTGGGTTGGTACATCTTCGATCTTATCAAAGAAACGAGAATTGGCCTCAATGGTAGAGTCATCCAACTGAACTAAGTGGGTCTGACTATCAAAGGATGTCCCTGGCTCATTAAAACCGATATGCCCATTGCGTCCGATTCCCAAGATTTGGAGGTCCACTGGATGGTCTTCGAGTATTTTGTTATAACGGATCACTTCTTGATCGGCAGATTCTTCTACACCTGATGGGAGATAGCTTTCTTTGAATGGTTTGGCATCAAAGAGATTTTTCTCCATGAAATACCGATAAGATTGAGGATCATCTCCCGTCAATCCCTACGTATTCATCTAAGTTCACACTGATTAGATTAGACAGATCCAGATCACTTTCACGAATTTGTTTATAAAACTCAAGGGGACTGCTTCCAGTCGCAAGACCTAAGGTTTGAGCACCTTCCTTTAAAGTTTCTTTCAATATATCAAAGGCAACTTTTCCACCCTCAATTTGGTCCTTTACTTCAATAATTTTCATTGGATAGACCTCCTATTTCTCTATGCTTTTATTATATGGTATAGACCAATTTTTGTCAAGTGAAACCGCTATCTTTCTGGCATTTTTTTCATTTTCAAGTCGATTCGTGATATAATGAAAGGTATGATTGTATCACTATTATTCATCATTTTTTTGATCGGACTCCTTGTCTTTCTCTTATCTTTCTTGATTCATCAAAGAAAGATTCTCAAGGTCCTGATCTTTTTGATGGGAATCTGCCTGATGCTCTTAGCTGTCGGGACTACCATCTATCTACTCACAAATTTATTATAAAAGGAGCGCAAATGAATACCAACGACTTTGACTTTGATTTGCCTGAAGAACTGATTGCCCAAACCCCTCTTGAAAAACGAGATGCCTCTAAACTCTTGATCCTCGATCGAAAAACAGGGCAATTCCAAGACCGTCATTTTGATGCCATTTTAGATGAATTGGAGCCAGGAGATGCTCTTGTCATGAACAATACGCGTGTTCTACCTGCCCGTCTTCATGGAGTCAAACCAGAAACAGGTGGTCACGTCGAATTCCTTCTCCTTAAAAATACGCAAGATGACTGTTGGGAAGTCTTGGCAAAACCTGCAAAACGCTTAAAGGTAGGGGCTACAGTCATCTTCGGAGATGGTCGTTTGACCGCAACTGTCGAGGAAGAATTGGAACACGGAGGCCGCATCGTTCGCTTCCACTACCAAGGGATCTTTTTAGAAGTTTTGGAAAGCCTTGGTGAAATGCCACTTCCTCCCTATATTCACGAAAAGCTTGCTGACCGCGAACGTTACCAAACCGTTTACGCCAAAGAAAATGGTTCTGCTGCAGCTCCGACGGCAGGTCTTCATTTCACCCAAGAATTGCTCCAAAAAATTGAAGCAAAAGGGGTTCACCTGGTCTATTTGACCCTTCATGTGGGCCTAGGAACCTTCCGTCCAGTATCCGTGGACAATCTTGAAGACCATGAGATGCACTCTGAATTCTACCAACTTTCTGAAGAGGCTGCTGCGACCCTTCGTCAGGTAAAAGCTGCAGGAAAACGCATCGTAGCCGTCGGAACGACTTCTATTCGAACCCTTGAAACGATTGGCAAACAAATTTGATGGAGATATCCAAGCCGATTCAGGCTGGACCAATATCTTTTATCAAACCAGGTTATGAATGGAAAGTCGTCGATGCCTTTTTCAACCAACTTCCACCTTCCAAAATCAACTCTGGTCATGTTGGTTTCTGCCTTTGCTGGCCGTGAATTAACCCTCGAAGCATACCACCATGCGATTCAAGAACGCTACCGCTTCTTCAGTTTTGGGGATGCTATGTTCATCAAGTAAAGGAGTCTCTCATGAATAAAATTGAAAGTCGCCACCGCTTGATCCGCTCTATCATTTCTGAGCGTAGGATTCATACCCAACAAGAACTTCAAGAAGCCTTAGAAGCTAATGGCGTTCTCGTTACCCAGTCCACCCTTTCACGGGATGTCAAATCCTTGAATCTAGTAAAAATTAACGAGGGGGATAGTTCCTACTATGCCATGAACACCATCGCTCCTTCCCGTTGGGAAAAGCGCCTGCGGATGTATATGGAAGATGCCTTAGTTATGTTACGGCCCGTTCAAAACCAGGTCGTTGTAAAAACTCTTCCAGGTCTGGCCCAATCCTTTGGAGCGATCCTAGACGCATTGGAACTCCAAGAAATTGTAGCCACCATCTGTGGAGACGATGTCTGTTTGGTCATCTGCGAAGACAACCAAGGAGCTTTGGATTGTTTTGAAAAATTAAAAGAATTCACCCCACCCTTCTTCTTTAGTAAATAAAAAGTTTGGAAACCAAGTTTCCAAACTTTTTTATATGGTGGCTAGGCGTTGAATGGCTTCTCGATAGATTTCCATCGCAGCGTAGAGATCGTCAATTTTTGCTCGTTCATTGGCTTGGTGCTCGGTCTGTTCTGCACCTGGGAAAAGAGCCCCAAAGGCGACACAATTTTCCATGGTCCGCGCAAATGTCGCACCACCAGAAGACATAGCTGGCGTCTTATCACCAGTTTCTTCCTGATAGACGGCCATCAAAGAGCTGACTAAAGGACTATCCAAAGGAACATATAAAGGAGCCAAATAATCAAACTCTTCATATTCCAACTGATAACTAGCTGCAATTTCTTGCAAACGAGCTACCAAGGCATCCTTGTCTGCTAAGACGGGGATCCGAATATCAATTCCGATTTCCGATTGTTCTTGATCGATCACAAGGGTCGCAAGATTAAAGGAAAGATCGCCACTTGGTTCATCTGTAATTCTGCCAAATAGAGCTTCTCCCGTTGCATCCTCACCAACAGCATCTGCGATAAAGAGCAAAGCTGGATGGGGTTGGATGAGGGATAAACTTTCCGCTAAACCGACAATGGCATTCACCCCTTCAGCTGCATCTTTAGAGTGCTTGGAAACACCCAAAACCGTTACAGAATCTTCTGTTTGGCTATACTGAACCCCACTTTGATCCAAAACAGGAAGCAACTCTTCCAAACGATGACCAGCATAGGTCGCCTTGTCTGGAACAACATTGAGTGCCTGACCAGCCTGTAAGGGAAGATCATCCCAACCTGGACCATGCAATTTCACTTGTAATAAGCCTTTTTCAGCATAGGTTAATGGGAAAGAGGAATCCGGTGCAAATCCAAGATCTGCTTGTTCTTCGATTTGGTTGTAGCGGTTCATACAGCGCCACAAGGTTTCTTCATCCGTCCCAAAGATAAAGCGGATTCGTTTGGTAAACTGGATGCCATCATCCAGCAAACTCTTGACTGCATAGAGGGCAGCAAGAGACGGTCCCTTATCATCCTGCACACCACGACCTACTAGATAATCACCGACAATAGTCGCTTCAAAAGGTGGCGTTTGCCAATCTTGTAAATCACCGGCTGGAACAACATCCAAGTGACAAAGAACGGCCAGGAGTTCTTCCCCCTGACCGATCTCTGCATATCCATAGTATCCTTCAGGATCTATATATGTTTGAAAACCTAATTCTCGAGCAAGCTCTAAGGTTTTTTCTAGGACATCTTGGATAGCTTGTCCAAACGGTGTTCCATTTCCCCCTTCGTTTAATACTGAGGGGTAAGAAATGATGGTTTGAAGCGAGTTTAAAAACTGCTCTTTTACATCGTTCTTTATTCTATTTTTCATGAAACACCTACTTTATTCTATTGCAAGAATGGAACCACAGTTCCTAGTAGAAGAAGGGCAATGGTGATCACAACAATCGCTACGACCAATTTACCCATGAATTTCCACCATGCACTCAAGTCAACACGTCCAAGAGCAAGAGCTCCCATTACGATACCTGAAGTTGGTGCGATCAAGTTCAAGACACCAGATGCAGATTGGTAAAGCTGTGACAATCAAGCTACCTGGTACATTGACGAATTTACCAAGAGGTGCCATGATACCCATTGTTGCACTGGCAAGACCAGATGATGATGGGATCAAGAATGACATTGGCAAGTAGAAAATGTAAGTCAAGACAATGAACAATTGAGATGAAAGACCTTTAAGTCCTTCTTCACCCCAGTGAAGAATTGTCGCAGTGATCATACCGTCGTTCATGATGACTTGGATACCACGTGCTACCGCTACGATAAGAGCAACACTCAAGAGGTCAGCTGCACCATTCATGAAAGATGAAATGATTTTATCTTCTTTCAAGCCATAAATGATACCAACGAGGATTCCCATGAAGGCAAAGAGCATAGCTGTTTGTGGGAAGTACCATGTACCAAGAGCATCTGTGTTACCGATCAATTGACCAAGTACTGGAATTTTATGGAGAGATTCGTTAAAGTTGTTAAAGAATGTAATACCCAAATCTTTGAATGGGATAAATCCAGCAACCATGATAACGAATGTTGAGATGAAGACGAGCAAGACACGTTTTTGTTTCTTGTTCATTTGTGAAGGAATTTCTTCGCCACTATCAACATTGAAGTGTTTCAAATCTTCTTCACGAGTTGCATAGGTGAGAGATTTGGTTGGGTCTTTTTGAACCTTATCTGCATAACGGTATACATAGTATGTGCTAAGTCCTGTCAATACGATCCAGAAGATCACACGAAGTAAGAGACCTGAAGCACTTGAGATACCTGCAGTATCAGATGCGATAACTGTCGCAAATGGGTTCAATGTTGACGCCAAACATCCGATTTGTGATCCTAAAAGGATAATGGCTACCCCTGTCAAGCTGTCAAAACCAACGGACATCATAACAGGTACAAGAAGTGGATAGAAGGCCATGGTTTCTTCACCCATACCATAAGTTGTACCACCAAGGGCAAACAATGGCATCAAGATCAAAATCAACATTTTTTCGCGGCCTTTGTATTTACGAACGATAGAAGCAATCCCTACATCAAGGGTACCTGTTTCGTTCACAACTCCAAGGAAACCACCGACCATCAAGATGAAGAAGGCTACGTCAATCGCTGCACTAGTTGGTGCTTTACCAAGCATGGCATTGATTGGGGCCATCAAGACATCCCAAATCCCTTGAGGATGTGCTTTTACAGATTCATAACTACCTGCAATGATAGCACCTGCATCGTCAACCTTGTATTGACCAGCTGGAATAATCCAAGTTAACACTGCCATAATAGCAATGATAATTAACAATACGGAAAAAGATGAAGGCATCTTAAATCCTTTTTTCGTTTTTTCACTCATTTGTCTTCCTCCTAACGCAACAAAGTGTGAGTGATGTTTTACAAGAGTCTCTTGTAAAACGCTTACCTATAGATTTATTCTATCACAATAAGCTTTAAAATACTAGTTTTTTCCTAATTTTTCATTAGTCTTTTTGGATGATTGTTCCACTTTCAGACTCAATCAAAGCTCCAAGGTTTTCAAGTGATGTAATAACTGCTTTTCCTTCTGGGCGACCATTGACGAAGGCAATGGCAGCTTCCACTTTAGGAAGCATGCTTCCTGGTGCAAATTGGTCTTGTTTGATGTATTCTTCCAATTGAGCCACATTAACATGTTCCAATTTGCTTGGTCTGGTTTGTTGTAGTTCACAAAGACATAATCGACACCAGTCAAGACGATGAAGAGGTCTGCTTCTACTAATTCAGCCAAACGTTGAGATGCAAAGTCTTTATCGATAACCGCTTCAACACCAGATAAGCTACCATCTGCTTCTTTCACAACTGGGATACCACCACCACCGGCTGCCACAACGACTTGACCGTCGTTCAACAAAGTACGGATGGTATTGATTTCTTTGATATCCACTGGTTTTGGTGAAGCCACGACTTTACGCCAGCCACGACCAGCATCTTCTTTGAAAGTTGCTCCTGATTTTTCAGCTTCTGCTTTTGCTTCTTCTTCTGAGTAGAATGGACCGATTGGTTTGCTGAGGTTGACAAAAGCTGGGTCGTTCTTATCAACAACGACTTGTGTCACAACAGAAGCCACATCTTTTTCAATTCCTTCTTCAAGAAGAGCATTTTGAAGAGCATTTTGAAGCCAGTAGCCAATGCTTCCTTCGGTCATAGCAACTAATGAATCAAGTGGGAAAGCAGGGTTTTTTTCAGAGTTTGCTGCCAAGTGTTGGAGCAAAAGGTTCCCTACTTGAGGACCATTTCCGTGAGTGATGATCAAGTCATCCCCGTTTTTGATTAATTTGACTAAGTGTTTTGCTGTTTCTACAAGTGCTTCTTGTTGAGCTTGAGCAGAAGGATCAGATGAGAGAATAGCATTTCCTCCCAAAGCAACGACGATTTTTCTTGACATAAATTTTCCCTTTCTATAAAAAATAGGGGCAGGACTAAAGCTAGCAGTCCAGCCCCTATAGCTGTTGGTATACGGTTATAAAGTCTTAAACTTTTGGAATGTACAAGTTACCAAGAGTAGCTGCCATAACCGCTTTGATGGTGTGCATACGGTTTTCAGCTTGGTCAAAGTGACGAGCATATTTGCTGCGGAACACTTCGTCAGTAACTTCCATTTCTTCTACGCCGAATTTTTCAGCAACATCTTTACCGTAAACAGTATTTGTATCGTGGAAGGCTGGTAAGCAGTGCAAGAAGATCAAGTCTTCGTTATCAGCTTTCTTAATCAAATCCATGTTTACTTGGTAAGGTTTCAAAAGGGCAACACGTTCTGCAAATTTGTCTTCTTCACCCATTGATACCCAAACGTCAGTGTAAAGTACGTCTGCACCTTTCACTGCTTCGTCAGCATCTTCAGTGATCAAGATATGAGCGCCACTTTCTTTTGCAAATCCTTCTGCCAATTCAACGATTTCTTTTTCTGGGAAGAGTTCTTTTGGTGAGAAGATGTGTACGTTCACACCAAGGATAGCACCTGTTACAAGAAGGCTGTTCGCAACGTTGTTACGTCCATCACCACAGTATACAAGTGTCAAACCTTCCAAACGTCCAAAGTTTTTCTTGAACTGTCAAGTAGTCTGCAAGCATTTGAGTTGGGTGCCATTCGTCAGTCAAACCATTCCATACTGGAACACCTGAGAATTCAGCCAATTCTTCAACCATACGTTGGCTGAAACCACGGAATTCAATACCGTCAAACATACGTCCAAGAACTTTAGCAGTATCTTCTGTAGATTCTTTTTTTACCAAGTTGGATGTCGTTTGCACCTAGGTATTCTGGGTGAGCACCAAGGTCGATAGCTGCTGTTGTGAAGGCAGCACGAGTACGAGTTGAAGTTTTTTTCAAACAAAAAGCGCAATGTATTTTTACCAGCAAGATAGTGGTGTTCAATGTTGCGTTTTTTTAAGGTCTTTCAAGTGAGCTGAAAGTCCGATAAGGTATTCTAACTCTGCACGTGTAAAGTCTTTTTTTCTGCCAAGAAGCTACGTCCTTGGAACACTGAATTTGTCATTCTATTTGTCTCCTATTTTCTTTCTAGTATTGATCAGTAAGAAGGAAGAGCTGATCCCCAAAGACCAGCTCCCGGTCTTCTCTATTAGATTTCTTCACGTTCAAATGGCATTGACATACAACGAGGTCCACCACGACCGCGAACCAATTCACTTCCGCGGATCTTAATCAAACGAAGTCCGTATTCTTCTAATTTCTTGTTTGTGACTGTGTTACGATCGTATACAACTACCACACCAGGTGCGATTGTAAGAGTATTTGATCCGTCGTTCCATTGTTCACGAGCAGCTGCAACCACATTGCCATCACCACAAGGGATCAATGTAACTTTTTCAACACCAAGGTTTTCAGCAAGCAATTCAGCCAAATCACCTTTTTCTTCAACAATCTTCAATGCTTCATTTTCATATGTTACAGAGAAGACGCGAAGGTTGCCTTGGATTTCTGGGTGGATGGTGAATTTATCGTAGTCCACCATTGTGAATACTGTATCCAAGTGCATGAATTTACGGTTGTTCGCAAATTCGAAGGCCAATACTTTCTTGAAGCCAACGTTCTTCTTGAAGATGTTTACCAACAATTTTTCAATTGATGCAGCATCTGTACGTTGTGAGATACCAACTGCCAAAACATCTTTAGAAAGGACCAATTCGTCCCCACCTTCGATACGAGTGTCTTCTTCACGGTTGTATACCAATTCTACATTACCACCATATACTGGGTGATATTTGAAGATGTATTTACCATACAAAGTTTCACGGTTACGTGTATCAGCATACATGTGGTTCAATGATACTGCATTCCCAATTGTAGCAAATGGGTCACGTGTGAAGTACAAGTTTGGCATTGGATCAATCGCAAATGGGTAGTCAGATTCAACAAGGTCTGTCAAGCCTTTGTCAGCTTCAGGAATTTCTGGAAGCTCAGCTTTTTGGAAACCAGCCATTGTTTTTTCAACCAATTCTTGGTTGTCTTCAATACCACGAAGGATTTCGCGAATAGCGTTTTTAGTTTGGCGACCACGAATGTTTGCTTCATCAAGATATTCTTCGATGAATTGTTCGCGAATTTCTGGAGTAGTCAATGACTCAGCTGCCAATTTTTCAAGATAAAGTACTTCGATTCCTTCGTTACGAAGCGCTTGAGCAAAATTGTCGTGTTCTTTTTGTGCATCTTCCAAGAATGGAATATCATCAAAAAGAAGACGCTCTAGATAGTCAGGCATCAAGTTTTCCAACTCTTTACCTGGACGGTGCAACATTACTTTTTTCAGTTTTCCAATTTCTGAGAAAACATGAATTGGTTTAGTTGACATCTGTCATCCTCCTTTTTTCTTTGAGCTTGTTCACAAGCTTATTACAGTTGTTATTATAGTCTTTAATGATACCGCTTTCACAAAGGATTCTACTTTTTGAATGCAAAGAATTTAGCATTTTTTTGAATCTTTCCTATTTTTTAGTTAATATGAAGCGTTTTCTTTGCATATTTTGCCTTTTATATTATTTTTATGAATATATATTTTTTTGTAAAAAATAAAAAAAGATCAACAAATTAGTTGATCTCTTCAAAACTTTTTAAAAAGTAGGCTGTATCTAGAAAAGTTAGTTGTTTTCTCTCATACTGGATCTTATGAGAATCGATGAGTTTCTTTAAAACTTGATTGACAGTTTCTCGAGTTGTGGCTGCTAATTTGGCCATTTCCTTCATACTAATTGGAAATGGAAGTTGATTTCCAAGACTTTCATAGTCCTTGCACAGAATGGCTAAGGATTGAATCACACGCTCACTGGCACTAGCTGTCACGACATTGCGCAAGCGCAACTCTTGAAATTCTAGGATGGAGAGAGCTTTCTCATAATAAAGAGCAACTGCTCCTTACTCTCTTGGGCATATAATTCATAGAGATTGACGGGAATCACGAAACAACGCAAATCCGTCACCGCACTAGCTGTATAGTGGTAACGCTCATCCTGGAACATCCCACCATAAGGGAACAAAGCCCCCTTCTTTATATAATCCATATAGGAGAATTGGTCAGACGAATCAAATTGCTCAATACGAGCAAAGCCTTTTGCCAGAAGAAAAATGCGCTCCCGCTTATCTCCTGCATAAAATAAAATTTGTCCCTTTAGGGATATCCCTGGCATGAATTTCAACAGCTAATTTATCAAATAGCTCCACTGGTAGCGCAGAAAAGGCTGGATGCGAGCGAAGCAACTGGTAATCTTCCTTTGTAATCATGTCTATACTTCCTCTTATTACTATTAGTAGTATAACATACTTTTTATAGAAAAGGGAAAGAAGTCTCTTTAGAACAGAAAAGTAATTCGAAACACCAAGTCATTTTCATGATACTTTGTTAGAAGAAAAGGTCTGAGCAAAACTCAGACCTTTTGTCGATTATTCATTCATATTGACACGATGCCATTCATTGATAACATAAGCCAATTGTCCCAATTGATAAAGACCAACGCCACTGATTTCAGAACTTTCTGGAGTCGTACCTCCAAGTCCTGCAGTGTAGATAGCAACCAAATAAGGAGTCGATTCACGGACAATCGCATCCACATTAAGTGCTTCAGCAACATAACCTGGTTTTTGTTGAATCACCAAATCTGGCAAGAATTTTTTATAGTATTCACCTGGGAAAGACTCCCCGATCAGTTCTAGTAAATCTGCATATTTTTCTTGATGATTCCAAAGATATTCCAAGACATGGATGTAATAATCCGTTGTCGTTTTATTATCTTCGCTAAAGGTTTTGACTTCTGGTGAACGGGATTGACCATAACGACTGAATAACTTACGCGCTTGCTCCATCCCCCCTAAACGATCTGCCAAAGCATAGGCTGGGGTATTTTCAGAGTAAACCAATGAATAGCGCTGCATATCAGGAATAGACATGGCTCCATCAAAGGCAGCAACGTAATTGTCATGCTCTCCTACATATTCATAGTAAGTATTGGTAATGTCAAACCGGTCTGTTAAATTGAGTTTGCCCTTTGCGACTTCATCCACCACCAACATGTTCAACGGTAGCTTATAGGTACTACCTGCCGTCATTGGTTGAAGATCATTCATGGCAAATTGCTCTCCTGTAATGGCATTGCGATACGTGAAGGCAACTTGTGACGGATCAATTCCACTTTCCGCTAGGAAATCCTGGACAACCTCTACCAAACCTTTATTAGCATAATCATAGACAAGGCCATAAGCGCTCATCGTTTCCATGTCTGCATCTACTACTGCTTGCTTAGCTTCAGGAGATTTGACACGCGGTTTTTTCGTCTCAGGGGTAGACTTTTCGATATCTTGTTCTTTTGCTTCTTTTGTTTTCTTTGCTTTTTTTTCAATTGCTGATGCTGTTGGTTGCGTAACATGCAAGTAGCCCAGTGCGCTTGTTCCCACTAAGCACAATAAAATACTGACCGCAATCATGATCGAGCGTAGATTTAAATATTTTTTCATACGAGATTAATTATAAAAGATTCTACTGAAAATAACAAGAATTATCAGAAAGAGAAAACGGTTTCTTTTTAAAAAGTTTTTTTCTTTTCATAAAAGGGTTATTTCCGTTTAAAGGAGCCCATAATTAGCTTAGCGATCTCACGCGCAATCGTCCGGAATAAGGAACTCAAGAAGGAATCTTTTGCCTTTTCAAGACTAGATTTTCTTGGACGACCCGGACTGCGTTTTTGCTCTGCTTTTTCCGCCGCAGCTCGTTCTTTTTCTGCTTCTTTTTGCTCTTCTTCTTGTGCTTCCTTGCTTGCTTTAGCTGCTAATTTTTCATAGGCAGATTCCCGATCAATCGTCGTCGCATACTTTTGATGGAAAGGCGATGTTGTGATCAAGGCCAATTGTTCACTCTCATTTAAGAGGTCAAAACTCGATTGAGGAGAGAGAATGTAAGCACGCTCAACCACACTAGGCTGTCCCTTTTCATTCAGGAAAGAAACCAAGGCTTCCCCTGTCCCTAACTCTGTGATCACTGTTTCTGTATCAAAATCTGGATTTCGGACGAAAACTTTGGGCAGCAACCTTAATCGCCTTCATTTCTTTGGGTGTATAAGCTCGAAGTGCATGCTGAACACGATTTCCAAGCTGTGCCAAAACAGATTCTGGAAGGTCTTGAGGATTTTGGGTAATAAAGTAAATCCCTACACCCTTAGAACGAATCAGGCGTACCACTTGCTCGACCTTCTCAAGAAAGAGCTTGCTTGCATCCTTAAAGAGGAGATGCGCTTCATCAAAGAAGAAGACCAATTTTGGCTTTTTCAGGATCCCCAACCTCTGGAAGTGTTTCAAAGAGACGAGACAGCATCCAAATCAAAAAGGTTGAGTACAATTTTGGTGAATGAAAGAGCTTTGTAGCCGAAAGAATATTGATATAACCACGACCAGATGCATCGAGTTGCATGAAGTCATTTAAATCAAGTGCTGGCTCTCCGAAAAACTGGTCTGCTCCTTCTTCTTCAAGAACCAAGAGACTTCTTTTGGATCGCTCCGACAGATTGTTTGGTGATATTGCCATATTGGGCTGAATAGTCTGAACTGTGTTCATAGACTTCCTTTAAAAGGCTTTGCAGGTCCTTCAAATCAATCAAAGGCCAATCTTTCTCTTGGGCTACTTTAAAGACAATTGCGAGAATTCCTGATTGGGTTTCATTCAAATCAAGTAGACGAGACAGAAGCAATGACCCCATCCCTTCGACGGTCGCCCGAACAGGATGACCAGCTTGGCCAAAGACGTCCCACAATCGAACTGGGAAGGCTTGTGGCTCAAACGGATCTGTGATCCCAAGAAGTTTGTAGCGTTCTTCCAGTTTTGGCGTCCATTGCCCGGCTTTGGCTAAGCCAGATAAATCTCCCTTGATATCGGCTAGAAAGACCGGAACGCCTTCTTTGCTTAATTTTTCTGTTAGGACCTTGAGCGTAACCGTTTTTCCTGTTCCTGTTGCACCTGCAATCAAGCCATGACGATTCAACATCCGCAAATAGATAGGCGTCTCAACAGCTCCTTTGGTAATGGTAATACTAGTCATTTCATTTCTCCCTGAATGTTTCAGTTTTCATTTTAAGGTTTATCTTTACCTTGCCTAGGCCCTTCAAACCAGGCTTCAGACAAGTAAGACACACTCCTACTAGTGTATCATTTTCCTGACCAAACGCAAGAAATTATACTCCAATTTTTCGGATGCAAATAAAAAAATCTATAAGAGCCAATACTTGCTCTTATAGATTCCTTCATTTTATTATTTGCTGCTGCAAACAATTCATTAACTTTATTCCAGTTGATCACTGAGAAGAAAGCTTTGATGTAGTCAGGACGTACGTTACGGTATTTCACGTAGTAGGCATGTTCCCAAACATCCAAACCAAGGATTGGTGTTTTACCTTCAGAGATTGGTGTATCTTGGTTTGCTGTTGAAGTCACTTCGAGTTTGCCTTCTTTGTTGACAACCAACCATGCCCAGCCAGAACCAAAACGTGTCGTTGCTGCTGCTGTGAAGGCTGCTTTGAAGTCTTCAAATGAACCAAATGTAGCATCAATCGCTGCAGCAAGTTCTGCTGAAGGAGCTGTTTGTTCTGGAGTCATCAATTCCCAGAAAAGAGCGTGGTTCAAATGACCACCACCATTGTTGATCACAGCTTGGCGAATGTCAGCTGGAATGGATTCAACATCAGCTAACAAGCTTTCAAGGTCTTCTCCAATTTCAGGATGTTTTTCAAGAGCTGCATTCACATTGTTTACATATGTTTGATGGTGTTTATCATGGTGCAAATGCATGGTTTCTTCATCGATATAAGGTTCCAATGCATCATAAGCATATGGTAATTCTGGTAAAATGATAGCCATTTTATGGTCCTCTTTTCTTTATTACTGACTTGATGATAACGTAAACAGCTAAATTATTCAACTAATCTGCTTGCGATTTCATTCATCGTTAGACGCTATTAGCTACTTTCAACAGGGCCAAATCAAATAAGTAGTCTTTTTCATATGTTCCACTTTTAATCGCATAATCCGTCTCGATGAAGGTCATCATAGCTTGCTTCAAAAAGGACAAGGAAAGCCTGCGGCTATCCCGTAAGGCAAACTTCACCTGATAAGGATTGACCTTGCGTCCTGACAACTCCGACAAGCTCGCTACAATTTGGCTTTCGGATTGGCCTTCTTCTGAGAAAATTTTAACTTGAGAAAACATTCGGAATTGTCCCAACAAAATAGCGATCAATTTTATTTCATCTTCTCCTTGTAAGCGGAGATCCTTAACCAAATTCCGGGCTTGATCGATTTGGCGTTTGAGAATCATCTGTGTCAGATCAAAAATATTATCTTGCAAGGACTTTGGAACAACCTCCTCGATATCTTGGAGGGTAATCTGACCATCTTCTTTATAAGCCTGCAACAGAGCGAGATTCTTCTGTAACTCTCCAAAATCATAGCCAGATTTTAAGAGTAGCTGGTCCAAGGAATCGCCCACAAACTGTATGCCCAATTCTTGGGCCTGACTTGCAAAATAACGCTTTAAATCTTGCTCTTTAGGTGTTGTTGCTTCAATGATTTGGGCATCCCGTTTTAGGAGTTTGACCAAGCGACGCTTACTATCTAATTTTCCTTCTGCAAATATCACCAAACGGGTCGATTCAGAAGGATTTTCCAGATAGATTTTCAAATTGCTTCAGATCTTCATCGGTTAAATTGCGTTTTTTGGCAGTGGTCAGATCCAATAAGTGATCCAAAATCACGATTTTTTCATCTGCAAAAAAAGGAAGACTGACCAAATCCAGCTCGACCTCAGCATAGGAGGCTTCCTTTCATATCAAAATAAGAATAATTCAAATCTGAGGGATCATAGCCTATTTTTTTTAAAATGTCTTTTTTTAACCATTCAAATTGACCTACATCCTCACCCGTCAAGACAAGAATAGGAGGCAGAGTTTGAACCGTCAGATGTTTAGTGTCGGTAATTGCTTGCATGAAACTCTCTTATCTTTCTATCAGTTTAGTGGATTTCGTGTTCAGCAGCCATTTTTTGTTCCAATGGTGGTTTTTCATCAGACAAATCAGGTGCTGCTACAAAATTTGGAATTTGCTCAAACGAGTTGCCTCCAAAGCTCCCCCTGTCGCTGTGACCTGTGGTTCAGAAGCCACTCCCATAGGAGTTTCTACTGGTTGTGGGAAGGTGTATTTTTCCCTGGAAGCATCATGAGAATCAAGAGAGAAATAACTGTAATCCCCCAAAGAAATAGGAAAATATCTAGCCCCGTCAACAAATAGAGCAGAACCGGACCAAGGTTCAAAAAGATCCAAGACCAATGGATTCCCAGCATCCCGCAAGCGACGTACACAAATGGCTTGACTGGGTACTAAAATGAGGAAGTAAAAGAATGCTAAGAAAGCGAGCGCCCATAAACCTGTCTTAGAATGAACAGTTGAAAAAAATTGAGCGTTTCTTGAGCATTTTGATGGGATAAAGAGGTCACGATGTAAAAAAACCCAAAGAGGCAAAGAAATCAGGGAATTCCAGAAAAAAAGCTAGCCAAAAATGGGCCCTGACTGGTCTTACTTGAAAAAAATCTGCATACTGTATCCAAAATTGCTTAAATGCGTTCATACGATTCTACCTTTACATTGATTTCACTTTCTATAATAGCAATTTTCAGCATAGAAAGCAAACCTCTCCTCGTCTCTAGCGGACCGTTTCTACCCTCCAATGGTCCCACCCAATCAAGCGAATTGCTCCCTCTTTCATCGGTACGAAGATAAGAAATAGAGCGTTCCTCTAGACGATCGAGCAATTCTTTATGGGGATGTTGGTAGCGATTTTTTTCTTTCCAACAGAGATCAAGGCCAACTGAGGATGTAACTGATCTAAAAACACATCACTAGAGGAACCTTTTAGAACCGTGGTGGCCTACTTTCAAGACATCTACTTGTAATTGTGGATCGTTTTTCAATAGTTTCTTCTCTCCAGCTTCTTCCAGATCACCTGTGAACAAAAAAATCGTTTCTGATAGAACTGCCCGTAGAGGACAATCGAATCATCATTTTTACCATCCCCCACTTCATCAGGTGATAAGACTTCTAGATGATGATCAAAAATAGGTAGTTGATCCCTCTCTGGACTACTTTAATCGGACTATGAAGCAGTTTCAATTTCTCTCGAAATTGAGAATTAGTTAGACTACCTGGACTGACATACACTTTTTTTAACTGGGATTTGTTTGGCAACCTCCACCATATCACCCATATGGTCCTGGTCTGTATGAGTCAAGACCAAAGCATCGAGTTTTTCCAACACCTCGACTCTTGAGATAGGGAATCAAGGTTTGATCCGCATTGGCAGATTGACTGCGCTCTTGCCACTTTTCTCCACTTTTAAAAGTGACACGTCCTCCGACATCAATCAATATGGTTCTTCCTTTCCAATCGCGTAAAAAGATACTGTCTCCTTGACCGATATCCACCATGGTGATCTCATTTTCTAAAGGATGCTTGGTCCAACAAAAGATGAGTAGAATCATGCCTATTAACAGGAAACGACGTTTTTTTTGCTTTCGAAGATCATACAAGATCCCTAAAAGAAGGAAGAGAGCGATCAGAGCTGGTCCCGTCGGCTGACCAAATACCAAAGGTAGCGACGTGAGCTTTGAAATCCAACGAATACACTCCTCTATAAGAAGAAAGAAACTGTTAAAAATTGTAAGGGGCTTTAGAATCGATAAGATAAATAGCACCGTTAAACCTGGAAGAAGGACAAGATCAAATAAGAAAGAAAAGAGGAAGGTTAAAGGGAGTGACCACGGTTGAAAGACACTAAAGTAATAGGTCAAAAGGGGCAAAATCCCCAGGCTAATCCAGAAACTTTCCACTAGTAGCTTTTTCAGTCCGGAATAAGAACTGGTATCTACCAAGGTCAAAATAAAGGCGTAGGCACAACTCAAGACCCCTCCAGCTGTCAGGAGAAACTTGGGCATGAGCAACATTAAGATCATCAAGGTCATCGCCATATTCTCCATCCCTCGGACCCCCTTTTGAGAGAGGATCTTCTGCAAGAGGCTACGAACCACTGAAACAGAAAAACCTGTCAAGCCAGCATAGACCAAAGAAATTGGAAGCATCCAGATATCGACTGTCTCTTGCAAGATTCCTAGACGTAAGAGAGCTTTCCGGATCCCATTGATGAAAAAGCCAACCTGCATCCCAGATAAGGCGAATAAATGGATGATTCCTAAACTCGTGTAAAGCTGGTCCATCTCTTCAAAATCCGTATCTAAATAGCCAAAAAGAAGGCCGGTCATATACTGGTTCATCGGCTGCGGAAAGTGCTCTTTGCTCCAAACAATGGCTTGGCGTCTCCATCGAGATAGCCAGTCAAAAACATTCCAAGTCTGTATAGGAAGCGCGGATTGGATCGCTTCAATTTTTATTTGATAGTGAATCCCCTGTGTTTCCAAATAAGACCGGTAGTCAAATCCTCTAAAATTTCGCTGCCCTTCTGGTTCTTCTATAACACCTTTATATGTCAACTCCAACAAAGTGAGTTTGACTTTGCCACTGCTGTTTTTCTTTTTCTGATTTTAAAGTGTAGAAGACTTGGTAGGTCCTTCCCTGATTTTTAGCACGAAAAGACAGGGCGTCCCCATTGATCTTGATGGTATCTGGAATCAGGCGTAAGTGGGATGGGGGCTGACTTTCTGCTTGTACTGGATGATCCTGTAGTCGCTGAAAGACAAAGAAGGCCGCAAAACAAAGGGTTGCTAAAGCAAGCCCTAGCAAACTTGAGCGCTCCCCTTTATAGTGATGAACCGCTAAAACTCCCACTACTACTAGACCGCTGATCGAAAGCCAAGATGGTTGATAGATACTAAAATACAGCCATAGGAGCACAAAGGCGAGATGGACAAGCGAAAAAGGAAGGTCTTTAATCCACCGTGAAAGCATCTCTTAGTTTCTCCAGTGTTTTCTCTCCGATTCCTGAAACATTCTTCAGATCATCCACTGATCGAAAAGGACCATTTGCTTCGCGATAGGCGATAATGTCCTGGGCACGTTTCTGGCCAATGCCTGATACTGTCTGGAGATCTGATTCGGTTGCTCGATTTAAATGGACCTTGCCTGTTTTTTCTGCTGGTGCTGACGAAGTTGCAGGACTTTCTGAACTTCCAAGTTCTGGAACATCCTCTCCTTCTTTAGCAACATAGATCACTGCTTCATCGGAGAGTTTTTGCGCCAAGTTGACCGATTGACTATTGGCATCTGCTGTCATCCCGCCTGCCTTATAAATAGCATCGTGGACTCTGCTATTGGAGCGCAACTCATAGACACCTGGTTGTTTGACGGCTCCTTTGACATCGACCGTAATGATCTCAGGTGCATCAGACACAGAAGTCGCCGTCTTTTCTTCTTTGGAACTAGTGGTCTGCACCTTTTCTTTGCTCGAAGTTGAACTAGAAGCCTGATAAAGATCCGGTATGGTGGATGCACTTGACTGAGGTCGATGAAAAAGAAAATACCCTCCAAGTAAGAGTCCGATAGCAGTAAGAGCTAAAAAGAGCTTATATTCTTTGATTTTTTCGATGATATCCTCCATAAGAAACCTCCTCTCACTTTTATTATTCGTAAAAATAAAAAAAACTGAGAAAAACTCTCAGTTTTTTTACTTGTTTTTCCGATGTTTGTCTGGATCCCATACAAAGCTTGCTAGGTAACTAAAGAGCAAGGTCAAGATGCCCACGACTAAGACAAGGGGAATCAAAAGGATTTTTAACAAACGAATCAAGATAAAAGGTTTTGTTGGGGTGTTGATCGCTTGTGCTTCCGCATCCAAGCGGTCAAACTCCTCTTGGATACGGCGAGCAACTTCTGCCACTCCTTCGTCATTCATCTTTTTAATATCCGAAATATCAATGGGATGTCCAAAGTTCATATCAATGCGTTCACCCGTTGCCAACCCTTTCAAGTCTCTTGGACCAGTATAAGTCACTGGCATGATACGGACCTTAGCCATTTTGGCAATGATGGCAACACCGCCTTTGACGTCTTGAGAATGACGGCTTCCACTTGGGAACATAATCAAAGGAACGGTTGCTCTTTTTCAGCATATTGACAGGATACTTAATGGCTTCTGCTCCCTGGATTTTCACGGTCGATCGGAAAAGCCCCACACATGCGAATCCACCAGCCAAAAATACGATTGGTGAAGAGTTCTTTTTTCGCCATAAAGATAAATTGCTTTGGCTTGGTTGCAAAGGCCATATAGACTGGATCCCACCAAGTTCGGTGAGGGGATACCAAGATGTAGTTCTCTTCCCGATCTGGAATATTGTCCTTATGATGGTAATGGGCATTCCCATTTAAAACCCAAAGAATAAAGGCAACAAGGCCACGTAAATAGGTATAAAACATAGTTGTTCCTCAAATCCATTTCATTCGTCTCTCTACAAGATATTCCATCCTGTAAAAGGTTCTTTCTTATTATACCGTATCCTGATTTTTGACCGCAAACCTTTTTTTAGATAAAAAAATGTCTCAGCGGACCGATTCTAGATAGTCTTTTTCTCAAAAAAATGATATCATATTGTCTATGGAAACTATTGATTTAAAGGGCTTGTCCCTCAGTGAAGTCCGCAAGAAAAATGGATCGCGGACAAACCAATGATTTTACAACGAATACAAGTACCAGTACCTGGCAAATTATCAAGCGCAACGTCTTCACCTTGTTTAATACCTTAAACTTTTGTGATTGCTGTGGCCTTGGCTGCTGTACAGGCCTGGAGCAATATGATCTTTTTTTCGCAGTCATTTGCTTCAATGCCATTACAGGGATCATGACCGAGATGCGCGCCAAGCGGATGATTGATAAACTCAATCTCATGAGTCGTGAGCTAGTGACTGTCATTCGTGACGGGGAAAAAGATGCGATTCCACCAGAAAAGCTTGTTCTAGGTGATTTAATGCTCTTATCTTCGGGTGAGCAGATCCCTAGTGATGCCGAAGTCATGTCTGGTATCGCTGAAGCCAATGAAGCTATGCTGACTGGTGAGAGTGATCTGGTCTTAAAAGAAGTTGGTGATGAACTGCTTTCTGGTAGTTATATTGCCAGTGGTCAAGTCTATGCCCGTGTCAAGCGAGTTGGAGCAAACAACTATGCCAACAAACTGATGATGGAAGCCAAAACCTTGAAGCCTATCAATTCGCGTATTCTCTATAATTTAGCGAAAATTTCTAGTTTCACTGGTAAAATTATCATCCCATTTGGCCTTGCACTCTTCTTTGAAGCATTGTTGATCAAGATGCTGCCAATCAAAGATTCTGTCGTGAATTCTTCAACAGCTCTCTTGGGAATGTTGCCAAAGGGAATTGCCCTACTGACGGTTACATCTCTTTTGACAGCGGTGATTAAGCTCGGTATGCGCAAGGTTCTTGTCCAAGAAATGTACTCAGTAGAAACCCTGGCGCGTGTGGATACCTTGTGTCTTGATAAGACCGGTACCATCACTCAAGGGAAGATGACAGTCGAAGCTCTCCATAGCTTGTCTGATCATTTTTCGGAACAGACGATCCAGGTCATCCTCTCTGCTTACATGCAATATAGCGAGGACACCAATCCTACTGCTCAAGCTATTCGCAAGGCTTATGGGGAGTTGGAGCATGCTTATACTGCGGAAAACATTATTCCTTTCTCAAGTGATCGGAAATGGGGAGCCATGCACCTATCCAACCTTGGAACCGTCTTTCTCGGTGCTCCTGAAATGCTCCTTCAAGAAAATCCCGCTGCTGTCGTCGAAGCACAAGCTCGTGGATCGCGCGTGCTCGTCTTGGCTCACAGTTCAGAACTGATCAGCATGCAGGAATTGAAACTGCCTGAAAATCTTGAAGGGATTGCGGTTATTGAGATTACAGACCCCATTCGTGAAGGGGCTTCAGATACTCTTGAGTATTTGCGCTCTCAAGGAGTGGATCTCAAAATCATCTCCGGTGACAACCCTGTGACGGTCTCTTATATCGCTCAACAAGCTGGCTTCAAAAATTATGAGAACTACATCGATTGTTCAAAAATTTCTGATGATCAATTAGTGGATCAAGCAGAAGAAACAGCTATCTTTGGGCGCGTGTCTCTCACCAGAAAAAAACTGCTTATCCAAACCTTGAAAGCAGCTGGTCGGACGACTGCTATGACAGGAGATGGGGTCAATGATATCCTTGCTCTTCGCGAAGCAGACTGCTCCATCGTGATGGCTGAGGGAGATCCCAGCAACTCGTCAAATTGCCAATATTGTTCTTTTTGAACTCTGACTTTAATGACGTTCCAGAAATTCTTTTTGAAGGCCGTCGTGTGGTGAATAACATTGGACGAATCGCTCCAATCTTCTTTATCAAAACGATCTATTCCTTCCTCTTGGCTATCATCTGTATTGCCAGTGCTCTCTTCTTTAACGTCAACTATTTGCTGATTTTCCCTTTCATTCCTATTCAAATCACCCTGATCGACCAATTCGTCGAAGGATTCCCACCATTTGTGTTGACCTTTGAACGCAATATCAAACCGGTTGAAAAACACTTCTTGAGACGTTCCCTTCTGTTAGCCTTACCAAGCGCCTTGATGGTCGTCTTTAGTGTCTTGTTCATTCGCCTTTGGGGAGCAAGCCATGGTTGGTCTGCAGCCGATATGTCTACTGTATCCTATTACTTACTTGGATCCATCGGTTTCCTATCCGTCATCCGTTCTTGCCTGCCACTAAATATCTGGCGAGCCCTCCTCATCCTCTTCTCTGTTGTAGGATTCTACGCATCTGCGGTTGTATTGAAAAACTTGATCGAGATTTCACTCCTTACAGCCACTACTTTCCCAGTTTATCTGGCATTGATGGCCATCTTTACAGGAGTCTTTATCCTCACAACGATTCTACAAAAATATGAATTTGATTAAAAAAAGTTGAGAGAAAAACTCTCAACTTTTTCTGTTCTGCCCGCCTTTCCCCAAGCCTCTTTTCATGCTATAATAGAGCCATGACAGATATCGAATTAAAAGACGGCGAGCGCGTCAACCAACTCTTTTCAAGTGATGTAAAAATCATACAAAATCGGGAAGTTTTTAGTTACTCCGTAGATAGCGTCCTGCTCTCACGTTTTCCAAAATTGCCCAAGCGAGGATTGATCGTGGATCTCTGCGCTGGAAATGGAGCTGTGGGACTATTTGCAAGTACCCGAACAGAGGCTCAGATCATTGGTGTCGAAATTCAGGAACGTTTAGCAGATATGGCTACCCGCTCCATTGCCCTCAATGACTTGAACCAGCAAATGTCCATGATCACCGATGACCTCAAGCATCTCCCTCGACATATCAAGGGGAGTAAGGTGGATATTATCCTTTGCAATCCCCCTTATTTCAAGGTTGATGAGCATTCCAATCTCAATGAGAGTGAACACTACCTCTTAGCCCGGCATGAAATTACCACTAATTTAGATGAGATTTGCCATGTGGCCCAGCGGGTTCTCAAATCAAATGGTCGCTTAGCGATGGTCCATCGTCCAGATCGCTTTTTAGATATCATCGAAACCATGAAGCGTTACAATCTTGCACCTAAGCGGATCCAGTTTGTCTATCCCAAAAGTGACCAAAGAGGCGAATATGTTATTGATTGAGGCGATCAAGGATGGCTCACTGGATGGTTTAAAAATTCTGCCTCCCTCTTTATTCACAATGAAGATGGCAGCTATACAGACGAGATTCATGAGATCTACTATGGAAACTAAGGCTTACATGTATGTCCTAGAGTGTGCGGATGGCTCCTCTACACTGGCTACACCACGGATGTCGAAAAACGCCTGAAAGACTCACAATGCTGGAAAAGGCGCCAAATACACACGGGCTCGCCTCCCCGTTAAACTTCTTTACCAAAGAATCCTATCCAGATAAACCCTCTGCTATGTCTGCCGAGGCTCTCTTTAAAAAGAAATCGCGCCAAGCAAAGCTAAACTATATCAAAAAGAACCGTCGAACTCCATAGTCCAACGGTTTTTCATTTACAAAATGGTGATACGGTACTGGTGACTCCGTGTCTCTTGAGGGTCCAACTGGATTACACCTTTTTTGTCTTCGAAGAAATCGCCCTCTTCTGCAGATGTGGAAATACCTGTCCAAGGCTCTAAGGCAATGAAGGGGCCCTTGTTATTAGTAGACCAAAGGACCAGATTTTCAAAATCTGCAAAATCAAATTCCAAACCTTTACCTGATTTTTTCGAGATAAGCTTCACAGATTTAGAGGCTAACTGATCTAAAATAATGGCATCTTTTTCAAATAGTTCATGTCGCAAAGGTAGGCTACGCTTATGATCGAAAAATGGCGTCCGCTGCAGGCGATCGACCAATCCAGTTTCTGTGAACAAGAGAGGGACGCTACAGGTTTCTTCTTTTTCAAAAATCAACTCGTAGTCTTCATAGTCTTCATCTGCTAAAAGGGGACAACGAAAGGCTGGATGCCCTCCAATGAAATAAGGCATGACTTGATCTGACTCTAGATTTTGCACGCGATAGGTGATGATGATTTCTTTCCCTTTCAATTCATAAGTGATTTCCACTCGAAAATGGTAGGGATAATTTTGTAAGCTCTCGTCGTTAGAGGTGATTTCAAAGACAAGACGATGGTCTGTTTGTTCTTTAAGTTCAAACTCTCTCTTGCGAATGAGGCCGTGTCTTGGTAGCTGACCTGTCTTCACTCCATCTTTTAGATGATACTGTACTTGGCCATTACGAACACTCCCGCAAATCGGAAACAGAACCGGCGCTTGTCCTGACCAATACTCTGGATCCCCTTGCCAGAGATATTCTATGCCTTCTTTACTTCGAATGGAGCTCAATTCCCCTCCAAATGTCTTAAATTGTACTTCTAGATCATCATTTTTTAATGCAATCACCATGGGACGACACCTCTTTATAATTAGTATAGTTATTATATTCATTATAACCTTTTAGAAGAGATTGTCAATTTTTATTTTTCTAGTCAAAAATTTTAAAAAAATAAGAAAAAATTCTTGACAAGGCTTAGAAATAATTGTAGACTTAATATGTTAACAGAAATATTCCATTTTAGGAATTCATTCTTTCTGTTGTCTGACTTTTTTGGATGCTCCTTATCATGATACATTTTTCTAAAAGAGTCAGTTATCATTTAGGTCTCCTTATAAATATACAAGGGTTAACAGCTGGTTAACCCTTGTATTTTTGATTTTTCATATAAAAAAAACGGCCTATTGCTAGACCGTCCTTCGGACTTATTTATCCCCTTTGTTGCGGATGACAAATCCATTTTTCTTTTCATTGGAAGTACGATGAGGACGTTTGTTGCCTTTGCCTTCAAAGTCTCGGCTATTTTTATTGGACTTGCGTTTGAAATCACGGCGTCCACCTTCACGGTCATCTCTGCGATTTCGGTCACGGCGTTGGTCTCCACGACGGCCATTTCCACGGCCACCTTTGCCTTTTTCCACCAAAGCCACCACCGGATGGTTTAAATGGCAATGGTTTTTCACGCGCAATTTCAACTTCTGGAAGGCTGTCTGGATCTTGAACGGTCAAGCTCAAAATATACATAGCCAATTCTTCAGGAGTGAATTCTGCAGCCAATTTGCGAGCATCCTTGCCAAACTTCTCAAAGTTGGTCCGGATTTTTTCATCTTCAAAGTCTCGCTCAATTTTCTTCAGCGCTACTTGTTTTTTCGCTTGGAAGGCTTCTTCTGCTGTTGCAGGTTTCATTCCCTTCATCCGCTTTTTGGTCAAGTTCTCAATGATTTGCAAATAGCCCATTTCATTTGGCGAAACAAAGGTAATGGATTGCCCTGTTTTCCCAGCACGACCTGTCCGTCCGATCCGGTGAACATAGCTTTCTGGATCTTGTGGAATATCGTAGTTGTAGACATGGGTCACACCTGAAATGTCCAAACCACGTGCCGCAACGTCCGTTGCCACCAAGACGTCCAAGTTCCCATTTTTAAAGTCACGAAGTACACGGAGACGTTTGTTTTGATCCAAATCTCCGTGAATCCCTTCTGCTCGGAAACCACGGATCTTCAAGCCACGCGTCAATTCATCGACCCGGCGTTTAGTCCGACCAAAGACAATGGCAAGCTCCGGTTGCTCGACATCCATCAATCGAGTCATGGTATCAAACTTTTCGCCTTCTTTGACACGAATATAGTATTGATCGACCAAGTCCGTGGTCAATTCTTTAGCCGCAATCTTAACGTGTTCTGGCTCTTTCATAAACTGAACACCGATGCGTTTGATGGCTTCTGGCATCGTTGCTGAAAAGAGCAAGGTTTGGCGTGTTTCTGGGACACGACTAATGATGGCTTCGATATCTTCCAAGAAGCCCATATTGAGCATTTCATCTGCTTCATCCAAGATCAAGGTTTCAATATGATCGAGTTTCAAGGCCTTGCGCTTGATCAAATCTAGCAAGCGTCCAGGTGTTCCCACAACGATGTGAGCACCTGACTTCAAAGCTTTAATTTGCTTTTCAATGCTTGATCCACCATAGACAGAGCGAACTTTAACACCCTTACTGCGTCCAAAAGCGGAAGAGTTCTTCCTGACTTTGAACCGCCAACTCACGCGTTGGGGCAATAACAAGGGCTTGGATCACTGTGTTATCGACATCAATCTTCTCCAAACGTTGGAAGACCGAAAGCGGCTGTTTTACCAGTCCCTGTTTGCGCTTGACCGATGACATCTTTTCCTTCAAGAGCCAAAGGAATGGTTTGTTCTTGGATCGGGGCTTGCTTCTACAAAGCCAGCTTTTTCGATTTCTGCTAATAATTCAGCAGATAAGTTAAATTCATTGAATTTCAATTCTTTCTTCTTTCTAAAAAGTGGTGCGAAGCCACTTTATCAAACTTCTTTCAATGCGAAAACGCACTGATTGCATAGGAAGTCACCTTCCCTGGTTACCTGTCGCAAGACTCATCTAAAGAAAAACTAGTCCGTCTGTTTTAGACTACATTTTCTTTAGAGAAAAATGTTTTGCGTCCTAACGGATGTTGTTGACTGGAATCGTTTTTTTCAAACAAACAGGCAACAAGATCCTTCTTGCGGGAGTCTTCTTTCGAACAGAATCCTTCCATCTGTTCTGCCTCCCCAGCATTTCTCTCATACAAGTTTGCAACTTATCTAGTATAACACAATGAAGAGGCAAATGATAGTCAAAGGAGACTAATTTTATTTTTTAGGAAAAAATCTTAGATAGCTTAAGATTATAAAAGTGCACTAAAACCCTAGATCTAGGACTGGTTTTTCTTCTGACACCATTTCAAGATACTTTCATCATAGGAGTATAAAAACTTCGGAAAAACTTTTTTTGGTAGTTCTTGCGTTTTTACAAATAAATATGTATAATACAGTTAGTATCTAAAATATTTCTGTATAAAGAAATAGGATCATTTTATCTGATTCAACGATTTATTCTAAGTTCTGATTTATTTAGAACCACTCAGTACTATTAAATCTACTCCTACTATTTCCAAGAAGATTTTGTACAGTCGATGAACTATTCACACTGCCCCTTCTTTGGAGAGGAGGGCAGGTGTCTAGATGGTTCCTATTTCTCAGATTATTCTAGATACGAAGAGGCTCGGATTTCTCCAAGCCTCTTTTTTTTATCTTTTTTTCACAATCCACCGCATGACCTTTCCCAAAATGAGCCATAATATAAAGCTACATACGGGATACATAGATCCAAGCATTGGGATCCTCTGTCATCGGAAGAGGGATATTCATTCCAAAGAAACCGGTGATAACGGCTAAAGACCGCCAACAAGGCTTCAAAGATGGTTAGGGTTGTCAAGTTGTCATTCAAGTTGTTGTTTAGGATATTGTTGTATGATCCAGACAACTGCTGCAAGACATTGGAAATCAACTCAGTCATCGAAACCAACTGACGCGCTTCGATCATGGCATCATCAAACTGCTCTTTTTCAACATCATTCATCCTGCGATAAATGGCATGCGCTTTAATATGTTCTAGCAACATCCGATTTTGCTTGGCTGCTGCGACCAGATACACCATACCGGTCTCAAGGTCAGACAGGGCATAAAGATTCTTGGTCGTCGTTGTCTTTCGAAGCAAACGATTGAGTTCATCCTTTGTGCTTATCTAAGCGATCAATAATCGGATAATAAGCATTACTGATCATTTCAAGACCTGCAAAAAGCAACTTATAGATCGACAGCTCCCCATGGCTTTCCAAATAGCGAACCATTTGTTCAATGATATAGGCATTGTCCTGGTTACTGATGGTCACGAGTCGCGTATCTTGAACGATAAAGGTCATAGGGATGGTTTCGTAGTATTCCTTGTCCTTTTCTAAATCCAATACATTGTAGATAAAGGTGATCGTTCCGTTTTCTCGATTGTAATCCATATGGGCACGTTCGTTCTTATCCATCGCGTACTCAATGGTTTCTTTGTCAATATCGTATTTTTTATAAAGATATGAAGTTTTCAGCAATCATATCCGAGTCGATATTGATCCATTTCCGATCTTGACCCAATTGTTTATCGATAAACATTCCGTCTCCTTTCTCAACTGTTCTCTATCAAAATGATTATTTTTATTTAAAGACCGCACTGGCTAATGCTTGCTGGATTTCAATGACACTGTTGTCACTCTTGAATTGTAAAACTTCTGAAGGTTCCACTGCTGAAGAGACCCAGATTTAATTCAGCATCCAAATCAAAATGACCGGAAGTTTCTACTGAAAATCGAGAGATGGAGCGATAAGGAAGGGATTTGTAGGATGTTTTCTTCCCTGTTACTCCTTGCTTATCCACCAAGATCAAACGAAACTCTGTAAAGACGATTAAATCACGAATCAAGCTAAAAGCAAGTGTAACTTGCTCTCCCGGCACCAAGATATCTTCTAGATCTCTTTCTACCTTATCGACATTTTTTTGAGAGGCATTGCCCATCAAACCACTTAATAATCCCATCATTTCTCCTTTATAAGCGAAAACGGGTAGTGTCCATTTTCGTATTTCTATTTTAATGAATCGGTTGTGAATTGTTTCTTAACCCATTTTTTCTTCCAGCTCAACGTCTGGATACTTGTCCGCAAACCAACGGAGGGCAAAATCATTTTCAAAGAGGAAGACAGGTTGGTCAAAGCGGTCCTTAGCCAAGATGTTTCGGCTTGAAGACATGCGCTCATCTAAGTCTTCTGGTTTGATCCAGCGAACGGTCTTTTTACCCATTGGGCTCATGACCACTTCGGCATTGTATTCATTTTCCATCCGGTGCTTAAAGACTTCAAACTGAAGTTGACCAACAGCACCAAGCATGTATTCACCTGTTTGGTAGTTGGTATAGAGCTGAATAGCTCCTTCTTGCACCAATTGCTCAATCCCTTTGTGGAAGGATTTTTGCTTCATAACGTTCTTGGCAGACACCTTCATGAAGATTTCAGGCGTAAAGGTTGGCAGTGGTTCAAATTCGAACTTGTTTTTACCAACTGTCAGCGTATCTCCAACCTGATAAGTACCAGTATCGTAAACCCCGATGATGTCTCCTGCTACGGCATTGCTGACATTCTCACGGCTTTCGGCCATAAACTGGGTAACATTGGAGAGTTTCGCTCCCTTACCAGTACGAGGCAGGTTGACGCTCATCCCACGCTCAAATTCGCCAGATACGATCCGCACAAAGGCGATCCGGTCGCGGTGACGAGGGTCCATATTGGCTTGGATTTTAAAGACAAAGCCTGAGAAATCCTTGTCATAAGGATCGACAATTTCTCCATCTGTCTTCTTGTGACCGTGTGGTTCTGGAGCAAACTTGAGGAAGGTTTCCAAGAAAGTCTGTACTCCAAAGTTCGTCAAAGCGGATCCGAAGAAGACTGGTGTTAATTCACCCGCAAGGATGGCTTCTTCTGAGAATTCATTTCCAGCTTCTTGCAAAAGTTCGATATCGTCTTTCACCTGCTCGTAGAATGGATTGTTAGCAAAGAGCTTGTCTCCATCTTCTAGACTGGCAAAACGTTCATCCCCTTTGTAGAGTTCCAAGCGTTGATTATAGAGGTCGTAAAGCCCTTCAAAGGCTTTCCCCATCCCGATCGGCCAGTTCATTGGGTAACTTGCGATGCCCAAGACTTCTTCCAATTCTTGCAAGAGGTCCAGTGGCTCACGTCCATCACGGTCCAGCTTGTTCATAAAAGTGAAGACTGGAATGCCACGGTGTTTGACAACCTCAAACAATTTCTTGGTTTGAGCCTCGATCCCTTTGGCAGAGTCTACGACCATAACCGCCGCATCCACCGCCATCAAGGTCCGGTAAGTATCTTCTGAGAAGTCCTCGTGCCCTGGGGTATCAAGGATATTGACCCGTTTTCCATCGTAGTCAAACTGCATGACAGATGAGGTTACCGAAATCCCACGTTGTTTCTCGATATCCATCCAGTCAGATTTAGCAAAGTTTCCTGTTTTCTTCCCTTTGACAGTACCGGCTTCCCGAATCTCTCCCCCAAAGTAGAGCAACTGCTCAGTAATCGTCGTTTTACCAGCATCCGGGTGGGAGATGATGGCAAAGGTACGGCGTTTTTTAATTTCTTCTTGTACGTTCATATTCCTAATTCTTTCTCTTCTTATTTTTCTGATAAATTTACAAATTCATCTCTACATCGGATTTCTCCTCAATTTCTCTATCTGTCCTATTATAGCGAAAATAGGCACTTTTTTCAACGATGATTCTTCTTTGAGAGCAAAAAGAAAGACTAAAATCCGTAGATTCTAGTCCTCTCATCATGACTGTTAGAAGGCTCCAAATCCTCCGCCACCGCCACCATCAGAAAAGCCACCGCCGTCAAAGCCACCACTGCCATCTGAAGAGTTGATAGAGAAGCTTGAAACGCTATAGGAATCATCAGCATAACTCATCAAGGTAGAGCCGTCTAGGAAGGAATTTGAAGAGGTCGTTAGCCAAACAACAGTGTCCCAGTTTTCGTATGGCAAGGAAATCTGATGATTTTTGAGTACCTGACTCACTTTTTTAGCTTGACCATACATAGTTGCATAGACTAGGATACGATTCCATAGGACAACACTCTCCAGTTCTGCTTGGTTGAAATTTGGAATACTTTCGATCATATTTCGAAAGGCCATCCATTCAAATTGTGCATCCAAGTTCTCTAAGGATTGGAGATGATCTTCGCGAATTTTCACAAGAATATAAAATGGAATGAAGAGAACGACCAACAATACAATCATCCAAAAATAGAAGGAAGATAGGTGTGAACCAAATCCAAAAGATAAGAAACACATGCTCACAAATAAGATCAGTAAGAGCCAAAAATGTAAGGCACAGCCTGTTTTTGAAAGAGCTTCTTCTTTCTCAGATAAGTCTCTAAAATAAGAAGGCAATCCTAATTTTACAATTTCCTTCTCTACACCTTTTGACAATTGCTGGGCATCCTTTTTTAACAGTGATTGAACGTCATTTCCGACCTTTCGAATACGGTCTCGTTGGGTGTCAGATTTAGCAGCTCGAAAGTCTTTTTTTAGGGCTACTTTATCAATTTTATACTTTGAGAATACCTCACTGATATTGATTTTAGATTCTTGATCAAAAATCATTTCAATAAACTTTAATTCAAAATCAGCCAAGCCTTCATAATGGAGACAAGTCAAGGTTTCCCCATTTTCATCCCTAGTCAACCGAAGATTTCCTCGATCAATAAGATCTAACATGGTTGCCTGGATGAGATGATTAAATTTTAGTTGCCCCTTCTCTCTAGACATCACCATCCGTTCAAAATCAAGTTGATACAGTGCCTTAGCTAGGACAAGAGGAGGTAAATTCTGTGGTGGTTCGTATAATCGTACTCCTTTTGAAATTCGACGAGTTCTGGTACTGATAAAATACCGGATCCAGGGAATGAAAGCTAAGATAAATAAAAGAATCGATACAATTGGAACGACCTTGAGTAGAAGGGTCCGATAAAAGAATGTTTTTTGTTCAATGGATTTCTCTTTTTTGAGAAATTTCTCTTTTCCATTTCCCTTGTTAATCTCATTTGCTTGGTCTCGACGCAAGGCCTCTGTCATTGGCCAATAGGCATGCAGTTCGAGCTTACCATTTTTGGGAAAATCCTTTGTCCAAATATGATAACCAGTTGCAGTCCGTTCGACTTGGGCTGGTGGATTAAAGTAACCAGTATGGGCATACAGCTTTCCCCGCTTGGCATCCAAGCCATCCACATAAAAATCTAATTTCGCGACTTTCTCATCTCCATCTGAAATAGGAAACCAATTCAGTTCTGCAATATCCTTGTAGAAAGTCAAGAGATGATCAATCTTCCATTTTACTTTGATCTTGACCGTTCCTCCGACGATACGGGCATTGTATATTTTTAATTGCCGACCATCTTCCAGGTCTGTCTCCTCTACACGAATCTCACGTTTTTCCCCATCCACATAGGCTTCCACCTCAGGATGACGATGAATCTTAAACCCTTTTGGAAGAGGTTCTGCGCTTCCTAGGGTCACATATTGACCATGATAGCCTGTCTGAAACTGATAGGTAATCTCTTGTGTAAATGTTGCTTGGCTATCTTCCTGCAATTGGAGGTGTCCTTCATAGGATTCAATCGAATAGCGAACTTCATCATCTGCATGTGCGATCGTGATTGTACAAACTAAACTCCAAATGAGGGAAATCATTAGCAAGAAACGCTTCATATATTCTCCTTTAATATAAAACAGGGTTGAGACCGAGATGTCCCAACCTTCCTACTTGTTATTTTCTCACTTTCACCCGCTCACTTTTGCGACTGAAGAACTGATTAAAGAGTAATAAAGCAAGGGCTAAAATACTGGATACAACCAGATAGTTGAGCCACACTTTATCCCCTCTCATAATCGGAGGGCGGGCCATCAAGCCATAATTTCCTCCCGTCAATTGATTGACTCCAACCAGGAATAAATCTAAGGCAAAGGTATAGAGAACAATCTGACTATTTTTTAAGAGGTTTCGATCATACCATCTCAAAAGATAAATCAAGGAATTGATGAGGAGACAGTAATGTCCGAGGAGGAAAGAAAAGCTCGTAATATGGGGGAAAGTATAGGGATCAAAGACTGGATAGCCCAAAGCAAAGATGGCTCCACTCACTCCCATCAAGGCAAAGAACTGTTTACTTTTCCAGCGGTCTGGTAAAAACAAGACCGCAAACATGGCCAAGCGGCAATGATAAAATGGTAAGCTATTGGACCAAGGAATGTGATAGGCAAAATACCAAAGATACAAGCAAATTAACTGGAAGCCCTGTAAGTATTGAAAACATTTGCGAAATTGCTCATTCTGATAATAGCGAAGTGACATCATAATCGCTGTCACAACGAACAAGACCATCACACTATACCATAGTGCTGAGATTGCTGGTGGTGCTGTTGATTCTGTAGTGAAAAAATGATGCATAAAATCTCCTTATTTAAACAGATTTAGGTATTCTTCTTTTCTTACTGTACTGAACTATCGTATTGATGAGGATCAGTGTCCCCGTCATGAGGACTGTCACGATTAAATAGTTGAGCACAAGGCCATGGTCACCTATGACAGGAGGACGACGCATAAAGCCGTAGTTTCCACCTGTTGCGAGATTAGCAAGCTGAATAATGGCATTGACCCCAACAGTCATCTGACAGATTTTCCAAACAGCCCCTTCTTCCACTTGGTAGGATTGAACCAGATAGATCAAACAGTTGGCCAAGAGAGCCCAGTGACCAAAGACATTGTTGATCGAGGATACGTGAGGAAAAGGGTAGGGATAAAAAACGGGATGAACCAAGGCCATAATGGAGCCAAAGATTCCCACAAGTGCAAAATATTGCTTTGAAGCTGCCCTTAGGGAGCTAAGAGAATAATCCACATGGCCATCCGGCTATGATAGAAGGAAGACTCTCTGAAAAGAGGCAAGCGAGCAGCTAGATACCAAGAGTTGATGATGAGCAACTGGATCAACTGCCCCCAATACCAAAAAGTTTTGGTAGCCTTTAGAGTGAGCAAACCGAATGGACAGAACTCCCACTACCACCAATGAGGTTGGTAATAAGAAATACCAGACCCCCAATTGAGGAGGGGCCGTTGGTTGACTGGTGAAAAATAAGTCCCAAAGTGTCATGATTTCTTTCCCTTATCTGCTCTTTTTATTCTGAACGCGAAACTATATTCTCTTCGACCATCTTGTATTTGTATTTATAGCGTTGGTTGACCAAGCAAATACCAGCCACCATCACGATGCTGACCAAGAGGTAGTTCAAGAGAGCACCGTGGTCTCCAATGATTGGTGGACGCTTTAAGAAGCCGTAATCTCCTCTGGTCAAGAGGTTGACCAAAAAGATGACTGCATTCATGCCAAAGGTGATCTTAACAATTCGTAGGCTGTCTTGTTTTTCCGACTGATAAAAATCTTGCAGGTAAATCAAACTATTGGCAAACAAGGCCCAGTGACTAAAAATCAGATTGAGCACGGTGATATGAGGGAAGGGGAAGGGGTCAAAGGCCGGATAAACCAAGGCCGCAATGGATCCTAGAACTCCCAACAAGGCAAAATATTGCTTGATATAGGTCCCTCTCGGAGCAAAGAGGATTGCAAGCATGGCCAAGCGACAATGATAAAAAGGCAAATTATCTGTCAAAGGCATGTGGGCGAGAATATACCAAGCATTGATGGTCAAGACTTGAATCAATTGTGCCCAATACCAAAAGCGCTGGTAGCTTTTTGACTGCGCATATTTGATAGAAAAGTAGCCAACCACCAACAAGGAAGCTGGTAGGAAAAAATACCAGAGCCCAAATTCAGGCGGGGCTGATTTTTGGTTCGTAAACAATAAATCCCAAAGTGTCATTTTTATATCCCTTTAATTTATAGATCGTTTTTAATCACAATACAAATCTCGTTTCCCATCATAAACCTCCCAAAGGAAATTCAATTGTTCTTCTGTATTGCGCTTGGTAGAAAGAGCAGGCATCTTCTCTCTCTAAAAAAAGGCAAGGTCGGAAATTTCCTGATTCTGTTGAAAACTTCCATCCAGCAATTCACATTCAAATACCAATTTCACATATTGGCGGCTTTGCAATTGGTAGCGATTGGTATCAAATACTGCCAACAAGCGATTGACACGTGCTACATAGCCCGTTTCTTCTTGGATTTCCTTTAAAATATTTTCTTTAGGAGAATAGCCAACCTCACCAAAACCACCCGGCAAAGCCCAGGTCTCTTCTCCCTGACCTTTCACCAGACAAAGTTTTCTATCTTTGACAATCCAAGCCCTAACATCAATTAAGGGGGTGTCATAATAGTTTGTCGGTCGAAACAAATCCGATAATTCTTGTGAATTCAGATCAGTCGTTTCTCTCACAAGATCCTGTAAAATTTCACGAATATCCTGGTAGCGCTCTTGATCAAATGGATCTTTTGAGAATGCTAAGCCTGTATTGGTGATTGAAATCAAGCGCTGAATGTCCTTCAGTACATTATTACTTACCATTCTCCAATTCCTCTACCAATTTTGCCAAATTCATGGAATTGCTTCCCTTGATAAGGATTTGGTCTTGCTCTTTCAAGCTTTCCTTGACTTGTTTGACCATGTCCTCAAACTGATCTTCCTCAGCGGTCTTCTTGAAATAATAGACATGTCCGAGTGGGAACATCTGACTCGCTAACTGAGCCAATCCCGCAATGTCTTGGCCGTAGAAAATAACCGTATCCAAGACATCTGGCGAGAGGCTGAGAATCATTTGGTTGTGCAGATCAATAGATTGCTCCCCTAGTTCTTTCATATCTGCCAGGACGGCTAATTTCGACCATTTAGATTAGCAGGAATAGTCGAGAAAGTTTCTAAGATTAGGCGCATAGCCGTTGGATTGGCATTGTAGACATCGGATAGGATATCCGCTCCGTTACTGGCCTTCTTCCATTCTGTGCGGTTGCGCGTTAATTGCAAGGTTTCAAAACTATCACGAATCGCAGCTTCACTCACTCCTTCTTTCAAGGCAACATAAGCTGCAATCATAGCATTGGTCGCATTGTATTTTCCTGTTACCGGAAGATCAATCGCTTCTTCTAAGAAATTCGCTCGGAAGGTTAAGCTATCCTTTCGCTCGATTAACTCGGTAATAAAAATCTCCTCGTCTGGACCAAAGCGGACGACTGTTTGCTTTTCAGGAAGGTAGGCATTCACGATCGGATCAGCCGGAACTACCAGAAGGCCACCTTCTGCCATCCCGTCCGCAATCTGGAGTTTTCCTTTTGCGATCTCACTTCGATCTTTAAAGAATTCCAAATGGGCTTCCCCAATCAAGGTGACAATAGCAGCTTTTGGATGCGCCAGTTCTGACAAGAGATGGATATCTCCTAGATGGTCTTGCCCCATTTCAAGGACCAGTTTGTCTGTCCCTTCTGGCATATGCAAAACCGTATAAGGAAGACCAATTTCGTTGTTATAGTTTCCTTGTGTTTTATAGGTCAGGTAGGTGGTGGACAATAGCTGTGCCAACATATCTTTTGTGGTGGTTTTACCATTTGACCCCGTTACTGCAAAAACATCTACTTTTGTCTTTTGAAGATAGGCTGCAGCTAGTGTTTGAAAAGCGCTCAGCACATCTTCCACCAAAATATAAGGGTGGCTTTCGATCACTTTCTCTGAAAAAGTGGCTACGGCTCCATTTTCAAAAGCAGTCTCAATAAAGTCATGACCATCACGCGCTCCCTTTAAAGGAACAAACAGGTCTCCAGGCCCAATCAAACGACTGTCAAATTCCGGCTTGACGAGGGCCACATCTTCAAATTGGCTGATATCATTTTTTGCACGTACTAGATGAGCAACTTCATGTAATGTGAGATTCATATCCGACTCCTCAGTTCTCCGTAACGTCCTCAAAGATTTGGACGCTCCTATCAAATTCTTCTCATTATACCATATTCTAGACCACAAAAAAAGTGGCTGGGACAGAAGTCCTAGCCTCTTGATTGTTTTTGGATTGTCGAGCAAGACGCAGTGGTTGAGTGGGCTCTACTACGCTGATTTCATCAGCTTTTACAGCCCTACTCAACTGTGCGGAGGTGGGACGACGAAATCGAATTCTAACGAATTACCGATTTCTGTCCCACTCTCTCTTTTCTTACAACAAATGCGCTTCGTGTTTTTGGAAGACTTCTTTTCCAAGCTCTACTAACTTGGTAATCAAATCTGTATAGTTGAGTCCCATATTGTCCCAAAGCAAGGGATACATAGACCATTGAGTAAATCCTGGCATGGTATTGAGTTCGTTTAAGAAGATCTCTCCTTTATCGGTATAGAAGAAATCACAACGCGCTAAACCTAGACCACCGATCGCACGAAAGGCTTTTTCTGCGTTGGTCCGCATGGTTTTCACAACCTCAGGGTCCAATTGAGCCGGAATCGCCATGGTAATTTTGTTGTCGATGTATTTGGCATCATAATCATAGAAGGCCACATCTTTCACAACTTCACCTGGCAAGGTACTCTTCACATCATAGTTTCCAAGTAGTCCAACTTCGATCTCACGCGCATTAACCCCTTGTTCTACTAAGACACGGCTATCGTATTTGAAGGCCAATTCGAGAGCAGCCCGAAGCTCTGTTTGGTTTTCAGATTTTGAAATCCCTACACTAGAGCCCATATTGGATGGTTTGGTAAAGACAGGATAAGAGAGATTGGCTTCAATTGCAGCAATTTTCTCGTCTAAGTCATCGCCTTCCACTACAGCTACATAAGGAACTTGTGGAATCCCTGCAGACTCCAAGACCCGTTTGGTCGTGATCTTGTCCATCGCAACACTGGAAGCTAAGATGCCACAGCCGACATAAGGCATTTTCAAGACTTCTAAGAACCCTTGAATGGAACCATCTTCTCCCATCGGTCCATGAAGAACTGGAAAGACCACTGCTCCTTCCTTATAAATCGCAGATGGAGCCACTTTTTTAGACCAGTCCACTGTATCGTTGGTCATCAATTTCTCATCATCCGCTGGTTTCTCTTCAAAAGCTTGCGTCTGGATAAAGTCTCCTGACTGCGTAATAAAGTAGGTTTGAACCGAAAATGCTTGGTAATCAATCGCGCGCATCACGCTTTCTGCTGAAAGAACAGATACTTCACGCTCTGCACTACGTCCACCATACAACAGGATTAAGTCTTGTTTACTCATAGTTTCTCCCTAATTGTTCCCTTGATTTCTTACTTGATAGTATACCACAATGATAGCCCTTTCGAAAGAACTTCTCTTATAATTCTGTCCGATTTTCAATCGCGCGAAGCAAGGTCACTTCGTCCGCATACTCGATATCGGCTCCAACTGCCAGTCCCCGTGCCAAACGGGTCACTTTGATCCCTGCTGGCTTGAGCACGCGCGAGATATACATAGATGTCGCTTCCCCGTCTGCTGTCGCATTGGTCGCAACAATGACCTCTGTGACTGTTCCATCCATCAAGCGACTAATCAAACTCTTGAGATTGATATCATCGGGTCCCACGCCATTCATGGGCGAGATCAAGCCATGTAAGACATGGTAACGGCCATGGTATTCCTGGATATTTTCCATAGCAGATACATCCCGGCTATCTTCTACAACAAGAATGAGGGATGGATCCCGCGTTTCATCTCGACAAATCTCGCAGGTTTCTTCATCGGTTAAATTGCCACAAATACTGCAATACCCTAGCTCACGCTTGGCATTGAGTAAGTTTTTGGCAAATTCATTAACATCATCATCTGACATACCAATGGTGTAAAAAGCCAGACGAGTCGCTGTTTTGATCCCAATTCCTGGTAACTTCGAATAGCTGTCAATTAATTTTGCAATAGGTGCTGGATAAAGCATAGTTTCCTCTCTAATTCATGGGGTGTTTCTGATTGTATAAATTAATAATGTCACGCGTAATGGAATGACTGACCGTCGCTTGTAGATTGGTATTATGTGGAAAAACCACTGCTACTGCAATCTTTGGATTGTTTGACGGTGCATAAGCCACCACATTGGTATTAATGGCTTGTTTGCCTCCATCGACTGTGGTTTCGGCCGTACCGGTCTTGGCACTAATAGAGACACTAGCACCTTGACCGACGGTTTTCCCTGTCGTCAACCCACTCGTACCATTGGCAACCTGGTAGAATCCTTGCTTGATCAAAGCCATGTCCTCAGCAGAGATATGGACCTGATTGAGCTCCTTGGTTTCGATCGCTTTTTTCAACTGACCAAGCCCCCCTTGATCATTATTGTCATAGATACCTTCGACGACATGAGGACTCACCCTCTTCCCATCATTTGCAACGGTTGCCGCATACTGGGCCAATTGCATCGGTGTATAGTTATCAAACTGACCAAAGGCATTGGTCAAATAATTGCCGACTGTGTAGTCTTTTGGAATAAAACCGGTCGATTCATTGGGAAGGTCAATCCCCGTTGACGTTCCAAGACCATATTCCGCAAAAGTAGAGCGCAGTTTTTTCATAGCCGGTTCAACCTGATCCACTTGTAAGGTCATATTTGGAGTGTAGGGTTGCCCCATCATCTTAAGGGCAATTTGGACCATATAGGTATTAGAAGAGTATTCCAATGCTTCCACCGCATTGATGGAACGACTACCGTATTGGGTAAACCAAGAATTGATAGGTGCTGATCCTGCAAAAACAATCGGCTGATCGGTCAGAACCTGATTCCCAGAAATGGCTCCATTTTCCCATCCAGAAGTCAAGGTCGCTCCTTTGACCACGGATCCTGGAACGAAGACGTTGGTCACTGTTCCCAAAGCATCTGCTGATAGATCTTGACTACCAGCCTGGTGTTTAATCCCTGCCATAGCAAGGACCTTCCCTGTATCGGGCTCCAGAGCTACGGCATAGACACCTTCGGAGTAGGTCGCATTTCCAGCTTGCAACTCTGCGCTAAAGGCGGAGCGAAGGATATCTTCCACTCCTTTTTGGAAATCCAAATCAATCGAGAGCTTGAGGTTTTCTCCTTTGGCCCCTTTTGAAACATCGACCACTTTCTCCATGTTGCCATTTTTATCTAGGAGAATTTCTTTTTCACTGCGTTTGCCTTGAAGGACATTTTCGTATTCTTTCTCCAAATAAGAGGTACCAACCCGGTCATTGAGAGCATAGCCTTTTTTGACATAGTCCTCAACCTCTTCTGCTGGAAGCCCCGCCTGCTCGGTCGATACGTTTCCAATAATAGAAGCTAGAGGAGTGTCCAAAACCTTGCGGTCCCAGCTGGTCGTGATGGCAATTCCCGGAAGGTCCTGACTGTCCGCAGCGATGGTCGCAATCTGCTCAGCTCCTAGTGCCTGCGTCGTAATGATTCCCGTCGCAAAATTCTCCACAGCATTCATCTGGCTATAGAGATAAATAATCTTTTTCTCATCATCTGTATAGCCGAGTTTTGAAGGGTCGATACTATCCACTGCCGCTTGATAAATCTTGGCTTCCGGCAGGCGGTTGCCATCGGTATCAAATTTCTTTTTCTCAGGTAGGTGTTCCACGACCTCTTGGTAGACCTTGGTATTGGCTAGATAGTAATCCACTTCTTGACGTTCGGTTACTTGAGGATTTTCTACATCGACATACTGTAAGAGTTTCCCAGCTGTCTCTCGCATTTCTTGGGCCGTCATTTTACGATCACGTGTAAAGGTAAGGACTTGTTTTCCCACATTTTCCACCAAGGGCTTACCAGAAGCATCATAGATTTGCCCTCGCACACTCCCTTGTTTGACCGTCTTTTTCGTAGCTTTTGCCAATTTATCCGTATAATAGGCTTGGTGAGTGATCTGCATATAGCCAAGTCGGGCAATCAGCACCAAAAAAAGAAGGCAAATCAAACTAAACAGCAGGTAGAGTCTGCGTGTAATCGAATGATTCTCAAACTTCCGTATTTTCTTCTTCATGAAATTTTCTATCCTTCTTTTCTAATGAACACTTACCTTCCATTTTACTATTTTTCCAAGAGTATCTCAAGAAAAGGAAGAGCCCTTTCCTGGAATTTTATAAAGAAAAAAGATTGGACAGGCTCGTCCAATCTTGAAATTAACACAAACTTTTTTACATGTACAACCCTAGGTAAGGTGGTTGAAAAAAATATTGATTTTTAATTTTTAGGCTTATTCAAGCATATGTCGAAACTTTCCGCCGTGAGAAAAGTTCCTGAAACACAATTGTTTCAGGAACTCGGGAGTTTTGAAACTTTAGGTTCAAAACTAAGTCATGGAACTTCGTAGAAGTTCGCTGACGTCCGTACTCACCTAAGGAAAGTTTTTAAGACTATTTTGTCTTCAATTTGAGATTGGACATGCTCGCCCAATCTTTTTTTCTAATAAGTCACAACATTGATTTTTCCTTTGTCATACTCAGCAATGAAAATATCCAAAACGTTGTCATAGCCTTCTTTTTCCAATTCAGCTAGCAACCACTCTTCACTTTTCCCAATTGTTTCCAAAATTTCAAGCTGAACCACACCATCCGTAATGATTGGGTATTTAGGATTTTCATCCCCCGCACGGACAACGATCATTTGACCGTTTTGTTCAATGACAGCTCGTTTCACTCCCTTTAATTGGAAAATTCCTTGTGAACGCAATTTCAAGGCAACGTCTGAAGCAGAAAGTCCCTTGGATCGGCAAGCTTCCGGATCAAGCTTCCCATTTTTGATAATGACAGTTGGTTTGCCATCGATCAAGTGCTTCATAAAACGGACATTGGTATTGAGCCATTTTAAGAGTAAGATCAAAATAGTCCACATCAAGAGAATCACAATGTATTGAAGAATGGTAATGGAGCTATTGTAGATGACCCCACCAATAATGCCCCCAAGAACAAAGTTCTGTATCTGGTCTACTGCAGAACTTGGTGCTAAGTTTCCTTTCCCGGTCACATTGATAACAAATACCAAGGAAATCAAGCCGAGAGCTAATTTAATCAAAATGGCTAAAAAATCTACTGTCATTTGTTCACCTCCACAAGTTCCACGTCTGTTTTATACAGATCCATCTTTTCTAATAGGTAGCTATCTGGGTCAGATCCTGCGATAGCTCGGTAATAAACCTCTCCAACCTTCAGGATCGCCCCATCTGTGGCTGCTGAAGTATTGACATAGACGTCTTCTTTTTTGACATCCAACTCCTTTGAGATGACCTCAATAAAACGCAGAGAACGTTGGAATTGGTCATTATTACTTTGGCTATTTTGGAAATTGCTGATGCCGATCAAGACGACTGCAACCAGAGTCAAAATCGAGATAATGGATAATTCACGGAATTTGCTATCGCGCTTATCCCGATAGGCTTTTACCGCAAAAAAACCAGTCAGTAGAATGAGCAAACCAGAGATCCCAATGGTCACCCAATTTTGCTGACTAATCTGACTCAATACATAGTCATAAGAGTAAAATTTCATAATGAACTCCCTTTCTCCAAATGAATTCAAGCTATTATAATGTATTTCAGGAGAGAATTCAAGGCATTCTAATCAGAAAATCATTAAATTTTTGTTATAATAAAATTATCCATCATGTCAAGAAAAGGAAACACAATGAAACTCATTTCATGGAATATCGACTCGCTTAATGCTGCATTAACCAGTGATTCAGCACGCGCTAAACTTTCTCAAGAAGTCCTCCAAACCTTGGTTGCTGAGGATGCGGATATCATTGCCATTCAAGAAACCAAGTTATCCGCCAAAGGACCTACCAAAAAACACCTTGAAATCCTTTGAGGAACTCTTCCCTGGCTATGAAAAACACCTGGCGCTCTTCTCAAGAACCGGCTCGTAAAGGCTACGCTGGAACCATGTTCCTCTATAAAAAAAGAGCTCACACCCGTTGTGACTTTCCCAGAGATCGGAGCCCCTTCGACCATGGACTTGGAAGGTCGGATCATTACCTTGGAATTTGATGGCTTCTTTGTAACACAAGTCTATACTCCTAATGCCGGTGATGGCCTCAAACGCCTAGCAGAACGCCAAGTATGGGATGTCAAATATGCTGAATATTTGGCTGACTTAGACAAAGAAAAACCTGTCCTTGCTACTGGAGACTACAACGTGGCCCACAAGGAAATCGACCTTGCCAACCCTGCCAGCAACCGTCGTTCACCAGGTTTCACAGACGAAGAACGTGCAGGCTTTACCAACCTTTTAGCAGCAGGATTTACAGATACCTTCCGCCATGTCCATGGTGATGTCCCAGAACGCTACACTTGGTGGGCACAACGCAGTAAAACCTCAAAAATCAACAATACAGGCTGGAGAATCGACTATTGGCTCACAAGTAACCGTGTAGCAGACAAGGTTACCAAGTCAGACATGATTGACTCAGGCGCACGCCAAGACCACACACCGATTGTCTTGGAGATTGAACTCTAAGGAGAAAGCTAATGGACTATCAAGCTGTCATCCCCGAATTTGTGGTATCCAACATCGAAAAGTCGCGCTACTTCTACTGCGACTTGCTGGGCTTCTCTGTCGAATACGAACGCCCCGAGGAAAAATTTCTCTTCCTCTCCCTTGAAGACTGCCAACTCATGTTAGAAGAAGGCGACGCAGAAGAATTAGCTCAGCTGACTTATCCTTTCGGGCGTGGTATCAATATTTCCTTTGGCATTGAGGATGTTCCTCAGCTCCACCAAAAGCTACTGGAAGCTGACTATCCCATCCATCGCCCCTTGACCAAAAGAGAATTTCGTGTTGGCGACCATTATATCTATCCTCATGAATTTGCAATTCTGGATCCAGATGGCTATTTTTTAAGATTTAGTGAATAAGAAAATAGATCACTAGAGTAGAAAAAGAAACAAAAAAAGAAAGAGACTAATCACATTGATTAGTCTCTTTTAGTTTTTTAAGGATTATTTCCCCGGAGTATTCGGATCTAGGCCCCAAGATTGCTCGAGAACAGGTCTTAAGGATTTAATCATATCTTCTGAACCTTGGATTATGATTGTGTATACTTTATCTTCTTTTTGGAATACCCATACGTATAAAGTACTCCCATCTTTAACTGTTACTTTTATTAAGAAAGCGTCCCCACCGGCAAATATAGCTTTTACACCTTCTATACTAGTTCGATTTTTTTGTGTTTTCCGAATGAGCTATATAAACGGTTCGCAAGTAACTCTGCGTCAAAGGTTTCGTTAGGGGCCAAGTTTAACAGTATCTTTAGTGTTTGAATCCATTATTAACGCATTGTTTTTGTCTGGTGATAAATATTCGAGCGCTTTGCTACTTCGAGTAGTGCGTACGACCCAATCTTTAGGGATATTGATATAACCAAATTTTTCATTTCCGATACGTTGAGTATCTGCAAGGGATATTTCTTTTGCCCCAGAAGAAGACCCAGGAGTTGTTGTTTGAGTTGTTGTCGTTGGTGCATCCGTAGTTTCTTTAGTGACTTCAGTTGTTGGTGCTGCTGTAGTTTCGTTTGTTTTCTTTTCTCTATTTCCGCATGCTGCTAGTATAAATGCAGATAGGAGCGTCATAGAACCTAATAAGATTTTGTTTTTCACAATGCTTAACCTCCTTAAGTGGTTGACTTACAAATATTTTATCATTTTTTAGAGTTTATTTAAATAGGAAACGTTTTCGCTAAAAAGCATAGGGTACAACAAAAGAGAATTTCTTGTTGGCGACCATTATATCTATCCTCATGAATTTGCAGTTTTAGATCCAGATGGCTATTTTTTAAGATTTAGTGAATAGAATGATGATCACCCGTCTATAGTTAAGAGGCTGGGCCAAAAGTCCTAGCCTCTTAACTGTTTTTGGATTGCCGAGCAAGATGCAGTGGTTGATCTATCTTTCATCTAAAAGAACGAGATGGACTAACATTCGATACCTAAAAAACCGGAACCCTCACATGAAGGTTCCGACTTTTTTTATCCTCATTGATGGAACAATGATTGATTTATTTTTTCTTTTCGATGTGATCTTTGAGATCTTCTTGAGCTTTTTTATTGGATTCTGCTTTTTTCTTCAACCATTCTTCTTTGGCCTTGTTAAAGTCTTTTGTTGTGACAACATCTTTGGACATTTCAAGGTATTTGTAGAAGGTTCCTGTTCCTTTTGTACCAACCCATGAAGCAGCACGGCTGTATGGCACAGTCCGTTGAAGCATTGGAGCACCACCATTTGAGACAGTTGGAAGCGTAATCGAGCTATCTGTCAACCAAGCTTGCGCTGCTGCATATTTTTCATAGCGTTTTCCTTGATCCAACAATTCAGCATCGGCGTCTTTCAACATGTTAGCGTATTGATCCAAACCAACTGTTGCAATGGCTGGATTGTTTGAACCTGCATCAATACCAAGATAGTAGAAGACAGAACCATTTACTGGGCTGATACTTTCGAGGTAAGTCGATGGGTCTTGGTAGTCAGGAGCCCAACCACCGCCTGAGATATCGTAATCTCTCGCAGCCGCTGTATCGCTGAAGTAGGTGATATTTGGAAATCATCATCCGATACCTTTTGAAGGTCCACAACGACATTGTCTGCACCAAGCGCTGACTCTACAGATTGTTTGAAGGAGCTAGCTTGTTGGACCATGCTGTTGTCCACTTGGCTAACAATGTAGTCCAAATGAATTGGGAATTGAACGCCTTGTTTTTGCAATTCAGCTTTAGCTTTCGCAAATGAAGCCTTGGCTTTTTCTGGGCTGTAAAGGCTCGTTTGACCATCGGCCAGACTCACACCCTTCCATTGATCCCCATAGGTAACCAATTGTTTTTCAACGACCTTACCAAAATCTTCTCCATTGACTTGGACATAAGTTGGTGGCACCAAAGTGCTACGAAGGGTATTTTCAGCCGCATCAGATCCAGATACTTGTGCCGCATATGATTTGCGGTCAAAACCAAAGTTCACCGCTTGACGGAAGTCCTTGTTCAGGATTGCTTTCTTGGTAGAAGCTTTTTGTTCATCCGTTGTTTTGGCAGTATGGTCATACTTTTGACGGTCCAAGTTGAATCCAAGATAGTAGGATGTTCCCAATTGCAAACCGTAGACAATGTTGTCGCCAAAGTTTCTTGACACTCTTATAAGTCGAGCTGTTTGGCATAACAGATGCAAAGGAATATTGACCTTTTTCAAAGTTCTTAATGATAGAATCTGGGTTTGATCCATCGTTAAAGGTCAATTTGACATTATCGATATGAACATTTTTCGCATCGTAATAGTCTTTGTTCTTGACCAATTCAATCTCAGATTTTGAAGTCAATGATTTCAAGTAGAATGGACCATTGTATAAGATGCTGCTAGGTTTCAACGAACCAAAATCTTTCCCTTGAGATTTCAAGAAATCCGCATTGACTGGGAAAAGAACACCTGAGGTTGTTTTTGAGTTCCAGAAGCTTTCTGGACGAACCAAAGTATATTGGATGGTGTGGTCGTCTAAGGCTTTGACTCCAACTGTGTTAAAGTCTTTGGTTTCCCCTTTTACGTAGGCATCCAAACCTTTGATCGAATTTTGAATCAAGAAGAGACCTTCTGATTTAGACTCAACCGCGTGTTTGATCCCTGTAACAAAGTCTTGAGCCGTTACAGCACCATATTCTTCTCCTTCACTCGTATACCATTTGGCATCCTTACGAAGTTTGTAAGTATAGGTTAATCCATCTTCAGAGACAGTCCAATCTTCTGCTAGACTTGGCACAAAGTTTCCGTATCGGTCGTTTTCAAGAAGACCATCTACAAGGTTACTTGTGACATCTGAAGTCGTTGTACGAGTTGCAGCGATGTAATCCAAGGTATTTGGATCTGCTGAATAGACGAATGAGTATGTTGCTTGATTGCTACTACCACCGCCACATGCTGCTAAAAGAAAGGCACCTGCAACAGAAACTCCTGCAAGAGCTAACAGTTTTTTTGCTTTCATCACTATCTCCTTATGTTAGATTTTTCTACCATTATACACTATTTCTTAAAAAAACCAAATTTATTTTTAAAAAAAGTTCGTTTTTTTCTGAATGAATATAATAAGATATAAAGAAAAAGCATCTTGAAATCGATCTCAAAGAAGCCGGATAGGGGAGTCTAGGCACCTACCACTAGATCCAACAAAGATATCACCTTTCAATCCTTTTAATAAATATACGTTTCATTACAAAAAAGAACCTCTGCTCTTTCGAGCAGAGGAACTGATTCCTAATCAAAATGATAGAGTTGTGGGTACTGGTCACATTCAGGATTTTTGGGATGGCAGATGGCCCGTCCAAAATAAATCATGGCTTGATGGGCAGCTAGCCATTCGCTCTTTGGCAGAACATCCATGACCCGCTTTTCAACTTCCAATGGCGTCGCTGATTTCTTGACGATATCATGGTGCTTACAAATCCGCTCCACATGGGTATCGACAGCAAAAGCTGGAATACCAAAACCTACACTCATGACAACATTTGCTGTCTTGCGCCCTACTCCTGCTAGACTTTCTAACTCTTCACGAGTCTGAGGCACTTGCCCATCAAAGTTGTCTAGCAATTGTTGGGCACATTTTTTGAGAAATTTGGCCTTATTTCGATAGAGGCCTAATTTAGAAATATGCTTGGCAATATCAGCTTCACTGGCTGCTGCCATGGCTTGCGGGGTTGGAAAAGCCGCAAACAAACCTGGTGTCGCTTTGTTAACAGCCGCATCAGTCGTCTGAGCCGAGAGCATAACCGCTACTAACAATTCAAAATGATTACGAAATCCAGACTTGGCTTGGCATCTGGAAAAAGGGCGATAATTTCTTCGATCACATGACGTGCCCGTTTCTTTGATAAAACCATATTCTCTCCTTTACATTACTAGTCTTTATTATAGCATGAAAGTTCCCTATTTCTGAAAGATTCGACTTCAAAAAAGGACTAGTCCTTAGACGAGTCCTTTTCAATTAGTCTATAAAATGAGTATGCTTGGTAATCCATTGTGTGACCTTGATATTTAACCAGAACACATAGATACCAAATGTAATGATGGTAAAGAACCACCATTTGATCCAATTTCCAAATAACTGCATAGCCGTGCCGTCAAAATACTGACGACGACCATCAATCACGGTATGCTTGACCTTCCAGTTATACATAATGCACACGCCCCAAGGAGCACAAATCCCCAAAGTCAATACTGTAATGAAGGTTGCTAATAAAACATAGCCAATATAGGAAAATAGGCCTCCATCAAAATACGATTCACGATACATGTTCAATTTCCCTATATTTTTTTTTACACCAATCTCTTCAAGAAAGTAATCAGGGTTTGAGCAGAGCGTTCACCAGCCTCTACGATAAATTCATCAAAAGAGATATTAGCTGCGTGATCTGCCGTATCACTCATAGCTCGAATGACCATGAAAGGACGCCCAGCTGCATGAGCGGCTTGGGCAATAGCTGCCCCTTCCATCTCAACTGCTAATACTTCTGGGAAATGCTCCCGAATTGCTGCGACTTTTTCTTCACTCGCGATAAAGCTATCTCCTGTTGTAATCAAGCCTACATGTGTGGTTGCAGCTTCTTCTTCCAGAACTTTTTCATTTCTGATACGAAATAGCGACTGGATTCAAAGTAAAGTGGTTGACCTGCCATTTGACCATACTTATAACCAAAGGCTGTCACATCCACATCATGATAGGCCAATTTGTCCGCAAGGACGATATCCCCAACGGCCATTCCCGGTGCAACGGCACCTGCAGAACCCGTATTGATAATGGCTTCCACCTTAAAATCATTGGCCAAGACTGCTACACTCATAGCAGACATGACTTTTCCGATACCACTTTCAACCAAAACGACCTCATGGCGTCCAATAGATCCTGTATAGTAGACTTTTCCAAGACGCAGATGCTTTTCCCCATTTTCAAGGGCTTCAACCAAGATCTTCAACTCCTGGGGCATGGCTGCGATAATTCCAATTTTCATGTCATTTCTCTCCTTGTGACGACCTTATAAACGCCAAATAGCAATGATCAAGGCAATGAGGAGCACAATGATCCAGAACAAAATCTTATTGAGTTTGGATTGGACCACACTTTGTTTGCGTTCTTCAATGCGACGACTCTTGGTCACTGTGGGCTCCACTTGGATCTGCACAGTATCCTGAGAATAACGCTCTTGTGGACGTTCCCTACGACTCTCTCTCATAGGACGTTCATAGCCAAATCCTCTGTGGTCTGTCCGAATAATTTTCGTCTCTTCCGCATCGACCATTTTAGGACCGGTGATGTCCTCACCTCGCCTTGCTCGTTCAATCATTTCATCGGTTAATAAAGGTTTTCCCATCGGATCCTCCTCTATTTATTGATTAAGTCCCAATATTGGATCGCCATGATGGTCTTGGCATCACAGATTTCGCCAGTTTGGATCAAATCTTTGGCTTCCTTCAAGGTCACTTCTAATAACTCTAAGGTCTCATCCGCATCTTGTGGACGTGGATTTTCCACCTTTTTCAAGTTGGTCGCACCATAAAGTTTGATTCGCTCATTACAAAGCCAATGGCAGAATAAAAATCATACAACAACTCTAGATCCGCCGTGTAGCCAATTTCTTCTTCCAATTCGCGCAGAGCAGCTGCTTTAGGATCTGCATTTTCTCCCTTTTCTAACTTCCCTGCTGGAATCTCCACCGAGGTCCTTTCAATCGCCTTGCGGTACTGCTTGACCAAGATCGTCTTTCCATCTTCTGTGATCGGCAAAACCGCTACTGCTCCGTTATGGAAGATTAAATCACGCTGCGCTTGGCCTTTTCCAGCGGGTAGTTCTACTTGATCAGTGACCACTTGGAAAATAGGTCCCTGATAAATCTCCTTGCGCTCAATGGTTTTTTCTTCAAATTGCATGAGAATCTCCTATTTATTTTTAGGATGGTGTGGCAAGCGAAGGGCATATTCTTCTTTATTCACTTGACGGCCACGACCAATCGCAATCGCATCAGCTGGGACATCCTTGGTAATGGTTGATCCAGCACCGACTAAGGAATTGTCGCCTAATTCAACTGGCGCAATAATCGTCGAATTAGATCCGACAAAGACATTGTTTCCAATCGTCGTTTTAAACTTGTGTTGGCCATCATAATTCACCGTGATGGTTCCTGCACCAAAGTTAACGTTGCTGCCGACTTGGCAGTTACCGATGTATGTCAAATGACCTGCTTTGGTATTTTCGCCAATAGACGAACCTTTGACTTCGACAAAGTTTCCAATATGGACATCTTTGGCGAGGCTAGAACCTGGGCGAATATGAGCATATGGTCCTACCGTTACGCCATCGGCTACCGTGCTCTCTTCAATCATAGAGTTGGTGATGACAGCACCTGTACCAATTTCACTGTCCACGATATAGGTGCCATTGGTTAAAACGGTCTCAGCCCAATTTTTGTGTGCCCTTTTAGGGTAACATTGGCTTCGATTTGCACTTCTGGTGCGATCTCAACATCGACATCGATATAGGCCGCATCCGGATTGACAAAGCTCACCCCATTGACCATGTGGGCTTGGTTAATGCGACGACGCATGATGCCTTCTGCTGTCGCAAGGGCCACGCGGTCGTTAACCCCGAGACTTTCATCAAAATCTTTGAGCGTATAAGCCCCAACTTTTTCACCAGCCTCACGGAAAATACCGATGACATCCGTGATATAGTATTCACCTTGGGCATTGTTAGTGTTGATATTTTTCAACGCTTCAAAGAGGCGCGCATTGTCAAAGACATAAGTTCCTGTATTGATTTCCTTGATTTGCTTTTCAAAATCTGTCGCATCTTTTTGCTCAACAATTCGAAGCACTTCCGCATTGTCATTACGAACAATCCGACCATAGCCAAATGGATTGGCTGCTTCGGCTGTCAAAATGGTTGCCACATTCTTGTGGTTGATATGGAAGTCGATCAAGTGTTTGAGGCTTTCACCCGTAATCAAAGGAGTATCTCCTGCAATGACAAGGGTGTGCCCTTCAAGGCCTTCCAAGACTGGCTCTGCCATCATGACCGCATGACCAGTTCCCAATTGCTCGGTTTGTTTAACAAATTCTGTTTGTCCAGCTAGGACTTGCTCCACCAATTCCGCCTTGTGCCCCACAACCGTTACGGTCTTTTCAGGTGAGATGGCTCCAACACTACGGAAGACATGCTCCAACATAGAAATCCCTGCAACCTTGTGGAGAACCTTAGGCAGATCTGATTTCATACGGGTACCTTTCCCCGCTGCTAAAATAATGGCATAATTTGGCATAACATTTCTCTTTTCTGTACAATATCGCTTACATTATACCATTTTTTAGCCCTTTTGGAAAATAAGACCCAAACCAAAAAACTCTCCTATAAGGGAAGCTCGAATGTAGACAAACTATTTTTTAGTAAGATAAGTAACGTTACTCAACAAATAAGTAATAATAGTTTTAATTTTAAAAATTAATCAAAAATATACTAAAACTTTCCGCTGTGAGAAAAGTGCTTGAAATACGATCATTTCAAGCACTCGGGAGTTTTGAGACCTTAGGCTCAAAACTAAGTCATGGAACTTCGAGGAAGTTCGCTGACGTCCGTACTCACCTAAGGAAAGTTTTCAAATTAATTTTGTCTTCAATGTGACTCTCCTAAATGGAGAGCGTATCTATAATGGATAAATCTTGCGAAATTCTTCTAAAACCACCTTGCTATCAGGTGTAAAAGTTAGTCCCGCTTCTCCTAAACAGTCTGTGAAAAAGTCTTCATGAACCTGACGCCAATAAGCTAGAGATTTGTCTCCCTCACCTTCCTTGTAGGCATGGTCAGCTGAAACCTGTTTGAAAGGCTGAACAGAAACCTTTGTAACTTCAACAATGCAGACAGCCTGATCTTGACTGTCTAAAATGACATCAAAAGTCCCTTCTTGGGGAAGGGGTTCGTCCTCTAATGCGTAGAGGTCGTAAGCTGAGGCTGTTGCTGTTTTTTCGCCTTTAAAGACCAGTTCCGCTAAAAGGTCTGGTTCCGCTCCAAAAGCCCAGGCGTCTATCTCATCTCCGATAGAGGGGTTGATTTGCTTGTAGGCATTCCACATTTCTTGAGGTGTCATGGGTTCTCCTTTGTAATTTTTTACTTTCTTCTTTTATATGTTTAAGATGGTCTGGATGGTCAATTTCTAAATCAAAAATCTCTGGAATAGAGCTGTAATGGAGAATACATTCGATACCCATCTGATTCATTTTTTGTATGAAAGAAGTATTCAGATAGCCTGCTACAGCAAAATCAATCTTGTTCTTCCTTGCTTTATCCTGCATCTGTCTCAACATATCTAACATAATTGGACTTTCCATATCATGCCATTGACTGTTTCTCACAGTCGCAAAAATAAAAGAAGTTAAATCATTCATTCCAACTACAATCTTTGAAATACCAGTTTCCAGTATCCTGTCCAAGTCGAAATAAGCTGATGGTAATTCAATCATCGTGCCGACTTTACCGGTAAAACCATACTGACGCAATACTGTAATAGCTTGTTTTAATTGTTCGGCATCATTGACAAAAGGAAAAATAACAGACAGATTGGGATTGGTTTGAAAAACTTCTGTAACAACATTTGTCTCAGCCTGAAATTCATCTGGACACGCCAACAAACGCCTAGCCCCTCTATATCCAAATAATGAGTGGCGTTCGTCAAAATACTCTTTAGTCCCGTCTAGACTATTTGCTTCTGCATTTGTTAACTCTGAAAAGCGATACCAGACTTCTTCATCTGAGTACAAATGACAAATAGTGTCTAGATAATCTTTCACAAATTGCTTACAATTTGGTAATAGTATGTTTTGGTTTATTTCTCTCAACAAGTATTCCCCACGAATCAAGCCGACGTGGTGCAATAAATGGGGATAAACTTTTTCAACAATTTTTCGCCACTAAGAGCTAGTTGATTTTGCATGTTCATTCACCTTGTCTTAAAAGATACAATATCAGATATCATTATACGAATACGACACTTTCCTCTAGTTCAAAAGCTTCATAAGGTTCAACTAACTCATATCCTAAAAATTCTGCTACTTTTTTGGAAGCCTCGTTATGAGCATCCCAAAGTGGAAACATATCTCTATTTAAACTCTCTAGAATCATTGCAGCACCAAGCTTTTTAGCAAATCCATTTCCTTGTTCGTTTGGTCTAGTTACAACTTCCACTTCAACTGCTCCTTGGTAAACTAAGCCTGAGGAAATCCCAGCAATCAGTTCTTTATTTTTAAGAATCACAAAGCCAAATCCACCTTTTAAAGCAAAATCCTGATAGGATTTAAAATCCCCTTGTAAATCTTGTGACCATTCTTCCTCAGAAAGGCAGTTATAAATACGATTATCAATAGGCACAATATTGTAACCTTTCTCTAACTGACTAACTAGATCATTTAGAAATTCAACTTGAAAATTTGCCTTATCTTTAAAAGAATAGCGAGTAAAAGAAATTAACCCAACTTGCCGACGCAGAAAATCTTGCCAATTGGTATTTTCTGAAATAATAATCTTATAATCTAGACCATATTTCCTAACAAAAACTTCCCAAAATCTGGAATTCAACTCCCCTGCTAGGTATAGAAAATTCCCAATATCATAAAAACTTGTTGTCCTATCACTGTTTCGGTATACAGTTCCAATTTGAGATTTAAGACCATAGAGAACCATATATTTCTTCCATGTTTTAAATAGTTCCATTATTTCTCTTCTTCACTTTCCAATTTCTATAACTTGTCCGTTCTAATTCTGGAAATCCTCCTAACTCTGCCTTCACTTTTAATACTAAAGGCGAGGCATTTTCTTCGGTAATCTGCTCAAGAGGAAGCCAAATGACATTTGCTGAATCATTGCTTCCATCAAGAACTTCATGAGGAAGGGATTTTTGAGAGCGTTCTAAATCAAGTACTACATCATAAAAGGCCATGATATGATGTACAGCAAAATCTTTCCCCTCTTCTTGAACCAGCACGTCATACATCCTAGGATTAGCGTATCTGCTAATCGTATAGCCCGTCTCTTCCAGAACTTCTCGCTTGAGGGTTTCAGTCAGCCCTTCTCCTAGTTCCTGGCTACCACCCGGTAGATCAAAACGATGCTGATAAGGGCCTCTTGTTTTTTCAATGCAGAGCAGTTTCCCCTCTTGAAGACAGACTCCATAGACGCCAAAGTGATTTTTGATTTCCATATTCTACTCTTTTCTAAAAGTCAAAGATTGTCAGCTCATCTTATCCCTTAAAAGGAAAGAGGCTATAGATTTCATGTTCCTTGATATACTTCTTCAGTATCTCCATATTCTCTTCAATTTTTGCCTGAATATTTGTCTCTTCACAAGTTGACTCAGTGATAAAGAGGTAAATTTTCAGTAGATCTGTTAAGAATAGCAGACGGCGTTCCATTTCCGATTCAGGACTTGAAGCTTGCTCGATTTTTACAAGCTTTTGCTCCAAGCTATCACCATTCAAAAATCTCTGATGAACTCTCCTTCTTATGTTTTGAGTGGATTCCTCCCCTTGTTCTAACGGAGACAAAAGGAGTTTTTTATAGACGAGTACCTGATTTTCTTTTTCTCTTTCCAGATAGGCCAATAAAACCAGAGAGCTATCAACAAAGGTCCAAGTGTTATAATTCCCTTCAAATGGAACTTGTATGATCCTATCTAATAATTTCTTAGCCATTTCCTCTTGACCATCCAGATAAAGTAAATAGGCCAGATGATTCAGCGATTCGAGATAGCTAGCTTGGGTTTTCTTATTCTTTTTGGGAACCTGGTTTAAATACGAGACGAACTCAGCATCATTTTCAATCTCTTCGATTAGTTCTTTCACTTTCATTTCTTTTCTCCTACCGGTTTCTTTCGTCAGGATATTGACCAGTAAATCCGCACTTTCACTCCGCCCTAATAAGTAGTTTTAATTATTTCTCCCGAACGAATATAGGTTTTAAAGAAGTTTTTAGGAACAGAGGCAATCTTAGGCGTAATGGATAAGCCATAGTTTGCAAAATCTAAAGCCAACTTCTTAGAATCGATTGAATCATAATACTCAACATACAATCTGCATAAGTTCACTTTGGTGATAGAGAATTGTTTTAACAACCAATCCTTCTCAAGATCCTTCTCGGGATCTATGCTCGAAAATACGGTAGGATACGACGCATACTGAGCAGTAAAATCAATAGCCTCTTGGACAGCCTTTTCCAATTCAGCTTGATCCATGCCATTTCTATAATCGATAGAACCTAATCGCGTCCGTAAAGCACAATCCACTTCTTCTAACAGTCCCGCGTCCAGAAAGAGGGGGTGAAGGCCAACATTCACAAAATAGGCACTACCATCTGATTTTCGTTGAAAATAGATGACCGTATAAAAATCATGATCAATTTTATAATAGTTATGGGTTCGCTTTAGTCGCGAAAAGCCATTTTTTAGGAAGAGTTCTTTGGCCTCTTTCATTTCTTTACCTCTATTTCTAAAAGAATGTGGAGAGTTCCTCATTGCATTTTCCTAGAAATCTATATGGATATAGGTGATTCCTATAATTCCTTGCGATTGCATGGGTTATTGACGATTTCCATCCATTCTACACAACTAGTCTAAGATCGTTCCTAGAATCATCTTATTTTGCTCAGATATCTCAAATTCATCCATGAAATAGGGTAAAAAGTCATCAAGCAAGGGATGCCTAATTCCATCTATTGAGAGACCTTTTTTCTGACGTTCTTTTAATAAAACCAAGATTTCAATTGGGAAATATTGCCAGAGTAAGGTATTGAAATCTACTAAATGACTATCTCTGGTATTTGCTAAATGATAATCACACATGGATAAAATTGTTTCTCTAAAAACATCATCGTCCTCTGAAAAAATAGTATCCATAACCTGTTTATAGACATCATTCACATTCTGATAAGGATTCTTGTCCAAGAGTTGATATTTGGCATCACAAGCATTCTCCAGTAGGTTAGCAAGCCGAGCACCCTTACCATATCCATAAAGAAAAACGACTAAGGGCAATAAACTCTTGGCTGAAAAGAAAATATCTTTTTTCCCTTTTTCAACTTGGGCTTCTTTAAAATAGGCTAATTTATCAATTAAAAACTCTACATAAGTATCATCTAAATAAGCAAGGGCAAATAAGATATTCAAACAAATATCTGTATCAAAGTTTGAGCCACCTTTAGCCAAGTATTTAGCAGAAGCCATATCCGCCATTACAGAACAAAAACAGCCATTTAGCAAAGATTGATAGGTTTCAGATGTTTTACTTTCTATAAAATTAGAGACTAGAGGATACGGACTTATAGAATCAATCATATCTACATGATTATACAGGTATGATCTTATCTCACCATTTTCTTCATAGTTAACTTTAACGCTTTTCTTATCAGATTTTAGAGCTGTTAAAATGGCTTCAGTATTAGATAGGTTTTCTGGCTCTAAGTGAAAATCTCTCGCCTTGAGTATTTGATTTCTAATGGTTGTTAATTTTCTTTTTTGATTTGAAAGTGTTTTATTCATATTGACCTCTAACATTTCATTACTTACACTTGTCATTGCCTAATCCAACTACTACTGTATTTTGAAGTGCTTCTCTTCCCAACTTCCTATACTATCCAGTATATCACAAGGAAGAATTGATCCACTTCCCATCATCAAGCCATTCTTTCTTATCAATCCACCATTTCCCCTTTTGAAACACCATTCGAAAACGATAGAGAGTTTCTAAACCAGAACGATTCTCCTTGATATAGAAGTAAGTTTGATTCACGTCATGCTCTTCATCAATGATGGGATGCGTTTCTAATTTATAGTCAAATGGAAATCGAACAGATAAAGATATTTCCCTTTCTCTGAGTGTTTTTTTAGATCTACAAAACTGATCAAATATAGCAGCTAATTCATCCTTCAACATCTCTTTATCGGCTTGGTTTCTTAGGTTCCTAGTGGCTTTTCTCTCCCAAGAATACATGGCCTGCATAAACTGGAGGAAGGTTTCTTTTGCTAGATTCGTATGGCTCATATTTCCTCCTACTTAAACAACGGGACTAAAGGTTCGTTTATTATGAAGACATCGGTCATAAAAAGCTGGATTAAAGGCATTTTTTACCCCTCACGCATGCAAACATGTGGTAACTCTCTTCTAAGAAGTTCCCTTTGCTTTTGATTCGTTCTTCCCGTTGTTAAAAATCGGAGATGTTTCAGACTCTTCAGGTAGCTAACTGTTGTTGCATAGTTAAAAATAGATGTGTCAACAAAATCTAAAAAACGGAGCTCACTAGATGGATGGATAAAATCCAATTCTGGTAATTTTTTATTTGACGTAAATGAAAGATAGAGCAACTGATTTAAATCTCTAATAAAATTAAAGTTAGGCAACATTACACCATAATCAAAGTGCAGATAACGCATACCAGTATGAAAAGAAATGTTCTCTATCGTTTCCAAATTTGTCATGGAAGATATCCCCAGAGCTTTCACACAATCATTCTGGGGTAAGATGATCTTTCTTACTTTTCTAGCCCCAACTATTAAAATCTTTTCTACTTGTTCATATTTTGAAAAGTCTAGCACATCAGATTTACTTCCCATCAAGTAAATCACCCTCGTATTGCTAGGTAAAGAAAGCTGGTTAAAATCTACATCTTTTAGCATATCCTCTGGGTTTTCGACAATGTATTTTTGTCTTAATAAGCGATTGATATTGATGAATTCTTTATAAGTCAATGTTTCATCCAATAATGGTGCAATCTCTTCAATCGTACGCAGAGGCTCCATTGCCATTAAATTCTCTCTTTCGGAAAATCCTTTTTTAATGATCTCTAAATAGTTATCTAAACTAGTCATCATTCACCTCTTTTCATGAATAAAATGCTTCATTCTCTTTTTTCAACCTAAATAATTTTACAATGACACCTTAACTAAAAGACTAAATCATCGCTTGACACAAAAGCTAAAATCACGAATCTCAAGAATATTTTTTTCTAAATAAACTTTATCCTGCTTGCTCAATCTCGATCAAAAATGACCTTGACTCTGGCTCTACCCGAAGCGTCTAGATATTGCTCGAGTTTAATAATAGGCTCTTCTGAATCAGACAATTGAACAAACAAATCCCCATTGATGGTCATGACATCCTTTGTCGGTAAAAGCATGAGATTCTCAACGCTTGGATCATTCACTATCATTAAGGAAGGGGAATAAATACAGCTTGTGGAGAGGTCTAAATTTCCAAATCGTTCCCTAGCAGAAACAAAAATAGATTCCATCCCACCTTGGGCTTTCAGAACAAATTCCCTCTCAAAAAATGCTTCAAAACTGTCGTAGATCTCGATGACATCCATAGTAATCCCATCTAAATAATAAACTTGATGACTTTGAATGTTCCCATCCTTCAATCTATAAGCGAATTGATCTCCAATTGCAGACATACCAAAAAAATAGTAGTCTGATACATAATCTCTCCAGACGTCTTTCCATACCTCATCCGAATTCCAGGAATCTAGCGTAATAGCTTGAGTAGAATCCGTCCCAAACAAGCGATAATAGCCACCATAAAACTCCAAGCCATTGGTCATGGAGAGCAAATCCAAGTGAGCTTGAGGAAACTGTCTGGCTTTGAGTTTTTCTAGTTCAAAAGCTGAGGCCCCACTTTCTTGTATGACCAAATCCTCACAACATTTTAAAAAATTCTTCATTTTCATTTGCTTCTCATCTCTTCATCTTTGGCTTTAACCAAGCATAAATTCAATAAAGTCTTTTCGATAGGCTTCAGGAAGTTGCTCCTCGATAATAGCCATGATTCCTGTTAAAAAACCTTCTTTATAGTCCGACAAGTCCTCATCAATGTAGATGTCATTCTCAAACTTGGTGATTTCTAGCTTTTTCATCTGACTATAAGTAGACAAGAAAGTAGATAAAGAGGGGCTTAAGCAATAGAGCTTGGAATTCCCAGGAATCTTGCCAAATACAGGACTAAGCTCGCTAGTTAGATCACAAAAATTGGCTCATCCCCCATCATGTGAGCAAAAACCACATAACTCTCTTTCCAGTTAGTATCCTGCCATCCTTCTGATGCAGCTTCACATAGAGGGAGAGGAATTAGAGCAAGATCATAGGGAGCTCCTCTAAAATAAGCTTCTTCTTCAAAGCTCAAATGTTGGTAGAACTCTTTCAATTGACCAGACAAATCTGGCTTTTCGACATGGAGACAGTCACTAGTAAATACAAGCTCTCCTAAGCCCTTGTTTCTATGATAAACTTCTACAAATTCCTTCAACAAATTGAACATCATTATTAGACTCCTCTCACATTTTTGGAATTATATTTGGCTATTTTCAACTGACGATTACGTATCATTCTGACCGCTAGCGACAGCCTGAGCCCAAATTCGTTCAAATTCCTCTTGACTAATCTTGATGGAGTCTGATAGATCCAACTCATCTTTTCGACCATCATAGAGTAGAAACCCTACTTCTGGAACATAATCCTGTAGGCAAGAGGAAGCATAAGAGTGCCCATTCAAAACGTTAATTTGTCGACTTGCACGCTGACCAGTAAACTCTGTATAAATAACTCCTAGGCCTGTCATAAACTCACTATTGCCATAATAATAATATTCTTTTTCACACATTAGAATCTTCCTTTATCATTTGTCTCTCCAAGAATGGCATTCTTTCCTCTCTGTCTCTTTCATCGACTAATTCTATGTTCATTTTCAATTTATAGAATTTACCGGTTCTTAGCCTTATTCTCCAAGACTCTCACTTCTACTTTATCCTCCGCTAAATGGAGATCCAATACTTTCCTGGTCTTTAAAGAATAGCGTCAGGTCCTTAGTAGAAAATTCAGTAAAATAAGAGGGCAAAAAGTCATCCAAAGACTCCATTTGAAACAAGACGTAAACTGGTGAAAACTCCCAAAAAACTAGGATAAACCGACTGCTATTGCCAACAAGACTTTGAATTGACCTACTTAGATCTTTAGTAGTAAGATCGATAGGAAACTCATAAAGGCAAGGAATCGGAGAGTCTATAGGATTCAACTCCCCAGCATACCAAGCAATTTCTTTAGGTTTATCGGTCAGAAAATGGACATCCTTTATCCCCTTCAAACTCTTGATTCGTTTTTCTACTTTTAACAAGGATAATTTCTTTTTTAAGTCACTCATTGTTCGTGCTCCACCATTCTGAAACAGAAATTTTGCTCACAACCTCATTCTCTTTATCCAACAGATATAGGAAGTTACCTTTTGCTTCCAGTTTACCAAGCTTAGCACCATAATCCATCTCATGAGCAGGGCAGGATTGAATCAACTGACGGATGCTCTTGTCCTTGTGCTCTATCTTCCAAAACAAATCCACCTTATCCAGCTGATGCTCCACTTGAATGGAATAGGTCGTGGATTGGATCTTCTTTCTTTTCCACTCCCAGCTATTTTCGTAATCGTTTTTCTCTATTTCATTGACTACATCCTCTATCAAGGAGTATGGAATGGAGAGCTCTTGAAACACGCGCTTTACCCCTTTTACCAAGGCCTCTAGGAGCATCTTTTTCTGTTCCAATGGACTCAAACTTTCATAGCTAGAAAAATCAAATAAGACCTGAACATTATAGACGCCAAGGAGGTTCATGATAGCTGGATTGCTAATCATATCTACACATTCTACGATGATTTTCCAACAATGCTTGGTCACAACAGGTTTAAAGAGCCGCTCTACCATAGAGGTCATACATTTGGATTCATATACGAACGCTCTTCGCAGGTCTTTCCAATTCTGTCGATAGTCCTCAATTCTAGCTTCCTCGTAAGTTAGCGCAGCTGAGTCCATCAGCTCCTCAATCCTCTGTTGATTTTCTACATAGGGCTTATCTAATTCAAAATACTGTAACTTCATATTCGTAATCTCAAAGTGTTTTTTTGTATAAAGGACTATCCTTAGGTCAAAGCCTAATGTTTGTGGTCTTTCTTCACTATTTTCTTCCAATTCTTTGAGAAGCAACTGAATCCCCTTGGAATAAAAGTCTTGTTTTTAAGAGTTTTTGTTTCGCTCTTTAAGGAGATGGTAACTTCTCTCTAAATAGGTCTTAGAATAGCCTAATCCTCCTGCCGTCCTTTCCTTTGGATACATCCTCAATGATTGTATTTATATGTACTTCATTAAATTGACGGGAAAAGTCTACAATTTTCTGGCGATTCTGTTCTGGATATAGATAAGAAGCAGCTAAAATGAACATAAACGGAGCGATTGTTCCTCTTATATTTTCCAAATAAACATCCTTGGTGATAAAGGTCATGATTTTCTCAAAATCGTCATCTTTCAGCACAATCTTTCTTAGATAGAGCGCTGCACAAGCACCTGCAGCTTGCAATAAATTATTCGATTCCAAGGACTCATAAACAAAAGACAAGTTCTCTGTTTCTAAATTTTCTAGATAAGCAATCGCCACTGCTAGAGAGCGGTAGGTCACAGGGGTTGGAATATCTCTCAGCAGTAATGACTTGAGATAGGGGACTTCTTCTGTACAATCCGTTGCGGCCATGGCGTAGAGCAAGTACATTTGTGATTCCCATGATTTAGGCTTTTCCATCTCCCCTTCCAAGGCCTGATGCAAGAATGGTCCATATCCTTTTAGTCTGCCTTTTAAAATTTTTTTCGCTGCCTTTTTTACCAAGGGCGTTCGTCCTGAAGTCAACTCATCTACATAGTCCATCTCAAACTCCTTTATTTCATCTGCTTGCCAGTTCTTCTTCCAATATTCTGTTATAAACTATACTTCCGACACAGGCTTCCCAGTCCAGCTCCTCAACTTCTTCCCTAGAAAAATCTTAGGTTCTGTCCTACCATCAAGCCAGACCTTCCCAAAGTGAGGACCATTTGGATCTCCCCATTTAAAGGCTAAATCCTTAAAAGGGCTTGGATCAAAATCCGCTTGGTGACCAATTATCTGCCAAGACCATACTGGACTTCGATCAAACAAGGTGTAGGAATCTACAATGATGGGCTTACCCATAAATTGAGCACGACTTAACTCCTCAACTGTTATAGTAGGACTTGTTTGAAAGATATCGAAAAATTGAATGACATGACCAACATTCACTTTTCCAAGAATTTGACCAAATACAAACATTTCCTCCGAAAATTGATAGCAAAAAATATCACCAATTTTAATAAATCGCAGTTTTGTTCTTGGCTTTTCATTCCACTCACGAATCTTTATCTGGGTCATTTGTTCTCCATTATTTATATAATTCCAAGTCCTACTGCTCTTTACTTAAGATATGAAAGAGATCATCTCTTAGAACGATTCCATCGTCTTCTATCAAATAGGCCATGTGCTCCCAGAAAGGAACTTCTTGTTCAAGGGGCTTTTCCAAGGCAAGTACTTGGTTCTTCAAATTTGCTGCAATTTCTTCGACTTCATCTTGCTCAATCTCATAAAACTTTGCTTTCAAAAGAAAGATGCTTGATAGAAAGAGCGAATAAGAGGAAACAAAAGTATGTAAGGAAGAATTGACATAAACCTTCGATTCTTGAAAAACTTCCCTTCCTTCTCGATTGCAAAGTAAGAAGACCTGCCCCTCTTCTCTAATTACAAAGGGACCTAAAAAACACTGGCCAAAAAGCCTATAGCTCTCCTGATTTTTCCTTAGTTCGACTAGTTCGTTACCTGCTTTAACAAAAGAAAATCCCATTTTAGAATAATCCTCTAAATATGCTAAAAAGTTGAAACGGACCTCATCCAAACTAAATGGTTTCTCCTCTGTAGGCACCACACAAAAACCGTTCTCCTTCACTAATTCATTGATATTGACTGTCATTTCTCTATCCGATCTCCCTTTTCTTGCTTACCTATTTGCAACTATCTCAGTCATTTTTCAAACAAGAGCTAGTTACTTCCATTCAAGTCCCAAACACCTAGACACATCCTCAAAATAATCATCCCAGGCCCATTTGTAATCTTTGCGACTCATCAAGTAATCCACATACTTTTCATTCATCCAACTCTCTGTATAGATAGAAAGAGCTCGCCTTTTTCTATCATCTTGGATCGTCGCAATTTTTTCCTGAGCTTTCTTTGACCGTTCACCCAGATTTTTTATATAGAGAATATCTGGATCCACGGGACGAATGGTCTCCGTTAAATCACACCTTGTAAACTCAACAAAACTAAGATGAGCCTCTGATAGATCTGCATACAACTTTCTACTTTCTTTGTTTTCGAACCAAAGGTACATTCAGACAGTTTTCCAACAATTTTATTATACTGAAATTCTGGTAGGGGAAAGTAAATATCGTTCATCCTACACTTTTTAAAGAGACAATCTCTCATCTCGCTGACATTTTCCAAAAAAGGACGCTTCATCTGACAAGAAAGGAAGGTTGACGATAGAATGTGACTGTCATAAAATAATGTTCCATTTAAATTGCAGCTTTTGAAAGTACAGTTTCGAATAACTGTATGATTTTTAAAGCCGATTTCCCTAAAATCACAGTTTTTAAAAACGACATTCTCAAAGATACAGTTTTCAAATATGACTCGTGAACTCTCTAGTATTCTGATGCTTGTATCCTTAAAGTGCTGATTACTAATGAAACGAATCCTACTCGCTTCCTCTATTAGATTTTCAATCGATAGCTTCTCACCACTGTTTAGGATGACCTGGTCATCCTTTATGATAATCCCATCTTTCTCAACCATATCCTGCTCCATCTTCTAGTGCTTCTCTTGTCATCGACTACACCTAATAGTATGCCACTTCGCCTATACCATATTCTAAAATTTCAAAACTATTGAGGGGAGAATTTAAGTCCTCTACCATGCTCCGAATCCTCTCTCAGTCCAAATTCCAAGCCGAAAATTAAGTCAACGTCACTTTGTTCAGACAAGATAAAAATGGAAAGGAGTCTTGCATGTGATAGACCTGGAAATTCCTCCTGAATTTTTTCCAAAGCTTTAGGATACCATACTGATGATTGATCCAGTAAATGATCGAGTTTTGCTTTATAAGACGGAGTCAACTCCTCATTGATAACCTCTAAAGAATCACTTAAAGCAAGGCAGACCTTTTCCTTTTCCTCTGGAATTGCTACATACATCTCGTTATGGATATCAAATTTATATTCTCTCATCACTATCTTTCCTCCTTTCGGATACCATTTCTCTAATCGGCCTAGCTAATCATCAAAAGGCATAAAGCTATCATGTTGCTGATAATAATTCAAAGCCTCGACCAAGTCATTGTGACTAGCATCTGGCTTTTCCTCAAGTGCGACTGCAAGAACATCAATCAACTGCTCTCCATAGTAGACTAGCTGGAGATCTTGCTCCGCTACATCCGTCGGGTAGACATCAGAGTCTTCCACGACATCCGGATAAGCTGATACCCAATAGAGGCTATCTAGTGCCAGTTCTCCATCCTCCTTGCCATAGAGGCAAAAATCATCTGAAGATAATTGATTCGCTCGCACCTGCTTAATTATCTGCTCTAGTGAAAGTTCTTGGTATTTCCGCATCCCTTCTCCTTTTTAATCTCACTCTTCAACAAAAGAGTTCAAAAATTCCTCAAAGAAGCCCATTGACCGTAGATCTCAGCTGTTTCTTCTAGAACATAGAAATACACCTTGCCATAATCCTCTGCCCTTAGAGAAAGAGCATAGTTACCCGATCCAGGATCATAGGCAAAATGGAGAAGATCTGCGGCCTTAAATCCCTCAGGCACAGCCTCATCGTCAAACCAGGTAAAAGACTTCTTCATCTCCTCAAGTGAATCAAAGGAATTGAAAGGAAAGAGATGACAGTCATCGTGAACACCCCTTACTTGGGGCTGGCCACCGTTGTACTTGAGATAAAAATCCTTCATGGCTTCCGGCAATTTCTTTCCAAGAATCTCCTCAAATTGTAAAAAATCTTCGCTTGAAATAGCTGGATCTGTGTCTGTTAATACTAGCATCTCGTCTCCTTTTGAGTCTCTCTTCCCAAAGGCTTTTTTTATTTGACCTCCATATTACAGGTCCCTTTTAGGCTATCATACCATAAGATTCCCTTTCCATAAAGCTAAAATAGAAAATGAGTCCAGCTGTTCAACTAGACTCATTTTATCCTTATTATTTCACTTTATTATTTTACTTTTTCAACCCATATTGACCGCTCAATCAACCGTCTTAGACAGAAGTCTTGCCCTTCTTCTTGAACCAGCACGTCATAACCCCTAGGATTTGAGTAACGGCTAAGGGTATAGCCCGTCTCTTCCAGAACTTCTCTCTTGAGGGTTTCTGTCAGCCCTTCCCCTAGTTCTTGGCTACCACCCGGTAAATCAAAACGATGTTGATTAGGTCCCCTCGTTTTTTCAATGCAGAGCAGTTTCCCTTCTTGAAGACAGACTCCGTAGACGCCAAAGTGATGTTTGATTTCCATCAAATCCTCCTACTTTCATTCAAAGCTCAGTCGATAATGAAATCAGTATAGCTATTCTTTTGGCAACACCATCTCTTATTGAACCTAATCATTTCTTCTCTATTGATTTAATACCTTTTCAATATCAATTTTAGTAATTTTTCTAGATACCAATAATCCTGCAAAAACTGAAGTGAGTATCCCTATTAATACCGGGAACAACAATCTGGTAAGTTCAATATCTAGTGGTAATCCACTCAAAAAGATGATCAAATAAGAAATAGCAATTCCTATCACCAATCCCGCGCTTGTACCTCGTACTCCCATCATAAAGCTTTCAAATAAATATATTCTTTTTATCTGTCGATCAGATGCACCGATGATTTTAAAAGTTGCGATCTGTTTATGATTCTCCTGAATAGTAATGGCTAGAATATTGATGATATTAATAATCGCTACAATAGAGATAAGAACTATGATTAATAGGATAAAAAGGTCGATGTAGGAAAACCATCTGGATAGCATATTGATAACATCCTGTTGTGTTGCTACAACAACATCTAATCCTGTTCCTGATAAAGATTGTTTTAAATTTTCATTTTTTAAAACAGTCTTTTCTATCTTGTTTGCCACTTCATTTAAATCGGTTCCATTTTTTACAGTAGCATTCAGATAGTAATACTTATTTGATGAAACACTACTACTATTTACATTGATTGCCATCATTTGATTTATTTCTGTTGGCAAGGTAGAAAATAACTGCGCTTCTTGCTTGTCTATAATGCCAGAAATTACAAACTCTTCATAATGATTATCAATCTTAATAGTCACCGTATCTCCGACATTCATTGATGTAGCCTTGTGTACGGAATCTCCGATTAATATTTCATTGTCCTTCTCTGGAAATTTCCCTTCAGCAATTCTAATATTCAGGTTTTTTAAATACTTTTCTTCTAGACAATGGATAGTATTGGAAACCGATGTCTTACCATTTTGGAATTTGATATCATCCGTAAATAATAGTTTTACACCAGTAATATTTTTTACTTCATCTATTTTTTTAACTCGATCAATATCATCACTAGAAAATAAAGGTAAAGCTTTATAATTCAGAGAATTTTCTTTATTACCAAAGGCAACAGTAATAACATTTTTATTTGCTACAGTCATTTCTTTAATCATTTTATTATAGAAAGAATTAGAAATGAGCATCACTAAAACAATTAGTAAAACAGAGATCGCTATTGACAGTCGAACTAATCTATATCTTCGTTTGTTAACTTCTAAATCTCTTTTAGCAATGAATAATATGGAATGATTCATTTTATCATCTCCTTACGTACTCAATTTTGCCATCAACAACTGTGCAAATAGACTGCATACTATTCGCCACTTTATCACTATGAGTTACTGTTATAATCGTGATACCTAACTCCTCATTGATCCGCTTCAACAATTCTATTATATTTTGTTCGTTAGCAGCGTCTAAATTACCAGTAGGTTCATCTGCTATCAATATTTCTGGATTATTAATAAGAGCTCTTGCCAAGGCAACTCTTTGTTTTTCACCTCCACTAATCTTATCAATACTCTTGCTTAACATTTCCTTTGAAAGACCTAAAGTGTTACAAATTTCGTTAATGTTATTCTCTCCATTTTCAAAATAATATCTTGGCAGTAGAATATTCTCTTTCACCGTGAAACCTGAAATCAAATTAAAGTTTTGGAAGACACAGCCAATATTCCTACGCCTTACCTTACTCAAATTTCTCATATCTAAAATGGAACTACCACAGACTAAGATATCCCCCTCATTTAAACTGGTAATCCCTAATATTAATTTAACAAGAGTAGTTTTTCCTAATCCAGAACGGCCAACTATTGCAGTCGTGCTCCCTTTTTTAAATTCAAAATTACAATTTTTGAAAATATATCTGACATTCGATCCATCACTAAAACATTTAGTAACATTCACTAATTTAATCATGACTTCACCTTCATTCCATAATGACTTAGCAAATCAATTGTACTATTCGTTTCTTCTAAAACAATCTCTTAAGGTTTCAGGTAGCCCATTCAAAAAGTTCTTCTGAACTTACCCTCAGTTATCTTCATAATTGTTATTATCCCTGTCTTTTTTTGGTGAAATAGGCTAGATCTCCATCGTGACCAATCATAAAGAAATCTGATTCACCCTGATCACTCTGGTAGGTTTAATTTCGTTCAGTAAGATCTTCTTTAGCATAGAGGTAAATACCTGTCTCACCACTGTCCTAACTTAATTGTTCACCTAGGTTTGATCCTCTTTCAGTAAGGAAAAAACAATTACATTTCTTAGCAAGATTTCAACTCTTGCTTTTTCATCCTCCTACTTCAAACTCCAACCACCATCAATTGTCAGGATTTGCCCTTGCATAGCAGACGCCTTACCGCTAGCCAAAAAGAGGCTGATTTCGGCTACTTCCTCTGGCTCAATCCAGCGCTTGATGGGCGTCTCACTGGCTACCCAGTCAGCCAATCCACCTGGTTCAAAATCCGCTGCGGTCATGCCTGTTTTGACAGCCCCTGGAGCAATCCCAAAGACCTGAATACCAGCTTCTGCATAATCCAGGGCCAACTGCTTGGTAAAGCCCGCTAGAGCATGCTTGGAGGAAGTATAAGCGTGGCCGCCTCCTCCTGCCAGGCTAGAAGCAATGGAGCACATATTGATGATGATACCTTGCTTCTTCTCCAACATTTGAGTCAGATAATGCCGCGTCAGCTCCACCGGAGTCACATAGTTGATCTCAAAGATCTCCTGAATCTCCTGAGCGCTTTGCTCAAGAAGTGGTTTGTAATCATCCAAAACTCCAGCTGTATTGCACAAGACATCTACCTCGGGACACCAGTCAAAAATCGGCGTCAAATCAAGAGTTAAGTCCCGCTGCATGAAGTGAAAATCACCAGCCAACTGAGGATCAGCCCCCTGGTCCACCCCATAAACCTGGTAGCCTTTTTCTAGAAAGAGACGAGCTTGAGCCAGACCAATTCCGGAGCTCACGCCTGTAATTAAGACTTTTTTAGTCATGGACTTCCACCCAATCTGTCGCTAAGACATCACAAGGGGTTGGACTCCACATGGAGAAACCTTCACCCTCACCAGAGACGTTGATGAGGAAATAAGGCGTCACTTCTAGAGCCACCCCATTTTGCTCAATGGTATCAAAAAGTTGGACGTAGTTTTCTGCTCCACCCCAGCCTGTACGTACATATTTTTTCTTAGCCTTTAAGCCTGGTAAAATCTCTTCAAATGTCATGTTTTTCTCCTTTGTTATCTAGTTAACTTTCTCCCTTTATTATATCAAAAAATGAGCTTTCCTATACAAAAAGCCAGAGTTCTTCTACTCTAGCTTTCATCTTTTATTGATTTTCTTCTGAGTGGCGATAGCCATAACCGAAATAAATTCCGATCCCGATCAGGAGAGCAACTCCGAAGGCCAGCCAGGTCGATAGGGAATACTGGGTCATAAAGGACAGGCAGACCACAATCGATAGGATTGGCAAGACTGGAACCAAGGGCGTTTTAAATTCACCTGGTCCAGGGGCCCCGTGTTCCTTGCGCAATTTTAAGAGGGCAAAGGCCAACATAACCAGGTAAGCCAAGGTACAGATATTTAAGAAGGAAGCGATACTTGCAAGTGGAAAGACTCCACCAGCAATGGCAGCCATCGATCCAGCTACTAGTGTTGCATTTTTGGGAATTCTGGTTTTTGGATCGAGCTGTTTCATAGCTTTTGGTAAGAGACCATCCCGCGCCAAACTGTAAATCATCCGTGAAAGGGCAAAGGTCATGGAAATGCAGACGGTAATCAGGGTCAAAATCGCTACCAGCGATACATAATTTCCAGCCCAGCCAGCTCCGACCTGACGAAGGGCAAAGGCAACCGCGTCTTCTACATTTAAGTTCTTAAAAGGAACCATACCGGTCAAAACCAGGGTGACCAAGATATAAAGAACGGTTGTGATCAAGAGACTAAAGACAATCCCGCGAGGAACGTTCTTTTGTGGTTCCTTGATTTCGTCGACCGCCATGGAAATGGACTCAAAACCAAGAAAGGCAAAGAACATGAGCGAAGCTCCAGCCATAATCCCTGTCTGACCACCATAGATTTCGCCAAATCCATACGGAGCAAAGTTTACCCAGTTGCTAGGATTTAGATGAAAAATCCCGACAAGGATAAACAAGGCAAGAGCGGAGAACTTGAGTAAGACTAGCAAGGAATTAAAGCGTAAAACCGCTTTTGCATTCATAAGGACTAAGGCTGTGACGAGGACCATGACCAAAATAGGCAAGAGATCCACATAAGTTCCCTTAGCTGGATCAAAAGTCCCGTTTAAAGCTGTCGGCAGGCTCCAGCCAAGATTGGCCAACAAGCCCTTGAAATAAGCAGCCCAACCTGAAGCCACCCCTGATACAGCTGTCATAAATTCCATCACAGTCAACCAACCTGCAATCCAGGCTGGAAACTCTCCAAAGATGGCATAGAGGTAACTATAGGCTCCACCAGTTGAAGGGATGCGAGAAGCAAACTCTGCAAAGAAAAGGGCAGATAAGCCAACGCAAAAAGCCGCAATCACAATTGAAATGATCAAGGCTGGCCCAGCTAAATTCGCTGCTGCAGTTCCCGTAATCGTGAAGATCCCTGTCCCCACCATGGCACCAATTCCTAAAATGATCAAATCCCATAAACGTAAATGGCGATTTAGACCCGGGTGTACTTGCCCAAGTCCCTTTTTTCGAAATAGATTCATGTATATTCTCCCATCTAATGAGTTTATTCTATCATACTTGGACAAGAAAGAGAGTGGGACAGAAATCGGTAATTCGTCAGAATTCGATTTCGTCGTCCCACCTCCGCACAGTTGAGTAGGGCTGTAAAAGCTGATGAAATCAGCGTAGTAGAGCCCACTCAACCACTGCGTCTTGCTCGACATTCCTAAAACAATTGAGAGGCTAGGACTTTTGTCCCAGCCCCCATTTCTTTCTATTTATCACTTTCCGTCCTATTCTTTTTCAAAGCACGAATCGTAAACCAATAATAAATAACCAACCCAAGACGATGATCACTGTGGGCAGAAGAACCGTCATACCAAGATTCTGAACTCCTTGTGCCAAGGTCCAGCGATGTAAGAATCCAACCACTAAAAAGGCGACGATAGGAAAGATGAAAGCTCGTCCAAACTCTTCTTTCCATTGCCAAAGAATGAGAGCTCCGCTAGACCCTGTCATGAGAAGAGCATCCCAAGGACTAGGGACTACAAACCATGCAAGAGCTGGCAAGAAACGGACCCCCACTATTTCACCAACAAAATAGAATCCTAGAACTAGAACAAATGCTACATAAATTGCTTTTTTCGCTTTTTCTTCCGCAAAAATGAGGCGACGAAGGAGATAGAAGATTATCCCAACAGCTAGGAGTCCCAAAATGATGTCGGTTAAATAGACTAGTGGCTTGAGCACAAGGACCGCTTGAGAAGCAAAATCACTTAGGAGGCGATAAAAAATCACAATACCTGAAAAGATAGCCCCATATTTCAAAACAGACCGTGTCGATTCTTTGGGCATATTTTCGATGATTTGGTCTGCCATTCCCTTTGGATCAAGGCCAAAATAATCCTTTGCCGTGAGGCCATCCGCTCCTGCTTGCGAAAAGTCAAGTGCTAGATTATAGACCTGCTCTCTTAAGGCTTTCTCCTCATATAAGAAACCTGCAAGATTGAAATAATCCCAGAGATCTTGGAAATAAACTTGATCCTCTTGGCTAAAAGTTTTCATCAAGGCCTGCGTTTCTTCAAAATACATTGCTGATTTCATGCTTCTTCCTTCTTTCTTTGAAGACAAAATACAATAAGGGTCAGGACTAGTCCCATGAGAGGAAGGAGCCAGCCTATTAAATGAGCAGTTTCCTGATTCACAAGACGAATCCAGCATCCTGTAACTAGGAAAGTCAGGCCCATGACTAGTAGACTCGACATCAGACGCTCCCTGCTTCTATAGGCCATAACTGCAAACCCAAGTAAGACTAGGACAGCGAGAACAATCGCCCAACCATCTGATAAGAAGAGACTCCCAATGTGGCCAAAATAGATCGAAAATAGTCGTACGATGTTCAGAAACACCATCAGGCTGATCACACTGATAAAAGTAGCCCAAGGCCACTTCATTTCTCCATAGCTCTGTTTGGACCAAAGCCACGTGATAAACTGGCTGAACACCAAGAAATTGAGGAGAATGACAACATAGGTCAAAGGTTCGATTTTCAGTGGTGTCATCCAGGTAAAATCCATTAAATAACGCATGCCAACCAAGATCACTCCAAGTAGGAAGACGAGTCCCACATAAGATCCTAAAGAGCGTTTAGGCAAGTCTGAAAGAACTTGATCCACCATCGACCGTGGATCCTTTCCAAAATACTCCACCGCCCGTATGCCTTCTTTCTCAGCAACTTTCAGATCGCAAACCATATTGTAGAGTTGTTCACCGAGCGCTTCATCATCATAAAAATAGGACTTGGCCCCAATATAAGCCACCATTTTTTTCACATAGGCTTGATCCTCTTTGTTTAGATGAATCAATTCATCTGACATTTTTTCTGTATAACTTTCTACCATTCTTCTCCCTCCTTCTTGATACGTTCTACTTTTGTGACCAGCTCCTGCCACTGGTCCCAAAATTCCTCTAAGCGCTCTCTTCCAGCATCACTGAGTGAAAAATACTTGCGATCGGGACCATCTGGAGACGGCCTCATTTCCCCATGAATAACCCCTTGTTTTTCTAATTTTTGAAGCAGGGGGTAAATGGTCCCAGCGACAATCTTATCAAATCCCATCTCTTTGAGACTTTGGATCAATTCATAGCCATAGATAGCCTTTTTAGAAATAATCTCCAGCACACAGCCCTCCAAGACTCCCTTTAGTAATTGGGACTCTTTCATCCTTCTCACCTCTTTCTTCACATTTTTCACTAGTTTGTTTTACATACTAGTCTTTTCACTATCAGTATACTCTTTCTCGACTAGTATGTAAAGCATAATAGTAACTTTTTTCAAAAAAATTTTTATTCCTTAAAAATCCCTTAAAATCAAGGCTTTCAGTGTATACGAGTGTGTAAATATACAAAAAAAGTTCAAAAAACACTTTATTTTGTCGATTGATTGGAGTATAATAATTTAAATTATTCAAAAGGAGACACGAATATGAAAAAATCGAAGCTTGCTCTTTTAGCAGGTGTCGCCGCGGCTTCAACACTTTTCCTTGCTGCATGTGGCTCATCTTCTAATGCGTCAAAAGGGACTACCTACAACTACGTGTATGGTACAGACCCTGATTCCTTGAACTATTTGACTTCAAATCGTTCAACTACAAGCGACATTACAACCAACTTGGTCGATGGTTTGTTTGAAAACGATCAATACGGTAACTTAGTGCCTGCTCTTGCTGAGGACTGGTCCGTTTCAAAAGATGGTCTGACTTATACTTACAAGCTTCGAAAAGACGCGAAGTGGTATGATTCAGAAGGAAATGAATACGCTGACGTCACTGCACACGATTTCGTGACATCTCTAAAATACGTAGCAGATAAAAAATCGGATGCTCTTTACTTGGTTCAAAACTCAGTCAAAGGCTTGGATGACTATGTAAACGGGAAAACCAAAGACTTCTCAACCGTTGGGGTAAAAGCTGTTGATGATCACACTCTTCAATACACTTTGAACCAACCAGAATCTTTCTGGAATTCTAAATTGACGACTGCTACCATGATGCCAGTTAATGAAAAATTCTTGGAATCAGCTGGGAAAGACTTTGGTAGCGTGAAACCAAATGGTATCCTCTACAATGGTCCATACATTTTGAAATCCTTCACTTCAAAATCACAAATCGAGTTGGATAAAAACCCTGATTACTACGACAAGAAAAATGTTCACATCGATACGGTTAAATTGACTTACTTCGATGGATCTGACCAAGACTATCTTGCTCGTAACTTCTCAGATGGGAACCTATCTACTGCTCGTCTCTTCCCAACAAGCTCAACTTACAGTACGATTGAGAAGAAATTCAAGGATAACATCGTTTATTCCCCACAAGATTCTACTGTTTACTACGCTTACTTCAACGTCAACCGTCAAAATTACGGCCATACGAAGAAGACATCTGATGAGCAAAAGAACAACACGAAGACAGCCCTTCAAAACAAAAACTTCCGTCAAGCTTTGAACTTCGCTTTGGATAGAACTTCCTACAGCGCTCAAGTTAACGGGAAAGACGGAGCATCAAAAACTCTACGTACCCTTCTAGTTCCACCTACATTTGTGCAAGCCAACGGAAAAGACTTCGGTACGCTCGTTGAAGAAAAACTTGCCGCAACAGGAGATGAGTGGAAAGGTGTGAGCTTTGCTGACGCGCAAGATAGCTTGCATAATGCGGATAAAGCAAAAGCAGAACTTGAAAAAGCAAAATCTGAATTGCAATCACAAGGTGTTCAATTCCCAATCCATATCGACTATGTCGTAGACCAATCTTCTAATGCTCTTGTCCAACAAGCAGACTCTATGAAGAGTTCTATTGAAACAGCTCTTGGTAAAGACAATGTCGTGATCGATGTACAAAAATTGTCTACAGACGATGCAGACAACGCTACTTACTTCGCCCAATCACCAGATCAAAAAGACTTTGATATGGATATCACAGGTTGGGGACCTGACTTCCAAGACCCATCTACTTACTTGGATATCTTGAACCCAACAGATGGTTCAACCTTGACTGGTATGGGACTTGATCCTAAGAAAGACCAAGCTCTCATCGAAAAATTGGTTTGAACCAATACAAAGAATTGTTGGATGCTGCCAATGCTGAAAAATTGGATACCAATGCACGTTATGAAAAATATGCTGATGCCCAAGCTTGGTTGACAGAAAACGCAATTGTTCTTCCAATCTACTCTAAGGGTGGTGTTCCATCTATCACGAAGGTAACACCATTCTCAGCAGCAAATTCTGCAATTGGTATTAAAGGTGAAACAAGCTTCTTCAAATACCAAAAACTTCAAGATAAGACAGTCACAACTGCTGACTACGAAAAAGCTTATAAGAATTGGTTGAAAGAAAAAGAAGAATCAAACAAAAAAGCGCAAGAAGAACTTGCAAAACACGTGAAATAATCGTGATAGAAAACACCGAGGATATAATCCTCGGTGTTTTTGGTTAAAGGATAAAACTATCTTTGAAACTTTCCTTAGGTGAGTACGGACGTTAGCGAACTTCTCCGAAGTTCCATAACTTAGTTTTGAACCTAAAGTTTCAAAACTCCCGAGAGGCTGGGACAAAAGTCCTAGCCTCTCAATTATTTTTGGATTGTCGAGCAAGACGCAGTGGTTGAGTGGGCTCTACTACGCTGATTTCATCAGCTTTTACAGCCCTACTCAACTGTGCGGAGGTGGGACGACGAAATCGAATTCTAACGAATTACCGATTTCTGTCCCACTCTCTTTCTCACGGAGGAAAGTTTCAGTATTTGTTTAAATAAGCTTTAAAACATACATTATTATAATTCTTTCCGCAACACTTAGCTTGTTCTATGTAAAAAACAATTTGTCTACTTATCGGCTTTTTCATTTCTTAACCTTTTATAGACTCAAACTCTATCTCACGACAATCTTTCGATAACTTCTAGAAGTCAGAAGAAAGACGAGAACATAAGAGATGAAAAAGACAGCGCAGATAGAGAGAGTTGTTTGAAGGACCAAGCCCGCATTGGTCGCTCCTAGGATGGCAACGATCTTTGCAATCATCTTGTAGGCCACTCCTAGGTAGAGGAAGGAGAAGAATAAAGGAAGGAAAAAGACAGTGAGAATCTGTTTGCGAATGGTGGTGGCCGTTTGCTTTTGGTCCAACCCTACTTGTTGCAAGATCACAAAATTATCCCGGTCCTCATAGCCCTCTGAAATCTGCTTGTAGTAAATGACGAGTACCGTAGACAATAGAAAGATCACCGATAGGAAAATCCCAATAAAGAGGATTGTCCCTGCTGATTCACGCCACTCCTTCTCCATGCTGTATCGATCAACCCCACCAAACAAGTCGCACCATATTGACTCATTTTGTCTGTCGAATTAAGCTCTTTGGCCATTCCAGCTATAAAATCTTGGTTTTCTTTATTTTTAGCACTAATAGAGAATTCCAAATTTTTATCAATTTTTAGTCCCAGTTGGTTCAAGTCAGGGAGGACAAGATACAAGCCCATTTGGTGTTGAAACAGGTCGGCTTGAGGGAGTTTTCCTTGGATAAAATTGGAGTCTAGTTTTTCTTTAATCGTGAAGGTCTTCCCATTGATTTCTAATTGCGAATCTAGTCTTCCAGGATATTGATACCCATAGGCTAGGATTTCATATTCCCCAAGCTCAACTTTTTGACCGGTCAGTTGCTCATAAGTCGCCTGATCAAAAAAGTAGACTACTCCTTCTGTCTTCAATTCCTGACCAGTTTCTTGATCGGACTGGTCATACACCTCTAAGATCCTTCCATCAATCTTTCGAATTTCAGCCGACCAGTATGTTGTCTGTGCCACCTGATAATCGGACAGATGGGTTGCATCGGCTGTTTTCTGAATAATAGCTTGAACATCCTTGATAACCGGTTCTGTTTCAGCATCTGAAGGCATATGTCCCACACTAAAATTGTAGTCCGAAGGGTACATAGTATCTAGGTAATTCTGCCCTCCAATAAAGAGATTGAGCGACCCGGTTAAGGTGACCAAGACCATGGTGGAAAGAATACTAATGGTCGCAAGACCCGCTGCATTTTTTCGCATCCGAGCTATTAAGTTGGAAACAGAGATAAAATTCTCCGGCTTGTAATAGTAGGGTTTCCGACCTTTAAGAATTCTTAAGAAGGTAATCGATCCTGCGTTGAATAAGAGATAAGTCGCCAGAATGACCAAGATGACGGCAATAAAGAATCTTTGGACGGCCGCAACTGGACGCTCAACAGTGAGCGCCAAATAGAAAGCAATTCCTAAGAGACCTAGACCTAACAGAGTTTGGACCAGCAAGAATCTTCCCTTCTTCTCTCCTGCTTTCTTTTGTTGCATGAGGTGGAGGGAACTGTAGCGCAAAAGGCGGAAAGAATTCAACAAGAGAATGAGGCCAAAAGCTAAGGCTAACCCAAGTAAAGTGTTAAGAACAGCCCCTATCTGGAAGGTTGATTGAATGACGACTGGTAGACCCATACATTTTAGGAGTAAGGCAAAAATCAAGGGATCAAACAAGAGCCCCAAGCCCAGTCCTACTCCAACTGTGAGGATATAGAAGATAAGCAATTCCCATAAGGTCATGACGAGGAGGTGCTTCTTCTCCATCCCCAGAACACTGTAGAGTCCCAGTTCTTTGGAACGATTTTTCATGACATAGCCATTGGCATAAGCCACCAAAATAATGACGACCAGCTGGACGACGAAACAACCAAAACCAAGGACATATCTCGCCGTTCGTCCTCCGTAAGAAGCCTCTAAGTGAGGGGTCGTTGCCAGGGCGATAAAGCTATAGAGGATCATGGTCGTTAAAATAACGGCTATAGCGAAAGGGTAATAGAGCTTACGATTTTGTTTGAGGTTGGAAAGAGCTAATTTACTCGTTAATTTAAACATCATGATCCTCCTTTCCCGCCATGACCGTCAAGGTATCTGAAATTTCTTGGAACATCTGACGCTCTGTCTTTTCCCCGCGGAAAATCTGGTTGTAAAGGATCCCATCCTTGATAAAGAGCACGCGCTTGGCACGCGCTGCGGCTGCGGTTGAGTGGGTCACCATGAGAATGGTTTGCCCCATGGTATTGATGTCTTCAAAGACATCCAGTAACGCAGCTGAAGACTTGGAATCCAGCGCCCCTGTTGGCTCATCCGCCAGGAGGATTTCTGGCGAGGTGATGATGGCCCGTGCTACGGCTACCCGTTGTTTGCCCACCAGAGATTTCGTAAGGGTATTTTTCTAAGAGCTGGTGAATGCCCAACTCCCGACTCACGCTATCTACCTTGCTCATCATTTCCTTGACCGGTCTGCGAGAAAGCACCAGAGGGAGAAGGATATTGTCCTTGACAGACAAGGTATCCAGCAGATTGAAATCCTGAAAGACAAAACCTAGTTTTTCCCGACGGAAGCTCGAAGCATCCTTGTTCTTGATGGTGGAGGTGTCCGTGCCATTGAGGTAAACTCGTCCTTCGGTTGGCTGGTCCAGCATGGCTAGGATATTGAGGAGGGTCGATTTCCCGGATCCTGATTCCCCCATGATAGCGACATATTCGCCATTTTCAACGGTAAAATGGATATCCTTTAAGGCTTCAACCTGCGTTCCTTGAAAGCGGGTTTTGTAGATTTTTTTGATATGTTGAACGTCTAGTAGGGTCATGGTCCGTTCCTTTCTAGCTCAATAAAAGCTTCAATCGTTTTTTACAAATCTATTGTACTAAAACTGAAACGCTTTCACCATAACATAACCTTACATTTCCCCCTTTATTTCTTACATTTTTGTAAGAAAGCAAAAATAGGCTAGGACAAAAGTCCTAGCCTATTTTTTTATTGATTATTCAGCTGATGAAGAGAGCAATGGTGCAATTGATTGATAAGCACCTTCAAGAGCTTTTTGGGCAATATCGCGAGCATTTTTCAATTGTTGTGCGAATTGACTACGAGCTTGTTCAGGAACAACTGTATCATCAGAACCTGCAGCTGAAAGTGTATCGTTAAATGTTTTTCTTGCAGTCTCCATAGATTGGATCGCAGGATCTACTTGCTTATTATAGGCATCTTTACCAGATGCTGGGATCTTGTCACCAATCTCTTTGACATATTTTGTGTAGTTGTCAATCATTTTTCCATAAATGGTTTTCATATCACCAAGTGTTTTGGCGTTGTCGATTTCTTCATCAGTTAACAAGACAATTTCTGGAACATCAACAGAAGAGGTTGCTGATTTAGATGATTTTGATGAACTGCTTGATTTGCTTTCTGAAGTAGATGATTTTTCTACTTTGCTAGAAGAAGCTTTTGCATCTTTGCTTGATGATTCTGAAGCAGTTTTACCAGAACATGCTGCTAATGTTGCAACAGACAAAAGAGCCACACCGGCTGTAAGAAGTTTTTTCATATTTTTTCTCCTATAAATAAAGAATGAATATATTTTAAATGATTTTCCTTTAATTGTCAAACATTCTCTGTTTTTAAATGAATATATACCGCTAATTATCACTAATTTTTAACATATTTTATATCCTAAAAATTATTTCTTTTATTGTATTCTTATTCATTATTTGAATAAACAAAACCAGAAAAACAGTCCTTTTCTGGTTTATTCTTCTTTTTATTGATGAAGCAACTGCGTAAATTCTTCTTGAAGTTCCTTGTTATCCGTTGGTTTTAGATACATTTTTCCACCATTGGTCGTTGGAGAATGAAAGACAATGCCTTCTCCTGTATCTGTAATGGCAAAGAAATAACTATGCACATCTGGATACTTGTCCCAATTGCTATAGCGTTCCACGATGCGGTATTTTGCATTTCCTTGACCAGTATCTGTATAAATGGCATCCATCTTACTATTTTCCCCTAGAGTATAGAGGTTGTCTGGTCCTACATCACCGCCAGCGATGCCTTTTTGATAGTTGGGTTGGCCCATCTTTTCGCCCCAGGTCTTCATAAATTCTGCTAATTTTGCTGATTTTTCTGCATTCCAAGGCGTTTTTTCCTGGCTTTGGCTATTTCCCGCTGATGGTGCGCTGTCAAAAGTGTGCCAGTCAAAAGCCTTGAGATCCAGTTTATTCTCATCCGATTTTCCAAAGAGGGCATTCAGATCTGACCCCGGTACTTGGACTTCTTCTTCCTGGACTTTGGTCGCAGCTTGAGGCGTCTTTTCTATCCGCGAGAGCACAGCTACCCCACGGCCAGTTCCCGACATCCAGCTGACTTCTAAGACTTCTCCTCCCTGATAGAGGGTCGTCGCATTGCGCGCTCCACCGTGTCCAGCGACGAAACCTTCAGCTAGTAGAGTCGGTTTTTGGTCCTTGAGATAGTAGACTCCTGTCACAAAGTAGCTTCCATCGGTCTGCTGATTGGCAACGATCATCTCATCTACCCCATCGTTATTTAAGTCCTTAAAGGCATAGCGAACGGCATCTGGCTGATTGATGATAGTCTCGATCACCCAACTATTGATCATCCGATCTTCTTTGGCTAATGCATCATTCAATTTGGAAATAGCATCTAAATCTTTTGAAGTGGCAAAAATCTTTTGGTAGTCTGAAAAAACAGACTGGTATAATTGTTTGTTATCTGCTTTTTTCGCTTGTTTTTTTGCTGAAGTCTGGCTCGTTGTAGCCTCTTTTTTAGGACTGGACTGGCGCTGGTATCTTTGGTAACATCCTGTTAACATGACCATACTCGAAGCCACTAACCCTAACGTCATCCATTTTTTTCTTTTCATCTGATCTCCTATAGTCTCCCTTATTTTCATACTGATCTTCATTATACTAAAAAAAAGGTGAGGAAGGAATCCCTTCTTCACACTTAGTTTATTTTATTCGGTTTGGCTCGACGATCCGTTTGACTTTCAATATGCTCTTTCACCAAGGCAACCACCTCATCATTGGTTGGAAGGTCCGAGTGCTGGGCATCTTCCCCCGTCACCGTAATCTCCGTATAGCTAGCTGCTTGGTTTTGGTAGATATATTTCCCAGCGGAAACACTGGCGTCCGGAACCAACTCATCTGAATCATAGGTAATAGTCCCTGCTACTGAATACATATGAAGGGTTGTGGGGATGGCTTCTTTTCCCTTGATAAAATCGGCCAACATCTCAGATTTATTTTTGATATTGGTCTCCGTGAAATTGTAAGGAGTCCCGATGGTCATGAGGGTCTTGAGATCTATATCATAATCCCCCAGATAATTTTCAATAAAGGCTGTATAAATCAAGCCACCGTTGGAATGACCTAAACCCTTAAAATTATTAAAATTGTATTTTTCTTGAAGAGCTTCGAAGGCTTGATTAAAGAGTTTGGCTTGCTTTTTAATGTTGCTATAACCATCTTTGTTATTTTCAAAACCAACCACAATTACCGGCTCATTGTCCTTGGCATCCATACTTCCACTATAGGTGATATGGCCATCATTCCAAACTTTGACCTTGAGCAGGCTGTGTTTGGTTCCTTGGCGGTCTTGGTTGAGCTTGGTCACCAAACCATCAAAGCGGTTCTCTGTCGCAGAGCTTCCTGGGATCATGATGATGGGAGACAATTTTGAATTATAAAATTTCTCGATTCTTGAAACATTGGTCCGAGTCCAGCTATAAGAAGGAATGGCTAAAGCAATCAAGAAAAGACTGACCAAAGTGAGGACGATGGCTGTTTTTTTAGATTGTTTCATCGCTTTCTCCTTTCACTTTTAAATCTTTTCGAATACGATTTCCCATGCGGACAAATGGTAGATAAAGGAGCACATCGACGGCAAAACAAAGGATACTGACAGCTAAGGCTCTCAGACTCCCTCCCGTTCCAATAAAAGCATAGAGAAGGCTAGGAGTTCCATCTGGCACCGGATAAACGGCTGCTGGCATCAGCTTGAAGCACAAAGTTAGAGCTGCAATCGCCATATTCACCAAAGGGATCAACAAGAAAGGAATCACATAAAGCAGGTTGAGAAGGACCGGTATCCCTACCATGAAAGACGCCCCATTGTTAAAGAGACTTGGAAACAGACTGAGGAGGCTGACTTTCTTGTCCTTTTGACTTCGTGAAACCAATAAGATTGCAACCAAAAGAGCTAGGACGGCTCCGACACCAGCCACCAGACCAAAACTGCGGTACAAATTGGTCAAGGTATAGAGATGAGGAATACCTGTCGTTGTATGATGCGTCACAGCGTAGGTGAGATTTTCCAAAGCAAAATTGTCATCCGCAATTGAGTTCAAGGCAAAGGCTTGACTATTACCAAACCAAGCAGATAGCCCACTAAATAGTCCCATGACAAAGGTGGACAGCAGATGATGACTGCTTACCGTTAGAGAAGCCAAGAACTGTCGGATAGTCTGAAAAATATTAAATTGGTTCCCAAGAACCACAAGAAGATTGAGGCTGACCCCTAGAACTAAGGATAAGAAAATGGGACGCACCGTCTTGGGTTGATAGATGAAATCCTTGTCTACGATCTGGTCGTCACTGGCTTAGATAGACGAAAGATCTGCCCAATTAGATAGCCTAAAAAAATCGCTAAGACGATATTGGTCGTCGCAGGTAAGTTGATACGCGTCAGTTGCCCATCATTGAGTGGTCTCACCAACAATTCCTGGGACCCTACAATCAAGCTGACCAAAAGAGCGGTGACACCTGCTGTCCCTGTACTTCTACCGTAGTGCCCAGCTGTGTATTTTCCAGCGAAGTAGGTCGCTAACGGTCCAGCTAGACCTCCTAGAAAGTTGGAAAAATTGATAAGGACTTGACTAATAGCTTGATCCCATGGCAACCAGCTATCCATCGAAAAGAGCTGATGGATATAGCCTCGATCAGAGAAGACCGATAGAGCGATCACCCGAATGATTCCAGAAAATAGGAAAAAAGGAAATAAGGAAACCAGGGTTTTCTGGGAAATTTGAATCAAACTTTTTTCTCGTAACCAGAAAAACTTCTGGACTAAATACTTGGTCATGTGGCCTCCTGTTCGAGTTGATTGACTTATTCACGTTTACTGCTTTCTTCTTATTATATCATACTGGCGAGCCTTTCCTTTCGTTTGGAGAAGCATCGTCTTTTGAGGATGCTGTTAATATTTTCAAAACTTTTCAAAAACTCTTTGACAGGGGTCTTCATTTCCTCTATACTATTTGTTAGCTAACAAAACGATGAATCAGGTTACCGTTGATCTTGCTATGCTCATAGCGATTGGAGCTGACGGAAAATCAGATCGTAACCATGAATTTTCATCCGATTTTATACCAAATTCCATATCTTTAGGAAGATTTAGGAGGAATCAGACACCGATGTCACAAGAAAAAATTTCAGCCAAGGTCCTGTATGCTATTTTTGCAACAGGGATCCTTTCCTTTTGCGGGGTGGCTGGAGAAACTGCCATGAATATCACCTTCCCAATATTGATGAAGGAATTTGAGATCAATACCGCAACCGTCCAGTGGGTCACCACCATCTATCTTCTAGTGGTTGCCTGTGTGGTCCCCTTGTCTGCTTATCTCAAACGCTCTTTTAAAATGAAGTCCATCTTTTTAGTTGGAAATCTCCTATCTGTTTTAGGTGTTCTCATTGACTTCCTAGCTCCAAGTTTTGGCTTTGTGGTTTTGGGTCGATTGGTCCAAGGAATGGGGGTTGGTTTTGCCCTTCCTCTGATGTTTAATATCATTTTAGAGCAGGTCCCAAAACGCAAGATCGGTCTCATGATGGGAGTGGGTACCCTGATAACAGCCATCGCTCCCGCTATTGGGCCTACTGTCGGTGGTCTCTTGACGGCTAACTTCGGTTGGCGGTCCATCTTTTTGGTTCAATTCCCGATCCTTCTAGCTTCTCTGGTTGCAGGACTTCGCTCCATTAAACAAATCAGTACAGTCAAGCGAGAAAGGCTTGATATCATGAGTCTTCTCGCCATTATTGCTTTATTTTTAGGCTTGATTCTAGGCATTCACGGACTCTCTGACCATGCTTTCTTAGTTTTTCTGTCCTTGGTTGGCTGGTGATCGGATTCTTGGGACTGGTTCTCTTAGTCTGGCGGTCTAATCGCTTGGAGACTCCCATTATCAACCTTGCCATCTTAAAGAACCATCTCCTCACTGGCCATGTTCTTGCCTTTTTCACCTTCCAATTAGGTTCTCTGGCCATGAGTTTCCTCTTGCCCAATTATGTCCAATTGGTCAACCACTCGAGCACCACGCTTGCGGCCTTGATGCTGCTTCCAGGAGCCATCATTGGAGCAGGTTTTGCTCCTTTCTCCGGTCTCATTCTAGATAAGTTGGGCGCCCGTAAACCGATTCTCCTTGGAGCTACTTTAATCCTTCTGGCCCATTTCCACTTCACCCTTTTTGCCCTGAAGCTGACAAATGGCTTGATTCTGATCTTTTACATGATCTTTATGACTGGTATGGGACTGGCCTTTGGCAATATTATGACCAACGGACAAAAACAACTCTCTCTCTGGAAGAGCAACCCGATGCGAACGCGATCTTTAACACCCTGCAACAATTTGCAGGCGCTGTCGGAACAACCCTGGCTTCGCTGATCGTTGCCATGAGCCAAGCTAATCAAAAGATGGACTTTACTCAAGCCACTGCTAAAGGAAGTCGCAACGGTTTTATGGTCTTATTTGCCTTGGGCATCTTCCAACTCCTTCTCTTATTTTGGGTTGTTGGGAAAGAACAAGATACGAATTAATTTTTCTCATCAGAAAACAGCAATTTGCTGTTTTTTTGTTATCCTTTTCTGACCCGTGTGACAATGCCATCAGGATCTTCAAAGGTAAGACCACTTCCGCTAAATAAACCTTGCTAGAATAGGCGTATGCCCTATTCTTTCTTTTTTGCTTGCAATGTCAAAGATTATAACTTAAATTTCATTAAATTGTCGAACTTTTATCATTTGAGTTAAAATCCTTGCTTTCTTTTTGTATTTTATTTATAATCATTCTAAATAAGACAAAGGAGATATTGTATGACTGAAATAAAACATGGAGTAGATGAATCATTTAACGACCGATTGAATATCTTGAGAGCTGCTGTTCTCGGGGCCAATGATGGAATCATTTCTATTGCTGGGGTGGTGATCGGGGTGGCCAGTGCCACACCAAACATCTGGATCATTTTCCTATCTGGCTTATCGGCGATTCTGGCAGGTGCCTTTTCGATGGCAGGCGGTGAGTATGTCTCTGTTTCCACACAAAAAGACACGGAAGAAGCCGCTGAGAACCGCGAACAAGCCTTGTTGGATCGCGATCCAAAGTTAGCAAGAGACTCTCTCTACAATGCTTATCTTCAAAATGGAGAATGCGAAACTTCCGCAAAGATTTTGACAGAACGGGCCTTTCTGAAATATCCCCTCAAAGCCCTGGTCGAAGAGAAATATGGTATCGAATACGAGGAGTTTACCAATCCTTGGCATGCTGCTGCATCTAGCTTCCTTGCTTTTTCTGTTGGTTCCCTTCCTCCAATGCTCTCGATCATTCTCTTTCCAACTGCCTATCGCATTCCGGTGACAGTCTTCGTTGTTGGACTATCCTTGATCTTCACTGGCTATACCAGTGCGAAACTGGGAAAAGCACCAACCAAGCCAGCCATGCTTCGCAACCTGATCATTGGCCTTCTCACCATGGGTGTGACATACTTCTTCGGGCAACTCTTTAGTATCTAAAAAGCTGAGACTTCTGTCTCAGCTTTTCTTATGCTTCTAATAAGGCTTGTACTTGTTTTTCCAGTCCTGCGACCGCTTCATCTGTCAAGACTAATTCACCTGTTTCCCAGGCTTCTGGGTTAACGGTTGTTCCAGTAAACTCTCCAACCACTTGAGTCCGAACGAATGGCAAGAGCGCTTGATAAGCCGCAAACATTGGTTCGTGTCCGGCATTAGCTACTGAAGAAACCGTTACGATCTTATCTTGAAGGGCAGATGGACCACGAGTTTCTGACAGGTCAAGGGCACGGCTAAGCCAGTCAATCAGGTTTTTCACTACACCTGGAATAGCAAAGTTATAGACTGGCGAGAAGATCCAGATGGCATCCGCAGCAAGAACCGCATCACGCGCTGCTTGCACAGATGGCAGGTTGGTGTTTCCAAATCTTGGTTCATCATTGGAATGTCCTTGTAGTCCAAGTAAGTCACCGTTGCTTTCCCTTCAAGAAGGCTTTCTGCTTTCTTAGCCATTTGGTGGTTGAATGATCCTTGACGAAGAGATCCGACGATAAATAAAATGTTTTTCATAGTTATTTCCTCTTTCTGTTGTAAGATTATTTGTTACAATAGCTATTATACAGGATCGAAATGTAATGTCAAGGATTACAACTCGGATTTTTTAACTTTTACTCCATTTTACTAAGGGAAGGTCAAAAGAAGTGAGATAAAAAAGTTGGACAAATGTCTCCAACCTCCAATGATTTCGTGTAGGGAAACCCCTCACTTATACCATTCGAAAAAATTGCAGAAAATAAGCCAAGATTTCTCTTGGCTGTTGATTTTATGCATGCTCCAATCCTTTTCGTGTGTTTTCCTTAATAGTTTCGGCTGAATGGAGCAATTTTTCTTTTTCTTCTTCTGTCAAATGCAAGTCCAATCGTTCGAGAATCCCTTTTCGACCTACAATCGCTGGGTAACCAAGATAGGTTCCATATTCTGGACGATAGTTAGACACTGGCATTTCCTCGTGGCTATCATTGATCACAGCTTCTGCTAAGCGTTGGGCTGCTGCTGCAATCCCAAAATTAGTATATAATTTGCCAAAGAAAACCGTGTGGCCACCGCGCAAGGACTCGTAGTTGATAGCATCAAGCTCTTCTTGAGAGAAGAGATCGGTAATGGCGTGTCCTTTGACACGGACCTGACTCCATGCAACAAATTGAGAATTTCCATGCTCACCGAGGTTGTAGCCTGATACACTAGCAGGAGAAACCTGCAAACGATCCGCAACTGCACGCTTCATCCGAGCTGTATCCAGCAAGGTCCCTGTCCCAATCACCTGTTCTTTTGGAAGGCCGGTATATTGTTGATAGAGTTGAGTAACGGCATCAACTGGATTGGTCACTACCAATAAGACCCCACTAAAGCCAGAAGCCTTCAGATCACGCGCTACTTGCACCACTTGCTTACTGGTAAAGGGAAGCTCCGCAAAACGGTCATCAGTGTTATTAGCCTGCAACTCAATATTTCCAAGAGTCGACACCACGACATCCGCATCTTTTAAAGCCGCGTAGTCATTGACCGTGATATGCACCGGATAACCTGTATTGGCAACCGTATCACAGAAATCCAAGGCATCAGCCTTGACCTTTTTCTCATTGGTATCAATCAAGACCAAGTGATCACAGGTGTGTTTCAAAATCATGCTGTGGGCCAAGGTCGCACCCACATGCCCCAAACCAATAATACCAATTTTTCTTGTCATCAGAATCCTCTTTTCTAGTATCGATCACACTGTTGGTGAGGATAGCTCTTTGTTGACTCTATTCTACCACAATTCTAGAAAGGCGGATTGAAAAAACGGGAAAATTTTCAAGTTTTTTCAAAAAGAAAAGAGGCAGCGCCTCTTTTAACGACTCAAGAAAGAAGAGTCTCAATCTCTTCAAGCGACAAACCTGTCATATCTGAGATAAACTCAGGTGTCATTCCTCGTGAGATCATTTCGCACACTAACTGTTTACGACCTTGTTCCAGACCTTCTTCACGCGCTTCGTCTATCGCTGTCTCCAGGGTCATATCATAATTTTCTTGAATGCGAATACGCTCGTCTATCATGGTCTTCTCCTCCTTGGTCCAGCTAGATGAATCTAATAATGAATCTGCATGGGCGACAGCCTGACTGGGAGCTTTGTGAAGGGAAGATTCCCAAAAAATTCCAGCCACTGTCTGCCTGCATCTGTCAGGTTCTCATCTTTATTATACTTGTCTAGCTCTAAAAAGGCAACCTGCAGAAGATTTTGGTGCTTACCGTTTTTATAATAGGCCTTGAGCTGCTTGCCGGACCGGCTATTGGTCAGCCAGTATTTATTGATGGCGGCCTCTTCGTCTAGCAAGAGCGACTTCTCCAAAATCGCAATCCCATAGACTGGCTCCATCTGCTCGTACATCTTATGTGTCTGGCCTTGCTGGCGCAATTTTTGCACATTCTCCACCAGCTGATTGGCCAAATAGTAATGGAACCGATTCAAGAAATACTGCTGCTTGCGAATCTGGATCTCGATGATCACCTCGGTCCCGTCGTGGAGCTTGGCTCTCACATCCACCGCAGTGGAGAACAAGTCATCCTCCTCATAGGCCATGCTGTGGGGTTGGCTCCCCTCCACAATCTGAGCGTCTGCCACATCCAGCTCTAAAATATCTCGAACAAAAGCCGTCGTCACCTCTGGCAAACTAAAAATCTTCTTGGCCATGATATCCAAGGTCGGCGATACATGCGCGTGTCTTTTCTGCATCCCTGCTCCTTTTCGATAAAAAATAGAGGGAAGATCCCTCTACTTCTATAATTCGAAAAAAATTTGGGAAAGTGACTACAGGACTATCACGAAACGAAGTAATAGTTCTCTTTTAACTCTCTATATCTGTCAAAACTGAGAATGCCCTCATTTTGCAATCTTCCTAAAACAATACTAGGATGAATATCTATCTCCTCAGAAAAGCGTAGAATATCTGACTTATCAAAATTTCCTTTTTCAACAAAAGCCTGATAGTCTTCTGGGCTAATCAAGAGATCTTTTGCAAACTGGTCTGCCCGTTCCTCAGAACGTCGGTAGGATTCACTATTTCCATCATCTGATGAAAAATCGTTCTCTAGAATATGTCCTATCTCATGGAAAAGTGAGAACCAGAAAATATCGGACGCTTTATTTCGATCTGTGAGTAAAAGCATGGCACTACCATTTCCAAATTTTTTCGTAGCACCATTTAGATTGGCATTTGGCAAAGCAGGTAGACCAACTAGGACAACACCACAATCTAGCAAGATATCATATAAGCGTTGAGGAAAGACTTCAGGGTCTTGTCTGGTCAACTTTCTCAAAGTAGGCAGGCTTCTCTCCAGCTTTCTACGATTGAGCTTGATAGTTGTTGTATCACGTGCTTTTTTAGACGCCAACTCCAGCATGATATTGGAGTTGACTATACTTTTAGTCGTGAACTCACGCGTATTCCGATAGCTGACTAGATGGTTAAAAGATGTAAGGTTTACTAAACTTGCCACACCTAGAATCTTGCGAAGCTCAATAATCTTTTCCTTCAAGCTATAGCGTTTGTCTGGCACGTAGCCTTCTTCCTTAAAAAACTTGAAATCAATCATCTCACAGATTTCTTTCTCGCTACCTTCTTCTAGCTCTTTTTGTTCTACAATCTCTGCAACTTTTACATCATAAGCATTTTGAAGATTGAGCCAGGTTTGCATGGAAACTCCGCTTAGCTTGGCTAACTTATGAGCCGTCTCCTTACTGATCGACTCCTCCGCATTGACGAGCTTGCTGACAGTCTTTGCTGAAACTCCTAAACGCTCCGCAAATTCCTTCTGCGTCACATTGTAATCTTCGATTAACTCACTGACATACTGACCTGGATGAAAAGCAATCAGGTCTTTGTACTCAACAATTTTATTACTCATAGTGATTGCTGACCTCCTCTATTTTTAGGATTTCGATTTCAATGGGACTGGAAAATACCTTTTCTATATCCTCTTCACGAAAACCCACAATCAACCGATAGGAACTTTTTCGACCATCTATATCTATAGCGAACTGCCCTTGTCTCTTTCCCTTGAGTTGGTGAAAGTGATATTTAGGAAAAGCTGTCACACTAGCCAAAGAATCAGCCGCTTCCAAAAAGTTGATCAAGAGATGCAACTTTACAGCAACCTTATCCGAAAAATCCTTTTCCGCTCGCCTTAGCTCTGTACACTGCTTTTCAACAGTTTTATTTGTATAGATAAGCTTCATATGTCCCTTTCTGTTCATTTTAAATTACCTTTTAGGTAATTAAATTATAACATCTTTAGACAATAAAAACCAGCCAAAAGTTAATTTGGCTGGGATTTCAAATCTAATCGATGTATCTAACTATTCCCCATCACCCTTTAAAGTTTTTCACAAACTCTTTGAGTTCTGCATCAGCTTCTGGTGTGGTTCCGTGGAGTTGACCGAGCATTTCAAGTAGGGAAGCTGTTTGGCTTTCGATTGCTTGATTTGTCTCGTTAATCTTGCTGACGGTATCTGTCAGTGGCTCGACTTCTTCTTCACCAGTACTTAATCTCACCTTCTCTAAAACCATTCAACCGAATTCCTAGAGGTTGTATGGACGAACTGCTAATCAAACCCTTAGATAAAAGATAATTTCTCATTTTTTCGTTGAAATTACTTTTCTTAACTGTGACATCATTGTTTCCTTTTTCGTTCCCATTTAATTTTTCAAAAGCTTCTTCCCATTCTTTATATACATCAGAATCACCCAAAAAATCCATTATCTCCCACAGTTCAAATAGATTTAGATATTCCCCTAACAAAGCTAACCTATGTGTTGACATTTGTAGAATGTTGCAGATAGCTATTTGGGTAACGTTCAAGCAACTCTCTGGTCTTAGCGATCAAGTCTTGCTTGGAAGCTTGACCAAAGCGATAACGATCCAGCAAGAGCATATAGCCTTTGCGCTCATCAAGGCTGGCTTTCTTTTTAAAATAGCCCCAAATATGCTGAAAGGCATTGCAAACCTGACCTCTATGTTCTGGAATCTGGCAGGCACGGTCAATCATCTCTTGAACCTGACTCACCTCCACCACTTCATTCTTGAGATACTGGAGAATGTCCTTGTAAATATTGCTAGAATGGCTCAAAACAAGGTATTTGTTTTCCGCCCAGAGTTGCTGACAAAGGGCACGTTGGTTGTTATTTCCCATATTTCTCCTTAACTTCTACTAGTTCCCAGAAAATACGGAAACAAAATTTTATCTTAATTTTTTAAGGAAATGAATTATCTTTCTATTTTATCAATTTTTTGTAAAAAACGAAAAAATGAAAATATCAAGTTGCTTTGGTTATGTATTAGTAATAGTCTTTAAGGAATCCATTAAATCCGGATGAACAAATATCTGTCTTTCAGAGTGCCTAACTTGAAGATTATTAACTGAATTTATAAAAGAAGTATCATGATTCGAAAGAACTGCTAGTGTATTATTCAAACTTTCCACTTTTACTCCCAAAAAATTCCTTGGTACTATTTTAATAAGAATTTTACTGGACAATGGATAGTAGATAAATGTATCATCTCTTCCTACACCGTTGTCAGCGTAAGAAACTGAATTTCTAATAAAATTATACATCACAACTGGAGAGTCACTTGTAATAAAAGGAACACTAGAATTATTGAAATAAATTAACCAAATTTTATCAACTAATACCTTTGAAAAATTTTTTTCCAGTCTATCTACCTCTGCAATTAATGGAATAGTCTTATCTCTTATAAAGTCATCTTTATTATTTACAGAATCATCTAATATAAGTTTTATTGTTTCAGGATGTAATTCAAACTGTTCAGATGTTTCGTTAATTGTCTCATCAAACATAATTCTCCCATTCTCAAACCTACGTTCTAAAAATCCTGGTACTCTTAACACTTGAAAAGTGATCATTTTAGATAACGAGTGAATTTGAGAAACTGTTAAAACATCATTCTTTTTTTGAGATAACGTTATTGAAGCAATTATGTTTGTCATCTCTGGTCCATATAAAGGTTCAATTTCGCTGGAGAAAAATTTCTCCCAATGTTTAGAATCTTTTTTATCACTAACGTCATAAAAGTTTTTCCTAAACGCCACATTATCAACTGAATCTATAAAAATTTTATTAGATTTTTAATTGTTTAACTGCTATATTATAGCCTTTATTATTCAGATTTTTCTTACCGAATCGTTTTAAATAACTTCTAGGAACAACGTGCTGTTTAATATTTGATTTAATCGTATTTCTCCTATCTATCTAATTCACACAAGCCGACTTCTCGGAAACGAGATAGTATATCTTCTGAACTTAATTTTCCTGTTTTAAACTGTTCAAACATTTTTAAGAAAATAAGACTATCTATTATCAACACATTATTAGCCGCATTCCTGGCTACTTCAATAACATTATTGCTAACAGGTAGCCGTTCCTCAGGTTTTATATCCTTAAATCGATTGACTACGATTATCTTTTTAATTACGTCTGGAACAACTTCTTTTGTTTCTTCATAAATATGTCCATGAGTCACTAATTGTGAAACATTTGATTTTTTTACATCTTTTGTTAGACCTTTAAATTCAAAAATGTAATGAATCCCATCTTTCTCGAAAGAATAATCTTCATTTTTTCTATCTACAAATTCACTTTGAACATCACACATTATTTCTAACATTTCACTCAAAAATTGCTTCTAATCCTGATCCTGATTTAAATAAAATTGATTCAAAACGTTTATTTTTCACGAATTATTTCTTTTGAAATTTTTATTTTATCTTTAGACTCTTCAATCTTTTTATTTTCTATTTGTATAGCTTCATCTTGCTTAATATCATCAAAAAAATGTAGTTCTTGAAACCAGTCAGGCCCCTCTTCTTCGGTTTCATCCATCAAAACATTTTGTACTAAGACTGAGAATTCATCATTATTTTTAACTTGTAGGGTCGTTAATGAATACTTACCATGTGATACAAATACTAATTTTTCGCTTCCGTCTGAATAGACCATATCCTCTGGTGGATTATAACCGTCATAAAAATCCTCCCCCATTTCTGAGTTCAAATAGAAATCAGCTGATAGTCTGATACCTGACAAATTTGTATGAGTTTTTTCGTAATACAAATCAATATCTATTGGTATAACTTTTTTTAAATTATAAACCAAAGACCTAATAATATCTTTAAGTTGTTCCCTAGCTAAAAAATCTTTACCTCTTCCTCTAATTGGTGTGGTATAATTCGTTTTAAAGCTAATATTTGGAGGTAAAATATATAAGAATTTTGTCTTAGATGAGTGAAGAACACTAGTTAATAGCGTTTGAAAGTCATTATCGCAGTTTAGCGTTTCAAAATCCGTAATAGAAGAATGGTTTAACCAAATTGACGAACTAGTCAAATCTATAATGTTTAAATCATAAGAATCTAATGAATGGGCCTGCCCAAATGAATTACACTCCTTTACACTATAATCATTTTCATTACGTCCATTATAATTTATTAACTGTATCTGCATTATTTTCCTTTCTATCTTACATCGAATCTATTTTCTCTTGTTTATTTTTCTACCAAAATTATACCACGAATCTACCAAAAAACGCCTTTAGATAATAATATATCTAAAGACGTTTAGTTTTATCCAGCTACTTGTGTAGTGGCTTCTGTTTTCACTTTCTTATCCTTATAATGTAATGAAACTCTCCCTACTCCACCTTCACCTGTCCATTCATCAGCATTGGCAAGAGCCAATCGCGCAGTTGGGTGAGTTCTTGATTTTGAATATTATTTAATTTGATTGTCTCATAGTTTCGTTTAACTACCGTATTGAATTTCTAAAATATTTTCTTCGGGAACAACTATATTTAAATCATATAAAATTGAAGAAGTCATGCTTGGGACTCCCGTTCCTGTATTTAATTTATTAAAATCAATATCTTTTACTGAATAGAACACATACAATGCTGAAGTGTTTTTATTGACTTCTGAATAAAACATTGTATCAACAGTCCAAAACTTCTCATTTACGTACATTACGTTATTTAATGTACCTTTTCTTGGAAAGAGAATTGATTCTCCTGAATACAAATAGTCTGCAACGGTTCTCATAATCCCACCTGAACCATACACTGCAAACTTACCATCTTGCAAGTGCTTGTGATCTTTACCATTTTTAATTGTGAGAAAATGAGACAACTTCTCCACTCCCCACCCTTCTGGAATTTCGCGTTTGAGTTCTGGGTGATAGACCATCTTTCCGCCTGATGATTTGTAGGGTTTGCCATTCTGGTCTGGGAAATCAAACTGCACAAACCAGTAGTCATAGAGTGTCTTAGCCATGGCTTCCAACTCTTGGTTGATTTGACTGTTTAAAGAGATTTTATCATCAATTGCTGAGAGAATGTTTGTAATTTTCTCTTGTTCTTCAAAACTATGCAATGGAATTTTTAACTCTCGTAATGAAGAAATATTTAAATTACTTACTATAGACCCAGTTTGATTAATTCTTCGTATTTGAAGTTGAACATACTCTGACATTAATGTATAAAGTAAATATTTAGGAAGACATTTTGACTTATCTATTTTAAGAAGAACCAATCTCTGTCCTAAGCAACATTGAAATCCTTTAGGAACTATCCCAACAACTCCCATCGGTGCTTCACGAGAAATTATAATATCTGATTCTTCAGGAATAGCTCGTTTCACTCTCTCTTTATAGTCTTCTTCAGATACAAACGAAAGATTGGCACAGTCTATTTTGCCATCTTTGAGATTGTAATTCCTAATTACTGGGATTCCTTTATCTTGCCATTTAGGCGTACTATGTGGACAATCTATTATTCCAGTACATAATTCCTCAAGATTAACTACCTCAATCATACTTCACCCCCTTCATCTGCTTCTCGATTTCCTGCTCCAGTGCATGCGATTGCTGGAAAAGATCTGAGAGTTTGCTTTGAAAGGCAGTCATCTTGGCTTCAAACTCTTCTGCTGTGATATCCACATAGTCAATCTTGATATCAAAGTATTGGCCTGCGCTGAGAGAGTAGTTTTTCTCCTTGATATCCTCATAAGAGACAGTGACAGAAAAGTCCTCGACGGCTTCTTTCTTGATAAAGGTCTCGACGATCTTCTGCTCTTCTTCAGGAGAGAGCACTGTCTTTTGGTTCTTGCCTTCCTTGACCTTGGTTCCTAGGTTTGAGGCATCGATGAGGACGACATCGCCCTTGTTTTTCTTATCGATAAAGAGGATGGAAACGTTGGTGCCTGTCGTCGCAAAGATATTGGACGGCATGGAAACGACACCTGCCAGCATTTGATTAGCCACCAAGTGTTGACGGATGGTCTTGTCAATCCCTGACTGGGCCGTGATAAAGCCTGTTGGCAAGACAACAGCCGCTTGACCATCTGGCTTCAAGGAGTAGATGATATGCTGAACAAAGAGCTCATAAATCGCCATCTTGTCCTTAGACTTGGCTGGAACCTTTGGCACACCTGCAAAGAAACGCTCACTGGCTTCTGGCAAGCTTTCCACTTGGTCACGCCACTCTGAAAAGTCCAGCTTGAAAGGAGGGTTAGACACGATATAGTCCATCTTTTCAGGATGACGGTTGGCAGTGATGGTATTTCCCTGTACGATATTATGAATGGAGTGTTGCAGTCCATTCAAGATCAGATTAAGACGGAGGAGGTTGGATGACTTTTGCGAGATATCCTGACTATAGACAGTGGTCTTATCCACACCGATACGACTAGCCAAGTTCATAAGCAAAGTTCCAGAACCAGCTGACGGGTCATAGATCCGCACGTTTTGAGGCTTATCATCACCCACCAAGATATCAGCGATAATCTTAGCCACAGAGTGAGGTGTGTAGTACTCAGCGTACTTGCCACCACCGTCTTTGTTGTAGTCCTTGATCATGTACTCAAAAAGGGTTGAGAAAAAGTCAAAACCTTGTGAAAAGATGGTCTCATCAAACTTGACGCGTGCAAGAAGATTGATGATAGCCTTGCGACCTCGTTGCGCTTACTGCTATCTGAGATAGTATCCGTAATCAATCGCTCATCAAAGAGACGAATGGCTGTGTCGCCGTCTGTATGCACAGAGAAGATATCGTTATTGTCAATGGCGATTTGGTTAAGAGTATTTTCAAAAGTTTCGTAAAAAGTCGGCTCATTTTGCTGACGGTGGAGGGTTTCAATCAACTGGTCTGGCTTAAGCCAAGCCGTGCTAGTACCGATATCCTCCAAAAGCCAGTCATAATCTTCCTCACTCATAGCCAACAAGTTTTCATAGGTGTTGGATTCATCTAGGACCTTGGCTTGATACAAAAACTTGTCGTTTAAAAATTTGTAGAGAAAAGACTGGGTGAGGAGTTTGTATTCACCCGCTTCTCCTCCTAGTCCCGCATGGGTAAAGACGGCTTTCAAATCGTCTACCAAGTCTTGGACTTGGACTTTGTATGTTTCATTCATTAGTGTTGGTATTCCTGTTCATATTCGTCAAATAGCGACTCGACAAGACGGTTAAAGTCCTCTCGTGTCAAGCTACTAGCAGTTTGGTTTGTTTTCATTTCGATCCGAGCTTCTTCTCGAATCATTTTTTTGAGGAAGTCATCGTTATCTAATACCCCCTGGTTTTGACCGATTTTATGATCGAGTCTGACTTTAGAACCTTTAATAACATGGTAGACAGCAGGAAACTCACTGACCATGGTCGAGTTGGTAACATGTTTGTAAGAGCGAGCTGCCATTTGATCCCCATTAAAATTCATGCTCAGACGTCGCATACGAGACTTGTAATCTTCCACTGACTCAAATAAAGCTTCATAGGCCTTTGTGTCTCTTTTATGTTTTCCATGGTGTAGCCTTCTTGCCCATGGATCAAGTGTTTTTTCATAATACGTTGGAATTCTTCGTAGAGTGAAACCCACTCAGGGTCTTTCTCATCGCGCTGTCCTTTGATCCCTCCAGCAACACGGCGACTCCAGTCATCCAAATCATTGGCCGCTAAACGGAGTTCTTCCTCCGCGATCTTGATAAAACTAAAGCTGGTCTGAGACATAGCTAGATTTAAGAGGGTCCGACTAGAAAAATTGTCCGGCTGATCAATCAAGGACAGGGTCAGCATGCGTCTGGAGAGGATATTGAGCAAGGTTGCGATTTGTGCAATGTCAATCTGATCGAGCAAGTGATGGTAGCCAAGGAGACGAGCGATATTATAGTACTGCTTGATGGACTCCAAGGCTTTCCGAAGATCAATTAACTGTTTTCTATCTTTGATATCATTAATAGCTTGCGAGAAGTATTCTAGATTATCTGTTGGATAGTCAATCAAGATTTGCTCAGTCTTCTTTAACTCATGAGAAATCTCATCTGCAGGTACAAAGAGTGAGCCAAAAACATCCTCACCATTTTCACCTGTCAGGGTCGTATCATACTCTTGGTTGAGCTCTTCTAGATAGGCACGATTGGTCTTGTCAAACTCTTTCGAGATGTCTGCAAAGTCAATAACATAGCCAAAGAGATAGTCCTTGTAGGGACGATTGACACGAGTTAGAGTCTGCAAAAGGTTGTGAGCCTTGATTTTACGCCCTAGGTAGAGGCGCTTGAGACGAGGGGCATCAAATCCTGTCAGGAGCATAGAGTAGACGATGATGAGGTCAATCTTACCTTCCTTATAGGCATCTACCTTGTCCTTCTTCTCTTCCTTGTCTCCCTCATCATGGAGGATGAGAGCGGAAGTCAAGGTAGTTGACCCAGCTTTGCGTCGTTCTTCTAATTGCTTTTCAAGCTCACGCGCCTGCTTGGACGAGTCACAGACAATCATACCACCGATGGTCTGGTCATCAAAGACCAGATTACGCGCACGATTGAAGTCCTCGATGATAAAGTCTAGCATAGGCTCTACGTAATGTGGATGGGCAAAGATATCTTCCTTGGACAGGTCGCCACGTTGGATCTCTTCGTTGATGGATCTGAGATTATCTTTATAAGAAGTCTCGATATCTTCACGCATTAAGCGAAGAGTAAAGCCGTCATCGATAGACTGGTTGTAGTAGTATTTATGGATATAGTCTCCAAAGATATCACGCGTGGTCGCATGACTTTCCTTGGTTTGCTATCTTTTTTATAGGTGATCAATGGCGTTCCAGTCAAGGCGATTTTAATGGCCTTGGTATCTGCCTGATAGAGATTTGGCAGGTAGGATCCTCGTTCATTGTATGATCGATGAGCTTCATCGATAAAGTAGATATTTTGACGATTGAGGTCATAGCCAGAGCGGTCTGTCAGATCTGAATCATCCTTAAACTTCTGGATATTAACCACAGCGACATCATAGCCGTCTTGTTTTTGATTGAGCTCTTGTGGGTTATTGATGCGCTTAACCTTGAGACCTCGTTTGGTAAATTCCTTAAATGCTTGGTCAGCCAAGTCCAGACGATCGACGACAAAGTAAAACTGAGGAACGATTCCCTCTTTTGAGAAATAGTTGGTTAGATAGCGGATATTGAAGAAAGCCAAGGCAGTCTTACCTGAACCTTGGGTATGCCAGATAACCCCCTTCTTAACACCTTTTGCGATCGTTTCTTCGATAGCACGTGTTGCAAATACTGAGGATAACGCATGACGTGCTTCTGCAGTTGTATCTGACCGTCCTTACTCTCTCCTTCTACATAGACAAGACCAAAACGAAGCATAAAGAGCAAGCGTTCCTTCTGGTACAAAGAAGACAGGAAGGCATTGCAAGGTGTATCAGGGTTTAGGTTTGTTGTAAACTCTGGCTGAGATTTGAGAGCAAAGCGCTTCATGTCTTCTAAGACAAAGTCGATTTGGTCCTCGGTTAGTGTGGCAAGGGAATGAAGAAAATCTTCTTCTCTTTCTTCCTTAAAGGCATTAAACTTGGTTTTTGAATAGGCGTTTGAACCGTAGTAAGAACCTTGTTTTTGTTGCCCTTGTCCACTGATGTAAGGCAGGTTATCAGATAGGGCAATTAACTGGGTGATATTATTAAAGCGACGGAATTTCCGGTTTTCAAAACGGTATCTGGTTCTGTCTTGTTCTGACTGAATCCCTGTCTTTCCATCACGGATAGCATTGGGTTGCTTCACTTCGATATAAGAAAGAGGTAGACCATTGATAAAAATAACAATATCTGGACGGAATTCATCTTGCCCATTTTGGCAAGTAACCTCAAGCGCGAGATGAAAGGTATTGGCTTCAGGATGTTCCCAATCAATATAGGTCGCACTTGTTTCTCCGATGATTCGTTTGTAAAAAGCCCGTCCCAGATCATTTTGGTCTAGTTCCAACTCGATATTACTTAGCTCTCGTTCAACATCCACATCTGTCGCATAATTATTGAACTTCAAAAATTGCTCTCTAAAAATAGATACCAGAATATTCGTCTCTGGATCTCTTTCTTTTAACTCTTTTCCATTGTGCGGCAGGTATGTATAACCTAGGCGCATCAAGTGAAGGGCTGCTGGGATTTGAACCCTCGTCAGTTCTGAAAACTCTTTTTCTCTTTTCATATCATCATCCTATTAAAGCTATGCTACTCCTATTGTACTTGATCTTTCAATCTCAAGTTCTGGAGTTGCTACTGCCTTCATCCGTCTATCCTTTTCCTGTGCATAATCTCCTATTATTATAGCATGTTTGGGAAAGAAATTAACGCTTTCAAAGCATTTTGTTGGTTTTTCGCGCAAAAAAACGAACCTAGTCTGGTCCGTTTTTTCTTAGTCTAAATGAATCCCTTTTTCTGCTAGATTGTCTAGGCATTCATGGAGGTAAGTGTCCTGATGCTCGGGATAGATAGGGGTGCTCAAGGCTTCCTCTTCCAACTCTGGATAAGCTGGGCAGGTCTTGCCTCGGTAGGTCGACTCCCACCACTCTGGGCTGACCTTGTAGCCACGTGCAGTCATCTCCTCCATAATCAGGCGGTGATAGGCATAGAGGCGATAGGGCGAGTAGTCAAAGACATAGTTGACCGTCGCGTGCTTCTTGCCCCAGCCATTGCCTCGAAGGGCGCAGCATTCCCGGTGTTGGCCCAGGAGCTGGGGTCGAGGGAGTTTGGGAATCAAGTCTTGGTGCCACAGTCTCATCTATTGACCTCCTAGTAGCGTCGAGTCTTGTAAGTAGCGATTGGGGTAGCGCTCAAGGAGCGTCTGGATCCCCTTGATGAGATCCTCTTGGCTAGCTTGCCCATGCTGATACTTCTCTAGTAGCAACATAAAGTCGGCCTTTTCCTCAGGAGTCGCCTGCTTTTTGAAATAGCCCCAGATATGCTGAAAGGCATTAGAGACCTGGCCACGATTTTCCGGCAAGGCCAGTGCTTGCTGGATCAGGTCCTCGACGTGACTGACCTCCACCTGGTCTTGCTTGAGGTATTCCCGGATCTCCTTGTAAATGTTGCTGGAATGACTGAGCACCAGGTATTTATTTTTCGCCCATAGGACTTGACAGTGATATTTTTGATCCACTCGTGTCTCCTTTTGATCTTCTCTATGAATAGTCCTCCCATTATACCATGGAAATGGGTGAAGTCATAAAAAAAGAAGCCAGACTTTTGTCCAGCTTTTTTAATTAATTACAAGGCTGTGATCGCTGTGATCAAACCAAAGATGATCCCTGGTGCATTGGCTGCAGCAAGTGGAATATCGCGTTCTTTTTTGAAGAGTCCGTAGTAAACCCAAAGGCTACAGTTAATGGCTGCGACAAGGGGTTGAATAAAGTTTCCTTTGTGACCTGCGAGGTTATCCATGATTTGTGGGAAGTAAGACACATACATCATAACAGACATAAAGGTCGCAACCCAACCAAGAATTTTCATTTGTTTTTCATTCATTTTGAAACTACCATTTCCTTTTCTTTTTTTAAAGTATGCACTATTCTACCTTTTGTCCTATACAAATTCAAGTCTTTTTTTCAAATGTTACCGAACTGTAAAGTGTCACAATCTTGTGATTTTGCAGGAAGATGGATTTCTTCTCAAGGGGATCTTCTCTCTAGTTGCCATTTTTTGACACTTTGTCTAATTCTTTTGCAAATGTGATCGTTTTCATTTTGCGTAGCATGCAAATTAATTGCATTTTCTTCCTACTTATGCTATTTTAATACACAGAGGTAAAATTTTATGAATAAACAAAAAATCAACCAAATCGTTGGCTCGATCGGTGCCTTTATTGGGATTATCGTTTTCATTGCCTACATCCCACAAATTATTGCTAATTTACAGGGAAACAAGGCCCAACCTTTCCAACCCTTGTCAGCTGCTATTTCTTGCTTGATCTGGGTCATTTATGGTTGGACAAAGGAACCTAAAAAAGACTGGATTTTGATCATTCCGAATTCGGCAGGTGTCATCCTAGGAGGATTGACTTTCCTTACATCACTTTAATAGAAAGCGAACAAAGACTGAACTCGACTGGTTCAGTCTTTTTTATATCCCTTTGAAAAGCAAAAACAATCGCTGTCGATTTTCGCACAAAAAGAGGCTGGGACAAAAGTCCTAGCCTCTCAATTATTTTTTGATTGTTGAGCAAGACGCAGTGGTTGAGTGGGCTCTACTACGCTGATTTTATCAGCTTTTACAGCCCTACTCAACTGTGCGGAGGTGGGACGACGAAATCGAATTCTAACGAATTACCGATTTCTGTCCCACTCTCTTCTTTTTCCTTATATCTGCACAATCTTACGATAGCTCCGAGAGGTGATCCAAAAGACGATCAGGTAGGTGATGAGAAAGACAGCACAGACGCTGAGGGTCACGACGAGGACTTGGCTACTATTGATGACGCCGAGGACTTTGAGAATGAGGCGGATCATATGGTAGGCAAAGGCCAGGTGGATAAAGGCAAAGATGAGAGGGAGGAAGAAGACGGTCCGCACTTGACGGTTGATGGTTCGTTTGACCTCATCTTCATCAAGCCCTACCTTTTGGAGGATGACGAAGCGGTCACGGTCTTCATAACCTTCTGAGATTTGCTTGTAGTAGATGACGATAACTGTTCCGACCATAAAGATCAATGATAAGAAAATACCGATAAAGAAGATGCCACCAAAGAGGCTATTCAACCCTGCCACATCATTGGCACGGTTCCCCCCATAGACAAATGTTCCTTGGGCCTGTTGGCTACTCAATTCATCGATCATCTTATCATAGCTAGCTGCCAGCTTGAGTTGCTGGTCTTCACTGACATTGACATTGAAACCACCATAGATATTGGTATAGATGGCAAGATTTGGAAACTGGGCGATAAAGGCTGAGAGGTCAGGTACGATTAGGTAATTGAAATCCTCCGTTATCATGTTATACATGTTGGGCACGTGATCGGTGATAAAATCCTTGGTCACTTCTTCCTTGACTTGGAAGTCTTGGCCATTGATAGTGAACTGCTTTTGCCCCTTAAGAGCCTTGTTATGAGCAAAGAGGATGACTTGGTTGCCGGTCAGATCGGCCTTCTCTCCGGTCATTTGCTCATAGCTAGCTGTATCAAAGACCAGAAAGACGGTTTTAGGAATGACCTTGCGTTCATCAGCTTGATAGACGGTGAAATCCGTGCCCTTTTGTGATTTGACCCCAAAGTTGGCATAGGTCATCAGGTCACGATTTTTGATCTCAAGATGATGTTCAGACGCAAATTCATCAAATTTCTGATTGATTAGCTCCAGGTCTACCCCTTTTCCTTGAACAGAGAAATCATGAGGCGCCATGATTTTCTTGACCATTTCGCTACCGACATAGATGTTAGTGGCTGCAGAGATGGTCACCAGCACCATGGTCGAGAGGATGGCAATAGTCGCAAGCCCCACTGCATTTTTCTTCATACGATAGATGAGGTTAGAGACCGAGATCATGTTGTTAGGTTGGTAATAATACCCCTTCTTTTTCTTAAGCAGGTGCAAGAAGACGGTGATCCCAGCATTAAAGAGCAGGTAGGTCCCGATCATGACCAAGATAACGGCTAGAAAGAAGATCAAAATCGCAGACATGGGGTCTTTGACAGACAAAGCCAGGTAGTAGCCAAAACCGAGAGAGGCTAAGCCCAGGATGGTTTGGGGCCACAAGAAGCGAGCTTTCTTTTCACCACTCGCTTTCTCACGTGTCAGTTGCAGAGCATTCAAACGAAGAATCCGCCAAGCGTTGAGAAGAACCAAAAGGGCAAAGATGAGACCAAAGGTGACAAAAACTAAGACCACAATCCCAGGTTGGAAGGTGGACACTAGCTGGACCTTCATCTTCATGAGTTTCAAGAGAAAGGCAAAGATCAGCTTGTCAAAAAGGGCTCCAATCAAGACACCGACTGAGATGGTTAGAAAGCCAAAAAGCAAGAGTTCCTTGAAGATCATGCTGATGAGATGGCGTTTTTCAAGGCCTAGCATGCTGTAGATGCCCAGCTCCTTGGAGCGATTTTTCATGACGAAGCTATTGGCATAGAGCACGATGATAGCTCCCGCAGCATTGACCACGAACAGTCCCAAGACCAGGGTAAATATCATGGGATCTCCCCTCGAAGCTCATGAATGTGAGGATTAAAGGTCAGGGAGTCAAAGAGGTAGGCGATGGTCACTGCGAGAATGACCGCAATCGCAAAGGGATAATAGAGCTTGCGGTTCTTGATCAGATTGGAGCAAGCTAGTTTAGTGGTTAATCGAAACATCTACTCCACCTCACTTGCCATGACTGTCAGGGTATCCGAGATTTCTTGGAACATCTGGCGCTCTGTCTTTTTCCCCACGGAAGATCTGATTGTAGAGAATCCCGTCCTTGATAAAGAGCACGCGCTTGGCCCTCGCTGCGGCTGCGGTTGAGTGGGTCACCATGAGAATGGTTTGGCCCATGGTGTTGATATCTTCAAAGACATCTAGCAAAGCAGCCGAAGACTTAGAATCCAGTGCCCCTGTTGGCTCATCCGCAAGGAGAATTTCAGGTGAGGTGATGATAGCCCGTGCTACAGCCACCCGTTGTTTTTTTGCCCACCAGAGATTTCGTAAGGGTATTTTTTTCAAGCAGTTGGTGGATGCCCAACTCCCGACTGACGCTATCGACCTTGCTCATCATTTCCTTGACCGGTCTGCGAGAGAGGACTAGTGGCAAGAGGATATTGTCCTTGACCGATAAAGTATCGAGCAGGTTAAAGTCTTGAAAGACAAATCCTAGTTTTTCCCGACGAAAGCTCGAAGCATCCTTGTTCTTGATGGTTGAGGTGTCCGTGCCATTGAGGTAAACTCGCCCTTCCGTCGGCTGGTCCAGCATAGCCAGGATATTGAGGAGGGTGGATTTCCCGGATCCTGATTCCCCCATGATAGCGACGTATTCGCCCTTTTCCACGGTGAAGTGAATATCCTTTAAGGCTTCAACCTGCGTTCCTTGAAAGCGGGTTTTGTAGATTTTTTTGATATGTTGAACATCTAGTAATGACATGCTTTTCTCCTTTTACTAGTAGATCAAGAAAAATTCTTGGGTTTGTTGCAGGACTTGGAGACCAAATTCCGTCTTTTCCAGATCGGTTTGGTTATTTGGTTTCTCAGTCTTTTTGAGTTGTTTCATCCATTTCAAGAGTTTCATTTTCTTGACCTCCTTCATTTGATGAGACTATTGTATAAAAAATAAAAGGCGGCTACCATAACCTAACCTTTCATTTTGACCTTTATTTCTTACATTTTTGTAAGATGGGGAAATCTTAATCCATGACCAACTTCTTTTCTTCAAAGCGAATGGCAACGGTCGTGCCTTGGCCGACCTCTGAGTGGAGGGTAATCTTGTGGCCCAATTGTTCTGCGATTTTCTTAGACAGATAGAGCCCTAGCCCTGAGGATTGCTGGGTCAGGTGGCCATTGTAGCCGGAGAAGCCCCGCTCAAAGACGCGAAGCACATCGCTATTTTTGATCCCAATCCCGCTATCTTTTATATAGAGAGTCTGGTCTTTAAAATAGATTTCAATCCCACCAGTGCTGGTGTACTTGAGGCTATTGGACAAGAGCTGCTCGATAATGACCAGGAGCCACTTACGATCGGTGATGACCTCCTGATCCAAATCATGCAGATCCACGGTCAAGTTCTTGGATAAAAAAGAGGGCATACTTGCGGACTACTTCTTTGACCAAGTCTTCTACCGACACGCGCTTTAAGACTAGATCATCATGAAAACTCTCCAGTCGCAGGTACTGCAAAACCAGATTGGCATAGGAGTCAATCTTAAAGAGCTCCTGCTCCATCTGCTGCTTGACAATGGGCGTCTCGACATCTTGCACCAAGAGCTGGCTGGCCGCAATGGGCGTCTTAATCTGGTGAACCCAGAGGGTATAGTAATCCATCAGATCATTGAACTTGGCCTGGGCTGTCTTCCCTTCCTCCAAGCGCGCCTGCTGTTCTTCCGTGTATTTTTCATAAAGGAGGTGTTCCAGTGGTGAGGCAACCTCTATTTCCTCATAAAGTGCGGCTTTGCGGTAGTCCCGAAAGGTCATGGCGAAATCCCAGATCAAGACACAGAAGGCAAAAAAAGCCTAGCACTAGGGTCGCATAGAGGAAAACCGTCCCTGTCTCTGGAAAGAGATAGGCAAAGACCAAATCGACGATCAAAAAGATGACCGATAGATAGAGTAGGCGCCTGCGGGATACCACATATTGCCAGAAGATCGTTCCAAATTTATTCATGGGTCAACCCGTAACCGATGCCTTTCTTGGTTTCGATGAAGTTTGACAAGCCAGCCTCCTCTAGTTTCTTGCGAAGGCGGGCCACATTGACAGACAAGGTATTGTCATCAATAAAGAAGTCGCTATTCCAGAGCTCCTTCATCATGTCATCGCGCGCCACGATACTGCCTGCATGCTCAAACAGGACACGCAGGATCTGAAATTCATTCTTGGTCAGCTTGATGACTTCCCCTTCATACACCAAGTCTGTGGACTTGAGATTGAGGATGGCTCCCCGATGCTCCAGCAGATTTTGATCTGTCCCAAATTCGTAGGAGCGGCGCAAGAGACCTTGGACCTTGGCAAGGAGGACATTTTGATCAAAGGGCTTGGTGACAAAGTCGTCTCCACCCATATTGATGGCCATGACAATATCCATGGCTTGATCCCGTGAAGAAAGAAACATGATCGGAACCTTTGAAACCTTGCGAATCTCTTGGCACCAGTGGTAACCATTGTAGAGAGGTAGGCCAATATCCATGAGGATCAAGTGAGGGTCACTTTCAACAAAGATCCCGAGGACATCCATAAAATCCTCTACTGCGACCACTTCATAGCCCCATTGTTCCAATAATTGTTTGACCTGTTGGCGGATAATTTCATCGTCTTCCACTAAGAGAATTTTATGCATGGCTTTCTTTCCTTCTTTTTCTTCTTCCTATTATAACAGATTAAGAGGCAGAGAAAAAGGCTGTTTCAGAGGGAAAGAAAAACTGAGTCCTGCTTTCTTGATGGGAGGCGCTTTTTCTACATCCATTTTTGTGCTATACTGAAAGAAATAAGACACGGGAGGCACAGATGTCGACTATTTTTGATTACCTAAAAGAAGTGACTTACGATTCCATATATGACCGCCCCTTCAAGGAGCTGGATGTCCTCGCATTGACAGAGCTGACCTATCTGCCTTTTGGACACATTGTGCCTCAAGGAGATACAACAGGGATTCCAGTGCGCCTGTCTGATGCGATGGAACTGATCGATCGGACCACCGATTTCATCGTCAGTAACCAGCACCTGCAATTAGTCGATGAGTTGGCTACTTCAAAGCGCTTTAAGAACATCAAACTCCTCAACTACGTCGATGAGTACGATCCCGATGTGCAAAAACAGTTTGCGGCCATGACCTATCGGCTTAGTCTGGATACGTATTTGGTCGTTTTCAGAGGAACGGATGACACCTTGATCGGCTGGAAGGAAGACTTCCACATGACCTATATGGACCATGTTCCAGCTCAAAAGCGCGCAGCCAGCTACCTGCAACATGTCATGAAGGAATTTCCGAAAGGACGTTTCTTAGTAGCCGGTCACTCCAAAGGGGGAAATCTCGCAACCTATGCCTGCTCGTATCTACCTGATTCCTTATTTGAACGGGTCGACGCCATCTACAGCTACGATGCTCCTGGCCTCAACAAGGCCATTATCGAAACCGAAGGCTACCAGCGCACGTCCCCAAACATTCGTCGCTTTGTCCCTCAGGGATCCATCGTTGGCATGATGTTGGAAGTGCCAGAACCGACGACCATTGTCAAAAGTCGCGCCTTGGGTGGCTTTGCCCAGCACGACGCCTTTACTTGGGAAATCAAGGACTACAGCTTTGTGACCGTTTCTGAAACCAGTCCAGATAGCCAGCAGACGGATCTGACCTTGAAGCAATGGGTTCGCGAGACATCGGCAGAGGAGCGCAAGAAGTTTTTTGACACCTTTTTTGGTATTTTTCTGGATGCTGGCATCACTTCCATCAATGACCTAACCGATCTCAAGCAGCTAGCCAAGGCCAAAGAAATCCTTCAAAATGCCCAGGATTTGGATCCAACCGAGCGAGAAATGCTGGAACGTCTTGCTAAACAACTCATCGATACCCGAGTACAAGCTTGGAAAAAATGGCAGACGGTGCCCCGCATCCTAGTTCAAATGGCCGCATTTTTCAAGCGAAAAAAATCAGTCGAGCTTTCCTCACCACTGCTCCTGGAGCACAAGGAGTGAGGCTCAACAACTGAAAAAAGAGACCACTTCTTCTATTCACTAGAACGCAAAAAGAGAGTGGGACAGAAATCGGTAATTTGTTAGAATTCGATTTCGTCGTCCCACCTCCGCACAGTTGAGTAGGGCTGTAAAAGCTGATGAAATCAGCGTAGTAGAGCCCACTCAACCACTGCGTCTTGCTCGACAATCCAAAAATAATTGAGAGGCTAGGACTTTTGTCCCAGCCTCTTTTCTATTAGTTCTGAGGAGATGGAGCATCTGACATGCTTGCTTCTGTTGAAGCTGGGCTTGCAGGCTCTGTTTCTGTCTCAGTTGTGGCAGGCTTGCTTCCTTCTGAAGCTGCTGCTTCTTTTTCCACCGGAGTTTCTGTAGCGACAGGCGTTTTAACCGTGGTAGCTGGTTTGCCCGCTTCGCTTGCAGATGGGGCAGCTGCCAACTCTGCCTGGAAGGCTTGGATGGCCTGTAGTAAGGCTGCTTTATCACTCTTTGGATTAGCCAATTGGTCAAAGAGAGCTTCTAAGCGATCAAATACCGCATCACTAGCTCCCTTTTCCACCAATTGTTGGTGTAGGGCCATCAATTGATTATAGAGCTGTTGATAAAGAGCGACATCCCCAATTTGAGGCTCTTCCGTTTGCTTTGTTTTTGCTTTTCAATGGTATCACTGATTTCGCGTAGAAGTGCTTCCCCACTTGAAATAGCCTTTTCTGGATCAGATTCTTTTCCAAGTTGAGCCAAGCCTGCTTCAAAAGCAGTTCGTTTGACTTGGTCTTCGACTTGTGGCAAGAGCGACTGGATTTGCTCTAAGAGAGCTGTCAAAATCTTGTTCTGTTGACGGGCTTCTGTTGCCTTATCCAACTCTCCATACAAGCCTTTGAGGAAATCATAGACCGCTACGTTGTAGGATGGGGTTTGACTTCCTTTTTGATCCAAAACTGTTTTTTCAATAGGATAGGTTTGGCCTTTTTCTTGGGAGAAGAGCTGGTCAATAGCTTGCTTAGTTTGGTAGAGCTCCATAAAGTGAGACTTGGAATCCCAAGCTTCTTCAAAGGCTTGAGCTCGGTAGAGTTTCAAGGCTAGATCTGCTGCCTTGGTGCGGAGTTCTGGTGTCAAGCGCGCATCGCTCAAGCTTTGGTAGAAATACTTGAGGTAGTCGACCGATGTCACACCCGTCCGATCTTGCATCTCCTGAACAGCTTCTAATAGCTTCCCTTCCTGCTCTAAACGCTTGCTGTCCTTGGCAGTATAGGCTTCCTGCAGTTGAGAGACCAACTTTTCCTTCTTCAATTGGAAGGCTTCTGTGTCTAGCAAGCGCACTTGTTCCAGCAATTCTTGGTAACGACGATCCAAGGCTGTCTCTTCTTTTGGTTTGACCGCTTGAGTCGCATGAATATACTGCTCATCAACCTGTTTGAGACTAGCTAGATAGCCCTCTGTTGAGTTACTTGGGAAACTCTTGACATTTTCCAAGAAGTGGCCCAAGATCAGCTCAATCCGTCTTTGTTGCAATGGATCAGAAGCATAGAGGCTGCGGCTTTCTGCTAAGAGCTGGTTGACCTTGTCCTCTACGACTTTCTTGTCCAAGTCTCCTTTTTTGTAAGGAGATTGGATGGTTGGAAGACGGTGGGCTAAGTAGTCTGCTAGTCCTGCTGAGCGGACCTTGATGTAGTGGTTGTGATCGCCATGCGGGATGACAAACTGACCATTTTCAATCTGGAGGCTATAAGGAGAAATCCCCGAACGAAGCGCTGTTGCATAGAGTTCATTGATAAAGTCTAGTTCAGGATTGCCAGTTTCAAGTGGGATGCGGACATGTTCCTTCCGAACGGCATAAGGATGGATGTGGGTCGGATCGTATTCTTGGTCTGGATTGTTAAAGACAAAGAAACCATTGGAAATCTTAATGGCCTCACGAGGGACACCATAGGTCTTACTGATGTACTGGATCTTTTCCTCATCTGAGGCATCGCGAGAATAGCTGGCAACGTCATCTGTCAGGGGCTGACCCTTGTCCTCTTCTTTCTTACCAGCTAGAGTTGCCTCTGCTGCTGCAATCTCTTGAGGAGAGAGGTCCTTTCTATAGAAATAATGGGCATGGTTACCATGAGCGACCATATAGCCTTCCTCATCCTTGCTGATGACCTTGTCTGCGTGGAAACCATGATCGTGCTCCTCTTCGTGCTCGTGACTGTCGCCATGCTCATGATCAGGATCAATTGGTTTGTGCTTGGATTTGAAGGCAAGCTTGGACTTACTTCTGTTGGACTACTAGTTCCTTGAGCACGAAGCAATTGGAATTGCCGCGCCAACTCACGCTCTAAAGGCGATAGGGAGCTGTATGGGATAAAGTGGAAATGATCCCCATGAGGGTAGACAATCCCTTGATCGGTCCACTTGGTAATCTTACTTGGATCAAAGACAGAACCGTCAGACTCCACATGACGAGAAGATAGAGGAGTTTTCTGCAATTCTTCGATCAAGTTGATCAGAGTTGGACTTGGTTTAGATGTAGTCGGTTTAGACGTCGTTGGTGTCGTCTGTGTATTGGTTGTACTAGCTGATGGCTGGTTGCTCGCTTGCTTCCCAAGGCTTGGAGAGGCTTGATCTGGAATTCCTTGCCCTTGTTCTGTGCTTGCTCCAGCCAGATGTGAGCTTCCAACCTGATGGCCAGCTTGACCGCCTAAGACGGAGAGTGCTGCTGCTAACTCACCAGCTGATAAGGCACTCTTTGGAATATAATGGAAATGTCCGCCATGGGGCACAATAAAGCCGTCCCCTGTATCTGAAATGACATCTCCAGGGCTAAAGACATAACCATCGTCCGTACGGTAGCCACCAGCTGTATGGTTCTTAGCCGTCAGCATCTCAAGAGTCTTTCCTTCTTTCAGCGCTTGACTAGGTTGACGGAAGTCACGGGTCTTGCCTGTCTTATGCGAGGAGCTCGCTTTCACCGATCCCGTCTCCCCTTCTTCTTTTGCGCCTCCCTTTTGTTGTTGGGCGATCTCTTCAATCGAGCGCACATTGACTGTATGTTGGGCATCCTTTAAGTAGAGATAGTATTTCCCAGCGCGTTTAATAATATAGCCATCCTTGACCTTGCTCACGATATCCGCTTCTTGCAGCTGATAAGTTGGATCCCGCAAAATCAACTCTTCACTAAAGATGGCATCAAATGGGACTTTGCCGCTGTAGTAATGAAAATGATCCCCATGAGAAGTGACAAAGCCTTCATCTGTAATCTTGATGACAATCTGCTCTGCCTGGGTCTTTCCTTGGCATTGACCGCTTCGATGCTGTCTTCCTTTTTACTTGAGGCAGACGATGACGATTTCTTGTCCGCTTGCAAATACTGAATCTGATTCTTTTTCTCTTCCTTGACTTGTGGTTGCTGACTGAGCGCATAGGCACAGAGTCCTAGCCCCAAGGTCGCTACAATTCCAATCGTTCCCTTTTTCTTCATTCTTGATTTACTCCTCTAATTCCTTGGCTAAAGTCGCCATATTTTCTTCTAAATTTTCTAATAGATCCTTATCATTTTGTGGATCGGCTTCCAGTGGATCCAAGACCTTGACACGCGCCCCTGTTGCCTTGGCGATACTATCTGCCACTTTTGACGACGTGTGCTTTTCCACAAAGATCGTTTTCACCTTGTAATCTTTGACAAACTGTTGGATCTCGGCCAATTGCCGAGCGGTCGGTTCTTGCTCTGGTGAAATCCCTGCAATCCCTAACTGCTTGAGACCAAAGCGTTTGGCCAGATAAGAAAAGGCCGTATGCTGGGTCACAAAAGTCTTTTGCTTGGCCTTGTCAAAGAGAGGCTGGTAGTGGGCTACCAGTTCCTCACAGCGCTTTTCAAGCTTTTGAGCATTGGTCTGATAGCGCTCCTTGTTCTTTGGATCGATCTCTCCCAAGCGTTGGGCGATAATCTTTCCTTCCTCTGCGATTTTTACAGGATCCAACCAAGTATGCGGATCATACAAGTGCTTGGCTTCTTTTCCCTGACTAGCATCAACATCCTCTAATCCAGCCACCTTATCAAGGGTCATTCCTTGGCTGCCTTCGATCACTCGCAACTTGGAACCTTGAAGATTGGGATCTAAGCGACCGGCCCAAGATTCCAGGGTCTGAGAATGATAGACAAATACATCTGCATCATAGATCTGGGCCACTTCCTTGGTTGAGGGTTCATAATCATGGATCCCTGCACCTGACTGAACCATCCAGATGTCATTTTGATCGCCAGAGATTTCCTTGACCAGGGCATAGATGGGATAAAAACTCGTGACAATTTTAAGACCTTTTTTAGAAGGGGGCTTGCCCGCATTTCCTTGACTTCCACAAGCTGTCAGTAGAAAGAAACCGAGAAACAAGAGTCCCAGAACCTTCATTCTTCTCCTATTCATCCTTCACCTCTTTTTCATTTTTGTTAACCAGTTTATTAATCAGTTAATTAACTAGTTAATCATACTGCGAATCATTTGCTTTGTCAAGCTTTTTTTACATTTTTTTCCTTTTAATGTTAGAGACTAACAGTTGCCTAGATTCCACGAGCCTTCCTTGCAGTAAAAAAAGAGGCTGGGACAAAAGTCCTAGCCTCTCAATTGTTTTTGGATTGTCGAGCAAGACGCAGTGGTTGAGTGGGCTCTACTACGCTGATTTCATCAGCTTTTACAGCCCTACTCAACTGTGCGGAGGTGGGACGACGAAATCGAATTCTAACGAATTACCGATTTCTGTCCCACTCTCTTTTATTGACGGTAGAAATATTGATCAGCCGGGTAGTTGCCTGCAGATTGAGTGACCACTAGACGTGGCTTGCTGGTATCAGACTGGTCTCCATCTGGATTTTGGAAACCAATTTTCAGAAGTCCAATCGCAGCACCGGTCTCACCCATCTTCATCTCCACGTATGGGATCTTGCTCTTCTTATCCGAGTCCGCAACAGCCTTGAGGCTACCTTGGCCCTTGACTTTTCCGTCTGCTTGGATGACGATTTCAGCACCCTTGCCATTGCGCCAGGTTCCAACTAAGCTTGAGAAGTCTCCTCCGTTAATGGCCGCAATATCCAAGTCTTTCTCTTTTTTCGGTTGTGGGTAAGCTTTCCACCACTCTAGATGGTAATCACGGTAGGCCACGTCACCAAAGAGAATCCGACGTTCTTGGGAAGCTACTCCGTCAGGACCTGTCACACCCGCTGGGATCAAGTACAAGGTTTGCTCTTGCCCTTGGATCGCAGTCGCATTGGCTCCAGTGAAATAAACTTCATAATAGCCTTTTCGCTTCTTGGGCTCTTTTTCTTTATTGAAAAGATAACTCGCCCGGGTCCCTCCACTCCAGAAAGTCCAGCCGGTCTCACCATTTACAATGCTTGGAAAGGCGCTGGTCTTGTTTTGGTAATACTCTTCAGGAGTATAGCCATAGAGTTTAAAACCGGAATCTGCGATTTCCTTTTCATAGGTATCATTGGAATAAGCACCTTCAAACGGTGAGAGATTGCCATCAAGAACGACATCATTGGGATCTGTCGATTTGAAAAAATCCTCCCGATTGGCAAAGACCATCTCGTGGTCGGGATTTTTATCAGACATGGTGACCGTGATCAAAGGCTTCTTGTCTGTCTTGTATTTAAAGACACGAACAGTGACTGTAAAATCAGTATTGCCATCGGACTTTTTCATCTTGCCTGTCGAAACTTTATTAGACCCTTCGACCTTCCAATCTGTACTAAATTCAGCGGATACCTTGCCGTCAGCCGTTTGGTAATCGATCTTCCAGGCCTTACCTTTTTTCTCGATTTTGGCTTCATCCCGTTCATTAGAGACATAGTCACCACTCAAGTCAATAGCTTTTTCCTTTGGCTTGGTGACCTTCTTACTGGTCTGGTTGAATTCCTTTTGATGGTCTGGTTGGATGTTGGAACTAGAGTAGAGATAGACTCCACCGATCAGAACAACTGCTCCGACAAGCCCCAAAATCGGCCCCAGGTATTTTTTCTTCCACTTAAGATTCATTTTACTACCTCCATGGAATAAGATCTTTACACTAGTATACCCTAAATCGAAAGTATAGTAAAATTCCCCTCTATGTAGTGGTTTTACCGGCTTAAACCGACTAGTTTTAGCAGAGAATACCTGTTTTTCAAAAACAATATTTTGTTTATCGTTATTTTTTTATCGTTTTTCGATACTTTTTTATTGACTAATTTTTTATAAGGAGTATACTATAAGTGAAAAATAAATAAACTTCAAGGAGGCTTGCGATGAAAAACTCAAAAACCTTAAAAAATGTCATTGAAGTCTTGACGGCTTTCATTTACTTCTGTGGCCTTATGACTGTGGCTGCACTGGTCGTCCACCTGCTTTCACGGATGGGAGTGTTTAAAGACCTCATTCAAACTGGACGCTTGTCCTTTGATGTGAATGGCATCCAGCTCTTCCCCAAACATCCGCAACCTCTCTGGCAGTTGCTCTTCCCACTAGCCTCAAGCGCTATCTATATTTACCTTCTCATCACCATTCGCAGCTTCCTCCAAAATCTCTACCAAGAAAAGATCTTTTCTCACTCCAACATTGATCTTTGCAACCGAGCTTGGAAGATTCTCTTGGTCTTGTCCTTTATGTCTGGCACACTTGAAACCAGTGGAAATGCTTATCTCCTTCCCTTCACTTTCCAATTTACCTTTAACACAGGGCTTCTCCTTGCCGTTCCAATCGTCTGGGTCTCTGGCAAGATTTTATAGAGAGGTATTGAGATTGCTGAAGAAAATGAGCTAACCATTTAAGGAGGGTGCCATGATTATCGTCAATCTAGATGTCATGCTGGCCAAGCGGAAAATGAAATCCAATGAGCTAGCCGATAAAATCGGCATCACGACAGCTAACCTCTCCATTCTCAAAACCGGTAAGGCCAAAGCTATCCGCTTCACCACCCTTGAAGCCATTTGCAAAGAACTCGACTGCCAGCCAGGAGATATCCTGGAATACCGGCCAGATGAATAGGACATGTATTAAGAAATGTAATTGGAGACTTTCCTTATCGACACAAGAAAAGCACTCCCGCGGGAGTGCTTGAGAGCATAGACAATCTGCTCTTCCTTACAAATCAAATAAATTCTATAAAAATTAAAAAATTTATTCGTAAGAATTATTCAATCATCTACTGAAACTTTCCGCCGTGAGAAAAGTGCTAGAAACACAATTGTTTCTAGCACTCGGGAGTTTTGGAACCTAGGGTCCAAAACTAAGTCATGGAACTTCTTCGAAGTTCGCTGACGTCCGTACTCACCTAAGGAAAGTTTTTTAGATGATTTTTTCTTTGTCTATCGTTTAGCCGATGATGCTTCCATTTGGTACAGATGGATCAACAGTTAAGACTGTTAATTGATCTCCGTGTTCTGCGGAAAGGATCATACCTTGGCTGACATATTTCTTCATCATCTTCCGTGGTTTGAGGTTGGCCACGATTTGGAGTTTCTTGCCGACCAATTCTTGTTCATTTGGATAGAATTTCGCGATACCAGAGAGGATTTGACGGTCTTCGCCATCTCCTGCATCTAGGCGGAAGCGAAGCAATTTATCTGATCCTTCGACACGTTCCACTTCTTTGACTTCTGCTACACGGATTTCAACCTTGTCAAAATCTTCAAATTTGATCTCATCTTTTTCAGACTTGAGTTCCACTTCTTCTGGAATCCATTCTTTTTCTTGTGGTTTTCCAGCAGTCATTTGAGATTGGATGTAGGCAATTTCTTCTTCCATGTCGAGACGTGGGAAGATTGGAGTTCCTTTGGCAACCACTGTGACATTTTCAGGGAAGCCTGCTAGGGTCAAGTTTTCAAGATCGAAGTCCAAGCCCAAGCCAAGTTGTTCCATGATGGCATTTGAGGTGTTCATCATGAATGGTTGGATCAAGTGAGCCACGACACGAAGGCTAGCTGCCAAGTGAGCCATGACTGCTGCCAAGTGTTCCTTGTCGCCATCTTCTTTAGCGAGGACCCAAGGAGCTGTCTCATCAATGTATTTGTTGGTCCGAGAGATGATGTTCCATACGGCTTCCAAAGCGCGTGGGTAATCAACTGCATTCATTTGCTTGTGGTATTCAGCGATGTTTTCTTCAACCACCTTAGCCAAATCAGCATCAAATGCAGTGACATTTTCGACATAAGCTGGAACTTGGCCACCAAAGTATTTATTGATCATGGCTACCGTCCGGTTGAGGAGGTTTCCAAGGTCATTAGCCAATTCATAGTTGATGCGAGCCACGTAGTCTTCTGGTGTGAAGGTCCCATCTGAACCAACTGGCAAACTGCGCATGAGGTAGTAACGAAGTGGATCCAAGCCAAAGCGTTCCACCAACATTTCTGGGTAGATGACATTTCCTTTAGACTTAGACATCTTACCGTCTTTCATGACAAACCAACCATGGGCAATCAAACGTTCTGGCAATTTGATATCCAACATCATGAGAAGGATCGGCCAGTAGATAGAGTGGAAACGAAGGATGTCTTTCCAACCATGTGGAAGACGGTTCCGTTCCAGAATTTGTCAAAGTTTTCATGATCTTCTTGACCATAACCAAGAGCTGTCACGTAGTTGAGAAGGGCATCAATCCATACATAGACCACGTGTTTTGGATTAGATGGAACTGGAACTCCCCAAGTAAAGGTTGTCCGAGATACCGCCAAATCTTCCAAACCTGGCTCGATGAAGTTTTTCAACATTTCATTGAGACGGCCGTCTGGCGTGATGAAATCAGGTTGGGATTTGAAAAATTCAACCAAACGGTCTTGGTATTTGCTGAGGCGAAGGAAGTAAGATTCTTCAGAAACCCATTCTACTTCGTGGCCTGATGGGGCTACCCCACCGATAACCTTGCCATTCTCATCACGGTAAACCTCAGCCAATTGGCTTTCTGTAAAGAACTCTTCATCAGAGACTGAATACCAGCCAGAGTATTCACCCAGGTAGATGTCGTCTTGCGCAAGCAAACGTTCAAAGACCTGAGCCACCACTTTTTCATGGTAGTCGTCTGTCGTACGTATGAATTTATCATATGAGATATCAAGTAATTGCCAGAGTTCTTTCACTCCAACGGCCATCCCATCTACATAAGCTTGTGGCGTAATCCCAGCTTCTTCTGCTTTTTGCTGGATCTTTTGACCATGCTCATCGAGACCAGTCAGGTAGAAGACATCGTAGTTCATCATGCGTTTGTAACGTGCCAAGACGTCACAGGCAATCGTTGTATAAGCTGAACCAATATGCAATTTACCAGATGGGTAATAGATAGGGGTTGTGATGTAGAATGATTTTGTCATTTTCTTTTCCTTTCAGGGCTAATGGAACCCAATTTAGTAACACTCTATTATAACATTTTTAGGGGACCCTGAAAACCCAAAACCAGCTAGGATCTAAGGAAGACAAGCAAAAAAGCTGACCGAAGTCAGCTTTCTATGATTGATAACGAATCCTGCTATCTTACTTACCAAGATAGTATTCTTTTACAACGTTCAATTTTTCGTCAAATTCGAATACCAATGGTGGGAAGTTAGGGATTTCCACGTCCATGATTTCGTCGTCTGACAATTGTTTGATGTGTTTAACAAGAGCACGGATTGAGTTACCGTGTGCTCCTACGAATACGTTTTTACCGTCTTTAAGAGCTGGAGCGATTTTATCTTCCCAGAATGGAAGGGCACGTTCCAAAGTAACTTTCAAGTTTTCAGCATCTGGAATCACTGAATCGTCAAGTGAAGCATAACGACGGTCAGTGTGTGCTGAATGTTCATCATCACGGTCCATTGCAGGAGGCAATACATCGTAAGAACGACGCCAGATGTGAACTTGTTCATCACCAAATTGTTCAGCAGCTTCTGCTTTGTTTTTACCAGTCAAACCACCGTAGTGACGTTCGTTCAAGCGCCATGATTTCAACTGGAACCCACAATTGGTCAGAAGCTTCAAGAGCCAAGTTAGTAGTTTTGATCGCACGTTTCAATACTGAAGTGTAAGCTTGGTCAAATTCGATACCAGCTTCTTTGATCAATTTACCAGCGTCGATCGCTTGTTGTGTACCTTTTTCAGACAAATCAACATCAGCCCAACCAGTGAAAAGGTTAGCTTTGTTCCATTCAGACTCACCGTGGCGAGCAAAAACCAATTTTACCATTAGATGGATCTCCTTTTTATTCTCCGAGGTTTCCCCCGTTTATCTATTCTATTCTACTAGATTTTCAGTGAAAAATCTAGTGGCGACCATAGAAAAGTGCAATTTCTCACAAAAAAGAGCCTGACGGCTCTGGTTTGAAAAATGTGGAATGTTACTTCTTACGTTGAAACAGCTTATTCTTCTACTAGATTCTTTTCAGTCGAACAATTTCGTTGTTCAATCATTTTTTTTAAATCTTTTAAATCACTATAAATATGGACTATATATACTAGCAGACAAAAATAGTATCCAGTTCCCAAGTTATAATAAGATTTTTGAATCGTTAATGAAAATGCAGCATATATCAAAATCACACTACAAGATAAGTGAATCAAAAACGACTGCAGGCTAGCCAAAAATGGATACCCCTTTTTTTCAAAAGAATCATGAATAAAATAGGCTATAACAGGTAAAACAATTAATAGTATGAGAGAAATAATAAAGTAAGAATTCACCACACCTTTAAATTCTTGCCCCCAAAATACTGAGTTGCTTTTCCGAAATAGAAAAACCTGTGAAGTGTCAGAATACGAATAATAATGACCATTCAAAAATGGAAGCCCAACAATTGAAAAAATTAGAATAATATACAATACAAGCTCCCAGATTAAACTAAGATTACTTTCTTGTTTTGTTTCTGACATCTTTAACCCCTTTCCTTAATCACTCTGTCTTCAATATCGACCATATCAAAATCCGAATCTGTCATAGTCCCTAAGACATAAAGACCATTTGGTAAATTCGATTTTTTTACAATCGCTTGTAATTCATCCTTAAAACGGATATGATCCCTTTTCACACCTTTAGGTAATGTCACTTGAACATAGATGACATCATGATCTAAAGCTTCTTTTACTGGAAAACCATACCATCCTCCAAGAACAGTCCGTCCACTCTTCGCCGATTGTTTCTCGTAATCTTCAAGCCAATGTATCCCGCCAGTATAGTTAATATTACTTGAAATACCAAGTTTAAATTCAACCTTCGATCCTTTTAAGATAGAATTTTGATCTATTTTTTTCTTTAATTCCTGCTCCACCTTTTTTCTCTCAGGATTCAATTCTAGGGCTTTTTCAAGAATGGGTACATACGTGCTAGGAGGCTCACTATACATTCCTATTGAATCACCAAGCAATCCAAAACGTCTTTCTTTAGCTAGAGGTGGATAATATGGCAAAATGACTTGTTCTAACATCATTTGTTTCTTCAATGGAATAGAGACGACTTTCCCATTAATCTTTTCAGAATAGGTATAATTAGCATTAATCACTAGTTTTGATTCACTTGTAAGTGAAAGGCCCGTGATCCGAACCTCTCCTGAATAATGATTATTCTTGTAGATTTCCTTGATATTTGATTCTAAATTTTTATAAAAACAAATAGTTAAAAGGATAAAAAAACCAACAATGACCAGTAAACTTTTTAGTTTTTCACTCTTTATCTTCATTTTTTAAATCTTTCTATAAGTCCTTATCTCACAAACATTGTTACTCTATCCAACTATATGAGGGGCCGTTTTCAAGAAAAAGAAAGACCATATAGCACCAATCATAAAAATGGTCACTGCTGCTAAGGCATAGACCTGCCACATCTTCCAAGAAAAATTCTCCAGCTTTTTCATCTCGTTCTCCTATTGTTTGATCGTGAAAGTATATTATATCATGATTTTCCCTATTTTTCTCTCGGTATAAAATATAGGCAAGCTTTCATTGCATCAAAAAAGAGCCTGATGGCTCTGGTTTCTCTCACATTAATTTTTCTGACAGTCGGGGCAAATGCCATAGACCGTCATCTGGGTCTTGGTGATCTGGTAGCCACTTTGACTGGCTGCTTCTTCGCGAAGATCTGGGACTTCGATATCCACATCTGCGATACGACCACATTTTTCACACACCACATTCAAATGGTCATGCCCCATGAAATCAAAATAGGTCGTGGTATCATTGCGAACCTTGATCTCAGAGACAACTCCCTCATCAATTAAAACCTTGATATTGTTGTAGACAGTTGCTAGACTCATGCTTGGAAACTGAGGTAATAAATCGCGATAGATCTTCTCAGCGCTTGGATGTTCATGACTCGCCACTAAATAGGAAAGAACTGCTCTGCGGGTATCAGTAATCCGAATACCCTTGGCACGCAAATTTTGCAAGACTTCTTCCACGCGCTCTTCTTCATGACGATGCAATGCGTTCACTATGATTCCCCCTTTCCAATATGATTTAATCGATTCGTTACCCTTATTATATCATGTTTCAAAATAAATCACTATTTAGAATGCTTTTAATTAAAAAAAATGTCCGGGGGACATTTTTTTCACGAGCCTGAAAACGGAAAAGCGAGTTCATGTCCGGGAGACATTTTTTTCACGAGCCTGAAAATGGAAAAGCGAGGTTATGTCCAGTGGACATTGATTCACGAGCTTGAACTAGATTCATCTACTCTCAACCGATCCAACTGGTCATCCAGCGCACGGTTCCTAGGATCATTTTGACCACGAGAATCATAAAGCAAAATTCCAGTACGAACCACAGCCCTTTCAGTAGATACAAAATAGGTCGGATAAACAACAAGGCAAAGAGGCCTAAAATGAATCGCATGGTCTTTTCTCTCTCCTTCTTTTTTCCTATTATACCCTTATCCTATAGAGCTGTCCAACAAAAAAACCATCCTAGAAATCTAGGATGGCTTTTCAAAATGCAATTATTTAACTGCTTCTTTAAGAGCTTTACCAGCTTTGAATGCTGGAACTTTAGAAGCTGCGATTTTGATTTCTTTACCAGTTTGTGGGTTGCGACCTTTACGAGCTGCACGTTCACGAACTTCGAAGTTACCGAAACCGATCAATTGAACTTTTTCACCTTTTGAAAGGTATTCTGAAACTGCTGCGAATACAGCATCAACAGCTGCTGCTGAATCTTTTTTAGTCAATTCTGTAGCTTCTGCCACTTTTGCGATCAAATCTTGTTTGTTAGCCATTTAACAAATCCTCCAAATTTTTTTAGGCTTTACGCCTTAACAGTACTATAATATCTAAAAAAGCCTTTAGGTCAAGTACTAAACCTGTTTTTTCAAACATTTATTCAGCTTATTCGTAGCGCACCAAAACTGCAAATGCATTCTCACCTGTATGGGTTTGGATAATCGATCCAGTTTCGAGAACTGGGATTGCTTTTTCAACGAGCGATTGCAACTGAGCCTTCATTTCATTGGCCCACTCTGGTGTCCCTGCGTAAGAAATCCCGATCTCAGCCACCTTACTATGGGAAAGTTTCTCTACCAATTCATCCAACCATTTCTTAAAGGTCTTGTTTCCACGGCCCTTGACGATTGGTTCCAACTGATGGTCCTTCATTTCCATCACCACACGGATGTTAAGAAGCGAGCTCAAAAGTCCGGTGACACGGCCAATCCGACCACCTTTAACTAGATTTTCCAAGGTAGATACGCCGATATACAACTCTGTCTTTTCTTTGACTTCTTCAATACGAGCTAAAACGGTGTCTAGATCTGCTCCTTCTTTAGCCAACTTAGCTGCCTCAACCACTTGAAACTTCATGGCTTGGTCTGTAAAGCCACTATCAATCACGGTCACATCTGCCCCTGATAAGGTTGCCCCTTGACGAGCTGCCTCTACTGTTCCGGATAAGGCATGAGACATATGAATCGAAACGATATGAGCTCCGTCTGCTGCTAACTTTTCATACACCTCCGCAAAGACTCCAACGGGTGGTTGGCTGGTCTTTGGAAGATTTTTGCTAGATTGCATTAAGCGCAAGAAGTCCCCTTCGCCCAACTCACTGTCGGAATAAAGGACTCCATCCACCATAACAGAAAGTGGCACAATGGTGATGCCATATTCTTCAACCACTTCAGGCTCAATTGTAATAGATGAGTCTGTAACTATTTTAATATTTGCCATATATTTCTATACTCTTCCTAAGAATGTTCTGCTTTCATTATATCAAAAAACACGGGGTTTTGCAGTGAAAGATATCCATTCCTGCTTCCTCAGTCGTCTGCGGCAGAAAAACCTGTATTATGAAGGACATGGTCATGGACAATGCCTTGATCATCCAAGAGCAATCCATGGAGGACTCCACCAAAGACAGCGCCCCCATCGACACCCATCTTCTGATCTGAAATCCAAAGATTTTCGGTGCCGACTGGCTCATTGAGCAGTCCATAGACTGGTGTATGGCCAAAGACGATCCATTTGCCTGTATGATTCTCCGCTTCATGGAATGGTTTTCGGATCCAGACTTTTTGGTAATCACTGGTTTCTCGCCAATTTTCAAGGGTTAGATCCACACCAGCGTGGACTAAATAATAGGTCTCTGTCTCGTAGTCAAAAGGCAAACTACGGATGAAGGCCACCAAGTCAGGAACGGCATTTTCTACTGCTTGCGCATCTGCAATGCCATCTACAGGAGCATCGAGTGGCCGGCCTAACAGAGAGTTGATGGTCGTATCGCCACCATTTCTTCGGTAGTGGTCATAACGCTCTTCTGGATTGTCCAACCAGGCTAAAAACATGTACTCGTGATTTCCGGAAAGGCAAACCGCTCCGTGATGGTCTACGTAGTCCTTTACGATTTCAATTGATCGTTTGCTGTTTTCGCCTCGATCTATCAAATCCCCTAAAGACCAATTGAGCTTTTCCATCCCACTCTGTCATGAGCTCTTCTAGCATTTGTGCTTTTCCGTGAATATCTCCGACTACAAAGTATGTTGACATTGTTTCAAACCTTCTTTCTCTTAACGCTTGAGAAGTTGCTCTGCTTGTTGACGGGCAGCTTCCGTTAGATCCTCTCCTGCCAGCATCTTGGCAATTTCTTCGATTCGTTCTTCTCTATTGAGCAAACGCACAGTAGATACAGTTGAGTGTTCATCACTGATTTTCTCAATATAGAATTGATAATCTGCTGCAGCGATGACTTGAGGCAGGTGAGAAATAGCAAGCACCTGGCCATTTTGACCGATCTTATGAATTTTCGCTGCAATCGCTTGGGCCACGCGCCCAGAGACTCCTGTATCCACCTCGTCAAAGACGATACTGGTTTTTCCTTCTTTTCGAGAAAAAGCCGACTTAATGGCCAACATCAAACGTGACAATTCTCCGCCGGATGCTACCTTGACAAGAGGTTTAAAGTCCTCACCTGGGTTGGTCGAAATGTAAAATTCGACAGCTTCATTTCCCTCACGATTAAACTTAGCCTTGCTAAAACGCACTTGAAAACGCGCCTTGTCCATGTAGAGATCTGCCAATTCTTGCTGGATTTCATTTTCCAAAGCTTGGGCCAGAGTATGCCGCTGATCACTCAAATCTTGAGCCAAGGTGACCAAACTCTTTTCCAAACGTTTGAGTTCTTTTTCCAAGTCCTCAGACGAGAGGTCACTTCCGGTGAGGAGGCTATATTCTTTGGTGATTTGCGCCAGGTATTCCAAGACGTCCTTGACTTGGCCACCATACTTGCGCGTGATCGAGTGAATCAAATCCAAACGCGATTCCACCTGCATAAGGCGATTGCCATCAAACTCCAGACCATCGACCACATCTTCTAAGCGCTTGGTAATATCCTCAAGGGCATAGAAGGTTTCAGATAACTGGCTTGAGAGCTCTTTGTAGCTGGGATCATATTCTTCAATACTTTCCAGATCATTCATGGCTGAGCGAACATTGGAGAGGCTCGAAAACTCTTCTGCATCCAGCATGGTATAGGCATTGGTTAGGGTATCTGCAATCATCTTGTGATTGAGCAGGCGTTGGCGTTCTTGCTCCAGACGCAGGTCCTCATCCACTTCCAAGGCAGCTGCCTCAATCTCTGCAATCTGAAACTCCAACATCTCAATACGAGCCTTGTTTTCCTGCTGGTTGCGCTGGAGTTCCACCACTTGTTTGCGCAGGCGTTTGTAGTCTTCAAAGGTCTGACGATACGCATCTTTGGTTTGGAAAAAGGCTGCATCCCCAAATTCATCCAGCATAGCGATATGCAATTGGGGCCGCATGAGTTCTTCCTGATCATGCTGGCCATGGATATCCACCAAATGTTGACCGACTGCCTTTAAGACAGACAAATTCACCATCTGACCATTGATCCGACTGACACTTCGTCCATTTTGCAAGATCTCTCGGCGAATGATCAATTCATCGGTCCACTCTAGTCCTTGCTCTTCAAAGAGAGCTGTCAAGTGGCGATTGCTCTCAACAGTGAAGAGACCTTCGATTTCCGCTTTTGGGGCTCCGTGTCGGATGACATCCGTCGTTGCGCGGCTTCCCAGCATCATGTTCATGGCATCGATAATGATGGATTTCCCTGCACCTGTTTCCCCTGTCAGTACCGTCATTCCCTTTTCAAAATTTAAGGAAATCTCTTCGATAATGGCAAAGTTCTTAATCGAAATTTCTAATAGCATAGGCTCTTACCACCCAAAGATTGATTTGAGGATATTCTCTGCTTCTGGAGCTGAATAGGCGATCAGTAAGATCGTGTCATCATCTGCAACAATACTAAAGATATGCTCCTTATAAATCTCCCGCAAGCGACGTTTAACTAAAGGTGCTGTCCCCGGAACCATGGTGAAATTGACATATTCTCCCATGCGACGATGAGACAAAATATTGCTTTCGATCATCCCGATCCCTTGGTGGTGCTTGCGTGGCAATTCATAGACATAGGTCATGTCTTTCAGAGGGCGTTTTACGATGCCCAATTCTTTGATATCCCGTGACACCGTCGCTTGGGTTGCTGAGATGCCTTCTTCTTTCAAATGTTCGACGATCTCTTCTTGCGTCCCCACTTCATGATCGCGAATGAAGCGACGAATTTTTTCTAATCTAATATTCTTACTCTTCATGTTTAAATTCCTTGTGTGCCAGCTCCACAACAGCCTCCAGCTGCTCTGTAGTTGGATTTGTTTTCTCTTCTTTTTTTTCTAGATACATCAAAAATTCGATGTTGCCATGGCCTCCTTGGATAGGGGAATAATCCACTCCCATTACCGCAAAGCCATGTGTCCCTGCAAAAGCAACGACCTTTTCAAGAACGGCTAAATGAATCTTAGGATCCTTAATGATCCCATTTTTTCCGATCTGCTCGCGTCCTGCCTCAAACTGAGGTTTGACCAAGGCCACGACTTGTCCATTATCTGCCAAAATCCGGTGAAGGGCTGGTAGAATCAAGTCCAAGGAAATAAAGCTGACATCGATACTCGCAAAGCTCGGTGTCGCTTCAAAATCATCTGGCTCGGCATAGCGGAAATTGAACTGCTCCATCGAGACCACCCGAGGATCATTGCGCAATTTCCAGGCCAACTGATTGGTCCCGACATCCACCGAAAAGACCTGGCTGGCTCCGTTTTGCAGCATGACATCTGTAAAGCCACCTGTAGAAGCTCCGATATCAATCGCAATTTTACCTTCTACAGACAAACCAAATTGGTTCAGGGCTTTTTCTAATTTAAGACCGCCCCGGCTGACATATTTGAGCTTTTCGCCCTTTAATTTCAACTCGGTTGCTTCATCAATTTTTTCACCCGGTTTATCGAAGCGCTCACCATTGATGACGGCAACGACAAGACCTGCCATCACCCCTCTTTTGGCTTGTTCGCGGGTATCAAATAGGCCTTGTTTATAGGCTAATACATCCACTCTTTCCTTAGCCATCTATTCGTAATCCTTCTATTAATTTCTTGATCGCTCGCGGATCAAAGTCGCAAGCAGCTGTAATCTGATCCAACAAGTCCTCGCAAGCGTCTAATTCACTTGTCAGCAAAGCTTTTGATTCTTCCAATCCCAACAGGGCTGGATAGGTCGATTTTTCAGCTACTAAGTCCTTTTGAGGAGTCTTCCCCAAAGCTTCAAAATCAGCGACCAAATCCAAAATATCATCCCGCACTTGAAAAGCCAGGCCTAATTTTTTCCCGATTGTTTCTAAGAGCTGAGCAATGTCTGCTTGCAACTCTAACATCAAACCTGCTGCGATGAAAGGATAGGCAAGGAGGCGTCCTGTCTTATTGGCATGGATGGTCTGCAATTCTGCTAACGTGAGCTGTTTGTGCTCCCCTTCCATATCAAGGACTTGGCCAGCTACCATTCCACGACTACCGGAAGCATCTGACAATTCAAGAATCAAGGAGACCTTGACCGTATCTGCAAGGGCACTCGCAGCAATCATCCCAAAGGGATCGAGAAAAAGCGCATCCCCTGCTAAAATCGCCAGGTCTTCTCCGAATTTCTTATGATTGGTCAATTGCCCCCGACGGTAATCATCATTGTCCATGGCAGGCAGATCATCGTGAATAAGGCTTCCTGTATGGATCATCTCCAAAGCCCCTGCTACTTGAAAGTGAGCCTCCGTCAATTCCAGTCCAAAGGCCTCTAACAATTCTAGAAGGAGCAATGGGCGCAGGCGTTTTCCACCTGCCTGGATCGAATATAGGACCGACTCCACTAAATGGGGGGCAACGGCTTTCTCCTCATAAAAAGAGCGAACCGCTTGCTCTACTCTATTTCGTTTTTCTTCTTGTCTCATGCTAGATCCGCTTCAGTACCATCTGCTTGCATGACCTTGACCAAGGTTTTCTCTGCTTGATCCAAGGTCTCTTGCAATTCTTTTGACAACTTCATTCCTTTTTGGAATTCTGTAATAGCTTCTTCTAAAGCCACATCACCACTCTCCAATTTTTGGACGATAGCTTCCAAATCTGCTAAGTTTTCTTCAAATTTCTTTTCTTTCGACATGTTTTACCTCTACTTCTAACTGGCCATCTCTCATGATGAGGGATAGCGGGTCCCCTTCTGTTACTTTCGCAACGGAATCTATGACCTGATCTCCTTCCTTAACCATGGCATAGCCACGCGCAATAATCCGACTGGTATCGAGCATCAAGAGGGCTTCTGATAAGCTTTGCACCTTGATCTTTTGCTCTTTTAGGACTTGTTCCATTCGGTTGGTTAAGATTCTCTTATCTTGGAGCAGGCGGTCCTGGTAGCGCTCGATGCGATGCAAAGGAGACGTAGCTTCTAAGCGATGACGCAGACCTTGCAGCTGATTCGCCCCTTGTCCATAAGCATCGCGCATCCCTTGTTTCAATCTCAATTGCAACTGGTCAATTTTTGCAGGTAGCCATCATAGAGTCTTTCAGGCTGTCTAAAAATAACCGATTGACTTAATTTGGCCAAGCGTTCACGATTATAGGCCAAACGATTGGACATGGCTGTTGCCATGCGATTTTCCTGCTTTTGTAAATGGGACAAGAGATCCAGCTTCGTTACTGGAGTGGCCAATTCAGCAGCGGCTGTCGGAGTAGCGGCTCGTCGGTCTGCTACAAAATCGGCTAGAGTCGTATCTGTCTCATGTCCAACACTGGAGATAATCGGAATCCGCGATTCAAAAATGGCTCGCACCACTGCTTCTTCATTAAAGGCCCAGAGATCTTCAATTGAACCACCCCCACGACCGATAATCAAGACATCCAAATCATCCCGTTGATTGGCTCTTTGAATATTAGCAACCACCTCACTAGATGCTCCTTCACCCTGAACCTTGGTCGGGTAGAGCACAATCTCTACACCAGGGAAGCGTCGGCTCACCGTTGTGATAATATCGCGAATCACGGCCCCACTTTGACTGGTGATGACCCCGATCTTTCTAGGAAATTGTGGCAGAGCTTGCTTCCACCTATCCTGAAAGAGCCCTTCTTCGGTCAACTTTTTCTTGAGTTGCTCAAATTGGATGGCCAAGGCCCCTACCCCATCCGGCTCAGCCTTTTCGATAACAATGGAATAACTCCCACTTGGCTCATAGAGCTGAATGCGACCGATGACGTTGATCTTCATGCCTTCTTCTAGCTCAAAACCAAAGCTTCGATAAACCCCAGCCCAGACCGTCGCCTGAATAACCGCTTTTTCATCCTTTAATGAAAAATATTGGTGGTTGGGACGTTTTCGGAAATTGGAGACCTGCCCTGTCAGATAAACCCTTTCCAAATAGGGATCCTTATCAAATTTTAATTTCAAATATTTGGTCAAACTTGATACGGATAAATAGTTGGACATAGGAACTCCTTTCTGCAGAATATGATCAAGTTTAATTATACCAAAAAACACCAAAAAAGGCTGGCAGACAAAGCGAAATCATGAATTTCCTTTCTCTACATGCCTCATTTTATTCAAGACACTTTCTATTTGTCTGTTTGACACCAGCTTCTTTATTTTTCACACTTCTCTAACCGTTCAATAAAGGAGCTAAGAAGCGCTTGGGGTCCCCTTCATTTGGATAGGCATAACTAATATAGAAGACTGTTTTTTCCTCTTCAACCAGAGGAATTTTGACAAGATTTGGATATTCTGGAAAGAGAGTCAGATCGGTCATGAGACCAATTCCCAAATTTTCTTCGATGAACACAAATCCTATTTAGGATACAACAAAAAGACAAGTCACAGGACTTGTCTTTTTCTTCTTTAGGAGGCTATTGATTTTCTATTTTTGATAGGTTTTTACGACCCAATCGACCCCTTCATCTGCCGTGAGAGTATAGACGGGATTCTCAGTCGTTTCATAAAAAGTCATCGAGAGAGTTTTGCCATCCACGAATACTTCGATGGAGTTGGTATCGCGAATGATCGAAAAATGATGATCTTTTTCAGCATCCAACTGAATCCATCTCGATTGAAATGCTGGATTTTCTTTTCCAGAAATTGGGTGCCCAAATTGGTCTCGACTTAAGCTAAAGCGTTTTTGAGAGGCGTCGTAACTCAATTGCAAGACACTATCAGGATCAGTTTCATCACCATAACCTAGGATAAAGGAGCGACCCGGTTTGGCATTTAGTTCAAACAAGGTTTGTTTCCCTTTCGCTGGGATCGTGATCTGATTGGCCTTAACAATGGTTTCTGACGCATGCTCTACAAGAAAGTGTTCTTTCACTGACTCAGGTAACCCCTGAACCAATCGTCCGTTTTTCAGAGATAATTTTCTTGGAAGAGTCATACTACCTGCCCACCCATGAGCTAAATCATGACTGGGGATAGACCGGTGCCACATTTGCATCCAGGCAACCATGTATCGTTCGCCATTTGGTCCTTGACAAGTTTGAGGGGCATAGAAATCCAAACCACCATCGATTTCATCATAGGAATCGACATGAAAGCGCCCCGTTTCCCAATTCATGTCACCGATAAAGGCAACCGTCGAATTTAAATTCCAGTATTTTTCTTGCTGCCTTTCCATTTCAATGGGAGACAGGATCAAGACCCATTTGCCATCTAAAGGGAAGAAATCGGGACACTCCCACATAATCCCTTGCCCTTTTTCACCTTCTAAAAGAACTGATGTAAAGGTCCAATCTACTAGATTACTTGATGCAAATAGGAGAATTTGACCTCTGTCATCTGGCGTCTTAGAAGCAACGACAGCGTAATAGTTTCCTTGGTATTCAAATACTTTAGGATCACGAAAATCTGCAATATCTGCGATCCCCTCAATATGTTGAGCATGGATCACTGGATTAGTAGGCAACTTTTCAAAGGTAATGCCATCTGTCGACACCGCAAGACACTGCGTCTCTTCTCGCTTTTCCTCATCGTCTACATGACCCGTATACAGCAAATAGAGCTTGTCATCTTTCACAATAGCACTACCCGAGAAGCAGCCATCCTTATCATAGCTTTCACTTGGCGCTAAAGCTACTGGCAGTTCTTCCCAATGGAGAAGATCTTTTGATTTGGCATGCCCCCAATGCATGGGACCCCAAACACTATCATAGGGATAGAATTGGTAAAACAAATGGTATTCCCCAAGGAAATAAACAAAGCCATTTGGATCGTTCATCCAGCCGATTGGAGGTAGCAAATGAAATGCTCCTCTATATTGCTGGTTAACCTTTACCCTGTTTTCATCGATATACTGATTTGCTTTTCGAATGCTTTCCTTCATACTGATCACCTACTTAATACCTGTACCAGATCCACCTAGACCTTGAATAATATATTTTTGTGCTACGATATATACTAGAATAAGTGGAATCGTAGAAATTGTCAAAACAGCCATTACTTGATTGATATAAACTGGTTGAGTTGTATTAATGGTTGTAATCGCCACCTGCATTGAAAATTTTGACGAATCGGTTAAAACCATCAACGGCCAGATATAATCATTCCAACTAGAAATAAAGGAAAGAACACCAACTGTTGCAACCGCCGGTTTCGACATAGGCAACATAATCTTGAAAGATCCGTAAGATACTTGCACCATCTATTTTTGCAGATTCGATAATTTCTTCTGGAATGGCAATAAAGAAGTTTCGGAAAAGATAAATATTAAAGACACTAGCTAATCCAGGGATAATAACCGCTAAACGATTATTGACTAAGCCAAGTGAATTAATAATTGTAAATTGAGGAATCAACACTGTTTCCATCGGAATGATTAACAATGCCAATAAAAAGCCAAACAGAATTTTTTTACCTGTAAAATTAATTTTTGCAAATGCAAATCCCGCTAAGGCGTTTACTATAATAGACCCAAGTGCAAATGTTCCTGCATAAAAAATACTGTTCCCTAGATATGTTAGAATACTAAAACGGGCAAGAACTTCTTGGTAAGGTTTAAACCAATCAGCTGGATTAAAACTAGGTAAGAATGCTTTCCAACTTGTTAAATTCTTATACACATCTGCTTCTGGCTTCATTGCTGAAACCACCATCCAGATCATAGGAAATAGAAAGAGGCCTGCTAATAGAATTAATAAAACATATTCTAAAATAGTAGTCGGTTTTAAACGTTTCATCCTAATCATCCTCCTTCAAAACTCGCCGTTGTACAAGACTAATCATACCAATCAATGTTGTAAATACTAAGGCAATCGAACTTGAGTAACCAACAAGACGGTCAGTGAAACCTTGTTGATAAATGTAATATACCATAGTGATTGTTGAGTTCAATGGACCACCTTGAGTCATAACCATTGGTTGTACAATCAATTTAAATGCTGAAATCAATGTTGTCAAGAGTACAAACAAGGCAGTTGGTTTCAATAAAGGCATCGTGATATATCTAAATTGAGCCCATTTTGAAAATCCATCCAACTCTGCCGCCTCATAAATATCTTGTGGAATATTTTGCATTCCTCCAAGGAATAACAACATTTGATAACCTGCACCCTGCCATGCAGAAACAAATACAATAGCATACATGGCTTGTTTTGGACTTGTCAAGAATGGTTGTGAAGAAATACCAATTTTATTCAGTAGAGCATTGAGCAAACCATTATTTGGATTTAACAAGTATAACCAGAGGATAGAAATAACGACAAGAGACATCACAACAGGAGCAAAAAATGCTACCTTAAAGAACATATTTCCTTTACGTTTCTTATTAACAATTAAGGCCATCCCGAGAGCCGCACCAAGTTGCACTGGAATAATCCAAACTACAAATTTCAAGGTATTCAAGAAGCTTTTTATAAAGATTGGATCTTGTGCTAAGCGCATAAAATTTTGTAGTCCTACAAATTTTCTATCCTCAGGCGTTAATAGGTAATAATCTGTAAAGGCATAATAGATCACCATACCAACAGGTATCACTAAAAAGATGAAAAGTAATATTAAAGCTGGAGCTAAAAAGCTATAGCCCATAATATTTTCTTTAAGGCGTTCTTTCTTTTTTGTTTCGACTTTATTTTTTTCGCTCATTGTTCGTCTCCTAAGATGAAACTATTAAATAAAATAAGGTGGAAGGTACATTCCATAACTTACCTTCCACCTTTTTTGAATGTCAACTATTTATTTAAAGATTGGTCGATTGCTGTTTGCATTTCTTTCGCATCGAGCATCTAATACTTTTTTGTACATCTGGATTATCTTTATAATAGCTGATATCTTGCATTGCTTGTTGGAAAGCGCGTGAAACTTGTGGATAAGCTACTACAACTGGACGAGCATGAGCCGTTTTAGCATTTTGTTCCATCAAGAAACGCATTGGCTCAGATACTTTGTCCTTAATATTTTTTTAATTGTTGATTTTTCTGATTGGAAGAACACTGTTACCTAAGCTTAGAATTTCACTAGATTCAGTATTTGTAGCAAACTTAACAAATTCAGCGTACGCTTCTTTTTTTATCAGATTTTTGTTGTAACGGCTAATTGCCAACTACCTGAAGGTGATACCAATTTCTTCGTTTTTATCTGAAACTGGATAAGGAAGAATACCAAAAATCAATATCTTTGTAATTTGTTTGTAGGTCTGCAATCGTCCAAGAACCGCTCAGAACCATAGGATATTCACCGGTTTCAAAAACCTTTTTCAACAGGACTAACTGTCGTATATCCATCCTTCACAAGATCTTGAATAAATTGAACAGCTTCAACACTTTCCTTGCTATTGAAGTAGCCTTCCGCTTTTTGTTCCTTTTAGAATTCACAACAGATCCACCATTTGACCAAATAAGAGGCATGTAAGCATATGGCAACATCTCATCGTTTGAATTCAAACGGAAATCAATCGCTGGTTTGTTAAAATGATCTTTTAATTTCTTAGCAATGGCATTAAACTCAGACCATGTCCATGGTTTTTTTCTAGGGTTGGTAAACTAGCTTCGTCAATCCCTGCTTCTTTAAACATTTTCTTATTATAGTAAACACCTACATTGGATTCTGAATAACCAAATGCATAAAATTTACCATCATAAGTTCCCTGTTGTTTAATACTGTCCAGTACATCATCCATATTATCGTCTTTTAGATAATCATCCAAAGGAGCAATCACTTTTGATTTTGCATAGGCTGCAGTATTAGGACCATCTAGTGTAATGACATCTGGTAAACTATTTGTCGTAACAGCGGCATTAACCTTATCTTCATATCCACCACCACTACCGCTACGTGGAATAAATTCTGTCACAACCTTATATTTCGTTTTCTTTGATTTATTGAAATTATCAACAACTTGTTGCCAAGCTTTTCCCTCAGCTGTTTCATCTGAGAACTGAACCCAGACTTTAATCTCATTTGAAGAACTTGCAGTTTTGGATTTTGATCCCCCACCACATCCTGCAAGCAATCCTAATGATAGTGCTGCAACTACAGATAACTTAATACCTTTACGCATAGCGTCCTCCTTTTTGAAACGTTTCATTTTTTGGTTATATTTTTAACTCAAGCTAAAATAGTTGAGTTTTTTGAAACGTTTCATTTTATAGCTAAATTATAACAGCGCTTTCATAATTTGTCAAGCACTTTTTTTATAATTTTTTTGTAGTGTTCCTTCAAAAGAAATGTACGGGCAAACTAATCACATTCTTTTTCTATTTTTTTCTTGTCGAATCAATTTGAGTAATAAATCTACTGCCGCTTGGGCCATCTGAGCTATTTCTTGAACAATGGTCGAAAGTAAGTACGGTTGATCAAAAGCAGGTCTTAAGCCATCAAAACCAATAATTTGATAGTCCTCTAGAGGAGTTTTTCCCATCTCCGTCAAAACTTTTATAACACGTAGAGCCATAAAATCATTTACTGTAAAAATCCCATCAATCTGAGGATGAGCTTCGAAAAAAGACTTAATTTGTCTTTCTGCTTGATCTAACGGTTCTGGCATTTCAAGACTACAGATTTTTTTGTATTTTTGCCGTTTAGCTTCATCTTTAAACCCCTTCCGCGTTCCGTTGTTTCATTCAAATGTTTGTTCACACCACTAATGTAAGCTAAATTTTGGCAACCTCGTTTGACTAACTCTCGGCAAGCCAGTTGACCACCATGATAATTTTCAGAGGTTACGTAATAGACATTTTCAGAAAAATGACGGTCAATACTAACAAAAAGGTAAATTAGAGGAGATATACTTATCGATATCTGAATAGGTGATCCCAATGATCCCATCTACCTTATTTTTTTCAAGTAATTTTATGTACTCTATCTCGTTTTGAGCATCTTTATCTGCATTACAAATCAATAATTTACATTGATTTTTCAACAATTCCTTTTCTACATGATATGCAAACTCAGAAAAGAATGGATGCCAAATGGTTGGAATAAGTAAAGCGATAATATTACTACGATTCGTTTTTTTAATCCTCTCGCATATTCATCTGGCACATAAGAAAGTTTTTCAATCGCTTGTTGAACTTTTTTTAATGTCACCTCTTTAATGCCTTTTTCGTTATTGATGACACGAGAAACGGTCCCAACACTAACCCCAGCTTCTGCTGCAACATCTTTCATCGTAATCGATTTTTTTTGCTCATTCATTTTCTCACCTCCTTTCATCCATACTATCATGAAAACGTTTCATTTTCAACATTTTCGTTTGAATTGTCACTCCACTTCTTCATCCATTTGGGGATTTCTTGGCTGATGGTCGTCGGTAGAACCACATAGGCCTCCTTGCTCAAGTCTTCTGCAATGGCTGAATGTAGATAGGTCGCAACCACCACGCGCTCATAGAGACTGACCTGTGGAAATTGACCCGCAAACCCTGCGATCATCCCTGCCAAGGTATCCCCCATCCCCCCTGTTGCCTGATAGGGACCACCAACATCTAGCTGATAGCCCTCTTCTTGCCCACTTGTCCAAATGCGGGTGTGAGGCCCTTTTTCTACAATGACAGTCCCTTGAGGAAAACTTTGAACCGCTTCTCGGCTCTTCTCTTCTGTTTGGCTAGCTAGATCAAGTCCTGACAGTTTTTCCCATTCTTTTTGATGAGGCGTAAAGACCAACTGAGCCTTTGGCAAGTCAAACTGAGAAGCTACTAAAAGACTAATAGCTCCTCCATCTAATATCAAGACCTGCTGGCTAGAGACTTGCTCAAAAATCATGTGCAAGATTGCTTGGTTTTCTGTTGCTTCCTTTAAGCCCGGTCCTACAAGAATCACGCTGGCTTTTTGGAGCTGCTCACAAAGGAGTTCGTGATCTGCCAAATCAAAGCCCATGGCCTCAGGAAGATGGCTATGAAGGGCCGTCAGATTATCTGGATCTGTTGCGACAGTGACCAGCCCCGCACCACTATGAACCGCAGCAAGCGCCGCCATAATGATGGCTCCCCCATAGGGGTAAGTCCCCCCCAATCAAGAGCAGGCGACCAAAATCGCCCTTATAAGATCTTGCCTCTCGCTTTGCAATGACACGCTGGATCTCTTCTTTCTGAACTGTTCTCATACCTTCCTCATTTCTAACGAAAAAGGAGAAGCTACGACTCCCCCTCCTTCTTTTATTTTCCTCTGAATTCTGCGAAGACTTGCAAGATCTTAGCAGCCACAGCTTGTGGTTGATTTTGTTTGGCTACCAATTGATCATCCGCATAAGGCTGAAGGGCTGGAAAATCACCAATCTGAACTGCATAAAGAGCTTTTTCAAAGAGCTCGATATCATTTTGATCATTGCCAAAAGCCACGAAATTCTCTCCACAGAGTTCTTCTACTGTTGTCGCTTTATGCGTGTCTGCTGGATTGAGATAGATGCATTTTTCATGCGCATGATAGCGGATATGGGCCTTATCTGTCTTTTCGATCCGCTCGATGATCTCATCCACGAGCTCCTCATGGCCACCCATATAGATCACGACCTTAATCGGATCTGTCAGCTCCTCTAATGAACGATACTGGGCTTTCTTGAGGGGATCTACATTAGCAACAAAAGGAATCTTTTCCAAAATCTGTCCGCTATAATCAAAGGTATCATCCACAAAAAATGGTAGATTGTAATGGCGGCAAAAGCCAAGGACTTCCCGATACACATCCTTGTCCAATTGTTCCTCATATACCAATTGCCCCTGGCGATAGGCCAATCCACCATTTAAGCCTATCACGAGTTGCTGACTCAATGGGTCCCCTAAAAGACCCAAGCAGTCCCGGTAAGAACGTGCAGAAGCAAAGGCAACTTCATGGCCAAATTCTTCTGCTCTCAATAAGACCTGTTTGATTTCATCATCGATTGTGACACCATCGAATGACAGGGTTCCATCTAAATCAAATACAAACTTCATCTTGTTCACACTTTCATTTTTTTAAGGCACGAACAGCTGCTTCGTAGGTCTGCTCCATCAGCATGGTGACGGTCATAGGCCCAACCCCTCCTGGTACCGGGGTAATATGACTGGCCAAAGGTGCAACAGAGTCAAAATCGACATCCCCACACAATTTGCCATTCTCATCGCGATTCATTCCGACGTCAATAACAACGGCGCCTTCTTTCACGAAGTCTGCTGTTACAAATTTGGCACGACCGATCGCAACAACCAAGATATCTGCTCTTCTAGCAATTTTAGGCAGATGATGGGTCCGGGAATGGGTCAAGGTTACCGTCGCATTTTTGGCGAGGAGCAACTGCGCCATTGGTTTTCCAACGATATTGGAACGACCAATCACGACTGCTCGCTTCCCTTCTAGATCAATCCCGTACTCTTTGAACATCTCCATGATACCAGCGGGAGTCGATGGCACCATAATCGGATTTCCAGCCCACAAGCGTCCCATATTCAATGGATGAAAGCCATCCACATCTTTTGTCGGATCAATGGCTAAAAGGACTGCATCCGCATCGATATGCTTAGGCAGTGGCAACTGCACTAAAATCCCATGCCAAAGGGGATCTTGATTGTAGTGTTCGATCACTTCTAATAATTCAGCTTGGCTGATGCTTTCAGGAAGTCGTCTCACTTCACTCCGAAAGCCTGCCGCAATAGCAGAACGCTCTTTATTTCTTACATAGATTTTGCTGGCTGGATTATCTCCTACCACGATGACAACGAGACCAGGCACAACCCCTGTCTCTTCTTTTAATCGTGCTGTTTTCTTCGCAATCTCACCCTGTAATTTTGTAGCGAGCGCCTTCCCATCAATGAGTGTCGTCATATCAATTCTCTTTCTAGTCAAGTAATGAAAATAGTCCTCTCTATTATAGCAGATTTCCACTCTCAAACCTAACTGTTCCTAATTAGAATTTCTTATAGACGAAAACTATAGCCAGATGGACAAAAAATGAGCTTGAGACCACCCCAAACTCATCCACACAGCTGCTTAGTAAAGCAATTCATAAATTTCCATTGCAATTAAATCAATGCTATCAAATGTATAGGTTTCACGCGCTTCAACATCACGAAGTGTAAAGGTTGAACCTTCTTCTTCATTGTGGTTGTATGCTACTTCAGCGACAACAACACCGTCACGTTCAAAATTACGTTTCAAGTTTCCACCGTCTTTTGTCATCGTCTCCAAACGGTTGATAATCCGTACTAAATGTGATTCCATTTTATTTCTCCTCTTTACTTTCTACTCTACTATTTTATCATAAAAGAGAAAGCTCTTCCAATAAAAATTCACATTTTTCCATTGATTTGCTCTCTTCTTCAATCCTTAGCGACATTCCGTAGTAAATTCTTGCAAACTTCTAGAATACTGATATAATGAAACTATAAATCTTTGACTATTTTTGACCTTTTAAAAATAGGCTCGTCTCTTGATGGGAAACCATCAAAAACCTACTGTGAGGTATGTATATGCTTTGTCAAAATTGTAAAATAAATGAATCAACCATCCATTTATATACAAATGTAAATGGACGTCAGCAGCAAGTAGACCTCTGTCAAAATTGCTATAAAATTATGAAAACAGACCCAAATAACAGCTTCTTGAAAGGCATGACCCAACGGAGCCAACTCACTGGAGATCCTTTTGAAGATTTCTTCAATAACCTTGGAAACTTCCAAAGTCCGCAAGAACCTCAAACCCCTCCAACTCAATCCGGAGGCAGTTATGGAGGTGGCGGCTACGGCCAAAACAATAACCGTGGTGGCGGTCAAGACCCTCGTCAAGCACGCCCTCAGAAGCCAAAAGGACTGTTAGAAGAGTTCGGTATCAATGTCACAGAAATTGCCCGCAAAGGGGATATTGACCCTGTCATTGGCCGTGACGAGGAGATTATCCGTGTCATCGAAATTCTCAACCGTCGAACCAAGAACAATCCGGTTCTGATTGGAGAGCCTGGGGTCGGAAAAACTGCTGTTGTGGAAGGCCTGGCTCAAAAAATCGTCGATGGCGACGTTCCTCATAAATTGCAAGGAAAAGAAGTCATCCGCCTAGATGTCGTGAGCCTCGTTCAGGGCACAGGCATTCGTGGTCAATTCGAAGAACGCATGCAAAAATTAATGGATGAAATTCGTCAACGCGAAGATGTTATTCTGTTCATCGACGAAATCCATGAAATTGTTGGCGCAGGATCAGCTGGTGAGGGCAATATGGATGCTGGAAATATCCTTAAACCAGCCTTAGCGCGCGGAGAACTCCAATTAGTTGGGGCTACTACCCTCAATGAATACCGTATCATTGAAAAAGATGCGGCCTTGGAACGTCGGATGCAGCCCGTTAAGGTCGATGAACCAACGGTTGAAGAAACCATCACCATCCTCAAGGGCATCCAGAAAAAATACGAAGACTACCACCACGTCCACTATACAGACGGGGCCATCGAAGCGGCAGCTATTCTTTCAAACCGCTATATCCAAGATCGCTTCCTGCCAGACAAGGCCATTGATTTGTTGGATGAAGCGGGATCTAAGATGAACCTGACCCTAAACTTCGTGGATCCCAAAGTGATCGACCAGCGCTTGATTGAAGCGGAAAACCTCAAAGCTCAAGCGACGCGCGAAGAAGACTTTGAAAAAGCAGCCTACTTCCGCGACCAAATCGCGAAATACAAGGAAATGCAAGGTCAACATGTCACCGATCAGGAAACCCCTGTCATCAGTGAAAAACTATTGAACACATCGTTGAACAAAAGACCAATATTCCTGTTGGTGATTTGAAAGAAAAAGAACAGTCTCAATTGATCAATCTGGCTTCTGATTTGAAAGCTAATGTGATCGGTCAAGATGATGCAGTAGATAAAATCGCGAAAGCCATTCGACGCAATCGTGTCGGCCTAGGATCTCCAAATCGACCAATCGGAAGCTTCCTCTTTGTCGGACCAACCGGTGTCGGAAAGACCGAATTGTCTAAACAATTGGCGATCGAGCTCTTTGGCTCTGCAGACAATATGATCCGCTTTGATATGAGCGAATACATGGAAAAACATAGCGTAGCGAAACTAGTCGGAGCTCCTCCGGGCTATGTTGGCTACGATGAAGCCGGACAACTAACAGAAAAGGTACGTCGCAATCCTTACTCCCTCGTGTTATTGGATGAAGTGGAAAAAGCCCATCCAGATGTCATGCACATGTTCTTGCAAGTCTTGGATGATGGCCGTTTGACAGATGGTCAAGGTCGTACCGTCAGCTTTAAAGATACTATTATCATCATGACCTCTAATGCTGGAACCGGCAAAGCTGAGGCCAATGTTGGTTTTGGAGCTGCTCGCGAAGGTCGAACCAACTCTGTACTTGGAGAACTCGGTAACTTCTTTAGCCCTGAATTCATGAACCGTTTTGATGGCATCATTGAATTCCAACCTCTATCAAAAGAAAACCTTCTCCAAATCGTTACCCTCATGCTGGATGAAGTCAATCAACGTCTCGCACAAAATGAGATTCATCTGGATGTGACAGAGAAGGTCAAAGAAAAACTGGTCGATCTGGGATACGATCCAAAAATGGGGGCCCGCCCACTCCGTCGTACCATCCAAGACCATATCGAAGATGCTATTACCGATTATTACCTGGAACATCCAAGTGAGAAACAACTCAAAGCCGTTATGACCAGCAATGGGAATATTAGCATCAAAGCTGTTCACAAGACGGCTGAAAAGAAGTTAGAATCATAATCAGTAAATGTACATTCAGAGAGTGGGACAGAAATCGGTAATTCGTTAGAATTCGATTTCGTCGTCCCACCTCCGCACAGTTGAGTAGGGCTGTAAAAGATGATGAAATCAGCGTAGTAGAGCCTACTCAACCACTGCGTCTTGCTCGACAATCCAAAAACAATTGAGAGGCTAGGACTTTTGTCCCAGTCTCTTTCTTTTTTCCCTCCAGATTTTTGCTAAAAAATATGATATAATGATGAAAAAATAAGAAAAAGAAAAACCATGACCATTCCAAGTTTTGGTGAAAAAAAACAAGATGTGACCTACGTCAATCGCTATGGTGTCTACGCTGTTATTCCCAATAAGGACAAGGATCAGATCATCCTCGTTCAAGCTCCAAATGGGGCTTGGTTCTTGCCTGGTGGGGAAATCGAGGCAGGTGAAGATCACTTGCAAGCTCTGAAACGGGAACTGATCGAAGAATTAGGTTTTACCGCTGTTTTAGGGCAATACTATGGCCAAGCAGATGAGTATTTCTATTCCAGTCATCGCGACACCTACTACTACAATCCTGCCTATATTTATGAAGTTGTAGACTATACAGAGGCTCAAAAACCACTGGAAGATTTTAACAATCTTGCTTGGTTTCCTGTAGAGGAAGCAATTGAAAAACTCAAACGTGGTAGTCACAAATGGGGCATTGAACAGTGGAAAAATACCCACAAAAAATAAAGGAATTCTTTCACAAAAAATAAAAAAGTGCTATAATAAATGAAGATAGAGGTTAGGAGGAACTCATATGAAGCTCATTAATACCACAAATAGTCATGCTGCACTGGTCAAAAGCCAACTTGCTAGCACTGACGCCTTGCTTGTCGAGGTTTATTCCGCGGGCAATACAGACGTCGTTTTTACACAGGCCCCAACACACTATGAATTATTGATCAGTAACAAACACCGAGCTATTCGTGAAACTGAAGTAGAAAAAATTCGTGAGTTCTTTTTAAAACGTAAGATTGATCTTCAAATCATTGACCAATCCGCTATTAAAACCCTCTACTCCGATAAACTAATTGAAATTTCCTTTCCAATTACTAAGTAAGGTCAATTTGCCTTACTTTTTTATTTGGTATCTTTTCCAAAAAAATCCTTTCACCTCGATTATGAGATGGAAGGATTCTTTATTTCTGATAGATCATTTTTACGTGAGGGGTAGAAGCCAAGAGAAAGGGCTCGCTCACCGTTTGAAAACCTAATTTTTCATACAAGCCTACCACCTGTTCTTGAGCCTCAATTTCAATGGTCCGTTCAGGAAATCTTTGTTCACAAAGGTCCAAAATTTGCTCTACCATAGCCTTTCCTAGTCCTTGACCACGACTGCCTTCGGCAACAGCCACTCGGCCAAAATGAATTGTCAGCCCTGTTTCGAATATGCGAGCATAGGCATCCACACGTCCTTCCCTATTTTGATGAAAAAGATGGATAGATCGATAATCAACATCATCGAGATCATTGTAGATCCTAGTTTGTTCCACGACAAAAGTCTCTAATCGTAGCTGAACGATCTCGTAAAACTCTTTCAGTTCTAGTTCCTTAAATTCTTTCTGGTACCACATAACTTCCTCTTTATTGAAAAGTCGCAAGGAGACTCTCTCCCTGCGATTTTTCATATCTTATTATTTAGCTTCAAATCCTTCTGCGACTGCGTCCGCAAAGTTCTCTTCGACGATGCTTGCACAGTGATCACAGATAGTTGCGTGGTAGTGACGTTCAGCCGTTGTTGGATCGATGCGACGGCAACGGTCACAAACTTCACCAGCTGCACGTTCAACCGTGAAGGCTACATCTTCAAAGGTCACTGCACCTTCTGGAGCTGGGCCTTCTGCGATAGTCAATTCAGAAACAATCAAGAGTTGGGCAACATTGCTATCAACAGCTCCAAGAAGTGTTTTCACAACTTCATTTGGATAAACTGTCAAATGAGCTTCGAGTGATTTACCGATCACTTTTTCATTCCGCGCTTCTTCCAAGGCTTTTTGCGCTTGACCACGGAAGTCCATGAAGGCTGACCAAGTATCCAAGATTTCTTCTTGGTTGGCAAACGTTTCTGCTTCTGGCAATTCTGACAATTGAACGAAGTCTTCTGCTTCAAACTCAAGATAGGACCAGATTTCTTCAGCAGTGTGAGGAAGAATTGGCGTCAAGAGTTTCGTGATTTTCACAAGGATATCATAGAAGACTGTTTGCATTTGACGGCGTTCGAGGGATTTAGCTCCTTCGATGTAAACAACATCTTTAGCAAAATCAAGGTAGAAGGCTGACAAATCAACGTTGATAAAGTTTACCAGTGCTTTGTAAATGGTCAAGAATTCAAAGTTAGCATAAGCATCACGAATCGTCTTAACAAGTTGGTTAAAGCGAATCGTCATGTACTTGTCCACTGAACGAAGCTCGTCGTAAGCAACTGCATCCTCAGCTGGGTTAAAGTCAGAAGTGTTCGCGATCAAGAAACGAAGAGTATTCCGGATCTTACGGTAAGTCTCAGACACTTGGCTCAAGATATCCATTGAGATACGCACGTCATTGCTTGAGTCTACACTGGTTACCCATAGACGCAAGATTTCGGCACCAAATTGCTTTTCAACATCACTTGGAGCAATGGTATTTCCAAGAGATTTAGACATCTTCTCACCTTTACCATCCAAGGCAAAACCTTGAGACAAGATTTGTTTGTATGGTGCGACACCATGGTTCGCCACAGAAGTGATGAGAGATGAGTTGAACCAACCACGGTATTGGTCTGAACCTTCAAGGTAAAGATCAGCTGGGTATTTGAGTTCTGGACGGTTAACGACAACCCCATTCCAAGACGAACCTGAGTCAAACCAGACGTCCATGATATCTGTTTCTTTTGTAAATTCACCATTTGGTGAACCAGGATGCGTAAATCCTTCTGGCAAGAGGTCTTTCGCTTCACGTTGCCACCAGATGATCGAACCATGCTCTTCAAAGAGTTGCGCTACATGTTCGATGGTTTCAGCTGTCATGATTGGTGTTCCATCTTCTGCATAGAAGATTGGAAGAGGCACACCCCAGGCACGTTGACGAGAGATGACCCAGTCACCACGGTCACGAATCATATTGTAAAGACGCACTTTCCCCCATTCTGAGTGGAATTTCACTTTCAATTTCGTCCAAGATATCTTGACGGAATTTCGATACTGAGGCAAACCATTGTGGAACTGCACGCCAGATGATTGGTTTTTTCGTACGCCAGTCAAATGGGTAGGAGTGAGAGATTTCTTCTTGAGCAAGGAGCAAATCACCAAGTTTTTCGATAACTGTTGGAACAACCTTGTCATAGAACTGACCTGCAAAATCAGGGCCAGCATTTTCCATCATGATTCCGCGTTCGTTAACCGTAACAGCAACTTCGAGGCCATTGGCAATCCCTACATTGTAGTCATCCTCACCAAAACCAGGAGCGGTATGGACGATACCAGTACCTGAATCAAGGGTTACATGCTCACCAAGGATCACCAATTCATCCACTTCAGGATCCCATGGGTGTTCTGTCACGATATGGTTCAATTCTTTTCCTTGGTAAGTCGCAAGGACTTCAGCATTTTCCCAACCGAATTTTTCAGAAAGGCTTGGCAAGAGCTCAGATGCTACGACGTACTTGCGGTCAGATCCAGCAGGTTTCACTACGACATAATCAAACTCTGCACCCACCGTCAATCCACGAGAAGCTGTAACCGTAAATGGAGTTGTTGTCCAAACAACGATGTAGGTATCTGTATCTAGGACACCCTTACCATCTTTAACTTTGTTGGCATAGTAAAGAGACGTTGATACCAAATCATGGTATTCAATCTCTGCTTCAGCAAGAGCTGATTCAGAAGACCAAGACCAGTAAACTGGCTTAGCCCCACGGTAGATATAGCCTTTATTGGCCATTTCACCAAAGACGCGGATTTGCGCTGCTTCATAGTCAGGTGTCAAGGTTACATAAGGGTGATCCCAATCACCTGAAACACCTAAGCGTTTAAAGTCTTCGCGTTGTTTATCTACTTGAGAAAGAGCGTATTCACGGCAGAGTTTCAAATACTCAACCAAGTCCATTTCTTTACGTTTCACACCTTGTTTAGCCAAGACTTGCTCAATTGGCAAACCATGGGTATCCCAACCTGGGATGTACGGAGCATAAACCTGACATAGACTTAGAACGAACAATGATATCTTTTGAGATCTTGTTCATGGCATGCCCTACGTGAATATTTCCGTTGGCATAGGGAGGGCCATCATGTAGTGTAAAATGCGGTTTCCCTTCATTCAACTCTTGACGGCGTTGATACAATTTTGCATCTTCCCATTCTTTTTGCCAAACTGGTTCCTTCGTTGGAAGCCCAGCCCGCATTGGAAAAGCTGTTTTTCCAAGATTCAATGTTTCTTTGAGTTTCATTGTGTCTCCTTATTGATTTAAAAGCTATAAAAAAAACACGAGCATCCTAAAAAGGACGATTGCTCGTGGTACCACCTTTGTTCGAGAAGTCGCAAGCGACCTTCTCCTCTCATCCCGTAACGAGGGAAACGTCCGTTCTTACTCAAGGGTTCAGAACGAATACTGTAAAAGGATCATCCATTAAGAGGGAGTGCAGATCTTCCACCATCATCTGCTCGCTAGATCTATCATTAATGGACCTGTTTTTACAAAATTATAAAATATTGACAGATTCACGATTTGCATCATCTTCTGGTTGAACAGTTTCTTCAACCGCAACGACTTCCTCATTTTTCATGACGAGCGTGCTCTGCTTCTTCTAAAAGCGGATTGAACTTTTTCATTCAAACCTTCAAACGCTTGTGTTGCACCCAATTCTAAATTAGCAGCTTCGATGCGTTTTTTTGCAATTCTTCGATTTCAGCTGGAGAGAATTGACGAGTCAAATCAATGTTATCATCTTCTGCATGATGATGGTGAACTGATTCACCCAAAGCTTTCTCCACAATTTCACGGAAAGCTTCATCACTTGTTTGAATGTACATAGCTGTTGGACGAAGAATTTCATCCCATTCAGGTGTATCGATAATACTCAATTGGCTTTCGATTGTTGATTTCAAACGTTGATGGAAGACGCGTGTCTTGTTCTTCAATTCCTCTGTTTCAACGGCAACCTTCTTGGCATTATCCGTTGCATGACGAAGGATTTCATTTGCTTTTTGTTTCGCTTCATCCACTAGGTGCTGTGCATCTTGTTCAGCTTGACGAACAATATTTTCAGAACGTTCGTTAGCGGCTTGTTTGACACGTTCCGCAGTATCTTGTGCAATCAAAACAGATTGACTCAATGAATCTTTCATTTCATCAAAATAGTTTAAGCGTTCTTCAAGAGCTTGAATTTTTGCTTCTTGATCATGATTTAAACGAACAAGATCTTCATAATCGCGAACAACGATATCTAGAAATTCTTCTACTTCGTTCGCATCATACCCTCTAAATTTAACGCCAAAAGTTTTATCTTTAATTTCTAAAGCAGTAAGAGCCATAACTCCTCCTCATTTTTTACTTAAGAGTACTTCAACAGTTATTTTATATTTTCCACTCTTTGAAATACCATTTTCAGAAACAATTTTAAGACGCCCAAAGCGTCGGACACTGACTAAATCATTCAGACCTACAGCATAGCTAACATTGGAAGTAGTCGCATAGTTAACTTTCACTAGACCAGAACTAATCAACTGACTAGCTTGTGAGCGCGAAAGCTTGAAGGTCCCAGCAATCACCTTATCTAACCGATAACTCGACACTAGAATATCTCGCTGCTGGCTTTCTTCCTCTACGATCATTTGTTCAGATAGAGGAACTTCCCTCAGCTTAACAGGTACCCGAGAAATTTTCTGGATGTGATCCATGAAATAGTGAACAAAACGCTGTTCAACAAATACTTGGATCTTTCCATCACTCGTCAGAATATCTCCAAAGGACTTGCGCTCCACACCTAATTGGTGAACAATGGTCCCCAGTACCTGGGAATGGGGCAAGTGATGAAATTTTGAAGCATAGACCATTTCCAATAAGGCCAGATCAAAGTCACTTGGATCCAATTGGTAATAATCCGGAGCAACAATAACCTTAGCATACTCCATTTTCTGCTCATCACTGGAAGCAAAGACCTGTAATTGGTAGCTTGCCGCGACATTTCGTAAAATAGTGACCTGGTGAGGGTTTAAAAACCCGTCACCTCAACAGAATAGCGTTCCACCACTCTTTCAGACAATTCAATACAACGATCAATGAATTCGTGATCTTCGCGATTGAAATGTTGGTAAATCTCTGTCTGTCCCATCGTATTCTATCCAATCAAAAGTAGGAACAAGCGGGCTAATAACTGATTCATCAAGTTCAAGACCAAAAGTGCTACTAGAACTGTAAAATCCAAGCCCCCAAACTGCAATGGTAACTTTCTAAAAAGGCTCAAAAATGGTTCAACTAGGCGGTGAACCATTTGTCCAAGAGTACTCTGAGGTGCCCCAGGGAACCAAGATAGTAAGGCATAGATGACAAGAATGATGGAATAGATTTGAATGATATTTGATAAGTATTGAAAGATAATCATCTTAACGATTACGTTTCATATCATAGTCAAATTCTGTCACTTCCACATCATTTGGAAGGCGGATATCTTCAATGTTAACGACAACATTAATTGGAGTCAACAAGTACATGGTACTTGCAACACGACGAAGATTTCCTGCTAAAACATAACGAGCCCCATCCAAATAATCTAAACAACGACGTGCTTGTACTTCTGTCATATATTGGAAGTCAATCAAGATACTCTCATTAGATAGTAATAGATCAACAATTTCAGTCGCTTCCTCGTATTTGCGGGGATAGCGTACATCAATGGTAATCTTTTCATCTGTATTCGCACGATTAGCAGCCAATTCACGTTGACGTTCATGCAAGCGAGTAATATTTTCAGATGTATTTTTCGTTGTTGAAACAGGTTCCTTCACTGCCGCTGTAGACACTGGAGTCGTAACAGGTGCGACAGGAGTCGGTTTTGGTTTTACTGGTTCTCTTTGACTAATCTGTGGACGTGGAGAAGTCACTTGAGGAGTCGGCTGTGGCTGTGGAACTGGTTGTGTTTCTGCCCCAGCTGCTTTTGCCTCGCGAACTTCTACTTCTTCACCGTCTTCTGTGAAGTAGTCAATAAAGTTGTTAAATTTATCTTTTAATGACATAGTTCTTTCCTATTTAAAAAATGATGTCCCAATTCTAACATAAGTCGCTCCGTTCGCAATGGCTACTTCAAAGTCACGACTCATACCCATACTTAGTTCTGAAAAAGGCATATTTTTTAATTGTTTCTTTTCTAGTTGTTTCTGAAGTTGGTGAGTTTTTGAAAAAATATCCTGCAACTCTTCTTGACTAGCCTCAAAAGGAGCCATCGTCATTAAACCAACAATTTCAATTTTGTCCAGCTGTGCGATTTCCGCTAAAACATCATCCAGTTCATCGGGTGCAAATCCATGCTTACTTTCTTCACCAGAAATGTTCACTTGGAGGAAACACTTGATTGGGTGTTCTGCTCGCTTTTGAATTTCTTGAGCCAGCTTCACCGAATCCAAGGCATGAAAGTAATCGACAAGATTGATCACGTCTTTTACTTTCCGCCGTTGGAGGCTCCCAATCAAGTGCCAAGTGAGGTCATACTCTTTTAGAGCTTGATACTTTTCTAGGAATTTATCGACACGATTTTCACCGATATGTTGGATACCTGTTTTCACCAGTGCTTCTGTTGTGGCAACATCCACATACTTGGTGACAGCTATCACATTTACTTGATCTTGACGGTTAGCTTTGTTTCTTGCTGTTTCTACTTGTTGCCGAACAAGATCAGCATTCTCTACCAGATTCATGATTAACGATTCCGGAAGAATGGTGGTGTTTCCAATTCATCATCATCTGAAGATGAATCTACGTAACGATCAACTTGATGTGTTGATGTTGGTTCAGTTTGGCGAACGATATTCTCACGACGAATATCCCAATCACCAAAGGCTGAGCCACGGTTTGGTTCTACCGCTGGACGACTTGGAGTTGTTGGCAATTCAACATCTTGTTTCAAATCAAATTCACGGTCAAATGGTGCAGCTTGTGGGCGTTGTTCACGTGGTCCTGTTTTATAAGGACGTTGTGAGGAAGCAATCCCGCTAACGCGTTCTACCTTGTCTTGACGGACACCAGTTGCAACAACCGTCACGCGGATTTCATCTTTAAGAGATTCATCAATAGATGTACCCAACCAGATATTCACTCCGTGACCTGCAGCTTGGTTCACAATTTCTGAAGCTTCTTCAGCTTCGATCAATGTCATATCCAAACCACCTGTTACGTTGACGATCACGTCTTCTGCACCATCAATTGTAGTTTCAAGAAGTGGAGAGTAAATGGCTTTACGAGCCGCTTCGATAACGCGTTCTTCACCGCTACCAACACCAATACCCATGAGGGCATTTCCTTTGTTTTCCATAACAGTCTTCACGTCTGCAAAGTCAAGGTTGATCAATCCAGGACTTGTGATCAAGTCAGTGATCCCTTGAACACCTTGACGAAGAACGTTATCTGCTTCACTCAAAGCTTCAAGAAGCGGTGTCTTCTTGTCTACAATTTCAAGCAAGTTGTTATTAGAAATAATCAACAAGGTATCTACATGTTCGCGAAGTTCGTTGATCCCTTCAATAGCGAAGTTGCCACGTTTTGAACCTTCAAACCCGAATGGACGAGTCACAACTGCTACTGTCAAAGCACCTACAGCTTTAGCAATACGAGCGATGACTGGTGCAGCACCTGTACCAGATCCTCCACCCATCCCTGCAGTGATGAAGACCATATCTGCACCTTGCAAAGCTTCTGTTAACACTTCTTCGCTTTCTTCAGCTGCCTTACGACCAACTTCAGGTTGACCTCCAGCACCCAATCCACGAGTCAATTTTGGACCCAATTGGATAACTGTTTCAGCTTTGCACTTGAAAGTGCTTGAACATCTGTATTAGCTGCGATGAATTCTACACCGGCCACGCCTTCGTCAATCATACGATTGATGGCGTTACCGCCACCGCCACCGACACCGATTACTTTAATTACTGCACCTTGTGCCGCTGCTGTGTCAAATGAAAATGTCATAAATACTTACACTCCTTAATCAAACATATTACCGATCAAATTTTTCATTCGGTCTGTGAATGTAGTTTTTGGTTCTTGTTTGCTATCATTGCTTGCTGCTGGAATTTCTTGAGCATCCACTGGAGATTCAATCTTCTCAGCATTGTATGCAGGTACTACCGGTTGTGCTGGTTGAGCAGGTTGTGGTTGTACTTGTGGTTGCACTGGACGATCAAATTGAATCGGTTGTTGACGCAAAACTTCGTCTCCATGAACCGCAGCTTGAGCAATAATATCCACATCTGTCAAATTGCCTGCATATTCAGACAAGCTAATTACATGGGCAAAAGCTGGATTGCGAATTCCAATTTGATTTGGAACAAACAATTTCACATTTACACCAAAGACTTCTTGAGCCAATTCTTCAACACCAGGAAGGATCGCTCCTCCACCGATAATCACAATACCACCAGGAAGATCCAACAAATGTCTTCTCTCAAGGTCTTGCTTGATTTGCTCAAAGATGTGTTTGATACGTGCTGAAATGATTTCAGCTAAGTACTTCTCAGTCACTTCAACTGGCTCTACTTCACCGATGACTTCCACATGGAAGACTTCGTTTCCAGCAGATGGCACATAGGCTTCACCGTAGTTGAACTTCAAGCCTTCTGCCAATTTTTGAGAAGTTTTCAATACTTTAGAAATATCTTTGGTAACATAATCGCCACCTTCTTGGTAGATATTTGTAAATTGAAGTTCTTGGCTACGAACAGATGCCACCGTTGTTTGGCCACCACCCATATCGATCACCGTGGCTCCGAATTCACGTTCGCCTTCATTCAAGACTGTTTTGATCATCGCAAGCGGTGAAATGATGATGTTTTCAACTTGTAAGCCTGCACGTTCAACTGTTTTACGCAAATTGTGCAAGATTGTACGAGGTCCTGTATAAAGAAGGCCACGCATTTCAAGTCGGATCCCCATCATTCCGCGTGGATCGCGGATTCCTTTGGAAACCATCAACTGTGAATTCCTCAGGAATGAAGGTGATTACTTCGCGATCCGGTGTCATGCTTTTTGTGAGTGCAGATTTGACAACATTTTCAACATCTGCATCTGTGATTTCTTTCGAATCACTTGTGACTGGAATCATTCCTTGAGTTGCTTCGATTTGTAGTAAGTTTGCAGGCAACCCAACATTGACTAGATTGATTGAAATCCCTGCTTTTTCTTCAGCTTGGCTGATTGCATTTTTAATTGCATTTGAAGCAGCTTCGATATCTACTATAATTCCATCTTTGACGCCAGCACTTTTTGCATTGCTGACTCCAATTACATTCATTTCTCCATTGACATGTTCTGCCACCAATACTTTTATTGAACTAGTACCGATATCTAAACCTGTAAAAAAGCCGTCTCTAGCCATTACACCAGTCCTCTCTCTTTATTTGTTTTCACTTTACATCTATTTATAGCCCTTTTAGTTGGAACTATCCAAACTTCATTATATCACAAAGAAGCCTAAAATGGACATTTTTTCTTCAATTATTTGAGATAATTTATGGGCTTTACTCATTCCCGGAAGAATTCTCTCCTTCTGGTTTCTGTTCTTGATTCTGTTCTTGGCTTGCTTCCTCAGAATGTTCTTCTTGCTTTTCTGTACTTTCAGCCTTTTCTTTTTCAGCTTGCTCTTTGGCATCTGCAATGGATTGTTCACTATAGCTGAAGACTCCAGCCTCCATATCAATGGTGGAATCATCGTCTAATTGCTTACTAATGGCTTTATAATAAGGAAGCTTGCGGGTAATTTGGGAAACAGGCACCAAGATTTTATTATCGTTTTTCATGGTGATGGTCACCAGATCCTTGGTGACCTTGCTCGGTGTCAGATCAACCGAAACAATTTTATCCGTAATGGAAGAAGAAATAGACTTCATTTCTTGGACAAATTGTCTAACCAATTCTCGATCTGAGAACTTTAAGCTAATATAGGAGGACGGCAATTCCGAAGCTGGAGTTACTGTCTCCACTACTTCTCCATTTTCCAATACTGGATAGTGGTCTTCTCCCGTCACATAATAGGCAACCACTTTGTGTTCCACGACATTGACTTTAAAGGTCACCGGGAATTGATAATGCATGTGAACCTCTTTAATCCATGGACTAGCCGTTTTCATATTTTGTTCATAGACCGATTTATGAAGAAAAGTCGTCAGAGTATAATCTTCTTCTTTGATGCGACTTTTTTCATACAAGAGTTGCTGATCAACCGCTTTGTTCCCTGAAAATTCAATCATTTTCTGTGTGGACAAGGGACTTAAAAAATAGATGGAGAGAAGGGCGACAATCGAGCTGATTCCGATAACCGGAAGGGCACGATAGATATGGCGTTTTGCCACCGTCGGTTCCTTCTTTGGCTTTTTCGTCTTTAAGCCTTTAAAGAATGAAGGCTTTTTCTCTTGCTTCTCTGAAGGATTTAGCTCCTCTATAGACGGATCATCCTCTTCTCCTTCTGAACTTTCTCCATCTGCTTCTGGATCCTCTTCGGACTCAGATTCATCTTCCTCTTCGGACTCTTTTATTTCGTCAGATTCTTCCTCTGAGACGGAAGCTGTTTCTTTTTCTAAAAGGTCTTCGTCTTCTTTTGCTTCTTCGCTTTCAGTTTCCTCTGTTTCAGCTTCTTCCGCTTTTTCAAGCGCTTTTTTTTCTAAATATTCTTTGTTTCTTTTTTGCCAGGCTGACAATTCTGTAATTTTGTCATCCGTTGGCGTTTTTTTATTGTCGTCCGTCATCTTTTCCCTTACTGATATCTTTTTGAAGCAGGCCATAAAAATCGTCTAGTGAAAGGAGTTCTGTCGATTTTTCCATTGCTTGGTGGTAGACTTGGCTTTGCTTCAACATTTCTTGAATGGTTTCATTAAAGGTTTCGAGCGTCAATTGATCTTCCTGCAATTGCTCTGCATAACCTTTATCCACAAAATATTGGGCATTTTCAATCTGATCGCCACGGCTGGCTTCTTTTCCTAGCGGTACGATCAGGTGGAGTTTGTTCATGGCTAAGAGTTCAAATAAGGTATTGGCTCCACCTCTAGTCACCACTAAATCAGCCTTCTGGAGCATTGGCAAATACTGATCCGTTACATAATCCACTCGATACAAGCCACCCTCAGCCTGATTCAATGTTGAATCACCCGTCAAATTGATGATATTGTAGTGCTGCAAGAGCTCTGCTTGATGCTCTGTCACAAATTCATTAAAGACACGCGCACCGGCTGATCCTCCGACAAAGAGAAGGGTCGGCAAGTCTTTTTGAAATCCTTGTGTTTTTTCTTCTAATTCTTCAGAAGTTGTCGGAATATGATCTGTGACCTTGGTTACCGCACCGATATGCGCACTCTTTGTTAAACCATGAGCTTGCTCAAAAGTCGTGTACATCTTGGTAGCGAATTTATAAGCAATTTTATTGGCCAATCCCATCGAGAGATCCGACTCATGGATATAGACAGGGACACGCGTGAGTCTAGCTGCGATCACCGGCGGCACAGAGACAAATCCCCCTTTTGAGAAGAGAACTTGTGGGCGCACACGAAGCAGGATTGCAATGGACTGGAGCGTTCCCCAAGCTACCTTGAACACATCCATCATATTTTGGAAAGAGAAATAACGGCGCAATTTCCCCGTTGCAATTGAATGGAAGCGTACGTCTAAGCCAGACTTTTTGATCTCTTGGTATTCGATTCCTTTTTTGTCCCCAATATAATGAACTTCCCATCCATCTTCGATAAATTTTGGAATCAAGAGGAGATTAAGGGTCACATGTCCCACGGTTCCCCCACCAGTAAACATTATTTTTTTCATCTTATTTCAACCCTTTTACTGTAGCAAGGAATTCATCCCCACGCACTTCAAAATTCGGATACATATCCCAGCTGGCATTGGCAGGACTTAGTAGTACAACATCTCCGGGGCTAGCCAAGTCGAAGGCTTTCTTTGTAGCATCCGCTACATCTGCTGCATCAACATAAGAGACGCCAGCTTTATCTGCTGCGCGTTTCACTCGAGGAGCTGATTCCCCTAGAATCACCATTTCCTTTAAACCAGTAATGTGAGGCACCAATTCATCAAATTCATTGCCACGATCGAGCCCCCCTGCAATCAAGATCACCTTGCTGTTATCAAAACCAGAAAGAGCTTTTTGTGTTGCTAGAATATTAGTCGATTTGCTATCATTGTAGAATTTGACACCTTGAATTTCATCCACATATTGAAGACGGTGTTTCACTCCTCCAAAGGCCGACAAGGTTTCTTTAATGACCTCATTCTCCACACCTCGGACTTTTGCAACAGCAATCGTTGCCAAGGCATTCTCTACATTGTGACTACCTGGAACGCCCAGTTCATCTGCACGCATGACAGCTTCTCCCTTAAACTTGAGAAGTCCATCTTCCAAATAAGCCCCATCCACTTTTTCAACCGTTGAAAATGGAAGGACCCTTACCTTGGTTTTTGTAGCGAGTTCCTTGGCCAGGTCTTGGTTGAAGTTCAAGACAATGACATCTTTTTCTGTCATATTCTTTTGAAGATTCCATTTGGCAGCTACATAATTTTCAAAAGAACCATGATAGTCGATATGAGTTGGCATGAGGTTGGTAATCACTGCAATCTCTGGATGGAAGGCTTCAATTCCCATCAATTGGAAAGAAGACAATTCCATGACCAGAACATCCTTTTCTGTTGCTGTTTGTGCAACTTGACTAGCTGGAAAACCGATATTCCCAGACAATAGACCACCTTGGCCGGCAGCCGTCAAGACTTCCCCGATCATGGTTGTCGTCGTCGTTTTTCCGTTTGATCCTGTAATCCCAATAATTGGCGCATCCGAAATCAGATAAGCCAATTCCACTTCAGTGAGGACTGGAATGCCTTTTTCAAGCGCTTTTTCAACCATTGGATTGGAATAAAGGGATTCCTGGATTTTTTTGACCATGACTGCAAAGTCTTCATCCAACAATTCCAGAGGGTGACCTCCTGTCACAACTTTAATCCCTTCTTCCAGTAAACTTTGTGCTGCTGGATTTTCTTCAAAAGGTTTGCCATCATTGACGGTCACAATCGCTCCTAAGCGATCCAACAAACGAGCAGACTGACTCGCCTGACTTAGCCAAACCTAATACAAGAACCTTTTTATTTTTCAAATTGTTTCACAAATTTCATGATTTCTTCGCTCCATTTTTTTATCACTCTCTATTTTACCTTTTTTTAGTAAAATTAAAAAAGCCCAAAGGGCTTTTAAAAAAATCACGTCAGCATTTATTTTTTTCTGTTTGGTCGTCATTTTGGAAATATCTACCAAAGCCAGGTAGCCAACAAAGGCGAGAAAGGCACCGACAAAAAACTCAGACGGTAGTTGGAATATCTGAAAAATGGCGAGACAAGTCAGTACGATAATGGAGACGATCAAGACCACCATTGTGACACTGTTTAAGGTACCACGAATACTTTTGGGGGTCATAAAAAGGTAAAAAAGGAGAATCAAAATCCCTAAGATAAAATAGACCATTTTTTTCTCCTTTCTTTCCGTATTATTCAGCAGCTGCTGATTTTTTCTTTTTATTTGCTTTTTCGCGTTCTGCTTTGTTCAAGATTTGTTTCCGCAAACGGATAGATTCAGGTGTTACTTCCATGTACTCATCGTCATTCAAGAACTCAAGAGATTCTTCCAAGGTCAAGATACGAGGAGTCTTGATAACCGCTGTTTGGTCCTTAGTAGCTGAACGAACGTTGGTCATTTGTTTTGCTTTCGTAATGTTTACAGTCAGGTCGTTCTCACGAGAGTTTTCCCCGATGATCATTCCTTCGTAAACTTCTGTACCTGGATTGACAAAGATCGTACCACGTTCTTCGATAGACATGATAGAGTAAGTGGTTGCTTTTCCGTTATCGATTGAAACAAGAGCACCACGGTGACGTCCACCGATTTCTCCTGGAATCACTGGCAAGTATTGGTCAAAGGTGTGGTTCATGATTCCGTAACCACGTGTCATTGACAAGAACTCTGTTGAGTATCCAATCAAACCACGCGCTGGAACAAGGAAGACCAAACGAGTTTGACCGTTACCAGTTGAGATCATATCCAACATTTCACCTTTACGTTCAGAAAGGCTTTGGATAACAGATCCTTGGTATTCTTCTGGTGTATCGATTTGAACGCGCTCAAATGGTTCACATTTGACACCATCAATTTCCTTGATAATAACTTCTGGACGAGATACTTGCAATTCGTATCCTTCACGACGCATGGTTTCGATCAAGATAGACAAGTGCAATTCCCCACGACCTGAAACTGTCCATTTATCAGGTGAATCAGTTGGGTCAACACGAAGAGAGACGTCTGTTTGCAATTCCGCTTGCAAGCGTTCTTCGACTTTACGTGAGGTTACCCATTTTCCTTCGCGACCAGCAAATGGTGAGTTGTTGACCAAGAAGGTCATTTGAAGCGTTGGTTCATCGATGTGAAGGATTGGAAGAGCTTCAACTGCGTCTGTCGGTGTGATCGTTTCTCCAACGAAGATATCTTCCATACCAGAGATAGCGATCAAGTCACCCGCTTTAGCTTCTTGAATTTCACGACGTTCCAAACCAAAGAATCCAAAGAGTTTGGTAACACGGAAGTTCTTAGTCGTTCCATCCAATTTAGAAAGGGTTACTTGGTCCCCAACTTTTACAGTACCACGGAAGACACGTCCGATACCGATACGTCCAACGAAGTCGTTGTAATCAAGCAGGGATACTTGGAATTGAAGAGGCTCATCTGAGTTATCAACTGGAGCTGGGATGTGATCAATGATGGTATCAAAGATCGGTGCCATTGTGTGCTCTTGATCAGCTGGATCATCTGAAAGTGAAGAGGTTCCGTTGATCGCTGATGCATAAACAACTGGGAATTCCAATTGGTCATCATCCGCACCTAATTCGATGAACAGTTCAAGAACTTCGTCTACAACTTCTTCTGGACGAGCAGATGGTTTATCGATTTTATTGACAACAACGATCGGAACAAGATCTTGTTCCAAGGCTTTTTTCAATACGAAACGCGTCTGAGGCATGGTTCCTTCGTAGGCATCTACGACCAGTACAACCCCATCGACCATTTTCATGATCCGTTCCACTTCTCCACCAAAGTCCGCGTGTCCTGGTGTGTCCATGATATTGATTCGAGTTCCGTTATAAGCAACGGCTGTATTTTTAGCAAGGATCGTGATCCCACGTTCTTTTTCAAGATCGTTTGAGTCCATTGCACGTTCTTGCAATTCTTTACGTTCATCCAAGGTGTGCGATTGTTTCAACAATTCGTCTACCAAGGTTGTTTTACCATGGTCAACGTGGGCAATGATCGCAACGTTACGAATATCTTCTCTTAATTTTGTCATGATTTCCTCTATAAAATTTTAAATAATATTTCTAACTGAACAATTATACCACAGTCCTATCTAAAAAACACAGTTCAGCTAGTTGTAAATGTTTTCATCCTCATTTCTTTTCTCCGACTCGATTTCCTTTTCTTTTCATGATACACTGATGATAAGAATTTCAGAAAAAGAGGCTTCCATGAGATTAGATCAATTGATGGCAAACCATCAGTACACTCGCAAAGACATCAAACAACTTCTGGCCCGAAGGCAAATCTTGGTCGATCACCTACCAGCTCAAAAGCTATCCCAAAACATCGACCCTGGACTCCAACAGATTCAAATCGGGGAACGAATCATTCAAGAACCGCGTCACCACTACTACATGCTCCATAAACCAATCGGGGCCGTGACCGCCAAAAGAGACGCCCACCATCCAACGGTAATCGATCTAGTGGACCCTCAGCAAGAGTACCCAGACCTTTATCCTCTTGGTCGCCTTGATCGCGATACCAGTGGTCTGCTCCTCCTCACAGATAATGGTCCCTTAGGCTTTCAACTGCTCCATCCTCAATACCATGTGGAGAAGGTCTATGAGGTAGAAGTCAATGGTCCGCTCTTTGCAGCCACATCGAGCAATTTCAGAATGGAATTTCATTCACAGACGGCCCTATCTGCAAGCCTGCATCCTTGACTATTCTAGAAAGCCACCCCAGCTACAGCAAGGCCCAGGTCCGAATCTCAGAAGGAAAATACCACCAAGTGAAAAAGATGTTTTTGGCCGTTGGAGTTAAAGTAATGACCTTAAAACGCTTGTCTTTTGGCCCCTTCACCTTGGATCCTCAGTTAGCTCCTGGAGAAAGCCGGGCTTTGAATGAGGTGGAGCTCACATGGGTCAAAGACTACCTTGAAAAAACGAGATAAAAAAGCTCTAACCACACACTTTGTGCAGTTAGAGCTCTTTTTATTAAGCGTCTTTTTTCACTTTCCCATTCCCAAGAATCGAGACCATAAGACAAGACATAAATGTCTGTATAACCCTGTTTCTTTAGATAGAGAGCCGCATTGGTTACTCGAGAACTACGGCTATTCTCATAGAGCAAAATTGGTTTGTCTTTGCGCAAGGCTGCAAGACTCAATTTCAACTGAGTAGAAGGAATGTTGCGTGCTCCTAAAATATGCTTGGCATGAAACTCAGCTGGCTCTCGCAAGTCAATCAACTGCCCTTGACGAATCAGCTCTTCAAAAGTAGCATTGTCCACAAATTTAGCAGCTTTACGGATGCGGAAATAATTAAATGCCATCCATCCAAATACTCCTAAAATAGCCAACCAAACAATGATATTTCCCATTACTCTACCTCACTCTTTTTCAAAAATTCTAATTCTTGCTTGTGTTCTCTTCTTAAAACGGTATCGGCTTCTAAATAATCGAGCCGCTCCATCAGGCCTGCATCATAAAGACGTTGAAGCTCAATTTTCATCAATTCGATGTCATAGAGGCGCTTCCCTACGTAAATGATGATTCCAAAACGTTTTAAAAATTGTTGAACATCATACAGGTTTTTCATGTTCATTATTGTATCAAATTTAGAAAGGCTTTACAAGATTTTTCAAGCAAATGATGAAATTTTTCCGATTGCTTTACGAATAAATAAGTATGATTAACTTTTTATTTTTTTACCATCGGTACTTGTATCGCCTCTTTTTTTGGGGCTCGTTGTAGACCGTTTCCCAAACCAATCTATTCTCGCTCCTCGCAGTCATTGTGATCACTGCCAGCACGTCCTTGGCGTTTGGGATCTCATCCCCATTATCTCGCAACTACTCCATCGTTTTCGCTGCCACTATTGTCATCAGACCTACCCATTTTGGTACTGCCTTTTTGAGGTCTGGAGTGGCCTGCTCTTTTTGGCCTGTGCCAATGGTTTTCTTTCTCTGTCTCACCTTCTAACACTACTGGGAGCAGCCGTTTTAGCCATCTATGACCTTCGCTTTATGGAATACCCCTTGGTCATCTGGTGCTGTCTTCATGTCCTGGTCCTCTTTTTATCCGGTAGTAATCTCCTCATGCTGGTCTTTTTACTCCTTGCGATCGGAGCTCATTTTTTCTTTATCGGAATGGGAGCAGGAGATTTTCTCTTACTCGCCACCTTTTCGCTAAGCTTTTCTTCTACCCAGATCCTCATTCTCATTCAGATCGCATCCATCTTAGGCATTCTCGTCTTTGCTCTCAAAAAAGAAAGAGACCTGATTCCCTTTGTTCCCTGTCTCTTTCTCAGTTATCACGCTTTACTGCTTTATACAATGTTTTGCAGATAAGATTGCTTATTTTGTAGCCTTCGCTTCTAGATAATCAGCGATGGCAGCTACGTCCTTGTCCCCACGTCCGGAAACATTGATGATGATGATCTTGTCTTTATCCAATTGTGGAGCACGTTTGACAGCTTCCGCAATCGCGTGTGAGCTTTCAATGGCTGGGAGGATCCCTTCTGTCTTACTGAGAAGAAGAAGAGCTTCTACTGCTTCATCATCTGTCGCTGCTACATATTCGACACGACCAGAATCTTTAAAGAAAGCATGCTCTGGACCAACCCCTGGGTAGTCCAAACCAGCAGAGATCGAGTACACTGGCGCTACTTTTCCATCTTCGCCAAAGACTGCATAGGTCTTCATACCATCAACCACACCGATAGTCCCTTTGGTCATGGTCGCTGCGTGTTGATCGGTGTCCAAGCCATGTCCAGCTGCTTCTACCCCAATCAAGCCGACTTCCTCTTCTGCGACATATTCAGAAAAGGCACCAATGGCATTAGAGCCACCACCGACACAGGCAATCACATAATCCGGCAAACGGCCTTCTTTTTCCAAGATTTGACGTTTAGATTCTTCACTGATTACTTTTTGGAATTCATGCACAATGGTTGGGTAAGGGTGAGGTCCAACAGCAGAACCCAAAACGTAAAAGGCATCCAGATCCGCCATCCATGCTCCAAACGCCGCATCAACGGCATCTTTCAAGGTCTTAGTACCGGTTTCAACCGCATGGACGGTTGCCCCCATCATTTCCATGCGGAAGACATTCAAGCGTTGGCGTTCCACATCTTCTGCCCCCATGTAGACATCACAGGCCATGCCAAACTTAGCTGCCGCTGCTGCTGTAGCCACACCGTGTTGACCGGCTCCTGTTTCAGCAATCACGCGCGTTTTACCCATGCGTTTGGCCAAGAGGATTTGCCCCAAGACGTTATTCAATTTATGCGAACCTAGGTGATTCAAGTCTTCGCGCTTCAAATAAATTTTTGCCCACCTAAATGCTCTGTTAAACTTTCCGCAAAGTAGAGCGGTGTTTCCCGGCCAGAGTAATCTTTCAAATAATGTTTGTATTCTGCGATAAATTCTGGATCATTTTTATATTGTTCAAAGGTTTCCTCTAATTGATTGAGCAAGTTTTGAATGGGTTCTGGTACGAAAGATCCACCAAATTGTCCGAAATAGCCTTTTGTTTCTGTCATGATTGTGTCCTCTTTTCTATATCTTTAATCCTGTTTATGATCTTTTTCTCTCGCGGGCCCTTTGAGCTGCAGTCTCACTGGGTTCCTATGAGATACAAAAAACCTCACACAGAAAAATCTGTGTGAGGACGATTCGATACCGCGGTGCCACCTCAATTGTAGGAAGCTATTTTTTCTCCTACATCTCTGACCTGTCTAACAACAGGGTGCACGATAAGGTGTGCTCACCGAATTTTTATTGTTTCAAATTCATTATCATAAACGCATCAGCCCATTTCAAGATTCACCACTGCTTGTTCGCAATCACCACAAGCTCCCTGGAAGTGAGAAAAATCTCTACTTTTCTGATGTCTTGAAGCTATTATAGCTCCCGCTTCTGATTTTGTCAACAAAAATTTTAAAAAGTGGTTAAAATGTTCGGATTTTACATTTCACCATTTTTTGCTAGCAATCGTGCTCTGAAATACTGAAAGCCTAGATAAGCCAGATAAGCCCCTAAGGTATTGGTCCACAAATCATCTAGCTCAAAGACACGATTGGCATCAAACAAGAGATCTAACAGAACTTGGCTGCATTCAATCCACAAGCTCATCGCAAAGCCGAAGCACAAGACCCGTTTGCGGCTCCTCAACCAGGGCCATAGCCAGAGAAGTTGAAAGACCAGCGGGCTTAACAAAAAGATATTGGCTATATTTTGGAGGATGACCTTAATGAGTTGGAGGACACTGGTAATCTGGCCAAGATTCATCACCGAATTAAGAGGAACTAGCAGGACGACGATACGACCGAAATGTTGAATACCCGGTGTTTCCATACCTGGCTCTGGCTGTTGGGGCAAAAAACACATCAAACACAAGAGGATAAAATAGAAGAAGCTGCCACTCCGTAACAGCCTTCTTCCTCTTTTTGTTAGTTCTGTATGATCCATCAGCCCTTGTTTAAGGTTGCGCATGTTCAACAATCGCTTTCTCCCGGTCCCGTTTCATGGTATTTGAACGCAATTGGCCACAGGCAGCATCAATATCTGTACCGTGCTCTTGACGCACTACACAGTTAACACCTTGTTTTTTCAAGGTATCATAGAAGGCCATGACCCGTTCTTTTGGACTCCGGCTATATTGGTCATGCTCACTGACAGGATTATAAGGAATCAAGTTGACATAAGACAATTTCTTGATATTCTTGAGCAATTCTGCCAACTCTAAGGCTTGCTCGACTCCATCATTGACTTCATTGAGCATGATGTACTCAAAGGTCACCCGACGGTTCGTAGTCTCAATATAGTATTCAATCGCCGCAAACAATTTCAATTGGAAAGGCCCGGTTGATCTTCATGATGCTAGAGCGCAAGTCATTGTTTGGAGCATGAAGGGACACTGCCAAATTGACCTGCACACCTTCATTTGCAAAGTCACGAATTTTATGAGCCAAACCAGAAGTTGACACTGTAATATGGCGAGCACCAATCGCTAATCCCTTGTCATCGTTGACCGTCCGGATAAATTTCAAGACATTGTTATAGTTGTCAAATGGTTCTCCGATCCCCATGACAACGATATGGCTGACCCGTTCATCTTGGCCACGTTCGTCAAAGTATTTTTGGACCAACATGATTTGAGACACGATTTCACCATTGTTCAAATCGCGTTGTTTTTTGATCAAACCAGAAGCACAGAAGGTACAACCGATATTACATCCTACTTGAGTCGTTACACAGACAGATAATCCATAGTGCTGACGCATCAAGACGGTTTCAATCAACATGCCGTCTGGCAATTCAAAGAGGTACTTGACCGTCCCGTCTGCTGACTCTTGCACGATCCGTTGCTTGAGTGGGTTGACGACAAACTGATCATTCAACTTCGCAATCAAGTCCTTAGAAAGGTTGGTCATTTCTTCGAAGGACTGGACGCGTTTGCGATAGAGCCATTCCCAGATTTGTGCTGCACGGAATTTCTTTTCGCCGTTTTCTTCCGCCCAATCAATCATATCCTGGCGTGTTAAACTATAAATGGATGGTTTCATTCTTTCTTACTCCTCTTTTTGTCGAATCACAAAATGACGTTTGTTGTCTGTCTTAGTTGTCTTTTTAGTCTCAGCAGACGATCTTGTTTTTTTCGAGTTTTTGGCTGGTTGTCCCTTGTCGCGTTCTCGTTTTTGGAAACGATCTTTTTGTTTGCGATTGCGCGAACGCTTCTTCGGCTCTCTTTCTTCTGATTGAGCTTTTTTGACCGGTGATTTCTTATCAAAGGAAGCACGATGAGGTTCCTTATTTTCAAGGACAAAATAAGCACAACCATAGCTACAATATTCTAACAAATAATCGTCTAAGCGACTTAGTTTATCCATCGTTGCAACATCGCGCTCTTCCTTATAGAAGCCACGCAAGCGCAACTGCTCATTGCTCCAATCACCAACAATGTAATCAAATTTGGTTAAAATCTCAGAAAATCGCTGACCAAAAACAGTCGCATCAAATGCTTCCTTCTCATTTTTCAACAGCTCAAAGGAGAGGTTTTCTGAAAGGATCTGGTCTCCTACCTGACGAAACACAGGTCCAGGAAATTTATTGTAATTATATAATTCAGGGTCAATCTCTTTTCGCATAGTGTTCCTTCATCAAAATCTATTTACTGTAACACTTTATTTTATCATAAATTTAATGACTTGCGTCAGATTTGACTAGAAAAGAGTTGAAATTCATTTGAGAACAAAAAGAGAGTGGGACAGAAATCGGTAATTCGTTAGAATTCGATTTCGTCGTCCCACCTCCGCACAGTTGAGTAGGGCTGTAAAAGCTGATGAAATCAGCGTAGTAAAGCCCACTCAACCACTGCGTCTTGCTTGACAATCCAAAAATAATTGAGAGGCTAGGACTTTTGTCCCAGCCTCTATGAATATTCATTGCCGGATGAAAGGGGCAAATAAAGAGTGATTTTCGTATAGCTATTGGCCTTAGAATCAATCTCCATATGATAGGCTTCGCCAAATTGAAGATGCAATCGTTGGTCCACATTTTTCAAGCCAACACCTCCTAAACGAAGAAGGGTTTGGTCAGTTGATCCTGATCGGTCAAACCCTCGTCCATTGTCAAAAATCGATACGCAGGCGGAGTCTCCACTGACTTCAGTCGTCACTCGAATGAGACCTGGCCGATCGATCTCTTTAATGCCATGGTAAATCGCATTTTCCACTAAGGGTTGAAGCACTAATTTGGGGAGCTGATAGTCGCCCAACCGTTCATCTTCTAGAATTTCATAGTTGAGCTTTTCACCATAACGTTGCTTCTGAATGAAAAGATATTGGCGGACATGGTCAATTTCATCTCTCAGTAGGATTTGTTCCTGGCCTTGGTTGAGAGCCAGTCGAAAATATTGAGCCAGAGACTTAGTGATGTCGACCACGCGCCGACTATCATTAAACTCCGCCATCCAGACAATCGTATCCAAGGTATTGTAGAGGAAATGCGGATTAATCTGAGCCGAAAGTGCCCGCAACTCGTACCGCCGTGCGTTCTGCTCCTCTTCCTTAACCTGTTGCATAAGGTGATCGATTTGGTCCAACATGGTATTAAACGCTTGAGCGAGATCCACCAATTCTGGAGATCCTTTGGCTGCAGCTCTCACGTGAGCATCTCCTGCTCCAATCCTCAAAATGATGGTCTGAAGGTCTCGTAAGGGTTTGATCCACAAACGCAGAACAAAGCCGATCCCTATTAAACACATGATCAAAGCTAGTAATCCTAGGCCAATGAAAGAGTAAAGAAGCTGCGACTGAAGCATCTGAAGTCCTTCAAGTGAAGCCACTCCAATCAAGGTCCAATCACTATCTGGAATCGGAACCTGATAGATAAAATTCTGCCCTCCTTTGCCATAACCATCTTTCACAGCAATATAGGCTGCATGGCCTGCATTTCTTGGCTGGAGGAATAGACCGCTTTTTTAGGATGGTAGACAAACTCATGCTTTTGATTAATGATAAAACTAAAGCCTTGTTTCCCTAGTTGCAGGTGATCCAAGTAAGCCTGAAGGCTATCGTAGCCAATATCCAAGCGTACTACTCCGAGATTTTGGCCAGTCTGATCGACCACTTCTTGGGTAATAGAAACCACCCATTTTTCTTTTTCCGAAGTCAAGGATTCCTTTCGAGCTGGCGTCAAAACTGGCATGGCTCTTTCCTTAATCGCCTCTTGATACCAACTTTCATTCATCATATCTGAGGAAGTCTGCATGCTGATTTTGGAATCTGTCGCTACCAGACGTCCATCCTTGGTCACCAAGACAGCTGAGACCAAGTCCGGATCTGTTTCAATCATCGTTCGCATCAGGTGTTGAACCGTTTCTTGATTCGCACTCTTGTCTTGGGCAAATTGGCGAACAGCCTGTTCCTTGCTAAGCACCGTTGTGGTCTGCTTTAATTTTTTTAGATAGGAGGTAATAAACTGACTACTTTGGTCGATACTATTTCTTGTCGTCCGCTCCGTTAGCTGGCGGATCGTCCCTGAACTCGTTTGATAGTAAAGGCTACCGATAAGACCAAACAGCAAGAGAATGAAGAGAAAAAAGTAGAGGACCAGCTGGATCAGCAAGGGATATCGTTTCATTCGTGCTCTCCTTTTTTTGTACTGCCTTGGTGTCACCCCAACAACCTGCTTAAAGCGTTGAGAAAAATAGTTCATATCTTCAAAACCAACTTGATCAGCGATCTCATAAATCTTTAGATCTGTCGTGAGAAGCAAGAGTTGAGCCTTCTTCATTCGCTCTTGAATGAGATAGTCTTGGAAGGGGAGTCCCAATTTTTTCTTGATCAATACACTTAGATAAGAGGGACTGAAACCAAGTTGATAGGCCAAATCTTTCAGGGTTAACTGGGAATCTGCTAAACGAGCATGAATGGCTTCTTCCAAGTCTGTCGAATAACCATGACTGACCAAATCTTCGACTTGCGCCTTTTTTCGCTCTTGATCGAGTTTTCCCTTCACCTTTGCTAACATCTCTTCAATATCATCTTTTGAAAAAGGCTTCAGCAAATAATCATCTGCACCTAACTTGATGGCTTTCCTTGCAAACTCAAAGTCATCATAACCTGTCAAAAAAATGATATGACAAGACGGAGACTGCTCTTTGACGAGATGGGCCAGATCCAAGCCATTCATTTGTGGCATGTTGATATCGGTTAGAAGGATATCGGCTGGTTGCTCTTGAAACTTCTCCCAGGCCTCACGTCCATTTTTAGCCTGGTTGATGACGGTCATTCCAAACTGTTCATAATCCACTAAGGAAGTCAGACCCTGCCGGATAAGCTCTTCATCTTCCACAATCATGATCGCATACATGTCTTTCACCTACTTGTCTTTTCTATACTTATTATAGCAAATTATAGATCGAATTGTCTCAGACATAGTCCAATAAATAACCGTAGCCCTTTTCTTTCATTTCTGCTTTGGGAATGAAGGTAATAGACAAACTATTGATGCAATAGCGAAGACCGCCTTTTTCCTTGGGACCATCGGTAAAAACATGGCCCAGATGGGAATTTCCCACACGGCTCCGAACTTCTGTCCGAGTCATATTGAAACTCTTATCCTCCTTATAGATGGCCACATCAGGACTAATAGGCCGACTGAAACTTGGCCAACCACAACCAGAATCAAATTTATCCTTAGAGGAAAAGAGCGGCTCACCGGTCACGACATCTACATAAATACCGGCATCAAACTGATCCCAGTAACGATTGGAGAAGGCCCGTTCGGTATCATTTTTTTGTGTCACCGCATACTCTTCAGGAGATAACTTCTTTTTGATTTCCTCATCGCTTGGCTTAGAGTAGCGACTAGCATCAATAACAGGATAAGAAGCCTGATTGACATCGATATGGCAGTACCCATTCGGATGTTTCTTTAGATAATCCTGGTGGTAGTCCTCAGCCTTGATGAAATTAGTCAGTGGCTCTTTTTCCACCGCTAACGGTTTGTCGTATTTTTTTGCTACCTCTTCAAAGACTTGGTTAATAGTTGGAAGGTCTTCTTGAGAGACATAATAGACACCTGTTCGGTATTGAGTCCCTTGATCATTTCCTTGTCGATTCTTCGACGTTGGGTCGATAATCCGGAAATAATGCAGGAGCAATTCTTCCAGAGATACCTTCTTGACATTGTAGGTGATGTGAACTGTTTCGGCATGCCCTGTTTGAGGGACTAATTCATACTTGGTTGTTTCTCCCTTTCCATTGGCATATCCTGATACGGCATCAATCACACCTGGAACACGGGAGAAATATTCCTCTACGCCCCAGAAGCAACCACCAGCCAAATAAATTTCACGCTGATCCTTTGGATCAACCGTTTCATTTGTTTCCTTTTTGGCTACTGGAGTCTGACTCATCGATGCTTTTTTAATCATCTCAGTGGTTGTTTCTGATTGATCCATTCCGTTTGATCCCTTACTAAAGAAAAAGAAACCAATCGATAGTAAGCCAATGAGAAGGATAGCAAACACTTTCCACTTTGTTTCCATTGTCTATCTCCTTACTGCATGTTCTCTAGGGTCTTGAGGATATCCTCTTTATTCATATAGCCAATCTGGCTCTTTGCTAAAGTCCCATCACTATTGATAAAGAGCGCCGATGGATATGAACGAATCCCATACTCTTTTAGCAGTTCCCCTTTACTATCTAGCAAGACTGGGAAATCCTTGTAATCCAAAGACTGGTACCATTTTTTGAAATCTGCTGCTGATTTTTCGCCATTAAAGGTTGGAGCTACAACGGATAAGACCACATAATCCTTACCTGCCTCTTCTTTTGCCAACTCATTGGTATCCTCTAATGTCGACAGGCAAATAGAGCACCAGGAAGCCCAAAATTTGAGGTAAACTTTCTTCCCTTTGTAATCGGATAAGCGGTAGGTCTTACCGTCTACTCCTTGCAAGCTAAACTCCTTCACTTTCTTGCCAGATGGTTGCCTAGCCCCAGCTTTGGCTGTTTGTTGGCTCATGCCTTTATTGGAAGTAGCCATTCCTTGACTCGAACAAGCCCCCAAAAGTCCAGTACACAAGAATCCTGCAGCTACTAAAGCTAATTTCTTCATCATTATTACCTCTTTAAACAAGGAGAAAGTCATCCTCAGATGACCTCTCCCTTCTTTCATTCCTTGTCTGATTTCATATCAGATGATTCACTCTTTTCATTTTTCATTTCTGAATCGCTAGATTTCATCTCATCTTTTTTCATGTCGTCCTTCATTTCAGAACTGCTGTCAGACATCATAGATGAATCTTTCATGTCTTCTTTTTTCATTTTATCATCGGACATGGACGAATCCTTCATGTCATCCTTCTTCATCATACTACTATCGTCCGTTTTTTTCATATCTGAATCTGATTTCTGTCCAGAACAAGCTGCTAAAGTGACGATGCTAAGTGTAGCGATAGAAAGTGCAAGAATTTTTTTCATGATTTTTCTCCTTTAATCATTCAAGATTAGTGAAACAGGGATGCGAGGCTATTAAGATTTCCTAGCATCAGCAAGATGCCCATCAAGATGATGAGGGCACCACCAATTTTTTTCAAGGTTCCCATATGGGGCTTGAGTTTAGCAAAATGTTGTAGAACCCAGCTAGAAGCCAAGGCCAAGACTAAGAAGGGGAGTGCCAAACCTAATGTATAGACCAGCATCAGGAGAGCGCCTTGTAAAGCACCATCTCCTCCAGAAGCGGCAATGGCTAGAACCGAACTCAGAACTGGTCCGACACAAGGGGTCCAACCAAAACTGAAGGTGACCCCTATCAGAAAAGCATTGAAGAATTCATTGCGTTTTTCGTCCTTCTTCAGTTGGATACTCTTTTGTTTTTGGAGTTGCTGAAGATTGATGAGGCCCATCTGATGGATTCCCAATAAGATGACAATCCCTCCTAGTAGGTAACGGAACCAGGGAGCATAGAGTACCTGACCAAGGGCCCCTGCACCATAACCTAGGATGAGAAATACGGTTGATAGACCAGCAATAAAACAGAGGGTCTTGACCAAACCATACCAAGAAATATCTCTTCCAAAAATACGCACCGTTTTTTCATGCTCAGAATCTAATAAGATCCCTACATAGACTGGCATCAGTGGCAAAATACACGGGGAGAAAAAGGATAGAACTCCCGCTAAGAATACTGAAATGGAAAACAAACTGGTTTGAATCATTTCACTACCTCCCTTTCTTTCTGATACCAGTATAAAGAAAAAATCCCTCTAAAAATAGAGAGATTGATAAGCAAAAACTTGAATTTGATTAGAAGGTGATTAATTCTTTGGATGGGCCTTTATCCACGCTACGAACTCGTCATAAGAGTGAATTTGTGTTTTCTCTCCAGTTGTTTCATCTGTGGCATACAGTTCCATGACATCTTGACCTTCTGGCGCAAACCAATGAATGATTTTATCAAACCATTCGCGCTCATTGTATTGTTTCGGACGGAAATATAATGCTTTTAGATATTTTATATCTTTTTCTAACTCTGGATATAATTTAGAAAAGTTAGAACCAGAAACATTTATTTGAGACGGTTTATAATTCATTGGATAAAGTGAATTTTCGTTTATTGAAAGATTATACTTTGCTAGATTCGCGTCGATCTGTTCATAGATCCCACCCCTAAACCAATCATATTGGTTTTTAAAATATTGTTGCTGCTTTTGGTTGATCTTCTCCATCTCTTTTTCAGAAATGTCATTATATCCTCTCCCATTAGCTAAAAACAGGATAGGTCTAATATTATCACCCATCAAGTCGTGCTCATTTAATTTTTCCAAATTAAGTGTAAGATAATCGTCTCCGTTTTGTAAATAGGTCTGAGGAGCACTATTTGGTGCACGGTACAAATTATTTTTCCCAAGCAATTTATATAAGTCGAATTTAATAATTTTTTTCTTTATCACTTTTTTATATCATAACTAATAATTTGGTAATATTCTTCATTTTCCAATCGGAGGAATTTTTCTCATAATTGCCAGTATAAAAGAGTGTTCGAAGAAACAGTTGTAACATAATTTTCTCCATATAAAACAACACCATCCGAATAATTATTTACGGCAACAAAAACAAATTTATCCTTATCAAATAATTGTATTTTTCTAATTTTTTTGACGGTATATCATCACTATATATCTTCTCAGATGATTTTTTAAGTCTCATAAAAATTATACTACCAACAATAAGCATTATTATAGCTATTATTATGCTGGCCTTTTTGTTTTTCATTATTATTTTCTTCCTCACTTCATCACTTGTCCAGCAAACTACTCTACTTCTTCAAATAATCAATGGCATCTTGAAGGGTTTTGACGGGGACAATTTTCATCTTCGAATGAATTTGTTTCGCTGCTTCTTTAGCTGTTTCATAGTTTGATTTGGCCTTGGGATTGGCTTTCTTTTCTTCTTTGGAAACAGGGTTATTAGGGGCGAAGAAAATTTCTGCTCCTTCTTTATCGGCTGCGACGACTTTCTTGTCAATCCCACCGATATCGCCAACCGTTCCATCTTGGTTAATGGTTCCTGTCCCTGCAATATGGCGTCCCTGACGAAGATCTGGATCAGCCACTTGGGTGTAGATGGCTAGGCTAAACATCATACCGGCACTTGGTCCACCAATCCCTTGGGTCGCAAACTGGACAGGAACATCGCCTTTGGCTTCAGTCCGGTCGATCAGGCTAATCCCGATTCCGTTTTTCCCGTTGGACAATTTGATGATCTTTCCGTCTGCGGTCTTGGTTTGTCCATCCTCAATATAGGTCACTGAAACGGGGTCACCAATTTTTTGAGAACCAACATAGTCAATCAATTCTTTGGAACTCTTAAAGGTCTTGCCATTCACACCGGTGACGGTATCCGCAATGTTCAAGACTCCCTTAAAGGTCGAATCATCTGCCACCTGCATGACATAAACACCAAGAAAGTCCATCTGGGTTTCTTTTCCAGCTGTCTTTAACCCTTGGTAAATGGCCATATTTTGCGAAGTTTCCATATAGAATTGGTTAATCCGCGTAAATTCTTGGCTCGAACTACCACCTGTCATATCCTTGGCAGAGTAGATATCTGTAAAAGGTGTCGCCCAAGCATAGATCAAATCAGCCGGGGTCGCTTCTTTCACTGCCACGGTTACAAAGTCATAGGACCCTGACTTGGTATCCATTTTCCCATCCACTGTCATGACGGATCGAATGTCTTCTGCCGTACCCGGCATCTCAATATAATAGGGAAGGCGAATCACAAAAGCAGCTAGCAAAAGGAGCAAGAAAAGAACGCCTGCAATCGGCCATCGGTATTCTTTCAACCGTCCTTTTTTCTTTTTAGGGGTCAAGCTTGGTTTATTCGCTTGTGTCATCTTTGATTTCCTCCATTACACTCTCTGGGACATAAGGTGAGATATCCTGCTGAAAAGCCAGCAACTCTCGAATACGGGTTGAACTAATGGCCTGGTAAGGAGGCTGGGCGTAGAGATAAACCGTCTCCAATTCAGGCGCCAACTGGTGGTTAAAATAATCCATATTGGCTTCGTATACCAGATCCTGTGCATTGCGCAAGCCCCGGATCAAGGTAATGACCCCAAGATTGCGCGCCACTGTCACAGCCAACTCTTGAGTTGACGTCACAATTTCAACATTTTCCAAATGAGCCAAGGCCCCTTCTACCATGCGCACGCGCTGCTCAATAGAAAAGAGTCCGACTTTTTCCGAATTATAAAAAATTCCTACATAGACACGGTCAAACAAGCGACTAGCTCGCTCGATCAATTGCACATGCCCAATGGTAATCGGATCAAACGATCCTGTAAACAATCCACTTCTATCTGACATATACTGTTACCTTACTAATTCCATAGATTTTTTCTTTCCAGATTCCCACTTGTCCGATTTCCTCAGGAAGTTCTACGTGTTTATCAGTTTCGCACACAATCATGATGTCCTCTGACAAGAGTTGGCGCTCGCACAAGGTTTCGATATCGCGGACAATCTCTTCCTTGGCATAAGGAGGGTCCAAGAACACCAAGTCAAAGGTGCCTGTTAAAAGCCCTAAGGCCTGCTTGGCCTCCATTTTTAGCAGTTGAAACCGTTCCTTTTCCTTGGTCATGGCAATATTGGCTGCTACAATCTCCTGTGCTCTGCGGTCTCTTTCCACTAAAACGGCCTCTGACATGCCTCGAGAAACGGCTTCGATAGAGAGCCCACCGCTTCCTGCATAGAGATCCAGCACTCTTCCACCATCAAAGTAAGGACCAATCATATTGAACATGGCCCCTCTGACCTTATCAGAAGTTGGCCTAGTTGTTTCCTTCAAGTGTTTTGAGGGGACGTCCCCCATAGGTTCCAGATACTATTTTCATAGGGACCATTATACCAAAAAAAATCAGAAAATTGCGATTTGATATGGTCAAGCGACAATTAAAAGAGCCGAGCACTCTGCTCGACTCTTTCTTTCCTTATAGGATATTTTCATATTCATCACGGACAGATTGAGGCCAGACACTGGTTTGGACTTCACCGATATGTTTCTTACGAAGCAAGAACATAGCCAAACGAGATTGCCCGATCCCTCCACCAATCGTGAGTGGGAAAAGACCATTTAATAAAGCTTTGTGCCACTCTAATTGGAGACGATCCTCGTCCCCTGTAATCGCAACTTGACGGCGAAGCGTATCTTCATCGACACGGATCCCCATTGAAGACAACTCAAAGGCTGAACCTAGAACGTCATTCCAGACTAGGATATCACCATTCAAGCCCTTGTAGCCATTTTCAGACTCTGTTGTCCAGTCATCGTAGTCAGGTGCACGGCCATCGTGTGGTTTGCCATCTGCAAGCTCTCCACCAATCCCGATCAAGAAAACGGCTCCGAATTCTTTGGCAATGGCATTTTCACGCTCTTTTGGAGTTAAATCTGGATAGCGTTCCACCAACTCTTCTGTGTGAACGAAGGTAATTTGTTTTGGAAGAACTGACTCAATGTCATAGCGCGCTTCTACTGCTAGTTCTGTTAAACGAATCGCCTTGTAGATTTTTTCAACCGTTTCTTTGAGGTAGGCGATATTGCGTTGACCATTTGGGATGACTTTTTCCCAGTCCCATTGGTCTACATAAACAGAGTGGATAGCGTCTAGCGAATCTTCATCTGGACGAAGAGCCTTCATATGGACAAAGAGACCTTCTCCTTCGCCAAAACCAAAACGTGCCAAGGTATGGCGTTTCCATTTTGCGAGTGAATGCACGACTTCATAAGTCTCATCAGGAATTTGAAGGACCTTTACAGATACCGGATGTTCAATCCCAGAAAGGTTATCCTGCATCCCGTCTCCTACCTTACTCAAAATTGGCCCTTGGACTTCAATGATATCCAATTTATCTTTTAAATACTGCGTAAACGTCGTTTTAACAAACGAAATTTCTTTTTGTTGGTGGATAAAACTTTTTTTCATATAGTTCCTCATTTATAGACATTTTAGAATTGATTATACTCCTTTTTCAATCAAAATCAAGTCTTTTCATTCGTTTTCAACTGAATTTTTCTCTTGCAAAAAGGATTCATTTTTGATAAACTATATGTAACTTTTAAAACGTTACATAGGAGAAGCGACATGTTTGATGCAAAAAAACTAAAAGAAAGACGCCTGGAAAAAGGCTTGACCCAAGCAGATGTCTACGAGGATCTCAAGATTTCTCGCAAGACATACTCCAGTTGGGAGAATGGCTTAGCGGAGCCACACGAAAAAAATCTCAGGAGGTTGGCCAAGCGCCTCTCCGTTAAAGAGGACTACTTTATTAACAAAGACTCCGCACTCTACACCTACCCTTTATTAACCCCACCTCATCAAAAGAAAGTCGACCAGTTGGCCAGCCAGTTATTCGAACAGCAGCAAAAAGTTGTTTCCTTGACAGCTTATAAGGTTCTTTCGGTTGAGCTTGCAGCTGGTTTGGGACACACCTTTTATGACAACGAAACGGACTATGAAACTGTCTATTTTGACCAAGAGATCCAGCACGATTTCGCTTCTTGGGTATCAGGTGATTCGATGGAACCTCTCTATCCCAACGGCTCTGTTGCCCTCATGAAGCAGACTGGCTTTGACTATGATGGGGCTGTCTACGCCCTCATCTGGAATGGAAAAACCTACATCAAGAAAGTCTATCGGGAAGCGGAAGGTTTGCGCTTAGAATCCATCAACCCTGATTACGACGATTTATTTGCTCCCTATGAAGACGAGCCCAAAATCGTCGGCATTGTGGTCGGGCATTTTCTTCCACTAGAGGTTTAAATATGCTATTTGATTATTCACGTGAGCCTCATTCTGATATTGCTTTTGTGGATATGAAAAGTTTTTATGCCAGTTGTGAATGTGTCCGTCTAGGGCTCAATCCCTTGACGACTTCTCTTTGCGTCATGAGTCGGAGCGACAATTCAGCTGGCCTGATTTTGGCGAGCTCTCCCGTTTTCAAACAAGTCTTTGGCAAGAAAAATGTCAGCCGTAGCTACGACCTACCTTTTGACCTCAAAACCAGGAAATTTAATAGCTACGCCGCCAAAAAACAAGGATTGCCAACAGATCCAGCCTTTATTGCATCCATTGAATCCTGGGCCAAGAGGACTCTGATTGTGCCTCCACGGATGAATGCTTACATTCAGGTCAATATGGAGATTCAAAAAGTCTTTCAGGAATTTGCAGCACCAGATGATATTTTCCCTTACTCGATTGACGAAGGTTTTATCGATCTGACCTCTTCCTTAAATTATTTTATTCCAGATCCCTCCCTCTCTCGAAAGGAAAAACTGGATCTCCTTTCTGCCAGAATCCAAAAAAGGATCTGGCAGGAAACTGGGATCTACTCTACCATCGGCCTCAGTAACGCCAATCCCCTTCTTGCCAAGCTAGCCTTGGACAATGAAGCCAAGCATTGCCGAAATATGCGCTCCAATTGGTCTTATGAAGATGTAGAAAGTAAGGTCTGGAAACTGCCCCAGCTCACTGATTTTTGGGGCATTGGACGTCGTACTGAAAAGCGATTGCAAAAGATCGGGATCACGTCGATTGCCGAACTGGCTCAGGCTCACCCAGATCTCTTAAAGAAAGAATTCGGAGTCATGGGCCTTCAACTGTGGTTCCATGCTCATGGCATTGATGAAAGCAATGTCCACAAGCCTTATCGTCCGAAATCGCGAGGCATTGGTAACTCTCAAATCTTGCCCTATGACTACCATCTACAAGCTGATATTGAACTGGTGTTTCGGGAGATGGCTGAGCAGGTGGCTATTCGCTTGCGACGGAAAAAAAAGAAGACCCAGCTGGTCTCCATTCATGCCTCCTACTCCAAAATCGAGGGACTTCCGTCCATTCACTGCCAGCAAAAGATTGAGCCCACCCAATCCACCAAGGTTTTATCCGATACGGTTCTGCGACTCTTTCGCTCCAAGTACGAAGGAGGAGCCATTCGGCAAATTGGTGTTTTTTATGGAGAACTTGTCGAGGAGTCTCTTCAACTCTTTTCTCTCTTTGATGACCCAGTAGCCTTGGAAAAAGAGGAGAAACTCCAGCAGACCATTGACCGCATTCGGGACCAATTTGGCTTCACCTCTCTTCAGAAAGGCTCCTCACTACTAGAAAACTCACGCGCTATTGCACGCAGTAAACTAACAGGCGGACATTCCGCAGGAGGCTTAGATGGATTAACATGATTGACCGTTCTTATCTCCCTTATCAATCTGCCCGCGAATTTCAAGATCGTGGCATGGCCAAATGGGCTGGCTTCTTTATCCGAGCACACAACTGCCCTGCATACAAAAGAAATTGACCGTAGTCAGCTCACAATTCTTCCACTTGCTGAACAGATCCAGCTCCTGGAGCAGGCCTTTCAACAACAAACGACGATCTCGATCACAACTCTAGAGGGGAATCAATTTGCAACCTACACAGGTTCGATTCACACCTTATCTGCTTCTGAGGTTCTTCTCAAAAGCGATGGCCACTACCACCGTCTCCTCGTGGACTCTATCATTTTTATTGAATCTGAGGAAACACCCTATGAAACCTATTCAGACTAAACACGAATTACAATTTGATTATTTTTCCGAGAATTACCACCAATTTGAGATGGACTTTTACAAGTGGGCAGCTACTTCTACACCGCTCGTCTTTTTAGAAGATGATATTCTCCACTCCATGGCAGCAGGCCAGCGAAATTACTTTCGTCTTCACCACACCAAAAGTCGGGATCATCGAGACCATTATTTCTATTTTAAAGTTTCCACACTCTCCCAATCACCCCTGACCCGTATTTACGCTTATACAGGACATCACTTACAAAAGATAGTTCCTCATCAAACAGAGAAAAAGGATAGCTTGATCTAAGAAGCTATCCTTTTTCTTGATTTATGGGATTCACTACAGTCCGTACGAGTGATTAGAATCCATCTACGTTTGTGTAGATTTTTTGTACGTCCTCGTCGTCTTCGAGAACGCTGTAAAGTTTTTCAAATGTTTCCAAATCTTCACCTGACAACTCAACTTCTGATTGAGGAATCATTTCCAATTCTGTTACTTGGAATTCTTCGACACCTGATTCACGCAAAGCAACGATCGCTTTGTGAAGATCAGTTGGTGCTGTGTAGACGGTGATCGTTCCTTCTTCTGCTTCGACATCATCTACATCAACATCTGCTTCAAGCAAAAGCTCAAAGATGGCATCGGCATCATCACCAGCAAAGACGATAACACCCTTGTTGTCAAAGAGGTAAGATACAGAACCTGAAGCTCCCATGTTACCACCGTTTTTACCAAAGGCAGCACGGACATTGGCAGCTGTACGGTTGACGTTTGACGTCAAGGTATCAACGATCAACATCGAACCATTTGGCCCAAACCCTTCGTAACGTCCTTCTGTAAAGGTTTCGTCTGTATTTCCTTTTGCCTTATCGATCGCTTTATCAATAACGTGTTTTGGCACTTGCGCTTGTTTAGCACGGTCAATAACGAATCTCAAAGCAGTATTTAGTTCTGGATCTGGTTCACCCTTTTTAGCAGCTACATAGATCTCCACACCAAATTTGGCATACACTTTTGAGTTGGCACCATCTTTGGCAGTTTTCTTGGCAACAATATTGGCCCATTTACGTCCCATGAGGATTCTCCTTAAATTTTTTCAAATTATTTTCAATCTTTAACATTATATCACAAATCGTCGAAGTTAGACTAGATTTTTCTATTTTTAGAAAGGGGATTTTATAGGAATTTTCTTCGAGTTGGGAATTTTAAATAGCTATCCTAACTATCAAAAAGATCCTCTTTTAAAGACTTAATAATGATCTTTAAAAGAGAGGAAAGCGACACCTGACTCATCTAGCATATAAATCAGGCGATTCTCTGCATCAATCCGTCTTGACCATGCTCCTTGAAAGTCATATTTCAAGGGCTCAGGCTTACCAATCCCAGCAAATGGATCCCTTTGAATCTCCTTAATCAGGGTATTGATTCGCTTCAATGTTTTTTTGTCCTGACTTTGCCAGTAACAATAATCCTGCCAGGCATCTTCTGTAAACTTGAGTAACATCCGTTACCCCTCAATCTCATGGAGTTGAACCTGACCAGCTCGGACTTCTGCCATGCCCCGCAAGACCTTATCTGACAATTCCTTGTTCTGAGCTAGTCTCAGGGTTTCTTGTAGGCTGTCCCACTCGCTCTTAGAGATGACCACAATATCTTCGTCTGGATTCTTATTCACGACCGTCAAAGGCTCAAACTCATCATTCACCTTCTTCATATAATCCTTCAAATGATTGCGGAATGTTGAATAAACGACTGCTTCCATGACCATACCTCATTCTACCTCTTTTCTATTATTATACATGAAAAAGAAAAACTTGTCAGGAACTTGTACAAGTTTTCCCACTCTACCTAATTATTCGTAAAAAGTTTCTAAATTTGGTAAAAAAATCTACTGTCTAAAAGGAATTTTTAGACAGTAGATAAACACTATTTCCGTACATCATAAACTTCTTGCCTTACGTGAATGTGGACAGAGAAAATTTCCGTGAGACATTTATTCTTCCACTCTCACTGGCACCCGGCCCCAGATCTGCTCTGGCAATTGGGGATTGCCTAGCTGATACACCTGATCCGCTTGTTGGGTCAAACTGTCCCAAGGTTCCTTACCGATTCGAGTCACAATTTCTACTGATTTTTTCAAGCCTTTGAGGTGAGTTTGTCCCTTTGCGGAAAATCCTAAGACATGAATGGCATCGGGAAGAGCTTGGTCCATCGCCCCTACCAAGATGTAGGTCAAGATGCGGCGCACTCGTGCCTTGGTATAGCGCTTGGTTGCGACTTTCTCCACCAATTCTTCCACAGAGCTAGCGCTTCGAACTGCATCTTTTAGCCGATTGGCCAGTTCTTCATTAACTTGAAAAATCTGTGTCAGATCTGTATGGGTTAGGATTTGATAACGGAGCAGTTGGTCATAATTCTCCCAAGATACCTGCGGAGCCGACTGAAAGAGTTGGCTATTGGGCATGAATTTAGCGACAAAGTCCTGATCTTCCTTGTGTAGGCGTAGACTAGTCGCAGAAGCATAGGCCGCCTCTTTTTCCTCTGAATGGTAGCCTGCACCTTGCCGTTGGATAGCCTTGAGCGCAATCCCCTTCCCAGCACAGGCCTTGGCATAAGCCAAGCCCAGGATATGATTGGGAGTATCTCCTGTGAACTCCACTCCAGCAAAGGTTTCCCACATTTTTTGGGTCTTTTGTGGATAGGATAAATCTTCTGGAAGACTTCGCAGTAAAGCTTCCATTTCCGCCTCTTTCTCCGCATAAACTGTAGCAATCGCTTGGTAATCTAAGACTTCTTCTGTCCCAAAGGTCAATTGGTCGATTCCCAGACGGGACAAGATTTCTACCGCTCCCTTGGCAAAATGATCAGCCGACTGAACAGCCACGAGAAAGGGGAGCTCGACCACCAGATCCGCCCCACTTTCCAAAGCCATCTGCGCGCGAATCCACTTGTCTACAATGGCAGGCTCGCCACGTTGAACAAAATTCCCAGACATAGCGACGATTTTCACCCCTTCTGCCTGTTCCAGCAAGTACTTGTGACCATTGTGAAAGGGATTAAATTCTGCAATAATACCTGTAACTGTCATGCTGTCCTACTTCTGTGCTACAAAAAACCAACGTTTGCTGGTCTTTGTTGGCTCTTTGTCTTCAAAGTCTGCATACAATTTGAAAGATTTAAAGCCAGCCTGCTCCAATAAGATGTCATAGGTTAAAACTTCATAAGTGCGTTCCTCATGAACTTCATCGTGCCGACTAAAGCTGCCATCCTCTTCTTGGACAAAGAAGGTTAACTCATGGACGATCGAGTGAGGTGCCGCATCCTCATAGGTATCCCAGAGCATGGCAAAGTCTTCTGCATTTTCGTGGTAAGAGTAGCCTGGGAACACCTCATCCGTTTGATAGGTCGAATGGACATCAAATATAAAGACTCCGTCCTCATTGAGGGCATTATACACTTCTTTAAAGACATCTCCTACTTCCACCTCGTCCTGCATATAGCAGATAGAATCCGAGTAGCAGGTCACGAAATCATAAGTGCCTGCTTGCGAGAGATCCAACATATTCCCCCTCGATAAAATCAATCTTCTGCTTGGCTGAAGCAGCTCTTTTTTCAGCAATTTTCAGCATGTCCGCACTCAGGTCTAATCCTGTCACATCAAAACCAGCTTGGGAAAAGCGGACAGACTGGATCCCTGTCCCACAAGCCAATTCCAGTAATTTTTTCCGCTCCTTGCTTTTAGGAAGATGCCGGAGGGAAAAATCCGTCCACAAGTCATACAGACTATCATCCATGACCGCATCGTAGACCGCCGCAAACGTTTCATAAGTCGCCATATTCATGATACCAAGTCCGCCCGTAATCCGATAGAAAATTAGGAGCACGACGATGGAGCTAAGCTCCAAGGAGAGCTATCTATTTTCCGAGGATTACAGGACGGGTTCAAATCCTTTCTAAGATACAAAGAGCCTTAAAAGCATAGAGAAAATAGGGAACTTTCTGCCCTATCCTCAGATACAAAGGAAGTTACTCTTTTTCTCACAGCTTTTAGCTCGTGTTCAATTAAAGAAAACAAACAAACACGAGGCCCCATCCTTTCTTTCCATAGAATTTCAATTTAACCAACAAAACTCAGTTGCTACCAACTGAGTTTACCTGCTTATGCTAGTGCTGCCGAAAGATCGACAGCACTTGCTTCGTGCCATAGCTTTTCTAGGTTATAGTGGGCACGCATTTCTTCTGAGAAGACATGGACCACCACACTACCTAAGTCAAGAAGAACCCAACCTCCAGCTGAATCACCTTCGACGTGGCTGGCATTGCCACCAGCTTCAACGACCTTCTCGCGAATATTTTCAGCGATAGCCTCCAATTGACGGCTATTCATAGAGCTTGCGATGACAAAGTAATCTGTCACACTGGTTAAGCTTTGAACATCCAAAGCTACAATGTCCTCTGCACGCTTTTCATCTGCTGCTTTGACAACTAGTTCAAGTAGTTCTTTTTCTTTCATGTAATCCTCTTTCCTTAAAAAATTGATTTGTAATCTAAGACATCCGCAAAACGTTCTGCCCAAATATTTTCATAAAATTCATTAAGCGTTTCTGCCGGAATATCCTCTCCATCAAAGGTTGTGACAGCTCCTTCTGGAATGACCAGCTTGTAGCCGTATTCAAACCCCACTTTGACGGATGTATCGACACAATATTCTGTCTGCATACCACATAGGACCAGTTGTTCAATCCCTTGTTGATCCAAGTATTCTTTTAATCCTGTCTCTTTAAATATGCTATTGTATCGCTTCTGAAACACCTTCTCATCTGCCTGCCTCTTCAACAGGGGCGATAATTGCCAATCTTCCGAAGTTAAAGCCTCTGGCGTTTCAATATGCTGCATGTAGATAATTTCAATCTGCTCTTTTCTAGCCTGTTCTTGTAAATAAGCAATCTTCTCTAAGAGATTTTCTGTCTCAAAGCCTGTTTCCACTAAGATATTTTGTACGTCAATAATGATAAAAGCTGTCTTCACTCACTGTTCCTCTTTCAAATACTTCACAAAGGCATTGTAGGTTTCAAGGGTTTGGGGATAAATGGGCAATCCTTGGTGAGCCAGGTGTTCGACTGTGCGAGCCGTCTCATAAGCCACAGCACGATCCAAGGAGACTTGGGCGATGTCACGTGCTTGCTCTACCCCCGGAAAAGCCCGGTTGTGCTCAATGTAATCAGCCACATAGACAATCTTGTCTAAGGTTGACATTTGATCACTCCCCACGGTGTGAATCTCAATACTGCGAAGAATGGCTGGATCTGTCAGTCCGAGGTCTTCTTGGATCTTATAAATCCCGACCATCCCATGCCAGACATTGTTGCCCCAGTTTTTTAATGCTGGATCCAGCTTATAGCGATCAATCAAGTCCAGAAATTCCTGATCTGATAGTTTCTTGGCGTAGTCATGTAACAAACCTGCTAGGCCAGCCTGCTCTTCGTCAGCTCCATAGCGTTTGGCCAAGTCACGCGCAGCCATCTCAACTCCTAAACAGTGGGTTAGCCGCTTTTCTGGCAGGATTTGGCGCATTTTTTCAAGCAAGACCTCACGAGAAAAGCCTAGGTAGTTTTCATAGGTCATTGATACAATCCTTCTTTCTTGATGTAGTCCAAGACTGGTTTTGGCAACATAAAATTCGGCGTCCGGCCTTTGGCCACAAAATCACGCACCATACTAGAGGAGATGTCCATGAGAGGAACATCCACCCAGATCACCGGATAAGAAGTCCCCGCCTTATAGCGTGGCCGCTGTACCCCGACAAATTGCACAATCTCCACCAATTCATCGATGCGGTGCCATTTTGGTAAATAATCTACCATATCTGCACCAATGATGAAGTAATAATCTGTGTCTGGATCGCGTTCATTGAGCAAGAGCATGGTGTCGTAGGTATAGGAAATCCCTTTCCGCTCGAGTTCAATCGTCTCGATCTCCAGACCTTCAATGCCTTCAATGGCTAATTCCAGCATCTTAAGGCGATGGTGCTCTGCAATCGTCCCCTTGGCATCGACATGCGGCGGCTCATACTCAGGCATCAAGAGCACCTTATCTAACCCTAATTGTTGGCGCACTTGATCCGCAACGACCAAATGGGCATTGTGGACCGGATTGAAATTTCCACCCAAAATACCAACTTGTTTGCGTTTCTTGTCTTTGATCTCTGGCTCTAACTCTACCTTGGTAAAGGGAGTCAATAGTTCAATTGCCATAGGTTTGCTCTCCTCGATGTCCTAAATTTCTTTTACCTTCGCTGAAATTTTACGATTTTCTTTTTTGCTCGATTGTTTAAATAAGATGAGAATCCGACCAATCTTTTGGACCGTTTCCACACCGATTTCTTCTTCCAAGATTTCCGCTACTTCATGGATATTCTCATCCGTATTTTGAAGGAGGGTCACCTTGATCAGTTCGCGTGCATCTAGTGCTTGGCGCACACTGGTTTTGATTTGGTCATTGAGACCGTTTTTCCCGATTTGGATAATGGGTTTGAGGCTGTGGGCTTGGCTGTTGAGGAAAGCCCGTTGTTTGGATGTTAATGTCATGCTTTTTTCATTGTTTCTTTTTTGATACTTTTCTGATGTGGTGGCGGTCGTCAGCGACCTCCTAGCGGAGTTCCATGACTTAAATTTAAGCCTAGGTCTCAAATTTTCCGCGCATAAGTAGAAAAATACCTACTTAGGCTTTCACCACAGCGAAAAGTATCCTTTCTAGGCTCGTTACACTCGCCTCTGTCTATAAAGAAACTATTTCCTTTCAAATTTTTAAATAATAGCTTTGCGGGTAACGACGGCGACGCCTTCTGGTGCCCAGACGGCTACTTTTTGGCTTCTCCATTGACGCGGATCCAGCCCAGTCCAGAGATGACGAGGTCTGTCTTGTCCTTGATGGTAAACTCATGAGAAACCAAGGGTGGGAACTCTTCTTTTTCCTTGCTATTAGGAGGTGTTAGTAAGCCACCGACATGCTTGTCATAAAAAGCAGTCGCTCCTTCGAGCTTGGTTCGGTGAAGCTTGAGTTCATTGTCAAAGAAGGCAGTGAAGCCTTGCTTTTCTCCCTTGATAAAGTCGAAGCGTCCCAGACCACCCAAGAAGAGGGTTTGCTCTGGATTGAGCTGATAAGTCTTGGGCTTGATTTCTTTTTTAGGGCTAACATACTTGAGGTTTTTTGCCGTCAAGTAATGAGCCATCTGGTGGCGATGGATAATCCCTGGTGTATCGTAGATATAGGACCCATCGTCCAGTGGGATTTCGATCTTGTCCAGTGTCGTTCCTGGGAAGCGAGAGGTTGTAATGATATCCTTGTCTCCAGTGATTTCTTGGATGATCGCATTGATGAGGGTTGATTTTCCAACGTTGGTCACACCCACCACATAGACGTCACGGCCTTTGCGGTACTGCTCGATCTTTTCCATCAAGTCCTTGATAGCACTCTTGTTTTGGGCAGAGGTGAGGACCACATCGACAGGACGCATCCCTTCTTCGTGGGCCCGCTCCATCAACCAATGCGTCACCTTGCTATCTTTAACTGACTTAGGCAAGATGTCCTTTTTATTTCCGACCAAGAGGACATCATTACCTGCTACAAAACGTGGCAGGCCAGGGATAACGGATCCATTAAAGTCAAAAATATCCACTACATTGACCACGAGAGCATCACTATCGCCTACTTCGTGAAGGAGCTTTAGGAAATCATCATCTGTCAGATGCACATCTGTGATTTCATTATAGTGACGCAGACGGAAACAGCGTTGGCAATAGACTTCGCCTGTTTCCAAGCCCTTTTCAAGAGCTGATTGGGGAGTATAGCCTAGCCCCTCTTTGTTTCTGTCTGAATGGGGGCTCCACAGCCAATACAGAATAATTCTTCCATTCTTAAATTCCTTTTTTGTATACAATCGGACCATATTTTTCGGCCATTTGCTTCATAACACGGCGTTCACGCGCCCGGTTGATCTGCGTCTTGATGGAGTCATGCTCAACCAAAGGCTTGACCAAAATCGAACGAATGCCTGCACGATGGGCAGCACGGATATCCGTCATCAGTTGATCCCCGACCATGACCACTTCATTTTTCTCATAGTGGAAACGTTTGAGAGCCCGATTAATCCCAAAGGTAAAGGGCTTAAGCGACCAGGCTTCATAGTCAATATCAAATTTCTCAACCGCGCGCTTGACCCGTTTGGGGCTATTATTGGACACCACGATAACCCGAATCCCCCCATCACGAAGGTCATGCAACCACTGGCGCATCTCGGGAGTCCCATCCGGATTATTCCAAGCAATCAAGGTATTATCCAAATCCACAAGGACCGCCTTGATACCTTGTTTTTTCAAGTCTGCAACGGTGAGATCATAGGCTGCTTCCACCGCAAAATCTGGTTTGTAATTTTCGATTGACACGTTTTTCTCCATTTTTTATATTCTCTTCATTGTAGCATAAATAGACGTATTTTGCACTTGCTTCACGACTAAAACAGCGACAGACTCCGATCAGGTCGCTTTCACTACTCAAAAAATAGACAAAATCCTTACAAAGTTCCAAAAACATGGTATAGTAGAAGAAAAAGAACTCGGAATTTTTTATGAAACAAACAAGCTTAAAAGAAGTCTCTCCTCTTCTCCAGCGCATCATCAATTGGTCGTCCATCATTGGTGCTCTTGGGACCTTGGCCTTTTGTATCTGGGCCTACTTTTCTGGCATCCTTCAATCCAAGGAAACTTTGTCAGCTTTTATTTTGCAAGCCGGAATCTTCGGGCCTCCTCTATTTATCTTTCTTCAGATCCTTCAAACAGTAGTCCCTATTATTCCTGGTGCCCTGACATCTGTCGCTGGTGTCTTTATCTATGGCCACATCATTGGGACCATCTACAATTACATCGGGATCGTGATTGGCTGTGCCATTATCTTCCACCTAGCCAGAATGTACGGGCCTAAGTTCGTCCAATCTATGGTCAGTCAGAAGACCTACGACAAGTACATTGGCTGGCTCAATGAAGGCAAGCGGTTCGATCGCTTCTTTATCTTCATGATGATCTGGCCAGTTAGTCCCGCCGACTTCATCTGTATGCTGGCAGGTCTGACCAATATGACCTTCAAACGCTACATGACCATCATCATCCTCTGCAAACCCATCACCCTCGTCATCTACACTTACGGTCTCACCTATATCATCGATTATTTCTGGAAAATGGTCTAAAAATAGGTTACTTAAACTTTTTCTCTTACAGAATCATACAAAAAACACGGCATACCGCCGTGTTTCTGTGTTTATTTAACGAGTTTCTTCATCTCATCAATCCGTGCTACGGTTGCATCGTACTTCGCTTGGTAGTCGGCTTGTTTGTCGCGTTCTTTTTGGACGACTTCTGGTTTGGCATTGGCTACGAAGCGTTCGTTAGAAAGCTTCTTACCGACCATATCCAGTTCTTTTTGCCATTTGGCTAATTCTTTTTCAAGACGAGCCAATTCTTCTTCAACATTGAGAAGGTCAGCGAGTGGCAAGTAGATTTCTGCCCCCGTGATGATGCTGGACATAACCAAGTCAGGTACTTCTACATCTGCTGCAATTTCCAAGTGTTCTGGATTTGTGAAGCGTTTGATGTAGTTGACGTTATCATTGAAGAAGGCATCGAGCTTGCTGTCGCTTGTCTTAATCAAGATAGTAATTGGCTTGCTTGGCGCTACGTTCACTTCTGCACGTGAGTTACGAACGGAGCGAATCACGTCTTTAAGAGCTTCGACACCAGCTGCTGCTTCTTCGTTTTCAAACTCTGGACGAACCACTGGGTATTCCGCAGTCACGATCGTTCCTTCAGAGATTTGACCATAGATTTCTTCAGTTACGAATGGCATGATTGGGTGAAGGAGACGCAAGATTTGATCCAAGGTGTAAAGAAGAACAGAACGAGTGATGACTTTTTCGTCCTCGTTATCGCTGTAAAGCACTTCCTTAGTCAACTCAACATACCAGTCCGCAAACTCGTCCCAGATGAAGTTGTAGAGGATGTGACCAGCCACACCAAACTCAAACTTATCAAAGTTTTCAGTGACTTTTCCGATCGTTTCGTTGAGGTTGTGGAGAATCCAACGGTCTGTAACATTACCTGCTTGACCAGCAGCCACTTTGGCTACATTTTCACGCGCCACATCCAAGGTCAACCCTTCATTGTTCATGAGGATGTAACGTGAGATGTTCCAAATCTTGTTAATGAAGTTCCAAGACGCATCCATTTTCTCGTAAGAGAAACGCACGTCTTGACCTGGTGCAGAACCGTTTGAAAGGAACCAACGGAGGGCATCAGCACCATATTTCTCGATGACATCCATTGGGTCAATCCCGTTACCGAGTGATTTAGACATCTTACGTCCTTGCTCGTCACGGATAAGGCCATGGATAAGAACATTCTTAAATGGTTGGCGTCCTGTGAATTCCAATGATTGGAAAATCATACGAGACACCCAGAAGAAGATGATATCGTAACCTGTTACCAAGGTTGACGTTGGGAAGTAACGTTTGAAGTCTTCTGAGTCGACATCTGGCCAGCCCATAGTTGAGAATGGCCAAAGGGCTGAACTAAACCAAGTATCCAAGACATCTTCGTCTTGTTTCCATCCGTCACCTTCTGGTGCTTCTTCGCCAACGTACATTTCACCCTCAGCATTGTACCATGCAGGGATTTGGTGACCCCACCAGAGCTGACGAGAGATTACCCAATCATGGACATTTTCCATCCATTGAAGGAAGGTATCGTTGAAACGAGGTGGGTAGAATTCTACCTTATCGTCTGTGTCTTGGTTGGCAATGGCATTTTTCGCCAATTGGTCCATCTTGACGAACCATTGCGTAGACAAGCGTGGCTCAACCATAACCCCTGTACGCTCTGAGTGACCAACTGAGTGAGTCATCTTCTCAATCTTAACAAGGGCACCGATTTCTTCTAACTTCTTGATAACAGCCTTACGAGCTTCAAAGCGATCCATACCGTTGAATTCACCAGCCAATTCATTCATGGTACCATCATCGTTCATAACGTTCACTTGCGGAAGATTATGACGTTGACCAACCAAGAAGTCATTAGGGTCGTGGGCAGGAGTGATCTTCACCACACCAGTACCAAACTCAGGGTCTGCGTGTTCGTCCCCTACGATTGGGATTGGCTTGTTCAAGATTGGCAAGATAACATTTTGACCAATCAAGTCTTTATAACGATCATCATTTGGGTTAACAGCTACGGCAGTATCCCCAAACATAGTCTCAGGACGAGTTGTTGCTACTTCAAGGGCACGTGAACCGTCTTCCAACATGTAGTTCATGTGGTAGAAGGCACCTTCTACATCTTTGTGAATAACCTCGATATCAGAAGGGCTGTACGGGCTTTCGGATCCCAGTTGATGATAAATTCACCACGGTAGATCCAGCCCTTCTTGTAAAGCTCTACAAAGACCTTACGAACCGCTTTTGACAACCCTTCATCAAGGGTGAAACGCTCACGAGAGTAGTCTACAGAGAGCCCCATCTTACCCCATTGTTGCTTGATAGTCGTCGCATATTCGTCTTTCCATTCCCAAACTTTTTCAAGGAATTTTTCACGACCCAGGTCATAACGAGAGATGCCGTCCTCAGCCAAACGCGCTTCAACTTTGGCTTGAGTGGCAATCCCTGCATGGTCCATACCAGGGAGCCAAAGCGTATCAAAGCCTTGCATACGTTTTTGACGGATGATGATATCTTGCAGAGTTGTATCCCAAGCGTGACCAAGGTGAAGTTTCCCAGTTACGTTTGGTGGTGGAATAACGATTGAGTAAGGCTTAGCCTTTTTATCGCCTGAAGGCTTGAAAACATCTTCGTCAAGCCATTTTTGGTAACGACCAGCCTCAACCTCGGCTGGATTGTATTTAGGTGAAAGTTCTTTAGACATGTGTGTGTCCTTTCTAGTTATTTCTATTTTTAATGTTGATCTTGAGTCTCCCACTCACTCTTCAGCAAGCCATATCTCAAATCATCACAGCGGTTTCCTTGAGCATCTTTGCGGTCTCTTATGCGAGCTTCAAGGGTGAAACCAAGTTTCTCAGCGACACGTTGACTTTGGGCATTGTAACCAAAGCAAGACAGTTCAATCTTGTGAAGACTCAATTCTTTAAAAGCTAGGTCTATTAAAGCACGCGCTGCTTCTGGGACATATCCTCGGCCCCAATAGTCTGGGTGCAAGGTATAGCCAATTTCCAGCACATCGTCCTCATGGCGATGGTTAAAATCAACAGAACCGATTACTTTATCGGTCCCTTTGATTACAATGCCGTAACCAGCTGGGAGATTGTCCTTTTCATTGCGCTCGGGAAGGATATGTTCTAGGTAATAAATCTCATCTTCCAAGGTCTTGACAGGTGGAAAACCTGCTGGGTAAGAGACTTCTGGACGACTAGCATAGTCAAAGATATCTTCAACATCGGCCACTGTTCGGACTCGCAAGACCAGTCGATCCGTTTCGATTTATCTGGCAACTCAGCTCTTGTCATTCTTCTTCCTCGCTTTCTTCATAAAGCTCCCCATGGGATCGACTCGGTCATCTAGATAACGATAAACACGCTGGTGCCCGTCCCCCATAAAGTAAGTTGGCGCAAAGCGGTCATTTTTAAAATGCCCCTTGTCATCTAAGAGCTCTGGATCAGCCAGTCGCTCGAGAATCTTGGCAAAAATATGACAGATGCCATCTTCCTCAATAATCCGATCCACCTGACAATCCAAAACGACTGGACAAGCTTCTAAAATCGGTGCCTGAGTTCGTTCAGAAATCTCATAGTCAAGGCCCAAGTGTTTCAATTTCTCCCTATGGCTGATAAAACCAGCCTGCTCCATCTGGAGCATGAGATTTTCATCAGGGATGTTGACAGTGAACTGTTGATAATGCTTAATCTGGTCAGTCGCATTTTCCTCACTACCAACACCGATGACCAGCCAATCTCCCAAGCTATAAGAGGAACTGCAAGTCGTGATATTGTACCCAAAGTTCTGGTCCTGATACCCCAAGATGAAAATCGGAAAACCGTAGTAGAGTTTGCTAGTGTTAAAAGATTGTTTCATGACAAGCTCCTTCAGCTAGCGGGATAAAAGAAAAATCGTCCCTGTCATTAATCTGACAGGGACGAATGTGTTGATCCGCGGTACCACCCAATTTCGGGCAATGCCCGCAACTTTGTTTATTTCATTTTCATCCATTAGCAACTAGTTCTGACACATTTGTGGACTTCTCAGCACCGCCACTTTCTGTAAAATGTGGGATTCAAAACACCTCTAATAGGTTCATTTTAGCAAGTTTTCCTGGAAATAGCAAGAAATCACAAAAGCGATTATTTAAATTTAACGCCTAGTTCTTTCAATTTCTTGATTGTAGCTGGGCCGATTCCTTTAAGGGCCAACAACTCTTTTTCTGTCCAGTTTGCGAAGTCCGCAACAGAGCGAATACCTTCATCATAGAATGTTTGCGCACGATCAAGTGCCACACCTTCCAAACTTGCAGCAAATTCTTCCACTGAAGAAGCTGCTTGTTTCACTTCTTTCGCCACTGCTTTTGTAGCTTTCTCAACCTTTTTAGGTGCTTCTTTTACAGCTGCAGTTACAGTTGCGACAGCTTTTTTCAAAAGATGTCTATTTTGATGTTTGTATTGTTTCGCACGGTTTACGTTCTTCTTTGCCATTTTTCCTCCTAAATTCAGTGATCAATTCCTAAGGCAACAAGGTTTCATCACCATTATTCCATTCAAAAATCCGTTGATGTCATTTCAACTTTTTTATTGTATCACAATCCCCTAAAAAATCAAGTCATTGCTCAATTTTCAGGTAAATCTAGCTAGTTAAACGCCTTCAATATGGTGTTTTTAATATTTTCTTTCACCAAAGAGGCCATCTGGTAAATCATGAAATCCTTTTCCAGCATGGAAATTTTCAAACTTCCCTTGCAAGAACTGATAAGCATCCAAACGGCTTTCATAGCGAATCATAGCGATTTTAGCTCGTTCATCCTGGTCTTCATCAAAAACCTTCTTACTCTCTTCGAGAGCCATTTCATTGATCATGACTTGGGTCTTGATCCACTCCTCAAACTCCTTCATAAACTCTGTTTCGTAACTCATCTTTACTCCATTCCTCTATAAAAATCCGTATCGATCTCCCGATAAGGTTGAATATCCTGAACATATTCCAAGACACCTTGAAAGTCTCCAGCTTCATCACGCACTGCTGCATAGGTGACATGGACAAATTTCCCACGCGATTCTGATTTGAACCACATTTCATACTTGTCTTTTTTCCCTTCACGAAGCCCCTGCATGATGGCTTTGACCTTCTCCAAATATTTCGGTGGGTGACACAGCTCAACATTGCGTCCTACCTGCGATGGCGTCCTCTTAAAAATCATTTCCTCAAAAGGCGCAGCATCATTGTAATATTGGAAAATATCATCCTTATTGACAAAGGTGATCTCCATTGGTAACTGGTTCAAGATTAAATTCGCTTGCTCCACAGATAGAAAGCCATGGCCAAAAGCTTGTGGCTGCTTGCGATCGAAGCTCTCTTCTTTTTTCTTAGGTGTGAAGGTAATGGTCAATTGCCCCTCAGGAGTCTCAATGACCTGACGGTGCTCGTCTCCATTTGAAGAAGAAAGCGGTTCAGTTGAACCATCTGACTCTTCAGACGCTTCCTCCTTGAAGTCTACGCGTTTTGGCACCCATTTCTCACTTGGGAGAATAATGGCATAACCATAAGCCTCGCTTTCTTCTGCAATGGAGAGCCAGTCATCCTGGCTAAAGGACTCCAGCAAAATCATCAAGAGGATCGACTCTTCCTTGAAGATCATGGCCTCAAACTCTTGCGCAAAGGCTTCAAAGCGTTCCTTGACTTCAGAAATACTAGAATCCGGTAATTTCTTTGCTGCATCCAAAGCTTTCGCAAAGAGTTCCCGAATCTGGTCATCTACTCCCCACATCACTTTTGGTGGGGAATCATGCCCATATTTTTCCATAATTGGAAACATCAACTCTTCCTTACGACGGTAATGCCGGTCAAATTGACCCACCAAGCCCAGCTGACGTAACAAGCCCTTATGAATCTCCTGAATCATCTCAGGATCCTCAGTCGTCTCATAATTATCTAGCAAGCGGCGTACCCGCATCATAGCTGCACGAAGGGCTAAGTTCTCCTGTTTAAAGATTTGAACCGGATGACCTGGATGGTCGGTATCTGCTACTTCGACCCCTTGAACAGCATTCTTAAAGAGATTGGCATGGACATCACAAAGCTCCATCACATCTTCAAAAGTAACACCTGCATCTGAATTCATTAGTTCATGCTCCATAAGAGAGATCTCAATCGCAGAAACCCCTGCAAAGGTCGCATCAAAGCGCTCCTGAACAGACTCAGGAGAAGCTCCATGATGAAGCTCTAATAAGATATCTCTTAAGACGTGAATTCGTTCATCACTCATTGGTCTAGCCCCACTACTTCATAGCCATTAGCCTCTAGTGTTCTCACAATCTTCTCCATAGGAGTACCTTCTAATTTTGATCCTTGTTTCAAGGAAACCTTGCGCCCAACTGTATTGCGCATGATCGGATTGGCTAAGGGTTTAAAGCCCAACTCCACCAACAAATCCAATACTTCCGGATGTTGATCAATAACTTGAGCAACTGGAATTGATACATCAATAACATTGTCCATTTATTTATTTCCTCTACTCATTCCCTTTATTTTCACTTTGACGAGCCCGTTCTTCACCCCACCAAAGAGGCATCAGTTCAACTAAAGTAATGGTCTTACGACTTTCATAATCCACCATAAATTCTAGATGACGATTCTCTGCATTTAGCTCAAGGAGAAATTCACGACAGGCCCCACAAGGCATCCCAGAACCTTCTCCATAAGGAGGTTTGTCTCGAAAAGCAATAATGCGCTTGACCTTGGTCTGTCCTGATTGTTGATACATGTTAAAGAGTGCCGCTCGTTCGGCACATAAATGAAAGACGCCACAGGTTCCTTCCATACAAAAGCCCGTAAAAATCTGACCATCTGCAGCCTCAACAGCAGCAACCACATGTCGAGCATAGACAAAATCTGAAACCTCTTGAGGCGCATAGAGAGCTTTCGCCTCATGATAAAGTTTTTCCCAAATATCCATTCTTCTTTTTCACTTCTTCACTAATTTCACAACTGCTTCTGTCCTTGCAGTATGGGGAAACATATCCACTGATTGAATGTATTCAACCTGATAAACCTTTGTCAAAGCCACTAGATCCCGTGCCAAAGTAGAGACATTACAAGAGACATAGACCATCTTTTCAGGTGCATAGTGCAACAAGGTCTCGATTAATTTTGTACCCAAGCCCGTACGAGGTGGATCCACGATCACAGCATTAGCCCGATAGCCTTCTTGGTACCAGCGAGGAATGATCTCTTCGGCTGTACCAGCCTCATAGTGGGTATTCTCAAATCCCATCCGTTTAGCATTGTATTTGGCATCTTCAATCGCTTCAGGAATGATATCCATCCCCCGAACACTTTCACTCTATTAGCAAAAGCAAACCCAATCGTTCCAACACCACAGTAGGCATCAATTAGATGATCCTCTGAAGAAACATCTAGAGCCTTGACCGCCTCACTATACAATACTTCAGTTTGTTCCGGATTCAACTGGTAAAAGGCTCGAGGAGATAGGGAGAATTCATAATCCAAAACACCTTCCAAAATGGCCTCTTCTCCCCAAATAATCTGCGTTTGTTCACCATAAATCTCACTGGAACGAGACGTATTTTTGTTAACAGCAACTGTGACAATCTCAGGGTGTTTCGTGACCAAGTCTTGCACCAAATTGTTTAGATTAACCTGACGACTGGTGACCACAATGATCTGAACTTGCCCAGACTTCCGAGCCCGTCGAACCATCATGGTTCTAACACCCAGTTCTTTACGCTCATCAGCAATTGGAATCTGATAATAGGTCAATAAATCCGCTAGATCATTGGCGATAGCTTGAATAACCGGATCTTGAACCAAACAATCCTTTAATTCCACCAAATAATGTGAATTTTGAGCATAGAGGCCCGCCTTCACCTGACCTTTGAATTTTCTTGTTTGAAATTGCAATTTTGCCCGATAGTAAAGCGGCTCCTGCATTCCAATTGTCGGCCGAATATCATACTGTTCAAATCCTTCAGGTGAGAACTTCTTCAAGGCCTGTTGCAACAAATCTGTCTTAAACTCCAGCTGCTTGTCATACTTCAAATGCATGATTTGACAGCCCCCACAGGTCTCATAGATATCACACATGGGCGTCACACGAAACTTAGACGCCTTATTCACAGATAGGAGTTTGGCTTCCGCAAAATTTTTCTTGACACTTGTAATTTGGCAGAAGATATCTTCTCCCTTTAAAGCACCTGGCACAAAGACAAGTGTTTTTTTATAAAAGCCAATCCCTTCACCGTTAATTCCCATTCGTTTAATTTTCAAAGGAATTTTTTGTTTTACTTTAACGTTCATATCCCTATCTTAACACATTTTTCGGTATAATAAAAACATGAAAATTACAAAACTAGAAAAGAAAAAAAGACTCTACCTTCTTGAATTAGACAATGATCAAAAACTTTACATCACAGAAGATACCATCGTCAAATATTTTCTTTCCAAAGAGAAAGAAATCAGTGAAGAAGAGCTAAAAGAAATCCAAGAGTTTGCACAATACTCCTATGGTAAAAACCTGGCCCTTTACCATCTTTCCTTTAAAGCTCGAACAACAAAAGAAGTCCGAGACTACCTGACAAAATATGAGATTGATACTGAGATTATTGATAAAGTTGTCCAACACCTAAAAGAAGAAAAGTGGTTAGATGATCGTCAATATGCCAGAAACCTGATAGAGGCCAACCTCCTCAGTGGCGATAAAGGCCCTGTCTTATTACAACAAAAAATTCAACAAAAAGGGGTCCCAAAATCTATCCTTCAAGAAATTCTTGCTGACTATGATTTTACAGAAGTTATTAGCCGTACCGCAATAAAACTCCAAAAGAAATACCAAGGAAAATACCCGTTAAAAGCCATTGAAACGAAAATCATCCAAGCCCTCATTTCAAAAGGCTTTGCTTACAACCAAGCAAAGATAGCATTCCAAAATCTCGAGCTCGAAACAGATGAAGAAACAACCAATGAGCTCATTCTAAAAGAGTTAGTAAAACAATACCGTAAATACAGTAAAAAATATGAAGGCTATGACCTCAAACAACGCTTGACTCAGGCACTAGCCAGAAAAGGCTACGATTATAGTGATATAACGTCAACCATTAGAGAATACTTAGATTCATAAACCAAATTGAAAATTAAATAGAAAAATAAGAAAAAATTTGAAAAAATATGATACAATATAGAGGATATACTTAGATTGTAGAAAGTTGGTAAGTTATGAAACTACCTAAAGAAGGCGACTTTATTACAATTCAAAGTTATAAACATGATGGCAGTTTACACCGTACATGGCGTGACACCATGGTATTAAAGATAACCGAAAATGCAATTATTGGAGTAAATGATCATACACTTGTGACTGAAAGTGATGGTAGACGTTGGATTACACGTGAACCAGCGATCGTATATTTCCATAAAAAATATTGGTTTAACATCATCGCCATGATCCGTGACAATGGTGTGTCTTACTACTGTAACCTAGCAAGTCCTTTTCACATTGACCAAGAAGCCTTAAAATATATCGACTATGATCTCGATGTCAAAGTCTTTACCAATGGTGAAAAAAAATTGTTAGATGTTGAAGAATACGAGCAGCATAAAGAAAAAATGCACTATTCAGATGACATCGACTTTATTTTAAAGGAAAATGTTAAGGTTCTAGTAGATTGGATAAACCAAAATAAAGGTCCTTTTTCTGAGGAATATATCAAAATTTGGTATAACCGTTATGTTGAACTGCGAAATAAATAAAGTTGGAAAGAGCGCAAGCTCTTTTTTCTTTTAACTTAATGAAAAATTACCTACAAAAAAGCCTAATGACAATCATTAGACTTTTTCGAAACACTATCGGGAAGACAGGATTCGAACCTGCGACACCTTGGTCCCAAACCAAGTACTCTACCAAGCTGAGCTACTTCCCGATCTAAAGCTTATGCTTTATGCACCCTAGAGGAGTCGAACCTCTAACCGCCTGATTCGTAGTCAGGTACTCTATCCAGTTGAGCTAAGGGTGCTCGTTCCTATTCAATTATTACATAGCCTTGCGACCATGCACCCTAGAGGAGTCGAACCTCTAACCGCCTGATTCGTAGTCAGGTACTCTATCCAGTTGAGCTAAGGGTGCTTCTTTCAACCTTTGTCTATGCCGAGGACCGGAATCGAACCGGTACGATCGTTACCAATCGCAGGATTTTAAGTCCTGTGCGTCTGCCAGTTCCGCCACCCCGGCCTCCTCAAGCGAACGACGGGATTCGAACCCGCGACCCCCACCTTGGCAAGGTGGTGTTCTACCACTGAACTACGTTCGCATTGCTTTCTTTATATAAAAAAATGCCGGCTACATGACTTGAACACGCGACCCTCTGATTACAAATCAGATGCTCTACCAACTGAGCTAAGCCGGCTCATTATTATTCTCTTATGCGGGTTAAGGGACTTGAACCCCCACGCCGTAAAGCGCCAGATCCTAAATCTGGTGCGTCTGCCAATTCCGCCAAACCCGCAAAATATGACCCGTACTGGGCTCGAACCAGTGACCCATTGATTAAAAGTCAATTGCTCTACCAACTGAGCTAACGAGTCTTAAAATAATTTTCATTATTTTAACGGTCCCGACGGGAATCGAACCCGCGATCTTCGCCGTGACAGGGCGACGTGATAACCGCTACACTACGGGACCTATGGGAGTTAACGGGATCGAACCGCTGACCCTCTGCTTGTAAGGCAGATGCTCTCCCAGCTGAGCTAAACTCCCAAATGAGCCTAGTATCTACTAGGCTCAATCTCTTGCTAAGCGACTACCTTATCTCACAGGGGGCAACCCCCAACTACTTCCGGCGTTCTAGGGCTTAACTGCTGTGTTCGGCATGGGTACAGGTGTATCTCCTAGGCTATCGTCACTTAACTCTGAATGATTAAACATTCAAAATTGAACATCTATATTCTAACAAGTTAACCTTACGTTGTCAATATCTTTTGACTCTTTGGATAAGTCCTCGAGCTATTAGTATTAGTCCGCTCCATTGCTCACACAACTTCCACTCCTAACCTATCTACCTGATCTTCTCTCAGGGCTCTTACTGATATAAAATCATGGGAAATCTCATCTTGAGGTGGGTTTCACACTTAGATGCTTTCAGCGTTTATCCCTTCCCTACATAGCTACCCAGCGATGCCTCTGGCGAGACAACTGGTACACCAGCGGTAAGTCCACTCTGGTCCTCTCGTACTAGGAGCAGATCCTCTCAAATTTCCTACGCCCGCGACGGATAGGGACCGAACTGTCTCACGACGTTCTGAACCCAGCTCGCGTGCCGCTTTAATGGGCGAACAGCCCAACCCTTGGGACCGACTACAGCCCCAGGATGCGACGAGCCGACATCGAGGTGCCAAACCTCCCCGTCGATGTGAACTCTTGGGGGAGATAAGCCTGTTATCCCCAGGGTAGCTTTTATCCGTTGAGCGATGGCCCTTCCATACGGAACCACCGGATCACTAAGCCCGACTTTCGTCCCTGCTCGAGTTGTAGCTCTCGCAGTCAAGCTCCCTTATACCTTTACACTCTGCGAATGATTTCCAACCATTCTGAGGGAACCTTTGGGCGCCTCCGTTACCTTTTTAGGAGGCGACCGCCCCAGTCAAACTGCCCGTCAGACACTGTCTCCGTAGATGATGAACCTACCGGGTTAGAGTGGCCATAACACAAGGGTAGTATCCCAACAACGCCTCCATCGAAACTGGCGTCCCGATCTCAATGGCTCCTACCTATCCTGTACATGTGGCACAGACACTCAATATCAAACTGCAGTAAAGCTCCATGGGGTCTTTCCGTCCTGTCGCGGGTAACCTGCATCTTCACAGGTACTAAAATTTCACCGAGTCTCTCGTTGAGACAGTGCCCAAATCATTACGCCTTTCGTGCGGGTCGGAACTTACCCGACAAGGAATTTCGCTACCTTAGGACCGTTATAGTTACGGCCGCCGTTTACTGGGGCTTCAATTCATACCTTCGCTTACGCTAAGCACTCCTCTTAACCTTCCAGCACCGGGCAGGCGTCACCCCCTATACATCATCTTACGATTTAGCAGAGAGCTGTGTTTTTGATAAACAGTTGCTTGGGCCTATTCACTGCGGCTGACTGAAAGCCAGCACCCCTTCTCCCGAAGTTACGGGGTCATTTTGCCGAGTTCCTTAACGAGAGTTCTCTCGCTCACCTGAGGCTACTCGCCTCGACTACCTGTGTCGGTTTGCGGTACGGGTAGAGTATGATTAACGCTAGAAGCTTTTCTTGGCAGTGTGACGTCACTAACTTCGCTACTAAACTTCGCTCCCCATCACAGCTCAATGTTACAGAATTAAGCATTTAACTCAATTCACACCTCACTGCTTAGACGTGCACTTCCAGTCGCACGCTTTAGTTAGCCTACTGCGTCCCTCCTTCACTACATACTCTAGTACAGGAATATCAACCTGTTGTCCATCGGATACACCTTTCGGTCTCTCCTTAGGTCCCGACTAACCCAGGGCGGACGAGCCTTCCCCTGGAAACCTTAGTCTTACGGTGGACAGGATTCTCACCTGTCTTTCGCTACTCATACCGGCATTCTCACTTCTATGCGTTCCAGCGCTCCTCACGGTACACCTTCTCCACACATAGAACGCTCTCCTACCATACCTATAAAGGTATCCACAGCTTCGGTAAATTGTTTTAGCCCCGGTACATTTTCGGCGCAGGGTCACTCGACTAGTGAGCTATTACGCACTCTTTGAATGAATAGCTGCTTCTAAGCTAACATCCTAGTTGTCTGTGCAACCCCACATCCTTTTCCACTTAACAATTATTTTGGGACCTTAGCTGGTGGTCTGGGCTGTTTCCCTTTCGACTACGGATCTTAGCACTCGCAGTCTGACTGCCGACCATAATTCATTGGCATTCGGAGTTTATCTGAGATTGGTAATCCGGGATGGACCCCTCACCCAAACAGTGCTCTACCTCCAAGAATCTTAATGTCGACGCTAGCCCTAAAGCTATTTCGGAGAGAACCAGCTATCTCCAAGTTCGTTTGGAATTTCTCCGCTACCCACAAGTCATCCAAGCACTTTTCAACGTGCCCTGGTTCGGTCCTCCAGTGAGTTTTACCTCACCTTCAACCTGCTCATGGGTAGGTCACATGGTTTCGGGTCTACGACATAATACTAAGACGCCCTATTCAGACTCGGTTTCCCTACGGCTCCGTCTCTTCAACTTAACCTCGCATCATATCGTAACTCGCCGGTTCATTCTACAAAAGGCACGCTCTCACCCATTAACGGGCTCGAACTTGTTGTAGGCACACGGTTTCAGGTTCTATTTCACTCCCCTCCCGGGGTGCTTTTCACCTTTCCCTCACGGTACTGGTTCACTATCGGTCACTAGAGAGTATTTAGGGTTGGGAGATGGTCCTCCCAGATTCCGACGGGATTTCTCGTGTCCCGCCGTACTCAGGATACTGCTAGGTATAAAGACTATTTCGAATACGAGGCTCTTACTCTCTTTGGCTGACCTTCCCATGTCATTCTTCTATAATCTTTAAGTCCACATTGCAGTCCTACAACCCCGAAGAGTAAACTCTTCGGTTTGCCCTCCTGCCGTTTCGCTCGCCGCTACTCAGGCAATCGCTTTTGCTTTCTCTTCCTGCAGCTACTTAGATGTTTCAGTTCACTGCGTCTTCCTCTACCTATCCTTAACAGATAGGAGTACTAGCCATTAGCTAGTGGGTTCCCCCATTCGGACATCTCTGGATCGTCGCTTACTTACAGCTCCCCAAAGCATTTCGTCGTTTGTCACGTCCTTCTTCGGCTTCTAGTGCCAAGGCATCCACCGTGCGCCCTTATTAACTTAACCTTATTTTTGGTCTTGCGACCTAAACTCTTTAAATATTTACAGCGTTTCGGTTTATTTTCTTGTTACTATTTGATATAGATATTCAATTTTCAATGTTCAATCTTAACACCCTTACAGTGTTAATGGAGCCTAGCGGGATCGAACCGCTGACCTCCTGCGTGCAAAGCAGGCGCTCTCCCAGCTGAGCTAAGGCCCCACAAGACCTCTCAAAACTAAACAAGACCAACGTACAGGTTTCCATTTCCTTAGAAAGGAGGTGATCCAGCCGCACCTTCCGATACGGCTACCTTGTTACGACTTCACCCCAATCATCTATCCCACCTTAGGCGGCTGGCTCCAAATGGTTACCTCACCGACTTCGGGTGTTACAAACTCTCGTGGTGTGACGGGCGGTGTGTACAAGGCCCGGGAACGTATTCACCGCGGCGTGCTGATCCGCGATTACTAGCGATTCCGACTTCATGTAGCGAGTTGCAGCCTACAATCCGAACTGAGACTGGCTTTAAGAGATTAGCTTGCCGTCACCGACTCGCGACTCGTTGTACCAGCCATTGTAGCACGTGTGTAGCCCAGGTCATAAGGGGCATGATGATTTGACGTCATCCCCACCTTCCTCCGGTTTATTACCGGCAGTCTCGCTAGAGTGCCCAACTAAATGATGGCAACTAACAATAGGGGTTGCGCTCGTTGCGGGACTTAACCCAACATCTCACGACACGAGCTGACGACAACCATGCACCACCTGTCACCTCTGTCCCGAAGGAAAACTCTATCTCTAGAGCGGTCAGAGGGATGTCAAGACCTGGTAAGGTTCTTCGCGTTGCTTCGAATTAAACCACATGCTCCACCGCTTGTGCGGGCCCCCGTCAATTCCTTTGAGTTTCAACCTTGCGGTCGTACTCCCCAGGCGGAGTGCTTAATGCGTTAGCTGCGGCACTGAGTCCCGGAAAGGACCCAACACCTAGCACTCATCGTTTACGGCGTGGACTACCAGGGTATCTAATCCTGTTTGCTCCCCACGCTTTCGAGCCTCAGCGTCAGTTACAGACCAGAGAGCCGCTTTCGCCACCGGTGTTCCTCCATATATCTACGCATTTCACCGCTACACATGGAATTCCAACTCTCCCCTTCTGCACTCAAGTTAAACAGTTTCCAAAGCGTACTATGGTTAAGCCACAGCCTTTAACTTCAGACTTATCTAACCGCCTGCGCTCGCTTTACGCCCAATAAATCCGGATAACGCTCGGGACCTACGTATTACCGCGGCTGCTGGCACGTAGTTAGCCGTCCCTTTCTGGTAAGTTACCGTCACAGTGTGAACTTTCCACTCTCACACTCGTTCTTCTCTTACAACAGAGCTTTACGATCCGAAAACCTTCTTCACTCACGCGGCGTTGCTCGGTCAGGGTTGCCCCCATTGCCGAAGATTCCCTACTGCTGCCTCCCGTAGGAGTCTGGGCCGTGTCTCAGTCCCAGTGTGGCCGATCACCCTCTCAGGTCGGCTATGTATCGTCGCCTTGGTGAGCCGTTACCTCACCAACTAGCTAATACAACGCAGGTCCATCTCTTAGTGATGCAATTGCATCTTTCAAGTCAATATCATGCGATGTCGACTTTTATGCGGTATTAGCTATCGTTTCCAATAGTTATCCCCCGCTAAGAGGCAGGTTACCTACGCGTTACTCACCCGTTCGCAACTCATCCGCTCGGTGCAAGCACCAAGCTTCAGCGTTCTACTTGCATGTATTAGGCACGCCGCCAGCGTTCATCCTGAGCCAGGATCAAACTCTCATTAAAATAATTGTTTGTCTTAAACTCATTCTGTCACTGACAGATTTATTGTTTTTTATTGTTCAGTTACTATAACTTGCGTTATAGCGCCCTGCACATTGGTTCGTCTTGTTCAGTTTTCAAAGGTCTTTGTCGCTCTCGCGCGACAACTATATTAGTATATCATGACCTCTCCTTACTGTCAATACTTTTTTCCAAAAAAATTTATTTTTTTGAAAGTTTTTTTACTTTTTTGGTTTATATAAAAATATCAGGAGCATAAATGCTCCTGATTCCTCTATAATTTAATTGATGTTTTCAATCTCTTTTTGATCTCTATTCTTTTACTTCCAATAGACCGATGTCTCCATCTTCTCTACGGTAGATCACATTTGTTGTGTTGTCTTCTGCATCACGATAAATGAAGAAGTCGTGTGCTAATAGATCCATTTGAAGGATCGCTTCATCTAAATCCATTGGCTCTAGATCAATTGTTTTTGAGCGAACAACTTTTTCTGTGGTTGCTGCTTCTTCTACAACTGCATCGGTAAACAATTTACCTGCACCAGATTTAACACGATTTTTCTTTTCGATTTTTGTTTTATTCTTACGGATTTGACGTTCAATTTTATCTACAACTAGATCAATTGAACCGTACATATCTTGAGAGACATCTTCTGCACGAAGTGTGATAGATCCAAGCGGAATGGTTACTTCTACTTTTGCGGTCTTTTCACGGTAAACTTTTAAGTTTACTCGAGCGTCTAGCTCTTGATCTGCCTGAAAATATTTTTCAATCTTTTCGAGTTTAGAAACGACATAGTCGCGAATGGCTTCTGTTACTTCTAGGTTTTCACCACGGATACTATATTTAATCATATTAGTACCTACTTTCTAAACATTATGTTTTTATTTATATGTATATTATAACGCTTTCA